>Ga0181523_10000010_pt1 | contig 205624 bp, 171 predicted proteins | sample PEATcosm2014_Bin_43_FD_119752 | JGI IMG/M metagenome (GOLD analysis project Ga0181523, IMG submission 119752) | Peatland microbial communities from MTU Mesocosm Facility, Houghton, MI, USA - PEATcosm2014_Bin05_30_metaG | ecosystem: Environmental > Terrestrial > Soil > Wetlands > Peat | place...
AGTCGGTAGTCGGTAGTTCCGAGACTACGGACTGCAGCCGCCAGTCACCCGTTTACGGGCCAGAAGTCCCGTTGGGGGAAGTCAAGTTGCCGTCGATTATCCGCGTCCAAACCGATGTAATGTGGGTTTTCTGGCCCGCGACCAAAAGTCGCCTTGCTCCGTGTACCCACCGTGTACCCGAATTCCGCAGATTGAACGTTTTTGGCGTTTGTGGCGTTACGTAAAATGGGTAACTTACGCGTTTTCAATCCCCACCTGCGGTACGATCCCCACCGCCCCTACCAATATGTTCTTCGAAACAAAGGGCTTCCTGTTGAATGCTGGGACGCCCTTTTTGTTCAAATGGCGACTGTACTGAGGAATGTAGAGAGGAGAAGCCGAAACTATGCCGCCCAAAAAAGTCCAGCCCACACGATCCGGACCAATTGCCCCTGTAAATCCCGAAGTGGCCCTTAAAGAAATTACGGCCCTGCTCGAAAAGGCGACCCAGCTCAAGCGGTCTTCTGCGGAATTCAATGCTCGGCACGCGGACGTCATGATCGCACTCTCGCGATTTTACGGAAGAGATTCCGAAGAATACTCTCGATTCGACGAGATCCGATTCGGCCTGAGTTTCTTCTCTTCGGGAACGCTAGACAGCGATTTTGAACAAGCGTTTCAGGACGGGCCCGCACAAGCCCGGTTGTTCCTCGAATCGCGGAAGAAAGACTGGGAAGCCCAGATTTCTCATTCAAGATTAGCTCAGAGGACGGTGATGGCCAACCCCAAAGACGTATTCGTGGTGCATGGGCACGATCATGGGATGAAGGAAACGGTCGCTCGGTTTTTGTCAAAAGCCGGGTTGTCGAGGTCTCCCATCGAACAGGAATTGGAGACTCGATATCTCCGACAATCTTGACTTTTACCATCATCAACCCAAAGATGTCATTCTTCTCGGACTGGACCGGCACGATCTTGACGACTGGCGCTCCGCTCTTGGTGACGATGACGGGTTCGCCTGTCGCTTGCACCTTTTTCATGACGGCGAGACAGCGAGCCTCAAAAATGCCCGCTGGTATTTGTTTCATTTTGCCATTATCTCCTCTCCACGGTCATTAGAACATGACTACAAGAGGATCAAGGACTCCAAGGAGCGTTCTGTAAGAGGTCCGCAATAGCAAAGAGGATTTTGTGCTACGGGGAAGCGCGGTTGAGGGACAGGCGAAGGGCCGAATCAGCCCAGGCGATTTAGACCCTCGACGTAGGCTTTTGCGCTAGCCTCGATGATGTCGGTCGAAGCGCCGCGCCCCATGACGCGCCGGTTCCCGATCTCCAGGAGCACAGTCACCTCTCCCATAGCTTCGGTACCCTCGGTTACGGCTCGAATGTCATAGCGCAAGAGTTTCGCGTGGGTACCCGTGAGTCCCGCAATTGCCTTGTATACGGCATCGACTGGGCCGTCGCCGACCGAAGCTCCTTGCTTCACCTCCCCGTTCACCAGTAGGCGCACGGTGGCGGTCGGAATGGCAGTCGTGCCGCTGTAACTGTGCAGATACTCCAACTTCAGATTCTGCTGCATCGGCGGCAATTCGTCGTGAAGCAGTGCGAGCAAGTCCTCGTCGAGTACTTCCTGCTTTTTATCCGCCACGGCGAGGAATCGTTGGTACATGGCATCGAGTTCCTGCCGAGATAGTTCGTAGCCTAGTTTCTCCAACCGCGAGCGAAGCCCGGCCCGGCCCGTGCGCGCCGTCAGGACCACCCGGCTCCCTGTAAATCCCACATCTGCGGGTCGCATGATTTCGTAAGTCTGCCGGTCTTTCAGAAATCCGTCCACATGGATGCCGGAACTATGCGCAAACGCATTCAAGCCTACGACCGCTTTATTGGCTGGAACTGGCATTCCAAGCATGTCGGCGACCATGCGGCTGGTGCGGAAGAACTCTCGCGGCTCGACTCCGGTCGTCACTCCGTAGTAGTCAGCGCGAGTACGGATGCCCATGACGATTTCTTCTAGCGCGGCGTTTCCGGCCCGTTCGCCGATTCCGTTGATCGTCCCCTCCACCTGGCGCGCACCATTGCGAATGCCCGCCAAGGAGTTGGCCACAGCAAGGCCAAGGTCGTCGTGACAGTGGACGCTGATGGTTGCGCGGGCGATGTTCGGAACGTTCTCGCGAATCCGGCGAATCAGGTCACCGTACTGCTCAGGAACGGTATAGCCCGTAGTGTCGGGAATGTTGACGACTGTTGCACCAGCATCGATGACGGCCTCCAGCATCTCAAAAAGGTACGATGGCGCGGCACGCCCGGCATCTTCGGCGTAGAATTCAACGTCCCCGACGCAGTTGCGCGCACGTTGTACGGCATCCACGGCCTGGGCCACAAGATTTGCCCTCTTGCTCTCGAGTGTCTTGCCATACCGATCGTCGCGGAATTTGCCCATGATGTGAATGTCGGAAACACCAATACCGGTGTGAATCCGAGGGCGGATAGCTTTGGCGAGCGCCTTGCCGCAGGACTCGATGTCGGTGGCAAGAGCGCGCGACAGCGCGCAGATCTTCGGCCCTTTGATCTCCCGTGCGATCTTCTGGACAGCAGCAAAGTCTTCCGGGGACGACGCCGGGAAGCCGGCCTCGATAATATCCACTTTCAACCGGGCGAGCTGTCGCGCAAGCGTGATCTTGTCACGACTCCCCAGACGGGTTCCTGCTGCCTGTTCACCGTCTCTTAGAGTGGTATCAAACACCGCCACCTTTGACGTTGGCTTCATTCCCGAATCCTCGATAGATATTTAGAGTTGATCACGGAGGGGAATAGCCGAACGCAGGGGATAGCCCGAGTGCTCGCGACTGAAATCGCCGGCCGCCCTCCTCCACTCCTCAACATCCTGAAATCTGATAAATCAAACCGTGGCCGGAATGGCCATCTCATGGAAAGTGGCGTATTTCTCATCGAAGTTCTGAATGATGGGGACTCCCTCGATGAATTTCTCCACCATCTTCTCGACCATGGGATATAGTTCCCGATTGTAAATCTCCGCGTGGCTCTTCATTTCCCACAGACTGATGGCCACCATTTCCCTTATTTGCGGTGCAACCAGAAGTAACTCGTCAACGAATCCTTGCTGCTTTTTCAGCACGGGCATGATCTCCTGCTCAAATGTGGCGGGAAATTCATTCGCGAGACTTGGCCTTAGCTGCATGGTGACAAGGCGTGCAAACATAGCTTCCTCCCTTTTTTTATCCCTCGGGGGCGATGCCGCTGAGTCCTTTGTTCTTCTATCGCAAGGTATAGGATCGGGAGTTCTTTCCGCCCCCGCCTGTTGTTAGTCCCACGGGTTCGAAATTGCGGTATCGCGTGTCACTTGTCGACGTGCTCTACGACCCCTCGCCTAGCTAGAGTGAGAACCAAGCAGTCGAGTTCAATCATCAGGTACCAGCACCTGTTAAAACGAGTAAGTGCAATTAGCACCCAGCGACAAATCGTTTAACGAAGGGGGTGGAAGGAGGAGTGACAAACGAAACGGCATGACTGAACGGGACAAACTTACAGAAGAGGCGAAGAAAAATCGACTGGATTCTCCCCGCTTTCCACTGTCAGGAGTTGGCCGACGGTCACTCAACAGGGTGACCCCTGCTCTTGCGCTCCCAAGGCCCTAGGACTAGCGATTCGTATCACGGTGATCCCTGCAAACGCAATCCGGCCCGCGGGGGGCGCCGTTTTCGAACTCGAGAAACAATCTTGGATGTATCACCCCAAGAGGCGCGAGGACAATATGAGCACATTCAACCAGCAGGTGGCGGCCGCCGAGCAATGGTTCGCGAGCCCCCGGTTTACAGGCATAGTGCGCCTCTATTCTCCGCGTGAAGTCGCTGAGCAACAAGGTACGCTTCCCAGCGACTACACCGTTGCGCGACGCACAGCCGAGGAGTTTTACGCGCGCCTGCGCGAGTTGTTCGAGCAACGCAAGCAGATCACGACCTTCGGTCCCTATTCGCCGGGCCAAGCGGTTACGCTGAAACGGATCGGGATAGAAGGCATTTATCTTGGCGGTTGGGCGACCTCGGCTAGGGGTTCGCTCTCAGAGGATCCAGGACCGGACCTGGCAAGCTATCCGTTGAGCCAGGTGCCAGACGAGGCAGCTGGGCTGGTCCGGGCGCTTCTGACCGCCGACAAAAACCAACACTTCACCCGCGTTCGCATGAGCGAAGAAGAACGCGCGACGACTCCTGCGGTCGATTATCGACCATTTATCATCGCGGATGCCGACACTGGCCACGGCGGGGATGCGCACGTACGCAACCTGATCCGTCGCTTCGTAGAGGTCGGGGTTCCGGGCTACCACATCGAAGACCAGAAGCCGGGAGCGAAGAAGTGCGGCCACCAAGCCGGCAAGGTGCTCGTCGCCGAGGACGAGCAGATCAGGCGTCTAAACGCGGCCCGCCTGCAGCTCGACATCATGCGGGTCCCGGGAATCCTTGTGGCCCGAACCGATGCCGAAGCGGCGACGTTTCTCGACAATCGTAGCGACGAACGTGGCCAGCCCTTCATCCTCGGCGCAACGAACATCGACTTGCCCAGCTACCGGATTGGCTATCTGGCCATTCTGAGAAAGCTAAACGAACTGGGCGTCCAGATCCGTGGACACCTTCTGTTCGCGGTGTCAGAGGCCGAGTACCAGGCGACTTTTGCGTGGCTTGGGCGGGTCGGACTGATGCCGAAGATCACGGAGTCTGCCCAAGTCCTCAAGCATGCGTCGTCAACGGAGCTTGACGCTGCGCTCGAGAAGATCGGCATGCGTTATGTGGAAATCTGGCAGTCAGAAGCCGGGCTGAAGACCTATGGTCAGGCGGTCGCCGAGGCGATGGAGTCCCGCACCGACGAAGGCGAACGGTTTGACATGAGCGCCGAGGAATGGCAGGAGTTCTCGAAATGTGCTTCCTTCTACGAAGTGCGCGAGCGAGCGAAGGCCATGGGTATCCAGGTCGTCTGGGATTGTGAGCTGCCGAAGACTCCGGAAGGTTACTATCAGATCCAAAGTGGGATTGGCTATGCCATTGCTAGATCACTGGCTGTGGCTCCCTTTGCGGATTTGCTGTGGATGGAGACCAAGACGGCGGACTTAGAGGACGCCAAGATGTTCGCGGATGCAATCCACGCAGAATATCCCGACAAGATGCTGGCATACAATTTGTCTCCGTCATTCAACTGGGACACCACGGGCATGAGCGACGAGGAGATGAGGCGGTTTCCAGAGGAGCTCGGAAAGCTAGGGTTCGTATTCAACTTCGTCACTTATGGTGGGCACCAGATCGATGGTTCGGCCGCCGAGGAGTTCGCGACCGCGTTGAAGGAGGACGGGATGTTGGCGCTGGCGCGCTTGCAGCGCAAGTTCAGGCTGCTGGAGTCCCCTTATCGGACACCGCAGACTCTAGTGGGAGGACCACGGCTGGACAGCGCATTGATGGCTTCGTCTGGACGTACTGCGGCAACAAAGGCAATGGGGAAGGGATCGACACACTACCAGCACCTAGTTCAGACCGAGGTTCCCCCCAAGCTGCTGGAGGATTGGATTGCAGAGTGGAGGAAGCACTGGGAGCATCCGGCCAAGATTCGGGTCGAGTTGCGTCCCCACACGGCCGGATCGGAACTGTTGGAACTGAGCCTGCTTGATGAACCCGGTACTCAAAAGCTGGCCAACATCATTTTCGCCCCTCTCCAGGATCGTCGTGGTCGGAACTTCCTCTCGGTTCGCGACCAGAACACGGTCGCGCCACTACGGAAGAAGCGAATGATGACGCTCGTCCTGCTGTTTCTGATCCACCGCTACAAAGCTAGCGCGGTGCATTACGTTACACCGACTGAAGATAACGAGTCTCAGACAAAGAGGATGAAGAGTATTGGAATCTTTTCGGATGTGCACACAGAAGTTGGGCAAATGATCGTCGCGATCGTCAACAAGCAGGTTGTTGACGAACTGCTCAAGCCTGATCGGGCAGCCCTCTTGGAGATGATCCGGAAAACATATTCCCAGACGGCGCAGCCGTCGAGGGCCGCCCATTATCCTTCTTGAGACGCCCGTTCTTGTCAGTCGAGTTCAGCGGTTCGCAGTGGGATACTCTGGGTGCGGATGCAGGGAGTCTGCGACTAAGCATTTGAAAGCTCCCAAATCGAGCACAGAGAGGGAGGCCGATGGAAAACGCGGTCGGTTTGGTCATGACGGGCGGCGGTGCTCGGGGCGCTTATCAAGCCGGTGTTCTCAAGCGGATTGGCGAGTTGAAACGCGTCGGGACACAGGGTAATCCTTTCCCCATCATAGGAGGTGCTTCGGCTGGAGCTATTAATGGTGCTGCGCTTGCCACAGGTTGTCACGATTTTGCTTCGGCCACACAGATTCTTGCAGAATTCTGGGCGACTCTCAAACCCTCTGACATCTTTCACTGTGATGTTTTGTCCCAGGTGCATAATTCCATTACCTGGATAATCGATTTATCCTTCGGAGGAATTCTGGGAGGAGGAAATGCCCAATCGTTGTTGGATGCCACCCCCCTTCGACATTTTCTCAATAAACACCTCGAGTGCGATCGGATACAGGAAAACATTAAGCGTGGGCACCTCTACGCTCTGGCTATTTCCGCGACCAACTACAATTCAGGAAAAAGCTATCTCTTCATTCAGGGAATGAAGGGGCATCCGACATGGAAACGGCTCCGCCTGGTGACGGTTCCGACGAAGATCACTGTCGACCACGTTTGCGCGTCCTGTGCTATTCCCTTTGTTTTCCAACCAGTAAAACTCACAATCCCGCCTCGCGGGTCCGCCTTCTTCGGCGATGGTTGTGTGCGCCTTCAACAACCTCTCAGCCCGGTGATCCGCCTGGGGGCTGAGAAGATTTTCGCGATCGGCGTCCGCTGTGGAAATAAAGAACGTCGAGAGGAAACCGTGGGTGAGAGAAACCCTTCGATAGCACAAGTGATGGGAGTTGTTTTTGATGTTATCTTTCTGGACCATCTCGATACTGACATCGAGCACCTTGAACGGTTGAATCAGTTGCTCAACCACGATCAGATCAACCAGCCTGCGATTGAGGGAACTGAAAAGATGCGGCCATTGACAACCTTGATTATCACTCCTTCAGTCCATTTATCAGATGTGGCAAAGCAGCACCGGAAAGACATGCCCTCTCTGATCCATTACTTTGTATCCAGTTTGGGACGAGACGCGGCTTCTTGTTCGGATCTGATGAGTTACCTATTATTCACGCCAAAGTACACCCGAGAGCTCATTGAGATTGGTTACCATGACGCCAACGAACGAATCGATGAAATCGAAGACTTTCTCTATTCATCCAAGGACGGAGATGCTGACAACCCAAGGGCCAGTGAAGCAGAAGGAAACGTGCCCAAGGCAGACTCGGCAGGGAAACGAATCGGAAGCTCGCTTAGATCCCGCAGGTAATCGATCCTCAAAGAGCCAACGGCCAGTATCAGTGTTGAACCGCGGAGCTTGAACCGAACTTGAGATTGATGGCTCTGACTTTTACAGTGTCAAAGGGACGGTCGAGGGTACCCTGGGCGATACGCACAAATCTCAGACGCCCACGTGGTGCACAACACAGGCCAGGTCGGCGTCATTCCTTCAAGCGTGTTTGCTGAAAAATGCGGCTGGTGGAGTGACCTCGTGCGTAAACGCGGGAGGCACAGGGTCCGCACGCAAGAAGCTCAACTGAAAGCGATTAATGAACTTGTGGTAAGGGCGGAGCGCTCACCACACTCGCGTAACTCTCCAGGAGCTCCGCCTCTCATCGCCCGGATGGCGCCTTTGTTCACTTGCACCGCGTAATCGGCATTCGTTCTCTCGTCTAGAATCCTCAAGGCTTCCTTTGCCATTTTTGTTCTCCCTTTTAATTTTCTGCGGCAGGCCTATCCGCCAGGCACGCTCGGAACTCTCCGAACTCCGGACTGGTAGGTGTGTATGGGGTGGCAAAAACATCTGGCATTGGGAGCCCTGGCGGCAAGCTGCGCGCGTTTCGCGATCTGAAGGTCGCTCGACAACACACGTCTTTTAGCTCAGCGCAGTAAGCTCAAAGACAGCCCGGATCGCTCCCCTTGTCGGCAGCTCGATGAGATGATTGTGCCGGAGGCTACCGACACCCGACCACTGCCTCCGAAATCACATTCCAGCAGTGATTTCGAGCACTCTTCGTTGTGACCTCTGCCACAAAGCTCTAAAAGCGATTTTTCCAAGGTCCCCCCTGGACACTTTCTATTTTGTGAGCCGGCGATCTGTGGGTCGAAATCCTTAGTGCTAGGTCCGTGGCTGTTCCTGTCGGGGAAACCAGCTGGCCGTGAACCGGGATGCAATAGAAACTATATTGCCTTGGGATGCAGCGCTTGGCGCGTGGACTCGAGAGTCTTTATCAGCGACTCCTTGGGAAGCCTTTGGATGATGGGTTCGACAATCCATCTCAAGCCCAAGGGCACATCGCGTGTTAGCGAAATGGCTCGGCACTCGAGGTTCACACCACCATCCGTCTCTTGGAATTTCCAATAGGAACTCAGACGCCACAGGAACCCGTAACCTGTATCGGGAGGAAGCGCTGTCTCCTTCGGGCTTCCGGCGTTCAGCACCTCCGCAATCCTCGTGGTGTGCGAGAGACAGACACATCGTGCGGAGTCTAGGGAACGGTAATGCACCTCATGATCTGTATCGAGTACTACGGTCAATATCTTTTTCTTGAGAAGTCTTAAGTAAATCTGAAAATCGTTGCAGTGACGGCTTATCAACTTTGAGTCAATCACCTCCGGTTTGTAGATATGCTTGTGGTTGTCGTAGTCCTGGATAAGTGCCAACGTCTGTTCCAGGTTCGTAGCAGGGAGGAATGCGGCGCCGATCCAGTCATGGATTAAACCGTTCGGCACTTTGATTGGCCCCTGACCCGACCAGAATTGCGCTACAACCTGTCCTTTGTGGATCTTCTGGGCTCTTTCCGAACTGGCGTCCGACCATAGGAATAAACCTCTACTGGACAGGGTCTGCTCCAATTCTGTTTCGGCCTCGCGAATGTAGGCTTCAAAGGCCGCCAGAGTCTGAGCCCTTAACAGGGTGGGCTTTGCACTTTGCCCCATTTCGCACCTCCAATCGTAAAACCGGTTACGAGTGAGTGGACGGCCTAGAGATAAGGTCACCTTGACTCAGGTTCAGTGCTTGCACTCGTGTGCCCGACGGAGGCTTTGCCTGGTGCCTTCGGAACAAGCATCGCAATATGGGCGGGGTATTGTTTACGCATTCACCTTGTTGGAACTACCTGGGGGGAGTGGCGGGTCGGGTTACCCTAGCGGCACCTTATGTCGGGAGGGGGAGCTGCACCTTATAGTAGGCCGAGACCCTGAGGTAGCAAGTTGTGCTTGCATAAGGGTGAATGGGCCTCTCTGAGGAGGGCAACACAGCGTCAACACTGGATGTTTCGAATAGGCGCATCGTAAAGCCCGAAGGGACTGTGCCTGAAAGAGTAAGGCAACTCAGTTTGGCTGTGTGGGAAGGCGCAGAAAAGAGGGGAATGGCGCAAGGCAGAAACACGAGGCAGCAGAGAGGTGTTCGGGGAAGAGGAGTTACGAACAGTAATGGAGTGGCGAGCTTTGTGCAAACGGATTGTCGTGGACCCATATATAGCGTGGGGTTCCGCAATGAGTACGGGCTGACAAAGCATCCAATCGACGATGCATAAGCCCAAGGGTGTTTTGCCAGCTAGCAGACTGCCTTCCTCACGGTCGCCCAGACGGGGAGCAAAAGAGTAAGCGTACGCCTCATTGCCCAGGACCCCGAGAGATAGACTTCGGGGGCCGCAATGAGCACGAGCGAATCGGTGCAGGAGCGGTTTCAAGTCTCGCCTGCCGAAGAATGCCTCAGTCAAGAACGAATTGCCTACCTGGACAGGCTAGTTAGTCAAGCCCGAACCGCCGCCGTAGTCTTCGCCCAATTTACCCAAGAGGACGTCGACCGCATCGTCAAGCCGATGGTCTTGGCTGGTTTGGAACAAGCTCAACATCTTGCCCGCCTGGCGGTTGAGGAAACCAGGTTCGGAGTCATGGAAGACAAGGTCATCAAGAACATGGTGGCCACGGAATTTGCCTACAACTATATCAAGGATAAACGTACTGTTGGCATTATCCGCGAGCTTCCGGAGCGCAATCTGGTGGAGATGGCTGAGCCGATCGGAGTGATCTTCGCCATTACGCCGATTACGAACCCTACTTCCACGGTGCTCTTCAAATGCATTATTGCTATCAAAACACGCAACGCGGTGATTTTCAGTCCCCACCCAAAGGCCTGGCGTTGTTGCTCCGAGGCCGTGAAGATCATGTATGAGACAGCCCTCAAGCACGGCGCACCCGAGGGGGTATTTTCTTGCTTGGATTCACATACGATGCAGGACAACGCATACCTGATGCGGCACAAAGACGTCAGTCTAATTGGCGTCACCGGTGGGACGGGAGCAGTAAGAGCCGCCTATAGCTCCGGCAAACCAGCCCTGGGAGTAGGGCCGGGCAACACGCCGGTCTATATCGAAAAAACGGCGGACCTGAACACGGCCGTGGTGGACATCATCGTTTCCAAGACCTTCGATAATGGAACCATCTGTGCCTCAGAGCAAACGGCGGTGATCGACGACGATATTTTTGACCTCGTACTGAAGAAATTTGCAGAGCTCGGCGCACACGTCTGCAACGAGAAAGAGACGGAATTGCTGACGCGCGCGGTAATAGACCCTATGACCGGATGTATGCAACCCATGGCAGTCGGACAGAAAGCTACCGATATCGCCCGTTTCACCGGTCTTTCCGTGAAGCCGAGCACCAAGCTTTTGATTGCGCAGATTCAAGGCGTAGGGCGCGACTATCCCCTCTCGGTCGAGAAGCTTTTCCCAGTGCTGTCGGTATATCGAGCGAAATCCGTCGATGAAGCGCTCAGAGTGTGCGTCGACCTGAATCATGCCGGGGGGCTTGGGCATACGGCGGTAATTTTTTCACGCAATGATGAGGTCATTCGCAAGTTCGGTGAGGCGATGAACGCGGGGCGGATCATTGTGAATTCGCCAGGCTCAGTCGGAGCGGTGGGAGGTGTTTACAACGATCTGGTACCCACTTTCTCCTTCGGATGTGGTACCGGCGGCGGTAACAGCACCACCGATAACGTAAATATCTATCATTATCTCAACATCAAGCGCCTAGCTCGGAGGACACAAGCCCATATGTGGTTCCGAGTTCCCAATCAGATTTATTTCAACATGAACGCGGTGGAGAATGTACGCCAGTTTCCATCGTGCTCTACCCTCATCGTTACTAATCCGGCCCTGGAGCAAATAGGGTATGTAGACCTCGTCCGGCGCTATATTCCGGAGCAAACCCACGTCCATGTCTTGGTCATTCCCGATGCGGAGCCTGAGGTTAAGGTCGTCATGCAAGGAGTGGAGGCACTCAATTTCAATAAAGCGGACCAAATCGTCGCGTTAGGCGGCGGGTCTGTGATCGATGCGGCCAAAATCATGAAACTCAAGTACGAGTCGCCGGATGCCGACCTCGAAGAGCTGGCTGCGCCCTTTCTGGATCTGCGCAAGCGTGTGATCCAGTACCCGACTGACAAGATTAACCGGGCACGGCTGATTGCAATCTCCACGACCAGCGGAACAGGGAGCGAGGTTACTCCCTTTGCCGTCCTGACCGACAAAGAGCGCGGGCGCAAGGTGACCCTGGCCGACTACTCGCTGAGCCCAGATGTAGCCATCGTTGATCCGCAATTTGTTATGTCCATGCCGAAGAGGCTTACCGCTGATACCGGCATCGACTGCCTGACCCACGCGCTCGAAGCTGGAGTTTCCACTTATGCTTCGGCCTATACCGACTCCAACGCCATGCAGGCGATCCGAATGGTGTTCAAATACCTGCCCATCGCTTATGAGAATCCTCGCGATGAAGAGGCGCGATGCATGATGCACAATGCCGCCTGCATTGCGGCAATGGCGTTTTCCAATGCGTCGGTAGGCGTGAATCATGCCCTGGCGCATGCCTTCGGGGCGCGCTTCGGCGTCGCGCACGGCCGGGCTAACGCGCTCATGTTGCCTCACGTCATTGCGTACAACGCCTCTGTGCCCACTAAGTTCCTGCCGTCGCCATACCAGAAGGGATATGTCGCACATAAGAAATACGCTACCGTTGCGGATTTGCTGGGTCTGGGCGGACAAACGGTTGAGGAAAAGGTGGAGAAGTTAGTGGCGGCGACAGAACAGTTACTCGACCGGCTGGCGTTCCCGCGTTCGATCGCTGTCCTGGGAATCTCGAGGGAAGAGTTTGAGCGGGCAATGCCTGATTTGGCCAAGCTTGCTTTTGACGATCCGTCCTGGCGATCGAACCCTCGTCTGCCACTTATAAGCGAATTGGTCGAGCTGTTATGGAAGGCTTATCACGGCCGGGGCCTGGCGAAGGTGGCCAGTGCATCTCAACAACAAGCTGAGTAGCGGATGGTGGTGCGTATGGCAATGACCGCCGTATGGATCAAGGTTGAAGAAGGTTGCATTGTCCAAGCGTTACAAGATGCGAGTGAAAAACTGGACAGTGCCGTGGGCGAAGTAGTTTTGGACTTTTCTTCTGTGGACCGGATCGACGTGCGTGCGGTGAGGCGAATGGAAGAGTTTGCGGGCCTAGCTGAGGACAAAGCTGTCGATGTTGTGTTGCGTGGTGTCAGCATCGGTATGTACAAAGTGCTCAAGCAGGTGAAGCTGGCGTCGAGATTTGTCTTTCCAAGCTGAGAGCCGTAGTTGTTCGCCGACGGGGAAGGAGATTGGCCATGCAGATCGATAAGCATGGTGAATTGCAGAGCGACCGCCTTTCCTGGGGTGACACTGTTTTCCTCCATCTCGAACGTGAGGGCATGCCCCTCAACGTGGCCTGTGTGTGTGTGTTCGAAGGCGAGATTCCTTTTAAGGAGTGTACCCAGTTTGTCGCGTCGAAGCTTCCCCTGATTCCCCGGTACCTCAAGCGTCTGGTAATCCCGCCGCTTAATATTGGGCTTCCGTGCTGGGAATACGACCCCACGTTCGAGATCCGCAGCCACGTGCGTGAGGTGACCCTCAAGCATGGTTCCGACGCAGAGTTAAAGTCGCTGGCAGGGAAGATTCTAAGCACGGTGATAGACCGGCGACACCCATTGTGGGATTTAACCATTTTGCACAGACTGAAAGGTAATCGCTGCGGCCTTATCCTCCGTCTGCACCACTGCCTCGCCGATGGCATCGCGGGCGTTGGGATCCTGAATGTGCTCATGGATGCGAGCCCCGTGGCGCCTCGTCTGCCAAGACGAAAGTCCCGGCGTCAAGTCCCGCGGCATGGTGACCTCTTGACTGCGATTATGAACGGCTGTGTCGATTCCTATTCTGATCTCGTCAAAGGAATTCTCAACGCGCTGGCGGACGTCTCGAGCATGGTAGAGCGGTTCAGCGAGAATGGCGGACATGCAGTCCCGGCCCAGTTCCCCCACCTACTTCCGGAACTCAGCGCACCCACCGAGCGGCTGCGGTTCAATGTTCTCTACCGCGGGCCACAGAAATTCGCTTGCGCGGAGATTCCGTTGGCAGACATTAGAGCTATACGTCACACCTGTGGGACCAGCGTGAATGACGTCGTTCTTGCGCTTGTCACGGCAAGCATCCGGCGGTATGTCGAGCTGCACGGCGACTCCGTAAGGAAGCGGTTGTTCCGCATGATGGTTCCGGTCAATCTGCGAGGCAGCGACAGTCCCGGCGAATTGGGGAACCGCATCTCCCTGGTCCCGGTCACCATTCCCCTGGATATTCGCGATCCTCGGAAGTTGCTCGCTGCCGTCCATGAGAGAACGGAGTTTCTCAAACGCGTGCATGCCGCCGAATTGGTCAGTTTAGCGGGCGGTTTGATCGGCCTGATCCCTGCCCCGGCACGGGCTCTGAGTGGCCAGATCCTAAGTCGGCTGCCGTTCACGCCATTTAACATGGTCTGCACCAATGTGCCGGGGCCGCAGTTTCCGCTCTACCTGCTGGGTCACAAAATGCTCCAGTGCTATCCCTATGTTCCGGTGGGCGGCGAGATGGCACTCAACTGCGCCATCTTGACCTACAACGGGAAGGCGTATTTCGGATTCAGCGGCGATGTGCACGCAGCCCCGGATCTCCGGCATTTAGAAAGGCTTCTGAAGTTGAGTTTCACGGAACTGCGAGAAGCTGCCGGGGGCAGGCCGCCACGTACGCAAGAGAGAAAGAAGGAGATGAGAGCATGCGCGAAGGAGAAGGTTGCCTCGACTCGGAGGCCGCAGCCGGCGTCGGGTCCTTCATCCATTCCCCCAGAGCCTCTCACTTCGGTCGAATCGACAGTAGAACTAGAGACCCTATCAGATACGGAGAAAAAAGCGTTAACGCGATTGATTGCCTAATGATGATCAGGCAAGAGAGTAGAGAACGTGGAAGGTATGCAGTCAGCTGTGCAAGTGACATCTTTTTTGGTCATGGGCAAAGCTTTGTTCTTGCTCATTCATATTCTTGGTGTCTCCTGCTTTTCCTACATTGTTGCTCAGCGGCTGGTACCGCTCATTCGGGGCGAACGTGATTTGCGTTTTGACCGGCCGTTGGTTCGACTGGGAAGAGTTCTGAAATTTTGGCTGGGTCAGTGGAAGCAACCACGCTACCGGGCCGCCGGAACCTTGCATATTTTCATTTTTGTGGGTTTCCTGGTCCTGGCGATTCGCGCCTTTTCGGTGCTCATTGTCGGCGTGTCCGAGAACTTTGTGGTCCCCGGTCTTTCCGGAAAGGCCGGTGATATCTACGGCATAATCACAGATTACGCTGCCACCATTGTTTTCCTCTGCATGGTGATCGCTGTGATTCGCCGCCTGGTTTTCAAACCTGCGCGGTACGCTGTGCCGGCAAAGTACGGCAAAAACCACACGGCGGATGCCATCTTCCTCCTAGCCTTGATCGCGCTACTGATGCTGGCTGACAGTCTTTTTGCAGCCGCCAAGGCCGCCGCGCAGGCACCGCAAGGCCAGCCTGTTGAAGCATTGGCGGTACTTTCTCTCCCTTGGATGTTGCGGAATGCTCTCGCTTCAAATCCCTTGCCTGTTCTGGCGAGGTTCTATTTCGGTGCTTATCTTGTCCATGAACTGAGCTTTTACTTCCTGCTCTGCTATCGGCCTTTTGGGATCCAGTTCCATGTGGAAACCTCTCTCTTCAACATTTACTTCGCAAAGTTGGACCGGGAGATTCTGAAACCGGTCAGATGGGGCGTCAGCGATGAGCATCTGGATCAGGTGAAATCTTTTGGGGTCAAGGCGTTCGAAGACTTCACCTGGAAGCACATGCTCGATTTCTATTCCTGCGCTGACTGCGGGCGGTGTTCAGACAACTGTCCGGCAAATGCCGTGGGAAGGCCGTTGTCGCCGCGATTCATCACGATCAAGGCGAGAGATTACAGTTTCCGGCACTATCCAGTTTTTGGACGTAAGAGTAAAGGCACGGCGTTGGTCGGCAGCATCTACTCGCAGGATGAAATCTGGTCCTGCACGACCTGCGGCGCTTGTGAAGAAGAATGCCCGTTGCTGGTGGAATACATCGACAAGATTGTTGATTTACGGCGGGGCATGGTCGATGAAGGGAATGTGCCTCAGTCCTTGCAAAAGCCGCTAAGGGCGCTGGAGAGCCGTGGCAATCCGTACGGCAAGATGGAGAAGAAAAGAGCCGATTGGGCCAACGCCCAGGAATTCCGGCAAACACGCGGTGTCAAAACCCTTGACCATCGCAATGGTGTGGAAACTCTGTATTTTGTCGACAGCATTACCTCCTACGATGACCGCATGCAGGCAATTGGGCGCGCGACGGCCAAGATCCTAAACCAGGTCGGAGAGAACTTCGGAATCCTGGGTGCGGCGGAAAGAGATAGCGGCCACGAAGTCCGGCGGTTCGGCGAAGAGACACTTTTTATGGCCTTGCGGGACCACAACGTGGAGGCCATCAAAGCGTCTGGAGTCCTCCGGATCGTCACTTCTGACCCACACGCCTACAACGCGCTGAAACACGACTACAAGGATGTGCCACCAGTGGAGCACATCAGTCAGGTGATTGCCAGGGAAGTGCAAGCCGGCAAGATCAAGTTCAATCCGGTGGAAAACACAAACAATGTCTACACCTACCACGATCCCTGCTATCTCGGCCGCCACAACCAAATCTACGATGACCCGCGCGATGTTCTGGATGCGATCCCCGGATTGAAGAGAATCGAAATGGCCCGGTCGCGGGACCAATCATTTTGCTGTGGTGGGGGTGGACTGATGCTGTTCTACGAGCAGAAAGAAGACCAGCGGATGGGGATGAAGCGAGTGCAGATGGCGGCCGAAGTGGGGGCCAATGTGATCGTCACCGCATGTCCGTTCTGCATGGTGAACATCGAAGACGCGATCAAGGTTGCAGGTATGGAAGGGAAAATGACCGTTATCGATCTTGCAGAACTGGTGGGCCAACAAATCGCGCGTGAACATCCCGATGTAATAGAAGAACAGGCTGCCGAAAGCAAGGAATGCGTAACGGCTTCATCCAACAATTTCAAGTGAAGTGGGAGTTTAACGCCATTCGTGGAGGTGAACGTGGAGATTCTAGTTTGCGTGAGAAGAGTGCCCGACCCTTCGGAAAATGAGATTGAACTCAACAGTGCGGGAAACGAGATCGAGCGTAACGAACTCGTCTATTCCATCAATGAACCGGACAACTATGCCGTCGAAGAAGCGCTGCAGATCGTCGCCAAGATCGGTGGAAACGTCACAGTTGCCACGGTTGGTGGCGAAGATGATGAAGAGGTTCTGCGCCGCGAGATGGCCATGGGTGCGAATCATGGAGTGCTGATTACGGATAATGCATTCAACGGATCAGACGGCAGGGGCCTCGCCACCATCCTGAAAGCCTTCGTGCAGAAAGGGCATTACGACCTGATTCTGACAGGGGTTCAGGCAGAGGACGGTGGCGCCCAAATCGGCGGAATGCTCGCGGCGCTGCTCGACTATCCGTTTGCTTCTCTCGTCAATTCCATTGAGGTGCTCGAAGGTCAGAAGCTGAGAATCGGCCGAGAGATCGAAGGCGGCAACAAGGAATTGAATGAGATTGATCTGCCTTGTGTGCTCTCGATTCAGACCGGTATCAATGAACCACGTTATGTTGGCATGCGAGGCATCCGACAGGTGGCGTCGATTCCCATCCCAACGTTCAGTGCGTCGCAACTGGGAATTGACGAGAGCGCAGTAGGAGCTGCGGCAGCGAAAGTGGGACGATTAGACTACTTCGTCCCCTCGCTCGGCAAAGGCGCCGAGATTCTGAACGGCAGCCGGAAAGAAAACGTCGACAAAGTCCTGGAGTTGGTGGCAGCCAAAGGAGGGTTGAAATAATGGCTCGCATCTTCGCTTACATCGTGCACAAAGATGGCATCGCCGCCGATTCCGCGGCTGAGCTGGCAGCCGCGGCCCGAAAGATTGATGCTGCCGCTCCGCTGACGGCCGTTCTCACCGGTTGGGGTCCCGACCTCGACGCGGCGTGCAATACCTTTGGTGATTCTTACGCGGAGGTTTGGAAAATCGCAAATGAAGTTCTTGCCTATCCCAACGCCGAATTAGTCCGCAAAGCCCTGCAGAAGGTCCTGCCAAGCAACAGCATCGTTTTAATAGCTCATGAGCACTTCGGAATCGATCTGGCGCCGGGTCTCTCCATCAAGACAAATTCAGCTTTCGTTTCCGACGTACTGGATATCGCCGGGGTTGAAGGGGCCTACATGAACGTAGTGCGCCAGGAATTTGGGGGACAGGTGAGCACGCATATCCGTTGCGACATTTCATCGGGCGCAGTTCTCACGATACGTCCCGGTACGTTCAGGGGGACAGAGATTTCAACGGGCCGCGGCCTGGTCGTCGACAAATCAGCTGAGGTGGGCTCTCTTGCAGCGGGGCGACGCTACCTGGAAACAGTCGTTGCCGAAGCCGGTGCAGTAGATATCACCAAGTACAACGTTTTGGTTTCTATCGGCCGTGGCATTCAGGAAAAAGACAATGTGGCCATCGCGCTGGAACTGGCTGAAGCCATGGGTGCGGCGGTGAGCTGCTCAAGGCCGGTGGTCGACGCCAAGTGGATGGAGAAGTCACGTCAGGTCGGTTCATCTGGCAAAACTGTCAAGCCGAAAGTGTATTTGGCATGTGGCATCAGCGGTGCGTTCCAACATCTGGCGGGCATTAAAGGTAGTCCATTCCTGATCGCCATTAACAAGAATCCAAAGGCTCCGATTTTTCAGGTAGCTGATGTTGGAATCGTCGACGACATCCTGGAGTTCTTACCGGAATTGACCAACAAAGTCCGCGAAATGCGCAACGTTGCGGCAAAGTGAGGCAGCGCCCATGATCGCAAATAAAACGTTGAAGTTAAGTTTGAAATCGCTCAGGGACTTCGCCAAGAAACGACTGCCCGACGAGGTACTCCGGGAACTGGATGATCGTGATGAATGTCCGCTCGATGTTGTCCGCGATATGTGCAGCCCGGACAAATTGGGCATTCAACTCCTGTTCATTCCCGAAGAGTTTGGGGGCATGGGCGGCGGGGCCTTCGATGTGTATTGCATTTGCGAAGAGATGGCGCACATCGATCTGGGCCTCGCCACCGCCGTACTAGCCACGTTCTTGGGCAGCGATCCGATCACCGTCGGCGCCACTGCGGAGCAAAAGAAAAAGTGGTTGACACGTATCGCCGAAGAGGGACTGCTGTTTGCATATGGCGCCACCGAGCCTGAAGCCGGCAGCGATCTCGGGGCGCTCCGTACAGCCGCGGACCCCGTCACCGAAGACGGCCGCGTCATCGGGTACAACATCAACGGGAACAAACAGTGGATCAGCAACGGCGGAGTGGCGGATGCGTACACGGTGTTGGCCAATACGCCCAGTGGACCGAGTTGGTTCATCGTTGAGAAAGGCGCAAAGGGCTTCACCCACGACGAGCCGGAAGATAAGCATGGCATCCGCCTCAGCAACACGGCGGCTCTTGCGTTCAACGACGTCTATGTCGATGCCGACAGGCTCATCGGCGGAGTTGAAGGTCAAGGGTTAAATCAAGCGCAGGCGGTGTTCGGATATACGCGGCTAATGGTGGCGGCATTCGGCCTGGGGGCGGGTTGGGCAGCGCTCGATCGAGCAATTCCTTATTCCACCAAGCGTATCCAAGCGGGGGCGCCGCTCTCTCAGAAACAAGGATACACGCACAAGCTGATCGTGCCGCACGTGGCCCGTCTTGAGGCCGCCCGTGCCTATATCGAGGAAACCGCGGAGCGTATAGACGCCGGTGCCGAAGGAAGCCTAAACACCGAGGGCGCCATCGCGAAGTATATGGCAACCGAAGCCGGCAATGCCGCCGCCGAAGCCAGTATCCAGGCCCTCGGTGGTTACGGTTACACCCACGAATACATGGTTGAAAAAATCAGCCGGGACGTTCGTATCACCACGATTTACGAAGGCACGTCCGAAATCATGGAAATGACGATCGGCCGCGACCGTTGGCAGTCTCATCTGAAAACGCGCGGGCAGCACTATCACGAGCGAGCACGAGAATTCGAAACGTTACACGCACGACAGCCAAGTGTGGGCGCAGACATGGCCGCATTGGCTTTGCACGCATTGGCCGAAGTTATGGAAAAGGCGCGAGCAGCGCGGCTGACTCGCTATCAACATATTCTGCTGCGTCTAGGCGAGTTGATCGCCTATGCGGAGTGCGCGGGTAGTTTGTCTCGCCGTGCAGCGTTTTTGTCTGAAGGCAAGCTCAAGGAAAAAGCAAACCGCCGCTTCGATGCGACAGCGCTGGCAGCGATCAGTCGCATCTTTGCCCGCGACGCGGCGCTCAGGGTGGCCGAAGATGGCTTGCGCTGGATTGTCGGAGCAGGTGGCATAAGCGATGCCGAGATGGCCGCGTTTGAAACTAGCTTAGGATTGCCCGCCATTCACCGCGCGCAGCTGGGCCTTCTTTCCGACATGGATTACGTAGCAGACACGCTGTACGGCCGCGCGGCCAAGCATACGGAAGTGGCTGCATAGCACTTTTTGGCTGGGTTTTGCAGGAGTTTTATCATGGAAAGCACTTCTTATCGCGCCATAGCAATTGTGGGAGCTGGAGCGGTTTTACCCGATGCTCCGAATGTCGCGTCTTTCTGGGAAAACGTGAAAGACTGCCGCTACAGCATCAGCGAAGTCACCCCTAACCGCTGGGACCCGGCACTTTACTACGATCCCAATCACGATGTCCCGGACAAGACTTACTCAAAGATCGGCGGCTGGGTGCGTGAGTTTAAGTGGGATGCCATCAAGTGGCACTTGCCTATTCCACCACGAGTCGTAGATGCCATGGATGAGGCCCAAAAGTGGGCCATCGCCAGCACGCGCGAAGCGCTAGAGGACTTTGGATATCCCCAGCGACCGCTGGACGTCAATCGCACCGCCGTGATCCTTGGCAATGCGATGGCCGGCGAAAAGCACTATCTCACGGCGCTGCGAGCCTACTTTCCGGAATACGCGCGTGAACTAGCCGAAAGCGCCAGTTTTGCCGTGTTGCCAGACGCGGTGCGCAGAGACATTACGCGCGAATTGCGCGACCGAATGAGGAAGCTCCTTCCCGAAATCACCGAAGACAGCATGCCCGGCGAATTGGCCAACTGCATTGCCGGCCGTATTGCGAACGTTTTCAACTTCCACGGCCCCAACTATGTTTGTGACGCAGCCTGTGCATCCGCGATGGCAGCGCTTGGTTCCGCCGCAGAAGGATTGGTAGAACACGATTTCGACGTGGCGATTACCGGAGGCATTGACCGCAATATGGGAGCTTCGACCTTCATTAAGTTCTGCAAGATCGGAGCACTCTCGGCTACCGGTACTCGGCCGTACGCGGCAGGAGCTGACGGCTTCGTCATGGGTGAAGGTGCCGCCATCTTTATTCTCAAGCGTCTGACCGATGCCGAGCATGACGGCGACAAGATCTACGCCGTGCTGCGCGGTATGGGCGGATCAAGCGACGGCAAGGGAAAGGGTATCACCGCGCCCAACCCGATCGGCCAAAAACTGGCCATCGAGCGCGCCTGGCAGAATGCTGGATTATCGCCAGCTACGGCGACTCTGATCGAGGGCCACGGCACATCCACTCGCGTGGGAGACGTTGTCGAAGTGCAAAGCATGGTCGAGGTGCTCAGTAGTTTCCGTTTGCCTTCCGGCTCGGTGGCTCTTGGTTCGGTCAAATCAAACTTCGGGCACCTTAAAGGGGCAGCCGGCGCTGCGGGCCTGCTGAAAGCTGTGCTGGCGCTTCGCAACAAGGTGCTGCCGCCCAGCGTGCATTGTGAGCATACCAATCCGGATATCGACTTTGCCCACTCTCCGCTTTACGTCAATACCGAACTGAAACCGTGGACCATGCCGGAAGACGGCGTGCGCCGCGCCGGTTTGAGCGCTTTTGGTTTCGGCGGCACCAATTTCCACGCTGTGCTCGAAGAATACATTCCTGGCAGGTTGAACGGAAATGGCAAACGATCGGCGGCAGTCAGTGAGACTCCGTCGAAGGTGGAAGAGCCGGTGCGAATGTCGGTGACGAGTGGGGGAGCCTATGACTCTGCACGTTACAAAGCCCCATTACGCGGAGCGCTGGTGATAGGGGCGGCTTCCGAGGCCGCGCTCGCCGAGCGTTTGCGCGCAGTAGAGAAGGAAGCCAAAGCGGGTTGTGCTCCGGCGCCAACTGCCCCGGCGGAATCGGATCTGCGCGGTCCTGAGCGCGTGGCCATCGACTACACCAACAGCACCGAACTTGCGGACAAGGCCAGTAATGCACTCAAAGCACTGACGGCTAATCAACCGTCGATGTGGAAAGCCCTGCGTGCACAAGGCATCTTCCGCGGTCAGGGGCCCGCCGCGAAGGTGGCGTTTCTCTACACCGGGCAAGGCTCCCAATACGTGAACATGCTCCAACTGCTCCGCACAACGGAACCGATCGTGGCAGAAACCTTTGCCGAAGCTGATCGCGTGATGATGCCCTTACTCGGCAAGCCACTTAGCAAGTTTATATTCGTCGACCTAACCGACGCCAATGCGGTCGCCAAGGCTGAAGACGATCTTCGCCAAACTGCGATTACTCAGCCAGCCGTGCTGGCAACTGATCTTGCATTGACCAGGCTCCTGTCTGCGTACGGAATCGCGCCCGACTTCACCATAGGACATAGTTTGGGCGAGTACGGAGCGTTAGTCGCAGCCGGCGGCCTCCCCTTTGCTGATGCGCTTGAAGCTGTCAGCGCTCGTGGTCGTGGAATGACCCAGGTGGCGATGGATGACAATGGTCTCATGGCCGCAGTGTTCGCTCCGCTTGAAGAAGTTGAGCGAATTCTGAAGATGATCGATGGGTATGTTGTAATCGCCAACGTTAACAGCAACCGTCAGGCAGTAATAGGCGGCGCAAGCAAGGCAGTCGAGCAGGCCATGGAAGCCTTCAAAAAAGCGGGCTACGACGTGGCTGCGTTAACGGTGAGTCACGCCTTCCACACTTCGATTGTAGCTGGAGCGAGCAAGCCGCTGCGGAAAGTTCTGGAGGGCCTGCAACTCAAACCGCCCAGCTTGCCGATCGTCGCAAACACAAACGGCGAGTTTTATCCCATGGGGCCGGACGCGGTACCGACGATGCTGGACATACTCATGCAGCAAGTAGCCTCGCCTGTCCAGTTTGTTAAGGGACTACACACGCTGTACGACGCCGGCGCTCGCGCGTTTGTTGAAGTCGGACCGAAGAAGGCGTTACAGGGATTTGCTGAGGACGTGCTCGGCAGCCACAACGATGTGGCTTCTTTGTTTACCAATCATCCGAAAGTCGGTGACATCGTGGCGTTCAACCAGGCACTTTGCGGACTCTATGCGGCGGGACTCGGGCGTGGGACCACGGAAAGCCTGCGTGAGGTCGCTACGACATCCGCGACGGCTTCTTCCTCGCCAAGGGAAACTTCCAAGTCTCCTTCTGCAGTCACAACGGTAGCAGCCGCCTCGGGCGCGCCAGGCTCTTCTGTACCCGTGGCGCCGTCGAATGGCGATCGCTACATCGAGCTTGGGCGTTTGTTCGCTGACGTTCTCGATCGTGGCTACGAGCTCTTCCACGGCCGGAATGGCATCTCGAAGGCTGCCCCAGTCGTCATCACGGGAGCGGCGCTAGGCCTGCCCGGAACCGAACACATCTTCGATGATGCCAACATCGCCCGCATTTTGCGGGGCGATCAGTTTATCGATTCGATCCCCATACGCTTCCGCAGCGCTATGCTCGATAAGCACATCACCCGTCTGGTCAAGAGCGAGAACGGGGAAGCCAGGTTCGACACCATCAGTAATGTCGCGGATGTCATCAAGCTGGCGGGACGCGGAGGCGTTTTCAATCTCGAAGAGGAATTCGGAATTCCCTCCGAGCGCGTGGGCGCTCTCGACCGTGTGACCGAGTTGGCGGTCGCTGCCGGTATCGATGCATTACGCGATGCAGGCATCCCGCTGGTCATGCGCTATAAAACCACAACCAAAGGTACGCAACTACCGGATCGCTGGGGATTGCCAGACGCTTTGCGCGATAGTACCGGCGTGATCTTTGCCTCCGCCTTCCCAGGGTACGACTCGTTCGCTGATGAAATGACGCGGTATTACGCAGACCGCGAACGCCGCGAACAGTTGGCCATGCTCGAAAACCTTCTCACACGTGCGGTCGGAGTGAATGGTGATTCCATTTTGGTGCACGAGATCAACCGCCATATCGACGAACTTCAGGCCGCCCTCGACAGGGAACCATATACTTTCAACCGCCGCTTCTTGCTCCGAGTTTTGTCCATGGGACATTCGCAGTTTGCCGAATTGATCGGTGCCCGCGGTCCCAACACCCAGATCAATGCGGCATGCGCAAGCACTACCCAGGCGGTGGCGCTAGCGGAGGACTGGATCCACGCTGGACGGTGCAGGCGAGTAATTGTCATCTCGGCTGACGATGTCACCTCCGACCATCTGATCGATTGGATGGGCGCTGGCTTCCTTGCTAGTGGAGCGGCTGCCACCGACGAAGTGGTCGCGGACGCCGCCGTTCCATTTGACCGCCGGCGCCACGGCATGATTATCGGCATGGGTGCCGCTGCTCTGGTGGTGGAGAGCGCAGATGCCGCGCGTGAACGAGGGATACGGCCGATCTGCGAAGTCTTGTCCACCATGACAAGCAACAGTGCTTTCCACGGTACGCGTCTCGATGTCCAGCACATCGGTCAGGTGATGGAGGACCTGGTGGCTAAAGTCGAGGCGCGCAGCAATATTTCGCGTCAACAAATTGCCGCACAAACCGTTTTCGTTTCGCATGAGACGTACACACCGGCACGGGGCGGCAGTGCCTCCGCCGAAATTCACGCGCTTCGTCGGGTCTTCGGCGATGTCGCAGATCGTATCGTGATCGCAAACACTAAGGGCTTTACCGGTCACGCAATGGCCACTGGCATCGAAGATGTTGTCGCAGTCAAAGCATTAGAAACCGGTTGCGTGCCCCCGGTCGCCAACTTTAAAGAAGTCGATCCGGAATTAGGACAGCTCAACCTGTCGAAAGGCGGTTTCTATCCCGTCGAATACGCTTTGCACCTAGGAGCGGGCTTCGGTTCACAGATCAGCATGATGCTGTTGCGCTGGATAAAGACCAAAAACGGAAAGCGCCCCAGGCCCAGCGATCTGGGCTATTCCTACCGCATCGGCGATTCCACCGCTTGGGGTACTTGGCTCAGAAGCCTCTCCGGTCATCATCCCGCCGATCTAGAAGTGGTTCATCGTACGCTACGTGTGCGCGATGGAGGCTCGGAGGTCCATGCTCCCGAGGTCGCACAGCAGCCACGAATCTCAACAGCAAATACAATGACGCCAGCCAGCAAGCCGCAAGGGTCGATGCCGTCACCGATCCCCGATGCGAGACCGATATTACCCCCCACTGCGGTCACTCAGCCGGCCTTGAGAGTGCAAGTCTCTGCTCCCGCTCCCCACACTTCCACACCGCCAAAATCGGTGGCGAAGGATGATCCGGTGAAGGAGCGAATATTGACGTTAGTCTCCGAGAAAACTGGTTACCCCAAAGACATGCTAGCTCTGGATCTCGATCTCGAGGCGGATCTGGGTGTCGACACTGTCAAGCAGGCTGAGGTTTTTGCCACGATCCGCGAAGCTTACAACATTCCACGCGATGAGAACCGCAAACTCCGTGATTACCCAACCTTGGCGCATGTCATCCGCTTCGTCTATGACCAACGTCCAGATCTGGCCGCAGTGCCGGCAGTGACAGAGAAAGAAGAAGAAAAGGAAAAAGTCCAGCCCATCACGCCGAAATCCGGTCCAGTCGTGCAGAAACCAGCCCTTGTTGCACTGTCCGCGCAAGTCTTCACGGTCGACACCGTTAAGGAACGTATACTCGCACTAGTGGTCGAGAAAACGGGCTACCCGAAAGAGATGTTGGATTTGGATCTTGATCTGGAAGCGGACCTCGGTGTCGACACCGTCAAACAGGCCGAAATGTTCGCGGCCATCCGCGAAATCTACAACATTCCACGTGATGAGAACCGCAGGCTGCGCGATTATCCAACCTTGGCGCACGTGATCCGCTTCGTGTATGAGAAGCGCCCCGACCTGACTGCAGCGCCTGCAGCGGCAAAGGAAGAAACTCAATCCGCGGCGCGAACCAGTTTGATACCTGAGAAACCCATTCCCGCCACGCCCTCTCCGCTAGGTGTCAGTGGCGATCTCGTCCAGGAATGTATACTCGCACTAGTGGTCGAGAAAACGGGCTACCCGAAAGAGATGTTGGATTTGGATCTTGATCTGGAAGCGGACCTCGGCGTCGACACCGTCAAACAGGCCGAAATGTTCGCGGCTATTCGCGAAATCTACAACATTCCGCGTGATGAGAACCGCAAGCTGCGCGATTATCCAACCTTGGCGCATGTGATCCGCTTCGTGTACGAGAAGCGCCCCGACCTTGCCGGGGTGCCTGCAACTACGACCTCACCAACTGTCAGCGAGCCAGCTGTGGCTACACCTCTCCCAGTGGCGGCTCGAGAGGTCCCGGATGACTCCCTCAAGGAGAAAGTATTGGAGATAGTGGCCGAGAAGTCGGGCTACCCCAAAGACATGTTGGACCTAGATCTCGATCTGGAAGCAGATCTAGGTATCGACACCGTCAAGCAGGCGGAGATGTTTGCGGCCGTACGAGCTGCGTACAGCATTCCGCGCGACGAGAATCTTCAGCTGCGCGATTTTCCCACCCTCGCCCACGTAATCAAGTTCGCTCGCGAGAGGCAGCCCGGCTTGGCTAAAGTGCCTGCTCCAAGTTCTTCCGTCATTCAAGACAAACAAGTACCGGCGCAGGAAAAACCGGCGGTACCTGCATCCTCGGGCCCGAAGCCGGCCATGACAGTGCGTCCGATCCCTGCCAGTTTCGATGCCGCCAATCGTATTCCACGCCGCGTGCCGGTTCCCAACTTGCGCCCGCCACTCACTCTCTGCAAGGCGACTGGCGTGACGCTGGGGTCTGGCCAACGAATCGTCGTGATGCCGGACGAATCTGGTGTAGGAGACGCGTTGGCGCAACGGCTACAGACGATGGGTGCAGAAGTCCTTCGCCTCAACGAGACGCTGGATATAGACGCGTTGAAGAAACTGCTACAGGGCTGGATGGCTGCGGGCCCAGTGCACGGACTGTACTGGCTTCCCGCGCTAGGCAATGAGGGAGTCTTCAGCGAAATGGACCTCACCACATGGCGCAGGGCCCTGCAGACGAGGGTCAAATCACTCTATGCCACTACGCGCGTTCTGTACGAACAGATTGCGGCACCGGGCACATTCCTAGTGTCAGCGACAAGACTTGGTGGACAGCATGGCTACGATGAGGCCGGAGCAACGGCGCCGTTAGGTGGTGCTGTCGTCGGCTTCACCAAGGCCTACAAGCGCGAGCGGATGGACGCGCTGGTCAAAGTAGTCGACTTTGAAGCGGAACGAAGGCCGTCCGAGGTTGCCGACATCCTGATTGAGGAAACCCTGCGCGATCCCGGCGCAATCGAAATTGGCTACAAGGATGGGCTGCGTTGGACGGTTGGTCTGCAAGAACAGCTCGCTGCCGATGGCAACCCCGGTCTAACGTTGGATCGCAAGACCGTTTTCCTCGTTACCGGCGCGGCTGGAAGTATCGTATCGGCGATCATTGCTGATTTGGCAACGGCCTCCGGAGGCACGTTCTACCTACTCGATCTGGTGCCCGAGCCTGATCCAGAGAATCCAGATCTCAAACGCTTGGTAAGCGACAAGGAGGGCCTCAAGCGGGATTTGTTCGCTCGTATTCAGGCGCGCGGCGAACGGGCCACGCCAGCACTCGTGGAAAAAGAGCTGGCAGGCCTGGAACGAGCGCAAGCGGCACACAAGGCGATCTCTGCGGTGCGGACCGCTGGCGGCACCGCGCACTACTCCAGCGTCAACCTGACGGACGCAGACACTGTAGCCAAAATCATCGACCAAGTGCGGCAGCGCAACGGACACATCGATGTGCTTCTCCACGCTGCCGGCACGGAACGTAGCCACTTCCTACCTGACAAAGACCCTCGTGAATTCGATCTGGTGTTCGATGTCAAGAGCGATGGCTGGTTCAATCTTCTGCATGCCATCGGCGACATGCCCCTCGGCGCGACAGTGGCCTTTAGTTCGATCGCCGGGCGGTTCGGCAACGCTGGGCAAACGGACTACAGTTCGGCTAACGACCTATTATGTAAGATCACCTCGAGCTTTCGGACCACCCGGCCGACTACCCGTGGCATCGTCATCGACTGGACTGCGTGGGGCGGCATGGGCATGGCCACGCGTGGCTCCATCCCCAAGATGATGGAATTGGCAGGCATCGACATGCTGCCACCAGAGGCGGGGATTCCTTTGATTCGCCGCGAACTCACTCTGGGAAGCACCAAGGGCGAAATTGTTATCGGCCAACGCCTTGGTGTTCTGCTGAACGAATGGGATGCCACTGGCGGGCTGGATACGTCGGCGGAAGCTTCGAAGAACTCACGGGCAGAGGGTCCAATGCTCGGCAAGATAACAAGCATGACCCTGCAACGCGGTCTCACAATCGAGACGACAATGGATCCGGCAATTCAGCCGTTTTTGCACGATCATCGAATTGACGGCACACCCGTGCTCCCCGGTGTCATGGGCATCGAAGCGTTCGCCGAAGCTGCGCTATGCCTGCTTCCCGGCTGGTACGTGGCAGCGATCCAAGATGTCAGCTTCTTCGCTCCGTTCAAGTTTTATCGAAACCAGCCTCGAGCAGTGACAATCGAAGCATTCATTCATCCCCAGCGCGACACCTTGGTAGCAGAGTGCCGCTTGATAGGCCGTCGATCCCTACCTAATCAGGCTGAGCCGCAAGTGACAACGCACTTTACCGCTCAGGTCTGCCTCTCAAAACAAGCACCCCAAGCTGTGGCCATGCCGGTGCTGGGCGCTCCGAACGGGCACATCATCAAGGCCGCCGAAATTTACCGCCTTTACTTCCATGGACCCGCTTACCAGGTTCTGGAGCAAGCGTGGGGCGATGGAGATCGGACTTTTGGAAAGATGGCTACGAATTTGCCGGGTAACCATTTTCCACCCGAAAAGCCGACGCTCATGGCTCCGCGCATGATCGAACTTTGCTTTCAAACTTGCGGACTCTGGGAGATGAGCGCACTAGGCCGCATGGGTTTGCCCCAATACATTGATCGAGTCAGCTTGTTACGAAGCGATAATCAGGCCAAAGACGATTTGTATGCCGTGGTCACGCCCAAACCGGATCATGGGAGTTTTGACGCGGAGGTGGTGGACGCAGCAGGAAACCGATACATGCAAGTGCGTGGCTACCGCAGTGTGGCACTTCCTAACACCGTCGATGCAGAACCGTTGAAGCAACTGCAGGCCGCCACGGCGTAGGAATCGTAACTTGTTGCACTTAAGACTTGCTGATGTGAGGGCTTTATGCCACGAGAATTTCAACGAGTGGCTATCGTAAATCGCGGCGAAGCCGCTATGCGTTTCATCCACGCGACCCGCGACTTCAATCAAGAACAAGGCACATCGCTGCGCACGATAGCTCTTTTTACCGAGCCTGACCGCCATAGCATGTTTGTGCGTGAGGCGGACGAAGCAGTGTGTCTTGGTCCCGCCCAGATCGCCGACCCCAACACGCAGCTTCTCAAGAGTAGTTACGTCGACTATCACCAGCTCGAACACGCACTGGCGATCGCGAGGGCGGATGCGGTCTGGGTAGGATGGGGCTTTGTGGCCGAGCACGCCTCATTCGCCGACCTTTGTCGCGAACTGGGAATCGTCTTCATCGGTCCGGACGGCGATGTGATGCGTCGCGTGGGTGACAAGATCGCCTCAAAACGACTAGCCGAGGACGCACAGATTCCGGTCGTGCCCTGGAGCAATGGGCCGGTGGAAACCATCGAGGCCGCATTGTGTCATTCCGAGCGTTTGGGTTATCCGCTCCTTATTAAGGCCACTGCCGGGGGCGGTGGTCACGGAATACGCTTGGTCGGATCTGCAGCGCAGCTTCCGCAAGCGTTTGCAAGCGCGCAGGCGGAGGCATTCAAAGCTTTTGGGAACCCAACCGTCTTCCTGGAGAAACTGGTGAAACGCGCGCGTCACGTCGAGGTACAGATTATTGCCGACCACTCTGGAAAGATCTGGGCTGCCGGCGTGCGTGACTGCACCGTTCAGCGACACCACCAAAAAATCCTCGAGGAGGCACCTTCACCAGCACTTTCACCTGAGCAAGAGTTGGCGCTGCGCGAGGCCGCGGTGCGCTTGAGTCAAGCAACGGCCTATCACAACGCCGGCACCGTCGAATTCCTGTATGAACCAGAAAGTGACCGCTTCTCATTCATGGAAATGAACACCCGGTTGCAAGTCGAACATCCGGTCACGGAGTGCACCACCGGACTCGACCTCGTAAAACTTCAGATTCACGTCGCACGCGGTGGCCACCTGGAAGGCGAGCCACCACGCGCTAGCGGTCATGCCATCGAGGTGCGTCTGAATGCGGAAGATCCCGATCACGGCTTTGCTCCGGCCCCGGGCCTTGTCGAGCGGTTCAGAATTCTGCTAGGGCCCGGCGTGCGTGTGGATACCGGCGTAGCTGAGGGCGATGCCATCCCTGCGGAGTTCGATTCGATGATCGCTAAGATCATCGCCTACGGCCGAAATCGAAAGGAGGCGTTGTCCCGCCTGCAGCGGGCCCTGCGCGAGAGCGTGGTCGTCGTCAAGGGCGGCACCAGCAATAAAGCTTTCTTGCTGGACTTGTTGAACCGGCCCGAGATTCAGTGTGGACAATTTCATAACGGGTGGCTGGACCAGTTGGCGGCAACCGGTGAGCACGTCTCCAGGTGTTACGCCGACGTGGCTCTGGTTCGGGCCGCCATCGAGACCTACGATGCACAGCTCACCGTCGAGCAGGCGCAGTTTTATGCGTCAGCGGTGCGTGGGAGGCCGCAGGTCCGTCGCGATGTGGGCTGGACCGCAGAGCTGCGTTATCGCGGCCATCGCTATGCGCCCCAAACTTATCGCCTCGGACCTCAGCGATACCGTGTAGAGATGGATGGAAGACATATCGATGCCCAGATCGAGCGTTGGGGAGAGTTTGAGTGTTGGCTTACCGTCTTCGGACGACGTTTCCGCGTCGTCTCCGTGGTGCAGGGACTGAATTACCGAATCGAGGTAGACGGTGTATCGCACCAGATTGATCGAGATGATGGGGGTGTGGTGCATGCGCCGGCACCGTCCGTAGTCGTTTCCATTCTCGTCAAGCCGGGCGACACGGTTGCCGTCGGAGACCGTTTGGCTGTTCTTGAAGCAATGAAGATGGAAATGCAGCTGGTAGCCCCGTTTTCCGGGAAGGTCCGGCAGGTAATGGCCATGCCGAATATTCAGGTCGATACTGGATGTCCACTTCTGCAGATCGACCCGGTTGCCGCTGGTGACACAGCCGCGAGGGCTGATCGTGTGCTCTTCGGCGCGTCCGAAGACCCGAACGGAAAAACAGACGCCCCCCGATCCATCTGGCACCAAAGTTTGGATGAGCTCCGCCAACTCATGTTGGGTTTTGATGTGGATCCAAAGCACACCGCGCAACTGCTCGCAGAGCGGGGCGAGGATTGCCCCTTCGACATTGATGAAGTAAGACAGCGCGAAGAGGAGATCCTTAACATCTTCATAGATATATGTTCACTGTTTCAACGCGAACCGCAGGTGAACCATCAGGCCGCCGCGGAAGAACCCAGCGCCGAGGCCTATCTTTTTTCTTACCTGCGTATGCTGGAGACCCGCGGTGAACGACTGCCTCGTGCCTTTGTCAGCTCGCTCGAAAGAGCACTGTCCCACTACGATGTAAGAACGCTGGAACGCTCTCCCGAGCTAGAGGAGAGCTTGCTGTGGATCTACAAGTCACATCAACGAGCGGAGCAACAGGTTGCGCCTGTTGTCAGTATCCTCGAACGACGTTTGAGGATGCGGTCGCCCCACGCGGATGAGTCCTTTCGGACGCTCCTCGATCGGATGGCCTCCGTCACTAACGGGCTCTTCCCCGCCATTACCGACCTGGCCCGGGAAGTGCGCTATCGCTACTTCGACCAACCGTCGTTCGAACGATCACGTCAACAGATCTACGAGCAAATGGAAGAACACCTCGCTTATTTAGCGGCTAACCCGGATTCCCACGACCGCCACGATAGAGTTCGCGCTCTGGTCGAATGTCCACAGCCGCTGTTCGCATTGATCTCAAGCCGATTCGCTACCGCCGATCAGACCATGCGCAAATTAATGTTGGAGGCGCTGACCTGGCGGTACTACAGGATTCGAAAACTCACGAACTTCCGCTCCTTGGTTGTGGATGGACAATGTTGCGCATCGGCCGAGTACGACTATGAGGGCAAGCACATTCACGTCTTCACGACGCACTCCGACTTCTACCAACTCCAAGCGGCGGCGCGGGCGCTGTTTCCGATGATCGCGGACGTCCCGCTGAACCACGATATCGTTATCGATTTTTACATTTTTCATTCCGGCAGGCTGGACGACCCCGAGACTACGCAGCAGGAAGTGTGCTCGCTGCTCAACCATGTGGGCTTCTTGCGCCCCATCCGGCGCGTCGTAGCTTCAGTTGCCGGCACCGGCCAGGATCTGGGCACACTCGGCATGCATTTCACCTATCGCCCCAGCGGGAATTCGAACGAAGAGGAAAAGCTCTACCGTGGAATCCACCCCATGCTGGGAAAACGGTTGCATCTCTGGCGCCTTAGCAATTTCAAGATTGAACGCTTACCGTCAGTCGAAGATGTATACCTGCTTCATGCAGTGGCGCGCGATAACCCAAAGGATGAGCGTTTATTCGCGTGCGCGGAAGTGCGCGATGTAACTCCCGTACGAGATGGCGATGGAAAAGTTGTGCAACTGCCGCATCTGGAACGGATGTTATTGGAAGCGATGACGAGCATACGGCATTTTCAGTCACGGCGGCCTGCACATCAACGCCTCCATTGGAACCGGATACTACTGAACGTGTGGCCGACGCTGAATCTTGGACGGGATGAATTGCGTGATCTAGTGAATAAGCTGGCGCCCGCAACCGAAGGTCTGGGATTGGAACAAGTGATTGTGCGCGTACGCATTCCGAGTCCGTCGACCGGAGAGTTGCGCGATATGGTGGTGCGCATCTCGAGCCCCGGCGGCAGGGGTATGCTCATAACCTTCCGGCCGGCCGACGAACAACTTCACCCAATCAAAACGCTGACCGAATACGGCCAGAAGGTCGTCCGTATGCGCCAGCGCGGACTTATCTACCCTTACGAACTCATCAAAATACTCGCGCCGGCTCCAGAACACACACGAGCAGAATTTCCTCCGGGCGATTTTGTTGAATTTGACCTTGATTTGCAAGGCCGTCTGGTCCCTGTTGACCGTCCGTATGGTCAAAACAAAGCCAACATCATCGTGGGTGTCATTCGGAACTTTACAACCAGATATCCCGATGGCATGACACGTGTTTTGTTGCTAGGCGATCCAAGCAAGGATCTGGGCGCCATTGCCGAAGCGGAATGCCGACGTATCCTCGCAGCTTTGGATCTGGCCCAGGCCAAGGGCGTTCCTCTGGAATGGTTTCCTATCTCGGCGGGCGCCAAGATCTCCATGGACAGCGGGGTAGAAAACATGGACTGGATCGCCCGTGTGCTACGGGGCTTGGTGAAATTCACGCAAGCAGGCGGTGAAGTGAATCTCGTAGTTAACGGGATCAACGTCGGCGCTCAACCGTACTGGAATGCCGAAGCCACCATGCTGATGCACACGCGCGGCATTCTGATCATGACCCCGAAAGCGGCAATGGTGCTCACCGGCAAGCGTGCATTGGATTACTCGGGCAGCGTCTCGGCCGAGGACAATCAAGGGATCGGCGGATACGATCGCATCATGGGTCCCAACGGCCAAGCGCAATATTGGGCGCACGACATCGATGAAGCCTGCCACATACTGTTGCGCCACTATGAACACACCTATGTGGCTCCGGGCGAGCGGTTCCCCCGACGGGCCACGACTGCTGATCCCATTGATAGAGACGTAAGAGTCCATCCTCACGGCAGGAACGGGGACGCTGGCTTCGAGCTGATTGGCGAGATTCTATCGGATGAGACCAATCCCGGTCGCAAGAAGTCTTTTGATATTCGCAAAGTGATGATGGCGACTGCTGACCAGGATCATCCGCCGCTCGAGCGTTGGGCGGGCATGCGAGCGGCTGAGACCGCAGTAGTATGGGATGCGCATCTCGGCGGTTATCCCGTTTGTCTTATCGGTATCGAATCCCGGCAAGTTCCGCGGCTAGGGTTTGTCCCCGCGGATGGCCCGGATCAATGGTGCGCCGGCACGCTCTTCCCGCAATCCTCCAAGAAAGTGGCACGCGCGATAAACTCAGCCAGCGACAATCGACCAGTAGTGGTCCTAGCCAATCTGTCGGGGTTTGATGGCTCGCCTGAATCTATGCGCAGACTGCAGTTGGAATACGGTGCTGAGATCGGCAGGGCCGTAGTGAACTTCAAAGGGCCGATCGTTTTTTGCGTGATTTCGCGCTATCACGGAGGCGCCTACGTGGTTTTCTCAAGGACGCTGAATGAAAATATCGAAGTGGCAGCGTTGGAGGGAACGTATGCCTCGGTCATCGGCGGCGCTCCGGCGGCGGCTGTGGTGTTCGCGGGTGAGGTTGAAGCCAGGGCGCGCAAAGATCCACGGCTTCAATCACTGAATCAAGCGATAGCTCGGGCTGATGGCGCAGAGAAAGGCCGGTTACGCTCCCAGTGGGATGAACTTTTCAAACTCGTCCATTCCGAACAGTTGGGCGAGATGGCTTCCGAGTTCGACCGCGTACACAGCGTCCAGCGGGCTCTCGACGTGGGTGCTCTCAATTGCATAATTCCGCCCGACAGACTGCGGCCTTATCTCATTGATGCGGTCGAGCGCGGTATTGCAAGGGAGGAGGAATTGCATTCTCGAAACCACCGGGGCGAAACACCGAAAGTGGAAATGGTGGCTGTATCCGCCGCTGCGGGGAATTCTTGATGGAAGCGTATTGGTTCGAACAATCCGAAGCGGATCTGCCGACGGCAGACGATTGGCTGAGCCCGAGCGAGGCGGCTCAGCTGAGCATGATGCGCATTGCCAAACGGCGAAATGATTGGCGGCTGGGACGCTGGACAGCCAAGAATGCACTGGCCTTATACCTCCTATATCTAAAGGTTCCTGCCGATCCACAGATTCTCGCGAGCATAGAGATACGCCCGGCATCATCCGGCGCACCGGAGGCTTTTTTCCAGAACAAACCAGCGGCCGTTTCGATCTCGCTAAGCCATTGCTCCGGCATCGCCGCTTGCGCCATCGCTTGTTCGCGAGGGGTACTGGGTTGTGATCTGGAAGCAATCGAGCCGCGTAGCGACGCTTTTGTCGCTGATTATTTCACGACTGCAGAGCAATTGTTCGTTGCGGAAGCGTCTGCCGTGGATCGCCCGCTCCTCGTGGCTCTGCTCTGGAGTGCAAAGGAAAGCGCACTTAAAGCGCTGCATGAGGGCTTGCGCCTGGACACGCGGAATCTAATCGTGAGCCCCAGCGATGTGGTGTTTGATTTTGATGGCTGGAGCCCGATCGTTGTGCGTCATACCGACCGCCAGATCTTCTGCGGTTGGTGGCAACTTGCGGACGGCATGGTGCGAACTCTGGTGGCCGCCCCGCCACCAAATCCGCCGATTCGCTTGCTAATCCCGGATCACGTTCACGACGGGGCTTCCTTGTGTGCATAGAAGAACTGTGCTTGGCATGAATGCCCAAATGCATTTCACAGGCCCACTTCGCTATCGCCTCCGCGGTGCCGCCGGGCTGAGCCAATCCGTTCTCGCGGTGTTAACTCGCCGTACGCTCAAGGGCCCACGCCTGCCCGGTTGGAGCTGGTTCGTGGAACTGGCCACTCAAATCTTGAAGCAACAGACGCTTGAGGCCTTCCGGATGGGCGACGTGAAGGAAGCACGCCGCTATCTTGACTCGATCATGATTAGCTCACCGGCGTTGTTAGAAGTAAGCATCACGCCTGTCGTTCAAGAAAAGTTCAGGGGAAGCTGGTTTGCCGGCAAGAACACAGAACCGCGAGTAAGCGTCCTATATTTTCATGGGGGCGGATACGCGTTTTATCCACAGGCCTATGCCAACTTTATCGCGCTGATCACACTGGCTGCGAGATCCAAAACGTTTGCCCTCGACTACCGTCTAGCACCCGAACATCGATTCCCAGCCCAGCTGGAAGACGCACTCAACGCCTACCGGTGGCTTCTCGAAAAGGGCACCGATCCTGGCAATTTGATTTTTGCCGGAGATTCGGCTGGGGGTAATCTGGCGCTCGCTTTGCTTCTATCGGCGCGAGAATCGAAGATTCCTCTGCCAGCGCTGGCCGTTGCACTCTCCCCACCCACTGATTTCGAAATCGACCTCAGGGGTAACTGGGACTCTGATTGGATTGAGAAGCGAATGCTTGCGCAGTGGGCAGACTGGTTCTGTGACTCTGCCGAACGCCGGAATCCGATTGTGTCGCCGCTATGGGCTGACCTGAGTGGTCTTCCTCCTATCTATATACAGGCTGGCCGCGCCGAGATTTTGTACAACAGCATCCAAGCCTTCGCGGATCGTGCCAAGAAGCAAGGAGCGGACGTCGTCCTCCAAGCATGGGAGTACATGAACCATGACTTCCAGATATTTGGACCCGATGCGCACCAGAGTGCCGAGGCGCTGCGGAGAATAGGGAAAGTGATTGAAGAAAGGGTTCCGATGCAAAAGGGAGTATCAACGGCCTAAATCGATTGGAGGCGAAAAATCGCAAAGTTCACGCGGGATACCTAAATGGCACACGGTAACAACCAATTCGATTTCGATTTTATCGTTATCGGTTCGGGCTTCGGTGGCAGTGTTTCTGCCCATCGACTGGTGGAGAAAGGTTACCGTGTTGCGGTCATGGAAATGGGCCGTCGGTGGACGCCTGACAACCTGCCGCGCACTAGTTGGTCGATTCATCGCTATTTCTGGCGTCCCCGCCTCGGCCTGCGAGGCTTTTTCAATATGCGATTTTTCAGGCACGCAACTATTTTCCATGGTTGCGCAATGGGCGGGGGATCAATCACTTACGCAAGCACCTTGCTTGCTCCTTCCGAAAAAGTGTGGGAAGCAGGGTCTTGGACGGGTCTGGCGGATTGGAACACGGAAATGCCCAAGCACTACGAAACCGCCGTGCGGATGTTGGGTGTGACGGAAAACAGAATCCTCGGGCCCGCCGACCATCTCTTGAAGAAAGCTGCGGAAGTCACGGGCGCTGGACGTACCTTCTACTGCACGAAAGTGGGCATCTTCCAGCCCGCAGAGGGGGAACCAGGCAATCAGACTTTCCCTGATCCATTTTTCGGAGGCGAAGGTCCGGCACGAACCACCTGCATTGCCTGCGGCGGATGCATGATGGGTTGTCGGTATGGCGCAAAGAACACTCTGGACCTTGGTTATCTCTATCTGGCGGAGAAACACGGAGCGCGGCTTTTTCCCGAGACAAGAGTGGTGGACGTCAAACCGTTGCATAGCGCCAGCGATGGCAGCATCGGATACGAAGTGGGTACGGTAAAGTCGACGGCGTATTTTCGCCACCAGCGTCGGCGGTTCACCTGCCGAGGGGTGATCTTTTCTGCCTCATCGCTCGGCACCATGGAACTTCTTTTTCATCTCAGAGAAAAGGGTTCATTGCCAGCCATCAGTAGCCAACTGGGTCAACATGTGCGCACCAATTCCGAATCGCTCATTGGGGCACGCACGCCGGGTTACTCCCAGGATCTGTCGCAAGGGATAGCAATCGGCTCCGGAGTCTATATTGATGAGCACACGCACATTGAAGCAGTGCGCTACCCAAGTGGCTCTGACGCAATGGGATTTCTGACCACGATTCTGACCGATGGCCGTCCTGGTCCTCGGCGGATTGCACTGTGGTTGAAGAACATCTTGGTTTCTTTATTCCGCCACCCGTTTAAGACGGTGCGCGTGCTGCAACCGTTGGGATGGGCCCGGGAGTTCGTGATTTTGCTTTGCATGCAGGCGCTGGACGGAGAGATCGAAATGCGCTGGCAACGCCCCTGGTTCTGGCCCTTCAGGAAGTTTCTTGTGAGCTGCGGCGAGAAGGTGCCCACCTACATTCCGAAGGCCAACGAGTTCGCGCAGAAATTCGCACAGCTCACCGGCGGTTTTGCCATGAGCATGCTTCCAGAGATCCTCTTCGATGTTCCAGGTACTGCGCACTGTATCGGAGGTTGCGTGATCGCCGATTCTTCCTGCCACGGTGTGGTTGATTCTCGCCACCGAGTCTTCCACTACAAGAATATGTACATCTGTGATGGGTCCGTGGTAGCGGCCAACCTTGGGGTCAATCCCAGCCTGACCATTACCGCTCTTGCCGAACGAGCCATGAGCTTCATCCCTCCGGCAGCAAAAACCGATTGGAACGATTCCGCCGAGGCCGACGGAGAGGGCACCCTGGAACCGAACTAACTCGGTTTTTCTGCTAATTACTGATGGAGCCACTGCACGAGCTCGACTCGCGGTGGGTGCTCCGCGCCGCCTTAAGGCTTGGTCGCCCAAGACTTTAGCTGTTCGGATGTGATTTCCCAGCCATCACCGCTAAACCGCCTGTCGTTACGTCTGTTTTTTCGATCCTGATCGAACCATCTCTTGACTGAGATTTTTTGATTTTTCTTGTGTCCCTTGGAAAGATTTTCGTCAGCGTTGCTCAGTATCACCATGTCGATTAGAGAATGATGCTTTTCTTCGCCTAGAAAATAAGTATCCCGCTTGATGATCTCAACAAGGACAAAACGCGCGTGTTGGTCGCCGACCTCAAACGTAAGATAGTTGCGACGGGCGCGCTCCAAGACCTCTTGAAGCTTTTGATCAGCAGCATAGGTAGCCAGTGCTTCCAATGTCTCGTCATCCAAATCTTCAAAGTCAATTTTCTTCCTGAGAAATCGAAACAATAAAGCTCCAGTCACAGACTTCAGCAATTGATAGGGAGCGGCAATAACGTTTGGACAAGGAGGCTGTCCAAGCTCAACCGAATACCATTCAACATCTGACATTCTGAGCACCGTGGCGAAGGCCGTTCCCAGCTCTCTTATCATTCCATGGTTGAACTGTCTCCATTTCGCCCGAACTTTGTGATCTGCCTCTTTAAGCCTTGCGTCAATCGTGTCTTTGTATGCGGTCTTTACCTTGCGCATTATGGTTCTAGCGTCGTTCTTTAGCTCAGAGGGATGGTCTGCCAAATAACGCTTCCGTGCAGCCTCCCAAAGGTGCTCTTCAAGAATGTTCACCGCTGGATTTGGAAACAGCATTGAAATCGGTCCCATAATGCACACTCCTACAACGGGATTTCTTTTAAACCTGGGAACCCTTCAAATCTGCTCTGACCCGCACTTGGGTCCGCGAGATTATGCTCCTTCAAGTTGGCTGCGTACAGGTCGGAGGAAGGACCACAATGCCGACCACCCCTCCACACTTTTCCCTGGCCCGCCTGCGCCCACCAAAACTGGTACAGGACAAATCCAATCGCCTCAGGCCGTCGGACTTATTAGCGCACGTGCCTGGCTGACATGCAGTGACCCCCCTCACATGGCTGTGAATTGATAAGGTTGCGGGTGCAGGCAAGAACCTCACCATGATCATTGGGCTGCAAGTATCTTCGATTTTCCATGACTCGCAAGAAAGACAACAACCCTGGTCTTTTAGTGGCTCGGGACCAGTGAGCTCCAAACAAAAATGTGTAAGTCGAAGATGTAAATCTGTCTGATTCGGAGCGGCCGATGACAAAGAAAGAGCCTGAGCGGGAGCAGTTTGCGCAAAGAGACAGGCGCAGTGGCAAATTCTTGCAAATGAAAACGCCCCAGATCGCGGAGATCATCGTCGCGTCTTGTTGAATGCCGTAGAAGATAGCTGGACCAACGATTTGGGAGCGCGAGGCGACCAAGTTGAAGACGGCTCCCGTGCACCAGATCAGGCCTCTTTTGATTCCCAAAATGTGCCACACGGGCCGCCTTGCACAACGTCTCCCGCTTGCGCGTGTTCACCAGATGGGAGCCGCGTGGTTTCCAGGCAGTTGCCATACCAGGCTATGCCCGTGACCGCCCCTGGATACCCATTACCTACAGAAAGAGAAGACTTTAAGGGGGATAATGGCGAACATAATGCGAACATGGCCATTCTCCCCATCCCGGTGGTAAACTATCGGTAGAGAGGGATCTCCCGCAGCGGTCCCATCGCGATCATATCTTATAAAAAGGAAATAACTTGACACGACTTTCTTCGGTCAAGTTCGCCACCCGGGAAAGCGTCATCTGGGTCTAAGTTCAGCGACATGCAGACTGGATTGCCCAGAAGCTCGCGTGTCGAGTGGAGGAGACTGTCCCCTTAGAATTGGAGTTCCCCAAGTGCAACTGGCCTCATGGACCGCTTGAAGCGATCGCATTTCCTGGAAGAGCTTACCGCAATCCGAGCTTTGGCAATCTTGATTTCGCTACGAAGCACCGATCTAGTACCCACCACCGGCGTCGTTCCGGCTCGTCTACGTCTTCAAGGGTGGCGCGTCGTACGACACCAACCCTGGTAGTTCTTGATGCTCAAAAACCTATCTATAAGGTCAACCCGAAAGGGGATATCCCACAACGCCGTTTCCGGACAGTGACCGGCACTTTTCCGAGAAGGCGACTCAGGAGTTAGCCTGACCACTCTGCTAAATTCGGTACCAGTCCGTTTTTCCAATTACTGCTGTCCATGTCCCTGCGGAGGTCGTTTCTAATCAAAACCAAGTTCCCCGTCCGCTTGAGATTTCCGACTTCTTGCACGGAACCCTCCGTGTCGCGTGGATCACTTGCTAAGCACGTTTCAATTCAGCAAGATGAATCCATGACATTTCCATATTTCACGAGTCGTCAGGTCTTTCGATCCGCGCTTCTGTTCTTCTTTTTGTTGAATGTTCTCGCTGACAGTAGCGGCAAGTCCGTCAAGATGATCACTAGTTGGCTCAATCCAAATTACGAAGGAAAGACGTTTCACAAAATTCTGGTCATCGGCGTCGCTCAAAACCTGGAGGTGCGCGCCGACTTCGAAGATGAAATGGCCGCCCAGATTGCGCGTCTGGGCATCGAGACCATTCCTGGCAACCACATTCTGTTGCGACCGGACGCTAACGTGAAACTTGACCTCGACTACCTACGTGGGCAGATCCGCGACAATCAGATTGACGCTGTAGTCGTCTCGCGTCTGCTGAAGGTCGATAAGAACGTGACGATCGTTCCGAGCTCGACCTACATTGCCCCGTTCCCCTACTACTATTCTTTCTATGGTTACCTGGGCGCTGTGTATCCCATGGTTTACGATCCGGGTTATACGCGGGAAGATACGACCGTTAGCGTCGAGACCAACGTTTACGCCACAAGCAAGCCAGACGGTGATCTGGTGTGGAACGGCGTCAGCAAGTCGTTCAATCCGAAGTCAGCGAAGAAAATCGCCGATGGCCTTGTCAAAGAAGTTCCGAAGCAGATGGAGAAAGACGGGCTGCTGCCGAAAAAAGTCCCCTCGAGCTTATGACGGTACCTCATTCTGTCACGACAAATAGATCTGAAGCAGGGGGTAAGGTTGGGTATCGAAAAACTTTGCCGTCGACTTGGGGGGGTGGACGAAGATGTGTTGTACACTTGCGAAGTCAAGACTAAACCAAATGTCAAAGTTCCAGGATATTTAGAGTGACCTGGGGCTACGCAGAGATCGGCGATTCCCTTGTGCCTGAACGGGATTTCTTCCACGCCTCAGGATGCTTTTGGCTCGGTTCTTTTGACTGCTCAGAAAGGAACGCATGAATCAAGTCAGGGTAAAGAGTGGGAAGGACCGCTTGAGATTGTTTCTTCGGTTAACGGGGCTGCTATGCGTTTTGCTTTGGGCGATGGCGACAAACGCGAAAATGGCGACAGATTTCAATCCCAATCTCGATTTCTCCGAGTACAAAACGTTTGCGTATATCGGCGGGGTAGAATCTCTGGTCAAGCTGCAATTGAACCCGGAGCTGCTGAATAATCGGATCCACCGCGCGGTGGTGCGTGAACTCACGGCTAAAGGACTTCGCGAGGTGCAGCCAGAAGAAAATCCGGATCTCGTAGTGCGCTACTGGGTTGAGGCGGAGTCGAACGCGCAGGTGACCGGTACTGCCCATTGGGGCACCTATGGTTCCTACTATTATGGTTATTGGACCATTATGTACACCACGATGAGTACCCCGGTGACCCACAAGGGCCTGCTTGGCATTGAACTGATTGATGCGAAAGCACGCGATCTTGCCTGGCGCCTGTTTGTGAGTGAGAAGATCATTCACAGCGACCCCGACAAGATCTGGAAGACAGCAGACAAAAACATAATCAAGGCGTTCAAAAACTATCCTCCCACTGCACAGGCCATCAAAGAAAAGAAAGCAGAGTGGGACAAAAAAGAAGCCGCCAAAAAGCCTGCACAACCTTAGTGGTTAAGCTCAACTCCTTCCATGAGAAGGCCGGTTCGTGTCAATGTGAATTCGGCGAAACGAGCGAGCCCGGATGTGGGAAGTCAACTCGCGTCGGTTATCCTAGCTCAAATGGATATAAAGTCGGTTTGCTAGGCGCGACCAAAACTCGCCTTGCTCCGAGTACCCGCCGTGTGCCCCACTTCCGCAATTTAGGTGTTTTTGGCGTTTGTGGCGTTACGTAAAATGAGTAACTTACGTGATTCCAATCCCCGCATGCGTCCCTGGCGCGTGAGGCGGGAAAGGGCCTGGGCGACGGCCATGAAGGGTAGATCCCGGAAGTCTTCAAGCTTCCAGAGCCGTTCCCCGCCACGTTCGATCTGCTGGCGGACGAAGGCCATGAACTGGCCGGATCCTTTTGACGATGTTCTGCGCCTTCCCATGTGTGAAGTATCGGCTCGAAGAGGAAATATGTCAGGTTTTTCTGCAGTAAAACTTGACATATTGTTGGGAAGTGGACAAGCACCCCACTACCCCTCCAAGGCGTTTTAATACGATTCGTTCGGCAAGATCGTTGCCACAACCGGCACGTATGACCGTGATCATCTTTCGGTTCATGCCGACTAGGATGATCTTGATTTTGAAGAGGGGATCTCTCAGGGTCACGACGGTATTCCGCCGTGACCCCGCATGCGAGCATGACCGATCCTGAGCGGCTTACTTGCTGATCGTCACCGGATTACGAATCCAGGCCTCGGAGGTCATGTTCAGCATCGATTGCTGATCGATGATCCCAATGGAGTTCCAGGTGAACATCGCATAGCAGAGGCCCGTGGGCATCCCCTGCGGCGCATGGACGGTGACATGATGATGCTGGAATAGACCGACCAATTCCGCCAAGGTGCCGTAACCGCAAAGGCTCACGCAGTGATCCTCCGGTTGAATCTTCGGGTAGTTGTACATTGCCCAACCGCTTGTCCCCGGCGTGACAGTGCCATGGGCATTCGTTTGGAAGTCCTCCGCTGCGACGCCGATTTTCACCGGCCCGTGGCTGTAGATGGCACTCTGAAGAATTGCGGTGTTGGTCCAGTTGACCGAGTAGAATGGGCCGTCGTCGTATTTCTTATTGTTGAACGGGAAACCATCCGTTTGCATTGTCCTCATGACGGCGGTGAGGTAAGCGCCATTTAGATAGTTATGCGCCGATGCCCAGGCAACCACCGTCGCCTCCGGAATGAATGTCTGCGACGCGGCGGTCGCCTTGGCGAAGGCTTCCTCGGCGGAAACGCAGTCACCGTATACATAGTTATTCCAAGACGACATTTGAACAGCCCACATCAGGAAGCTCGGTGGGACCGCAACTTTCGGGTCGGGAACATGCGGCGTAGCCGCCGCAAGTTCGTACCGGGGTGATGGGATCGCCCCGCGGGGTAACCGCTTTGTCAGGTCTACTACTTCTTCTGCCATAGCTTTCTCTCCTTTTTAGTATCAGGTACTTATGTTGTTCCGTACCTTCTCCGTAATAGAGAAGAGCGCCAATATAATTTAGAGGGTATAAATAGTCAAGTTAATATAGATACTTAATATACATGGAAAGGATTCGGATCGCAGGAGAGGATCGCTACGGTAACCGCTCACAGCTCCGTCCAGTGCGGTGCCGCGAATTATCCCATCTCTCGACCGGTCGGTGTCTCAATCCCAGGGACACCGTCCGGATTCGACCGCTGTGCCCGACGCTTACCCGCCTAGATTCTTGACGATCGTCGTCGGATTTCGAACCCAGGCTTCGCCCGTAATATTCATCAGCGATTGCCGGTCGACGATTCCGATGGAGCCCCAAGTGAACATCGCGTAGCAAGGTCCCGTAGGCATGCCCGACGGCAAATTGACATTAACCCCGTGCCGCTCGAAGAGATCGACCAACGCCGCCAAGGGCCCGTAGCCGCAAAGGCTCGCGCAGTGATTTTCAGGCTGGCCCGTCGAGAGGCCGCAGATCGCCCAACCGCTCGTCCCAGGTGTGACTTGGCCCTGAGGGCCGGAGGTGAGATTCGTCGTGGCGACGCCGATCTTCACCGGCCCAACATTTGCGATTGCGCGGTTCAAAGCCGCCGCGTTCGTCCAGTCGACCGAATTGAACGGCCCATCCAAATAGGCTTTGCGGTCCATTTGAAACCCGTGCGTTTGTATGAACGCGGCGAAGTTCGACGAACCGCATTTCCGCGAAGTAAACAGGACCACGTCGGTAGGAATTAACACCTTGGGTTCGGCGCAGGCCTTGGCAAAGGCTTCCTCTGCCCAACTCGAATTGCTTACTTTCTCGTTCCCCCAAAAGCTGATTCCTATTGGCCAAGCGATGAAGCTCTCGGGCGCGGCGCCGCCCGCTCTATAGGGTTGGGCGGCCGCAAGTTCGTGATTGGGCGTCGGAAACTCGCCGCTTGGAACGAACATTTGCGCGTCGGCCTCAGGCCGATAGGGCTCCGAAGCAGCGAATTCGCTTCGGGGTGTCGGTATCGCGCCGCGCGGCATTTTGGTAGTCATTTCTCCCTCCCTCGAAAAATGCCGGTACGAGACGGTCACGTAGCATACAACCATGTCCCTATAAGCCGGAGTTTCTTTTTTGGCTTTGAAAACAGCGCCATAGTACATCCGTCTCTCTTATTCGCATACTGAGAAGCGATTTTCACCGGAAGTACTCTCAATGGTCGGGCGCCCACACCAACACAGCACAAAATTGCCCCATTTGTGGCCTACTTTGCAATACCTCTCCTTACCCCAACTCCGCTGTAAACAGACTCCGCTGCTACCTTGGCCACCAGCTCTCTATCCCATCCGCAGCGGTAGCACCGCGATCCGGCCACCGATTCAGGCTGACATGCTTGATTAACGCGCCGCCGCGATCTACGGCCCGTTCGGAACAGCAAAACTTAACGGCTTGAACCCCGAAACGTACTAGCGCGAAGTGCTCTCACGCGTCGCCGATCATCCCATCAACCGCATCGGAGAACTGCTGCCATGGAACTTCGCAGGGAAGCTCTCTGGAAACTCAAGCCGCGCGGCATAGTCAACTACTGCACGTCAAGATGGCCTGCAATCAACGCTTATTGATTAACAATTAAATAGCTGTATCAATTGGGTTGTTGGCGACGTCGCCTCCGTCATCGTCGCCAGCCAGATTGGAATACAAACCGGAGAGTAACAAAGAGCTACAAGATCTGAGGGCAACGCACATTGTCTATCACGCGAGAGTAACACTCTTCAGCTCTTCAGGTCAGGGCTCATTGGACCAAGTGCCGACAAGAGCACCTTTTTGAAGAGCAGAGTTGTCGCAATTACTCTAAGTGTCTGCCCTTCCTTCCAACGACGCCACACGTCGCTCTTCTGCTCCCCCGAAAGCCCAAACCGTTTCCCTGGCTTCATAAACACCACCTTTGAAAACAGATTTATACCAGATGGTGTTGCATCGACCGTCTGAACTGGCAGAACTTACCAGGAGTTTAATCCACAAAATCGAGGGTCATGCCTTCGTGGCGGTAGAGAAGTCCTACAAATTTGCCAAAGTCGGGAGATGCCACGTTGTTGTAGACAGTACTGAAATTCCCGTGATTTGTGACGTTCAGCGAGTAGGCGCCAAGCCGGAAGTGATGGTCTTTCCCGTTCCTGCCTTTCCAGAACGGTATCCGGAATGTGCGATACGCCTTGAGGTCGAGTGAGAAAAACGTCGGGAAGCGCTGCCCGTTCGGTGTGCCCACATATTGCTGCGTGACGTTGATCGTAGAGTAGGGAAAGCCGGAGTGAACGTCGACCAGGGGGCTGAAAGTAATTTTCCAGGGCAGCGCGAAAATTCCCCAGGCAATAAAGCGATTGGGAATATCAGACGCCAAAATGCCGTAAACATCAGGGCGAACCACAGGCGCGGCAAACGGGATCATGGTGCTGGAAAGATTGTTCAAGTCACCGCGCGCCTGGCTCCAGATGTAGGAAGCTTTCAACTGGTCACTAACGCGAAAGGTATAACGCAGCGAGGCTTCCAGCTCGTGATAATTGGAAGAGCCGGTGTTGGTCAGTCCCATGAAAGACTCGTCCGTTGGCGAACCGGCAGTGAACGGTTCCACCACAAAGAGATAGCTTGTGCGGCTGTTCAGGTAGCCCACATCGAGCTGCATATTCTTGCGCAATTCCCGAACCGCGCCGACATTCCAGGTAACGTTGCGGGGTGTGGTGTCCGGTTGCTGAGAAAAGCCGGAGGAAGCCAGTGGACTCAACCCTGCCGTATAGACGTTCGTGTAGGTGATCGGCGGCCCAATCGGCAGGCCGGAGGTGTTGAACTCGGTGATCGTCCTTGCAGGATTTGCTGCCCAATTCGCCGCGAGCAGAGGCAGCACGCCATAAAAAAGCCCCGCGCCAGCGCGGATGATGGTTTTTTCGTCCTTGCCGGGCGAGTAGGCCAAACCCACGCGCGGCGCCGCACCCGCTGCCCAGCCGGTCGTTTCCGTGGTAAACCGGAGCCCCAGATCGGCGCTCACGTGCGGATTCAACAGCCAATGGTCCTGCACAAACTCGGCAAAAATGCTATCCGAAGGCGTTTGCGTAGGCGCCGAGCTGAAATTGACCGTTTCTGCGAGCGAATTATCCCCTCTCAGGATCTGAATGGGGCGCGATTCCGTGGTTCCAAAAAAACTTCGCCAATCAATATCCACGCCAACGCGGATTTCATGGGAGCCGTGCCACTCTTTCTTCGAGAACTCGTAGGTTGAGAGAAACTGGAACTCCTTGCCGCGACGGGACCACGTGTTGAAATAACTTCCGCCATAGCCTTGTGGAGTGATCAGCATGTCCTCCGTGCCATAGCCGTGGGCATTGCTGTCGAATCGGGTGTACTGCCCTACGGTTGTCAGGACGGCGTGAGACGCGAACTCGTACCGATCCGACAGGGCGACGGCCACACCGCTCTGATTCAGGCTGTTGGAAGCGGGCTGCGGGATGAGTGCACTGATATCAATATGGTCGGTTCGCAGCGGAAACGCATTCACCGTCAACGTCAACAGGTGGTTGGTGCTGAGAATGGCCTCCAGCGTTGAATACGAATTAAACCCTTGCTTCTTGCTGATGTCGTTTGGCCAGGACAATCCTTCCACGGTAGTTTTCTTCATTTCGTACTGGAAGGCTTCCGAGAAGAGCAATTTGTGGGCGATCAACGGGGCGTCGAACGAGATGGAGGGATTGGCGCCGCCCAGTCCGACCATGTGCCCGTCTTTTCCCAATACGGTGATTCCGAGCTTGGTGATATTGAAGTCCAAGTCATCGGCCGGAGATTTCGTTGCGATGGTGGTCAATCCACCGGAAAAACTGCCCAGGCTTGCGTCATACGGTGTCTTGTAGACGGCAAACGACTCGACCGCATCCGTAGGCACGGTGATGCCGAAACTGCCAGTTACCGGGTCCGTGTTCCGCGTCGAATTAATGATCAGCAGGCTCTGATTCTCGTCCGAGCCTTTGAATACGAGCTTGCTGTCGAGCGTCCGCACCACGCCCGGAGTTATGGGAATCACTTCCTTCACTTGTTCTTGCTGAGTGGGTAGCGTGACCAATTGCGTGTTGGTGACAACGGAAACCGGAGCGGATGAGCTCTCGGTCGAGAAGATTGTCGCCAAGCCGGTCACCTGCACGGTTTCCGCGACGGTTTCGACAACGAGACTGAAATCCTGAACGCCCTGCTCTCCCTCTTTCAGGAGGATTGCTTTTTCGGTTCTTTTGAAGCCCGCCCCCTCGACAGAAATCGAGTAGTTTCCCGACTGCAGATCATGGAATTCGTAGTGTCCGTTCTCGTCAGTTACTGCGGTCACCGGAGCGCCTATGGGCGGATTCTTGGCGAGCCTTACGGTAGCTCCCGCTAGTACGTCACCATTTTGTGTGGTGATTGTGCCTTTCACAGAGGTGCCCGGACCGTTCGCGGCCTTAGGCGTTTTCTGGGCAAACGCGGCAAGAGGCGCTAGGAGAAAGATAAGTGTGGCCGCCACCGGTAAGAACCATCGCCATGCTACACTCAAAACCCAATGGTTTGTGCGAGTAAGCCACGCAAGGCGGCAGCGACCCGGGGATGGATTTATTCTCAGATTCATACGTGTTTCCAGAATAAGCGTGTGCGCGAACACATCTCTTGCGTTCGTGCCACTAGAGTTTCCTTGCTATACCCTGAGAGGGAGCTTGTATCTCTCCATTCATCCCCGCTCCCACTCATCATCGGCGGGCCAAACCCTGGCCCGATATAACCTCGGCCTGCCATGTGGGGAATTCTGCTGAGACGACAGGTACAATTTCCCGGCATGGTCGCGGCAGTTGCCTCAGAGCTTTTTTGATCTCCCGAAGGCGCCTTAAATTTGAGGTTGTCGAGCCGAAGAAATCAGTCAGAACATTTCCGCTGCTTCCGTTTGTCCCCGCCGAGCGGTCAAATAGGTCCACATAGGCTTGCGGTGAAAACCCAGCAGCAGCTGACGCATACAGCGCTACCCGATCTGCCTCATTCTGAAGAATCTCTTCCTGCCTCTCTATGATCTGAGTAGCTTTCCTCAACAATTTTGTATCGCGGTCGATGCTCTCCAGCATCCGCCATAACTTCTCTGAAATATCCTCCCGGTCGCTGACCGCGGTAACACGCAGAATTTCGTGAAATAACTGACTCACGATCATAGCATTCTGATGCATCAGGATGTGGCCCAGTTCATGGCCCACTAACCCCGCAAGTTCGTCATCATTCCTTAGCAACCCAACCATCTTTCGCGAGATATAGATTCGTTCGGGGCCGGTACTGAATGATTCCGCCTCGGGTGTGTCAATTAAGATGACGCGAACCTGCTCCTGATCCCGCGGTAATTGCGAGAGAACCTTGCCTGCGATGACGTTGAGATGATCCTCGAGCTTCTCATCGTGATCAGGGTGGAAATTGCTTTCCACCCACTCCGATTCGATATCACCAAGTATACGTTCCTGCTGAATACTGAAAATATTAACGATTGTTGGAATTCTCGGTGCCAGGGTAACTGAACACGACTGTTGCCCTCGTACCGTGCCCGGAACAACAACGCACAGGGCAATGAGGTAGACGGCTGAGAGCATGGGCCACCGGATATGAACTGTGAGCATGGATCTCTGTCTTTTGCTTGGCAGCAGCTTATGCACCTATGGAACATACCTAGGTGCTCTGAAAGAAAATGGATATTCTGACGAAACTGCCTCTGTGATTGGTCAGAATCGAAACATCCCCTTCAAGTCTGCGGTCATTTGAAAAGCATATATGTGACCGAGATCACAGTTTTGTCAAAGTGACACGCTTGACTTGTTTTTGACTTAGACTGCCGCTCTTTCTTTTTTCTGATTTCGGGAATCACCTGAATATGGGCGGGGGCTCTATACTACCTAGCGCACTAACTTAGGGCAAAGTCCCGACACTTGAATCGAAACGTGACTTACGATTCGTTCGGCAACATCGTTGCCGCAACCGGCACCCTGACCAACTCGTTCCGCTGTACGGGGCGCGAGTTCGACACCGAAACCAGTCTGTATTACTACCGCGCCAGATACTGCTATCTGGCGCGGTAGTCGGATGCACTCTGGTCTTCAATTGAGGGAGGTTTCCTCCTTGGACTTCAAGCCGAGTACGCTAAATGAAAAGCTAGACGGTGACATGAAAGAACTCTGCCAGTTTTCTTGCCTGTGCTTTGCTGATAGAACGTTTGCCGTGAAAAACCTCGGACGCAATCCCCTTGGAACCGAATACCTTCCAGAGGTCTTTCTGTGTCAGCCCACGGGCTTCCATTAAATGCTGGAGTGTCTGCCGTGGGTTCGACTTCCGAATCGAATAGCGACGTTCTTCATATTCGTCAATTTACACGGTCAACAGTTCGGCAAGTTCTCTTTCTTCCGGGGATGGATTCTCGCGGTCGTCAAGGCGAAGAAGTTCGTTTGTCAGTCGTTCGTATTCTTCCTCCGTGCGGATGACATGAGGAAGAGTCCGTCCAAGGAGTTGCCTGTAAGTTTTTTCGTTCAGTTCAATTGTAGTGGTGCTCATTGGTTCCAAACTCCTCTGTCGTGTTCCGCGTGGGTCAAAATGTAGAGGACGAAGGCGCGCTGTGTCTGGTAGTTGACTCGTGCAATCAGACGGTACTTGTTTCCAGCGATGTTGAGAACAGTTTTCCGTCCGACCAAATCTGCAGTGGAGTACACCTGCTTCAATTCCGAGGGCGTTTTCCAATCCGCTTTGCGTACCACCGCGTACCAAGGTTCGAGGCTAGTCTTCGCGTCCGGATGCTCTTGCCAGAACTTTACCAGGGCCCCTCGCTTAATGATACGCATCGAGAATTAGGTTTTCACAATGAGAACAAGAAGTGAAGCCCGATCGTTCAGCGCCGGTCTTGTCATGGTTGGCAAGACTGGGAAGACGTGTATTCTACTTCCGACGCTTAAGCGACGGCACGTGAAGACCCCTTGGCCGGTTGTACGAATCGGGTGCAGGACGCTTCAATTTGTTAGCGTCTGGGTTCCGGGTACACTCCATGCTCCAAGCAGAGCACATTGACAGCCTGTCATTCGGTCTCGCTGGTTCTTTTGGAGCATCATATAATCGCGCCCGATACTACGATCAGTCCATTGGAAGATTTTTGTCGGTAGATCTCAGTGGGTTCTCAGGCGACTTCATTTTTGATCCTACGATTAGGTTGACACCATTTGACACCAATTGGAATGAGGGCAGTGGCGCTACGCCCTTGACGATTCAGGACTTGTTTTATTGGGATGCAATTTCACACTTATATACCCGAGAGTTCTCCACGTATACAAAATTGTCCCTCGGTGGAAACAAATGGGCCCTCGGGTCAATTTGGGACAACTACCCCTAGTGGATGGAATTCAATGTCTCGCGGACTTTAGTCGTGATTCCCGCAGGTAAAACTGTGTATCCCAGGCTGCTCGCTGTCTCTCGACCATCCGTGAGCGCCCAGTTCCAAAACTCTTTCAAGCCTTGGCTCCGTGCGGGCGTCAGGCCCGAGGTGGCCAAATAAATCCAAGTAAAGCTCGCCACCGGATATGACTCTTTTCCCGGTGCGTTAGTCAGTGACACGCCGAAATCTGCTCGAATATTCTTTTCCTCCGCCGTGCACGCGGCTGCAATGCTCGCTGGCGTTGCTGCCACGAATTGCCCGGACTCGTTCTGCACGCTGCCGTATCCAATATCGTCTCTCCTTGCATAATTCAGTTCTACATAGCCAATCGCCCCGGGTGTCACGCTTACCTTTTCCACCATGTCTTCGCCTCGGTTGGTCTCCACACCAACTGGCCAACTCGGCGAAGCGCTCTTCCCGATCTTTGATTTCCATTCCGCACTCGTCTTGCTCAAAAAATCGGTAAGAATGTAGTTTGACCCTTTCCCCGCGCCACGGTGCACTACTTCAATGGACAAATCCGGCAGCTCCACACCAGGATTTAGCTTCGCGATCCTCGCATCTTTCCAGTTCTTGATTTTTCCCAGGAAAATGTCCGCCAGCAACTCCCCGGAAAATCGCACCTTGGGCTCCCCCGGCAATTTGTAGATGGGAACAATTGCCACCAAGACTGTCGGGAATTGCAGTAGCGGATGCTTTCCCCCGTGCATTTGGGCGTCGCTGAGCGGAATTTCGCCACCGCCAAAATCGCCGGAGCCTTCGCTAATTTCCCTTATGCTTTCCGACGTGCCTAGTGGCAGATACTTTACGTGCACGTTTCCCTTCAACTTCTCGTACTGTGCCGCCCAGAGCGCGTACAGGGGACGGGGCACATTTGACCCAGTCCCCACCAGAGAGAGCTCACTCTGGGCTACGAGCGGTACGACTCCCATTCCCGTCCACGCTACAACATGAAGCAAGACACAAAACCTTCGCACCAATGGCATCAAGTCGTCCCTCCAATCCAAGCCCTCACGGCTCTCTTCCACCGGATTTTCCTGCTGGTTTCGCAAGTGCCTGATCATATACCCATCTTACGCGTTCGAGGCATCATCAACCGATGTTCATTGGGAGCGCCCCGACGCCCGACCCGGGAGTCTGCCTGCGTCTGCTAACCGGGCAGGCTCTCGGGAGATGTCCTTCAGATTTCCGTGCAGTTCCGATACTCGGCATCTGATGGAGCCTTTGGCAAGGGCTGGTCCCAGGGCAATACCTTCCGGAACCGTGTGAAAAGGCCCCTCTTTGGCCAACAAACATAAGAACAAAAGGGGCTGGTGACTAAAGTCATAGTCGCCCGGAACCCACGCCCTGATACTCGCAATGGGAACGCAGATGGCTCGATGGGAATGGTGGGGGAGGGACGTTGTTCTGGCGTAAGCGCTGCCATCCGCTTCTTTCTACCCTTGCCCCGCTGCCTTACCGCCCTTTCTGCCCATCTCAGGCATGACTTCGGAAATAGGGTCGCGTCTCATCGCTTCATCTTATTGGTCTTGTTTCCCCGATTGAACAAGCGCAAGCTTTGTTTCGGGTTCAGGATAGTGAATGCCAAAGGACGTTATTCACCAACCGTCAGGCACAGAACAGCTGTCAGAGCCCAAATGGTGGCGAATGGCTCAGGCGCAGCGGAAATAAAGCGCCCGATTTCTTTCTCCGTAAAACTACGCTGTTCTTTCTTTAGTCCATCGCACGGTAGCGTCAGATCTGAGAATGAAAAATTGCCCGTCGCGTAGCCCCCAGCTTTTGTCGTCCGAAAAAGGGAACAGGGCGTCAGCAAGATGTTCTCCATTGTCTTGCGTGACAGTCGACCCTAAGCCAAAAGAAGTAACGACCCGCCCTAAGAAGGGGTTAATATAAGTTTACTGATAATGAAATAGAGTGTATATGTAATGATAGCACAGCGGCATCATACCCACATAGGAATATAGATAGGGAGGTCCGAGATGTACATCGCTGAGCGAATCCGGCGCATGCGCGAAGCAAAACAACTTTCCCAAGGTGATGTTGAAAAGCGCACAGGTTTGCTACGCTGTTACATCTCTCGCATCGAAAATGGGCACGCGGTGCCAGCAATTGAGACTCTCGAAAAGATCTGCAGAGCACTAGAAGTGCCGATGTATCAGCTTTTTTATGACGGGGAAGACATCTCTGAGGCCCCCATATTCTCGGAAAGCGGAACGTCAGACTGGGCGTCGCGGGGAACGGGCAAGCGACTCTTCATGAAGTTGAGATACGCTCTGAGCTTTACGAATCAACCCGACAGAATGTTACTGCTTCATTTGGCTAAACAAATGGCAGGCGGAAAGCGGAGAAGGGGGCACTGAATGTTGCCACCTGCGACTTGGGAGAACTAAGCCATGGCCAACATCTATTATTGCCAAGCAATCACCAGTTCAGGCATCTTGCGAGCGGCCCTATCACCAGAGGAAGGCATTTGCCTGCTGAGAAAACGCTCAGCCCAATACGCCGGGCAGCAATTCCCGACGACTCAGGACCGCGCAGTCGATTTTGCGGTACTTCGCATTTTCGAACGCGAGCTTGGTGATGAGTGGCAATCCGGCTTCTACCGCTTCGATGCGCACATCACGGAGATTGAGGAATCGATACAAGCCTGCACCACGGCTCTGCCAAAGCCGAAGTGATCCTATCCGTCAGACTCCGCCGGATGGCGAGGAGCGAACTGTACAGCCCTCCGTCGCAAAGTCCTCGGTTACTCTTAAACACCGTTTCCTATCTTATGTATATGTCATGACAAAAGAGTACTTATACGATGGAGGTGTTATCAGACAATATATATTCATATAAGGGAAAATGTTTTAATTAGGCTCCGATGAAAACAAACTGCAATATCGGTCTACTCTTGCCGTCCCTTCTTCTTTCGCTCGGTGGCTATCTCATCTACAACTCAATTGCCGAATCGGAATGGTACCGAGATGTTTATCTTATCGTTGGCGCGACTGTACTGACGATTGGTTTGATGATCGTCTGCTGGGAAATCCAGCGGTACTTTTCTATCAGAAGAGTGGAGCAACATGTTAGAAAGTTCCGATAAATCGAGATCGCAGGAAGCCACGGGTGTGTTCGGGGGAGGAATCGGCGCAGAAGCGAACGCGTCATGCTCCGGATACCAATCCTACTGTCCGTTTTGCCGCGAGATGGCGAGAAGATAAGCATTCCGGTGCAGCCCCTGGTCGTAAATGCGCATGGAGGCCTGTTGGATGTGGGCATGGAGATGGCACAAGGGCAGCATATCCGGCTCTGTAACCCAAAGACTGAAAGCGTAACGTGCGGAAGGGTATTGCGCGTGGAACGAACGGAAGAGGGGCGTTTTTCCGTGGCGTTTGAATTTGATTCTCCGGCTCCTCATTTCTGGCCGGTTGGCTTCCTCCCCTCCGATTGGTCCCCTATCGAGACCGGAGGTTGGGAGGTTCCCGCCCCAGCTTTCTCGGCTAAAATTGCAAACGCATTCTTCGAATTTCGGTGAGCCATCCTGGGCCGTGTAGCACACCCAATGTTCCCTGAATCAGCAGGTTTCCGCCCTCGCGCTCGCTTGCGGCTGATTGACGTTATAACGGCGCGGGCCTCGCGACGCCCCTGTTCGATGTTCAGCCTACTTCCGTACGTTGAGCGTCTTTGGCGCTACGTAAAATGAGCAACATACCTGTTTTAATCCCCACATGCGATACGATCCCCGCCCCCCTACCAATCATTCCGCGTAAGGTTGTTCCCGAAGGTGATGTTGCTTTGGCCTTGTGCGTAGCTCTCAGGGTTTTTTCTCGCCTTCGGGAAGTGGCGGAACATCGAGATTGCGCGCCAACCAAGGCAGCAAGACTCGTTTGAAGATAATAGGATCCGGCCACACTTTTACTTGCCGCCCCAAATGTCCACCGGAAGGATTGATCCAAGCCTCTTTCGGGACGTCACCCGCATTCATGAGTTCATAAATATCCGCTATGGGCACCTGAGTGTCCTTCACCCCTGCGATGACGAGCATAGGTGTGGTGGGTTTGCCTAGGATTCCCTGATTCAGCAAAGACATTTTCTCGAAGATAGCCGCGATATCATCCACCGAGTTCACATTGTCAAAAATTGCTATCAATGCCGGGACCTGATCAAAGAGATATTCTCGATTGCCAAGCAACGATTCCGTCAGGAACTTTCTGGTGAAAAACAGGTCCGTTGGAGGGGACTGAACGCTGACGGCCTTCAGCCGATTGCGCTCCACGACCGCCATTTTTGTGCCCCAGTAGGCTCCCCAACTCACCCCGTGGAAGGCAATCCGTGTTTTGTCGACTTCGGGCCTGGTTTGGAGATAATCGATCACCTTCGAGAGCAAGCGATCCGCAGTCGGGCTTGCCTTGATGGGGCACTGCCCGGTCCCTGGACCATCGACTGCCAGGAATCCAATGCCGTAGGGAAGGATGGCGCCAAAGCTTTCTGTCAAATCTTCTTTCCGGCTGTCGAGGCCGTTCACGGCAATCACCATGGGCACGGGAGCATTTGGATTCTTCGGCAGACGCAGATACCCGATGATTTCGGAACCCTCAAAAGGAATGCGTATCACCTCAAGCGGCGGATCCCAGAATTTTGCATGGGCCAGGAAGGCTTCCATCGCCTTCGCGTAGGATTCTTTTTTCTTCGGGGAGGAAGGAATGGGCCACCGACCAAAAGAGTAGATCCGCCAGGCCCGAATGTAGTCGATATTTGCCTTGGCAGGATCCGTTTTCTCCAAAAACTTGCCTTCCGCCATGTAGCGGTCCGCCACATGCATGAACGCAGTGGCCCATTCGTCTTTATCACGTGTTTTTATCGAAGCGAACGCCTCTTGGACATCGGCAGGATCGAGACCGATCATCGGATACATCCCCGTCTCGGCGCGTTTGACGGCTTCTACTTTGATTTCCTCAATTGTTCGTTCTGTTCTCTCCTGCGGAAACGCCAGAGAGGGAGATAGAACCGTGCAAGCCAGAAAGACCAGGCAAAGGAAGAAAGAATGCGTACAACTCCTGTTGATTTGCATTTTGCGGGCCCCTATTTGGACTTCTAGGATTACAAGTACAGTTTCGACGGGAGAAAACACAGGCTCCGGGGCACGGTCGCACAAACAGGGCAGGCCCCGGAGTCGTGCTCCCCTGGCGTTTGGCCACTTAAAAAGTGAACTTTAATCCCAGTTGCACGGCGCGACTGCCTCCCGAACCTATCACTGGGTTCGAGGCAGCTACGTCCGGCGTGGCGCAGGAGCAACCGAAGCCACCTGGGCCAGGCACCGACGGATCGTTGTGTCCCCATCCGTTTTGTCCGCCATAAGGATTGGCGAAGTTCGGATGGTTAAACAGGTTGAAGAACTCCGCGCGGAATTGCATGTTGAGGCGTTCGCCAAGACGGAAATTTTTCATCGCTGAAAAATCGACATTTCGGAAGCCGAAATCTCGAAAGAGGTTGCGTCCCATGGTTCCAAACGAACCAACAGGCGGAGGCAGCATCATGGAATTGCCCATTACATAACATCCCCACGTGCCGAGAGAGTAGGTGTTTCCGCCAGGCGTTCCGCCATCCAACGCCAGTGCCTTCGCGGCGCACGCAGGGTTGCTCGTGCCTGCAAACCATGGAACTCCGGAAGAAATAGTCGGTTTGAAGTCCGACGGATGGCCGAAGAAGTTCCAACGATCAACCAATTCTCCGGTGCCACTGACATCGGTTCCCGCGTCGATCGGCCCCCAAGGTTGTGCGCCGTAAACGCTGACAATCGTGTTCACCTGCCATCCTTCGAGCAACTGGGCCCAGGTTTTGACGCCGGGAATCGCATAGGTGAGGGAAAGGGTGAATCGATTGCGCATGTCAAAGTCGCTGCTTGCGTACTCGTTGGCGGCATGCATGCTGTCCATCGGTAGGCCGGACCCGGCTCCAAAATCCCAGTTGGCACCCACGTTATCCAAAGCATGGGAATAGGTATAACCAGCCAAGAAAGTCAGGCCGTGATAATCCCTGCCCGTCAGGGTGAGCTGGAGGCCGTTGTAATTGGATCGGTAAATGTTTCCCACCTGATAGATCTGTGCCAGGTAGGGGAATGCAGTGTTAAAGGGACGCGCATTTTGCTCCGCAACGGGATCCGCGCCCGCCCCGCAAACGGCGGGATCGTAGGCCGATGCGATACACGCTGCCCAGCCCGCACCCACTGTGGGTTGATTCACATCGCGGATGCCCAGCAGTTTAGATCCGTGATTCCCCACATAGGCCGCCTCTAACGAGATCTTGGGGGTGAAAGAATGCTGAATGTTGAGGTTCCAGTTGGTGACATAAGGAGTTTTGAAGTTTTGCGTGATCCCCATGATGGTGCAGGGGTTTCCTGTAGCGACGCTGCAATCGATCGTGCCGGTCGGAAAGATGGTGTTGCCACCCGTGGCATTCCAGTTTAGTTGGGGCGGGAAAAAGGTGACCTGACCTGTGGCGATGTTGCCATTTCCCGGAGTCACGCCCACACCCCCCGTCGGAATGGTGCTGAGGCCGAGGTTGTTGTTTAGCGCCAGAAAAGCTTCCCAGTTGATGGTTTCGTAGGTGATCCCCGCGCCACCGCGAACGACGGTACGGTTATTTCCATTGATATCCCAGGCAAACCCTGCGCGCGGGCCAAAATTGGTGGGGTCAATGTTGTAGGGGCCGCTGATTCCCTTGCCGACCTGCACAAGTCCCACATTGGGATTGAAATTGGCCAATTGATTGTTGGCGTCCTTGATCACAGTATTCAGTTCGTAGCGTAGGCCCAGATTCAGGGTGAGGTGGTTCGTGATGCGCCAATCATCTTGCGCAAATAGCGCGATTCCCCAGTTGTGGATGTTGCGCGTAGGATCGCCGATTAGCAGAGTTCCGTCGAAGGGCGCGCCGGCAAAGAAGTCTTCCAGGGGTGTGGAGGAGGGAAAGGCGGTGCCGCCGAGGAACTTAAATCTGCCTCGAGCCCCACCGTAAGCGCCACCTTCGAAACCGTCGCGGTGGACTTCTCCGCCAAACTTAAGGCTGTGTTTGCCTTCGATGCGCGTAATGTGGTCGACGAATTGGTATCGCGAGTCAGGACCTTGGACTTTGGGCCAATTGAAACCGCCCAGTCCCGACGCTGGAAAACCGTCCAAACCCAAAATGTTGATGCGTGGCAAACCGCCATACAGCGGATTAGTGACCCCCGTGTTTAGCCCATAGTCGCTCGCGGGTGTACCAACGTCATTGACGAGCGTGGGTTGGTACAAGCGGTTGTAACCAAAGCGCGCTTCGTTCACCCATTCTGAACTCGGTGTCGCGATCCAGTTCAAGCCCGCCACTTGTGCCCGGGTGTGTATACGCGTAAGCCATTTGGTCTGCAATTGACTGGCATCCTGGACGGTACCGTTGTTGTCGCCATAGAAATACATGCCACTTAGGGTGTTTTGGGTATTGACCTGGTAGTCCACCTTACCCAAGGCATTGTCAACACTAACGCTGTTTGGAAGGCCGTAATTGATGGTGTTGGTGCCGGCCGCGTTGGTTCCGTTGTTCAGCGGGAATCCCTTGCCATCACACGTGATTGGTGGGCCCAACGTGCAACCTGCGATGGTCATGCTGGCCGCGCTGATCGGAACGCCACCGGCTTGGAGATCTTGGATGGCGTTGACGATACTATTCCCACAGTCGCCGCCGGTCGCACCCGTGTACGTACAGCCAGACCCGCCGGAAGGGGTGGAAAGTCCTACGGTGGCTGGTGTCGTTAATAGCCCCGCATTGCCAACGGTGTAGCGCTGCCCCTCGTAGGCACCGAAGAAGAAAAGTCGATCCTTGACGATCGGACCTCCGACTGTGGCGCCAAACTGCTCGAGGTGTCTGGGATCTTTCGCGCCGGAAGCGACCGTATTGTAGAAATTCCTCGCATCCAAATCAGTCGTGCGGAAGAAACCGTATGCCGTACCGTGCATATCATTCGTTCCAGATTTCAGGCCGACGTTGATATTCGCTCCGGGCTTCCAACCGTACTCTGCCGGGGGGCTCTGAACGACGTTGAATTCCTGGATGGAATCGATAGGGAGAATCGTTGCTGAGTCACCGGCAATGCCGGCACCGTTGATGATGCTCTGGCCCGAGAAGGGTTCGCTATTGAAGAGGCCGTCAATCAGGTAGGCGTTATCTTCCGCGCGGAGGCCGTTGCTGCTTGTGGTGGAGAATCCCCCGCCCGGATAGCGCATGACGCCGGGACGCAGTTGCAACAGGTTTTCGTAATTTCGCCCATTCAAAGGAAGATCGTTGATCTCCTTGTTGCTGAGGGTCCCGCCAAGCATTGAATTTGTGGTATCGAGCATGGCAGGTGCTTCGTCTACGGTAATGACCAGGGTGGAGTCTCCGGTTTTAAGTGTCGCGTCGATGCGGAAATCCTTGCCAACCTCAATCAGAACGCCCGGAGCCTGGTAACTGTTGAACCCTTTCGCCTCGATGAGCACTTTGTAGGTGCTGGGCAGAAGGTCAGGGATCACGTACTCACCGGATTCATCCGTAATCGTACTGCGGACGTTGTTGCGCTGCGTGTCGGTCACGGTCACTTTGGCGCCGACGATTGACGCGTCCTGAGAGTCATGCACGCTACCGAGGATTCGACCTGTCGTTGTTTGACCCGAAGTTGTTGGCGGCATCCACAGAGCAGCGGCGAGAAAGAATGAGATGGTGAACGCCGTAAAAGAGAAGTAACACGGAACGAGCGCGGAGCGAGAAAAAAACTTCATTTGAGGACCCCTCCCCCTAAGAAGATGCGATGGCCCAAATGCCAACGAGTGCCGTGGTGTGATGGTACTACCACCAGATAATTCAAGCTGTCAAGAAATATCTCCGATGTGACGAATCGGTCTTATGGTATAGGTGTCAGACCACTCAGTGCGCGCTATCAAAATCGAACCGCTCTCTCCTTTCTGGCTTGCCGTGTGTGTGTGAATAGGAGCAGGACCCTTGGCCATCGCAACGATCAATCCCGCAATAGGAGAATTAGTGAAGAGTTTTGCGTCCCTGACGGATGCGCAGATCGAAGACAAGATCCGGGTCGCGGAGGAGAGATTTCCAAAATTCCGCGCTCTCACCTTCGCTGAGCGTGGCCGCTGGATGAGGAAGGCGGCCGAGCTTTTGGAGGCGGAAAAGGACGAACTGGCAAAATTGATGACCCTGGAGATTTGAAAGACATTTCGCTCGGCGGTGGATGAGGCCGTGAGATGTGCGTGGGCCTGCAGGTACTATGCAGAAAACGCGGAGAAATTTCTGGCAGACGAGCTCATTCCGACTACGGCAGGAAAGAGTTATATCCGCTACCAGACCATGGGCATCATTCTAGTGATCATGCCTTGGAACTACCCGTTTTGGCAGGTGTTTCGATGTATTGCTCCCGGGCTCATGGCCGGCAATGTTGGGTTGCTAAAACATGCCCCGAATGTTCCGCAATGTGCACTGAAGGTCGAGGATTTACTCCTCCGCGCGGGTTTCCCCCCAGGCGCATTTCAGTCGTTGTTGATCGGTTCAAATAAGGTGGACGCCCTTTTGGCGGATTCCCGTATCGCTGCTGCCACGCTCACGGGCAGCGAAGAGGCTGGAGTAAAGGTAGGAGCGGGGGCGGCGAGCCGAATCAAGAAAGTGGTGTTGGAGCTTGGTGGAAGTGATCCTTTCCTCGTGATGCCAAGCGAGAACCTGGAAGAAGCGGTCGCTACAGGAGTGCGGGCCAGGACCTTGAACAATGGTCAATCTTGCATTGCGGCAGAGAGATTCATTGTGGCCGAAGAAGTTGCCGACAAGTTTGAAAAGGCATTCGTCGAGAAAATGCGCACTCTAAAATTCGGCGATCCGTTCGACGACGCGACGGTTGTCGGGCTGCTGGCCACGGCAGATGCTGTGGAATCCTTGCACGCGCAGGCAGGAGAAAGCGTGGAGTCCGGAGCAAAAGTGTTGACCGGGGAAAAACCGGCGGAACTAGGCGGCAATTTCTACCCTCCGACAGTACTAGCAAATATTCCGAAGGATTCGCCTGCCTATCGCGAGGAACTCTTCGGTCCGATGGCCTCCCTGTTTCGGGTGAAGAGTCTGGACGAGGCCATCCGCGTGGCGAATGACAGTCGGTTTGGCTTAGGAGCAAGCGCTTGGACAAATGATTCCGAACAGCAGGAGCGCTTAATCAACGAACTCGAAGCCGGAATGGTGTTTATCAACCAGATGGCAGCTTTAGATCCGGGCGTACCCTTCGGCGGGGTCAAACGATCGGGGTACGGACGAGAATTAGGCAGCTTGGGGATTTGAGAATTTTCGAATGTGAAGGCTGTTTGGGTGAAATAAGAAAGTAGTTGAGGGGGATTGCGGCTTGTTGTATGGTGGTCCTACCAAAAGGCCGCAATGGTGTATCTCTGGTCCCTCGATGCGGTGCCGTCTGTTGGCTTCTGCCTCATTTCTCCGCTCGGATCAGGAGCCATGGACGTAGGTGGAGAGCAAGCCATGTATAAGCTGGTTCAAAGTTCTCGGTTGTACGAGCAGATCGTGAAGCAAATTGAAGACTCGATCGAGCGAGGGGACCTCAAAGAGGGAGATCAACTCCCTGCTGAGCGAGAATTGGCACTCCAGTTTGGCGTAAGCCGCACGGCCGTACGTGAGGCAGTGAAGGCGCTGCGCGAAAAGGGACTGGTCGAAGCGTATCCCGGCCGGGGTACGTTCATCACCAGTGAAACCTCCCATTCGATTCGACTCACATTTGATCGCATGATCAAGTCCGGGCCACGCGATGGCACACTCCACCTGGTTGAGGTGCGGGAAATCCTGGAGCCCGAGATTGCGGCGCTTGCCGCGAAACGAGTGACAGAGGAAAACCTGAAGGAATTACGTGAAGCCATCGGGATCATGGAGGGCGCAAAGGCTGATCCGGATTCCTACATCGAAGCAGATCTTGATTTCCATCTAGCTTTGGCGGAAGCGGCCGCGAATCCTCTCATCTTGTCGCTCATCGATTCCATCGTCGGGGTTCTGCGCGAACAGCGACTCAGCATTTTCCAAGTCGAAGGTGGGCCTGAGCGCGGCCAATATCACCATAAGCGAATTCTTGAGGCGATTGAGAATCACGATGCGCTCGGAGCACGGGATGCAATGCGCGCGCACCTTCGCCAAGTACGAGACGACTCCCGAAATTCCAGCAGAGAACGCAGCTAGCACGATGAGAGGACACGGAGAGAAGTGAACATGGCAAATCTGGGGTTCGTAGGACTAGGCGTGATGGGCGGGGAGTTGGTCAAGCGCCTGATCGGCAAAGGCCATACTGTCACTGGTTATAACCGCACCAAATCGAAAGCGGAATGGCTGATCAAAGCGGGTATGCGTTGGGCAGATTCGCCGCGAGCTGTAGCCGCGGCCGTCGATATCGTATTTTCCATGGTGACCAATTCCGCCGCATTGGAAGCGATCGTCGAAGGACCTGAAGGCATTCTCGCGGGATTGGGGCCTAGCAAGATCTACGCCGATATCAGCACCGTGAGCCCGGACTACAGCCGCGCGGTGGCAGAGAAGGTACGCGCGAAGGGCGCGGACATGCTGGATTCACCGGTTTCCGGCAGCGTGATTACCCTTCAGGAAGGGAAACTTTCCGTAATGGTCGGAGGTCGGAAAGAGACTTTCGAGAAAGTGAAACCGATCCTTCTGGACATTGGGCCAAAGGTGACGCATGTCGGGGGGAACGGCCAGGCGCTGGTGCTCAAGATTGCTTCAAACCTGAGCCTGGCGGTGCAAATGCTGTCCTTCTCGGAGGGAGTGCTGCTGGCCGAGAGAAGTGGAATTTCCCGAGAGATTGCCGTCGACGTCCTGACGAACAGCGCCATTGCGTCTCCCATGGTGAAATACCGCGGGCCGTTCGTGATCAAGCTGCCGGACGAGGCTTGGTTCAACGTCAACATGATGCAAAAGGATATGCTGCTGGCGCTTGAACTCGGTCGAAAACTTGATGTGCCGATGCCCTCCACGGCAATTGCCAACGAATTCCTCACCGCTGCTCGCGGCATCGGCCTCGAAAAAGAAGATTTTGCCGTAGTCTTCGATGTGCTGGCCAAGTTGTGCGGGGTAAAACGATGAGCAAGACCGCGGATGCTATGCAAGTCCCCTTCGGAGTTTCCGCCGAAAAGTGGCTGCGCATGTACCGCCGCATGCAGATGATTCGATTGTTCGAAGAACAAGTAAACGAACTTTATACCAGAGCGTTGATGCCGGGGTTGGCGCACCTTTATGTAGGCGAAGAGGCCGTCGCGGTGGGGATTTGCGAGGCTCTCCGCAACGACGACTACATCACGAGTACGCATCGGGGACATGGACACTGTGTTGCCAAGGGCGCTTCTCCGGACCGCATGTTCGCGGAATTACTGGGTAAAGAAGCTGGCTACTGCCGTGGCAAGGGCGGATCGATGCACATTGCCGATCCGGCCACGGGAAATCTCGGGGCGAACGCGATCGTCGCAGGAAGCGCGGGGATTGCCACGGGCGCTGCGTTTTCGGCGAAACGCGCGGGCAAGGGGCAAGTGGCCGTCTGCTTTTTCGGCGAAGGCGCGCTGGGACAAGGTGTCGTTTATGAAGTGATGAACCTTGCTGCACTCTGGAAATTGCCGGTGATCTACGCTTGCGAAAATAACTGTTACACCGAATACACTCATTTCACGGAGACTACTGCGGGGGACATACTTGCGCGCGGCGAGGCTTTCGGAGTTCCTTCCGAGAGTGTCGATGGCCAGGACGTGCGCACCGTGTACGCGAGCGCATCCCGGCTTGTAGAGCGCGCACGCAGGGGCGAGGGGCCAGCCTTTCTTTTGTGCAATACCTACCGCTATACGGGACACCACGTAGGCGATATCAATCGCGAATACTACCGCTCCAAACAGGAGGAGCAGGAGTGGAAGACAAAACGTGATCCTATCCAGCTTTTCTCCGCTTGGTTGATCGCTGAAAAGATCACCGACGCAAAAACCCTCACAACGATTGAATCTGAAGTCCGTGCAGAAATGCAGTCTGCGGTCGATTTTGCGATTGCTGCTCCGTATCCGAAGCCAGAAGAAGCGGAGCAAGACGTTTATGCCTGAGACTCCAGTGCGGGAACTCACGTTTGCGCAAGCTGTCAAAGAAGCGCTCGCCGAAGAAATGCGACGAGACACTCAAGTTTGCATTCTAGGAGAGGACGTTGCGGAAGCCGGAACGCCTTTTAAAGTGCTGTCGGGATTGGTGGAGGAGTTCGGGAAGGACCGCGTAATCGACACGCCGATCTCAGAAGCTGGATTTACGGGCGTTGGCGTAGGTGCGGCCATGACCGGCATGCGGCCGGTGATCGACATCATGTTTGGTGATTTTTTGACGCTCACCATGGACCAGATGGTGAATCAAGCAGCAAAGGTCCACTATATGTCTGGAGGCAAATGGAAAGTGCCGATGGTATTGCGTACGACGTTGGGGGCTACACGCAGATCGGCTGCGCAGCACTCTCAATCCCTGCACGCTTGGCTTAGCCATGTTCCCGGGCTAAAGGTCGTTCTTCCGTCCACACCCTATGATGCGAAGGGATTGTTGAAGAGTGCCATCCGCGATGACAATCCGGTCGTATTCTTCGAAGACAAAATGATGTATCGCCAAAAAGGCCCGGTACCTGCGGAAGACTACACCATTCCCCTGGGTGTAGCGGACATCAAACGAGTGGGTAAGGATATTACTTTGGTGGCGACCAGCAGCATGGTACAGGTGGCGCTCGGAGCGGCCGCGCTATTGGAGAGAGAAGGCATCAGCGCAGAGGTGATCGATCCGCGAACCACATGGCCGTTGGACGAGAATACGCTGATAGAATCTGCCAAAAAGACGTCGAAGGCCATTGTAATCGACGAAGGCTACGGCCGATACGGAGTCACAGGCGAGCTGGCCTCGGTAATTTCCGAAGGGGCCTTCTTCAACCTTGAAGCACCGGTGAAGAGAATGGGAGCTATGCACGTACCGATTCCATTTTCACCGCCACTCGAAGACGTGACAGTGCCTACGGATCAGACAGTATACGAAGCAGCGCGCGCAATGTGCGGAAAGCACTAGATCGCGCGTAACAGGAGGACCATCGTGGCATTAAAAACGTATGGACCGATGGCGGTGGATTGGGAAGACCGCATCGATTTTGAACGTCTCCGGAAAGAGCGTCTAGCTCGAGCCAAATCGTTGCTCGACAAGTCCGAAATGGGTGCGCTGCTTTGCTTCGACATGAACAATGTCCGCTACATCACGTCGACCCACATTGGAAGTTGGGCGCAAGACAAGATCAGCCGCTTCACCCTGTTGCCGCAGAATGACGAGCCCATCCTGTGGGACTTTGGATCAGCGGCGCGGCACCACCAACTGCATTGCCCGTGGCTCGGGGAAAGATCGCGACCGGGAATTCCGCTATTGCGCGGCGCAATGTCTCCTGAAATGGGCCGAGCCGAAAATGTGGCCCGCAAGATCAAGGTCGAGCTCGAGAAGCGGGGCCTGCACAAGGAGCCGCTGGGGGTGGATGTGATCGAGCCTCCCATTCTTTTTGCTTTGCAGAAGGAAGGCATCACGGTTGTCGATGGGCAGCAATTGATGTCCGATGCGCGAGTGATCAAGACGCAAGACGAAATTTCGTTGCTGAATCACTCCGCGATGATGGTGGATGCTGCGTATGACGAGTTGTACCGTGCCATGAAACCGGGCATGAGCGAAAACCAGGCCGTGGGACTGGCCAGTAAAGTTCTCTACGACCTCGGCTCTGAATACGTGGAAGCGGTGAATGCGATTTCGGGCGAGCGCTGTAATCCACATCCGCATGTTTTTTCGGACCGGGTGCTGCGACCGGGCGATCCTGTGTACTACGACATTCTGCATTCCTATATGGGTTACCGCACCTGCTATTACCGGTGTTTCACGATTGGCTATGCGTCGCACGCCATGATTGATGCTTACAAGCGCTGCAGGGAATATCTCGACGCCGCGATCGCCCTGGTGAAACCGGGTAGAACAACTGCGGAAATCGCGTCTGTTTGGCCTAAAGCGGAGGAATTCGGATTCCCCGATGAGGAAGCGGCGTTTGCATTGCAGTTTGGGCACGGGATCGGTTTGGCAATTTGGGAAAAGCCGGTGATCAGCCGCATGGTTTCGCTCGAGCACTCTCACGAAATCAAGCCCGGGATGGTGTTTGCCCTCGAGACTTTCTGGCCATCCACGGATGGATGGAGTGCCGCGCGAATCGAAGAGGAGATCGTCGTGACCGAAACTGGCCACGAAGTGATTACGCGTTTTCCTGCGGATCAGCTCATGGTCGCCGGAGCGCACTACTTCACAGTCAACGGGCCGCTTGCGGCAACGCGGGAGAACGAGCAGCCTCCGAGCAAGCGAGTTGTGGAAATGGTCGAAGCGAGCGCAAAGAAAGAAGGCGTGGGAGTCACGGACTGACAGAAGCGCATTTTTTCTCTTACCAAGGAAACAATTATGGCGATTAGTGTGGTAATGCCTGCGCTCGAGATGGCTCAGGAAACCGGGAAGCTGTTGGCTTGGCGCAAGAAAGAAGGCGAACAAGTTACCAAGGGAGAACCACTGCTGGAGATCGAGACCGACAAAGCCGTGGTCGAGGTCGAAGCGCCCGGGGACGGCATGCTGACGGCCATAACCGCCAAGGTCGGAGATGAAATTCCCGTGGGTCGGACAATTGCCTGGCTGGTGAAGCCAGGAGAGGCCGCGCCTTCGGCCAAAGTGGAACAACAAGCACCCTCCGCTCGCGCGACCAGCGCGCCGGATCACGCGGCTACGCCGTCACCATGGGCCGGCGGAACAAGCACTTCGAGCGTTCCGCAAATCTCACCAAAAGCGCGTCGTTTGGCCAAGGAGCTCGGGATCGATTTCAGCAAGATCAAGGGCACTGGAGCCGATGGTGTAATCACCGCGGAGGATGTCCAGGCTTTTGCTGACGGAAAATCTGGCTTAGCCCCAGATAGGGCCGTCGGATCTGAAACGTTGAGCGCAGTCGCACAATTGATGGCCGAGCGGACGGCGCAAAGTTGGACGACGGTTCCTCACTTTTTCGTTTCGCGCGATGTGGATGCAACTACTCTTTCAGAATTTCAGCGGGTCAACTCTGCTCGGACCGAACAGGCTGGCATAGGCAAGTTGTCCATCACCGACGTGCTCGTTGCTTTACTTGCGCGCGTTCTCGAAAAACATCCTAGGATCAATTCCTTCTGGATAGACGGGGGGATCAAGCCAAACCCGGAGGTGAATTTGAGCGTAGCCATGGCCGTGAAAGACGGCGTTGTAAGTGCCGTCATTCATGGGGCGCAAAGCAAAACGATCCAGGAGATTTGTGCTAGAAGGCGGGAATTGACGGAGCTCGCCCGCGGCAACAGACTGCGGCCTTCGGACATCAGCGGTGGGACATTTACGATCAGCAACCTGGGTATGTTCATGGTTGATGCGTTCACGGCCATTATTCCCCAACCGCAAGCCGCAATCCTGGCAGTTGGCGGAATAGGCGATCGAGTAGTGGCCGTGGACGGGAAGCCAGCTGTGCGGCCAGTGATGACGATTACTCTCTGCAGTGATCATCGCGTAATTGATGGGGCGCGCGCCGCCGAATTTTTGAGCGATGTGGTCGACGCCATCCTCGAACCCCAGAAGTGGCTCAGAACTTGATGACAACTGCGGCTGCTTCGCCTACCAAACCGTTCTACGCCAACCTCTGGGCACAAGTCCTCGTCGCTATTGCTATTGCCGTTGTCTTTGGCTACCTGAGCCCAGCCAAAGCCATCGCCATGAAACCGCTCGGAGATGGTTTCATTCGCCTCATCACGATGATTATTTCCTTGATCATTTTTTGCACCGTAGTCTCTGGCATCGCCAGCATGCAGGATATGAAAAAAGTGGGTCGTGTCGGTGGCAAGGCCTTGCTGTATTTCGAGGTCGTCTCCACTCTGGCGCTGATTATGGGAACCGTGGTTGGCAACGTCGTACATCCCGGCAGTGGCTTCAACGTCAACGCAGCAAATCTCGACGCCAAGGCCGTCGCAGACTATGCGGGCCAGGCCAAGTCACAGAACATCACCGAATTCATCTTGCACATCATCCCGACCACTGTCGTAGATGCATTCGCAAAGGGAGACATCTTGCAGGTGGTTTTCGTCGCCGTGTTGTTTGGTATCGCTCTTTCCGCCCTGGGCGACCGCTGCAAGTCCCTCGTCGCTCTGCTCGATTCCCTGACGCAAGCCGTTTTTGGTGTGGTGAACATCCTCATGCGCTTTGCTCCCCTTGGTGCCTTTGGGGCCATGGCCTTCACCGTCGGAAAATATGGCATCGCCTCGCTCGGACCGCTCGCAAAGCTGATTGGCACTTTTTATCTGACGTCGATTTTCTTTGTACTGGTCGTTCTCGGCTTCGTCTGCTGGCTTGCCGGTTTCAGCATTCTCAAGTTTCTTTTCTATATCAAGGAAGAAGTGCTTCTGGTTTTGGCCATTAGTTCTTCCGAACCGGCGATTCCCACATTAATGGCGAAACTGGAAAAGCTTGGCTGCTCGAAGGCCCTTGTCGGCCTCGTGGTTCCTACCGGCTACACTTTCAACACCGACGGTTCCGCCATTTACATGAGCATCGCTGCGCTTTTTGTCGCCCAAGCCACCAACACTCCGCTCACCCTTGGCCAACAGCTCACTCTCTTTGCCGTGGCCTTGCTTACTTCCAAAGGAGCAAGTGGGGTCCAAGGTGCGTCCTTTATCGCCTTAGTTGCCACTCTTACCGTGATCCCCACCATTCCGGTAGCGGGCATGGCGCTCATCCTCGGTATTGACCGCTTTATGAGCATGTTTCGCGCACTTGTGAATATGATTGGTAATGGTGTCGCAACAATTGTTGTGGCGCGGTGGGAGAACGAGTTGAGCCGCGAAACTGTACAGAGAAATCTCGTTGGGAATTCCAAAGCGGCAGTTGCGTAGAGTGTTCCTTCCGGCCCGCCTCCATGAAATCGGGACGAGCAGGAAACCAGGAATTACATTCCGATGGGCTTTGAAACGCAGCGCACTCAGCAGATCTACATTTGGCAGATCTGGATTTTATCGTATTGTCTTTAGTTTTTCTAAATCGGGGAAGGAGGAGGTCTCCACGATGCTCCGCTCTGGAGGTTGCACTTGTGTTTCCATGGCGCGTACCAACATTTGGATAGCAAGCTCCATTGTGACGGATGTAATTACAGCGGCGATGAGAACATGGGCGTCCACCAGTGGTTTCACTTGGCTTGAAATCCCGATGCCCATGAATGGCGTATTTAGCCATCTTCTCTGCTGTTCTTGATTCGAAGTATTGTGCAATGCTTTTCTTGCTCCTAATGCTAGCTCATGAGTTTGTCCGGCCACCAAGTCAAATTTCTCCGCACGAGAAGTGGCCAGCTTTAGCCAGGAACTCACACTTTGATAGGCGCCCTCTTCGCTCCATTTGCTCCGGAGCGTGGTGATCTGTACGTTTCGCGGCTTTGTCGTTTCCATACCTTCGCGACGCTGGACGGCGACGGAACTCATGCTTGGCCCCTCGAGGTGTAAGACAGATCCCCCCTCAGGCAGGAACGCGGCAATCTGTTTGCCTTGAAGCTGGCCGATTTCGTGTTGGCCTTGTGTGACCGTGAAAACCGGAACTTGTGGATTCTTCCGGAGATGCTTTGCATAATCGACGTCGCTGTTACTGATCACCCATGCAATCCCTTCGGCTACTGCGACTTCGGCGACGCGGCGCAGCCCTGTCGCTGTGACGGGTTCGACGAGAAACGCGTTGGGCCTTGCCTTCGAGTGAGATTGGATGATTTCGAGCAACTGCTGGCTTTGGGTAATGGGATCATCATTTGCATGAATAACTTTCACATCGACCCCAAGCCGTTCGCCAGTAGATTTGGCCACGACTCCCTGCTGGTGCTGGTAGGCGTTGTCATTGGGCAGGGAAACAACGATCCCCAGTTTCCGCATGTGACGTTCCTCCAGGCAGCCAATTTTGAAAGTATACGTTGCGCATTTGCGTCATCTGGAGTCTAGAAATTCCAACCGCACCAATCAGTTACCGAGACCGCTGCCGAAAGGATACTTGCCATGCCGGCGCCCCGGTTTAGGCGGACTCGAGATCGCGACCCCACCCCACGAACGCCGTCTTGCTTTCCGACGCCCTGACCAGATTACCCACTTACGATGAACCAATTACGACAAAGGGTGTGCCGGCCACCAAGAGATAAGCGTGGTTACGCGGGATGACCGTCGGCAGGAAGAGTGCTTACAGGGGATTTCCCGCGGACTAAAAGGGCCAACTCGTGCGCGGTCGCAATTGGAGTGCATAGAACAAAAAACGGGCGGGAAGCGCTTGCCTCCCGCCCGTGAAAGTGGGAAATAGTTAGAAGTTCATTTTGAGCGAAAGCTGTACAACGCGCACCGAAGAGTCAAACCCCAGGAAGTTACCGTAGGGGCTCGTCGGAACGCCCTGCATCCCCAAGATCTGGCCGAACTGGGGGCTGCCCAGCAGAGTATCCGGCGGAGCGAAGTTCGGATGATTGAAGACGTTGAACGCTGTGGCGCCCAAACCGAAGTTAAGGCGTTCCTTCACCTGGAAGGTCTTGTAAAGCCCCATGTCAAAGTCTACGTAATTGGGGCCACGGTATTGGTTGCGCGTCTGGTTCGGATACTGACTGTAGCTGAAACCCTTTGCCGCGGTATTGGCAAACGCGGACGCATTCAAGCAGGGAAGCGGTGAGGCATTTGTAACTACAGCTCCAACACCGCAGGAATTGGAAGCACCTGCGGAAATTTGCTCGGCTACAACCGCGAAAGCGCTGTTTTGTGCGAGATCCCCAAATGCATTTGCATCGAGCACGGTGTAAGGCAGTCCCGAACGAGCAAATACCTTTCCGGACCATTGCCATCCGCCAAGCGCTGCTTTGACGAACCTGTTCTCAAAATGGACGGGAGGGGTGATCACGTAATCCGCATTGAACAGGTTGCGGACGTCATAATCCGCGTTCCCGTAGTTATTGGCCCGCAGGCTACCGGGATTGACCTGGGTCTGAATGTTGAAACCGTCAGGCCAGCCTCCAATCGGGAAAATGCCACCGTTCGAAGTATCGTCAAGCGCGTGGGCATAGGTGTAATTGAAGTGACCCATGAACCAGTTGTGATATTGGACGCGCACCGACGCAGTAACGCCGTTGTAATTAGAGACTGCGCCGCTCTGTAGAGTCGATACCGTGCCATAGTTAGGATAGACAGTAGAGGTGTTCTTGATGCCGGGAACGCTGGCGAAAACAGCATTTGTGGCCACAGCGTTCCACCAGGAATCAGAGTAAGGAATGTTGATGGAGTGGTTTCCAACGTAATTAAAGGAAACTGCCACACTCTTTGTAAGCTCCTGGTCCAACTTCAGGTTCCATTCCTGTACTTGGGGTGAATGGATCGTGCCTTGGATGGAATTAAAGCTGACTGGTGGATTAAACCCAATGATCGGGTTCAGGATGCTGGAGAGCTGATTGTAACTTTTGCTGATAGTGAAAGCGGATGATGCCGCGGCGAAGGCGGCGGGGCCTGCGGTAAACGGCGCAATTCCAGTGGTCGCTGAAGAGGAATCCAGCGGTGAAATTGTGAAGAGAGTGGTTGCCGGTGGATTGCCGGGATTCCCAAGCTCGTTGTCCAACATGCCGGCCGGTGGGTTGTCATAGAAGATCCCAACTCCGCCACTGATCACCGTCTTGTTTCCGCCGGGGAACCACGGGAAGTGGTCGCTCGCGTTTGGCGCCCAGCTGAACGACAGGCGCGGGGAAACATTGATGGCGTCGACACCCGAATAGGCGTTGTGCAGGCCGGAATTGATGTCGCTAGCGTAGGGCACATCTCCGGCTCCACCGGGTCCAGCCATGATGCTGGTTAAGCTATTGAACGGAGCATTAAAGTTGGCGAAGCAGTTGGTTTTGCAGACGGGATTTGCGTTGTGCTCGAAGCGCACCGCTCCGGTCAGCGTGAAATTGGGCTTTGCCTTCCAACTATCCTCCGCATAGAAGCCAAGTCCCCAGATGGCGATCGGTACATCCGTCGAAGGGCTGTAGGCCTGTGTATACGACGCGGCGATGCCGTTCGCGAAGGCTTGTATCCCCGTCATGCCGTTGGGACCAAGGGTTGTCGAGCTGAGATCGTTGAAGTTCACGGTCGGATAGATGTTGAAGAAGTTATGGTCGCTGACGTCGTAACGGCGGAAATTGGCGCCAAACTTCAGGCTATGCCTGCCACGGGTCCAAGAGAAGTCATCGATGAATTGGTATTGCGTGATATTGCGGCCCTGAGGAAAGCTGCCGACGCTGCCATTGATGCTGGAAAAACCAACCGCGCCGCCAAAGGTTACTCCGCCGTAGGGAAACTCACTCTGCCATGCGGATACGTCCTGGGAGAATTGAGCGACGTAATGGCTGATGGTGGCTGTGAACGCATTGGTCATGCTGCTATTGAAAACATGCCTCAAGTTCACTTGGTAGTCCCACGCGGGCTGATCGGAATTGGCGTCAAATGCCGAATTGAGTGGATTGATCGCCGTTGGCTGCAGCCCGTAATCCAATTTGAAGCGGAAGAACAGATCATCTTTCGAAGTGAGCTTCTGGTCGATGCGGCCGGCCAGAATCCATTCCTTGGCGAATGACGTGGGAGTCAAGGTAACGTCCTCCTGGCACGGCGTGCCGCTCGGAAAACCTGGCAAAACCAAAGTAGCGCACTCAGTGCCTGCTACCGGCAGGGGCGTCAATTGCTTGCCAGCAGCCGCTGCAGAATAGATACCAAACATTTTTTGGTAAGCAGCAGATTCGCCCGGATTCAGATTTTGAACGTTGGCGAGAACGGCGGACGCAAAAGCAGGCGAAGGAATTGTTTCGACGTCCACGTTCGGCAAAACAAAGCGCAACCCTTCTGTATCCACAAAGAACCACGTGTGGTCCTTTATGACCGGTCCCCCGATCGATGCTGACCATTGGTTGGCGTTCGAAAATGGCCGCGTTGCTCCGCTGGCATTCGAAATAAAGTCGTTGGAATTCATCGCCCGACCATTCCAATACCATTGCGCGTTGCCGTGAAATGAATTCGTGCCCGATTTGGTGACGTAGTTGACCTGCGCTCCACTCAACTGTCCGTACTCTCCCGAATACGGATTTGTAATCACGGTCGCCTCTTGCACTTCATTGCTGCCCAAGGTCAAGTTTGAGGCTCCCGAGTTATTGATATTGAAGTACGGGTCCATGTCGTTTTCGCCGTTCACGGTAAACAGATTGGAAGTGCCGGGCAAGCCGTTGACCGTAAAGTTTCCGTAGCCCATGCCCTGCGACACGACTACGCCTGGCGCGGTGAAAGCTAACGTGGTGATATCTCCGCCCGCAGAAGGCAGGAGTGCCACTTCTTCCGGCGTGTAGGACGTGGCGATTCCAGGCTCAGTGCTGATCAGCGGAGCTGCAGCGGATACTTCGACAGTCTCAGCTGCTTTCGAAATTTCCAGTACGACGTCCACTTCCGACGTCTGCCCCACCGCAACAGAAGTCGACTGGATTGTCTTCGCAAAGCCAGCTACGCTGGTTGACACCTCATAGCGCCCCGGTTTCAAGAGGTTGAATTTGTAGGAGCCTTCTCCACTGGTTGAAACCGTCTGCGTTTCACCCGTATCCGGACTCTTCAGATACACACTTGCGTTTGGGACGACTGCTCCTGCTGGATCCGTGACCCGGCCCGCAATACTGCCTAAAGTCAACGATTGGCCGACTGCAACACTCGCAGAGACCATCGTCAGAAGGAAAGCCACCACAACTTCCATTCTAAAAAATCTCATTCAAACCTCCTTGACGGTTCGGGGACACCCCTCGCAAGGAAATACATTGCACGCTGTACTCCAATTCGCACGCGAGCGAACGAGCTTATTTTTCAAAGGCTTGCGCGATGATCTTTAGAGGGCCTATGAGTTCACGGAGGCCTCACAGAATCACTCGTCACGAGTTTTCCGCGCCTTGCACCGGGTTCACGTGGCAATGCAACCCGTCGCGGTAGCTTGGCAATGCGTCAGTCTAGTGAACGCTATCTTCAGGATTCTGTAGATTTCGCACTGCACCTGTTTTTCCGGTATTCACAACGTAAAACGACAATTTCCCCACACTTTGTTCGGTGTTGAGCCCTGGATTCAGATCTGCAGCAAAGAACTAAGACCAAGGTATAGGCACGCCAAATCAGACGACGAAATGCGAATCGCTAAAGACGAAAGCAACTTTATTTTGTAAGACGCATCAGACCATTGACAGCGAGGGGTAAACTTCCAATGAAAAACATGCTTGCAGTGGTGATCGCGATAGGCGCCGCCATGGCCACTTTGTCACTCTCTCTGTCTGGCGAGACGAGGACACAGACATCTTCGGCAAGGAAGAACGTGCAAGCCGTCGTCATCGAACTATTCACTTCGGAAGGCTGCTCGACTTGTCCGCCTGCCGATTCACTACTGCAAAATCTGCACTCGAGCCAGCCCGTGGATGGCGCGAACATTATTGCGCTCGAGGAGCACGTCGACTACTGGAATCAGGAAGGTTGGACTGACCCGTATTCCTCCTCGGAATGGACCTTGCGGCAGCAGGAATATGTCGCGCGCTTCAAGGACAAGGAACCTTATACTCCGCAAATGATCGTCGACGGACAAACACAGTTTCTGGGAGACGAGGCTCAGGCGAAGCAGTTGATCCAACAGGCTGCCACACAACCGAAAACCGAGATCGTTCTGGCCGCCGAGAATTTCTCTGCCGACGGAGCGCAGCTTAAGCTGCATGTTGGGAAACTCACAGGCAACACCGAGCAAGATAGCGCGGAAGTGTGGGTGGCAGTAGTTGAATGCGAACTTCAGTCGAACGTGGGTGCCGGTGAAAACGCAGGGAAAACGTTACGTCACGCACCGGTGCTGCGCTCACTGCGCAAGATGGGGGTGGCCTCGCTGAAGGGCGACTCGGCATTCGAAACTTCGACTCGGGTGAAGTTCAAGACGGACTGGAAGACCAAGAACCTGCGGGTGGTGGCTTTCGTGCAGGAAAAAAAGAGCATGCGGATTCTCGGTGCTGCGTCAATCGGAGTATCGAATTAGGCGGCTGCGTTCGTCTCACTCTGCGAGAAAGCCATTACTTCCGACCCAGAAACGCGCCAGTGAATTGAGATTCTTCTTGTAGGTGCGCGAAACGGCCAGCTCCTTCCCGCCTTTGATCCGAAGGACGTACTCACCCGTGCTCCAAGGACGAATTTCTTCGACAAAGGACGTGTTCACCAGGATGGAGCGATGTATGCGGATGAATCCGTATGGTTCCAGTTTTTGCGCAACCGCACTGATAGACTCACGGAGCAAATAGGAACCGGAGAGCCGCTGCAGTAAGACATAGTTGCCCTGCGCCTCGACGACTGCGACGTCTGCCGGATCAATGAACAGGATGCTTTTCTTGGTCTTAATGGCGATCCTGGAGGTTTTCGTGACCAGGCTCTCCAGTTGGGGAAGAAGCTCGATGAACCGCGCGGCTCGCTCGCTCTGCGTCCGATGAACTGCGGTGTCGAGCGCGTTGTGAATCCGTCCGTCGGAATATGGTTTCAACACGTAGTCGACAGCGTGTTTTTCAAAGGCGGTAACCGCATGTTGGTTGTGGGCAGTGACAAAAATAATGGAAGGCACCGGAAGCCTACGTTTTTTCAATCGATCAACGAGTTCAATCCCGGATAGCTCCGGCATGTGAATGTCCAGCAGAAGGACGTCGTAAGGCCGCTCCTGCAGTAAATTCAGCGCTGCGAAGGCGTCGACGGCTGAATCCACACTCTCGATATCGTTTCGCGCGCGCAGGATACCTTCCAAGGCGCTGCGGGCAAGCGGTTCGTCATCTACAATCAAAACGCGCATGTTCATCACCTGCCCTTTGCCGATACACCAGCCATTCCTTCTTCTGGGACGTCCGGCTTGTGCGTCCCCAGTGCAGGCAGGAGGAGGATCGCGGTCGCGACTCCTTCCTCGCCGATGGCAAAGGAGAGGCTAGCCTCTTCTGCGTAGAGATACTTCAGACGGGCTTTGGTGTTCTGTAAGCCGAGCCCCCATCCGGCGGCGCCTTTGTCCCGAACGCTGTTGCGGACGCTCAATTCGATTTGATCTTTTGAACGCCGAAGCCCAATCGCAAGCCAGCCGCCTTCTCTCGAACAGGCTATGCCATGGACAATCGCATTTTCGACGAGAGGCTGCAGAATCAGAGAAGGAACCAGCAGATGGCGAGTGCCGGGCTGAATTGTCCAACTTATCTCCAGCCGAGATTCCAGACGCATTTTTTCGATATCAAGGTAAGCTGCAGCAAACTTCAGCTCCTCCTCAAGGGTAATCAGATCCGAGGTGCCGCTCTGAAGTACGGTCCTGAGCAGATCCGAAAGTCTGAGGACTATCTCTTTGGCGCGTACTTTATCGACTTCGATCAAAGTGGAAATACCATGGAGTGTGTTGAAAAGGAAGTGGGGGTGCAGTTGGCTCTTGAGGGCTTGCAGTTCGCTCTCCGCCAGTGCCTGCTGCAGCTTTGCGCTCTCCAATTCCTGATTCCGCGAACGTCGGAAGTACTCATAGGCATGCGCGGCGAACAAGCTCACCAGATAGTCCCAGGTCTGCAATGCAAACAGGTGAGCGTTTTCTGAGAGTCCCTCACGGAAGCGACCGAAGTAGTTCGGTATGTCGGGATCCGAGGGTGGCAGCACCGCCGTCCGGAGGCACACGGAAATCATCAAGTACGGAATCGCTCCCAATAGATAACCCGCGATACGTTTGAATTGAAAGGGCCGCGCAATCGGATACCGACGCACGATATAGAAAATCACTGGCGACAGCGATGCCGCGGTCACGCACCATGCCCCCGCAATCATCAGCAGTTTCCAATAGCTCATCTGTACGCCATCGGCTTGCAGCCGCATCTTCTCCTGTCCAGCCATCAGTGGCCCAAACGAGCCCCAAATCACTATCGACAGGAGATACGCCCGGACGATTCTCGGTAATTTTTGCCAGACTGCTTGCATGAACGGGATTGTACCCGGAATTACGCAAATAACGACTCAACAAGGTGCGAACAAACGGAAATTACATACAAAATCACGATCATCAGGTACGAAATCCGACCACGAGCCTCCCAGGAGTTGACTGAGCTTCGTCCTGCATGGATTTAGACCAGATGCTCTTCATCCTCTTTTACCGTTTACCCGGCCTAAGAATCGTCTATTCCGTCACATAGCTACTTGTCATTTGAGTGGATTGCGGTAGGCTCAGCCGACCGGGGATGTCAGGTGAAGACTTGCGCCCATTGGACAAAAATCCAACTTGAGTCGAACGGCGATGAACAAACTGGAGCAAGCTGCACAACGTAGCACGGGCAGCATCCGAGTAAGCCAGACCGCGAAGGGGCATGAAATCCCCCAGAAGTCACCGGCGATCGCCACGATCTTTTGGGCCGGACTGGCCTGTGGGATACTGGACATCTCGGCCGCTTTGGTCACCTGGGGGCTCCGGGGGGTCCACCCCGTCAGGCTCCTGCAGGCGATTGCCTCTGGACTGCTTGGCGCCAAAGCATTTGACGGTGGATGGCAGACCGCATTCCTCGGGGTCGCTTGTCATTTTTTGATCGCATTTTCAGTGTCGACTGTGTACTACGGGGCCAGCCGTAAGCTCGAGTTCATGACGCAACATGCGACTTTCTCTGGCGTATCCTATGGAATCGCTGTGTATGTTGTGATGTATTGGATGGTGATGCCGTTCTCCCACCTTCAGCAAACCCCGTTTTCTCCCGCTCGAACTCTCATCGCCATCGTCACGCACATGCTCTGTGTCGGGCTGCCCATTGCAGTCATCGTACGAAGGTTTTCCATGCCAGCCAATGCCAAACTAGGGCACAGTCGAGCGGCATAGGCGGGGAATAATTCTCTTACCTTCCGAGAAAGCGCCGGCGGGATCGGCGAGGCCCTCGCGAACTTAGGTTTGTTATCTCGTTGCCACCGCGCTATTCAGTAGGCTCAAGGTGTGCACGATCACTGGGCCGCTTGCACTCACCCGTAATTGACGCTCTCGTGAATCTAGGGTCGCTCTCAAGAGAAGTTGTCCGTCGCTTTGAACAGCAGATTGTGAACCTTCTTGCCGGTGTGACCTTACGTGCCGAAATATCTGAGACTAAAAGAATTCAGTTCGCCTTCTTTACCTTGCGATTAATGCACCCGTTCTCACAAGAGTCGAAGGGATCCCACAAATTGATTTTTGATGGGCAATGCCGCGTCAGCCGAGCGTTCTTACGGCGCAGTGCGAAAACTCGACGAAACTGCACGCTGCGCATGTCGGTTCAGTCTATACTTCTTTAGAAAGATTCATTACGAAGTTGCCACGCCTCGAAATTAAGGCCGAGGAGGAATCTGCATGAAACCCGAACCGTTTAGTCCAAAGAAAGTGAAGCGGAGCCGAATTCCGCATGGGGGGCTTGCTTTGGCGGTTTGCCTTGGCTTCGGTGGACAATTTCTTTCTGCCCAGCAGGAGGTACCGAAGATGCCGATGCAAGCCGTGAATGAAGATGGGGCTGAGGCTCGGTGGCTGAAAAAGAAGGTCCTGGACTCCAGAGTGCTGGACACCATGGAAGACGCATCGACATGGTCATTTCAGGGCGACGGCGATATGGCCCTCGCGGATAGTCCCGTTAAAGACAGCAAGCACTCCCTGCGAATCCGATCGCTACAAAACCAGGGGAAAGTGGGGGGAGCGGGCGAATGGGAAGATTTGATCGCCTCCCGTAGGTTTCCCGGCGAGGATTGGAGCCATTACAACCGCCTATCGATCTGGGTCTTTCCTGACGTAATTGGGGCACCAGCAATTTCTGCATCTTTAGTCCTTCACAACCAGGGCACACACGTTTTGCCAGATCGATACAACGAAGGCCGGCACGAGTCTATTATTCTGAAGAATCACGAATGGAATCACGTAGTGTGGGAGATCGCACCGCTCGCCCGGGATAAGGTCACAGAACTTGAGTTTGCCTACAGCCTGCCCAAGATGCTTCCGGACTTAGGGGATCAGACCATTCTGTACCTCGACCAACTTGAATTGCAGACGGTAGAACTGGATCACGTGGAGGGGTGGGACGTCGCGCAAGGAAAGATAGCCTTCAGTCACGCTGGATACACGGCAGGTGCCAGGAAGACTGCGATTGCAAGCGGCCTGGAAGCCAATGAGTTTACTGTGATCGAACAAGGCACAGGAAAAGTTGCACTCACCAAGCGAGTGGAACAACAGAAAACGCAACTGGGCGACTACGCGGTTCTGGATTTTTCGGAGCTGCAGACACCGGGGAAATACATTCTGCGCGCTGGGGCTACGAGTACACGCCCGTTTGAGATTGGCCCGGAGGCCTGGCGTGAGAGCATCTGGAAAGCCATCAATTTCATGTACAGCGAGCGCTGCGGGACAGTCATACCTGGCATCCACGGAATTTGCCACACTGACGATTACAGTGTTCACGGGGACAAACGCATTCTCGTAAACGGCGGATATCACGATGCGGGGGATCTTAGTGCGACCGGGAACACTCCAGGAATGGCCTATGCCCTATTTTCTTTTGCCGAGCGTCTTGAGCACCAAAGGGAAGATCCTCAATTGAGTGCGCGCCTGATAGAAGAAGGTACATGGGGGTTGCGCTGGGTATTAAAAACGAGTTTTGGAGATGGGTATCGCACGACGGGGCAACTGATCAGCTACTGGACCAATGGAATTATGGGAGATGCGGACGATCGCACGGGCCAGGCTGTAAATAGCCCGGAGTGGAACTTCCGCGTCGCCGCCGTCGAAGCGCTGGCGGCGCGCGTTTTGAAAGAGAGCGATTCTGAACTTGCCATTCGCAGCCTTCGAACGGCAGAGCAAGACTGGAATTACGCCGTTGAAGGACTGAAGACTGCTGCTCCACTGAAGGAAGTCTATGGGGCGCAAGATGAGCTCGAGCGCATTTCGTTCGGTGCCATTGCATCTGTAGATCTATATCGGGCAACCGGGAAACAGGAGTACGCAGAAGAGGCATTTAAACTGGGGGATCTTATAGTTGACTCCCAGGAACAGAAAATTCAGCCGTGGAGTATTCCGATGACCGGCTATTTCTACACCAGTCCGAAGCGGGAGAATCTTTTCCATCGCTTCCACGTTGGGCAGGAAGAACAGCCGATCATTGCTTTGACGCATCTATGTGAAACTTTTCCAAATCATGCGAACTGGATGAAGTGGTATTCAGCGATCGTCATGCACTCCAAGTACTATCAGCAGGTGACCTCTTGGGTCGATCAACCCTACGACGTATTGCCTGCCGCGGTATATAAGGAGAGTGAAGCGGTGTTGATCCCCCAATCGAAGGATTGGACTCCATTACGTGCCGCCGATAGAGATGCCTATATCGAGCAAGTCCATCGTGGCGTTCCGTTGGGAGGGGAATATTATCTTCGGAGATTTCCGGTGTGGTTCGACTTTCGTGGGAATTCCAGCGTTTTGTTGTCCGAAGCGAAGGCTTTATCTGCGGCGGCCCAATTACGAGGGGATCTTGAAGCGGAGGACCTGGCACAAGAACAAGCGGAATGGCTGTTGGGGCGGAATCCATTTTCGGCCAGCATCATGTACGGCGAAGGTTATGACTGGACGCCGCTCTATAGTGTTCGCTCGGGGCAGATGGTGGGGGCGCTTCCTGTAGGCATCGAAACAAAGGAATATAACGACGCGCCGTATTGGCCGAATCAGATTTGCTGGACGTACAAAGAAGTGTGGACGCAGCCGGTAGGGGAGTGGATCTGGCTGATGCAGGACTTGCACGGCGCCCCGGTGATCGAGGGAGATGCGAATGGTGGGTCACGAGAGCCCGTCGAGTTCCGTGATGATAAGACGGGCCGAGTGATTGAGGTTGCAGCGAATCCGACAGACGGTAAATTTCGCGTTCAGATACCGCAGGGACACTATGAAGTTCGCCAAGGCACGACTCACACGACACTGACTGCACTTTCTGGCGGGTTGTACCGTGTCGAACTGCGGCCAGACAGAGCCTTCGATTTCCTGCTCAATGTGGAGACAACGAAAGCCGGGGAAGTGACTCTCCGAATCCGTGCGCAAGGCGCAGGCGTCCATACGCTGGAAATCAGGGGTGGCAACCTAGAACTCACGGAATCGGGTACGCAGAAGATCGCATTGCAAGCAGGCCACGAGGTTGAATTCGTGAGGCATGGAAGAATTGTTGCGGCGAGTACGCCATGGGTGATCGTGGTAATCCCGGATGGCTCTATCGAGACACACCGAGAACTTACCGGTACTAGCAGCCCGGGACCATGAAACGAGTCTTGCAAGGTCCAGATGCTTTGTGAAGTTGCGGTGCAAGCAGGGCAAGGGACTTGGCGAAGGTGCGTCTGACTTTCTGATTTTGGCTTGCCTGTTCTTTTAGGAGTTTGGGCTTTCTCGAGTCAAATCCCATGCTAGCCGGGCCACCCCCAATAAATTGGCATCGCCGCCCAATCGAGTCCTTACCACACGCACATGTTGAGCTGCGATCGGCTGTGCCCGCTCTTTCACACCTTTGCGCAAGGCAGCCAGGAACAAATCGCCGGCCTGCGCCAGTCCCCCCCCGATCACCACAATCTCCGGATCGAACAGGCTCACGAGGTTTGCCGCGCAGTATCCCAACAGCCGTCCTGCTTCAAGATACACCTCGATGGATACAATATCCCCGCGTCGCGCTGCTTCTGCCACTTCGTAGGCGTTGATGGTTTCAGCCGGAATCTCTTGTAATAAACTGCTGATGCCTTGCGCCATCTCCTTTTTCGCAGCGCGTGCAATCGCCGGTCCCGCAGCCAATGATTCCAACTGCCCTACGCGCTCGGTCTCGGCGTCGTCCCGATCGGTCACCACCATCCATCCCGCGCATCCTGATAATTCGTGCGCTCCCCGCACTAACCTTCCGCCGCTCAAGATCCCCGCTCCGATGCCCGTTCCCAGCATCAGAACGATCACGTCACTTTTTCCCCGGGCCGCTCCGCGCCAAGCCTCGCCCAGTACCGCGGCATTCCGATCGCTCTCGACGGTCACCCTGATTCCGAGTGCGCTTTTCAAACGCCGCGCCAGGGCCATCCTTTTCCATCCCGGCAGGTTCGGGGCCCACACGGTTCCGTCCCTGCGCACCAACCCCGGCACCGCCACGCCTGCCGAGGCGACTTGACCCTGCAATCCCTTCCCAGCAACTAGATCCTTGGCTAATTTTGCTATTTGTTTCACCGGGGCCAGGGAAGAACTCACATCCACACTTGCGCTCAATCGACGGAGTAGTTTCCCGTTACGATCCACCAACGCGACCGCAACCTTCGTCCCTCCCAGATCCACTGCGAGCACAGATTTCGAGGCCATTGGTCCCTTTTCCAACTCTAAATTTGCTCACCTCGTCTGTTTTTCAGCAGGATCCTTCCAGCCAAGACACATATGACCGCTGCACCCACTAGCGGAACCGCCATTCCATAGCGAACTCCCATTGCCTGTGAGATCTGACCCACTGCCCAGGGAAACGACATTCCGCCCAGGAGCGCGATCGCGAACAATAAACCAAAAACCGTCCCAGCCATCTTTCGATAGTCATCCCCCGCAATGGCAAGCGTCGTCGGAAACACACCCGCGTAGGACAACCCGATCAAAAGCACTCCTGCCACAAGCATTCCCTCCGAGCGATTCAGCAGCAAAACCACCGCACCCAAAAGCGCCCCCCCGCCGCTGAGCAATACCAATCGTGGCTTGGTCATAGATTTCAAGAGTCGCGCCACTCCGAGCCTTCCCAACATAAGCGTGGCCCAATATCCAGCCAAGATCATTGTTGCTGTGCGCGGCCCCAAACCTGTGGCGCCCACGTAGGTCGAAGTCCAGCCGCCGATGCTTGCTTCATTTCCCGACTGGCAAAACAACAAGAATCCAAGCACTAAAACGCCTGGGTAGCGCGCCACCTTGCGTGCCTCACCCCATGAAAAGCTCTGGGCAGCACCCGCTACCGGGAAGGTCATCACCAAAAAGAGCATGGCGCACGCTCCGGCGAGGGCCGCGCAAAAGAGCAACTGTAACGCGATCGGGAAGCGCCCGGTAATCGCTACCGCTAAGAGCGGAATGCAAAGCGCACCGATGCCATAAAAAATTCCCAGCATGTTCAACATTGGGCCACGCCGCTCGCCGTAGAGATCGGACACGAGCACATTTGTCGACGTATTCAGGCCGCCTCCGCCGAATCCCAGCAGCACCGCAGGGATCGCGACCCCACCAAAGGAATGGGCCCAGGCGAAACCGGCCATTCCTGCTGCCACCAGTACTGAGGAGACGACCAGAATCACCTTGTTCCCAATGGAATCGATTACTGGTCCAGCCACCAGTGTTGCCAGGAAAATCCCCAGATACATGAGTAGGAGCACATACCCCTGTTGTGCGAGGTCGATGCGCAGTCGTGCCCGCATTTCCGGCAATCCAAACAAGGTGCCAAGTACAGCCATTACGATTCCGAAAACAAAAATTCCGGTTGCCGCGCCGCCGAACAGCAAGCCCCGCCGTATGGTCTCCGCCACGCTTCACCTTTTCAGTCGCTGCTCGTACTCTTCGTAGACACGGTTCATCTGGTCCGGGGGAACTCCCACAACGTTGGGCGACACAAACACGGGCGGAGTCTTGCCCTTGGCCGCCAAGTTTGCCGCCACCTGGGCGACGATCGACATCGCAATGGTGATAAACGCCACCGTCGATCCCGCTGCCACCGGAGCCTTCCATCCTTCAATCTTCACCAGCGCATCCTCCGCCGGCGTGCAATTGTCGATCACCATGTCCGCCACATCTGCGAGTTTTTTTCCAGAAGAATGAACTGCCTCACGTTTCCCGTAATTGTCCATCGATGTTACCGCCACGGTCGTCAGACCGCGCTTTTTGGCTTCCATCAACACTTCGATCCCGACGGCGTTCAATCCGCCGTGCGAAAACACCAGCATCACATCGCCCTTGCGGATCGGCTCGTTCTCAAACAACACTTGCGCGTATCCCTCTCTCCGCTCCAACCATAGCAATCCCTTTGCCCCACCACTTCCGATCACGTTCATCCACATCAACCTCATGTCCATCAGCGGCCGAAATCCGGGAAATGCACCGTATCGCGGAAACATATCCTGCACAGGCAGCACGGAGTGTCCGCTCCCGAACATGTGTACTAATCCGCCGTTTGAGATCGTCTCTGCCATTGCCGCCGCGGCTTTCTCAATATTCTTGAGCTGCGTTGCCCAAATCTTTCCCGATACTTCACTAATCCTCTTCTGATACTCGCTTGCACTCACAGATTCCCTCCCGTAGTTGTTGCGCTGTCCTTCAATAATCGATCCGGTAGATACGCACGGACTGTGCTGGCACTTCCGCCTTCACAATTAATCTTCTCCCTTCGATCTTCGAACTATCTCCCTCTCCTACAATTTCCCGTACGTTTACGGCGGGCTTGCTCAATTCTTCGGCAAACTGGACTTCCGTAGGTTTTTCGCCGTGATTGAACAAAATCACAAATTGCCCCTTTCCACCGACCATCTCGCGCAACTCCACCAGTTCTGGCGCTTTCAAGTTCGGCTCCGTCAGGCCAGCCCATTTTGCCAACAGACCTCCTAGCGGATGCATGGCCACAGGTTTCGTCTCATTCGCTTGCCCGGCAAAGGTTCCCAGTAAAATGGCGCTCCCTTTTCCATAGGAGTGTTCATACCCTGCGGGCGTCCCGTCGGCGAAACGCGCCACCACTCTTGCCTTCTCATCCAATACTGTAAAGTGTTCGGCGAAGTTTATTCCGGTGAACTCGGCCTCACCCCACTTTACGGGGATTTCTTTCCCCGGATCGATCGAACTTTCCCGTAAACCAAACATTTCGGTCCATCCAAATCCAGGGACCGCTCCTTCCGCGTGCCCGTCTTCGTTCACCCATCCGGGCCGCGCCTCGACGAACAAATGCCCCCCCTTCTCGACATATTCTCTTAGGGCGGTTGCCTGCTCATTCGTCATCATCAAAGGATAGGGAAGTAGAATGAGCTTGTACTTCTGCAAGTCATGGCCTGCCAGTTCACGCGAACTGAGGACCTCCACGGGGAGATTACGCTCGAAGAACATGCGATGATATCCGGCCAGCGCTTTGTGCATCGCATTCCTTGTGTCCTCCTCGTCGTAGCCCCCGAGTAGCGGCACCAGGGGGCTGAAAATAATCGCTGCCTCCGCCTGCTTCGGTTTTGTGCTCAGCAGTAAATCTGCATTCGCTTCGATTGTTGTTGCGGTCGCTCCCGCACGGCGACTTCGTTCCGTCAATGCGCCGTCCAATTGAATCATTCCGTAGCCACCGCTCTCATATCCGGCATTCATAGGATAAAAGGCATAGTAGTTGATCGCTCGCGCTCCGCGTGAAACCATTCCCCACGTCCACATTTCCAAATCACTGGCGGTCACTTCCGATCCGATCGTTGTGCCATGCACACCGAAGCCGCTTTGCAACTCGCCAACGTAGAATCCACGTCCCCCCGTCATTGACGCTGTTAAGTCCATTGCCAATACGCGCCGATTCAATTTCCAGTTGTGTTCGGGAGCAGTGAGCTTGGGATAAAAACTGGTACCAAAGTAATCCACGGAATTCTTCATGAGAAAATCATCGGTTGGGTCGTAGGGGTCCGCCAGCGTCCGCACTAAAGGCGAGGGGTTCGGCGCATGGCTAGTGGTCACATGCGTAGCGTCAATGGTTTTCACCGCGTCGTTCCTCAATTTCAGGTCTTCCGCTAACTTATAGCCGTAGTAAACGCGCCAATCCATGAAATCAGTGTAAGTCAGAATCGTGCCGAACCGCGGCGGCTCTACCTGCTTCCAGTCCGTGAAGGTGCGGTGCCAGGCGACGTTAAGCTTCTCCAACGTTCCGTATTTGTTCTGTAACCACTCTCGGAATCGCTCCCTGCTTGCCGGGCAATAGCAGAACATCGGCTCGGCTTTGTATCCCACCCGCGCCCAATTCAACGCTGCGGGCTCGCTCCATAAATCCCAACCATAAAATGCGCCGCTCTTTCCCGCATGCCGAGCCACTTCCTGGAAGAACCCCAGTACAGCCTTCCGCACATTCTTGTCGTCAAAACAAAACCCCGGGGCTGCCTGCGACGGAATCGGCTGGCCATCCTGCGCCGCATACCGTCCCTCCGGATATTTCGCGCCTACCCATTCCGGGGCGGAATCCACATACACCTGCACGATCACTTTCAATTCGATTTCGTCCGCCAGACGTAACAGTAAGTCCAGATTCTCCAGGTGGTATTCGCCCTCGCGCGGCTCGCCTACATTCCATTCGACCCAAGTCCGAACGGTGTTGAATCCAAGCCTTTTGATCTTCAGTAGGTCCTCCCTCCACAAGCGGGGAGAATCGGCGTTTACTTCCTCAAGCATCGGCGCCCGGGCTTTTCCACCGCTGTACCACACAGACACCGGGAAAAAGGCTGCTGCGCGGGAGGTCGCCCTTGCTTGTCCAGAACCTTCTGTTACGCTGTGTTCGGTGGCGCGGGTGACTTCCCGTGTGCCGCAAACAAGTAGTGCCACAGTTACACACGCAAAAAGTACAGCAATCGTCTTTTTCCCATTCATCGTTATTCCTATCTAGTTATGCATTCCTGTTCCGCCATTTGGATGAGGCGAGATCTGAGAAGGATCTCTGGCGTGAACCCACGCGATTTTCTCGAAGACGAGGAAGTATAAGATCGCGCCGCCGACACGTGGCCATGTATTGCTCAGTCTGCCTGCATCTTACGATAGCGAATGAGTGCACGCAATCGGCGAGCACACTCAAGTGGACTCATTTCGAGTACTTTTGTGGGTTGTGAAAGTTGCTTCGTGCTGTCGATTCAGGGACTCAAAGATTTTCATCTTCCGCGGATAGGTCTTCTCCGGATGTATGTTCTCCGAGGTCAATCAGAATTTGCGCGATTAGGCCCGTCCAACCTGTCTGGTGACTGGCGCCGCAGCCGCGGCCGGTATCGCCATGAAAGTATTCATGGAAGGGAATCAGATCGCGCCAGTAAGGATCGGTTTGGAAAACTCGGTTGGAGCCGAATACCGGCCGATTCCCGTCTTTATCCCTCAGGAAAAGCCGCGCAAGACGGCCTCCCAGTTCATGTGCGATCTCTGCAAGAGTCTTCAGGTTACCTGAACCGCTGGGACATTCGACTTTGAATGCGTCGCCAAAGTAGATGTGATATTGGCGGAGTGAGAGGAGCATCAGGTGGTTTAGGGGCATCCAGACTGGGCCGCGCCAGTTCGAATTGCCACCAAAGAGCTCTGTCGTCGATTCCCCCGGTTCATAATCCAGACGATATTCTTTGCCGCCGAGGTGAAGGACCAGCGGGTGATCGAGGTGGAAGCGAGAAACGGAGCGAACGCCAAAAGGGGAGAGGAATTCGTTTTCATCCAGCATGTAAGCGAGCAGTCGACGTAATTGATCTTCGCGGACAAATCCCAGGAGCAAGGTTTTATTGGCACCCGGAGTAATCGAAGGCTGGATACTCTCGACCAGATCCGGGCGGTGATCAATAAACCATTGGCGGCGACGCTGGAAATCCGGATAGCGATCGAATGTGTTTGCGGAAATGGCAGACCCACCGAAGAGCGGCACAAACCCAACCATGGTGCGTGCGCGCACCGGGAAACGATCGTTCTCCCCGGAGATTAGGCAGTCGTAGAAGAAGCCATCCTGCTGGTCCCAAAGTGAATCGTTAGAGTCGTGAGGATTGTTCATCGAGAAGGCGATGTAAATATAGTGCTCCCAGAATTTGCTGGCGAGATCTTCATAGACGGGATCGCGCTCGGCAAGGACCAGTGCAATCGAAAGCATATTCTTCGCGAAGGCAGCCATCCAACTGGTGCCATCGGCCTGACCCAAGAGGTATCCCGAAGGGAGATTGTCGCGGTCAAAAGCACCGATATTGTCCATGCCAAGAAAACCACCCTCGAAGATGTTCTTGCCGAGAGGATCTTTTCGATTGACCCACCATGTGAAATTAAGAAGCATTTTCTGGAACACGCGCTCTAAGAAGGCGTAGTCAGCCACTCCCGTCCGTTGGCGCTCCACTTCAAAGACGGCCAGGGCAGCCAGTGAGAGAACAGGAGGGTTCACATCGCCGAAATCCCATTCGTAAGCGGGAATCTGGCCGTTTGGGTGCGTGTACCACTCGCGCATCATGAGGAGGATCTGCTCCTTGGCGAATTGTGGGTCGACGTAAGCAAGTGCGACGCAGTGAAAGCCCAGGTCCCAGGAAGCAAACCAGGGAAACTCCCACTTGTCCGGCATGGAGAGGATGTCGCGAGCGAAGAAATGAGTCCAGTCGCTGTTTCGTCCCTGGTATCGCACCGCGGGTGGACGTGGCTCGGTCGGATCACCATCCAACCAATCCTTGACCACGTAGTGATAATACTGTTTGGACCAGAGCATCCCCGCAAAGGCCTGGCGGGCAATCAGTCTGGCGTCCGCCGAGAGTGTGGACGGCAACACAGCGCCGTAGAATTCATCGGCTTCCTCCTGCCGCTGCTTGAAATTGGCGTCGAAATCAGCGAAAGGATCCTCGTGGGGATGATTGTCGATCACCGCGGCGAGGCGCAATGAAAGTGAAACCGTCTCACCGGGACTCACTTGGCGGCGATAGTGTGCAGCAGCTTTAGTACCTGATTCCGCGGGGTTAACCACGTTTCGATTTCCGCCGATGAGGTAAGAATGGAAGGCGTCTTTGACGAAAGGAGTTGGCGAAGGGGTTCCGAACAAGCGCTGGGTGTTCGTTTCGTTTTCGGTGCAGAGTAATTCATCCGCGGCGGAACAGTAGAGAAGGTACTCGCCAAGCTGCCAGTGCTTGGCGAGGATAGAGCGCAGTTGAGATTCTTTGCCACTAGGCTTCGCCGGCAAGGAGAGAGAAGGCCGACGATCGTCGCGCCCCCACGTCCAGGTATTGCGAAACCAGAGTGTGGGAAGAATGTGGATGGGAGCTGTCTCCGGCCCACGGTTGGTGACGCTGATTCGGATCAGAAGGTCTTCCGGGGCGAGTTTGGCGTACTCCACGACAACATCGAAGTAACGTCCCTGTTCGAAAATTCCCGTGTCCACTAGTTCGTATTCGAGATCGCTCCTGCCGCGACGACGATTTTCCTGAAGGAGTTGGTCATAAGGGTAGGCGGCGTGGGGATACTTATACAAATACTTCATATAGGAATGAGTGGGGGTGTTGTCGAGATAAAAGTAATACTCTTTCACATCCTCGCCATGATTGCCTTCATGGGCGTTGAGGCCGAACATGCGCTCTTTGAGAATGGGATCGTGCGTGTTCCAGAGAGCGAGGGCAAAGCAGAGGTATTGATGTCGATCGCATATCCCTGCGATGCCATCCTCATTCCAGCGGTAGGCACGGGAACGCGCGTGATCGTGAGGAAAATAAGTCCATGCGTCGCCATTGTTGCTGTAGTCTTCGCGAACCGTGCCCCAGGCGCGCTCAGCCAGGTAAGGTCCCCAGCGATTCCAGTGGCCTTCACGCTGCTGGTTCATCTTGAGGCGAACACCTTCGCGAGTTTTGTAAATGTTCATGGTTATTTTCTCAATCCGCCGCGTCACCCGCCGGCGAGAGCGGTGATGCGGAACGAAGCTCGAAACCGCCCGCCCGGTTCTAGAATGCGCAGGTCTCGACCGGAGGTGAGCGCGCTTGCCGGCGCTGTCATGGGTTCAAACGCGATGAATTCCTGTCCGACAGGTGCAAAGATTTGCGCATAAGGGAAGCCCGCGAGAAATGTGACGGTAATCTTGTATCCTTCGGCCGAAAGCGAGAAGGAGGATGGCTCAGCGAGCAGGACAAAACTGTCATCAAGACTTGTTGCGTCGAGAAAAGGTTCAAGTGGACCAAAAGGCTCCTCGACGCCGGTGAGAATTCCGCTTGGGTCTAACCGGAGTCTGCGCATTGCCGGCAGTTGCAGGCGCCACCGCGACCTGGGGCTATGCGGAATGCCGAAATAGGGATGAAAACCAAAGCTGATGGGGACGGGCGATCCTGCGTTCGCGAATACGGTAGTTTCGAGAGTCAAAGACTCGTGAGTGACGCTTGCGGCCATTTCAACCATATGCCGAAAAGGAAAGACAGCAAGGAGATTTGGTCGTGACCAATCAAGGCGTGCCAATAAGGAATTCTGACTTGTCTCAACGAGCTCCCAGGAGAGCTGGCCCCAGGGAACTCCATGCATGGAGAGGCCATGATCGTCGAAATGCAAAAGCGAAGAAGCGGGATCGAGAGTGACGTCGCGTCCGGCCGCACGGTAATGCAGGGCGGCGAGTCGGTTCGCCCAAGGGTAGAGCAGCGGGATTCCGGCAGTACTTCCTTTGGTCTTGGCGGCCTCCAGATTGCCGAGGCGGCGTAGCAGTTCCTCTTCGCCCAGACGAAGCGAAACCCCTAACATCCCTGAGCCGGGCCAAAAGGCAGCGCGGAGTTCTCCGGCGGCGAGGAAGACAGTAGAGTTGTCGTTCATCTTGGTTTCTCTAGAAACCCCATGTGCTGGTTCTAGCAAACGAATGATTTCTGAAACTTTTCGCGACCTCCGTCAAGGAGCAGCGCTTACTTGAAAGAACCAGCTTTGGCTGCGGCCGCGGGGCTCCCGATGACCGGGTTCTCCCAACCGCCGGGAGGCAGGACATGAGTCGCGGGTTCGTTTGGCCCCCAAGTGCCCGGGTCATATGGGTATACAGGGGTGGCCAGCTTAAGGACTGGATCCACGATGCGCCAGGCCTCCTCCACATAGTCTTGCCGAGCAAACAAGGTGGCATCTCCAGCCATGGCGTCCCCCAGTAGAAGTTCATACGCGTCGATTTCTGTGGGCTGCGTGTGATGATGCGCCAGCATCTCGGTGGCCTCTCCGACCATCTGTTCTCCCGGCGCCATGACCGTAATCCCCATGGCGATGTCCAGATCAGGACTGACACGGAAGCGCAAATGGTTTTGCGTCAGCTTGTCGGATTGAATCACCGTGGGAGGTAATCGGAATTTCGCCGTCACTTCCGTGCAGGTGACAGGCAGGCACTTTCCCGCACGGATATAAAATGGAACACCCTTCCAACGCCATGAGTCGATTTCGACCCGCAGAGTTGCGAAGGTTTCCACTTTTGAGTCTTTGGACACACCCGGCTCGAGGCAATATCCACGGAACTGTCCACGTAGGAGATCCTCCTGTTTGATCGAAGGAATAGCCTTGAGGACTTTCACTTTCTCATCACGGACGGTTTCGCTATCCGTGCGAACGGGGGGTTCCATCGCCAGGTTGGAAAGGATCTGGAAAAGATGGTTCTGGATGACGTCACGGATGGCACCTGTCTCGTCATAAAAAGCGCCGCGCCCCTGAACGCCGAAGTCCTCGGCCATTGTGATCTGAACGGTCTCGATAAAGTTGCGGTTCCAGAACGGTTCCATGAAGGTATTGGCGAAACGGAACACCAACATGTTGTTCACGGGACGCTTGCCGAGAAAATGATCGATGCGGAAAATATCCTGCTCGTCGAAGGAGTTTAGAAGAATCTTGTTCAGCCCCTGAGCCGAGGCGAGATCGTTACCGAACGGTTTTTCTACGATGACGCGCCCACCTTTCGCGCAGCCCGACTTCACCAATTGTTCCACCACAGTTCCGAACAGGATCGGAGGGATCGCCAGGTAATGCGCGGGGTGCTCGGCGTTTCCCAATTCCTTGCGCAAGATTTGAAAAGTCGCCAGGTCCTTGTAATCACCATCGACATAATGCAATAGCGCGGAAAGTTTTCCCCAAGCAGCAGCGTCAACGCCACCATGATTTTCGAGGCTCTCCTTTGCCCGAGCTTTCAACTGATCAAGATTCCAGCCAGCCTTGGCGACGCCAATGACCGGAACATTGAGATGTCCTCGTTTCAGCATGGCCTGCAGCGAAGGGAAGATCTGCTTGTACGCCAGATCGCCCGTCGCACCGAAAAAGACTAATGCATCAGAATGTGTGGCACTCATCAGGGAAACCCTCTCTTGTTCGGCTTCTTGCCGGCCGCCGTTTCCGGATTCCGCCAAGTTGGCAACACCGCGAGAATGGGAGTTTAACAGCAAAGGCGTTTTTGCCTCTACGAGACCTTTTCGAACAGACTGGTTCACTTTGTGCGATTCTCTTTGCATGGCTTGGCGTGAGTACCACGAATTGACGAAGCACAGTGCGGAATCGCTTCGGCGAGCTCAGCACTTCTTGGATTGGGACAATATGCCCAATCCTTTTCGGCATTATGAGGGAGTTCCGGTCCTGGATCTTCCTGCTGACCCGCCGGAACCGCAGATTGCCGCACTCGACGTACTACAAGGGAAGAAAGGAGCAACCTCGGCCCCGGATGGGGCGGCATTCCTTTCACAACTCATGTTCTATTCCGCGTCGATCAGCGCATCAAAGCGAGTCCCTTCTACCGGATATACTTATGCGCTGCGCGTCAACCCTTCTTCGGGAAATCTTCACCCTACGGAATTCCATTTTTGCACGCAAGGTGTTGTGGACTGGCCCGACGGGCTGTACCACTACAGGCCTTCATCACACATGGCGGAACAACGCGGCCTTGGACAATTTATTGTGGAAGCGGGCGAGGCACCTTCTCCGTTCGTCTTTGTTTTGACAAGTATCGTGTGGCGCGAGGCCTGGAAATATCGTGACCGAGCTTACCGTTATTGCTTGCATGACATTGGACATGCTTGGCAGTCGCTAAGCCTGGCCGCGCGAGCCATCGGTTGCAAAAGTTTCGCGCTCGGCCAGTTTGCGGATGATGGAGTTGCGGAAACCCTATTCCTCGGTGAGGACGAGTGGCCGATGCTGATCGTGGGGATCCGCGGAGCATCCGCTCCGCTCAGCAGATCCGCTCCTCCTGAAAGGAATTTGTTCGGCGGCGAACCTAACCGACTCTCGGAGGAGCAAATATCCTACCCACTCATTGAAAGAATTCACGTTGCGACAAAATTGAGCAGGAAACCAAGCGCCGAGAATCTTGCCCAGCCGAAAGCATCCGGCGTTGGAGAAATTAGACTTCCCGGCCCTTTTTTCGAGAGCCGTAGTTTTGGGGAGGTCGTCCGCGGACGGCGCTCTGCTCTGGATTTTCGAGGAGGAGACCAGTCAATTTCTCTCTCGCAGCTTGCGGCTATTCTTTCCTGCACGAAGGAACCACTGTTTGCGGACTTCGCGGCGGTTCGTTTCATTCAACTTTATCTTTACGTCCATTGCGTTGAAGGCCTGGCGCGCGCGGTATACCGCTACTGGCCAGGCGCAGGAGAGTTGGAGAAAATTAGGGGTGGCGATCAACGAATGGCTGCGGCGGCTCTGAGTTTGGGACAAAACTTGGCGGGTAACGCTTGTGTTGCCCTTTCCATGATAGCCGATCTCGAGTCTGCAGCTGAATTATACGGTGATCGCGGTTATCGATACGTGCATTTCGAGGCGGGTGCGATCGGACAGCGAATGTATCTTGCGGCCGAGGCTCTCGGCTTGCGCGCAACCGGCATTGGTGCCTTTTTTGATGATGAGGTTCACCGATATTTGAGTCTGGCTCCAGATCGAGGGCAAGTCGTCTATCATTTTGCAATTGGATACCCGCTTCCCGATCCGCGCCTGGAGATATAAAAGTCGATGGTAGGAATTCTCGTGCATGGAAACAACCACTTCATTCTATCCGGGCCGATGCCTGAGGAAGCTGCAGCAGTAGAATTGGTGCGCCACTGGTCCGTCATTCGTATTGGCGTGAGAACATCGCCAACTTTCCGCGATTGGGAAATTCGATACAAAGAATTTCGAGAAAATTTAGAGTGGGCCGTCATCGTGCCAGGAGAGCGTGAGATCTCCCCCGCAGTTGTGCAGTTGCTGGAGGAGCTATGGGCTCGCGGCGTGACCATCCGGAGATTTCCTGCCGGTTGCTGAGGACCTGAAGATGGAAGTGCAGTACTGGACGCGACGGCAAATGCCTTAGTTGCTGAAAAGGATCAGTTCTGGGGCTCTGGCTCGACGGGCACGACCAACTCTTGCGTTTCCACTTCTTTTTCCGTGCGTTTGTCGAGTTTCCTTTGGGCCCGGCGTTCTGCCTTGGCTTTTTGCTTTTCCAGCCGCTTCATTTCTTTCTGGCGTTTTTGGAATGTGACAGTCATCAAATCTCCTAAACTATGCGCTGGGCGCAATCAGTATGTGAAACACAAGCCGGCGATCTACCAGCGCGGTTCGCGCGGTTGTCTTGCAGATTCGCGATAATCTTCATTCGAAAATCTCTCGCGGCTTCCTCCGCCATTCCGACCACCACCACCATTGCTTCTCGGGCGGGGCGCGGCGTCTTTCGGACGCGCTTCGTTCACTTTCAGGTTGCGCCCGCCAATCGCTTTGCCGTCCAGTCCGGCAATGGCCTTGGCTGCCTCATCGTCATTGGGCATTTCCACGAAGGCGAAGCCGCGGGCCCTGCCAGTCTCACGATCCTTGACTAAATTGACGCGCGTAACCTGCCCAAAGGGCTTGAACAGTTCGTTCAATTCGCTTTCGGTGGTCTGGAAACTCATGTTGCCAACAAATAGGCTCTTCATGCTTCCTCTCCTTAATTTCTCGCGCTGTAGGATTGGAATCCCATCCTTGAGTCGCGAGGCACAGCGGGGCCTGTTAGTACGAACTGCGGACGAAGATTTGAAATCTGCTCGAACGCGAAGGATGACGAAGCTTGCGTAGAGCCTTAGCCTCAATTTGGCGGATACGCTCGCGAGTCACCGCGAATACCTGGCCCACTTCTTCAAGCGTGCGCTGGCTGCCATCATCCAATCCAAAGCGCATGCGGATAATGCGTTCCTCGCGGGGTGTCAGGGTTCGCAGGATAGAAGCAATTTGGTCCTTTAAATTCAGATCTATGGCAGCGTCGGAGGGAGACAGCACAGCCTTGTCCTCGATGAAGTCTCCCAGATGGGATTCCCCGGCTTCTCCAATGGGAGTTTCGAAAGACATGGGCAGTTGCGCGATCTTCTTGGTTTTTCGAACAGTGTCGACGGGAATGGCCATCCGCTTGGCGATTTCTTCTGAAGTGGGTTCGCGTCCGAGCTCCTGCACAAGTTGTTGGCTGGTGCGGGCCTGCTTATTGATGGTTTCAATCATGTGGACCGGAACGCGAATGGTGCGCGCTTGATCGGCAATGGCACGAGTAATGGCTTGTCGAATCCACCAAGTTGCGTAGGTAGAAAATTTGTAGCCTCGACGCCATTCAAATTTGTCTGTTCCCCGCATCAGTCCAATATTTCCTTCCTGGATCAGGTCCAGAAACTGGAGGCCGCGGTTGGTGTATTTCTTGGCGATGGAGACCACCAGGCGGAGATTTGCCTCGGTTAGCTCCTTTTTCGCCTGTTCCGCTTCAGTTTCGCCTCGATGAATCAAGGCGAGCGCGCGTTTCAAGCTGTTCGATCCGACTTCGTTTGAATCCGTGAGTTCTCTCGCACGTGCACGGCAGGCACGAAGTTCTCGTCGAGCTTCGACCGCCGAATCGCCGTGCGAGGCATTGGCGCGACGCTCGAGACGGGCGGCCTCACGCTCCAGACCATGCAAGCGTTCGACGGCGTGGCGCAGCAAGTCAATCAGGCGTTTCTTTTCGCGTTCCTTGAACTCGATGGAACGAACCAGAAGAGACAAGGCAACTCGAGTACGGCCTAGACGTCCTTTGGCTCGAAGATGGACGCGTTTGTTGGAGAGGGCGATACCTTCGAGCTTGGCCCGCTGTCTGAGCGCCAAGTCGTGAAGTTCCTCGATCTCGTCAATGGTTCGCAGTGTCTCTCGGGTTTTCTCTTCAATTTTCTCGAGGGTTAGATCATCTTCATCGAATCGAATAATCTCCTTGATCGGCCTATTCCCCGCTCGAAGTTCAGCACCGACCGCGATTAACTCTTTCAAAACGAGCGGCGATCGCGAGACTACTTTCATTACGCGAAGATTGCCGCGTTCGAGACGCTTGGCGATTACCACTTCGCTCTCACGCGTAAGCAGGGGAACGATGCCCATTTCGCGAAGGTAGACGCGCACCGGATCGCTCGTCTTTTCTTGGAATGCGGCAGGGTGCTCAGGCTCGGCCTCCTCGCTCCGTGCGGGTTCGAATTGCGGGACCACATCGGCAGGCTCGATCACTTCAACGGCCGCGCGCGCCGCCTTGGCGTCAGAAGCATCTTCGTAGATTTCAATGCCTTCCGTTTCAAACGTGGAGAAGACGGCATCGAGCTCCTCCGGCGTGTGATCTTCAAACGCGAGTAGGTCGTTCACCTGGTCCTGGAGAAGGTAACCCTGCTCTTTGCCCAGCTTGACTAGGCTGCGGACCTGATCGAGTTTTTCCTGAACGTCCTGAGACAATGATTTCTCCCTTTACCTACTTTCAGAATTGACCAGGCCTTTCCCAAGACCGAAGTCCAACCGGGCAGTGACACTAAGAAATTGCTTGGCAGGAGGCGAAGACGGTGTGTGGATTGCAGCTCTTCGTACAATGTGCTGCTTTGTGCGGACAGGACTCCGGTTGTCCCGATGCCCTCGAATACTGCAGAGTTTGCAAATCTAGGAACTTACCTCTGTCAGTATACACTAGTTGCCTGACTGGCAGTGGATGTTCGGCATAGTGCCCTCGCTCGAGCGCGTTCGATTCACTGAGACGGAACGGCGATCTTCCCCGTTGTAGGAAAATGGGCAACTCCGGCGACGATCTCCGGACTTGCCCTCCTCCCTCTAAGCCCTTGCTTTACATCTGCGCTTGCAGGATTTCGCCAGGCAAGGCGACCATAGTCGGCTTTTGTGCCGAGTGCTTTTGTGGGATTTGATCCTGCACCCGATCGCTCTTCTCCGAGAGTTGGCCATTGACCGGGATTCTCTCCATTCGAATGCCCAGCGTACGCTCAAGCTGAAATAGTTCCGAGCGCTGTTCCTTGGCGAACAGGGAAGAGGCAACGCCATGTTTACCTGCGCGACCAGTGCGGCCGACGCGATGAATGAAATTCTCGGCCACTTCCGGCAAGTCGTAGTTGATGACGTGCGCGATTTCCTGGACGTGGATGCCGCGGGCTGCAAGATCCGTCGCGACGAGAACGCGGAAGCGTCCTTGTTGAAAGCCGGTCAATGCTGCCGTACGTTGAGACTGCGAACGGTCTCCATGAATTGTCGCGGCGGCGATGCCGTGACGGCCGAGCCCTTTCGCAATGCGATCCGTACCGCGCTTGGTACGCGAAAAAACGAGGCAGCGACCGCTCTCTTTGCTCAGCAAATGGCGTAGCAAATCCAACTTACCGTCAACAGGAACCTCGAAAGCCTGGAGCCGTACATTTTCAGCCGGCTTCAGCGTCGAACCTAACGTTATGCGCACAGGAGTCCTTGTGTATTCCTTGACGAGGCGAGCCATGTCCCCTTCCATTGTTGCTGAGAAACACATGGTTTGACGTTCTCTGGGGAGAACCCCGGCAATCCTGCGAATCGCAGGAAGAAATCCCATGTCCAGCATTCGATCGGCTTCGTCAAGCACAAGCACTTGCAGGTTCGAGAAATGAACGAGCTTTCGGTCGAGGTAATCCTCCAACCGTCCCGGGGTTGCCACGATCACGTTGGCGCCGTTGCGAATGGCGCGCAGTTGCTGCTGTTCGGCGAGACCACCGACGACCAAAGCCGCTGGCGTGAGTTGCTTTCCACGCAACGCGTTGTACTGCTCCAGCACCTGCATGGCCAGTTCCCGCGTAGGAACAAGCACCAAGGCTGCGACGCCCGGCTTGTTCTGTTTGAGGAGTCTTTCCATCACCGGGATAAGAAATGCCAGGGTCTTGCCCGTCCCTGTTTGAGCGGTAGCGAGCACGTCCTTGCCTTCAAGCGCGGGCGGTATAGCCGCCGCTTGGACTGGCGTAGGCACAGAGAAACGAGCTGCGAGCAGCCGCTCCTTGAGGTACTGGGAAATCGGAAGTTCTGAAAAATTTTGCATTTTGCTTTCTTACTGGCGGTGAGTCGCAGATTTCCCTCGCCTATATGGGGAGGGTAGCAACAGACTTCGCCAGTCTTGTTTTAAATTACGCTGAAGACAAACGGAGGAAACGTAGGGCGGGGATTCTCGGAGTCAGAGTACAAACCAGAGGGACCGCACAACACAGCCGCGGTATTAAGCGCAAACGTAGTATAGCACATTGGGGGGAAACATGCCCTGCACCTCCGAAAAAGTAGGGAATCGCGTTTTTTGGTAAGCAGTCCAACAAGGCTCGATGGGTGCACTGCTCACCATGTGGGAATCATACTGATCTTGACTAAGCGGGGGTCTGGGCGCTGTTTCTTGCCCACCGCCGGATGGCCTTTTTCCTTGATTCAACCTGAGTCACCTTATCGCCGTTCTTGGGGTCTCGGCGCTTCTGCATGATAGGCGAAAACGCCGTCGGAAAATGCAGGGGATCCCGAAGATTTTGCAGCTCGCGATAATAGTAAAGAGCACTGGGTCGTCGCATTTTGAACCGAAGATTCTTGAGGAACTCCAGTTCGTCATTGGTGGCATCGCTGCTGAGCGCGGCATTGCGAAGGAAGTCTTTGAAGCCTGGCTCTTCGTCGCAGGGAAGTGAATCGCCCATCTCCACAAACTGAAATTTGATGACACGCGAGGAGGAGAGGCGCTTATTCAATGTAATTGCCATCGCAAAACTCTTCAGGTCCATATCCCAGGAGTCCAGGATGGGGTCGAGAAAAGCAGCACAGTGCTCCTTGGAGAGGTCGAGGACATCTGTGTCCAGGAATCCCAAAACCTTGTCGCGCAGCTCTACGTAGGACTCGTGGTGCAGCTTTGCCATGCTGCGCAGCCAGCTCTCATGACTCAGTTCGTCCCGGGCGATTCGCTTGGTCACATCCAAAAGTGTTTGGGTTACCAAGCGCTCTAATTCGCCAAAAGCCTGCTTGTCAAAAATGTCCCGTACTTGCGTGCGTATTTTGGCCGAGCACTTCCCGAGGATGAGTTCACGGACTTCTCTGAAAAGCGGGGAAGGTGGGTCCGCGAGTTTCTTCTTCAACTCCTCTCGGCGCTGTGCCCTGACCATGGCGGACAGTTGGCCTTTGGGCAACCTCAGAAACGCGTTCATTTTATCGTAAAGGTCGGTACGATCCTCGGCCGGTGTGGCCTTCTTTCGCGTGAGGAGTTGGGAAATATAGGACTCCGTGACCTGAGCCGCAGCGGCCAGATCGCGCTGCTCGAGGCCCAGTTCCTTCAATCTCTCCTGAATGACAAAGCAAACGTCCACGACTCCTCCTCTAGATTAACTGTAAAAGTAAAGTTCATCTTAACGGAATTAGAATAACTTGACAATAAATGTGAAGTAGGACACAATGTAGGGTGTGATCCAAGGCTGCCTTCAGGTCTGGAAACCCGTGGGGTTCCTGAACTCTTCCCTTGCTCATGAACTGAAGGAGAGCCTGAATGTTCGTCCGCAAAGTGTCCGTCCGACTCAAGGCAGATGGCGCCGGGGAATTTATCCGCAAGATGGAAGGCGAGGTCATCCCCTTGCTCCGGAAGCAGCAGGGTTTCCTGGACGAACTTACCCTCATTTCACAAAGTGGAAAAGAAGTTTACGCGTACAGCTTCTGGGAAAACAGCGCTGACGCGGAGAGATACGAACAATCCGATTTTGCAAAAGTGACCAGCCTGCTTGCCGGCGTCGTTGAAGGCGCGGTACGAACGCACACCTACATGGTCGCGAACTCCACTTTCTACAAGATGGCCGCTGCCGTCGCTTCTTGACGATGAGTGTAAACCGCGGGCGAGCCAGCCGCGATGTGCCTGAAGACATTTGGAGGAGGCCAGATGCCGGGTCTTCCCCCAGTTGTTCCTTCGCTCCCGGCAAGGAGAAATGAATGCAAGTTCTGATCTGGATCTTTGTGGGATTGGCGGCCGGATGGCTCGCGGGCAGAAGTTTGGAAGGTAATGGATATGGTACTTCCATGGATCTTGCGATGGGAGTGGCGGGCGCTGTCGTTGGTGGATCCTCGACTCTCGCTTTCGTAGCTTCTGGGTCTAGCGGAACTGTGTTAGCGGCATTTGTGGCCGTTTGTTGTGCGGCGACCCTCACGATTGTGGTTGCCCTAGTGAATGGCAAATCTGTTTATGTGAGGAATTTCTAGCTGTTCGTCGTGAACGAAGACGGAATCGCTTGAGACTAACCTGATGGCTCATAACAAGGAAACCGGATTCATACTTATTCGAGAAGGTGCGCTCTTGCCGCCGGACTTTGCGGTGGAGAGTGAAGTATTTTTGCCCGGATGGCGAGTGGTTAAGAATTTCGATGGATACACGCTGAACCGAAAGATCAAGGAAGCAAATTGGAATTTTGTAAAAATCGACGGGGAGTACACGGCCAGGACTGTTGGTCGCGCCTACCCTGGTGCACTTCGGAGTGGTGTAAACCGGATTCTGACAGAGTTGCGCGGGAGAAAGTTCAATTCCCTGGAAATTACAATTGTGGTGTTGAAGCGTTTTATTGGCTTGGCTTTTCTGAGCATTTCGGCGAACCGGCGTCATATTCAGGGTGGCCTGAAGGTTTCGCAATGAAAGTTTCCTTGCCCTCGGAGTTACCAGGAGCAGCAGATTGTTGACGGCGAAATAGAAAAATCCAGCTGTTCTTGCATCTCTTGGGAGCATGGAAAAAGTCAGGAAAAGGAAAACGCAATGACAAAACTCTACGTAGGGAATTTAGCATTTGGAATGACCGACGAAAGCCTGCAGCAGTTGTTCGCAGGAAAGGGATACCAAGTGTCCTCGGCCCGCATTATCACGGATCGGGAAACAGGGCGTTCGCGTGGTTTCGGCTTCGTCGAACTGGGCGCAAGCGACGACGCGGCAAAGGCCATCGGTGAACTGAACGGACTGGAAGTGGATGGCCGGCAGTTGCAGGTGAACGAAGCGCGTCCACAAGAATCGCGCGGGGGCGGAGAGCGCTCGGGCGGCCGCGGTGGGTATGGCGGCGGTCGATCTGGCGGCGGAAACAACCGCCGTTACTAGCTCCTTCCCAAAGATGTATTGAGAATTTTGCGGATTTCTTTGCGTCAGGCCGCTTGGTGTCTTCAAGCCATGGCGGCCTAGGAAGTCTTCAGTTCGATCTTCAGGAGGAACATTGGCGAATCTATCGGCAGGCCAGTACATCAAGCATTTTCAATACGGCTGCGGAGTTATCACCGAACATAATTCGGACCGGACGACGATTGACTTCGACGTTCATGGGATTAAGAAGTTTGTGACCGGCCTGATGGTGGTCGAACCTGCCGAGGGAACTCCACCAAAGCGCCGGCGCGCCAAGCGTGCCAAACCGGTGAAGGCCGTGCCCACATTGGCAACTCGCGTGTTCGTGCCGGGTGCCAAGTGAGCACTAGCATCATTGTTCAGTACGTGGGCTTTCAAGCGAAAGCCCTCTCACGAGAGTACACCTTCCATGTGCGCGGGTCCGGAGAAGATCGGGAATTTACTCTGAACATTGCGAACGAAGCGTTCGTTTCCCACCGCGCCAGCTATCAAGATGCACCAGGTATTTGTGCGGAAAGGCTTCAAGCCGAGTTGGCAGCGCATGAGAACAACCCGGCGGAATCGGAATTCGTAATTACCACTGCGGAATTGGATTCCTACAAAACAGCACGCACTCCAAAATCAACTCGAAATCTCTATGGCCGCCCAGCCCCCCAGGACTCTTAACTGACCGTTGACAGGCAGGCAAAATGCAAATCACGTGTCCGAATTGCCAAAGTCTTCTGATTCATCGTTCGCGGACCCGCGGAATCCGGGAGACTCTCTTTCTGGCGGCAGTTTTTGTGAGACCGTTTCGATGCGAGGAATGCGATTCGCGATTTTTTCGCTGGTCTCTTAACGAAAAGCGCGGCCCCGCGCGCCCGATCACGACAAGCTAGTCTTCTTACTTGCGCGCAAGTACCTCGGCCGGCTGAGAAGCGCTAGCGGGAGAAAGGGCAGCATCTACAACAGCTAGTCCTTCTTCTATAATATCCAGGCCCTTGCCGAGTTCTTGCTCATTAATGATGAGCGGGGGACAAACCCACAACATATTAAAACGACTGAAAGCGTAGAGATGTTTGCTCTTCAAGTGAACGGCAAGCTTGCTCATCTCCGTGCTGGTGTCATTGAACGGAGCCAATGGTTCGCGAGTGGCCTTGTCTTTGACAAGCTCTAGGACGCTGAAAAGGCCCTTGTAACGAACATCCCCGACGCAACGATACTTTTTCTTCATGGCTTCCAATCGCGAGACGAGATAACGGCCTTGGCGCTCGACGTTCGCGAAGATATGCTCTTCTTCATAGAGGTTTAGGTTGGCTACGGCGGCAGCGCAGCAGACGGGGTGGCCGCTGTAGGTGAGGCCTCCCCAGAGCATGTTGGTCTCAAAATGCTTGGCGATGGCATCGGAGACAATCACGGCACCGAGAGGCAGATAGCCGCTCGTCAAACCCTTGGCGCAGGTTACGATGTCCGGACGGATGCCGTAATGCTGTGTAGCCAGCCATTTGCCTGTTCGACCAAATCCACTCATGACTTCGTCGTCGATCATCAAAATGCCGTATTTATCACAGAGGGCGCGAAGCTTCGGATAATAATCGTCGGGCGGGACAAGCAGACCGTTTGAGCCAGTGATGCCCTCGGTAAGTACCGCGGCAATTGTGTTCGGACCTTCCATCTGAATGATTTCTTCAATGTGCGAGACGCATTCCCGATGGCAGGTCTCCACTTTTTGACCGAAGGGACAGCGATAGCAATAGGGGTCAAAAACGCGAACTATGCCAGGAATGCCTGGTTCGACGGGCCAACGGCGCGGATCTCCAGAGGCTGTCATCGAACCCATGGTCGCTCCGTGATAGGAACGGTAGCGCGTGATGATTTTTTCGCGGCCCGTAAAGAGCTTCGCCATTTTCATGGCATTTTCGTTGGCTTCCGCGCCACCAAGAGTGAAAAACGCTTTTGCCAAACCAGTGACTTCAGCTAGCTTCCTTCCTAGAAGGCCTCGGGGTTCTGTGGCGAAACTCGGGCCTGCAAAGCAGAGCTCGTCGACCTGCTTCTTGATGGCCTCGAGCATCTTAGGGTGCTGGTGGCCGACATTTAAATTGATCAGCTGAGAACTGAAGTCCAGCCAGCGATTATCATCGCCATCCCAAAACCAAACGCCTTGGCCGCGTTTCATGTGCATCGGAGTTGCTGCTCCCTGAACGGCCCAGGAGAACATGGTGTAATCGCGATTTTCTTCCACCACTTTGCGGGAATGAGAGTCCATACGCTGGGTATCCTTCCTTCGAACTTCAGGGTTGCCTTAAAATCCAGTCCATCGTTTTGGACGCCAAGCGGTCGAGAGCCACGACGGACATCTCGAGATGCTCTTCCTTAGTGTCTTCAATTTTATTATGACTGATGCCGTTTAGAGATTGCACGAACATCATAACAGTGGGGATTCCCGCACGCGAGACCTCGGCAGCGTCGTGGAGCGGGCCTGATGGCATGCGATGGGAAGTGCCGGCCGTTTCTCGGATTGCTTGTTCGCAGAGATCCTGCAGGTGCGCATGAAACGGTACGGGTTCGATACTCCAGAGCCGCGACCATTCGACGGAACAATGCTCCTCGGTTGCGAACTGGCGGCTGGCTTCCCGAGCTTCCTGATACATCCGGGCGAGAATCTTGGCGTCCAGGTCGCGCTGATCGAGTGTTACTTCACACCGGCCCACAACTGCCGTGACGATGCCGGGAAAGGTTTTCACACTGCCCATGGTACAAACCGCGTCTTCGTGCTTCTTGGCGATCTCGCGGATTTCAAGCGCCAGTTTGGCCGCAGCGGCGAGCGCGTCGCGTCGCGCGTTCATGGGCGTGGACCCGGAATGAGCCTCTTGCCCATGAAAGGTGATGATGTGTCGTTCAACTCCTTTTGTGCCCAGGACGACGGCGAGGGGTAAGCTCATGCGCTCAAGGACCGGGCCTTGTTCGATGTGCAATTCGAGATATGCGGCGGCGTTCTTCCGTTCTTTTTGAGAGTCTGGGAATTTACCGATCTCCACCCCACAGCGGTGCAATGCGTCTTCCAGTTTGACACCCTCGCGATCGGTGCGAATCCGATCGGCCTCGATGGAGTGTGTTCCGGCAAACGCCGAGGAGCCAAGCAGGCTGCGGCCAAAACGCGCACCTTCTTCATCGGCCCAATCGACGAGGCGCACGGTGACAGGTGGGTGGTTTGGGAATTCTGTAGCAATGCGGCGCAATACCTCGAGGCCAGCGACGACATTCAACGAACCATCCAGCCAGCCGCCATTGGGTACGGAATCGAGATGGCCACCGATCAGCAGCGACTTCTCCGAGCTGCCGCGCAAAGTAACCCAATTATTCCCCGCAGCGTCGTAGTGTTGCTCAACGGGGAGATCTTTCACCTTCGACGCGAACCAATCGCGAGCTTTGAGCCAGGTATCCGTCCAAGCCACTCGTTGGGCGCCGTTTGCGTCGCCGGTAAGAGTGCGAAGCTCCTTCAATTCAGCCAGGGCGCGTTTGGGTTTGAGGCTCATAGGTTTTCAACTAGAAATGATTAGGTTCGCGCTTCAGTAATTTTCCACGGCCTCGCTCACCCACGAACTTGCCGTCACGCACCTGGATTTTTCCACGCACCGTGACAACTGACGGTCGGCCTTCGATCTTCATGCCTTCGAAGCCATTGTAATCGTTATTGGTGTGTTGGGATTTAGCGGAAAGCACTCCACGATAGCTGGTGTCATAGACCACCAGGTCGGCATCACTGCCCAGGGCAATCGTACCCTTGCGAGGGAAGAGGCCGAAGAGCTTCGCAGCGCGAGTGCTCGCCGCGTCGACGAAGCGATCCATATCGAGCCGCCCGCGCTTGACTCCGTAGGTATAAAGCAGATTGACGCGATCTTCGATTCCGGGAATGCCATTCGGAATCGTGGCGAACGAATCTTTGCCGAGAAGCTTTTGTTCGACATCGAACGGACAATGATCCGTTCCTGTCGTATCGATAGCACCGAGCGACAACGCTTTCCAAAGCGCCTCTTGATTGTGTTTGCCGCGCAAAGGTGGGGACATGACGTGCTTCATGCCCTCGACCCCGGGCCGTTCAGCGTAGGACTTGTCGAGCAGGAGGTGGGGCAACACCGATTCGATGGAGACCTTCACGCCACGCAACTTCGCGTCCAGCGCAACGCGCAGTGCCTTCTCGCACGACAGATGAACAACATAGCCCGTTGCACCCGTATTTTCGAGGAACGTAGCGAAGCGGCCCGTACCTTCGGCTTCGACCGATTCAGGGCGGCTCGGTTCATGCCATTCGGGACCAATCTTGCCCTCGGCAATCAATTTTTGTTGCAAGCGGGCAACAAGTTCCGCGTTTTCACAGTGCGCGGTGACAATCACACCGAGACGTTTTGCAAGTTCTAGGGTTTGGTACATCTCGCCATCATCGACGCCAAAGAAGTTCTTGTAGGCAAGGAAAATCTTAAAGGAAGCAGTGCCATCGCTGACGATCTGCTTCAATTGTGATTCGGTCTCTTTCACAAACTTGGTGACCGACATATGAAAAGCGTAGTCGCAAGCACTTTTACCACTGGCTTTCGATTTCCAAAGTTGGTAACCCTCCAACGCATCATCATTGCGATTCGGGCAGCACATTTCGATATACGTCGTTGTTCCGCCAATGAGTGCGGCGATGCTCCCGGTTTCATGCGTGTCTTTGGCAAAAGTGGCCATAAAGGGGAGGTAAATGTGCACGTGGGGATCGAGGAAGCCCGGGAAGATGAGTTTGCCAGTGGCGTCGATAGTTTCGGTGTTGGCCGGCGCTTCGAGATTTTTCCCGATTTGGGTGATGGTCTCGTTTTCGACGAAGACATCTCCTTGAACCCGCGAGCCCACATTTACAATTTCGCCATTTCGAATCAGCAGAGGCATCCATTACTCCTAGAACTCGCTACGACTACCTAGTGAATGTGAATCCCCATCTTTTGACGATATTTCTCCATTTTCTCCCAATCCTCCGTCACTTCGCGTTGAGAATCGGAAATCTCTTTCCAGGTGATGGAGGGCCTCTTAGACGGCTCTTGCACCATTTGGATGCACTCCTCGACGGGGCATACGTTATAGCAGAGGCGGCAGCCGACACAATCCTCTTCGCGGACGTGGACGCTCGGACGAGTATCGATCGCGGCTTCCTTGCCGCTGGTGTGGATATCATACGAATAGGGCTGGACAACGCCGCCATCCTCGGCGACAAGGTCAATGCATTGGTGGGCCGTATCGTTGCAGGCGACGAAGCAGAGATTGCACCGAATACATTTGCTCTGGTCGATGCGCGCGACCGCACGAAACGAAAGGTCAAAATCATTGAAGTCGGTGACTCGCGGGAGGCATTGTCCCATCACATCAGGAATCGTCGCGAAGCCTTTTTCGTCCATCCAATTGGATAAACCATCGCACAGATCTTCCACGATGCGGAATCCGTAGTGCATCACCGCTGTGCACACCTGAAGACTGCTGGCACCGAGCAAGAGAAACTCGGCCGCGTCGCGCCATGTGGATATTCCACCCATCCCGGAAATCGGCAGTTTGGAGTCGTGGACAACAGAATCTCTCCCAAGGGCCGCCAACATATTCAGCGCGATGGGTTTTACCGCAGGTCCAGCATAGCCACCGTGGCCGCCTTTGCCGCCAATATTGGGCGTGATCTCAAGCGTGTCCAGGTCGATACCGATAATCGAATTCAATGTGTTGATGAGCGAAACGGCATTGGCTCCGGCCGTCACGGCAGCCCGAGCCGGCATCACGATATCTGCAATATTGGGTGTGAGTTTTACGATTATGGGGATTTTAGCGACTTCCATCACCCAGCGCGTGATCTTCTCACAATATTCCGGAACCTGGCCTACGGCGCTGCCCATGCCGCGTTCGCTCATGCCATGCGGACAGCCATAGTTCAATTCGATTCCGTCCGCACCGGTGTCGTGGATGCGGCGAATAATGTCATGCCAGGTTTCTGGTTTGGACTCCACCATGGCAGAGACAATGACCGCCCGATCGGGCCATGCGCGTTTGACCTCCTTGATCTCGCGAAGATTTACCTCGAGCGGACGGTCGGAGATCAATTCGACGTTGTTGATCGCCAGCATTTTCTGGCCGCCGTAGTGCCAAGCGCCGTAGCGATTGGAGACGTTGAGTACCGGGGCACCGATCGTTTTCCAGACCGCGCCACCCCAGCCGGCTTCGAATGCGCGGTGCACCTGCATACCAGAATTGCTCGGTGGCGCGGACGCCAGCCAGAACGGATTCGGCGAACGAATGCCAGCGAAATTGATATTGAGGTCAGCCATGAGCTACCAACCTTTCATGAATTGAATACGCGGCTAATTTGCCATCTTGAACGGCCATCACGGTGGAGGCGGCGCCGCGAGCGCGGATGCAGTCACCACCGGCATAGACTCCGGGCAAACTCGTCTCGAATTGCGAACTCACTTGGATGAAGCCTCTGTCGGCTTTGAGCTTCAACAAAGAAGTCAGGGATGGCTTTTCTTGGCCAGTGGCTTTCACAATCTGGTCCGCGGGAAGATGAAATTCTGATCCCGGAATGGGCTGGGGCGAGGGACGTCCGGACGAATCGGCGGGGCCCAGACTCATGCGCATAGATTCAAGAGATTTAACGGATTCATTTTCTGCATGAACACGGATGGGCTGGGTCAGGAAGGAGAATCGTACGCCCTCGCGCTTGATGAAGTCGTACTCGTGCGCGTAGGCCGTCATTTCCTTCTCCGAGCGGCGATAGACCATGGTGACTTGGTTGGCCCCAAGGCGCTTCGCGATAGTGGCGCAATCAATTGCGGTATTACCTGCCCCGATCACCACGACATTTCGGCCGATCACAAGATTTTGCGCGTCCAGTTTGCTTTGTTCAATATATTCTAGGCCATCCAGAATATGTTCTTCGCCAGGGATACCCAAAGTGGTGGTCACACCCAGGCCAACGCTGAGGAACACCGCACCGAAGTTTACCAGGAGATCCGACAAGTTGAGATTCGTGCCAAGCTCCTTTCCCGTCTCGATTTTGATTCCAAGCCTTGTGAGCATGGCGACCTCTGCGAGGGCGACATCCACTGGTTCGCGCAGCCCGATGATGCCGTAGGTGGATAAACCTCCGGCGAGGTTGCGTTTTTCGAAGAGGGTTACGTCGTGGCCGCGTTTGGCGAGCTCACCAGCGCAGGAGAGGCCGGCGGGGCCTGCCCCGATGACGGCAACCTTTCTACCTGTGCTTTTAGCAGGTTGAAAAAGTGACGCTCCTTGTCCGTAAGCGAAGTCCATCGCATAGCGCTGAAGCCGACCGATAGAGATGGGCTTATGTTCCGCGCCGAGTACACAAGCTCCTTCGCACAATTCTTGTACCGGACATACGCGCGCACAGGTGGCGCCGAGAAGATTTGAATCCAGAATGGTCCGCGCAGAACCCCGCAGATTGTGAGTCGAAATTTTCTTAATGAACTTCGGAATATCAATGTGAGTCGGACAGGCTTGCGTGCAAGGCGCGTCATAACACATCAGGCACCGAGCTGCTTCAATGGTAGCTTCATTGCGAGTAAGCGGGGGCAGAAGCTCGCCCAAAGCATTTGTGTTCGTTCTAACTTGCCTGTTCTCCGTCAATACAGCCTCCCGAACTATGATTCCCGAACCCGATACATGGTGCAGGATGAAGGAAGGTTAAAAGCGAAAGCGTCATCTTTCAATAGACCTTCTCGGCGAAAGCACCTACTTCGCTCCAGGAGCTTGTCGCTGCATCAAGAGAATATAAGACCCGCCTGAAACAAAAAAACCTACAAACCAAGCGTAGTCGTAAACCCAGCGCAAGGCCGGAACCGCTAGGCCGATTACGGCAACACCAACACCCACAACCAACGCGAGGATGGCGCTTAGATTGAACCCTCCGAGATACTCGTACGCTCCATGGCGTCGGTATAGATCGTCGAGGATGAGTTGGCGATTCCGTACCAGGTGGTAATCGCCTATCATGATTCCGGCTATCGGCCCGAGTAGGGCCGAACAGCCAACCAGCCACCCGAAAATATAAGCACTGAAACTGCCGAGTAACTTCCATGGCATCATGGAAATGCCCACCACTCCAGTGATGAGTCCACCGCTTCGAAAAGAAATGAGGCTGGGACGCAAATTAGAGAAGTCATTGGAAGGGGAGACGACGTTTGCCGCGACGTTGGTGTTTAGCGTGGCGACAAGCAGTGCGACCAAGGCAATCAAAGCGACCAGCGGTTGATTGAAGCGACCGAGCAGAACAACCGGATCCCAAATGGCTTCACCGAAAATCACAGCTGACGCGGAAGTGACAGCGACGCCGATGAAAGAATAAAGCGTCATCGCCGTGGGCAACCCCAGTGCCTGTCCTACTACTTGAGCGCGTTGTGATTTGGCGTATCGCGTGAAATCCGGGATATTCAGTGCCACCGTGGCCCAAAAACCAACCATTCCTGTCAGCGATGGGATGAAAAAGCGCAGGAATTCCGAAGCGCTTTTGAACTTGCTGGGGGTATGGAGTACAGGGCCAAGTCCGCCTGCTTTGCGTGTGATCCAAAAAAGAAGCAGTAACCCCACCAGGAGCATGAACGGAGCACCAATTCCTTCCAGGAATTTAATGGTTTCGATCCCGCGCCAGATCACGAACATGTTGATAGCCCAGAATAGAAAGAAGCAGAGCCAGCTGCTTCCGGCAAAGCCCACGGCGCCCGGCCATACAATGCGCAACATGGAATAGATAGCTTGACCGCCGATCCATGCCTGAATGCCGAACCAGCCGCAGGCAACCAATGCGCGTAATACCGCGGGGATGTTGGCACCGCGGACTCCAAAAGATGCTCGGACAAACACCGGGAACGGAATGCCGTACCGTGCACCGGCATGGGCATTTAATAGCATGGGGATCAGAACGATCAGATTTCCCAAAAGAATCGTGACGATGGCTTGAACCCAGCTCATGCCACCGGCAATGAGCCCGGACGCCAGCATGTACGTGGGAATGCACACGCTCATGGCCACCCACAGGGAGGCATAGTTGTAGATTCCCCAGGAACGCTTTTCTTGGGGAACGGGTGCAAGATCAGGATTGTAGAGAGACGCGTCGACCTGTGTGAGTTCCATCCGCCATCCCTGGTCAAGAGCAGTGAGGCGCAAGACTATAGCAAGCGGGTAGAAATTTCCACTCGCCGGGGCATGGTGTCTCGAACAGCCCGTCCTGGAGGTGCGCCGAAAGGAGTTACCCAGAGAGCGTTACGAGTTATGATCATGTGTTCGAGGTCGTCCGAGAACTTCCGTGGAGATAGAACCATGTCGAATTCTAAGTGGCGGATTTGCCGTTTTTTTTCTCTTCTCCTTGTCTGGGTAATTGGATTGGTCGGAACAACGGGTGCTCAGACAGTTTCCCCTGACCCTCCGGCGATTCTTCTTGGGACTGCTTGGTATCCCGAGCAGTGGCCGGAGTCGCGGTGGGAAGCCGACCTTGCTCTAATGCAACAGGCCGGAATTCACATGGTGCGCGTCGGGGAGTTTGCTTGGAGCCGAATGGAGCCGGAGGAGGGAATCTACGACTTAGATTGGTTGGACCGTGCCGTCTCGGCTGCCGCCAAGCATGATATTTACACCGTTGTTGGAACGCCGACTGCGGCTCCGCCGGCGTGGCTGACTCAAAAATATCCGGAGACACTGCGCGTGTCTGAGGATGGCCGGCGCGCGCAACATGGGAATCGCCAGCAGTTTAACTGGGCAAATCCGAAATATCGGGAAATGACGCGGAAGATCGCAGAGCAGTTGGCCAAACGGTTTGGACATAATCCGTACGTGCTGGGCTGGCAGATCGATAATGAGTATGCCGAAGTTTCCTACGACCCGGAAACCAAGACTCAGTTTCAGCAGTGGGTGAAGGCTCACTATGGCACGCTCGACAATCTGAATAGCCGTTGGACGACTTCCTATTGGAGCGAGACCTACACAGCATGGGATCAAATTCCCATTCAGGCGGGCTACGGAAACCCGGGCTTGTTACTTAGCTGGATGCGCTTTGTGAGCGATACATGGCGCAGCTATCAGAAGAATCAGGCGGAGGTGATCCGCGCCAACTCCGACCGACGCCAATTCATAACTACAAACACCATGGGTTGGTTCGATGGATTTGACCACTATACCGTTGAGCAGGATTTGGACTTGGCCGCTTGGGACGATTATGTCGGTCAAGGCCATCTCGATCCGGTGAGGAATGGTGCGACGCACGACCTGACGCGAGGCTTTAAGCAAAAGAATTTCTGGGTGATCGAGACGCAGCCGGGCTCTGTGAACTGGGCGGACATCAATAATTCTTTGGACAAGGGCGAAGTGCGTGCCATGGCCTGGCATGATGTTGGTCATGGGGCGGACGCGGTCAGTTATTGGCAATGGCGCAGCGCACTGAATGGACAGGAGCAATACCACGGGACGCTGGTCGGTAGCGATGGCACGCCGGTGCCTTTGTATGCGGAGATCGCCCAGGTCGGAAAAGAGTTTGCGAAAGCGAGTTCTGCGCTGGCGGGCACTTCGGTGAAGTCCGAAGTCGCCATTCTTCATTCCTACGACAGTCGTTGGGCCATCCAATGGCAAAAACATAACAACAAATACGATCCGGAAGATGAAATCCTGAGTTATTACAGGCCGTTGCGGGCAATCACGCAATCGGTGGATATTGTTCCCGCGACCGCTTCCTTGAGCCAGTACAAAATCGTGGTTGCTCCGGGCCTGAATGTCCTTTCCGATGCAGCGGCCAAGAACCTAATTTCTTTTGTACAGGGTGGGGGCCACCTTGTTTTAGGGCAGCGGTCAGGGATGAAGGACGACGACAATACCCTGCAACCCGCGCGTCAGCCAGGGCCATTGGTGGACTTGCTTGGTGGGCGTGTGGAGCAATATTACGCACTGACTCAGCCCATTCCCGTGGAAGGGAATTGGGGAAAAGGCGAGTGTCAACTTTGGGCTGAACGATTGAGTGCAAAAGACAGTGGCACGGAAGTGCTCATGCGCTATGGAACCGGCAACGGCTGGTTGGACGGCCAGCCCGCCGCAATTACGCGTAAAGTCGGAAGGGGCCGCATCACCTATCTCGGAGCGTGGCTTGATCCTAAGACGATGGCAGAAGCCACCAAATGGATGACGCAAGCAAGTGGCCTGAAGCCGGCATTTGGTGCTGTACCGGCCGGAGTGGAAGTCTCTCCACGATACGGTTCGGACGGCGTAGTTTATGTGCTGATCAATTTCTCCGGCGCACCCCAGACCATCAAATTACCAGGCGCGATGACCGATGTCCTGGAAGGCGGCTCGAAACAATCGGTTAGCCTGCCTGTCTACGGAGTTGCGGTGCTCTCGGCGGCGCGTTAGTGCCGGTCGAGCAGACGAAGTGCATTTTCGCGATAGACCTTTCGCAGGACGTCATCTGGTAAGTGCAGACCATAAATGTTCCACCGGCCTTGCCGGGAGGCATGGGACGGATACTCGAAGTATTCGTCTCGCGTCTCCAAGAACCTGTAGTGCAGCCGGTACATGTTGAGTTCAGGGATCAAATCCGTGCCAAATAGAATGCGGTCGGAAAATTTGAGGAAAAACTCCCGCGCGGTGTAGGGTTGGCGGCCAAGTTCCGCACAGCGAGCGCCAATGTCGACCTGAAGATTAGGACATTTCTCTAGAAGCCCGCTCACATAAGCAAGATCCTCGGGGTGCTCGGCCACGTGTGCCCCAATAAAAGTGGTTTTCGGATGGCGGGCGATTACGCGATCGCGCTGCGCGAGGAGTTCGAGCTTGCCATAGTGCGAACCGTAGTAGCTCCACTCGGGGTGAGCGGCTAGCTCCTCGTATCGTTCATTGCAGGCGTCAATCGGGAGGAAAAAGGCGTCTGGGTCCGCGACGTGATACATGATCGGGAAGCCAAGTTCGGCCGCTTTTTCGTAGAGGGGATCCAATCGTTCGTCATCGATGCGCAAGAGGCTGCCATCAGCAACGCGGACCTTGGTTCCGAGGTCTTTCCAGATCTTCAATCCGCAGGCGCCGTGTTCAATCAGTTGTTCCAGTCGCTCCACACTGCGCCGGAAGAAACCGGTGGATTGCACATCGCTCCAATCCATCCAGCCATACGTTGCGAAGCGATCGCGCGCCGCGGTGTGAAATTTGCGGATCATCTCTAGCGCCATTTCACCGGTGTGCATGGTGATGTTGACGACGCGCTCGATACCGCACTCGTCCATGACACGCAACACCTCGCGCGGTTCTTGAGCATCCAGGTGGTTGTGATAGTCGATCACAGGAAATTTGGGCTTAAGAATTACATGCTCAGGTGTCGCGAGCATGGACTGAGGATGGAAATCGCTGAGCCGGAGGTCGACTTCTGCTCGTGCTGTCACCATGGCCACAAAAGGATCTTTGCTCGTCGGCGGGTTGCCCATGTTCGCTCCTATTCCAATAACCAACGGTGATAGTAACAAATGGAAGGTTCTTTTTTCTGTGCTTGCAGTACAATCGCGATAAGACCTGACATGGACGATGCTTCAGCGTGCCTTGCCTGCCGACCCAAAGGAGTTTTTCATGAAACCTGTTAAATTCCTGTTGTTCTGCGCACTTTTGTTGGTTGTGTCGTGCATCCCGCTGCGCCTCGCCCTTGCACAAAATAGCTACCTTTACGGCCAGAGACAGCCTGGAAAGGCCGATGTTCGGGTCGAAGATAATATCATCGTTCTTCGAAATTCGTCGTTGGTGGCGAGATGGCTGATGACTGGTGAGACATTGAGCACTGGCTCGTTCGGAGCTCCAGGGGTGGTCGATGGAGAGAGGTTGATGGGCGATGTCTTTACGTTGTTGTTTGCAGATGGAAAAACGTTGAAATCTTCTTCGATGCGGATCAAGGAAAGGCCGCGAGTGGAAAACCTGGAGGCAGATGAACACGCTGCACGGTTGGCGGAGCGCTTTTCCGGGAAACAAGTGATCGCCCGTCTTGAAGATTCGGATTCGAAACTTGTTGCCATCTGGTCGGCTGAACTGCGCGATGGCGACAATTACGTCCGGCAGGAAGTTTCATTTTCCTCCCCCGCCGACTTGGCGATTCGCGAAGTCCGCTTATTCGACTTCCCATTGCCGGCTGCCCGAGTTGTCGGTTCGGTAAAAGGCTCGCCGGTTACCTCGGGGGACATATTCTTGGGTTTCGAACAGCCGCTCAGCCGCTGCACAGTGGAAGAACCCATGCAGGTACGCTGTTCCATGGAAAGGGAACTGCCACTCAAGGCTGGGCAAACCCTCCAATATTCCTCAGTCATCGGTATTTCGCCTTCCGGTCAAATGCGCCGCGGATTTCTGAACTATGTGGAGCGAGAACGAGCCCATCCTTACCGGCCTTTTTTGCATTACAACTCGTGGTACGACATTGGCTACGGAAGTCCCTATGACCAGGCTGCAGCCCTGGAAGCCATTCATGCCTTTGGCGAAGAACTCAGTGCCAAGCGTGGGGTAAAGCTGGACTCCTTTCTTTTTGACGACGGATGGGACGATCCGCGATCGCTCTGGAGCTTTAGCTCCGGTTTTCCGAATGGTTTCGGAGCGGTGAAGGCGGCAGCCGCTCGATATGGAGCAGGCCCTGGTATCTGGCTGTCCCCGTGGGGCGGATATGACAAAGCCAAAGAAGAACGCATGAAGTATGGTGGGCGACAGGGCTTCGAAATGAACAAGGGAGGGTTCGCACTTTCCGGCCCGAAGTATTTCGCACGCTTCCACGATGTCACGCTGGAGTGCATTCGTAAGTATGGAATCAATCAGTTCAAGATCGATGGCACTGGAAACGTGAACAGTGTTTTCCCGGGAAGCGAGTTTGACAGCGATTTTCATGCCGCGATTAGTTTGATTGGGGAATGGCGTGCGTTAGAACCGGATATTTTTGTCAATCTCACGACCGGAACTTATCCCTCGCCTTTCTGGTTGCGATACGCGGATTCGATTTGGCGCGGTGGAGAAGATGACGATTTTGCGGGCGTCGGTCCGTGGCGCGAAAAGTGGATCACCTATCGAGATGCAGATACCTATGCAGGTATCGTGAAAAAGGGCCCACTGTTCCCACTGAATTCACTGATGCTGCATGGAATCATTTACGCGCGGCAGGCCGAACACTTAAGCGATGATCCCGAACACGCGTTCGCTCACGAGGTCCACGATTACTTTGGCGGCGGCACGCAATTGCAGGAGATGTATATTACGCATTCCTTGTTGTCGGACGCTGATTGGGACGTTCTGGCAGAAGCCGCCAAATGGTCTCGCCGCAATGCCGCCACGTTGGCGGATACGCATTGGATCGGCGGAGATCCCGGAAAACTGGAGGTCTATGGCTGGGCGGCATGGTCACCGGAAAAAGGAATACTTACGCTGCGAAATCCGAGCGACCGCCCCCAGAGTTTAACCCTTGAGCCTGGCCAAGCTTTCGAGCTTCCTTCGGACGCACCTCGAAAATTTCTGGCGCATTCCCCTTGGAAGCACGATCGAGACGAAAAGCCGGTTTCTCTAAAGGCCGGCGAGGCGCACACTTTTCAACTCCAACCGTTTGAGGTGCTGAACCTGGAGGCCGTGCCAGCGCCATAGTGCCTACGCCAAAATGAGGCGGGCATTGGGTGTAGCGCGTCGCGCACGCAATGTGCTTATCTGTGGTTGCGAAGAAATGATTCCCGATGATCCGCGTCGCGAAACGCTTCGGTTCCACCAGGCCGCGTTACCGAAAGTGCACCAACGATATTTCCGAATTTCAAGCACTCCTCGATTTTTCCGCCACGTATAAACTGGTGGATGAACCCTGCATCGAAACTGTCACCCGCGCCAACGTGATCGGCTGCCTCTACTGGCGGCGGGGCGGCAACAAATTTTTCTTTTGAGACTCTGGCGAGCGCCCCCTGCGACCCTCGCTTGATCACGACGATCGCCACCTTCTGCGACAATACTTCCGCTGCGCGGCTTACATCTTCGACTTGTGCAAGTTTGCACGCCTCACGCTCATTGGGCAGGAGAATGTCTGTATGTTTCAGCAACGCCTGTATCCCAGAAGGCCAAAGATCTTCCGGATCGTCGTTGGTATCGAGAGAAGTGGTCAAGCCCGCGGCCTTAGCCTTGCGAAAAATCTCTGCAAGCGAGGCTTGCATTCCTTTCTGCAGGAAATAGGAAGAGACATGAACATGCTTCGCGGCAAAAACATAGTCCAGGTCGAGATCTTTTTCACTCATTTCGAACATCGTTCCCGGATAAGTGAGAATGTAGCGTTTCTGTCGCTGCGGCAGGATGACCGTCAAACCGGTCTTCTTGCCCGGCATCCGGCGAACCCGGGAAAGGTCCACGCCACTCTCCCCCAGGCGCTGCACGCAGATTTCTCCAAATGGATCGCTGCCGATGGACGAGCTGAAACCAACTTTATTCCCCAAGGATGAAAGATTGTGAGCAAAAATCGCTGAGGAACTCCCGAGAGTAATCGTTAGGTCCTCGGCCAGATGTTCTCGCTCCAGAATTAGCTCCGGCGGGAGACCATACAAGAGAAGATCAAGATTTAGTTCACCAATCACGCTTACATCGAAGGTTGCCAAAGGCTGTTCCCCCGTTCGGCTAATCCAAAATGACGACCCGTGTGAGGTTTTTCGGTTGATCCGGATTTAAGCCTTTCTTTAAACCTGAATAAAAACCGAAGAGTTGGCATGGCACGATACTCGGAGCCAGTCGGACGAGCTCGTCCCCGTTCAGATCGAGTTCAATCACCAGATCCGAAGCGTTCCGGATCGTTGCGTTCGCACGGTTACAAACCGCGAGAATCACTCCTCCCAACCCCTTCATTTCCTCCAGAACTTCGATTTCCGCCTTTTGTGCCGTGTCAGACAAGAAAAATGTCAGGCAGGTTGCCGGACCGACAATTGCTTTGGGTCCGTGACGGAATTCCAGGGCATGGAAGAATTGGCTATAAGAGCAGGACATCTCCATGACCTTCAATGCGGCTTCGCGCGCGATACCATGAAACGGTCCCTGTCCCAGGAAAACGTAATCGGTGAAGGAGCACCGTGCCACGAAAGCTTCCAACTGCTCGGCAATGGAGGGAATACGAGGCGCGAAGTCTTCCGCTGCGGCACCCAAAGCATCGACAAACTGGGAGTTGTTGGAAGTGCGCGCTGCCAGAACCTGTAAGCTGAGCAGCATGCTCGTGAAGGATCGAGTCATCACTGTACTTTGCTCATCTGCTGCACGCAGAACAATGGCGATGTCACAGGCTCGCTCCAGTTCGGAGTTCTGGGCGCAGGTGATCCCTACCGTCGGTATTCGCAAATCCTGCCTCAGGACGGCCGCTGCCCGGACAGCCTCGGAGGTCCGTCCGGAACGCGAGATCACAACCGCTTGTACATTTGCACCCTCGGCCTGAATTAGTTTCGGGAAAAGCAGAACTTCGGACGCCGGAATGGCCCGCGCGGGCTGGCCTGTCAGCAGCGTCCAGGAAATCGCGGCGGCTTCGGCTAGGTAGAAGCTAGTTCCACAGCCAATGAACAACCATTCGCGTCTTTCGCTACTTTCTTCGAGAATCTCGTCGAGCACGCGGCCTTTTCTAAGATCCTCCAGCACGGTCTGCCAGACGGAGGTCTGTGAGAGGATTTCATTCCAAGTATGTGATTCGGCGTGTTGCGTCTTGTGCATTGTCATGTGCATCGTTCCTGAATCTTCAATGGCCTCTGGATTTCCTCTGACAAGAGTGACCTCCCTCTTGGCTTCTCGACGTGCGGAGCAGAATTGTCATCGTCGCGTTGCACATGCGTATGCATAGTGATCGAGCACTTCGAGAATTTTGTGACGGATCAGCCCTACAGGTTCGTTCAGAACTTCTCCCGCGCGAACAGCGTCCGATTGACGCGGAAGGAACTGGCTGAGCAGGGAGACAGGCGCAGGATGCGCGCTAAGGTTCTGGATAAGGCGCTGCAAAGCTCTAACAACGGCGGGCTGAGGCCAATAGTAGCGCACCCGATCGCTGTAGCTGTACTTTCGCGCCATGCGCAGGGCATTCTCCTCTCCGTGGCAGTAGCTTTTCCAGTAGGCCGGATTCTCCAGCATAGATTTCTCAAGGATTTCCGGCAGCTCAGAAAGAATGACGTCGTTTCGTCCTGAAAACCATTCTTTCTCGATTGCGGACAATGCGAAGATTGCCTCTCGGAACGCAAACGTCAGCCAAGGCCCGACTTTCAGGATGGCGAAGTGATCCTTGACGAGCTGCCGCAACGCGGCGCGCGACTGGTAGTCGGTCGAATGCGCCTCGTAGACGCCGGTCCAGGAACGCGTCAGGAAGCGGGTGAGGGGCGCGGCTTTTCTGGAGTTATAGGGGAAAACAGTTGTGTCGCCAAACTCAACGCCGGGTTGAACTACGATCGCGACGACCCGTTCCCAAGCGGAGGCCAGGCCGCGGGAGAGGAACGCCTTTCTTGCGATTGCCAAAGTGCGCGCAAGATCCCTCTTTTGCGTTACGCGAGGAGCCTTTGAATCGGCCTCCTCCCCACCTGGAATGGGCACTTCCGTACCGATTACGTATAACGGAGGCGTTGCGGAAGGCGCAAGCGAGCGATGAGCTTGTTCTGCGGCCAGGCACAATTCCGTGGCGCGCGCGCTGACCATTTCATCGGAAAGCGGTCGGTCTCGGTCGACGTTGTCATCGGCGCAAGGCATGCTTGCATCCAGATGAATTTTGGTGAAGCCCGCGCGCACATAAGCAGTAACCATTTCCCGTGCTTTGTTCATCGCCGCGGCAGCCGGTTCTTTTCGCCATACGTGCGGTCCGAGATGATCTCCACCCAAAACGATTCGCCCCCAGGGGAAGCGCATCGTTACAGCAATGTCGTGGACAAACTTCACAAACTCGGAAGGAGTCTGGCCGGTGTAGCCGCCAAATTGATTCACTTGGTTGGACGTGGACTCGATCAACAGGAGACTCTCATCGCGCTTCGCTTGCAGCATCCCGGATTCCAGGACGAAGCGGTTCGCCGAGCAGATCGAATAAATCCCCAGGCCTTTGCCGCGCCGATTCGCGGCGAAGAGTTCGCGGAGCCTTCCGGTCGAATCAACGCTCCTTTTTGTACGATGCGGGGTCACGGCCGCACCTTGCCTTTTCTTCTTGTATGGCCGTCGGCACCCATTGTTGCTGCCACGGAAAGGCAGGAACACGCGGAGCCCAAAGGGCGGTGTACGTTCTGAATATTCTCGACCCCTTCCTCCAGCAGCCATTCGTCGAGAGCTCTGGGGCCATTCTTCACGAACACAGGCACGCCGCCTTGCCACGTTGCTCGGCCGCACAGAACACCGCTAAAGTTCACGCCTGCTTCGGCGGCAAGTTCCAGAGCGTATTGGAAAGTTTCATTGCTCACTCCCTCGGATAGGTAGAGGAAGGGAACGCGTGCCGCAGAAGCCGCAAGTCGGTACTGTGCCAAGCTTTCCCTACGCGTGTAGAGAATCTCGTTTCCGACGCTCGGCGACCCCTCAACGAAGGTCATGTTAACGGGGATACCCACCTTGAGAACGTCCACTCGGTATTGAGGTTTCGAGAATTCTGCCATCCCCTGCATTACGACGGCCGGCTTGATTCGTGCGAATTCTGGTCCCTTGTCGTCCATGCCTTCGGCATAGCTCACGAGTTCGAGAAAGAAAGGGACTTCCAACTCTCCACACTCGGCTCCGACACGTTCCACAAGGGCATGTTTGCGGTCGTTGATCTCGGTTGAACTCGTAGTCGAATAATAGAGCAGCAGTTTGATGGCATCGGCGCCAGCTGCAACCAAACGAGCCGCGGACCAATGCTCCAATAACTCCGGAGTTCTTCCCGAGATGGCCTGATCGAATCCAGTTTTTTCGTACGCGAGCAACAATCCTGAGGATTTTGCCCTTTGTTTCGCAGCAGGTAATCCATATTCCGGATCCAAAAGGATTGCGCTCGCGTGGGGAGTCAGAATGCGACTGACGGCTTCCTTGAATTGCATCAGACTCTCGGCCCGCACTTCTCTAGGCTCAACATTCATTGCATCAGCAAAGAGTTTTCGTAAGGCGCTTCGCTGGTCGATCGCCAATGCGGCAATCACACCGCGCTCGTTGGCCACCGCCATCAGCCCTTTTGTTTTTCCCTTGCCAACATTCAGGCTCATGTGCTTCTTTCGTCCGGGCCGAACAATGGCATGGCGTTCGATCGGCAGAGCTTTGCATTCCACAGGCTCACCCTGGTGTCCATCGAGGACAGAGCCGAACTCTCCTTGCCCGACAAAGGGGCGCCCAGCTCGGCCGATTTGCTTATCTCGAGAACTGTTGCAGTGAATCCTGAGCAGACACTGCGAAACGAAGCTTGCATGCGGCACCGGGTACGCGGCCATGGGCCACGCTAAGGGTAATTGGCGAGATGCCCTCGATTACGATATATTTCTTTTACTTTCTTTTTCTTTCCCTGTCAATCTTCCCCAGGCCAGATTCGCCCCTGGCTTCTGCTCCCCAGTGGGCAGTTTTCCCTTGGCAATTCCCGCACTGCTGTCGTCTACTTGTGACAATCAGCAAGGTTGTTGCCGGGAGTTTGCTACTTTTGAGTTCGATCCCGCTATTCCCAATGCAGGAGAAAGCAAAGAATGAAAATTAGATCTCTCGCCAAAGCAGTTTCCGTCAGCGCTGTTCTGTGCCTCGCGCTCATTCCCGTCCCCGCCCGCGCCCAGCAATCTTCCCCGCCTCATTGGAGCTATTCGGGCGACACCAACCCCAAGGACTGGGGTAAGCTCGATCCCAGTTATGCGCTCTGCTCCACCGGCAAGCACCAGTCTCCCATCGATATTCAGACCAAGGATGCGAAACCAGCTGACCTACCCGCTTTGCAGTTCAGCTATAAGGATGTACCGCTCAGCGTAGTCGACAATGGCCATACGGTTATGGTGAATTACGCGCCCGGCAGCACACTCACCGTCGGCGACCACATCTACACCCTGAAGCAATTTCACTTTCACCATCCGAGCGAAGAGCACATCAACGGCAAGTCCCACGCCCTCGTAGCACACCTGGTGCATAGCGATGCCGACGGCCGCTTGGCTGTGGTCGCGATCCTGTTCGATCAAGGCGCCGATAATGCCGAAATCGATTCCATTTGGCTTAACATACCGAAGGAGAAGGAGAAGACTGCGGATCTTGCTTCCGTGACCATTAACGCAAAGGACTTGCTGCCTGCAGATCATGGCTATTTCACCTTTAGCGGATCGCTGACTACACCGCCTTGCAGCGAAGGGGTCACCTGGTACGTGCTGCGCAATCCGTCGCATATGTCTGAGGCTGAGATTAAGGCCTTCGCCAAGCTGTATCCCCACGATAATCGGCCCATTCAACCCTTGAATGATCGGGAAGTCCTGCGGACAAAATAAGCAGATTCTTGCTAGCCTAGGCCAAAGGGTCTCAACGGCGCACCGGCCCAGTATTCCTATAGGTTATGTGTCCTTGGCCCCGCAAAAGAGTGTGTTGCCAACCTCCTTTTGGACGTAGTACTGTCCCCGAATGGCCAAGAAGCCGCATCGACGCAAGAAGGGGGACCGTAAAGCCATGCCAGCTGATCATGAGGAAAAGAACGCCGCTAACGGCGAACTGCGCGAAGGCGCCAACGTAGACAAAATCAGGGACATTCTCTTTGGTTCGAACATGCGCGAGTACGAGAAGCGCTTTGCGCGGCTCGAAGAGCGTCTGACAAAATCCTCAGATGCGCTCCGGGACGATCTCAAAAAGCGTTTCGATACGTTGGAATCCTACGTCCGCGAGGAAATCGAGTCTCTCGGACAGCGCTTGAAGAATGAAAAAGCGGAGCGCACAGAATCTCTGAAGGAGCTCACGAGGGAGTCACGGGACTCATCCAAGGCCTTGGAGAAGAAGCTCTCGCAGACTGAGGATGCACTGGAGAGTGCCCAGGGAGACCTCCGCTCGCGCATTCTTGAGCAGTCCAAGGCGCTCGGCAATCAGATCCAGAAAGCAAAGGACGAGCTGGAAACAGCATTGGAGACAGAGGCTGAATCACTCCGTAACGAAAAGACAGATCGCGCTGCGCTGGCCGACCTCTTTACCGAGCTGGCCCTGCGCCTAAAAGACGAACTGGAGCTGCCGGAGAAATAGCCGGACCAACACTGTATGGGTTCCGCTCCCCAACGATCACCGGACCCTTCCGAAACGCGCTCCTCCATGGCAGATACGCCCAAAAGCCGACCTGCGAACGAGCCTGGGGAGGAGTCTTCCCCGAATGGCTCGGGTTCGTTTGAGGAATTGCGTCATTTAATTCTTGCACCGGAACAGGAAACTCTGGGACGTCTCAACGAGCGCATCGAAAATCCTGCATTGCGCACGGAGGATGTCAGTGGCGTTGTCGCAGAAGCCATTCAGCGGCGCCGGCAACAAGGCGGCGCTGACGCTCTTAGCGATGCTCTCGCCCCTACCATCGAGACCGCCTTGCGCGAATCCGTGCGCAAGGATCCCGGTACGTTGGCCGACGCACTATTTCCCGTTATGGGGCCGGCGATCCGCCGATCCATCCTCGAGACTCTTCGCTCTTTTCTGGATTCATTCAACCAGATATTGGATCAAAGTCTGTCCTGGCAAGGCCTGAAGTGGCGCGTGGAGGCCATGCGCACAGGTCGGTCCTTCACCGAAGTGGCGCTACTGCATAGCCTGGTATTTCGTGTCGAGCAGGTCTTCTTGATTCATAAGAAGACCGGTCTGCCGCTTGGACACGCAGTGGCGCAGGCGGTGGCCATGCAGGATCCCAGCTTGGTATCGGGAATGCTGTCGGCCATTCAGGATTTTGTGCGCGATTCGTTTCATACTGGCCAGGGGCAGGGAGTAAACCGCATGAACGTCGGCGATCTCGACGTATGGGTCGAGAGTGGTCCCTACGCCATTCTAGCTGCAGTGATTCGCGGCGTTGCGCCCCGGACGTTGCACGAGCGCATGGCCGAAATGTTGGAACACATCCACGCCGAATATGCTGCCCCGCTGGATCGCTTTGACGGGGACACCGCTCCGTTTGCAAATAGCAATAAGGAACTCTCCCGTTGTCTGGAGGCAAAGTTTAAAGACGAAACGCAACCGCGTGGGTACGGTTACGCCATGGCCGTGGGTGCTTTATTGCTCGCGCTCGTAGGAGGTTGGCTCGGTTGGAGATGGTGGCAATACCACCGCTGGAGTGAGCTGGTTTCGAACCTGAGCGATCAACCAGGTCTGACCGTAACGTCTTTTGGCCGAGAGCACGGGCGGTTTGTGATACGCGGGCTTCGCGATCCTCTGGCCCCAGATCCGCAGAAGTTCATAGCAGCAGCACACCTCGATCCTACACGCGCGGAGCTTCATTGGGGCGCCTACTATTCACTCGACGACGCACTCGTCCTGCAGCGCGCGATTTCCGCGCTTGCTCCGCCAGCGAATGTGTCTCTCTCGGTGAAGGATGGCGTGTTGCACTTGGGCAGCGAGCCTCCCGCCAACTGGCTTAAGGAGTTACGTTCCCGCGCGCTGCTCATTCCCGGAATCCGTGCATTGGATCTGGGGCCGTTCTCGCCGGAGCAGATCGCTTTTGATGAAGCAAGGAATAAGATTCAGGTAGCCATCATCAAGTTTCCCGTGGCCAGTGCTGCTCTTTCGTCCTCGGAACGCGTCGTTTTGAAGGGCCTCGTTCCTCAACTGCAGGAACTACTTAACTCGACTAGCACATCGCAGGGGGCAATCGAAATCAAAGTTGTGGGGCACAGCGATGCTACCGGCGCTGAATCGGCGAACCAGAATTTGAGCCAACGGCGGGCCGATCGTATCGTCGGGGAACTCATTCACGCGGGCCTCCCCGAGAAGACCCTGCACGCCAAGGGCGTGGCCACGGCAGAACCTGTTCGTCCCGAAGACAGCGAGGCGGACCGCCAGTTCAACCGAAGTGTCACCTTCAAAATTGTTGTGCCCGCCTCCGCCCAACCATGATTCAGAAGAAAATCTGCATGCTGGGCTCGTTTGCGGTGGGTAAGACCAGTCTGGTGCGCCGCTTCGTCGAAAGTATTTTTTCGGAAACCTATCACACCACCGTCGGAGTAAAAATCGACAGGAAACCTGTCCAGATAGATGGAACTGAAATCAACTTGGTGCTCTGGGATCTTTACGGGGATGACGACTTTCAGAAAATTCGATGGTCCTATTTTCAAGGCGCTTCTGGTTATCTTCTAGTGGCGGATGGGACGCGCCGCGCCACGCTCGATAAAGCCGTGACCCTCGAAGAACGCGCGCGCCAAGAGATTGGTGCCGTCCCTTTTGTGTTTGTGATCAACAAATGTGACTTGGTGGGAGAATGGGAGCTCGACCCGGAGTTCGAAACGCGCCTGAGGGAAAAGAATTGGGCGATTCTGCACTCCAGCGCTAAGACCGGCGAAGGCGTTGACGAGGCATTCGCAAAGCTCACTCGAAAGATGCTGATCTGACCATGCCAGGGCCACTCCCTCAATTCTTGTGTGAACTTGGATTTGTGCTGCTAGAGCACCGGGGCAGCGGATTATTTGCTCTGCTTTCCCCTGCACCGCCGTGGCTCGGAGAGCTTTGGGAAAGTACAAGGGGAGGGGACTTAGAAATTCGCGTTGCAGAAAAATCTCCGTTCCTTGAAAACTTTCTATATGAGGCAGATTCCTTTTGGAACTCGAACTCCAAAGGTCTGTGCCCATCCGAAACCTGGATCGAGACATCACCCTCAGGAAAGGAAATACCCCTCGAAGCGATGGCGCTACAGTTCGAAGGGAAGCGTTTTATTGCCCTCCACAGCCCGGAGCCTCAATTCCAGGAACGTACGCAGCTTCTCCAGACCGCGCGCAACGCGCTTCTTGAGCACGAAAAGCTTCAACGCGAAATTCAAAAAAAGGAAATCCTCCTTCACTGCATCATTCACGATCTGTCCCAACCTTTAAGCGTTATGAGCGTGGCCTTTGATTGCATGAGCGATGAACACGTCAGTGACCGCGGAAAAGGCTTGCTGGAGCTGGGCAGGAAGGCCACTGACCAACAGATGGCCATGATCCGCGATATTCTCCAAGTGTTCTCGGAAGATCTAAAGGCTTCGCTTCAAATGGAAGGCAAAGCGGAGTCGTCCGCGGACCTGTTGGTGTCCGTCAATTCCGTTCTGAGCGGATTTACGCCAGTTTATGCTGCCAAGAGTGTCAAGTTGCTGCTCGATGAGCGGGTTGACCATCATAAGGAGTGGCGCGTTCATGGAGAAGCAACCCGCATCGATAGAATCTTCTCCAACCTATTGGAGAACGCTCTCCGCTACACTCCCGAGGGCTCAAAGGTTACGATAGGACTCGCGACCGAGGGCGATTTCATCAAAGCCTCTGTGGACGATGAAGGGCCGGGGCTCCCTGCTGAATTGTCCAGCCCTCAGATTTTCGCGCTGTTTTCGAAAGGGAAGGAGGGTGGTGGCAAAGCGGGGTTGGGATTATATTTTTGTCGACTGACGATAGAGCGATGGGGTGGCACAATCGGATGTGAGTCGCTCCCGGGAAAAGGTACTCGGTTCTGGTTTCGCCTCCCTAGGTTGACAACGCAGCCAGGGACTATGGCGCAAATTGCGCCAGCCGTATCTGAAAGGGGCAGGGTTAAGCCACTCGCATTAAAGAAATATCCCATGCGCATCCTTCTTGCTGACGACCAAAGCGAAATTCGTATGCTGACAACGCATCAGCTTGAGCGTAGTGGACATCATGTCGTCGCCGTGGCCAATGGGCAAGAAGTACTCGACGCACTTCAGAGTGAGTCTTTCGATGTCGTCCTTTTGGACGAAAATATGCCTGTGATGGGCGGGTTACAGGCATTGCGCGCCATTCGCGAGCGCGAGAAGAATTCCGGGCCGATTGTGGTTATTGCCCTCACCGGCTACAACAGCGAGCCGGATCGGGAACGGCTTCTTCGGGCTGGATTCGACTCCGTGATCGGAAAGCCCTTTCGTCTGGACGCACTGGACGCATTGCTGCGGGATTCGACGGGAAGCGTGACTCCTGCGAAGGAGGCGTCAACGACCGCCAATTCCGTACAGACGCCAGTAGCAAACTTGCTCGATCGCGTTGGTGGGGATGAAAAGCTGGCGCGCAAAATGATTGCCACCTTTTTGCATGATGTGCCTCAGCGCATGTTAGGCATCCAGAAGGCAATCAAGCAAAAAAATGGTGAGGGTTTGGCCTCCCTAGCGCACGCGCTAAAGGGTTCGGTCAGCATTTTTGACGCGCAAGAGGCTCGAGATCATGCCCAGAAGCTTCAGGATCTAGGTCGTGCCAAGGAGTTCCGCGGACTTGCTCGGGTTTATGAGCAACTCAAGGAAGAGATTGCGGAGTTGGAAGCAAATTTGAGAGGATACGCGGGGCAGAAGCGCTCCCCAGGTCAGGGAGCGAAGCAGAAGCGCCGGAGTTCAAGTCCAAAGCAGTAATTGCCACGGGACGTGCGCCAGAGTCGCCAAAGCAGATTCCTTTCCGACGGAGAGTGTACATGTCGAGTATCCTGGTCACCGATGACGACGCCACAACGCGGCAGATGCTGCGAGGTATTCTGAAGAAAGCCGGCTACGACGTGGCGACGGCTTCCGACGGCATGGCCGCTCTGCGGGCGATCCAAAAGAAAAAATTCGACCTGGTGCTTTTGGATATCTGGATGCCAAAGATGACCGGTCTCGGATTCCTGGGCCATCTCCATGGTGAGAAATATATTCCGAAGATTGTGGTCATGACCTCGGATCAGACGTCGGATACTCTCCTCGCCGCTTTGCGGGGACGCGTCTACCAATTCCTGAGAAAGCCGCTGGACGCGACCACGCTGCTAACCAGCGTGGAGAACGCTCTTTCCACGAGCCCTGAAGTGCCTGCAATCGAAGTCCTCTCCGCGAATTCGCAGTGGGTCGAGCTTATGGTTCCTTGCGAACGCTCCGTGGTCAGCAGAGTGCAGAGTTTCCTGATGCATATGGACATGGACCTGCCCGCCGATGTCATAGAGAAGGTTGGCTACGCCTTCCGCGAATTACTGAACAACGCCATCGAATGGGGTGGCCATCTCGACCCCAACCTCAAAGTGCGCATTTCTTATATCAAGACCAAGCGCATGCTGATGTATCGGCTCGACGACCCTGGCCCTGGCTTCAAATTGGAAGACCTCAAGCACGCGGCGATTAATAATCCCCAGGACAATCCCATGGCCCACATGCAGGAAAGGGAAGCCAAAGGGCTTCGTCCCGGGGGCCTAGGGTTGATGCTCACACAGCAATTGGTGGATGAACTGGTCTATAACGAGACGCGCAACGAGGTAGTCCTGATCAAATACCTTTGAGATCGTTGGTCGCATTTGCTGCTGTCCCGGCATTGTAAAGCGGCAAATCCATTTCGTACAACCCCACATCCTCTAGTACACTTACGCGAATCTGTTTGAACTCATTTTCCCGAAGGAGCACATCTTATGGCTGCAGGCACCAGCAGTGGCGCCGAGTTTAAGAAGCAATTGCGCGCGGGGACGCCGAAGCTCGGCCTCTTCCTGAATTCGCACAGTCCCACCGTAGCGGAGCAATTGGCGCACAGCGGATACGACTGGTTACTCGTCGATTCCCAGCATGGTCCGATGGGCTACGAAAAGCTCTCCGCGATGTTGTGCGGTATTTCCAGTGGTGGTGCAAAGTCGATGGTTCGCGTCGGCGGGTACAGCGACCGTCCCGGCATTCAGCAATCGTTGGATCTTGGCGCAGACGGGGTGCTCGTGCCATACATCAACACTGCCGAAGAAGCGCGCCAAGCCGTCAGTTGCACGCGGTATCCCACTCTAGGGACGCGTTCCGTCTATTTCCCTCAACGCAGCATGAACAAAGACGGCTTGCTCGGCTATGCGGGCGCGGCGAACAGTAACATCCTTGTGGCCTTACAGGTGGAGACAGCGGATTGCATCAAGAACATTGATGAGATTGCCGCTGTGCCCGGTGTAGATCTTCTTTTCCTCGGCCAAAACGACCTGTGCATGTCCATGGGTTTATATGAAAAATACGAATTCCCCCACATGTACACTTCCCCAGAACTCGGGGCGGCTACGGAAAAGCTCATCGCGGCGGCCCGAAAGAATAACGTCATCCTTGGGCTCTTCCTCTTCGGGACTTCTCGCGTTGGGGAGTTTCTGGACAAGGGCTTCTCCTTCATTAGCATTGGCAACGATCTCCATCATGTGCTGACGCAGGCCGGTGCCTATGTGAAAGATGTCGAAGAAATCTCAAAAGCCAAGGGCAAGAGTTGGGCGAGGCGACCAACCTCGCTGCTCTGATCAATGTCGAAATCGAATTGCAGAAAAGGCCTTGTCGCGCAAGGAAGCGACAAGGCCTTTCGTTCCTACGCCGACTAGCAGAGGAAGGAAGTGGGATTTCGTTCGCAGAAAACTGCAGGGCAGGGAGTTGCTTGTCCGGGAACTGGCCCTTAGGCCAGCTGTCATCACCCACCCACAGGAGTATGCTTGGCAAGTTAGCCGCCCCGCCCAACCACAACTGCTATGAAGTCTTTCTCGACGGGGGGAACCCTCGTGCGCAGTCAGGACCTGGCGTTTCGAACGGTCAAAATCCTCGTATCCATTTGCCTGGCCTCAGGTTGGGCGGGTTGTGCCTCGGTTACGACTCCAGGTTCTGGCCGTGGCTCGAATCCAACCGTTCCCACCATCACCGCTCAACCCACGAATCGGACGGTAACTGCAGGCCAGACTGCGACTTTTGGCGTGGCCGCCTCCGGCACTGCGCCCCTATCCTACCAATGGCAAAAGGCCGGCATGGACATCTCCGGCGCAATCGCGGCGACCTATACGACTGGCGCCACTTCCGTTGGGGATTCCGGATCAAAATTCGATGTGGTCGTCAAAAACAGCGCGGGGAGTATAACCAGCAATACCGCAACGCTTACCGTGAACCCCGCGCCGACTGCTCCGTCGATCAGCACACAACCCGCAAACCAAACGGTCACAGTGGGTCAGACTGCGGCATTTTCGGTTGTTGCGACGGGTACCGCGCCATTGGCATACCAGTGGCAGAAGAACAACACAAACATTGGTGGTGCCACAGCCGCTAGCTATACGACACCTGCAACCGCGGCATCCGACAACGGTGCGACATTCGACGTGGTCGTCAGTAATTCGGCTGGAAAAATCACCAGCCAGCAAGCGACGCTGACAGTGAACCCCACGGGTACGGCCCCGACCATCAACACGCAGCCAGCGAATCAGACCGTGACGGCCGGTCAGACAGCAACCTTTTCCGTGGTTGCGGCTGGCACCGCGCCTCTTACCTACCAATGGCAGAAGAATGGTGTGGCAATTACCGGAGCGACGGCCAGCTCCTACACGACGCCAGTGACGACCACGGCGGACAGCGGCGAGCAGTTCCGCGTAGTCATCTCAAATGCTTTTGGGAATATAACCAGTAGCACGGCTAACTTGACTGTGAACCCCTCAACTAGCGCTCCCGCCATTGACGTAGTTACCTATCACTACGACAACTCGCGCACGGGTCAAAACGTGAACGAAATGATGCTGACACCGGCAAACGTCAACGTGACGACTTTTGGGAAACTGGGGGAATTCGCCGTGGACGGACTCGTGGATGCGCAGCCGCTCCTGGTTTCTAACCTGGCAATCTCAGGCAAGGGAAGCAAGAACGTTCTCTACGCGGTCACGGAAAACGACTCCATCTATGCTTTTGATGCGGACAGCATTGCCGCCACGGGCGGCACGGTGCTTTGGCAGGCGACAGCGTTGCCGACTGGCGAAACTCCCAGCGACAATCGTGGCTGCAGCCAGGTTACTCCCCAAATCGGAATTACTTCCACCCCGGTAATCGATCGCGGAAGAAACGCGATCTATTTCGTGGCCATGTCGAAAGACTCGAAGGGAAATTACTATCAGCGGGTTCATGCCCTGGATCTCACCACGGGAAAGGAACTGTTTGGAGGACCGACGGCGGTGCAGGCCACCTATCCCGGCACGGGAGACAACAGTTCAAATGGCGCGGTGGTCTTCGACCCCAAGCAATACAAAGAACGCCCCGGACTGCTTGAGGTTGGCGGAACTATCTACACAATGTGGTCCTCGCATTGCGACAACCGCCCCTACACGGGCTGGGTGATATCCTACAGCGCGGACACCTTGGCTCAAACGAGTGTGCTGAACCTTGTACCCAATGGTAGCGAGGGGGCGATTTGGATGGCTGGCGCAGCTCCAGGTGCTGACGCTTCCGGAAACATCTATTTCATTCTGGGCAACGGAGATTTTGACACCACGCTGAATTCGAGCGGGTTCCCGACCAATGGTGATTGCGGCAACTGTTTCGCCAAGATTACCTCGACCGCGCCACTCACTTTGCTCGATTACTTTACTCCGCTCAATACCGTCTCCGAATCGAACTCCGATACCGACTTTGGTTCTGGCGGCGAGATACTTCTACCGGATGTACTCGACGGCACCGGCACGGTCCGTCATCTCGCGGTCGGCTCCGGGAAAGACGCAAACATTTACGTCGTCGATCGGGACAATATGGGGAAGTTCACTGGAAACGCGGACAACATCTACCAGCTAATCACCGGGCAACTCGCTGGCGGTGTTTGGTCCAAGCCCAGCTACTTCAACAACACCGTTTATTACGGCGCCGTCAACGATACGATCAAAGCGTTTCCCATTGTGAACGGTTTACTCGCGACGACTCCATCCTCGCACTCGGCCCATAGCTTTGGATACCCAGGAGCAACGCCAAACATTTCCGCAAGCGGAACGACCAACGGAATTGTCTGGGTGGTCGAGAACTCTAGTCCGGCGGTTTTGCACGCATACGACGCAACGAATCTGGCCACCGAACTCTACAATTCCACTCAGGCATCCAACGGCAAGGACAATTTCAGCAACAACAAGTTCATCACCCCCATGGTGGCAAACGGAAGGGTGTACGTCGGTACAGCCAACAGTGTGGCTGTGTTTGGACTGCACTAAGATCTCCAGTACGATCCGAATTCTTCCATCAAAAATTGGAGAAGGGCGCGCCCAACCCGTCGACTGCGCTACGGACCGGTGTAAAGTGGAGATCTGGGCTGGAGTATCGAATGGCAACGGGAAAAAATTGGGGAAATCGCCCTTGGGCGGTGGAGTTTAATCCTACACGAAGGCAACTGCCTGCGAGGCTGGACTTCGCGATTGTCGGAGGAGGATTCACCGGACTCGCGGCAGCGGCTTGGTTGAAAAGGCTGGCGCCAGAGAAAACTGTCGCGCTCTTTGAGTCCGAAACTGTGGGGGCCGGGTCCAGCGGTTACACGGGTGGCCTGGCCCTGTCGGAATCAGCTGTCGGAGATTTGCCGGGTCTCGGAGATGTCCTCGCGGGTTACCTGGAGATTTTGAGTGAGTTGCAGGTGGATGGAGAGGTAACACTTCCGGGAGTCTATGAACTGGGTCGCACCAACATTCTCAAGAATTCACTGATCCGTTGGAAAGACTCTGGCGATCTAGGGGTCTCAAAAGAAGTCCCAGGTGGAAGCATTCATCCGGGAAAAGTCGTCGGTGGGTTAACTCGCGCGGCCGAAACCTCGGGAGTTAGGTTGTTCGAGCGCACAGCAGTGGAGGAAGTGAGATTCTCGGACGAGCTAGAGTTACATTCAGCAGCCGGCGTGACGCGGGCGCAAAATGTTCTTTTTGCCACGAATGCCTTTGCCCTCGAACTGAGCGGCCTGCAAGGACGTGCTCAGTCTGCATTCACCACCGCCGTCATGACCGAACCTCTCCGCCCAGAAGTAATTGCCCAGATCGGTCTCAGCCAAGGCAAGCCGTTCTACACGGTGGACCTCCCTTACTTGTGGGGAAGATTGTTGGGCAACGCGGTGATTTTTGGGAGTGGGCTGATTTTCTTTGAAGACTGGCGTGGATTGCACACTCTGAATATTGATCGAGGCGAAGCACGCGAAGCCTTTGACCGATTGCAAAGGCGAGTCTCAGGACTCCATCCCGCGCTAAGAGGGGTGAAATTCACGCACCGTTGGGGAGGGCCTATCTGCATAGCAGAAGAGTGGAAGCCCGTCTATGAACGCCATCCGAGAAGTAAAAATGCGATAGTCCTCGGCGCCTATTCAGGTCACGGTGTGGCTCAATCTGTTTATCTGGGAGCGTGGGCAGCCGAAGCGTTGCTAGGCAAAAGAAAACTGCCGGCATGGAAGAACGCGATTGCGAAAGACGCTTAGTGCGTGAGCGCGACCGATCTCAAAAGTGTAGACAGGCCATTCCAGATAATCTGTACGCCGATGCACACCAGCAGAAATGAGGACAACCGCATGATCACGCTCATTCCGGTCTCCCCAAGGACGCGAGCGAGTCGGTCGGCAAAGGCGTAGCAAAGATAGACCGTCCCGGCGATGAGCATCGCCCCGATCACAGCTCCCATCAGTGAAAAAATGATCTGGTGATCGATATGCGGTTCATTTGCGCCCAGGGTAATTGCTACGGAGATCGAACCAGGCCCGACCGTAAGCGGCAACGTGAGGGGATAAAAAGCCTTTGTGAGGAGGTCTTGCGCTCCGACGCTACGGTGCACATCCGACTTCGTGCTGTCCTCGTCCTTCTGTTTGAGCATGGCCCAGCCCGTGGAGGCCAGCACTAGCCCTCCACCGACCTGAACTACCGGAAGCGAAATCCCGAAGAAGGCTAGAATGTGAGTCCCGATGAAATAAGACACTACGATCAGCGCAATGCTGTTCAGGGCGATGCGCCGCGACAGGATCTTCCGCTCTTCGGTCGAATAGTAATGCGTTAACGAAAGAAAAAGTGGAGCGCTCCCCAGCGGGTTCACGATCGGGAACAGCGCCGTCAGGATGAGGAAGGTGGACTTGAGCAATTGCGCCATAGATCTGCGGGATCAGTATAACCGGGCAGTTCGCCGGAAGACCAAGTTCCTAGCGCTGCGAGGACCTTGGAAGCGGACATTTCTTTCTTGCTAAAAACCGGGCATTTCTACTTTGCGTTGACAAGTTCCTAGCGCTGCGTCACCAGTTTCGCCGTAAGGATTGCCTGGCCTACATGCCGCTGCGTATGGTCAGCTACATGAACTAAGAGTCCCCCGATCGCTGTGGGTAGTTGTTTCTTACCCACCACCCGGGGTGTGTTGAAGTCTTCTAAAGCAAGCGCACGTACACGTCTGGTCGTGCGGTCCAACGCGACTCGCAGTTCGTCGAACAGTTGGTCGTGCTTGACTCCGGCGTCGAGTTCCGACTTCAGCAACGACAATTGCGTTTCGTCGAGTGCAGCGCCCTCGGCATACGTGAGCAGCCGATCCAGGCTTCGGGAGATGTGCCGCAAATGAAACGCCACCGGTGCTATTTCTCCTACTCGCTGGTTGAGCTGCTCGTCAGAAAGAGCAAAACACCAGTTCCAAAGCTCCTCTTTTGCGAGTTCCAGAGCGTGCAGCACGGCTCGAGGCAGACTGGGTAAGTCGGTGAGTGTTCCGCGCAGCCATGGCTCCGGCAAGTCAGTTTGCGTTTCGTTCATTTGGCCTCTTCGGACCGAAGTGGTCTCAGATGGTCTCAGATTTGACAGCTGCGAGGGCAGCACATAGGATGGGAAAATTCGCGGCGGGAATCAACAGGAACTTCGGAGCTGAGCGTTGCCACCCTTTAAAAAAAGCTATCTGCCCTGGCATCACCCGGGTCTGGTGCTGCTCTTGGCCGTGTCTTTGGCCGCTGCGGCCCCAACCACCCAGTTAAGCCAGGCCGATGCGCAGCGCTACTTAGAAGATATCAAAACCCTGTCGCAACCGAAAATGGAAGGCCGAGGCGACGGCCTGAAAGGGCTGACTCGCGCCGAACATGTGCTTGTCGATCGCTACAAGAGTCTCGGCCTGGTGCCGGCAGGGACGAAGGGTTATCTCCAACCGTTTACGGTCACTACGGGTGCGAAACTGAAAGGCAAAAATCATCTTCTGATTCAAATTGGCGACGCCAAGTCTTCACTCAAGTTAAATCAGGATTACACGCCCTTCAGTTTTTCTGGTTCCGGCACTCTGACAGCTCCCCTACTATTTGCTGGTTATGGAGTCACTGCCGATGAGTTTGGCTACGACGACTACGCCGGACTGGATGCCAAAGATAAAATCGCAGTCGTGCTGCGGTACGAACCTGGCGGTTTCGCTCCGAAGAGTGGAAATCAAGGCATGACTGCGCACGCGCAACTCATCACAAAAGCAATCAATGCTCGCAACCATGGCGCCAAGGGCATAATTCTCGTGAATGGAAAGCTGGGCGATGGCGAGGAAGATCTGCTCACCCGCTTCGGTAGCGTGGGTGGTCCCGAAAACGTAGGCCTTCTCGTTGCCCAGGTGAAAAATACCGCAGCCGACGACTGGTTTCGGGCTGCCGGAAAGTCGCTCAAGGAGGTCCAGGAGCAGATCAACTCGACCTCCAAGCCGGCCTCCTTCGCTTTTCAGGACTCCTTACACGCTACTCTAACCGTGGATGTGCAAACCACCCACGCCACCGTCAACAATGTTCTGGCCTATCTTCCCGGCAAGACCGATGAATATGTAATCGTCGGTGCTCATTATGACCATCTGGGCCGCGGCACATTCGATTCGCTGGCTCCTTCGCAAATCGGCCAGATTCACCCCGGAGCTGACGACAATGCCTCCGGCACCGCCGGAGTTTTGGAACTGGCACGAATCCTGGCGCCTCTCAAAGGGCAACTTCCGCGGGGAATCTTGTTCATGTCCTTCGCTGGTGAAGAACTGGGACTGCTCGGCTCGGCGGCTTGGGTTAAGGATCCTACCAAGCCGCTCGACAAAACTGTGGCCATGCTCAACATGGATATGATCGGTCGCATCAAAGACGACAAGGTCTATATTGGGGGAGTGGGCACCGGATCCACTTTTCCGAAAGTGCTCGACCACGCACAGGGGGATTCGCCCTTGAAATTTGAGCTTTCTCAAAGCGGTTACACCTCGAGCGATCACACCTCTTTTGTTACCAAGCGCATTCCTGTGTTGTTCTTTTTTTCCGGGCTGCACGCGGACTATCACAAACCCTCAGACACGTGGGAAAAGATTGAGCCCAATGCTGCGGCTGGTCTGCTAAACGTTGTCGCGCGCGCGACGGTCGAGTTGGCGTCCGATCCGGACAAGCCAGCTTTCGTCACGCTCGTGGAGAACAACCCTCATTCCGGCTCGACCGGCGGTGGCGGGGGGTACGGGCCTTACTTCGGTTCCATCCCCGATTTTGGACAGACCGAAAATGGCGTTAAGTTCTCGGACGTGAAGCCAGGCTCCCCGGCCGCAAAGGCCGGATTGAAGGCGGGGGATATTTTGATTCAATTTGGTGACAAGTCCATCAAGAATCTTTACGATTTCACCGATGCCCTTCGCCGCAGCAAGATTGGCGACGTGGTGCCCGTAACAGCATTGCGGGACGGGAAAGAGTTGAAAGTCGACGTCAAGCTGGAACAGCGAAAGTGAAGAACAGCCGAGAATTGCTGCATTTAAATGCGGGCACCAGGGGACATCGTGAAAAATAGCAATTGGGTTGGGTGGTTCATTCCAGGAGTTCTCGCGGTACTCTGTCTCTATGGTCCGCGCTACATGTTTATACATGCTCAACCTAAAACTCCGGATTCCCTGCTTCTGCCGGAAGAACAAAATCATCTGAAGAATGCTCGACAGCTCACCTTTGGAGGGCAAAATGCCGAAGCCTATTTTTCTGTTGATGATAAGCAGTTGATCTTCCAGCACCAGGGAGACGATGTGCCCTGCGATCAGATTTACACCATGGCGGTGGATACTCCGGATGGAAAACCATCCACACCGAAACTGGTCAGCACCGGGAAAGGGCGCACGACCTGCAGCTACTTCTTTCCCTCAGGCGACCGCATTTTGTTCTCCTCCACTCACGCCACCAGCGCCGAGTGCCCTCCCAAGCCGGATTACTCCCGCGGCTATGTCTGGCCAATTTATAATTCCTACCAGATCTATACGGCCAGGCCTGATGGTTCTGACTTGAAACAATTGACGAACGCGCCTGGCTACAACGCCGAAGCCACCATCACGCGCGATGGCAAGCACATCGTGTTCACCTCCACCCGGAACGGAGACCTCGACATCTACACAATGGACGCTGACGGCAGCAATGTGAAGCAATTGACCAACGAGCTTGGCTACGACGGCGGCCCTTTTTGGTCCTACGACGGCAGGAAAATTGTGTATCGCGCCGAGCATCCAAAAACACCAGTGGAAATGAAAGACTACAAGGACCTGTTTGCAGCCGGCCTGATTCGACCAGGAAATCTGGAGCTTTGGGTCATGAATGCTGACGGTTCCGACAAGCACCAGGTCACCCACAACGGTGCCGCAAATTTCGCACCCTATTGGCTGCCCGACGGGAAGCGCATCATTTTTGCCTCCAATCAGGCCGATCCTAACAACGGGAGAGATTTTGATCTTTACGTCATCAATGAGGATGGCACAGGCCAGGAGCGCATCACCTACCATCCCGATTTCGACGGGTTTCCCATGTTCACCTCCGACGGAAAGCGCCTTGTTTGGGCATCGAACCGCAACGGTACAGTGCCCCACGAGACCAACATTTTCATCGCCAATTATGTTGAATAAGTTCACAGGAGGAGCGACGCGCGTGACCAAGAAGCGTGCAGCGGGCTCGGCGAAGGCCCGGCCTGGACATCGTCCCGAAGAATCCGTCCGCGTGCTGATTTCCGACGCTCGCGTTAAGCAGCGGCTGAAACAATTGGCCAAAGAGATTCGCCGTGATTTTCCTACTGAACCGCTCCATCTAATCGGTGTCCTGAAGGGTTCGGTCTTTTTCCTGACAGATCTCGCACGAGAACTTGGGGGCGAAGTCTCATTCGATTTTCTCTCGGTTTCCAGCTACGGACAGGGTACCGACTCGACCGGCGAAGTGAAGCTGATCAAAGATTTGGATGTAAGTATTGAGGGAAAGACTGTGATTGTGGTCGAGGATATTCTCGATACAGGCCTAACGCTGAAATACCTGTTGCGATTCTTTGAGGAAAAGAAGCCCAAGCATCTCAGGGTTGTCGTGCTTCTGGACAAGGTGGAGCGCCGCATCGCGGACGTGCGTGCGGACTATACTGGCTTCGCAATTCCCAATGAATTTGTGGTTGGATACGGCTTGGACTTCGATGAGCGCTATCGTAATCTGCCCGATGTCTGCGTGTTGCAGTTCGCTTCCCGAGGTAAGGCCAAGTCTGAATAGTACGGTCTAGAACTCCAAGCGAGTAAGCTCCAGACGAGTCGCCTGCTATAATTAGAACATTCATGGAAGCCACCGATCCCAAAACACAAACTAGTTTGACGACTGATAATCCAGAAGTTCTGTCCACACTTGCGGAAATCGGCGAAGAGGTCAATGCCTCTCTCGACCTTGACGAAGTTTTGGCGCACGCGGCTGTTCTGATCAAGAAACATATCGATTATGAACTGTTCGGTGTGTTGATGGTCGACAGCGACGGCGCCCACCTGACTCACCGGTTCGCGATTGGCTATCCCCCGGGTCTTGCGGAAAATTTGAAAGTCCCGATCGGGCAGGGAATTACGGGTACTGCAGCTCGGACTGGGCATCCTGTGCGCGTGAGCGATGTGTCTCAAGATCCGCGCTACATCAATGCGATCGACAGTGTACGATCAGAGTTGGCAGTTCCCCTGATGTTCCGTGGCAAATGTGTTGGCGTTCTGGATATTCAAAGCCGCCACTTGGACTACTTCACCAAGGACCAACAGAATATTCTCGCGGTGCTGGCAAATCGTCTGGCTATCGCTATCGAAAATGCGCGGTTGTTTCAGCAGGTGCGCACCCAGGCGGAGACCCTTTTAGTTCTCAATGATGTCAGTCGAGAAATCAGTTCTATTTTGGACGTTGAGGAACTCCTCCGCCGCGCCGCGGAACTGGTCAAACGCGTCATAGACTATCAGATCCTCAGCATCATGCTCTATGACGATGAGCAGAAGGTCTTTCGTCACCGCCTCGATGTGAAACACGGTCAGAGGGTTCAGGGAAAGCTCCGTGCCGCCGCCACGGAGGGCCTCGTGGGGGCTGCCGCCACTTTGCGCGAGCCTGTTGTCGTGCCAGACGTCACGGCCGACCCACGCTATCTCATGATCAATCCGGAAACCCGCTCCGAGCTTGCCATTCCGATGATGCACCAAGGAAAGGTCATCGGTGTGTTGGACCTGGAAAGTCCGCAGCTGAACTACTTTACGGAAGATCATGTCCAGACGCTTTCTATTCTCGCGGCGAATCTTGCCGTTTTCATCGAAAATGCGCGGCTATACGAGCAGGTGGCGGAAGGCGAAGCGCGCATGGAGCGCGACCTGCAAGCCGCCAAGCGCATTCAAGGTGCCTTGCTTAGGCCTGTGCCCACGGATGATTACGGACTAGATGTTGCCGCCCGCTATGTTTCGGCCCGCGAGGTTTGCGGAGATCTTTATGAATTCTTGCGCTACGGCCCCCAACAGTTGGGCATCGCGCTGGGTGACGTCAGCGGCAAAGGTACAGCGGCCGCGCTATACGGCGCCGTCGCGATAGGTATCATGCGCAGCTTAGCGCCTCAGAAGCTACAGCCGGCTGAAATGTTACGTCAAATGAACCAATTGGTCGGTGAACGCCGCATCGAGGGCAGATTCATGACTGCTTGCTTCGCCACCTGGCAAAAAGGGCGCCAGAAGTTGCGCGTGGCCAATGCCGGGCAATCCCAACCTCTTCTCTATAAAGGCGAGCGCTGCGACAAAATCGAGTTGACGGGGTTTCCCCTGGGCATTTTTGAGGAGGTCCATTACGACGAGTGGAGCGTAACCTTGGATGTCGGCAATATTCTGGTCTTCCACTCCGATGGCATTGCCGAGACGGCTAACGCCGAGGGCCAATTCTTTGGCACGACCAGGCTCAAGAGGCTCATTGAGCAGCATCACGAGCGAACAGCCGCAGAAATTGCCGACCTTGTGCTGCGTGAAGTGGATTGGTTTACGCAGAGTGCTCCTCTTTCCGACGACCGTACATTGGTGGTCCTGAAAGTAAAATGAGCCGCTCACACGGATCTCGCAAAGACCTTCCGTACGTAGATCCTGAGAAATTCACGCCGCAGTTTGCTTGGAAGCAGTCGCCCACGGGGCCGGGGAGGGAAGTTTTTTGTGAGGGCGTATCGCTCGAAGAAGTTGCCCTGCGTTTCGGAACACCCGCGTACGTTTATAGCCAGCACGCCATCGAGGCGGCTTTTGACGAGTTGGAAGGCGGCCTACGACGCCTGCCCCATTTGCTGTGCTTCGCGGTCAAGGCCAATGGCAATCTTTCGATCCTAAATCTGCTCGCCAAGCGGGGCAGCGGGTTCGATATCGTGTCCGGCGGAGAACTGGAGCATCTCGCCCGCATCGGTGTCCCTGGCAACCGCATTGTGTTTAGTGGCGTCGGCAAAACCCGCGAGGAAATTCGTGCGGCCCTTAGATATCGAACAAAAGCAAGTACCACGCCGGGGATTTTGCAATTCAACGTGGAGTCATCTGCTGAGTTAGATGTGCTCCTCGAAGAGGCCTCCCGGCGTTCGGCGGGCCCCTTGCACGTTCCCGGGGTGTCTCTCCGAGTCAATCCGGACGTCAAGGCGGGTGGGCACCCGCATATTTCTACGGGCCTCTCCGAACATAAATTTGGCGTGGGTTGGCTAGAGGCTCGGACTCTCTACCGATTGCATCGAACCTCGAAGCATATCCGATGGCAGGGAATCAGTGCGCATATCGGATCGCAAATCGTGGAGCAAGCGCCCTTCCGCGAAGCCCTGAATCGCTTGGCCGCTTACCTGCTCGATCTGCGGCGTGAAGGCATTGCTTTGAAATATCTCGATTTTGGCGGTGGCCTGGGCGTGCGCTACATGAACGAAAAGCCGGTTCCGCGCAGAGTATATGCCCGAATGATTGCAGAGATGGTTCGGCCCCTCGGCGTTGCTTTGCTGTTAGAACCCGGCCGTTCCATTGTCGCCGCGTCGGCCGTCCTCCTCTCCAAGGTCATCTATACCAAGAAGAATTCGACAAAGTCGTTTGTCATTCTTGACGCAGCCATGAACGATCTCGCACGGCCTGTTCTCTACGATGCGCCCCACCCGATTACTCGTATCCACCAAATCAAGGCGAAAGAAAGCAAAGCGTTCGAGCGCGTGGACGTCGTGGGACCCGTGTGTGAAACGGGAGATTGCTTTCTGCAGGGCTGGCGGTTAGGCCGCGTGCAACCCGGAGACACCGTCGCGATCTGGGCTGCCGGTGCCTACGGCATGGTGCAGGCCTCAAATTACAACGGCCGAACCCGCCCCGCGGAAATCCTCGTCAATGGAAAGCGCGCTCGCCTGATCCGTCGCCGCGAGACTCCTGCCGACCTCTTGCGTACCGATCCGCTTGCCTTAGGCTAGGCCTCGCCCCACTTCAATTTGCTTCGCAGTATTTCAAAATAAGTCTTCTTCGGCGGATGAATCAACTTCAATCGTTCCGCAGCACGTGTAATCCGAACGCGATCGCCTGCTTGCAGCGGCACTCCAGTCTGCCCATCCAGCGTAAGAAAAACCGAATCTGAATTCTCGGCCATACGCAGTTCGATCTTCGAGGTATCAGGCACGACGACCGGCCGATCACTCAAGGTGTGCGGGCAAATAGGAGTAATCAGGATGGACTCGACCGCCGGGTGCACGATCGGTCCTCCCGCCGACATGGAATAGGCCGTTGATCCCGTCGGTGTCGCCACGATCAAGCCATCGGCGCGGTAACGGCACACAAATCCGCCGTCGATGTGGAGCTCCAGTTCAATCATCCTGGCCAGCGTTCCTTTATGGACGACGGCCTCATTGAGAACGCGTTGTTGCGTTAAGGTATTCCCGTCGTGCGTTCGTTCCACGAATAAAAGCACCCGCTCGCTCACCGGGGCGCAGCCTGCAAGAGCGTCTTCCAGCGCAGGATACAGTTCCTCGAGGGTAAAACTTGTCAAAAATCCCAGGCCACCAAGATTGATCGGTAAGATCGGGATTCCGTGGGGAGCCGCTTCTCGCGCGGCTGCTAATAGTGTGCCGTCCCCTCCCAATACCAGGAGAAGGTCCGCCTCTTGGGCAATCTGATGGCGCGTCTTGCCGAGTTCGCTTCGATTCAGTGGAATGGCCGTTTCCGCGTCAATCACAGTCGATACACCGTGCTCCTGAAGCCAGGTCAAAAGCAGCGGCACGATCTCGACGAGGATCGATCGCCGTGGCCGGGAGATAATGCCGACCGTTTTGTAGTGGGGCGATAGCGGCATGGATGATTGAGATTCTATCTTAGCTACTTTTCTAGCGTGAAGAAAATACTCCTGATTTCCTTCCGCTCCAGGCAAATGGCTCTGAGCAACTCCCTCAATTTTCAAGCCCAGTAATTCGGCCGCATGACGCACGCTGGCAATGGCAACTTCGTGTAGTTCAGCGTCACGTACGATTCCGCCTTTCCCGATGTCTTCGCGCTGCAGTTCGAACTGCGGCTTGACCAGGATTAGCAAATCGGCCCCTGCTTTCGCACAAGCCACCGCTCCCGGCAGAACTTTTTTCACTGCTATGAAGGACACATCTGCCACCACGAGGTCCACTGCTTCAGCCAGGTCACCGGCGGTTAGTTCCCGTGCGTTCTTCTTTAGGCGGATCACTCGCGTATCTTCGTGGAGCTTCCAGGCCAGTTGATCGGTGTTCACATCCACGGCAATGACACGGGCTGCCCGATGCTGCAGCAAGCAGTCCGTAAAACCGCCCGTCGATGATCCGATGTCCAGGCAGATCCGCGCATCAACGCTTATATGAAAATCTTCTAGTGCACCCTCAAGCTTGAACCCGCCACGGCTCACGTATTTCTGCAACCGACTGTGTACATCAATTCGTGCCGTCTCTCGGACGTTCATTCCTGCTTTGTCCGCTTTCTTGCCGTCCACTTCGATCTCACCCGCAAGGATCATCGCTTGCGCCTTTTGACGCGATTCTGCCAGGCCGCGCTCGAGCAGCAGTATGTCCAGCCTTTTGCGCGTGAGTTTGCCGCTCATTGGCTGTGATTCTACGTGCGGCGGCGAACCAGGAACTCGGCGATCGCGCGCAACCGTCCCGCACGCTCGCCATAGATTTGTAATTCGGAGATCGCCTTTGTGGATAGTTCCTCGGCAATTTCGTGCGATCGTTCCAAGCCGAAAACGGCGGGGTACGTGGCTTTTTGCTGAGCAATGTCTTTCCCCGCCGTTTTGCCAAGCGCCGCTGAAGATTCCTCCACGTCCAAAATGTCGTCGGTGACCTGAAACGCCCAACCAATGGTTTCTCCAAATCGGCGCAGCCGCGCGACATCTTCCGTCGAGACTCCGGCGCACAGTGCGCCCGATGTGATCGACGCTCTAATCAGCGCCGCCGTCTTCGAACGATGAATGTACTCGAGCGTCTCCGGGCCAACTTTCTTTCCCTCGCTCTCCAGGTCCGCCACCTGTCCGCCCACCATTCCATTTACAGTTCCTGCCGCTGTTGCGATCTCTGTCACCATGGCGACCTGCCGCTCTGCCGAAACCGGTGTGGCGGCGATCGTTTCGAACGCCAGGGTCAGGAGTGCATCACCTGCGAGGATGGCTGTTGCCTCGCCAAATTGCTTGTGGGAGGTAGGTTTTCCACGCCGCAGATCATCGTTATCCAAAGCGGGTAAGTCGTCATGAATCAGCGAGTAAGTATGGATAAACTCGATTGCGCATCCCGGATAAAGCGCTGGCGCAACTTCCGCTTCAAAAATGCGCGCCGTTTCTAAGCACAGAATCGGCCGGATCCGCTTTCCACCGGCGAAAACCGAATATCTCATGGCCTGGTGGATCGAGGGGGGCTGGAGCGATCCGCTGGGCAGCAAGCGCTCAAGGTGGGCATCAACCTCTAAACGGTCTTCTTCAAAAAAAGAGGGAAGTTTCATCGGGTCGAAGTGTTTTCCCGGCCCTGGCGTCGACAAGCCTTCACGATTTGCTCTCGCCTTCAGGTTCGAATGGTTCCGCAGCCAGTTTTCCGTCAGCTTTCTTTAGTAGTATTTCCACGCGGCCTTCTGCTTCTTCGAGTTGTTTCTGGCATTCCCTCGAGAGCCCCACTCCTTCTTCAAAAAGTTTCATCGCTTCATCAAGGGACAATTGTGGGCTCTCCAGTTTTTGCACTACCTCTTCCAGACGGGCGAGGGAGCGCTCAAAATCAGGTTTCTTGGTTGCCTCAGGTTTCCTTGCTGTTGGTTGATTCACGCCAATTCCTCTCGGACTGACCGCCGATTGCTCTCGTTACCTTCTAAGAAGCAGGCAGCCTCGCGTGCTCTTCGACTATTTCTGGCAAGACAAACAGCAATAGGTGGATCGGCCGCCTTGTTTTATCCGCTGGATCTGACCCCCGCAGCGCTTGCACGGCAACCCCTCGCGTTGGTAAGTACGAAGGATTTTCTCGAGTCCCTCAAACCACCACTCTGGGTCGCGAAGCACGGGCGCTGGGTCCAAGCAGCATTCTAAAGCACGCTGGAGAACTGACACAATTGCTTTATGTAAACTTGCCGCTTCTTTTTTGTTCAGCGAATTCGCTGCTCGCCGCGGATCCAGCCCGGCGTGCCATAACCCCTCACAGGAATAGATATTCCCGATACCCGCGATGCGTCCTTGATCGAGCAAGAATTCCTTCAAAGCTTGCCTGCTCGTCTGCAGTTCGGTGCGCAGGAATTGCGTCGTAAATTCCTCTGAAAGTGCATCTACTCCAAGTCGCCGCAACGGCAGGCAAGAATCGACTGACTCCCAACCGTGCACGCGTCCAAAATGCCTCCTGTCGACAAAGCCCAGCACGCCCTTTCCGAGTTCCCATGCTATGTCGACGTGCACGCCATGGGAATCCTGGTTCGCCCGTTCCAGCAACTCCTTCGAGTTCGAAAACCAGATGAGCTGCCCATCAAATCGAAAGTGTATTTCGATCAGCCCACGATCAAGCTCTAGAAACAGGTACTTTCCGCGCCTCCACACTTTGCGCACACACCGTCCCTGGCAGAGCCTTGCCAGTTGGGCAGGTTGGTGCGGCTTCGTAGCGATGGGATGAAACACGTGCACGCATCGAATCTGCTGTCCTCGTACCAGCGGGCGCAGTGTTCGTGCAATCGCTTCCACTTCAGGGAGTTCCGGCATGAGGGGAAGAGTCCTTAGGCGCCAGGCTTCAGTTTCAGCATGTGCTTTCTTACCTTGGCTTCCCCAGCGTCGGAGAATGGCCCATAGATGGGCTTGCCCTCAAACCAATAAGAGAATTGATCGCGATAATGCTCGCTTCCTGTTTGCCCGGATTCTCCGCCTGTAATCAAAATGATCGATTCATCCCAATTGGCTGGGTTCGCCACAAATCTCTCCGAGGGTCCATGGTAGCGGCTGGCGGCCCTGGGACTCCATTCTGTACCGGATTGCGGTTGATTCGTAATGCTCAAGAGTTTTTTCAGGATGCCTTCCCGAGCTAGGGGGTGCAGCATGTCCAGGTAGTTAAACCGCTTCCACACCCAGTCATCCGAGTCCGCATCCTTCGTTCTCTCTTCTAAACGCCTCACTGCGAGATCTGCGGCCGCGCTTAGCAGTTCGTCATAATTTTTGTAATCCGCAGGCAACCAGCGGCCCGGACGCTCCGTCAAGACCCGCTGCAAAAACGCCACACTTCGCCAGTGATAATGCTCCGTATCCTTTCCTAGATGCGGCTCCAGGATCAAGTCGAGCGCCTGAAACAGAGCCTCATCCAGAAACGACACTACCGGAGAGTTGGCATCCGCCATCCCGTTCCAGTCCTTGGCCTCTCGAATCAACCTCAGGGCACGCTCGTCTTTCGGCGGAGCCACTTTTGCCGCTGCGACCAACTGCTCGGCCAGAAATAAATGGGGATAGCTAAAGGTATCAGCTTGGATCTTCAGCATGTCTTCTGGCCGTAGATCTCGCTTGTCGTGCAGCAAATCGTAGATCCGCGCGGTACGATACGGCTCTTCCCAGTGGTCGGTGATGTACGGCTTGTAATTTGGGCCTGTGACTCGAGCATTTGCGGTGACGATCAGCCCGCTCTCCGGGTTGAATACCTGCGGTAGCTGCTCAAAGGGAATGTAGCCTGTCCATTCGTATCCGTCCGTATCCCCCGGCACCGGAACTTCTCCGTGTCCCTTTTTCCGTACAGGCACATGTGCTCCCAGTATGTAGCCGATATTTCCATCCACATCGGCATACACCACGTTCTGTCCCGGGCCCCAAATACCTTTCATCGTTTCCCGGAATTCTCCCCAGTTTTGTGCCTTCCCCAGCCAGTTGTAGAAATTACAGAGCGCGCCTGGTTCCAAAACTGTCCAGCGCATGGCGTAGCTCTTGTCACCGTCCTGGTATACAACGGGCCCGTGCCTTGTCACCACTAGGCGCAGGTGTTCATCCGACGCGCCCTTCACTTTGATCACTTCATCGTACAGGTCGGCCTTCTTCCATGCTCCATTCACTCGATACTCATCCGGATTCGCAGGATTGAACGTCTCGATGTACAGGTCTAGCACGTCGGCGCCGTTATTTGTGAAGCCCCAGGCAATTCGATCGTTGTGGCCGACGGCAATCATCGGCGCTCCCGGCAAGGCGAAACCCTTCACATTCCATTCCGGGGCTGTCAAGTGAACTTCATACCAGATCGGTGGCAGCGTCAGTTCTAGATGCATGTCATTGGCGAGGAGCGGCCTTCCTGTTGCCGTGTGACTCCCGTCTACTACCCAATTATTGCTTCCCAAGGAGTGCCGGATCTGGCGCTGTGATTCCTCCAGCCAATCCCGCACCTCCTCGCCCAACGCCGAGGTCAGGTCTGGGGAACGTGCAACCGCAGGCGCGGGGTAGGTCTCCCGGCTCGCTTTCAATACGTCCTCAGGCTCCATGTCATCTTCGTCATCGTCCGGGTCATTGTCGGTGTGTGCTGCTGCGTGCGGGTCCTTCCCTCCCTTGGGGTCGCCCACCACAAAGTGATCCATTGCTGCTTCGGGGCTGTAGAGATCCTTGGCCAGCTCCGAACCGACCTTGGCGGTCACGATCGCCCGGCCAATCTCCTCCTCCCGCGTGTCCGTCAGTGTCCGGTACATGTAGCAGGCAATGACCAGCGAATCCGATGGCCGCCACGGCTGTGGCTTGTAGTTCAGCAGGGTAAATTCGATGGGGAGTCTGGTGCTGTGCTGCTCGATGAATTGATTCACGCCCTTTGTATACGCTTCCACGATCCTGCGCACTTCCGGGCTCATCATCCCAAAGTCGCGTTCAGCCGCTCGACTAAAATTCAAAACACGAAAGTCTTCATCGATTTTCAACGTCGCAGGACCCAAAACCTCGGAGAGCTGGCCGCGCGCCGCTCGCCGCAATAAGTCCATCTGCCAGAGCCGGTCTTGCGCCGTCACGTAGCCTTGGGCCTCCGCGAGGTCCTCCACAGAAGAGGCTCGAATATGAGGGACGCCCCAATTGTCCCGCTCGACGGTAACTTGGCTTTGCAGGCCCGGCACGACGGCAGAACCGTCCAATTGGGGCAGGGGACGGTAGACAAACCACCAGATTGCTGTGGCGACAATCACCACCGCAATTCCGGTAATCCAGACCAATAGGCGTAGGACTGTCCGCACTCGGAAGACCACTCCCCAAGGGAATTTCCAGTCTAGTGGACCCTGCTAACCCGCGCAACCTGCTCTCTGGTGCAGTCGAGCGCTCGGCGAGGAAAAGGTGCCTGTGCCACTCTGGGCTCATGACTGTGAGCGGGAAGGCCGCTGGCCGCGGGGTGCTGTTACAATGCCGCTGGGGGAATAGGAGACGGCATGTTTCTGCTACGCCTCATCGGTGTTTTCATGCTGGTGGCGCTCAATGGCTTTTTCGCTGCCGTCGAGTTTTCGCTTGTGGCCGTGCGCATTTCGCGCGTGCGCCAATTGGTTGCACGCGGCAGTGCACAGGCGAAAATCGTGGAACATCTTCTGAGCGATCTACACCGCGTTGTTTCCGGCGTACAGGTGGGCATCACCCTGACGAGCTTGGCCATCGGTGCACTCGGTGAACTCACTCTGGCCAAACTGGTTCAGGAGGTGATGCCTGCCGAGGGCAGCGTTCGAACCCTGCTCCTGGTTCACGCCGTTGCCCTGACCGTTTCCTTCCTTTTCTTAAGTGCCATCCATGTCGTTTTGGGTGAACTGGTACCTAAGACCGTTAGCCTCGCCCGTGCCGAGCGAGTCGCCCTCCTGGTGTCGCGCCCGTTTCTGTGGTTTTTGAATACCTTTCGATGGGCCATCGACTTCCTCGATGGTGCTTCCGGCCTCATTGTGAAGGCGTTGGGCATCATGGCTCCCACCGGCCATGGCGTGGCCCACTCTACGGAAGAGCTTCAGATTCAGATCCAGCAGGCCCGTGAACGTGGCTTGCTCGCCGCCGGAGAAGAGAAGTTCATTCTCAGCGCCATCGAGCTGAGTCAACTGCAAGTCCGGGAAATTATGGTTTCGCGGCCGGACATGCACTCACTCCCCATCGAAGCCACACTCGATGAAGTCATGCGTGCATTCGCCACCACGCAACGCTCCCGCATCCCGGTCTACCGTGAGACCGTCGACCATGTCCTCGGTTTTGTCCACATCAAGGACATGATCTGGGTGCTTCTAGACCGCGAGCGTCGCCTCGACGAGAAGTTGCCACCGCCACCAGCCTTCGATCTCCGCCGCGTGCTCAGGGAAATCCTGATCGTGCCGGAAACGAAACCCGCTAGCGAACTCCTCATGGAATTGCGCTCTCGTCACGTAGGTATGGCGGTGGTCGTCGACGAATTCGGCAGCATCCTCGGGTTGGTCACTATGGAGGACCTGCTCGAGCAATTGGTCGGTGAAATTCACGATGAATTCGACGTTGTCGAAAAGCCCCTGACCCTCTCCGATGGCGCCGTCATTTTTGACGCGGCCCTTAACGTCCGCGATCTTGACAGCCAGTACAACATCACGCTCCCTGAAGATCCTGCCTACGCGACCGTAGGTGGCTTCGTGATGGATCAGCTTGGCTTTATCCCTCGTGGTGGAGAGAGCTTCGAATTCGGAACCTACCGTTTCACGGTCGTCGAGATGGATGGTCGGCGTGTAGCTCGGGTTAAGATTCAATTGATCCGGCCGAAGGACGCGGAACCTTCCATCGCTAGTGAATCCGCGGGTACGAACACAGGAGTTGCGGTCACCAAATCGAATTCGATCGCTAAGAAGAGCTAACTTCCCCTAGCCATGGCACGTCACCTTCTCCACCGCCTCCTGCTCACCCTCCCAGCCATCTGGCTGGTGCTCACCATGGTCTTCCTGCTCATTCACATTGTTCCGGGTGACCCTGTCGAGCAAATGCTTGGCGAGGGAGCCTCGCCGGGACAAGCGGCGCAATTGCGGCACTCTCTTGGCCTCGATCAGCCGCTTTACAATCAGTACGGTCACTACCTAGCTCAGATCGCTCGCGGCGATCTTGGACAGTCCTATAAATTCCAGTCCCCGGTGCGCCGAGTCATCTTCGAACGCTATCCCGCCACTCTTCAGCTCGCTTTCTTGGCGCTTCTCGTCTGCGCGGCCATCGCCATTCCCGCGGGCGTTCTCGCGGCTCATCGACGCGGGTCAAATGCGGATCGCTCTATCGGCGTCTTCACACTTCTCGGCTTGGCTGTCCCCAATTTCGCTCTTGGACCCCTGCTGATGACTCTGTTCTCCATCAAACTTGGCTGGCTACCCGTCTCAGGGCGAGGCGGCGTTCTCAGCTATTTTCTGCCTGCTGCGACGCTCGGCGCCGCTTTGGCCGCCATTCTTACACGCATGGTCCGAAGTTCCATGCTGGAAGAGCTTTCGAGCGACTATGTTCGTACTGCTCGCGCCAAGGGCCTTTCCACCACGACCGTTCTCGTGCGCCATGCCCTGCGCAATGCGCTCATCCCCATCATCACGATTCTCGGCCTGCAGTTTGGCACGCTGCTCGCCGGGACCATTGTCACCGAAACCATTTTTTCCTGGCCCGGCATCGGCCGCCTTACCGTCATGGCCATTTCCTCACGTGACTATCCGCTGCTGCAAGGCTGCATCCTGGTCATCTCGCTTTCCTACGTCTTGGTCAATCTCCTGACGGATGCGTTCTACGCCTTGATCGATCCGCGGGTGCGAAGGTCATGAATCTCAGCCCCAAGTTAAAAGAGTTCTTGCGTCAAAGTGCCCTTGCGCGAGCTGGCTTTGCCATCGCTTGTCTACTTCTGATCATCGCTCTGCTGGCACCTTGGATTTCGCCCGCTGATCCCGCCGCTCAAAATCTTACGGCTCGACTCCAGCCTCCCTCGATGGCCCACTGGATGGGGACCGACGAACTCGGCCGCGATATCCTCTCCCGGATTTTTTATGGAGCCCGCATTTCGCTCTTCGTCGCGATCTGCGTTGTTCTGGGTTGTGGCCTGACTGGCCTGACCTTAGGCATGCTGGCCGGCTATCATGGTGGAGTCTTTGACCGCGTTGTGAATCTCCTGCTCATCAATGCCTTTCTTTCTTTTCCCGGGGTGTTGCTCGCGATTGCCTTCGCTGCCTTCTTCGGTCCCGGAATCGGCAAGGTGATTCTCGCCCTGATCATTACCGGGTGGGCTGGCTACGCGCGACTCGCTCGCGCACAAGTCCTTAAAGTCAGAGAACTGGAATTTGTTCTTGCGGCGCGATCGCTGGGTGCCTCGCCTATCCGTATTCTCTTGCGGCACCTGCTACCCAACATTCTCCAGCCCGTGCTGATCCAGGCCACCATCGGTATGGCCGGTGCTATTCTGGCCGAAGCTACTCTCAGCTTTCTTGGTTTAGGTGTTTTGGCGCCGCTCCCCAGTTGGGGCGCCATGCTCAACGATGCGCGCAACCACCTCTTCGATGCGCCGTACATGGTGGCTTTTCCGGCTCTCGCTGTTTTATTGGCTGTTCTGGCGTTTAATCTACTCGGCGATGCCTGGCGCGACTGGCTCGACCCGCGCACACGGTCCCAGATGACGGCTCTGGATCATTCCCGCTAGCGCCCTCTGCGCATTTTCTTCCGTCTCGGCTGCACTCCGGTCCGTGCACTTCTCTCCCTAGCCTTCCCTGCAGCGCCCACTCTCCTGTCAGCGTTTCTCGACGTCGTGACCTACCTCGGTTACTCACTTTTGACTCGCAGAATGGCGGAATGTGGTCTTCCGGCCTTTTCAGGTCCCCGGCTTGCCTGCCGAAAGCTGTTCCGAGTTTCCCTACGATCCCTTGGTCAGTAGCACGGGCGTCCCCCGCCCAATTCCAAGTGTCTTAGACGCGTTTCCTTTATTCATCGCGATTTCAACGTATCCGCTCGATCCTATATAGGCGACAGGCTCCCCCGCGTTTCCGTTCGCAAACATACTGACGATCCTTGTCACGGGATGGCTTCCGGCCTGCAAGCGCACTTCACCCTTTTCTAAGGCGTCGGGCGTCAAATCCTCTGCTCGGAAGTTCGTGATCAGATTCCCGAATCCATCCACTTTCAGAACCACACCCTTCAGCAAGCCGTCTGCGTCTTTCGGCTTGGGGATCGCGAAGCGCTTGAAGTCTTCGATCACCTCACCCATGCTCGCCGGCTGCCAGTGTTTCGAAAGCCACCCGGCCACGGGCGCAAAGACGTCTCGCCCGTGGAACGTCTTGCTGACCGGTTGCATGAAATAATGCTCGCTCGTCAGGTGCCGCACCGCGAAATTCTGTTCCTTGTCGTACACGCCCGAAAGGACGCCGTTATCCGGCGCAACAAAATATTGATTCTGCCCGCTGACCAAAATTGGTCGCCTCTCTGTGCCCACTCCCGGGTCCACGATCACTACATGAATGGTGCGTGGCGGGAAATAGGCATAGGCCGAGGCAATGGCCAGTGCTCCGTCGAGCAGGTCATACGGCGTCACCGCATGCGTAATGTCGATGATCGCCGCTTCCGGGTTGATTTTCAGGATGACCCCTTTTAACACTCCCACCAGATGGTCATTCGTCCCGTAATCCGTCGTCAGTGTAATGATTGGGTTAGTCAAGTCGATCTCCCTCTCCCTTGGAATTGCGCCACTTGGCCCACGAGGTGGAGAGGCACCCCGCATCTTCGACGCTATCGGACCCCAGCCAAGTTGGCAACAATTCACCCGTCTGACGCTACGCAAGCGCCAACCTCGCCAAATACAAGCGAAAAGCCTCCGGACGTCCTTGCGTTCCCCTTACGCCCATCGTACGATTTGAAATTGGTGTGTCGCACGGATTTTGCTCCGTAGACTTTCGTCCGGTGGTTTCCCGTTCCTCGGATTCCACCCTTCTCGGTCTCGAGCCAGGAGATGTTCTGCATGAAATCGGTCGTCGTGGTGGGCGCGCAGTGGGGCGACGAAGGCAAGGGCAAGGTTGTCGATTATCTCGCTGGATCGTTTGACTACATCGTCCGAGTCGCCGGCGGCCACAATGCAGGCCACACCGTCATCATTGGCAAAGACCGTTACGTTCTTCAGTTAATCCCGTGCGGAATCCTTCGCCCTAAGCAGCACGCTGTCATCGGCGCCGGTGTCGTTATTGATCCCGCCGCTCTGGTCGCGGAAATCGAAACTCTGGCCAAGGCCGGAGTCGAAGTCAAGGGCCGCCTGCACATCAGCAATCGCGCCCATTTGATTTTTCCGTATCACCGCGAACTGGACATGGCCGCAGAAGCCGCTCGTGGTGCCAATAAAATCGGGACTACCTCGCGCGGCATCGGCCCGGCTTACGAAGACAAGATGGCTCGACGTGGCCTGCGCGTCGTCGATCTCCTCGATCCCGTTCTCTTCCGCGAAAAAGCTGCCCGCGTGGTCGCCGAGAAAAATCGCATTGCTCAAGGCGCCTACGGTGCACAAGTCGATTTCGCCCACGAAGTCGAAACTTCCCTCACGCTAGGCGAAAAGATCAAATCCTATATTTGCGACACCGCGGAGCTCGTCAACCGCGCGCTCGACGAAGGCAAGTCCGTTCTTTTCGAAGGAGCGCAAGGCACCATGCTTGACATTGACCATGGCACCTACCCCTTCGTGACCTCCTCAAGTGCCACCTCCGGCGGTGCCACCACCGGCGTTGGCGTGCCACCCACGAAAATTCGGCACGTTCTAGGTATTTCCAAGGCCTACACCACGCGCGTCGGAGGCGGCCCGTTTCCCACCGAAATGCCCGACCTGGAAGCCCAAGAAGTTCGCGAACGCGGCAAGGAATTTGGCGCTGTCACCGGTCGTCCACGCCGTTGCGGATGGTTGGATCTCGCCGAACTTCGCTACGCCAAGATGATCAACGGCATCGATTCGCTCGCCGTCACTAAGCTCGATGTCTTCGACACGCAACGCGAAATCAAAGTGGGTGTCGGCTACACCTATAAAGGGTCACCTATCCACGAAATGCCCGCCTCCGCCGAAGTGTACGAGCGTGTGACTCCTGTCTACAAGACTCTTCCTGGCTGGTGCGAGAACACCTACGGCGCCAAAGACGCCGCGAAACTGCCCAAAGCTGCCATAGACTACCTGCGTTTCGTTTCCGATTTCCTCCAGGTTGAAATTGGCATGATCTCGACAGGCCCGGAACGCGACGCCACCATCATCCAGCCCGGCACGCTCCTCGCCCGCTGGCTCTAAACAGGTACAATAGCAGGGCTTTGCGCTGAGGATTTATGCTCCCTTTCGAAGAAGCGCGCCAACTCGTCATCGCCCAATGCAGATCTCATGCGGGCGTTCGCCCGGCGCTCTCTCTTGCCATTTCAGAGGCACTCGGCCACATTCTCGCTCAGGAGATTCGCTGCGACCGCGAGTATCCTCCCTTCCACCGTTCCACACGTGATGGTTACGCCGTCAGTGCCAGCGAAGTTCCACGGGGAGCCACCCTTCGTTGCGTCGGCGAGATAAAAGCGGGCGACACCGTTTCTCAAGCGCTCGACCCCGGAACTTGCATTCAGATCATGACCGGCGCTGCCGTCCCCCCCGGCTCGGACGCAGTGGTCATGATTGAATTCACGCATCGCTCCGGCGACACCATCACATTCGGTCGCGCGACCCAAGCTGGCCAGAACATCGTGCCACGTGGAAGCGAAGCTCGTGCCGGTGACCTCGCGCTCCAGCCAGGCCAGCGTCTCGGATTTGCGGAACTGGCCATCGCCGCCCAAGTCGGAGCCACTACTCTCCGTTGCCACAAAAAACCACGCGTGGCCATCCTTTCCACGGGCGACGAAGTCGTAGCGATCACTGAAACTCCCGGGCCCTACCACATCCGCAACAGCAACACCATTTCCCTTGGTGCCCAAGTCCAACTCGTCGGGGGAGAACCAGTGCCCCTGGTAAATGCTCTCGATCGCGTCGACGACTTATCCGCAAAAATCGAGCAAGGCCTTCACGAAGACATTCTCGTTCTCTCCGGCGGTGTTTCGATGGGGAAGTACGACCTCGTTGAATCTGTCCTCAAGGGCATGGGCGCTGAATTTTTCTTCGACGCGGTCGCCATCCGGCCCGGTAAGCCTGCTGTTTTCGGCCGTTGCCGAAACACCTTAGTATTTGGGCTACCCGGCAACCCCGTTTCTACGATGGTTACCTTTCAACTCTTCGTCACCCCCGCTGTGGATATCCTGAGTGGCGCCGCACCTCGCCCTCTACCTTTGCTCGAGGCTACTCTGGCCGAACCCCTCGCGGAGAAGTCGGGTCTCACCCATTTTCTGCCTGCTCGACTCGATTGGGACTCCTCTTCTCCGAAGGTTCGGGCACTTCCCTGGCATGGCTCCGGAGACCTCTCCGCGCTCACCCGCGCGAACTGCTTTCTGGTCGTCCCTTCTGACCGCTCCACTCTTCCCGCGGGAGAGAAAGTTTCCGTTCTGCCTCGGGCAGACGTACTCTAGACATTCTTCATGGCCAAACTATCTCACTACTCCAAGCGCGGCGAAGTCACCATGGTCGACGTCTCTGCGAAATCCGTAACCACGCGCACCGCCACTGCCCAGGCTTTCGTTCGACTGTCCCCCCGTGTCCTCCGCGCTGTCCGCCAGCAAAAGAACCCCAAGGGCAATCCTCTCGAAATCGCCCGGATCGCGGGAATCGCCGCAGCCAAGCGCACTGCAGAGTGGATACCTCTTTGTCATCCACTGCCCATCACCTACATTGATGTGACCTCGCGCCTATGCAAAGATGGGGTGGAAGTTGTTTCGAAGGTTACGGCCAAGGCGCAGACGGGCGTGGAGATGGAAGCGCTGGTTGCTGTCACCTGTGCCGCCCTCACGGTCTACGACATGTGTAAAGCCCTCGACAAAGGCATAGAGATTACTGGCATCCATCTGCTGGAAAAGACCGGCGGCAAAAGCGGCGACTACCACCGCGCCTCTTCGAAGTACTCCCGGAGCTCCAAGCGATGAGCGCGGCCACCAACAAAACCGTCAAGCTGCTCGTTGCCGAGGACAATCCCATGGTGCGCGATCTTGTTGCCAAGGGACTTGAACCCTTCTGTGAGGTCCTGATCGCCGCCGATGGTGCAGATGCCCTCCTGAAGGTCATCGACGATCCCCCCGATGTCATTCTTTGCGACTACAACATGCCTGGCCTCAACGGCCGCCAACTGTTCGAAAAACTTCGCTCACGGGAAGCCACTCGCCACATTCCGTTCCTCTTTATGGCCAGTCGTAGCGATATCGAGGAGCGCCTCCGACCCCTGATTGAGGGCGCTGAGGATTTCATCTCCAAGCCTTTCCTCATCAAAGACCTTGTCCGCTCCGCCAAGAAAGTGGTGGATCGCCTCCACCTGGAAAAGCTCCAGAAACAAGCCTCCCGGCCCGGCGTGATCCAGGGCCGTCTCGAAGAGATGAGCATGATCGACCTTATGCAGTCTCTTGAGATGGGACAAAAGTCCTGCCGCTTGGTGGTTCAGAAGGGCCCTGAGCGAGCCGAATTGTATTTCGCCAGTGGTCAATGCCGCGACGCGAAAATGAACGATCTGTCCGGCGACGATGCTGTCTTGAAAGTAGTCCTCTGGACCGAAGGCGCCTTCGAAATTGACTTCAATGCCGCCAATGCTTCGACCGCGACCACCACGACTCGTAGCACCACCGGCCTTCTCATGGAAGCCATGCGCCTGATGGACGAAGCCAACCGCGACGCCGTCGGCACGGGGTAAGAGTAGTCAGCTTTGGGTTGTACGTTTTACCGTCGTCGCTTCACAGGCTAGTGCGCGATTTCCTATTTTCTTTACTTTGAACTTATAACTGAGAACTTTAGACTCTTCATGCGCGTTGCCATTCTAACGATCAGCGATTCCGTTGCACGTGGTGAACGCGAGGACCTCTCTGGCCCCGCGCTCGTTCTGCGTTGCCGCGAACTTGGCTGGGTCGTGACTTCGGCCCTCCGCTGTTCGGACGACCCCGCCGCCGTCCGCAGCCAATTGCGTACAATTGCCGACTCCGCTGGCGCGGACGTTGTCCTCACCACTGGCGGAACAGGTCTTGGCCCGCGCGACACCACGCCCGAAGCCACGCTGGACGTTGCCGATCGTTCCATCCCCGGTCTCGCTGAAGAAATTCGCCGCAAGGGTGTTGAGAAAACTCCGACCGCAGTGCTCTCTCGAGGAGTCGCGGTGGTCCGTCACAAAACCATCATCATCAACTTACCTGGCAGTCCCAAAGGCGCGGTGGAGTCACTGGATGCTGTCGCGCATCTCCTTCCGCATGCTGTCGAGGTTCTTCGAGGCGCTCATCACGGTTAATGCCAGTTTTATCGGGTTTCTATCGAGAATCAGTGGGATTGGGTGTGTATTTCTACAGCCGCCAGCTTGCTCTTATTTTTGTTTTCCACCAGTGTCATTTTGTAGTGCAGGCGTAGGATCGTGAGCCCCACAAACGAGATGGCGTGGTCAGTCCGGAGGACACCCTCTTCGTCAACGTAAACGCGAAAGATCTCGTGCAAAGTGGAGAAATTCCTAACGTACCAGGCATTTTTTCCAGCTTCCACGATACGGTAAAACCCAGAACGACCAAAGGCGGCTCCCGTGGAAACTAGGCCGAAAGATCCATCGGCGTACGAGCAGGGCCGGAGGTACACATTGGCGCTGCCACGACAAGGAAAGGTGACTTTCACGCAAGTGTTGGCTTCGCCGGGAATCCGCGTGGTCGAATAGATTCCCGCGTAGATCACTTTTCCGTTGGACCTGAATCGCCTGAGCCAGCCCGTGTAGACCAGCCGTCCGGATCCTGGCTCATTTAGTTGCACCACTTCGCTCGTCATTCCCTTCGCGACCTCGAGTGAAGAAATGGGAAAATTCAATTGGTCCATACGCCGGCTGATAAATTCCACCAGCAGCCAAAGAAAGAATTTTCCTGCCAGGGACACCTCGCTCCAAACTTCCAGATGGTAGGAAGCGGCATGCTCGTAGAAGTGGCGTATCCGAGGATCCACTTGGTCGGTGATGCACGAGGGACCTCGCAGCACGTCGAAATCGGGAATCAGGCCGGCGTCGGGAGGAGTGCTCACGTCCAGATGGTCTGCTTCGGCGATTCGCTGATAGAAACCGCTGCCGATGGCGCCGGGTTTTCCCGGGAGGCAATCCAACCACGGGGCGTCCTGCCTTTGAATTCTGCGCCCCGTAAGGCGAACCATCCACTCGATGCCGGTCTCGAGGACCCACGCAAATGCAGCATGGACGCTTTGCCCGATTCCCCCTTGGGGCTCATTTGCGGAAAGGGAATGAACCTCGGGAGCCGCCTCTCGATTGTCGATCGGAGAACGCATTCTTTCTGAATTATCCCATCTCTTTGCGACGGCGAAATGCCGTAGGTCTACTTTGTGCTCCCACCGCTACTTGCCCACCACGGGCAGCACAATTCGCGACTGGTAGACTGCGTCGTGGTGAATCGTAATCCGGCCTGGTTTCGATTCGGCCGACACAATTTCTGATTTTCCTGTCTGCAGATTCCTCGAAAAGTGCGGATAAAACGCGCCGGAGATTTGCACCCGGATCCGGTGGCCTTTGAGGAATACATTGCTCGTCAACAACCGATTCAGTTCCAACTTGTAGATTTTCCCCAGTTCAACTAGTTTCGGTTCGACCGTCTCTTCCCGGTAACTTGCACGCAAAACGTCCAATCCTGGACTCATCAGATTGAACGCTGTGCCATCCGGCGCCACGTCCAAAAGTCGAACCCACAGATCGAAATCCTGAACATCCGCCGAGACATAGATCTCCGCCTGAATCGGTCCGGTCACCTCCAAGTCTTCCTTCATCGGCTCCGAATCGAACGTCAGTACATCCTTGCGCCCGAGCAGTGCTCGATAGTCGTGAGCGCCGTAGGAGTCGTACGCATCCGCAACAGGATGCAGGGGGTCCGACACCAAGGTATTTTCACCTGCCAGGATGACCGTCAAGTTCGGCGCGAGCCCTCCCGCCGTCGAATTACTCGAGCCCGACTGTAAATAAAACGACTTTGCCTTCGCACGTTCCAGGGGCCACACTTCCTCATCCCGCCATTCGTTCTTTCCCATGACGAAAATCCGTACTGGTTTTTCGCGATCCACCCCGTTGTCCATGTTTCGCAAATAATGGTCCATCCAACGCAGAATCATCTCGTCGTAATCTATCGGTGCAGCCGGTCCGAAGTCTCGCTCTCCACTTTTCCGGGTATCCTGCCCGCCGTGCGTCCATGGCCCAATCACTATGTGCGTTCCTGGTTCGGCCTCGCTCTTCCTCGCTGCCAGCAGCCCATTGAAATTTGTTGTCGCTCCGTCAGGGCCGTAGGCTTCGTCATACCAGCCAGAAAAATTCAGCACCGCGCAATGCACGTGACCATATTTATTCCGGAGTTCTGCCCAATCCCACCAGGCGTCCGCCGGCGGATGCGCCAGCCACCGGTAGTAATAAGGGGCGGCTTCCTTCAAATCAGGCAATTCACCCAGCGGGAGGAATCCTTCGATCCGTTGCTGCTCTTTCTTCCAGGTTGCTGCCGCTTCCTCGTCCGTCCGCGGCCCCGGCAAGCCTTCCCGCTTCCGCGTATCTGGCGCGATATTCATCCAGATCCATTCGAGCCATGACCCATCAAACAACCCGCCCGAATAGAAAAAATTTCGCGGCGTGGAGAATGTCATCGCAGGAACCATGGCCTTCAAATGGGGAGGATTCTCAACTGCTGCCAGCCACTGCACTGCTCCTGGGTATGACAACCCAAACGTCCCCACGGTTCCATTCGACCATGGCTGCTGGGCAACCCACTCGATCGTGTCATATCCGTCTTTGCCCTCCTGTTGGTAGGGCGTAAACTCCCCGTCGGATGCGTATCGTCCACGCACATCCTGAATTACCACTGCGTACCCGCGTTTCACCGCCTTCTCGAAGGTAGTCCAGTCCTTTTGCGCATCCCGCTTTCCATACGGTGTGCGGTATAACAGGGCAGGAAATCGACCTTCCGCTTTCGGCAGCCATACATCTGCGCGTAGCCCCACTCCATCTCTCATGCGGACGAGCACATCCTTTTGCCACACGCCCTCGTCCGCCAGCTTGGTTCTTCCCCTGGCGGAGTGCGCCAGCCAGGCAAAACCAAAACTTGCCACGACAACGGCAAACACGAACGAAACCCACGCTCTTGTTCTCATGCGGCGCATTCTATCCGAACCCGCCGCGATTCGCTTGTTGACCACCTGCTCTTCCTCCGTGACAATGATCTGACCATGACTACCCAACTTTTGGACAAGAACCTTGCCGTTCTTGGCACCGGCAAACTCGGCAGTATCCTCCTTCGGGCGTATCTCAAGCAGGGTCTTTTCTCTCCCAAGCGAGTTACCGCCACCGTTCGACACGAGGAGAAGGCCGCACTTCTTGCCAAGGACCTCGGCGTCAACGTCAGCACCAACAATCGCAGCGCCGTCAAGAATGCTGATGTCATTCTGCTTGCGGTGAAGCCCCAAGTCGTTGGCGATGTTCTGAAGGAAATCAAGCCCGCTCTCGGAAAAGGTGCACTCGTCATTTCCGTTGCCGCATCTGTCCCCACTTCCTATATCGAAAAGCGCGCCAAAGACAAGGTCCCAGTCATCCGCGCTATGCCCAATACCTGCTCCGCCGTTGGCTGCGGCATGACCGGCATCTGCCGCGGTGCCCATGCCTCCGCAGAACATCTGGAAATCGCTAAGGCCATGTTCGGTGCCGTCGGACGCACGGTGGTCGTCGACGAGAAGAATATGGACGCGGTTACCGGTCTTTCTGCCAGTGGCCCCGCTTTTGCCTACATCATCCTGGAATCATTTGCCGAAGCAGGCGTGAAGGTCGGCCTTCCTCGCGATATCGCCACGCTCCTTGCCGCCCAGACCATGAAAGGTGCCGCAAGCGTTGTCCTGGAAACAGGGGACCACCCCGCTTTGCTGAAAGACGCGGTTACCACGCCCGCTGGCTGCACCATCGATGGCATCATGGAACTCGAAGAAGGCAAACTCCGGGTCACCCTGATTAAGGCGGTGGTGAAAGCTACGCAACGCGCCGGTGAACTCCTCTTCGAAAAGTAAGTGATGCCTGACCTTGCCAGTGACGCGGGAGTTTGTGTTAGCATGCCCGGAGAGTTCAAAAGATGCCCGATGCCTACATCCCGGTCTTGATCTTCGCCCTTATTGTCCTGTCGTTTCCGGTGTTGGCTCTTCTTATATTTAAGCTGATTCGCCCCGAATCGCGGGGCGGTCCCGCCAAGTTTCAACCTTACGAGTGTGGCGTCCCGGCGGAGAGCAACGCCCGCGGCCGCTACTCAGCTCGCTTCTACGTAGTGGCAATGCTTTTCGTCATCTTTGACGTCGAAACCATTTTCCTCTTTCCTTGGGCCATTCTCTATCGTGGCTGGATCAATCAGCACATGGGGGCCTTCGCTCTTGTCTCTATGTTTGTCTTTCTGGGTGTCCTGCTGGTCGGCTATATTTGGCTTTATAAAAAGGGCGCGCTCGATTGGGCCTGACCTGCTGCCGATTACCCTCAAACACTGCAAAATCGCTCCCCTCCGACCTTTGAACCTCCACTTTGCTTTTTTTCCTCTGTCTGTGTTCACGCTCATTGACTGCCTTTATCTCCTATGTTAGAAACGCTGTGAGCGATGGGAATAGCTGCCAGGTCGCGGATGAGTGTCTCCGCCTTGCAGGATGGCTTGCGCGTTCTCGCTCCTTCCTTGCGCACGCAGCCTTGATTTTCGGCCATCGTCAGTTGATCGAGTTCACGGCGCACTGTTCTCATTTTTCTGGTTGCTACATTGCAGCAAATTGGTCCCAGGGTCCATGGCAGACGAGTCCAAGCCATCCCAAGAGCCTGAAAGTAATCCGCCGAAGCCTACGGACGCTTCTCCAGCGCCTATGCCGAAGAGCACGGCCGCGCCCGCATCTCCTGCGGCTGCCAAGCCGGCCGCTCCTGCGCCCAAAGTTCTCCCGGCTGCGCAAATTCCGCTTGCTAACGATCTTGTCCGTCGCTATCGCGAGCGCTTTGGTGCCGCCATTTTGGATGCTCTCGAAGATCGCACGCAGCCCTACCTCGTCATCGACGCGTCCGAACTCTCTGCAATCGCGCTTTATTCCCGCGACGAGGAAAAATTCGATCTCCTCGAGGATTTCACCGCGGTCGATTGGCCGCGCCGCGAGAAGCGTTTCGATCTCGTCGCCATTCTCTATTCGTTCCCTAACAACACCCGCCTCCGCCTGAAAATTCCTGTTGCCGTGGACGAGCACCCCGCCAGCCTTGGCGAAACCTGGCCCACCGCCAATTGGCTCGAGCGCGAAATTTTTGACATGTTCGGCATTGAGTTCGCTGGCCATCCAGACCTGAAGCGCATTCTCCTCCCCGATGGATGGCAGGGGCATCCGCTCCGCAAGGACTACGACATTCTCTTGCAGGACACTGCGTGGGTCCGAGAAAACCTCGGGATCGACAGCGGTCAGTAGGTTTAGGAGACGTGGCAGACACAGTGCAGGAAGACGCAACGCAAAGACAGGACACGCTACTCGGCGCCGACGAACTGGTCCTCAACATGGGGCCGCAGCATCCGTCCACGCACGGCGTCCTTCGCGTGAAACTCAAACTGGATGGTGAGCGCGTTCGCGGCACCGAATGCGTGATCGGCTACCTCCACCGCGGCGTCGAGAAGATTGCCGAGAACCGCACCTATCAGCAGTTCGCGCCCTACGTCGACCGCATGGATTATGTGGCGGCTGTCAGCAACGGATTGGGGTATTGCGAAGCAGTCGAAAAACTTTTGACTGTGGAAGCTCCCATCCGCGCAAAGGTCATTCGTACCATCCTTACAGAACTCCAGCGTATCGCCAGCCATCTGCTCTGGCTTGGCACCCACGCCTTGGACATCGGCGCGCTCACACCGCTCTTCTACTGCATGCGCGAACGCGAAGAAATTCTGAAAATCTTCGAAAAGTACTGTGGCGCGCGTCTGACCACCCACGCCTTCCGCATCGGCGGGCTGCAATACGAGAGCTACGACGGCTTTGAGAAAGATGTAGAACGATTCTGTAAGGACTTTGAGCGCCGCATTCAGGAATACGTCGACCTGCTCACCGGTAACAGTATCTGGATTGGTCGTACCCGCAACGTCGGCGTTCTCAACGCGGCAGACTGCATTGCGCTTGGCGCCTCAGGCCCTATTCTCCGCGCGAGCGGCGTGAAATGGGATCTGCGCAAAGCTCAGCCCTACGCCGCCTATGACCGCTATCAATTCGAAATCCCAACGGGCACAAAGGGCGACACCTACGATCGCTACATGGTTCGCATGGAAGAGATGCGACAGTCGCGCCTTATCTGTCTGCAGGCCATTGAGAACATTCCCGACGGCCCCATCTTTGGCAAGGTAGGCAAGGTCATCAAGCCTGCTCCGGGGGAGATTTATCATTCCATCGAAGCCCCCAAAGGCATTCTGGGCTATTACATCGTCAGTGATGGCACCACCCAGCCTTATCGTGTGCGCATTCGCCCGCCATCCTTCGTTAATCTCCAAGCCCTCGACAAAATGATCCGTGGCCATCTGGTCGCCGACGTCGTCGCAGTCATTGGCACTCTCGATATCGTTCTTGGCGAGGTGGACCGCTAACCCATGAATCCCACCACCCAGGCGGTCATCAGCTTTCTCGCGACTTGGTGGGTCGAACTTGTCTGCGGCGTGGTCATCGTCGCGGTTGTTCCGCTCATTGCTGGCTACGTTGTTCTGGTTGAAAGGAAGCTCATGGCCGACATGCAGGCGCGTCTCGGGCCCATGCGTGTTGGCCCTCACGGCCTGCTGCAGCCTATCGCGGACGCCCTCAAGCTGCTCATCAAGGAAGACATCGTCCCTGAAAAGTCTGACGCCTTTATCTTCTGGTTTGCACCCGTGATCTCCATGGTCGCTGCGCTTACTTCCATGGGCGCGATTTACTTTGGTCCGGCGTTCCGTGTGGCCCAGGACATTAATATCGGCATCCTTTTCGTGATGGGCGTCAGCTCCCTCGGCTTTCTCGGCATCATCCTTGGGGGTTGGGCCTCCAACAGCCATTACTCCATCATCGGCGCCATCCGCAGCACCGCTCAGCTTGTCAGCTACGAAACTGCCGGCGGCCTGGCCATCATCAGCGCCTTGCTCCTCTCTGGCACTCTGAGAATTCACGCTATTGTCGATGCGCAGTCGGACCACCGGGTTTGGTTCATTTTCCTCGCTCCCGTGGCGTTCTTCACTTATCTGGTCTCCTCCATCGCAGAAACAAACCGCGCGCCCTTCGATCTCCCCGAAGCCGAATCCGAACTCGTTGCCGGCTACATGACGGAGTACAGCGGTTTCCGCTGGGCGCTCTATTTCCTCGGCGAGTACGCCAACATGATCGTGGTGGCCTCGGTCGCAGCCACGCTGTTCCTTGGTGGCTGGCTTCGTCCATTCCCGAACGTCCATTGGCTGAACTGGCTGGACCTTCTGCCTGCGCTACTGATCGCCTTGGTTGGCGTCTATTGTGTCTACAGAGCGGGGAAGCAGCCTGTTAAGGTCCAAGGCTGGTTCCTGTGGGCCGTCGCACTGGCCTGCTTTGCCGTCGCCCTCATCTTCCTTGCGCCTTGGATTTTCGCTCCCTGGAAGTTTGCCATTGCGGGTCTCAACGGCGCCTTCTGGTTCCTCCTGAAGGTTTCCGCCTACATTTACGTTTTCATGTGGCTGCGTTTCACTTTGCCTCGCTACCGCTTCGATCAGCTCATGCATCTCGGCTGGTACATTTTGATTCCCCTGGCCATCGTCAACGTTTTCTCCGTTGGCGTGGCCCTGCTTCTCGAATCGGAGTATGGCTGGAATCGCTGGCTCGCCATGATTGCGACCACGGCTTTTACCTTGGCTGTTTCTCTGTACCTGGTGCATTTGCAGGATAAGCGTGCCGCGGCGGCTTCGTCTGCTGCGACAGTGACGACGGATTCCTATGCTGGATAGCATCCTCTTTTACTTCTTCGCCGGCGTCGCGGTTCTCAGCGCCGCGCTCATGGTGACTCGTCGCAACGCGCTCCACTCTGCCGTCTTTCTGATCACCGCGCTGCTCGCTACCGCCGGCATCTTCCTGCAACTTCGTGCCGAATTTTTGTTCATCGCGCAAATCATCCTCTATGTCGGCGGCATCATGGTGCTGTTCATCTTCGTCATCATGCTCGTCCGTCTCGATGCCCCTATTCACCAGATACGTTTCCGCATGCAGAAGCTTGTGGCGTTGCTCGTCGCCGTGACTCTGGGATTCGAAGCCGGCGTGATTGTCTATTTCGCGCGAACATTGCCCGGCGGCGGCTTATTGATTCAAGGAAGCGCACCGGCGAATAAGCTGCCCCCCAATTCCGAGGAGTTGGCCAGAAGCCTGTTCAGCAATTACCTCTTGCCATTTGAAATTGCCAGCGTGCTCCTATTGGTTGCCATGGTGGGTTCTGTGGTCATGGCCAAAAACAAAAAAAGGACTGACGAAACATGATGTCCCCGGCGCATTACCTCTTGCTCAGCCTGGCGCTCTTCCTGATTGGCTGCATCGGCGTCGTCACTCGTCGTAATGTCATCGTGGTCTTGATGTCCATCGAACTCATCCTTAACGCCGTCAATATCAATCTTGTCTTGTTTTCCCGTATCTTTGGCGATGTTGCCGGGCAGGTTTTTGCTCTCTTCATCATTGCGGACGCGGCCGCCGAAGCCGCCGTCGGTCTCGGCATCATCATCGCCTTTTTCCGCAATCGCGAGACTGTCCTCGCTGACGAAATGGACCTTCTCAAATGGTAATGAGCCTAACGATCACAAGGTCATCCCCAATGCCGACTTTGTCCCAGAAATCCGTCTTCGGAACAGGTCAGGCCAACCTATGACCTCCTCCAACTATTTCCTCGAGCATCTTTGGTTTATCCCGCTCTTTCCTCTGGTCAGTGCGGCGTTGATGCTCTTCCTCGGCCGACTTCTCCCCAAGAGCGCGGTCAGCTTCTTTTGCGTAGGTAGCGTCTTCCTTTCCTTTCTTCACGCCGTCGGCGCGGCCTCGGTCCTCTATTTCTCCTATGACCCCGGCCATCGAGTGTTTCAACGGATCTATTTCGAATGGGTAACCCCTGGTGCAATCCCAGCCGTGGGCGGTCCTGTCCCCTTCCTTGCCGACTGGGGTTATCTCCTCGACCCGCTCTCCTGCGTCATGATTCTCGTGGTCACCGGCGTTGGTTTCCTCATCCACGTCTATTCCATCGGCTATATGAGCCATGAGGGTGGCTACTACCGTTTCTTTGGCTACTTGAACCTCTTCATGTTCTCCATGCTCACCCTGGTTCTGGCCAACAACCTGCTGCTCCTCTTTGTGGGCTGGGAGGGTGTGGGCTTGTGCAGTTATCTGCTGATCGGTTTCTATTTCCTGAAGAAATCTGCATCCGACGCCGGCAAGAAAGCCTTCCTGGTCAACCGTATCGGTGATACTGGATTTCTCCTTGGCATCTTCTATATCGCCGCGACTTTCGGTACAGTCCGGTTCACCTCTCAGAGCCTCGTCGATCCGGTCGCTTTTTCCGGTATCAACGAAACTCTTGCGGCCATGCTCAGCCAGGAGCGTCTGCTCGCTGGTGCGCCCGTCCTGACCGCCATCGCCCTGCTTCTCTTCGTTGGCGCCACGGGCAAGTCAGCCCAGCTTCCTCTCTATATTTGGCTACCGGACGCCATGGAAGGCCCGACGCCAGTCAGCGCCTTGATCCACGCCGCCACCATGGTCACGGCCGGCGTCTACATGGTTGTTCGCATGAACGCCATTTATCAGCTCGCGCCTCTGGCCATGGATGTGGTCGCTGTCGTCGGGGCTCTCACGGCCATCTTCGCTGCCTCCATGGCTCTCGTGCAGACCGACATCAAGAAGGTTCTTGCCTACTCCACCATCAGCCAGCTCGGCTACATGTTCCTCGCTCTCGGCGTCGGCGCCTTTGCCGCCGGCATTTTCCATCTGATGACTCACGCGTTCTTCAAGGCGCTCCTCTTCCTCGGCGCAGGCAGTGTCATCCATGCACTCTCCGGTGAACAGGATCTTCGCAAAATGGGTGGCCTCTGGAATACCGTTCCTGCGACGTCCCGGCCGTTTCTTATTGCCACTCTAGCGATTACGGGAACGCCCCTCTTCGCCGGTTTCTTCAGCAAGGACGAGATTCTGGGCCGCGCGTTCGCACGATCTGCGACGGTCGATCGTTACCTCGCGCTCTGGCTCGTGGGCCTGGTCACCGCCGGCCTAACTGCTTTTTACATGTTCCGCTTGCTGTTTCTGGCCTTCTTCGGGCTCTCCCGAGTCTCGCCGGAGGTCGAACACCACATTCACGAATCGCCCAAAACGATGACGGTCCCGCTGATGATTCTCGCTGCTCTTTCCCTCGTCGGCGGCTGGTTCGCGCTTCCTGCGCTGTGGGGCGAAGAAAGCTCTTTCGAAAAATTCCTTGAGCCCGTTGTCCGTGGCATCGTGCCGGAAACGGTCGCGGTGAAATTTGTCCATCACACCTTGCTTACAGAATATCTGCTAATGTTCTCATCCGTCGGCATCGCGTTCCTGGGATTCTTGCTGGCCTACAGGCTTTATCTCCAGCATCCGCAACTTCATTCCAAAGTTGCCGCTTCCTGGCCTGGCCTTCACAATCTTCTGATTCACAAGTATTACGTTGACGAAATTTACGACGCTCTCTTCGTCAATCGCATAAAGGATTTGAGTACCACCCTCGGTCTTTTCGATGCAAAAGTGATCGATGGTCTTGGTATCGACGGCGCTGGCTGGCTGGCCCGCGTCCTCTCCCGCATTTCCATGTGGTGGGACCAGTGGGTGATCGATGGGCTCGTTAATTTCCTCGGCAAATTCACGCGTTCTCTCAGTCATCCCATTCGCTTGTTTCAAACCGGTGTTTTTTCTAGCTACGCCATGTTCATTCTCATCGGGCTGGTGATCTTGCTCGCGTATTACGGGCACCACATGCAGGTTTTAGTGCGCGGTTTGCGCTGAAAGGCGATTCGTATGCAGCTTTTTTCTCATCATCTTCTCAGCGTGATCCTCTTCACGCCGCTCCTTGGCTCGCTGGTGCTCTTGTGCATTCCGCGGGGCTCGCAAATCCTTCACCGTCTCGTCGGCAATCTCTTCGGCGTCCTGGGGTTTGTCGTTTCTATCCCCCTCGTTCGCTATTTTCCAGCGGGCTACCACGGCTACACCTTCAATGAATCTGCCGCCTGGATTCCTTCGATCGGCGCAAGATACTCCCTTGGCCTCGATGGCATCAGCTTCCTCCTGGTCATGCTCACGACGGTCCTCGGCATGATCGCCATTCTCTCTTCCTGGTCCGCCATCCAAATGCGCACCAAGGAGTACTACATTCTTCTCCTCCTTCTGCAGACCGGCATGCTCGGCGTCTTCATGTCCCTGGATTTCTTCCTCTTTTATGTTTTCTGGGAAGTCATGCTCGTGCCCATGTATTTCCTCATCGGCGTTTGGGGCAGTGACCGTCGTCTTTACGCCGCCATCAAGTTCTTCCTGTACACTTTGGCGGGCTCTGTACTGATGCTCTTGGGTATCTTGGCGCTCTATTTCAACGCGTCAAAGCTGAGCGGCACGCAAACGTTTGACGTCCCCACGCTACTGGCCGCCGCACAATACTTCCCGGATTCCTTGAAAATCTGGCTCTTCTGGGGCTTCTTCTTCGCCTTTGCTATCAAGGTCCCCATGTTCCCATTCCATACCTGGCTGCCAGACGCGCACACCGAAGCACCCACGGCAGGATCCGTCATCCTGGCCGGCGTTCTTTTGAAAATGGGTACTTACGGTTTTATCCGATTCTCGCTGCCGCTGCTTCCGGCCGACCCCATTTCGCGGTCGAAGATCATCCACATCCTGATCGTTCTCTCGCTCGTCGGCATTATTTACGGCGCAATCGTCTGCCTCATGCAGAAAGACATGAAGCGCCTAATCGCCTATAGCTCGGTCAGCCATTTGGGCTTTTGTACTCTGGGTATTTTTGCGCTCACGCCCAACGGGCTTTCCGGCAGTGTACTCCAGCAAATTAACCATGGCATTTCGACCGGTGCTCTCTTCCTGATCGTCGGTGTGCTCTACGAACGCCGCCACACGCGCCTAATCTCCGAGTTTGGCGGCCTCGCCACGCCCATGCCTAACTTTGCGGCAATCTATCTGATCGTTAGCCTCAGCTCTCTCGGCATGCCGCTGCTCAATGGCTTCATCGGGGAATTCACTATCCTCCAGGGCGCCTTCGTCGTCAGCAAAGCCTGGGCTGCCTGGGGCACGCTCGGCATCGTTCTCGGCGCCGCTTATCTGCTCTGGCTCTACCAACGCACCATGTTCGGCCCGGTAACTCACGAGGCGAACAAATCACTCCCGGATATGAATCTGCGTGAGTATGCTGTTCTTCTCCCCCTGGTGGCTTTGGCCTTCTGGATCGGCATTTATCCCCAGCCGTTCTTTGCCTACATCAACAGTCCTGTAGAGAGAATCGTCCGCCAGGTGAACCCAGACTTCTACCGGACCACCGGCAGTCAACTCGCACAGTTGCCTCAACCGGCGCCAACCAATCAGTCCACCCCGATTGCCCCTGTTCCGGCCAAGTTGGAGGTCAAGTAAGGAATGGCCAGCAACGTTCTCAGTATCGGGCCGCTCATCCATGGCAGCTGCTCCCTCTTTGAGTGGTTCGGACACTATCTCCCTCCCTTTCTCTCTCCCGTGATCAATTACATCCACGGCGATGGCCTGGTCATCTTGCCGGAGATGGAGTTGCTGCTCTTCGCGCTTGGCATCCTCATTTTCGATTTCTTATTGGATAAAAGGGAAAAGTATTTCAATGCCATCCTGGCGCTCCTCGGTGTTGCTGCCAGCGGGCTCGGCGTGTTCATGCAAGTCCAGCGCTACAATGTCCTCCGGACTGACCCTGCCGGCCCCCCCGGCCTCCTGGGCTTTCATACCACCGTACTCGTCGACGGCTTCTTTATCGTTTTCGCAGTTCTGTTGCTGGCTGCTACGGCCCTCGTAACCCTTCTCTCCATGCGCTACATGGAGTTGGAGCGTGAACAGGAAGGCGAATACTACGCCCTGATTCTCCTCGCCTGCATCGGCATGATGTTCATGGCCTCCGGAATCGACCTCATCGTCCTGTTTCTCGGCCTGGAGACCATGGCGCTCAGTTTCTACGTACTCTCCGGCTTCCTACGTGCCAACAAGCGTTCGAACGAAGCCGCCATGAAGTACGTTCTCCTCGGGGCCTTCAGCAGCGGCATCCTTGCCTACGGTTTCTCGCTCCTCTACGGGGCCAGCGCCTCCGCCATCGCCTTTGGTGGCGGTCCTTCGACCAACATCGCCCAAATCGGGCAAGCGCTCGATTGGCGCCTTCAGCACACCTTGGCGCACAACCAGATTGACTGGCTCGTCGTCCTGGCATTCGTCACCGTTGCATCCGGTCTCTTCTTTAAAGTCGCTGCCGTGCCTTTCCATCAGTGGGCGCCAGACGTTTACGAAGGTGCCCCCACTCCCATCACGGCGTACATCAGCGTAGCCTCAAAGACCGCTAGCTTCGCTCTGCTCCTGCGCCTCTTTCTTGCTGTCTTTGGTGGCTCTCAGGCGGCCTGGCTTTATCTCGTTGGAGGTGTGGCGATTGCTTCGCTCACTTGGGGCAATCTGGCCGCTCTCACGCAAACCAATCTCAAACGCCTGCTGGCCTACTCTTCCATCTCCCATGTTGGATACATTCTTCTTGGCATTGTTGCCGGCAATGCCACCGGTTTCACGGGGATCATCTATTACCTCATCGCCTATGGCTTCATGACCATGGGCGCCTTTGCGGTGGTCATCGTCCTGCGCCAGCGTGGCATCATCGGCGATAATCTCGACGATCTCGACGGCCTCCACCAGCGCAACCCCGCCGCGGCCGTGCTTCTCCTCATTTTCATGCTTTCCCTCGCGGGCATTCCCCCGACCGCGGGTTTCATGGGCAAGTATTTTATTTTCCAGGCCCTCATCGAGTCCCACCATCCGGTCCTGGCAGTTTTCGCGGCGCTGTATATCGTTCCCGCGCTTTACTATTACTTCCGCGTTGTCGTCCACGCCTGGATGAAAAGTCCCGGAAACGCTCCCGCTCCTCGTCTGAGTAGTGCGCAAGCCGTGGCTTTGGGCGTCACCCTGTTTGTAACTCTCGCCGCGGGGTTGTATCCTGAGCCGTTCTCGCGACTGGCCCGCTATGCCTTCGGACAATAACGACAACAAAGACGACAAGCGTGCTCCGACTGCAGAGCCCGCCGCCGTCAGTCGCCAGTTCGCCATCGCACTCGAGCTTCCCTTCATCCTCGTCGGCGCGATCGTCGTTGGCGGCTTCTTCGGCTACCTGCTCGACGGCTGGCTGCACACCAAGCCCTACCTCATGCTGGTCTTCGGCCTCCTCGGCTTTTTCGGCGGTCTGCGGGATATGCTGCGCCGCCTGTCCAAGCAACCGTAATGGACGAATCCGTCGCAGGCGATTCTCTTTACCGCCAGTCCGAAATCCGGATTTCACAACTCACTCTCCTCCTCGGTATGTTTGCCGCTCTCCCCGTGGCCCACTTCCACGGCTGGCGCTGGGGCCTAGGCATCTTCATCGGTGCCGTCCTTGCCTGGTTCAATTTCCGCTGGCTCAAGCAGGGCCTCGACGCTCTCACCGAAGCCTCCACGGCCCAAGCCAACCAGAAAAAAGTCGCGGTTCCCCTGGCCACGTATTTCAAAGCCTTATTCCGGTACGGGTTGATAGCACTGGCCGTCTATGTTATTTTTAGATATCTGAACGTTCCCGTTTTAAGTATGGTTTTAGGTCTGTGCGCCCTGGGAGCGGCCACAATCCTGGTTAGTGTGCACAGCATCTGGCATCCCTCGGACTGACGAATGGAAGAACAGATAAAACATCTCACCCATTGGGTGAATCATTTACTGGGCCCGCTCGCCCTTCAACTTCTCCACGCGCTCCATCTCCAGCCTGCCGACTACGAGCACCCCATCCCCGAATTTGTGGTGATGTCCTTGGTCGTTCTTTTGATTGGCACCGTCCTCGCTCTTCTTCTTCGTTCACGCCTTTCCGTGGAACGCCCCGGTGGCTTTCAGCAGGCTGCTGAGTTGCTCCTGACCAACCCGATGGGATTCGGCATCAAGGATTTGCTCGAAGAAAACGTAGGTCATGGCGCGGAGAAGTACATTGCCTTCACCGGTTCCATTACGATCTTCGTACTTCTCTCCAACCTCCTGAGCGTTTTCCCCGAATTCGCCTCTCCCACGGGGAATGCCGTCGTGCCGCTTGCCTGTGCCATTCTCACTTTTCTCTACTTCAACTGGCAGGGCATTCGCCACCACGGCTTCGGCCACTATCTCCTGACCTTCGCCGGCTCGCCAAGACACTTGGGCGATTGGGTGCTGGCGCTTCTCTTGTTCCCGGTGGAAATCATCTCTACTTTGGCGCGTTTGCTCTCTCTCACCGTTCGTCTCTGGGCCAATATCTTCGCCAGCGATCTGATTTACATGATCTTTCTGGGACTCCTGGTTGGTCCGTTTGAATGGGCTTGGACCAAGAGTCCGGTGCTCGGCGTGGTCCTGGGCGTCTTCCCGGTTTTCATACCCATCTTGTTTGTTGGCCTGCACATCTTTGTTTCCGTGATTCAGGCCTATATCTTCACGGTGCTCCCCTCCATTTACATCGGGATCGCCGTCGCCGACGAACACTAGGCTTTGTCCCCGCCGCCTTGCGCGGCTCCATTCATGGCTGGTCCATTCGATGGGCTCGGGACTTCGGTTGTGCCGTTCAGCGTGAGACCGGTTTGCTGCACGTAAATCCGGGAACCACCCACTGGCGGTAATTCTCAGGAGGTAGTTATGAAGAAGGCAGTTCTGTTGTTGGTTGTATTCGTGGCCGTCATGCTCGTTGCTCCGGCCGCGTTTGCTCAGGATGGTGGGGCAGTCTCTGGAAAGAGCCTAGGTGCTATCGCGGCTGGCTTTGGTATGGCCCTCGCCGCCTTCGGCGCGGCACTCGGCCAGGGGAAGGTCGCTTCTGCTGCCTGCGAAGGCATGGCCCGTAATCCCGGAGCCGCTGGAGCCATTCGCGCTTCGATGATCCTTGGTCTGGTTTTTATCGAGACCCTGGCTTTGTTCACCCTCGCCATCATCATGTTGAAGGTCTAATCGCAAGTCATCAGAATTGAAAACGCCCGCTACGTTCATCCCGTGGCGGGCGTTTTGCTTTGGCAATCGTTTTGAGAGACCCACAACCTGCGGCACTGGCCCGTAGATCTCTGCTACAGCGTCGCTAGCGTCTGCAGCGCTGCTTTATCCTGCACCAGCAGCGTCGAACCATTGATTTCCACCAGCCGCCTGCGCTTGAATTCGCTGAAGCTCCTGCTCACCGACTCTCTCGAGCACCCAATCAGTTGCGCGATCTCCTCATGTGTCAGCGCCAGCTTCACGCGCAGCCCACCACTCGTTACCGGTGCTCCGGCCGACCATTCCACCAGGAACCGCGCCAGCTTTTCCTCCACGGAGTTGCTCAGTCCGATGGAACGGATGACCTCGTACGCCGAATGGCAGTCGCGTCCAAGATGCTGCGCCACTTGCAGGCACGCATCCCCGTGCTCCTTGATGAATTTCACGAAGTCTTCGCGGCTGATGTAGGCCAGTTGTGTCGGCTGCAGCGTTTCTGCAGTAATCTCGTGCGACGTTCCGGAAATCGCGGCGTTCAGGCCGAGAACGTCGCCGGGCTTGGCAATTTTGAAAATCAGCGTCTTGCCGTCGCTGTTCGTGGTCAGCAGTTTCACACGCCCTTGGCACACAATGTATACGCCGCGCGCTGCCTCTCCCTCCATGAAAAGAATGGCACCGGCTGGATAGGAACTGGTCCGCCGGATCTCCTCCAAGGCCTTAGCCGTGCGCGGAGAAACGCTGCAGAAGAAGCGATCCGTGCGCCAATCGCAACTCGTACAATCATCGACCACCGGGAATCCATAAGGAGTGCGGGGCTTACGCTGCGCTGCCGCGGGTAAGTAACCACTCTCACTCTTCGCTGTCAGAACGCTGCTCGCCATGGGGACGTCCTTTCTCGAGGGAAGCTAGTCTTATGCTTCTCTAGAAAAAGCATTTGGCTGGCCATTGAGGGCCAAACCCCAATTTTGTCTCAATTTGGCTAAACTTCAGGAAATAGGTGGGTTAGGGAAGGCTGGAAGGAGTGCCATCTGGGGAGTTGCTTGAAGTTTACGGCCGAGGTGGGTCATATCGCACAGCATTGTGTGATCTTCATCACTACCGGGCCCCTCGTTCGCGCTGTTTTGGCTCAACTGGGCGACTCCAATAGCTGGCGGATCTTCCGCGCCAGCCCGTCATGACTGAATGGCTTCTCAATAAAAGCCACATCCTCGTCCAGCAGGGCATTTTGGGAGATCACCCCCGCTGTGTGCCCGGACATGAATAGTACTTTGACGTCGGGCCTGCTCTTCAGGAGTTCCTCGGAAAGCTCTCTGCCGTTCATATGCGGCATGACCACGTCCGTCAAAAGAACGTGAATCTGGCCAGAATAAGCGGCAGCCATCTGTAAGGCTTCCGCAGCTTCGGCCGCCAACAACACACGGTATCCGGCGGATACAAGAAAATCCCGGGTCACTCGAGCCAACAGCCGGGAGTCTTCCACCAGCAGAATCGTCTCCCAACCTGTGGAGAGTTCTTCACACTTGTTGCCTTCTCGTGCCTCTGAGGAACTTCCGGACACGCGCGGCAGGTAGATCTTAAATGTGGTGCCTTGTCCGGGTTCGCTATAAACCCAGATATGTCCCGCGCTCTGGCGAACAATTCCATAAACCGTTGCCAGCCCTAGGCCCGATCCCGACCCCTGCTCCTTGGTTGTAAAGAATGGCTCGAAGATCCGGCTCACCGTTTCTTTGTCCATTCCTTCGCCGGAATCCGTTACGGAAAACTGAACGTACGGGCCAGGAAGCACATCCAGGTGGTCGCGTGCATAGGCCTCGCCCAAATAGACGTTACTGGTCTCGATGGTCAGCCGCCCGCCCTGGTTCATGGCATCGCGTGCATTGGCCACCAGATTCAGAATCACTTGAGACACTTGACTGCGATCATTCCTAATGTCGCCCAGGTCTCGAGCCAGCACCATCTCCAGGCGAATATTTTCTTCCACGATGCGCCGCAGCAGCGGCTCTAGCTCAGTGAGAACCACGTTTAGATCTAGTATTTGGGGCTCAGAAACCTGCAGTCTGGCAAACGCCAGCAATTGCCGGGTCACCGACGCCGCTTCTTCACCCGCCAGTTTGATCTGCTCCACTCGCTCCATATGCGGGGCGCCCGGCGGCCCAGCCTTGATCATCATCTCCGTGTTTCCAAGGATGACGCCGAGGAGGTTATTGAAATCGTGCGCAATCCCCCCCGCGAGTCGGCCGATCGCTTCCATTTTTTGTGAGAGTAGAAGCTGTTCTTCGAGCCGTCGAACGCGTTCCTGCTCGCTGTCACGTTGCCGCATGGCCAGTTCGCGTTGAATCATCTCGGCTTGCAACGCTTCATTCGCAGTGAGCAGTTCTGCCGTTCGCTCGCGGACCCGCGTCTCCAGCGCTTCCTTGGCTTCCCGCAGTTCATCCTGTGCCCTCTTCTGAAGCGTGATATCTCGAATCGCGCTGAACACCAGCATCCCTTCCTCGGAGCGGAACGGACTCAGGCTGATCTCCACCGGAAATTCGCTGCCGTCTTTCCGCAAGCCGTTCAACACTCGACCAGCTCCCATGGGTCGCAGTCGCGGTGAATCGGTATAACCCTTGCGGTGGTGGAGGTGACCGGCGCGGTAGCGCTCGGGGATCAGCATCTCTACAGGTTGTCCCAGCAACTCTTCGCGGTTGTATCCAAACAATTTTTCGGTTTGAGCGTTGACCAGGGCGATCCTGCCATGTTCGTTGGCGATGACCATGGCATCGGGCGCAGCTTCCAGTAGTGCCCGAAATTCATCGTGCCCATCCGTGGGACGGGTAGAACTACTCAGATCGGCGGAGCGATGCCTATCTTCCATGTATCGGGCCGGGTCCTGTGGTTGTAACACTCTTTCGCCTGTAAACCGCAGGCTAGGTCTTATTCTACGGCAAATTCACGCAGCAAATGTATCTTGGGCCTTCGTGCTCAGCGTGCAGAGCTGATCAGAGGCTGAGAGAGAACAATTCCCAGGATGTGGCTCGGTGCAAGTCCCAGGTACAGCGTGATCAACGCGGCCACGGTCACAACCATCGCTGCTGTGGGGCTCAATCCCTTGCTGGCATCGGCGGGAATCGTGCCTTTGTACTCGCGCATGTACATCACCACGATCAGCCGGAAATAGTAATAAGCACCAATCACGCTGTTCACCGCCATCAGAATTGCCAGCCACACCAGGTTGGACTTGATGGCCGCGGTGAAAATATAGAGTTTTCCAAAAAATCCCGCAGTAATCGGCAAGCCTAATAGCGAGAGCAGGAACAGACTCAATGCCGCGGCCGCAAAAGGCTGCCGTGTTCCAAGCCCGGCGTAGTCATCAAACGTCAGGTAACGCTCGCCCCGCCCGCCAATTTCCGAAACCACTGTAAAGGCGCCGACGGACACTAACGCATAACTCGCCAGGTAGAAAAGCACAGCGGCATAGGCAGGAGCCACCGCATCGGAGTCGGGCCTGACAAATGTCACGGCAGCCAAGGCCACGAGCGTATAACCAGCGTGCGCAATGGAGCTGTAGGCCAGCATCCGCTTTACATTGTTTTGCACGATGGCGCCAAGATTCCCCACGAACATCGTTAGCACCGCGAGAACCCAGAACGCCCAGAACCAGAAATCCGTGGCCGCATGAATGGTGCTGAAAATTCGCAACAGCAGCGCAAACGTCGCGGCTTTTGGCCCAGCAGAGAAAAGTGCCGTCACGGGAGTGGGCGCTCCCTCGTACACATCAGGTGTCCACATTTGGAAGGGCGCCGCGGCTACTTTGAATCCTAGCCCCACCAGAATCAGTGTGAGCCCAAGCCTCAAGAGCCTGTGATTCGGGTCGGTGTTGGCCAGCGCGGCTAAGTTGGTCGATCCGGTTGCTCCATAGACGAGAGCAATCCCGTATAGAAAGAATGCCGTGGCGAAGGAGCCGAGCAGAAAATACTTCACCGCTGACTCGCTGGCCTTGATGGAATCGCGCCTGTAACCGGCCAGGACGTAGCTGGCGATCGATGACATTTCCAGACCAATGAACGCGGTCAGCAGTTCCTGTGCCGAAGCAAGCACCCCCATCCCCGCCGTGGCAAACAGAATCAGAGCATAAAATTCCGCGGCATCCAGATTCTCCCGCTCAAGATAAGAATCGCTCGATAGAATCACCAGGAATGTGACCAGCCCGATCAGCCAGTGGAAGAACAGGCTGAACGTATCGAACTGGATCAGACCCGAAAACCCGCTTCCCAATAACGTGAAAAACGTGACCAGAGTTCCCGCCGCCGCGCCAACCATCGCCAGAAACGTCAACGCCTGCCGGCTCTTCAAAAACGGCTGCAGCAGCATCAAAACCGCGCCGAAGCCGCACCACACGATCTCCGGGAGGACATGGAGAAGATTGCGGAGCATGACCTGATTCAGGTTGAGCATTTAGCGCGACGCCAGCCTTTCCATGGAATTCTCTGTAGGTAGGCCGGGCTGCGGCACACGCACGCCAGGCACAGCCGCCTCACGCATCACGTTGGGGTTCATTTCCTCGAGCAAAATCTTGCACGGTGCCGCAAAGCGTCGCGTAAAGAATGGCGAACTAATGCCCATCCACAAGATGACCACCGCCAAGGTCACCAGCATCCAGTTTTCGCGCGCCGAGGTGTCCCGCAGTTCGCGGTTCTTCTGGTGCGTCACTTCGCCAAAGAACACACGCTGGTATGACCAAAGCAGGTAGCACGCGGACAAGATCACGCCCGAGGCCGCCCAAGCCGCCCAATGCCAATGGGCCTGATACGTGCCGAGTAAAATCAGGAATTCGCCCACAAATCCGTTCAGCATCGGCAATCCCATCGACGATAACGCCACGAACAGGAAGAACGCAGCCAAGCGCGGCATCGGCGCGCACAAGCCACCGTACTCGCTGATCTCAAACGTGTGCCGCCGGTCGTAGAGCATTCCCACCAGCAAGAACAGTGCGCCCGTAGAGATCCCGTGTGCCAGCATCTGGTACACCGCTCCCTGCAGGGAGATCTCCCGGAACGCAAAAATTCCCAGAACCACGAAGCCCAAGTGGCTCACTGAGGAATACGCCACGAGCTTTTTCAGGTTCGGCTGAACGAGAGCAACCAGCGCTCCGTAAATAATGCCGATGATCGCGAGAACTGCCACATAGGGTGCCGCGCGATGCGACGCATCAGGGAACAGCGGCAGACAGAAACGGATCATGCCGTAGGTCCCCATTTTCAACAGCACACCAGCCAGAATAATAGAACCGGCCGTCGGCGCTTCCACGTGTGCATCCGGCAGCCACGTGTGCAAGGGGAAGAGCGGCACCTTGATGGCGAATGCCACGAAAAATGCCAGGAAGAGAATGATTTCGACGCGCTCCGAGAATTGCAACTGACCGTTATGAATCATCCATTGAATCGTCGGCAAATCAAACGTGCCGGTGACGTTGTACAGCCAGATGATTGCCACCAGCATTAAGATCGAGCCCGCCATGGTATAAATCACGAATTTCACGGCTGCGTAAATGCGGCGGTCGTGTCCCCATATCCCAATCAGAAACGCCATGGGGATCAGCATGATTTCCCAGAACAGGAAGAACAGGAACATGTCCAACGATAGGAATACGCCGACCACGCCGACTTCCAGAAGCAACAGCATTACGTGGAATTCCTTGATCCGGAAGTGCACTCCCTGCCAGGAAGCAAGCACGCAAATCGGCGTCAAAAACGTGGTCAAGATCACCAGGAACAGGCTGATCCCATCCACTCCCAGGTGGTAATTGATGGCAGGCGAAGAGATCCAGTGGGCGAATTCCTCAAGCGAATAGCCGCTTGCTCCAACGGGAACCGCGCGGAGCATGAATAGCGAGGCCAGAAACTCCATCACGGATACAACCAGAGTAAACCGGCGAATCCAAACCTCATCATCGCGACGCAGCCACAACAAGGCCAGCGCGCCCACAGCCGGGAAAAACACTAGGTAAGTCAACAAATGTCCGTTGAGAGCCATTAGCGCACCCCCCCGAACAAGGCCGGATGCAGGATCGGCCAGAAGATGATCCCGAACACCACAACCGCACCCACCAGCACCCACACCGCATAACTGCGCGTATTGCCGGACTGCGTTTGCCGTACCGTGTCTCCGACCGCCGTCGTTCCCGTGGCGATGCCGTTCACCGTCCCGTCGATCATCCCGACATCCACAACCTTCCAAAGGACATTCCGCGAAATCCACAGAAGAGGCCCGACGACCGCGGCCTGGTAAAGTTCATCGACGTAATACTTGTTGTAAAGAAGCTTGTGCAGCCCTTCCGACGTCCCGCGTTTCACATCCTTCGAATACATCCGCCATGCCACAATCAACCCCAACAGTGCCGCGGCCATGGCCACGCCAGACAGGGTGAGCTCCAGGCTGTGTGCATTCTCCGAACCTGCTATCTCCCCTGAACCCACCACAGGGGAGAGAAATTCCGTGAAGTAATCCTTGCCTGCCCACAACTGCGGCATCGCGAACCATCCACCCGTAAGAGAAAGCGCCGCAAGAATCACGAGCGGCACCGTCATGTTCGGCGGAGACTCATGGACATGCACATGGTGCTCGTCATAGCGCTTCTTGCCGAAGAACGTCAGCCAAACCAGTCGGAACATGTAGAACGAGGTCAAAACAGCGGCGAGCAGCCCAACCGCGTACAACGCTTTGCCGCCAGAGGCACAGTTGAACGCCGCTAGCAGGATCGCGTCCTTTGAGAAAAACGCAGCAAAAGGGAAGAAGCCCGCGATCGCAATCGTGCCAAACAGCATGCACCAGAACGTCACCTTAATCTTGGAATGCAACCCACCCATGTGCCAGATATCCTGTTCGCCGCCCATTGCGTGAATCACGCTGCCCGCCGAAAGGAAGAGCAGGGCCTTGAAGAACGCGTGTGTCATCAGGTGAAAAATGCCTGCGCTGAACGCTCCCACCCCGCAGCCAAGGAACATGTAGCCGAGCTGGCTGACCGTCGAATACGCCAGCACCTTTTTAATATCAGACTGCACCAATCCAATCGTGGCCGCGAAAAACGCCGTCGCGCACCCAATAATCGCCACGATGTACATGGCCGTCGGTGCGTGCAGGAACAGAACGTGTGAGCGCGCCACTACGTAGACACCCGCCGTTACCATGGTCGCCGCGTGAATCAACGCGCTGACTGGCGTCGGGCCTTCCATGGCGTCAGGTAGCCACACGTATAAAGGAATCTGCGCCGACTTTCCAGTGGCCCCCACAAACAGCAGGATGCAAGCCACCGTCAGCGTGCCGAACTGTCCCATGGCTTCCGCAGGAAGGGTCCCGGCGTGATCGAATAGTGTCCGGAAGTCCAGCGTGTTAAAAGTGCGGAACAGCAAGAACATCCCCACCATGAATCCGAAGTCGCCAATGCGGTTAACGATGAACGCCTTCTTGCCCGCGTCCGATGCCGACTTCTTCAGGAAATAGAAGCCGATCAGCAGGTAGCTGCACAGCCCCACGCCCTCCCAGCCCACAAACAGCAGCACGAAATTCGCTTCCAGCACCAGAATCAGCATGAAGAACATGAACAGGTTCAGGTAGGCGAAGAAGCGGTAGTAACCCTCTTCCTGAGCCATGTACCCGGTCGAGTAGATGTGAATCAGGAAGCCTACACCCGAGACCACCAGCACCATCACCACGGTGAGCTGATCAAACTGCAGGTCGAAGCCCGCGCGGAAGTTACCGGCCACGATCCAATCGAAGAATTCCCGGTGAACAAACTGCTGCCCATTGGCAAGGAATTCCCGCACCGCTTCGAGAGCACAGGCGAACGACAGTCCCGTCGAACCGAGCGCAACGGAATGGACAATCCTGTTGGGCCACTTCGCACCGAACAAGCCATTGATGGCCGAACCTAGCAGCGGCAAAAGCGGAATAATCCAAAGATGATCAAGTATCGGCATTAGAGTTTGAGCAGATCCACGCGCTCCACGTTCAGCGAACGGCGGTTGCGCGCTGTCAGAATGATGATTCCCAGTCCCACGGCCGCTTCCGCCGCCGCGACGATAATCACAAACAACACAAAAACTTCTCCATCAGGCTTGTGAAGCGACTGACTGAACGCCACAAACGCCAGGTTCACCGCATTCAGCATCAACTCGATGGCCATGAAAATTGTGATGATGTTTCGCTTGAATACGAACGCGACGATCCCCAGTCCGAAAAGAATCGCGCTCAGCAACAAGTAGTAGTTTGTCGGGACCATGTTCAGTTCTCCCGCTGGGCCAGTACGATCGCCCCCAGGATGGCCACCAGAATCAGGAACGAAGTCAATTCAAAGGGATACACAAAATCAGTGAACAGCAGCGTAGAAAGTGTTCGCGTCGATGTCAGTGTCGTGGCCTCGGTCGCTGGCAAAGAGGCGCTGGAACTCACCATCGTCGCCGCGATCAGGCCCGTCACAGCCACAGCCAGCGGAATTCCCGCATAAAAGGCGAGTCTCGAAACATTCGTGCGCTCTTCCTCGCCCGCATTCAACAGCATAATCACGAATATGAACAACACCATAATGGCGCCGCCGTACACGATGATCTGCACCGCCGCCACAAATTCCGCGCCCATCAACAAATACAACCCCGCGAGCGCGACCATGACCACAATCAGCGAAAGCGCGCTATGAATGGGGTGCCGCTGCACGATCAAACTGATCGCGCCCAGCACCGCGACTGCCGCCAGAACAAAAAAGATCAATAGGGGTGCACTCATCAGAACTTTCCCCAAAGCAGAATGGCAATGGACGTGAAAACGACGTTGGCAATAGAAACGGGTAGCAGGAACTTCCAGCCGAAACTCATCAGTTGGTCATACCGGAAACGGGGAAGTGTTCCGCGCATCCAGATGTATACGAACAAAAACGTGAACACCTTGGCCATGAACCAAAAGGTTCCTTGAATCGCGTCATTCACGACCGGAAATACGATCAATGCCGCACCGATGGCGGTCAACGCCGCACCTACACCGGGCAGCAGCACGCGTCCAAACAGATTTTCGTAGCGGATGCCGTCAAAGATGACCCACAATCCAAACGGAATCAGCATCACCGACGGCAAGTAATGCGCAAACGTCCAGGAATCCGGAAACGGAGACAGCCAGCCGCCAAAAAACAGGACGGTGGCCAGGCAGGACACCGTAATCATGCTGGTGTACTCCGCGATGAAAAACATCGCGAACTTCATGCTGGCATATTCGGTATGGAAACCCGCAACCAGTTCGGATTCGGCTTCCGGAAGGTCGAACGGCACGCGGTTGGTTTCGGCAATCGCGGCAATGAAAAAACATGCGAATCCAATGATCTGCGGAAAAACATTCCAACTGAGCAACCCATTGCGCGGGCCTGCTTGCAGGTCCACGATTTTCCGAAGGCTGAAATCCCCGGCGATCAGCAGCACGCCGACGACCGACAATGTCAGCGCCAGTTCGTAGCTGATCATCTGGGCAGAACTCCGCAATCCTCCCAGTAGGGAATACTTACTGTTGGAAGCCCATCCCGCCAGCGCCACGCCATAAACGGCCAGCGCCGTAATGGCGAACAGCACCAGTAAGCTGATATTCACATCTGCGATTCCCATGCCTGATTCGTAGCCAAACACCTTGAAATGCTGCGGGCCGAAGGGAATCACTGCCAGCGAAGTCAGCGCCAGCATCAACGTAAGAAAGGGCGCCAGGAAGTAGGCCACCTTGTCCGCGTTCGCGGGCATGGGGTCTTCTTTGAAAATGAACTTTACCCCATCCGCCAGCGGTTGCAGTAAGCCGTGCGGTCCCGTGCGATGCGGTCCCCAGCGTGCCTGAATATGTGCGATAACCTTACGTTCAATCCACGTCAGGTAAGCGTCTACGGTCAATACAATGAAAACGAGAATCGCGATCTTCACGATCGGAACGAGCAGGAACGCGTAGTGGGTCAGAAATTCGTTCACGATTTAACTTCCGCCTCCGGCAAGGATTGCATCATGGTGCAGAAGCGGCCGAGTGAGCCGCTGGTGAAGAGCGTGTCGTTCGCAGAGCGAATGAGCTGAACGGGAACATCGTAGGCCGCGTGTCCATTCCTCGAAAACTGCAGGCTCGTGGCCTCCGCCCCACCGGTCAATAGTCCGGCAAGCGGTACGTTGTATCCCGGCACAACCTTGTGAATTTCTTCAAACACCGCCGCAGGGTTCTTATAGTGGAAAGCCTTACCGACCCCTAACTTTTCCAATTGGTGCGAGACGATGCGCAGCAGATCGAAATCGGTTCGCGCGCCCATCACTTCAGCGGCCTTATGGAGCAACTGGATTTCCCCCGCTGTGTTCGTGACGCTTCCGTCTTTCTCATAGGCCGAAGCCGCAGGAAATACGATATCCGCCTGCAACGAAGTTTCCGTTAGGAACAAGTCGTGCACAATGAGCAACTGCAACTTGCCTCGGCCGAAGCCAAGCGTGCCGTAATGCGCCAGCGGATTTGCTCCCACAACATAAAGCGCGCTCAGTTTTCCTGCTTGCGCTGCTTCGACCATCTCTGGCGCTGTGAGCCCGCTCTTGGACGGCAATTTCGTTCCCCAGTGCCTTTCCAGAGTTTCGACGGCCGACTGATTGTCCAGGTAGGCGTATCCCGGCAAGCGATCCGGCAGCAATCCCATATCCGCCGCGCCGCGTGAATTGGCGAAATCGCCCAGCGCCATGTAGCGCACTTCACCCGGTAGATTCGAGCCGAAGGCCACCAGATTGCCGATGGCCGCGCCCGTGAGTGCGGAACCAAATACAATGGCGACCTCCGATTCGGCCTCCAAGGCCTGCTTCAGCGCTCCGAGTTGCGTTGCCACTTGCTCGGGTAAATTGCCTTCCCCTGTGGCTAACCAGCGAACCGCCGCCGCTTCCAGAACTGGACCGAGCACAACGGATTGTTCGGCCTTGCGGTCGAGCTTCCTATCCTGCCCATTGATCAGGAAAAGTTTTGAGTTGTGGTGCCGGATGCCGGTACGAATTTGCCAGGCCACCAACGGATTCTGGTTTGTCGCGTCATTCCCGATCAGCAGGACAGCCTTCGAACCGTACAACTGCTCCATCGTCAGCATGGAATCGCTCGCGCGGTCGCCGAGCGCTGTCACCAGTCCCGTGTAATCGGCCGTTCGATGGTGATCGATGTTATTTGTGCCAAACGTTGCGCGCGCCATGCGCTGCAGCAGGTAATTTTCCTCATTCGAAGTACGGTTGGACCCGATAAACCCGATAGAATCTGCGCCATAGGCCGAGTGGATCTGCTTCAATCGGGTAGCGGCGGCCTGTGCGGCTTCTTCCCAGGAAACCGGGTACAGCTTTTCACCCTTGCGGAGAAGCGGCTGCTTGATTCTCTCGGGATGCTTGGTGAAATCGAATCCAAAGCGTCCCTTCACGCAGAGAAATTCCTTGTTTATGCCAGAGAGATCGCGATTATTGGCGCGCAAGATCTCGTGGTTGCGCACGCTGAACGTAGTCTTGCACCCATTCGAGCAGTGCGTGCAAATACTGGCGACGTACTGCATTTCCCAGGGCCGCGTTTTGTAGCGATAGGTGCCACTCGTCAGCGCTCCAACGGGACAAATGTCGATGCACATCCCGCATTCTTCGCAGTCCAGATGATCGCCGCCGTTGGGGATGATGATGGAGTTGGCCCCGCGCATCCCAACCCCCAGCGCCTTCACGTCCATGCCCTCGTCGCATACGCGTACGCACCGGAAACATAGAATGCAGCGCGGCGCATCGTAATACACTAGGTCCGACCACTTTTCTTCAGGGCGGTGCAGTTTTTCCTCAACGAATCGGCTCGTGTCTGCTCCGTAACGGAAGACCATGTCCTGCAGTTCGCACTCGCCACCCTTATCGCACACCGGGCAGTCCAAAGGGTGGTTCGTCAGCAAAAATTCCAACATAAACTTCCGCGCGTTACGCACTTGCTCCGTATTCGTGCGCACGACCATGCCTTCGCCCGCGACCAGCGTGCACGCGGTCTGCAGCTTGGGCATCTTCTCAACCTCGACCAGGCACATGCGGCAGGCCGCCTGCAAGGAAAGCCCCGGGTAGTAGCAGAAGGAGGGGACTTCCACCCCGAGACGGCGCGTCGCTTCGATGACCAGCGTGCCTGCAGGCACCTGGACATCGCGGTCGTCAATCTTCAAATTGATCAGTTTCGTTTCTGCCATGGGACCCTATCGCGAGCCAAGCAAAGCTTCGGCGGATTTGTAAGCGCATTTCCCCTGCAAGTGCTCTTCGAACTCGTTCCGAAATTTTGTCACGATGCTAATGGTCGGCATCGCCGCGGCATCGCCAAGTGGGCAGAACGTGCGGCCCAGCATGTTCTTGGAGAGCTCGCCGATCAGGTCGATATCTTCAGGCCGGCCGTAGCCCGCATGGAAGCGATCCAGCATCTTCTTCAGCCAGGCCGTTCCTTCGCGGCAAGGAATGCACCAGCCACATGATTCGTGCGCGTAGAAATGCATGATCCGACGCGCCATGTCCACCATGCAGGTGTCCTCGTCGATGACCACCATGCCACCTGAACCCAGCATCGACCCAGCCTTCGCCACCGTGTCGTAGTCCATTCCCAGATCGATTTCGTCCGCTTTGAAAACTGGGCAGGAACTCCCACCAGGGATCACTGCCTTCAGCTTCTTGCCCCCACGCACGCCACCAGCGACTTCATCGATGAATTTTTTCATGTTCATGCCGAGAGGTATCTCATAGATCCCTGGCTTATTGACATGCCCTGCAGCGCACAACAATCGCGTCCCGCCATTCCGCGGAGTTCCACGGTTGGCATAGGCCTCGCCGCCCGCCTGAATGATGGAAGGGACTGCGCTGAGCGTTTCCACGTTATTTATAATCGTGGGGCACCCATAGAGGCCCACAATCGCAGGGAAGGGGGGCTTGATTCGAGGATTGCCTCGCTTGCCTTCTAGTGACTCCATCAGTGCCGATTCTTCGCCGCACTCATACGCGCCCGCGCCGGTGTGGATGAGGAGGTCAAAGTCAAATCCACTGCCCAGGATGTTCTTGCCCAGATAGCCGCTCGAATACGCTTCCGCAATTGCCGCGTCCACAATGTCCAGGACGTAACGGTATTCGCCACGAATATAGATGAATCCGTTGTGCGCATTGATGGCCCGGCCCGCAATGATGATTCCTTCAATCAGTTGGTGCGGATCCATCTCCATCAGCGGCCGGTCTTTACACGTGCCGGGTTCGGATTCGTCCGCGTTACAGATGACGTATTTCGGTTTCGGTGAATCCTTCGGCACGAACGACCATTTCATGCCCGTGGGAAAGCCCGCCCCGCCGCGCCCGCGAAGATTGGACTTCTTGACTTCGTCGATGACCTGTTCCGGGGTCATTTCCTTCAGGGCCTTCTCGAGTGCTTGGTAAGCCCCGTGCTGAAGTGCGACGTCGATCTTGTGTGAATCCTTGATTCCCCAACGCTTGCTGATCAGGGGCGTCTCTAACTTGTTGCGCTCGTGAAGGGCGCCAGTGATCACAGGCACCGGCTCGGGGTGTCTCCCCTTGTCCAATTCTTCAATGATGCGGTCCAAGTTGCGTGTGGTGACGTTCTCATAGAAGTCGTAATTCACCTGGATTGCTGGCGCGCCCGTACACGCTCCAATACATTCCACTTCTTCTAGAGAGAACATGCCGTCTTGCGTTGTTTCTTTATTCCCAATCTCCAGGCGCTTCTTGGCGTGTTCGAGCAATTCATTTCCGCCGCGCAGCATGCACGCCACATTGGTGCAGACCTGGACATGATGCCTGCCCAAGGGCTTGCGGTGCAGCATGGAGTAGAACTCCAGTGTTTCTTCCACCTGCACCGTGTTCAGATCAAGGCGATGCGCGATTTCCGCGATAATTTCATCCGTCACGTAACCGTATTCGTCCTGCGCATACAAGAGCATGGGGATAAGCGCGCTCCGCTTCAGCGGGTAACAATTCTGCAATTGTTCGAACTTCGCCGCGAGTTTAGGGGATAGTTCCATGCCCTCTTACCTGTCTACCTCTCCAAGGACGATATCGATGGTGCCAATACACGCGACCGTGTCGGCAATCAACTGGCCCTTAACCATATACGGCAGCGCCTGCAAATTCACGAACGACGGCCCGCGGAAATGGACGCGCAAGGGCTTGGGAGAGCCATCGCTGGCGATGAAGCAGCCTAGTTCCCCTCGCGGGGATTCCACCGTCGCAAACGCCTCGCCAGGTGGAGGTGAAAAACCTTCGGTAAAAATCTTGAAATGGTAGATGAGCGCTTCCATCTCCGTTTTCATGTTTTCCCGCCCCGGAGGAATAATCCCCGGTGCGTCGGCCTTGAAAGCCCCTTCGTCGGTGATCTTATCCATGGCTTGACGCACGATCTTCAGGCTCTCGCGCATCTCCCCAACGCGCACCAGATACCGCGCGTAACAATCGGATTCCGTCCGTGTGGGGACGGCAAAATCAAATTCCTCGTAGGATGAGTAGGGAAAAGCCTTGCGATTATCATGGGCCACTCCGGCTGCCCGAAGACCTGGACCCGTCGTGCTCAAGGCGATGAGCGTTTCCGGCGGGAGATAGCCCACACCCCTCAGCCGCCCTTGCCAGATGCGATTTTCCGTGAGCAGGGCTTCGTACTCATCGATGCGCGCGGGCATCATGTCCACAAAGCGCTTGACCATCTCACGCCAGCCCGCCGGAGGCTGTAAAGCAAGGCCCCCAATGCGGATAAAGCTGGTCATCATGCGCTGGCCGGCGAAGCGTTCAAAAATCTTCAGGATTTCTTCGCGCTCGCGGAAACAATAGAGCATGACAGACATCGCACCCATATCCAGGGCGTGCGTTCCAAGCCAGACCAAGTGAGAAGATATGCGTTGTAGCTCAACCAGCATCACGCGGATATATTGCGCGCGCTTGGGCACTTCCAGGTCCAGCAGCTTTTCCACCGCCAGGCAGTACACCAGGTTGTTACCGAGCGGATTCAGGTAATCCATGCGATCGGTCAGGGTGATGGCTTGCGAATAGGTCTTGTCTTCACAGCTCTTCTCAATGCCCGTGTGGAGATAGCCGAGATCCGGAATCGCAGAAACCACATTCTCGCCATCCAGTTCCAGAAGCACCCGGAGCACGCCGTGAGTCGACGGGTGCTGTGGCCCCATATTGAGGACCATTGTTTTGGTGCTGCCGACAGCTGTTTCAACCGTTGTCATGGTTTACAATCCGCGCCGTGGAATCTAACGCTTGCCCTCCGTCGGAAAATCACGCCGCAAAGGGAATCCTTCAAACTCCTCGGGCAAAAGAATGCGCCGCAAGTCGGGGTGCCCCTCGAAGCGGATGCCAAACAGGTCGAACACTTCCCGCTCCAGCCAGTTCGCTCCCGGCCAGACCGGTACCAAAGATTCGACGATGGGTTGCTGCCCGCTCACGCTGGTGCGCAGCCGTACGCGCTTGCGCCGCGACAACGAAAGCAACTGGTAATTCAGCTCAAAACGCGGTTCGATGGGAAAGCGGTCAACGCAGGTCGCGTCGCTCAGAAGATTGAAGTTCAACGCAGGGTTTTCTTTGCACTGCTGTGCCGTGGCACGAAGCAGGCCCCGGGGCACGATGATCGTCGTCTCCCCGCGATATTCCACCACCTGGGATACCGCTTGGGGATTCCAAGCGCGTAGTTGTTCGACTACAACATTAGCGTTTGCGTTGGCAAGCTGCGTCACGTTACTGAGGTCCTCGAGGGCTAGAGCCGGCGTTACTTCTGTGACTTATGCCAGTCGAGCGCGCCCTTCTTCCAGAGATAGATATAACCGACCAAGAGAATGGCCACATAGAACATCATCTCTATGAAGCCGAACCAGCGTGTTTCTGCATTCTTAGCCAAATCCTTGAAGATGTATGCCCAGGGATAGAGGAAAATCGCTTCCACATCGAACAAAATGAACACCATCGCCACCAGGTAGAACTTCACCGAAAACGGTTCCCGCGCGTCCCCCGTGGGGGTAATCCCACACTCATACGGCTGTTGTTTGACTTTGCTCGGACGCCGCCACCCAATGAAGGTAGAGACCAGGATGAGCGCGCCAGCCAAAAAGGCAGCCACAAGCAGGTGTATCAGTAAGGGAACGTACGCATGCAGGCCAGAAGGGGTCATGGTCGAAGAGTTATAATAACGAGTGAGACGCCACCGGTCAAATGTTCCGGAAAATATTTCAGACAGCTCGACGGAAGCGCTAGTCTCTATAGTAAGCAGGCGGATTGACCGCGAGTAAATGAGGATTATGGTCTTCGGGCACAACACCAATCTCAAAATCGGCAATATCACTTTTCACGTGCAGACCGAAGATCGAGGCGACACCCACGCTTTGATTGACACCACGGTCTATTATCACGGGCGCGTACTTCACCGCAGAACCAACAATTATTTTGATTTGCTCCCGCTCGACGAAGACCGCCGCCAGGCTCTCAAATTGCGCTTGGATGAGCAACACCGTACGGTGATCGACGAGATTCGCACCGGTGAGTTGCAACTGGCCATTCCCCCTGCCATTGATGCACTGCACCCCGCCGAGCCACCCGCACCCGGCGGTAATGAACAGCCGCGGCCCGCAAGCGAGCCAAAGAGACTTCTTTTGGACTTGACCAACGCAAAATCCTGGCTAGCGGGAAAGCGTGCGAAACTGCAAGTCACCGTCAAAGATCACGATGGAGCGCCGGTGCCGGGCGCGCAAATCCGCGTGGAAATCGAAGGAAGTGAAGAGGGTAGGGTCTTCCTTGGACAAAGCGGTTCACAAGGGCAGGCCCAGATCGAATTCGACATGCCGCGGATCACCGGTTCGGACGCCGCCCTGGTCGTCCAGGCCGAAGATCAAGCGGGGAAGGGACACCTGCGATTTGCGTTGCGCGCAAAACCTCGGGTAGGCTAAAGGCGAGAATTCCATGGCCAAAGGGATGGTCATCCTGGTGAATGGCGAGAGCCACGAAACGGCGGAGGGTACGACCGTAACCGCTCTACTTGCGCAGCTTGGTTTGAACAGTGGACGAGTCGCGGTGGAGCACAATCTGCGGATTCTTCCTAAGGCAAAGTGGGAAGACACGGAAGTCGTTGATGGGGATAAATTCGAAATCGTGCAATTTGTGGGCGGCGGTTAGCGAAGCCAATCACCATTGGGAATAGCGGAATGAAGGCGGCGAAAGCCGCCTTTTTTATTTGGAGAGGAATTTCTTCCACGGACGCCAGTAGTACTTCGGCCAACCCTGCCGCACACCTTTTAGATCGTACGGGGGAACTCCCACGTGCACGAGATCAATCTGCGCTCCACCCGCCACTTTGCTGAAATTTAGCACCAAGATCGACCAATCTTCCTTCTTCCAGTGCGTTGCTCGCCAAAGTTGAACGATTTGCTTCCCCGGCGCCAGAAACAGAGTCTTACCCTCAAGTTGCCTGCCGAACGCGGTAAATTTCCCGCCCACCTTTTGACTAATCCTTGCGGGCGCACCCGTCGCCAGACTGTGCTTGTTGGAGTCCAGATAAAGATGATAGAGCACTTGCGGCGACGTCCGAAAGCGCACGCTTTGTTGAATGGGGGGAACCAGGAAGCCTCCTGAAATCAAAGCATTGACGGTCACAGGCCCTCGAGCAAGTGCCCCATCTTACTCTTCTTTGTTTGCATGTAGCCACGCGAAATCTTGGAGATTCGCGGTTGACAATTAACACGCTCCATTACTCGCACTCCACCCGATTCAAGTTGCTGCACCTTGTCGGGATTATTGGAAAGTAGCCGGATCTTCTTGGCCCCGAGCTTTTTCAGGATTTTCGCCGGAAAATCGTACTCCCGCGCATCCGCAGCAAACCCCAGCGAAACGTTAGCCTCCACGGTATCCATGCCGCCGTCCTGCAATTCATACGCCCGCAGCTTGTTCATCAGCCCGATGCCGCGGCCTTCCTGGGGGAGATACAGGAGAATCCCCGAGGGCGCTCTCCCAATTTTCTTCAAAGACAATTCCAATTGGGCTCGGCAGTCGCAGCGCAGCGAAGTCAACACGTCGCCTGTCAGGCACTGGGAATGGACTCGCACCAGCGGCGCGATTCGGCCCCGCACGTTTCCGCGAACGAGCGCGACAGCCTCTTCCTCCGGGCCGCGGCCCTGGAAGCCATAGATGGTGAAACGGCCATAACGTGTGGGGAGATCGGCGCGCGCAATCATGCAAAGATTGCTTTGTGAACGAGCTTTGCGCTTTTTCTTGGAGAATTTCTTGGCCATGGCACCTATTCAGTATAGCAGGGAGGGGACGTGCTCCCTCGATGACACCTCGGAAGAATCGTGTGGGCGCAGGATGGATTTCATTACAATAGGACGAGGTTTGGCTACCCTAAAGCAAGTCGCCGCTTGGCACGATGGAAACGACCTTGACAATTCGAGAGCTGCTCTTCACTTTGCTGCTAAAGGTCGGCGTGGCCTCCTCTATTGCTGCCTTGCTTGCGCGCTGGAATACGTTTCGCCGTGTGCTCTTCACCGAAGAACGCGACGCCGACCAAAAATTGAAGCTGATGTTATTTTTGGTGCCGGCCCTGATTGTCGGCGTAATTCTGCGTTTATATCGACCTGCCTACCAATTCGCGGACCTATCCTTGGAAGGCGCGTTTCTAATGGGCTTGCTCGGCGGCCGCGTTGTCGGGCCGATCGGCGGTGCGATCATCACCATCCCGGCGCTGATGGCCCACGAATGGCTGGCCATGCCCGCGGCCGCCACAGCGGGTCTTCTTGGCGGCCTCATTCGGCAACTCATCCCCGACAAAGAAGATCTTTGGAACTTCGGCCCGTTCACCTTTCTCAACATCCCCAAAGCCCTCATGCGCATGGTGAACAGCGCCGAAATCATGTGGGAAATGTTGCCACTCCTCACCTGCGTCGGCCTGGAATTGGGCCGCGTAGCACTGGTCATGGCCACCAAACCCAAATGGCTCTTCGCTCTCGATCCGCAGTGGAATTGGAAGCTCTGCCTGGTCGTGCTCGGCACCCTCATGTCCGTTGCCGCTCCTCTCAAGATCTGGAATAACACGCGAATCGAGATGAACCTCGAACGCCACCAGCAATTGTTGCTGCGCGCGCGCATGGATGCGCTCTCCAGCCAGATCAATCCTCACTTCTTGTTCAATACGCTGAATACCGTCACCGCGCTGATCCGCATGGATCCGGATACCGCCCGCGGAGTCGTCTTGAAGCTCAGCAATATTCTTCGAAGGCTGCTGCGCAAGCATGAAACCTTTGTCCCCCTGCGCGAAGAGCTTTCCTTTATCGACGACTACCTGGACATCGAAGTAGCCCGCTTCGGCGAAGACAATCTCGATATCGTCAAGCAGGTCGGCGAGGAAACTCTCGAAACGTTCATCCCCAGTATGTTGTTGCAGCCCATCGTGGAGAACAGCCTGAAGCATGGACTGGCTCCGAAGCTCGAAGGTGGCCGCATTTTCCTCAGAACCTCCAGCCGCGACGGGCGCCTGCACATTGAAATCGAAGACAATGGCGTGGGCATCTCCGAAGAGAAAATGCCGCACGTCTACGTGGAAGGAATTGGTCTCAGCAACGTCAGGGAGCGCCTTCGCGTTCTCTACGGCACAGACTTCAATCTGGACATTACCAGCCACGAAGGTCAAGGCACCAAGATCAAAATCGATGTTCCCCAAGTGGTACCAGTTATCCCCGAAGTAAGCCTGTTCTGAAGCATTTCCCCAAGGGCAGGGAACAAGAAATCCCTTGACAAGCTGCGCGCATTACTGTAGTTTCTGTATAGACTGAAATGAGCGATAAGACTGTTAATACGGTAGAATGCAGCGGCAAACTCGCCCCCCCGCTCGCTCGTCCCCTTAAGATCGTCATTCCCGGCGGCCAGGGCCATCTCGGTCGGCTACTTGCCCGTCGCTTTAACTCCCTCGGCCACGAAGTCCTATGCCTGACCCGGAAATTAGAGGAATCCCCTGCGGGGACTCTGAGTCCCTGGCGATCGTTGGCCTGGGATGGCGAAAATTTAGGTTCCTGGGTGGAGGCTCTGGAAGACGCTGACGTCCTGATCAACCTGTCAGGCCGGAGTGTCGATTGCCGTTACAACGCGCGAAACCGCGAAGCGATCCTCCAGTCCAGAGTCCGTTCCACGGCCGTGCTCGGGAGGGCGATTCAGCACATGAGCCGGCCGCCCCGTCTTTGGCTGAACGCCAGTACAGCAACCATCTACCGGCACACCTACGATCGAGCGATGGGGGAGGCCACGGGGGAGATTGGCGGTGGAGAAGATAATGCGCCTCCCACGTGGCGATTCAGCATCGATGTTGCCCAGCGCTGGGAACAGACGCTTTTTGCCGTGCACACGCCCAATACGCGAAAAGTCGCCATGCGTGCTGCCATGGTGATGAGCGCAACTCCCGGAGGTGTCTTCGAAGTTCTGGTACGTCTTGTGAGCACCGGCCTGGGCGGTTCCTGGGGCTGCGGTCGGCAATACATGTCGTGGATTCATGAAGAAGATTTTTTCCGAGCCGTGGAATACCTGATCGAAGACCAGCAGATTACCGGAGCGGTCAATCTGGCGGCTCCCCATCCCTTGCCCAATGAAGAGTTTCTGTCTGCTTTGCGAGATGCTTGGGGGATCTCTTTCGGCCTCCCCGCGCGGGAATGGATGCTGGCAGTCGGCGCCTACTTTCTTCGCACGGAAACGGAACTGCTCCTCAAAAGCCGGCGCGTCGTCCCCGACCTTCTCCTGAAGAAGGGCTTCGAGTTTTGCTACCCCGAATGGCCAACGGCCGCACGAGCCTTGGTACAGAAGTGGCGTGAAGGCCACTCCTAGAGAAGTTCGTGAGCGTCGATTTTGAGCAGCGAGGAGGGAACGAATGAGCGAAGAAATGAAGGCTGGCCCCGGCGGCCTGACGCCCGTGGCACAGAAGTTCATCCTTCACTGGGGCGAAATGGGCACCAAGTGGGGCATCAACCGCACCGTCGCACAAGTCCACGCGCTTCTCTTTCTTGCCCCGAAACCCATCCCGGCCGATGAAATTGCGGAAACCCTATCGGTAGCGCGATCGAATGTCAGTACCAGTCTGCGTGAACTGCAAGGCTGGGGAATCGTGCGCGTCGTGCATGTTCTGGGTGACCGCCGCGATCACTTCGAGACCTTCAAAGATGTATGGGAAATCTTCCGCACCGTGGCCGAGGAGCGCAAAAGGCGGGAAATTGACCCGACGCTACGCGTTTTGGGTGAATGCGTTCAGGAACTGAAGGCCAGCGCGCCCGGAGATGCCTACACGCGCGAGCGCCTGGAAACTATGCTGGAATTCTTGATCACCATGAGCGGCTTGTTCGAGGAAGTTTTGCGTATGCCAACAGGCGCCCTGAAGGGTGTAGGCAAGCTGCGCGGTAAAGTCATCACCCTGCTGGGGAGCGATAAGAAAAAGGCCGTCTGACGCATACCTATGAAGCGCGAGTGTGCAAGAGAGAAAGCCATGATTTCCTTGACCAGCGAATACACTGACGGAAAAGGGCGCCACGCGCAAGGCTGGCTCTTCTTCGATGCGGACTGCATCTTTTGCACCCGCATCGCCCGCTGGTTGGCCCCGAGGCTTGCTCGCCGCGGATTCGCCGTAGCCCCGCTCCAGGATCCACGGGTTGGCGCGTTACTCGGCCTGTCACCGGAAGAACGATTGCGAGAACTGCGATTCCTTCCTTCCGATGGTACGCACTTCGGCGGTGCCGATGCGGTCGTGGCCGTGGCCCGCGAGATTTGGTGGGCACTGCCCCTCGTCTGGGTGTCGCAGATCCCAGGAACGATGAAATTCCTCCATGCGGGTTACGGTTGGATCGCCCGGCAGAGAAGCTGTAACGCATCCGCTTGTGACGGCGTAGAAGTTTTCCACCGGTAGGGCCACAACACCAAGTCTCCGCAGAGAATGCTAGAGGTGTGTCTTGAAGCTTCGAGATCTGTTGGACTGGCGCGGCCGCGTGCGGCGCACCACTTATGGCCTGACGCTCATCTCCTCCCTACTCCTCCTTCACAACATGTTCAGGCTTTTTGCCTCCCCCGTACTCCGAAACAGACTCGAAAGCCTGAGCATTCTGTTTCCGCTCACCCTGTTCTATGGTGCACAACCGATCCCTCCCGATCTGATGCGAACTCTCCCACTCTTTGCCCTCGTTACCGTCCCATTCCTGTGGATTGCGATTACCATGACCGTGAAACGCCTGCGCGACCTGGAAACCACCGAATGGTATGTGTTCCTCTTATTTGTTCCCGCTCTGAATGTTCTCTTTTTCCTTCTGCTGTGCTTTGAACCAGGTTGCGAAAGTATGGAAGAGGCTCGGCAACGAGGTTGCGGTTTCCTCGAGACTCTTCTGCCAAGGTCGCCGTTGGGAAGCGCGGCCCTCGGCGCGCTTGCAGGAGCCCTGGTGGCGACTGTTCTCAGTTGGTTCTCCATTGTCGTCTTGGGAAGCTACGGCAGCACTCTGTTTCTGGCGCTTCCATTTTTCATGGGATATGTCGCGGCGTGGCTCCACGGCTACCGGCAGCCAAGGAGCCCCGGGGAATGCTCTGTGGTGGCTTTGGCCAGCATTCTTCTGACCGCGGCTTTGATCGTGGGCATCGCCTTCGAAGGAATCATTTGCGTCGCCATGGCCATTCCGCTTGCCGCTCCCCTGGCACTTGTTGGCGGCCATCTGGCGTATTTGTCCCAGAAATCCCAGGCTCTTCAACCCCGGCCCACCACAATGTTGAGCCTACTTCTGGCTCTTCCCCTTCTTGCCGGAGTGGAATCCTTTAGGTCGGCGCCCGTTCCGCACCATGTGGTGCATAGCTCTGTAGAGATCGCAGCTCCTCCGCGCCTGGTTTGGCAGAGAATCGTCGCCTTCCCCAGCATTGAGGAGAAGCCGCACTGGATCCTTCGCCTGGGTATGGCCTATCCAGTGGAATCAAAGACGATCGGCTTGGGATTGAGCGCGGACCGGCAAACCAGGTTCTCGACCGGCGTTTCCCGAGAACCGATTCTTGCCTGGGAGGAAGAGAGGCACCTTGCCTTTCGTGTCTCGGACGAGCCGCCACTCATGAAGGAATCGTCTCCTTACGGTGCCATCACTGTCCGACACCTAGAGGACCACGATTTTCGCTCCGGGCGGGTGGATTTCTATCTCTCAACTCTACCCAACGGACACACACAATTGGATGGGTGGTCTTCCTACGAGAACCGCATGTGGCCGACGGAATATTGGCAGCTCTGGACAGACGAGATCGTTCGCCAAATCCAATTGCGCGTCTTCCGCCAAGTCAAACGCTTGGCGGAAGCAGACGCGACTGGCGGGAAGCTACTTCCGGGAAGCTACTTCCGGAATGAGCCCACGGTGAGAGGTTGCGGAAAAACGTCTCGCAAACCGAAAAATTTTCCGTCGAAACAGTCGTCATTACCGGCGCTTTCGGTTGTGCGGGGAGGCACGCGACTCGATTGCTGTTTCACCGTGGATACACTATTCGCACTCTCACATTTCACCCAGAACGGAATCATGAGTTTGACCGCCAACTGGAAGTTTTTCCGTATAGCTTTGAGAACCCTGCACGACGGGAAGAAACGCTTCGCGGAGCCTCCTGTCTGATCCCCACCTACTGGGTCCGCTTTCCACGGGGAAATTCGACCTTTGATCGCGCGGTAGGGAATACCATCACTCTCGTGAATGCCGCTAAGAACGTAGCCGTCAGGCGCGTCGTGCATGTGAGCGTCGCCGACCCCTCGCTTGATTCGCCTCACGGTTATTACCGCGGCACAGCGGAGTTCGAACAAGCCGTGTTCAAATCCGGCCTTTCCTATTCCGTCCTGCGGCCCACGGTCATTTTCGGGGGCGAGGACATTCTTATCGACAATATCGCCTCGTTCGTGCGCCGTCTTTCCCTCTTTGGTGTCCCCGGTAGTGGCAACTCCGGTATCCGGCCAATCTACGTCGAGGACATGGCAAGACTGATTGTCGACGGTGTGGGCAAACCAGGCAACGAGGTGGTGGATGCGGTCGGCTCTGAGACCTTTACCTTCGACGAACTCGTCAGACTTATCGCGGCGCAGATCGGCCAGCCGGCCTGGGTTGTTCCCCTGCCGGCCCATTGGGCTTATCTTTCCACGCCTCTAGCCGGACTCTTCCTGCGAGATGATATTGTCCCAACTTGAGAAGAGTGCAAAGGTCTCATGACCAACTTGATCGCACTTGAAGGGCAGAGAACTGGCTGGATCCGGCTGACCGAGTGGCACTTTCCCCATTCTTGTTCACGAGAATCTTCACATTTGGGCCGACAACCCCACGGCCACATTCTGCTGGGCAAGAACTCGCTCATAATAGCGCTCATACATCGGGATCACGTCATTGGCGCAGAATTTCTTCCGTGCATCCGCACGCGCGCGTTGCCCCATCTCCCTGCCTCGATCCGCGCGTGACAGCAGGTCAATCGCATACTTTCCAGCCCGTATCACGTCCCCGGGTTCAACCAGATACCCGTCCACGCCATGTTCCACGACCTCCGGGACGCCTCCCGCGTTGGTGGCTATGACGGGGACTTCGCATGCCATCGCTTCCAGTGCCGCCAGTCCGAAGGACTCCAACTGCGACGGCAACAGGAAAAGATCCGCCTGCCCTAGCTTTTCCCGGACTCCATTCTGCTTCCCGAGGAAGATGACATCCCGTTCGACTCCCCGCGTTCGCGCTAGCTCTTCGGCGGGCCCGCGGTCCGGGCCATCGCCGATCATGACCAACTTCGCGGGCATTTTCTCGCGCACCAGCGCGAATATCTCCACCGCATCCAGAATGCGCTTTACTGGCCGGAAATTGGACAGGTGCATCAGGACGGGTTCGCCATTTGGGGCCCACTCTGCACGCAATTGGGGATCGGGTTTGCGGCAATATAAGTCGCAGTTTACGAAGTTGGGAATCACTTCAATGGGACGCTTGATGGCAAATTCCTCGATCGTACGTCGGTACAGATACTCCGAGATGGATGTCACGCCATCGCTCTGTTCGATCGAATATCGGGTAATTGGCAAAAAGTTAGGATTGTTTCCCACCAGCGTAATGTCCGTGCCATGCAGGGTGGTAATGAAGGGGAGGCGTCGAGGCGCGGCCATTTGCCGGGCCAGCAGGGCACTGACGGAGTGGGGAATCGCGTAGTGAACGTGGAGTATGTCTAGAGACTCGCTCTCGAACACTTCCAACATCTTCACGGCAAGCGAAAGCGTGTAAGGGGAGTGATCAAAGAGTGGGTACGACACAACGGCAGCCTGGTGGAAATGGATATGCGGATCATCTGTTTTCATCCGGATGGGGGGCGCATACGTAATGAAATGGACGTCATGTCCCCGGGCGGCCAGTTCTTGTCCGAGCTCGGTGGCCACGACACCCGATCCACCGTATGTGGGATATCCAGTGATGCCGATACGCATAAGGGGCCTCTAAGTAGGACACCGCGCGCTGTACACCCAAGTGACGGGCTGGCTTGCCGGGGGGCAAGCTCAGATGCTAGAGTCGCGCGAACCGCAGGCGAAACCGCCTGCCAGCGGAATAGTACACCGATTAGACGCAAGGTTGAGGATGAACGTGACACGCCTCATAGGGAAAATCGCCATAGTGACCGGTGGTGGGAGCGGGATTGGCCGAGCCATCGCGCTCACCTTTGGTCGCGAGGGAGCCGGCGTGGCCGTCCTGGGGCGGCGTCGCGAGGTTCTGGATGGGGTGGTGAAGGAACTCACGAGTCGGGGTGCTAAGGCTACGGCCATCGTGTGTGACGTAAGGAAAAGCAGCGAGGCAATCAAGGCGGTGGAAGATGTGGAGAGGTGCCTCGGTAGCGTGAATGTGCTCGTGAACAATGCGGGCGTACTGAGCGTCTCGACGGTCGAGAGTATTTCAGAAGAGCATTGGGACCTGGTGATGGAAACCAACCTGAAGGGTCCGTTCCTCATGTCCCGTGCGGCTTTGCCTGCCTTTCGCCGGGCCGGAGGGGGCAGCATCGTGAATGTGGGCTCCGTGCTGGGGTTAGTGGGGATGAAGGATCGCGCCGCTTACTGCGCTTCCAAGGGAGGAGTGACCATGCTCACGAAGGCCATGGCGCTCGACCATGCGCATGAGAACATCCGCGTTAATTGCATCTGTCCTGCGATCGTAGAGACGGAGTTGGTGAAGAGTTTATTCTCGGCGACTGACGCCGGCCAAAAGGCGCGCGACGCCAGGATCGGCACACTTCCCCTGGGGAGATTCGGGAAGCCGGACGATGTGGCGGAACTGGCCGCTTTCCTCGCCTCGGATGACTCTTCCTGGATGACGGGTAGTGCAATTCCAGTGGACGGCGGTTTATCGGCATATTGAAGGAGCTTACGTTCGATGGGACGAAAACTGACCAAGGAAGAGAAGCGCGCGACCGAACTGGTGCGCCGTCGCATGCGGGAAAGCAAATCGTCCGAGTTGCTGGGCTTCGATGTGGAGAGGGTGCAGGAGGGACGTGCCATTTTCCACTTGGATGTGCACTCTGGCCATAAACAGATCCATGGCGTGGTACATGGAGGCATACTGGCCGCGTTGGCCGATACGACCGCGGCCATCGCTGCCTATACCGTCGTGCCTCGCGGAGTGGAACTCGCCACACTTGAGTTGAAGATCAATTATCTGGAACCTGTCCCGGGTGGGAGGGTAAAAGCCGATGCGCGCGTGCTCCGGGGAGGCCGGAATTTTATTGTGACGGAATGCGAAATTTTCAATGAATCCGGCTCGTTGGCAGCCAAGGCGCTTCTCACCTTCTCTGCCGCAACGGGCCATCGTTTGCGCAAGTAGGAACTACTCGTCGCCCTGCGGGCCGTCCTCGCCCTCTTTATGGACGTAGCGGATGTGGCGCTTGAACACCATTAGGTTTGGCGCGCCTTCGCGTGTGAGCTTGATGCAGTCGCGGTCATACCATTCGATGATGCCGCGTAACACTTCTCCAGAGTCCAACACCACCGACATGGGCGTGCGGCTCTGCATTTGCTTCACCCAGTAAAAATTCTCTGCGTGGGTGATCTCGGGCGGGGCAGGCTTTTTGCTGGGCAGTGGACCGCCATTGTGCTGAGGCCGGGGGGAGGCCTGCTCCTTGGCGTCCGCGAAGCTGGGACGGAACATGCGGCGATTCACCATGACTGCTCCTTGATAAAACAGAGGTGTTTCCTCTTCTTAAGATGCGCCGGGCGGGCCCAGGGTTTCGCCTATTATGACGCAGGGGAATACGGTAGGGGAGGAAAAACTACCTTCGAGTCGGCGCGGTGGCCCGAGCAGGAGCCAGAGATACCACAAGGGAGTCCAGGCCCAGTTGGCGGTTCAGGTTGCGCCGCACGCCCCCCGCCAATTTGTCCATTCCTGCTACCGCGCGGGCAATCCATCCGGCATCCACCGAGCGTGCGATGGCCTCCAATTCCTTGGCTAAATGCGGATTTCGCAGAAGGGGGGCCCGCACTCCAGCATTCAGTTCTAATAAATCCGATAGCAAGCCATAGAAGACGGCAATCAGGTCTTCAAACGAGGATTCACGATCCTTGGCTAAAGCAGCGGTGTCCGCAAACAGTTGGGCAAACCCTTCTCCACGCGCGGCGCGCTCGAGGATCCGCAGGGCGGTCTTACGCTTCTCGACGGCATCCTCTACGTCCAGTTCCAAGGCCAGACCAGGGCTACCTTCAGAGAGCTGGGCCGCCAGTTTCAGTTCCGCGGGCTTTCGATCCGAGTGTAACTTGAGGATGGTTTCCACTTCGCCCACAGGGAGTGGGGCAAAGTGGAACTGCATGCAACGGGAAAGGATGGTGGGAAGCAGACTAAAGGGGGAAGGCGCGGTCAGAATCAGAGTCGCGGAGCCAGGTGGCTCTTCGAGAATCTTCAGGAACACGTTAGCTACGTCGGAGCGCATCGTCTCTGCCCCGTCTAGAATGAACACGCGGCGCCGGGAGGTGGGTTGGAAATAGGCCGCGCGACGGACGGCACGCAGTTGTCCAATGCGAAGCACGGGGCGGGTGACGGGGCTCTTCAGGCGAACTGGGTCTGGGACGAGCGCCCATACGTCCGGATGGCTCTGCAGGATCAACGGAACCCGCTCAACTGTCGAAGCGTCTGCGCTCTCGCCGCGCTCGGCCAGGCCCTGTTCGATTAGCTTTTGAGAGTCCGCTAATTGGGAAATCTGCAGGCAAGGAGCACACTCGCCGCAAAAGTCGTCGATTAGGCTCTGGCAATTCGCGGCTTGAGCAAACATGCGCGCCAGGGTGTACTTGCCGACACCCCGGGGACCTGTAAAGAGCAGGGCATGAGGCACACGCGAGGATCGGAACGCCCCACGCAAGGCAGCGACGATTTTCTCATTGCCCAGGAATTCTGAAAATCCCATGAATTAACCCTTGTTTGCCGATTGAAGCATCGGAAGTACCGCGAACATAACCTCGGCTGCAATATCTTCCGGGAGACGCAGCGAACTGTTCTGCGCATCGTAGCACTGGATGGTAGCCCAGGGGCGGCTGCGCGAGAGCATGTCGTACATTTCGGCGGCATCTTCCAGGTGGCGAAGACTTTTCTCCTGAATGTCGTGCGTGGCACGAGTGTAATTTCGCCCGGATTTTTGCCCCACCAGCCGTTGAGCCTGGCTGGGTGGAACGCGAAGATAGAGGATGAGGTCCTCTCGAGGAAGGCCGTAGATCGAATATTCCAGATGTTCGATCCAGCGCAGGAATTCAGACCGTTTTTCGGCATCCGCGCGAGCCACTTGGTGAGCAAGATTCGAAGCCACGTACCGGTCTACCAGCACGATCTTTCCGTCGTTCAACACAGATTCGAGTCGCGGCTTGGCCTCAAAACGATCGCCTGCATACAGGAGCGCTGAGAAATGCGGATCAACTGCCTGTAACGGTCCATAATCGCCGTTAAGAAATTTTCCGACCATGCTTCCGAACCAGGATTCGTATTGCGGAAATCCGGTGGCAAATACGGAAAATCCTTTGGCCGTAAGTGAATGCTCCAGAAGTTTTGCCTGCGTATGCTTACCGCTGCCATCGATTCCCTCGATGGCGATGAGTAATCCACGTGTCGTCATTTGGGTTGCACGGTGGGGGGAGGGGCCACACGTGACAGTCAGTGTAACCGGAGAACGAATGGGCTGCAACGAAAGTAGTGATGCCGTTGGAATAGCCTTTCACAAGATTGCCGGGAGAGCATGTTACGATTTTGACGTTGAACCATGGACATGGCGCAAACAACGATCCAAGAAAACCTGTTGCGCGTGAAACAGCAGGTCGGGGACGCAGCGCGGCGCGCGGGAAGAAATGTCGGAGAGATCACGCTGATTGGCGTATCCAAGACCCATCCCGCGATGGCCATCCAAGAAGCCTTTGCTGCGGGATTGCGCCATTTTGGCGAAAATCGCGTCCAGGAGTGGGAAGGGAAGCGTGGCGAACTCACAAATCTTGACGCGCATTGGCACCTGATCGGTCACCTGCAGAGCAACAAGGCAGCCAAGGCGGCAAAATTGTTTCACAGTGTTGACGCTGTTGATGATTTTGCCGTCGCACTGAAGTTGCAGCGTGCTTGTGACCCTCTGCCTGCCGGACGAAAGCTACGTGTGCTTCTTGAGGTCCATATCAGTGGTGAAAATACGAAAAGTGGCGTCTCTGAAGCGGACTTGCCCGCATTGGCGGAAAACGTCGTGTCACTACCTAAACTCGAATTGGCCGGCTTGATGTGCATTCCGCCCTTTTTGGAGAATAGGGCACAAACGCGCCCGTATTTTGCGCGCCTAAGGGAGTTGCGAGACCAGTTGGAACTACGACTGGGTCTTCGGTTTCCGGTACTATCCATGGGAATGTCCCACGATTTTGAAGTCGCCATTCTGGAAGGTGCCACAGAGATTCGTGTGGGCACGGCAATCTTCGGTACCCGTTCGGCACGGCCATGAATCGAATAGGTAGAAAGTGAGTATTCGCCTGAAAAGATGAGTCTCTTTGCGCCTTTCCGTCTGCGTGGGATTGAACTTAAGAATCGCATCGCAGTTTCACCCATGTGTGAGTACTCCGCGGAGGACGGACATCCTACGAACTGGCATCTCGTGCATTTGGGAAGCAGGGCCGTCGGAGGGGCTTCGCTCGTCTTCACAGAAGCCAGTGCGGTCAGCTCCCTCGGCCGGATCTCGCCCGCGGACGCAGGAATCTACCTGGATTCGCATGTGCAGGCGTGGCGGCCCATTGTCGCGTTCCTTCACGATCAGGGAGCACTCTCTGGAATGCAGTTGGCTCACGCCGGACGAAAGGCCAGCACCGCAGCGCCATGGCGGGGTGGTGAGCCCATCGGCGCAAAAGAGGGTGGCTGGACGCCAGTCGCGCCCAGTGCCATTCCATTCGATACAGGCTACGCGGTACCGAAAGAACTTTCGGTAGCAGAGATTGACCAAATCGTGCGAGATTTTGAGGCTGCTGCACGCCGTGCGCTTCAAGCGGGATTTCAGGTCCTGGAATTACACGCGGCACATGGCTACCTTCTGCATGAGTTCCTCTCTCCACTATGCAATCAACGCGCGGACGAATACGGCGGTAGCTTCGAGAATCGGATTCGCTTGCCTCTCCGAGTCGCGGGCGCGCTGCGCGAGATTTGGCCGGAGCAGCAGCCGCTCTTCGTGCGCATCTCCGCCACGGACTGGAAGGAAAATGGATGGGACTTGGAACAGAGCGTGGAACTATCCCGAAAGTTGAAGGAACTTGGCACCGACCTCGTCGATGTCTCCAGCGGCGGCGCAGTCCCGGGAGTTCGTATTCCCGCCGGACCGGGCTATCAGGTAGGTTTTGCTGCCAGCATCCGACGCGAAGCGGGTATCGCTACCGGCGCAGTAGGGATGATTTCGGAGCCGACACAGGCGGAAACGATCATCTCGACTGGGCAAGCAGACATTGTCCTGCTAGCCCGCGAAATGCTTCGCGATCCCTACTGGCCGAGACGTGCTGCCCACACACTGGGGGTGAAAATAAAAGCGCCCCCCCAATACGAAAGAGCGTGGTAAGCAGTGAGTTTCCTAGAGGTCGTGGAAGATAAGACGCGAGGCACGGTCACCTTCGCCGTGCGCGTACAACCGCGCTCCAGCCGCGATGAGATTGTGGGAGTGATCGAAGGGGCAATGAAGATCCGATTGTGTGCGCCCGCGGTGGAGAATCGCGCAAACGAAGCTTTGGTTGAGTTCCTTGCGGGGATTTTGAAAACCTCGAAATCGGCTGTTAGAATCCGGAGCGGTGAGCAAAGCCGGAGCAAGCGCGTAGAGATTTTTGGCGTCACTCGGCAACAGGTCCAGAGCCTTCTGCAGACAGAGGCCTGAGCGAAGCCAGCGAGAAGGGAACTGAGCCAATGAAGGTTGAAATCAGTGAGATCCAGAAGGATTTGCGCGGTGCAAAGCTGGATGGCTGGCTTTTTTATGATTTTCGTGGCCGTGACCCCATTGCCCACAGGATTCTGGACCTACCTGCCGGGATGCGCACAAGACGCTGGTTTTATTTTGTTCCCGCCAAAGGGACACCCAAGAAGTTAGTTCACAAGATCGAAGCGCGGTCATTGGCAGCGGTGCCTGGCGACACCCTTTACTACGCCGGCCAGAAGGAATTGCGGGACAACCTGAAAAAGGCTCTGGGGCGGGCAAAGAAAGTGGCCATGCAGTATTCGCCCAAGAATGCCATTCCCTATGTTGCGATGGTGGATGCAGGGACGGTGGAATTAGTCCGCAGCCTTGGCGCAAAGGTGGTCACATCAGCGGACCTCGTACAGAAATATGAAGCGTGTTGGAGTAAGCAGCAGCTTGAGTCGCACTTGACAGCAGGGCGTGCGATTGACCGCGTCGTTCGCGAAGCGTTTGATCATGCGGCGAAGTGCGTCAAGGAAAAGAAGCCACTAACGGAATACCATCTCCAACAGTTCATTCTCGGTAGGTTTGAAGAAGCGGGAATCATAACGGAAGAGGGCCCAGACGTAGCTGTAAACGAAAACGCCAGCGATCCGCATTACGGACCAACTCGAGAGAAATCCTCACCGATCCGCGAAGGAGATTTGCTGCTCCTGGATGTTTGGGGGAAACTGAAGACGGCGAACAGTGTGTACTACGACATCACCTGGATGGGCTATCTGGGAGCGACAGTTCCGGAAAAGTACACCAAGATTTTCTGCGTGCTGCGGGAAGCGCGAGACCGGGCCGTCGATTTGATCTGTTCCAACGTGAAGGCAGGCAAACCGTTGCAAGGGTGGCAGGTGGATGAGGCAGCGCGGAGTGTGGTGGAAAAGGCTGGTTACGGAAAATACTTTTTTCATCGAACTGGTCACAATATCGGCACGTCCGTACACGGCAATGGCGTCAACATGGATGGACTCGAAACCCAGGATGAAAGGCACTTGATTTCGCAAACCTGCAATTCTGTGGAGCCCGGAATTTACTTGCCGGAATTTGGCATGCGGACCGAAGTGGATGTGTATGTCGACGAGAAAGAGGCCCGAGTGACTGGTGCCATTCAGAGAGAGATATTACCCCTGCTCGCGTGAGGGCTAGATCGATACAACGCCGATGAACCAGGAACCTAACGAAACAACGCCGCTGGAAACACCGCCGCCTGGCTCAGAATGCACCTCCGTAGCCTCGGGATCGAGTCCCTACTCAGAGAGCAAGGCATGGGTGGTAGCGATCGCCGGTTGGCTGCTCCCCGGTTTGGGACACGCGCTGCAGCGCATGTGGGGACGCGCAGCGGTTGTATTTGTGACCGTTGGAATACTGGTGATTGCAGGCGCTTCCATGCGCGGCAACCTATTCACTTCGAACGGGAATGATGCCTTTGATACGTTGGGGTACGTTGCGGATCTGGGTACGGGCAGTTTCTATTTCCTGGCGCGGTTGGTCGAGCGTGACGGAGCCGATGTCTCTCACGCCGTCGGGGATTACGGAACGAGATTTCTGGCTACCGCAGGCGTCCTGAACTTGCTGGCGGCACTGCACGCTTATGAAGCTGCACGAGGTCGTAAAGCATGAACTTGGCCAGTCCAACAAATTTTACGCACATGCAGGCATTCCTGCTTTTCGCAGCGGCTATTTCCCTGGCATTTGGTTTTTTGGGGCGCCGTCAGCCCAAAGACCGGATCAGGTACATTCTGTGGTCGTTTTTTCTGTTTCTATTGGTGGGAATCGGGATCGGCTGGGCCATGTACCCGTTTTCTCGTTGATAATGTGGACAGTGTTGCGAGCGCGCTGAATTGACAGCCATTTTCAGCGGATGCTATGGTGAAGAAGTGGGCCGAGGTAGCTCAGTGGTAGAGCAGCCGATTCGTAATCGGCAGGTCGTGGGTTCAACTCCCACTCTCGGCTCCATCTTATTATGGTCCGGCCCGGACACATGGGTGACACAACGTACCTAAGACATAGGTAACACTTTTGGGCCGAACGGATTTTCGAGCGGTTCGAGCACCCGAGTCTCCAGATCGAAGTACCCCAGATCATA
>Ga0181523_10000011_pt1 | contig 197441 bp, 173 predicted proteins | sample PEATcosm2014_Bin_43_FD_119752 | JGI IMG/M metagenome (GOLD analysis project Ga0181523, IMG submission 119752) | Peatland microbial communities from MTU Mesocosm Facility, Houghton, MI, USA - PEATcosm2014_Bin05_30_metaG | ecosystem: Environmental > Terrestrial > Soil > Wetlands > Peat | place...
CCCACGGATGGGGAATACCCGGAAAACGAGAACTTGACCTTCGATCAAGCGGGAAACATCTACGGTACGACGTCGATGGGAGGTATGTACAACGCGGGAACTACGTTCGAACTGACCCCCTCAAGCGGCGGATACACGGAGAGCATCCTTTATAGCTTCCAGTCTCAAAACGGGCTGTTCCCATATTCGGGTGTGGTCTTCGATACAGCCGGAAATCTGTACGGAACCACCAAATACGGAGGGCCCGGGACAGAATCCCCGGAGCGCTGCGGAACGGTTTACCAGCTCATGCCCTCAAGCGGAGGGTGGGTGGAGAATGTCCTGCTTAACTTTGACGAGGCGAATGGGGCTTACCCGTTCGGTAACCTGATCATCGATGGTTTCGGCATCCTCTATGGCATAACCGCTGGTGGCGGACCAAATGACAGTGGCGTAGTTTTCAAACTGGCCCCCTCGGACGGAGGGTGGACCTACTCTTTGCTTTACTCCTCCGCCTCGTGCAGCTACCCCAGCGGCTTAACCATGGACGCAGCCGGTAATTTTTTTGGGGTGTGTTTTGGCGGCGGCGCCCATCGAGCCGGCTGGATCTTCGAACTGACGAATTGCAGCAACACGTGCATGGCGACCGATCTCCACGACTTCAGCGGTAGTGACGGCCAGGGGCCTACCGGCTCTCCCGTGCTCGACACGAGCGGCAATCTCTACGGCGCAACGCTGTACGGAGGGACGGGGTGCGACGGGGGCTGCGGAGTAGTGTGGGAGATCGCGCCGTAACGCTGCAGGTCATTGCACGATTGCTTCCGTTAACAGGCCATAGCACAACTTATCCGGACCGGCTGCCCCATTCATTCGCGGTTTTCGAATGAGTGGGAAGTCCAACAGCTGATCTTGTCGCGGTTCCCCGCTCTATACTGAGAACGTGCTGCCGATTGCACTCTGGATCCTAGCTTCCACTCTTGTCTCGCAGAGCCCGCCTGCTCTTCAAACCGGCGTCATCATTCCCCATCAAACCTGCGCGGCCACGCCCGACCAGAGCTACGCTCTCTATCTGCCATCGCACTACTCTCCCGACAAGCGCTGGCCCATCGTCTATGTCTTCGATCCCAACGGTCGCGGCAACGTGCCCGTCGAGCTGATGAAGGATGCCGCCGAGCGTTACGGCTACATCGTCGTCGGTTCCAATAATTCGAAGAACGGATCGTGGAAGATTGAAGGTGACGCCGCGCAGGCCATGTGGGACGACACACACGCTCGTCTCGCCATCGACGATCGCCGCATCTATTTCGCCGGATTCTCCGGTGGCGCTCGCGTTGCCGTCGTCCTCGCTCAACGCTGCAAGTGCGCAGCGGGTGTGCTTCTTAACGGTGCAGGCTTCGGCGGCAAGCCTCCATCGCGGGATAACTCCTTCGCCGTTTTCGCGGCTGTCGGCACTTACGATTTCAACTATCCCGAGCTGTCCGACCTCGATGACAAACTGGAGCAAGCCGGCTTCCCGCACGCCCTCCGTCACTTCGATGGCACTCACCAATGGGCGCCAGCGAATGTCATGGACGAAGCTTTCGCCTGGTTTCAGCTGATTGCCATGAAGCAGAATCGCGCAGCACGCGACGAGGCTTTCATCACGCAGGAGAAGAGCGAGGCCATCGCGCGTGCCAAGGCTCTCGAACAATCTGGCCAGATGTACGAGGTCTGGCGTGAATACCGCCAGGCCGCAGCTACCTTCGCCGGACTAACCGACACCGCTTCCCTGCAACAGGCCGCCGCTTCTCTGGCGCAGCAAAAAGCTGTTCGCGAAGGCGCCAAGCGTGAAGCGCAGGAATTCCAGGAGCAGAATCAGCTCACCAGCAAAATCTACTCTGGCTTAGTGGCTCTGCGCGGCAATCCCGTCGCTCCTTCGGAATCTCCGCAGCAGAATAGCCAATCAACCGGCGCTCCGCAGCCGCGCAGCGGACTGGCCACGCCCCACGACAACCCATCTAACAGCGCGGATATCTTCCATCAGGTCCAGCAACAGATCATTGATCTGCGGCAACGCTCGGCATCGGAGAAGAAAGAAGACAAGGTTCGCGTCTACCGTCGCGCCCTCTTCGGAGTTTATGTTGGGTGCGGAGAATCTGGCGACGAGGCTGTCACCGCCAAGAACTACGCTCTCGCGAAGGATTATTATCTGCTCGCGACCGACGCCTATCCGGACAGTTCTGGAGCTTTGGTAGAGCTGGCCACAGCCCAAGCGCTCGGCGGCGATCGCAAAGCCGCTCTGGAAACGCTGCGCCGTGCCAGGGAAAAATCCAAAGATCTTGCGGCGTTCTCCGCCTGGCTCAACGACGAGCCCGCCTTTGCCAAACTCCGAGACGATCCCCAATTCCGCGCTTTGGCTGCGAATCCCAAAGCCGATCCTGGAGAACCTCGCTGACCTCTAACGTGCACACACCATTTCTAGCGCGAATCGTCCCCCAACCCAGCTTTTCGTGCCGAGTGGCATGTTTCCTGAGACAGCCGCTGCCGCGGCTCCCCGGTTGTATGATATTGCTCCGGCAGGAGGATATTTTGACCAGTCGCCGGCTCGCTCCGCACCTGCTCTGTTTCTGGCTGATAACGATTCTCGTCGCTACAGTTGCCGCGTCGACCACGCCGCGGGTTGCCGATCTCGCCGCCTCCGACGGCACCAAGCTGAAGGTCTCCTACTTCTCTGGCAGCAAGCCGGGTCCCGGAGTTCTGTTGCTGCATCAATGCAACCGCCAGCGCACCATCTGGGATGGGCTGGCTCAGCAGTTATCCGCAGCCGGAATCAACGTCCTCACGCTTGACTATCGAGGTTATGGCGACAGCGGTGGCAAGCCATTCGACAAGCTGACCCCGGATGAGAACGCCGCGGCGCGCGCACAGTGGCCCGCTGATATCGAGATCGCATTCCAATATTTGCTGGCACAGCCGGGCGTAGACAAGAACATGATCGGCGTGGGTGGCGCCAGTTGCGGCGTCGACAATTCCGTGCAGATCGCGCTTCGCCATCCCGAAGTACACTCGCTGGTGCTGCTCTCCGGACCCACCGACTACCACGGACGACAGTTCCTGCGCAGTTCAAAAGCTGGGCCGGTCTTTCTCGCCTATGCCGATGACGACGAATTCCCGGACAGCATCTTGACCATCCAGTGGCTGTATGTCTTGACTGCCAATCCAGAGAAGAAGCTGGTTCATTACAGCAACGGCGGCCATGGTGCGGACATCTTCCACGCGCATCCCGAGCTCATGAGCGCCATCACGGACTGGTACGTAACGACCTTGATCAAGACTCCTGGCCACGCTCCAGCAACCCAGGACACCGTCGCGATGTTGGAGCAGGTTCGTGTGCTCAACCTGCTCGATGAGCCCGGCGGTCCGCCAAAGGTGGCGACGATGCTGGCAGAGGCGCGCCAGAAGGATCCCAAAGCTGTGCTGTTTCGCGAGGACCTGGTCAACGCCATGGGATATGAGCGCATGGGGTTGGGCGATTTACCGGGCGCCATCGCGATCATGAAGCTGAACGTTGCCGCGTATCCCAATTCAGCCAACGCTTACGACAGCCTCGGCGACGCTTATATGACGGCAGGACTGCGAGACCTGGCCTGGCAAAGCACGATGAAGTGTCTGGAATTATTGCCAACGGACACCACCGATCCACAGAAGCAGCGCGATGCCATCAAGGCCAACGCCGAGTTTAAACTCAAACAGCTGGGCGACATGTCGGAGTAGCGAAGCCGCCGCGCGTCTGCCGTGTCCATTGCAAAAAGCCGCTTTCGGAAAGCGCAGTAATTGCAAGCGCGATCGAGCCTGATGTCTAGCCTCGGTTTGGTATAGAGTGTTATCCCGAATAATGGAGATTGTTCTGTGACACTTTCGTTTCTCTCTCGTCGCGGCGCGGCCGCACTCTTAGCAGTGTTTGCAACCGTAGTTCTTGCTCAGGCGCCTGCCTATGCGCAAACCTCAGCCGGTCCGCAACCGGCGCCGCTGCCTCCGCCGATCGTTGCTCCCGCCGACGCGCCTTATCCCGGCACGATTTCCCTGCTCGTCGATGCCACCAACATCAACGACCGCATCATGAACGTTCACGAAACGATTCCGGTCAAGGCCGGCAAGCTGGTGCTGCTCTACCCCGAATGGCTTCCCGGTGCGCACTCGCCGGCGAACCCTGTAGCGAACTTGGCAGGCCTGGTGCTGACCGCCAATGGCAATCGCGTCGATTGGGTGCGCGACCAGGTCAACATGTATGCCTTCCACGTTAACGTGCCCAAAGGCGTGACCTCGTTGGAGGCGAATTTCCAGTATCTGGCTCCGATCGACCCCAAGCGCGGCCGCATCTCGTCCAAATTCGCCAATGTGACGTGGATCAGTACGCTTCTCTATCCCGCGGGATATTTCTCCCGTCGCATCGCATTCTCCCCTTCCATCCGCTTGCCCGAGGGCTGGAAGTTCGCCTGCGCGCTGGAAACCAAGTCGCAGGACGGCAACCTGGTCGAGTTCAAAGACACCACGTTGGACACGCTGATCGATTCGCCGCTCTACGCCGGCGTCAATTACAAGAGAGTCGATATCTCTAGTGCTCCGGATAACCGGGTCTTCCTCGACCTCTTCGGCGACAAGCCCTCCGATCTTGAAGCTACGCCGGAGCAGATCCAGTTTCACAAGAATCTTGTGATCGAAGCGCAGAAGCTGTTCGTCTCGCATCATTACGACCACTACGATTTTCTGTTTTCGCTGAGTGACGTGGTAAGCGGCAAGGGATTGGAACATCATCAGTCCAGCGAAGACGGCTCGCGCGCCAACTACTTCACCGACTGGGCCGCCAACGTTGACGCTCGCGGTCTCTTGCCCCACGAGTACACGCATTCATGGAACGGCAAGTTTCGGCGTCCTTGGGATCTCTGGACGCCGAACTACAACTGGCCCATGCAGGACGATCTGCTGTGGGTGTACGAAGGCCTGACCGACTACTACGGCAACGTGCTCGCCGCGCGCTCGGGCATGCGCACACCCGACCAAGGTCGCGACGTCTGGGCCCAGATCGCAGCCAATTTCGAGATCAGTCCGGGACGCACCTGGCGTTCCCTCGTCGACACCACCAATCAGCCCATCATCTCTTCGCGCGGCGCAGTGCAAGAGGCGTGGCCGAGCTGGCAGCGCTCCTTCGATTACTATCCCGAGTCCGACCTCATCTGGCTCGACGCTGACACCAAGATTCGCGAGCTCAGCGGCGGCAAGAAGTCGCTCGACGATTTCGCCAAACTCTTCTTCGGAATCGACAACGGCAGCTACGTCACCAAGACCTATACCTTCACCGATCTCGTTACCGCACTGAACACTGTCCAACCCTTCGATTGGGGTGGATTCTTCCGCGACCGGGTCTATGACCTCGATCCCAAGGTCCCGGAGAACGGCTTCACCCAGGGCGGCTACAAGCTCGTCTACAACGACGTTCAGTCGGAGTGGACCAAGCACCAGGATCCCACCCGGGGCGCCAGCTTCGCTACTTCCGTGGGATTCTCGGTCAACGGAGAAGGCAACATTGGCAACGTCTGGTGGGATAGCCTTGCCTTCAAAGCTGGCGTTGTTCCCGACATGCAGCTGCAGGCGGTCAACGACCAGAAGTACACCGCGACCGTACTCCGCGAAGCGATCGTCGCCGCTGAGAAGACCAGCAACCCGATCAAACTTCTGCTGAAGAGTGGCGACCAGTTCCTCACCATCAACCTCGACTATCACGGCGGGCCGCGCTATCCGCACCTGGAGAGAGTAGAAGGAACGGAGGATCGTCTCGACGCTGTACTGGCGCCGTCGAAATAGGTGACCTTGGTCCTTGCGAATTCGGCTGCCAGCGTTACAATGGCAGCCGTTAAGGAAGCTCCGACAAGATTTGCTTTGAAAGGGACGGCCTTCAGGCCGTCCCTAAGACCACGCTTTTTTTCGGGCGGCTTTAGCCGCTGAGAGACTTAGTCAGAGTTTCCTTAATCATCGCGAGAGGAGGCTTATGGCCGGTGCATCCGCACTTCCTTTTGAGTATGAGATCGAGGTCTCCGGCGACACCACCGTTATCAAGTGTCACGGCCGCGTGGTCAGCGACACCGCAGGTGATCTGAAACAGCTCGTCAAGCCGATGATTCCCAAATGCCGCCGCATCGTGCTCGACTTGACTGACGTCAATCACATCGACAGCTCCGGTCTGGGGACTCTGGTTGGACTGAAGCTGTCAGCCAGCGCCGCCGCTTATTGCCATCTGGAATTCATCAACTTCTCGCCCAGACTGAAAGAAATCCTGCATATGACCAAGCTGAGCCAGATGCTCGAGAGCTAGCAAGCTTCCGTACATTGGCGCGATGACGCTGTCGTCGACGATCTCACATAATACCTGCCGCTTTCGGGTTCGCTACGTCTGGGAGGACGATTGATGGCCCTGGGATTCAACGTTGAGTGCCCCAAATGCCACGCCGATCGAACCATGCTGGACACCAGCTTCGGCCTTCCCGGCTATCGCGGTCCCGGAGCTTTGCCAAACGGCGGCGACAACACGTGTATGTCTTGCGCCGTACCGGTTCGCTTGATTGTGTGCGTACGTTGTCACTATCTTGAGCTCTACCACGACGTGGGATTGGGCAAGCTGAGCTAATCGCGCCGCTTTTTACCAGCCGACTCCCGGCAGCGAACAGTTCCCGCCATTTTGCAGCCAGCGCGCTCCCGAGCCATTCAGTTCGAGAATGTTGATCGGCGCGCCAACCTCGGCAGGATGCGCGTCCATTTCCATGTGGATCAGCCGGTCGATTGACGCGGCGGAGGCGATCGTGCGTGGCTGCCCGGAATCCGCCACGTAGGGTTGAATGCGCTCCCAATACCCTAAATAGAAGATACCTTCATTGCGGTCGCAACTGCCCGGACAGACGCTGGTGTGGGTCGTGAAGGAACTCTCCCCGCTGGCACGCCGCAGTTCGACGATTCCCAGCATCGGTCGCCCGTTTAAGCTCTGCGCCACGGCAAGCTGAACGAGGTCAGCCGCCTGGCTCGATCGCAACCACAGAGATCGATACGCGCTGGGATTCGTTTGCCGCAGATTGCTGAGCAGCCGCTCGATCCTCTGCCGAAGAAAATATGCCGTCGCTGAAACGTGATCCTGGAAGCTTCCCGGCCTGGCAAAACCATCTTTGATGGCATCCGTTGCGCGGTAAGTTGTGCCGTAGTGCGCGAGACCCGACACCGTTGCATAAACGTCACGGATCTCGAACAGCTTGCACTCGGTTGCGATACGGTTCGCGCTATAGACAGCGCGACTGTCCGCTGCCAGCACGATCCGATAGCGGCTGCGCAACGCGAGCGCCGATGTCCCGGTTGACTCCGACACGGGAGCCGCGCAGATCAGCGCCAGCGCCAGAACTCGAATCCATGTGTGTATTCGCGAATGCATTCGTCTCGTTACATCAAACCCAGATCGCTCAGCGGCGACTCCCTAAACCTATCTCCGGCAGCAGGAAATTACTCTCAGGTGCTTCCTAACATCCCCACGGGAGTAGGGCTTAGCCGTGGCGCCGAGGTGTCGAAATCCTGCCGTGGTGTGCTGTCAACCGAAGATTGCCGCTTGACGAGAGGCCTGAGTGATTATCGAACTCGCTACGGCTCAAAGGCTTAGCTGGAATTACTCATAATTCACTCGTAAATCACCTCCAGTGCATTGGCTCTCGCCGAGACCTGATGCACACTCGCCTCACCTTCTGAACGCTCCCACGAAAGATTAGTTAGCAGCCAAGTTCATAACGGCATTTTCGGCCCCTATTTCAATTCGGAGGAAAAGTATGAAGCCCCTGTTCTCGAAGACTTGCCTGGTGCTTTGTCTGTTGTCCCTTGCCGTCGGCGCCAGCGCGCAACAGAAACTCACTTTCTCGGATCTGCCTCTCATCGACAGCCCGAGTCCGATACCTACCGGTTATGGACAGCTCACTTGGGGCAACTTCTTCTACGTTAACCCCTATGGATGGTCCGGCGCCGGCAACGGCTTCAAGTTGGGACCGCAAGGCGAGGACGTCGCCTTCATTGGCGGAGAGTTTTGCCGGCTGAGCGGGAATGTCTGCTACGGCACTCTCAGCGATGCCCGCGGCTTCATGCCGGTTAGCGCCAATGTAGCAGGCGGTTACGGTCCGGTCTCCGTCACCATAACGGCCTACAACAACGGCAGCTTCATCGGCACGGTGAACTACTCGCTGACGGATGAGATCACTACCTTGAACTTCCCCGCCAGTTGGGGAGTCGTTACCGAACTCTCGATTCAAGCCAGCGGCCAGTCAGGAAATTTCGTCCTCTACGAACTCAGTCTGTACACCTTAGGCGGGTGAGAGGCGACTTGACACATCGGCGGGGTGGTCTCTTGTCGAGTCACCCTGAAGAATCAGCCTTCAACCTTAGCTGTAGCAGTGAAGTGAACAACAAATCACGAACAGGAGAAAGAAAATGAAAAGGTCTTTGGTATTGCTCACCTGCGTTCTGGCACTGGCTCTCGGAGCGACTGCACAGAACCAAATCAACTTCGCTAACCTTCCCTTGGTGAGTACGCCGGCACCAATGCCGAACGGCTACTACGGGTTTAACTGGTCGAACTTCTTTTACGTGGATCCGGGGCAGTGGTCTGGAGCCGGTGCCGGTTACAAGCTGGGTCCGGTTCTCAACCAGGATGTTGCCTTCATCGGCGGCACGGATTGCACTTGCTGTCTCACGGCGCTACATCACAGCTGCAGCGGAACCATCACTGCTAACGGTCCCATCAGCTTTCAGGCAGTGAACGCGACCGTGGCAGCGGGTTTTGGCCCGACCAGCATCACCGTGCTCGCCTACAACAATGGCAACTATGTGGGCACGTCGTTCTATACCCTCGGCACGGAGTTGCAAACCATCAACTTCCCGGCGTCGTGGGGTCAAATCACGGAACTGACGTTTCAGTTGCCAGCGGGTGGAGACCTCGTGTTCTACGACCTGCAGGTGTATCTGATCGTGGAATGACAGGCGCGTCAGCGCAACCAACGGCCACGCTCTGTTAACTTATGTACCCTGGAGATCGTATGACTTATGGGTCACGGCTGTCAGAGGACTCGCAACACCGCAACCGTTGCATCGTCAATCTGGCAGCCGTCTGCATATTCCTCAATCGCTTCGAAGATGGCGCTCACCATCTGCTCAGCACTTAACTTCCTACTTTTCGCGGCTGACCTCCGAAGTCCTTCCACTCCCCACTCTTCGCCGGATGAATTCAACGCTTCGATGACGCCGTCGGTGTAGGCAACGACCACATCGCCCGGCTCGAGCTGTACAGCTCCTTCCGCGTAGACGTAGTCCGGGAACATCCCAACCGGCACACCCCCAGTTTCCAGCCAGAGAATCGACTCGTCGCGCCGGATGACGATCGGCGGATTGTGGCCGGCATTCACGTATTGCAGCGTCCGCGAGCGCGTGTCGAACACGCCATAGAATAAGGTTGCGTAGCGGCCTGCAACCGACGAGGCATGAGCCTGCCGATTAACCGCGGCGAGCACGGCGGGAGCATCGCCCCCGGTGAAAACAGCGGCCGTGCGCAACGACGACTGCACGCTTGCGATCATGAGCGCCGCAGCCAGACCTTTGCCCGAAGCATCGCCAATCGCCATCGCCAGCTGATGATTGGGCAGCGGGATAAAGTCGTAGCAATCTCCTCCCACCTCGCACAGCTGGCGGCATTCGGCACTGTAATGCAGGGTCTCAAACGCCGGCGCGTCATATTGCAAGAAGCGCTGCTGCACCTCGCACGCGGCGGCCAATTGGCTATAAGCTTCGGTCAGGACTGCGTTGCTCGCCATATTCAACCTCTGTACGTTAGTCGCTGCGCCGGGGTCAGGATCTACATAAGAGGCGCGAAAAATATTTTTTTTAAATTTTGTGTGGGGATGTAGAGAATGTCTCTTTTGCTCCGACTACCCTATGAACGCGCCACAAAACGCGCTCATCAATAAAGGAGAGGACATTGAAATACATGCTGATGATGAACACCATGCGGGCCGGACATGGCGTTCCGGAATGGCCTCACAAAGACCTTCAGGCGCACATCGCTTTCATGATGAGCTTCCTCAAGGAATTGCGGGACTCCGGGGAACTGGTTGCCGCGGAGGGATTGTCGTTTCCGGATCAGGCAAAGCTGGTGCAAGCCGACAAGAATGGAGAGCCGATCACCGACGGCGTTTTCCCCGAGTCCAAAGAATTTCTTGCTGGCTACTGGATCGTCGATGTCGACACGCCGGAGCGCGCTTACCGAATCGCTGCCAAGGCGTCGGCAGCCCCCGGACCCGGCGGTGCACCATTGAACATGCCGATCGAAGTTCGGCCGGTGATGAGCGGGCCGCCGCTAGAAATGCTGTGAAACTTGCGGACGGTGAAAGGCGGGCGATTCGTTCGAAATAATCCCATAAAGGGATGTCGACAGCGGCCCGGCCGCTCCGACTACCCCATAAGAGCAAAAGAGACTACGGTTCAAAAGGAGCTGAAATGAAATACATCCTGATGATGAACACGATGAAGTTGGGTGTCGATCCCTTTCCCAGTTGGCCGAAGCAAGACATCCAGAACATGATCAGGTTCATGGTTGACTTCAACAAAAAGTTGAAGGCGACGGGCGAGTTGCTGTCCGCCGAAGGCCTCGCTTTCCCCGATCAGGCGAAGCTGGTACGAGCCGGCAAGAACGGCGAACCGATCACCGACGGCATCTTCCCCGAGTCGAAGGAATTCCTCGCCGGCTACTGGATCGTCGATGTCGCAACTCCGGAGCGAGCTTACGAAATCGCGGCTAAGGCATCGGCTGCTCCGGGACTCGGCGGTGAACCGTTGAATATACCGATCGAAGTGCGGCAGGTGGGCGGTCCGCCGCCAGAATTTCTATGACAACATCCGTTGCCATTTCGGAATTGCTGGACCCATCTTCCGAGCATCTGTTGCGCGAGCTTGCGCCGCAGGTGCTCGGCGCGGTCATTCGCCGCTTTCACGACTTCGCTTCGGCCGAAGACGCGGTGCAGGAGGCGCTGATCGCAGCGATCACGCAGTGGCCGCGGAAGGGAGTTCCGGACAATCCGCGCGGCTGGCTGATTCAAGTCGCCAGCCGTCGCATGACCGATCGGCTGCGCAGTGACACCGCCCGACGGGCCAGAGAAACAGCCGTGATGCTGGAGTCGGAACTCGTCGTCCCCGCCGTCGATCTCGAGCCTGATATGAACCAAGACGACACGCTCATTCTCTTCTTCATGTGCTGTCATCCGGCGCTGACCTCGTCGTCTGCCATCGCCCTGACGCTGCGCGCCGTCGGCGGCCTCACGACCGGCGAGATCGCACATGCCTTCATGGTCCCCGAAGCGACGATGGCTCAGCGCATCAGCCGCGCGAAACAGAGCATCAAGACTTCGGGTGTCCCATTTAGCCTGCCAACGCAACAGGAACAAACGCTGCGCTTGTGTTCCGTGCTGCATGTGCTCTACCTCGTCTTCAACGAAGGCTACACCAGCAGCTCCGGCCCTGATCTGCAGCGGCTCGAATTGTCACAGGAGGCGATCCGGCTGACGCGCTCGATCTACAAATTGCTGCCGGAAAATTCGGAGGTCGCGGGATTGCTGGCCCTCGTGCTGTTGACCGATGCACGGCGCTCCGCGCGAACCGGAGCAGGCGGCGAATTGATTCCGCTCGACAAGCAGGATCGAACTCGATGGGATCAGGCCGAGATATCGGAAGGCATCGCGCTACTGACGACGGCGTTGTCGAAGGGCTCGATCGGCACTTATCAGCTGCAGGCCGCCATCGCCGCCGTTCATGACGAAGCGGCTCGACCTGAAGACACAGACTGGCCGCAGATTCTCGCCCTGTATGAGCTGCTGAAAAGTACCTCCGACAACCCCATGGTGGTGCTCAATCACGCGATTGCGGCTGCGATGGTCCACGGTCCGTCGAAGGGGCTGGAATTGCTGGCGGCGCTGGATTCCGATCCGCGGCTCACCGAGCACCACCGCCTCGACGCGGTCCGCGCTCATCTTCTTGAAATGGCAGGCGATCATTCGGCGGCGATCACGCACTATCGGCGCGCGGCCAGCCGTACCACGAGCATTCCCGAAAGGAATTATCTGACAACCCAAGCCGCCCGGCTGAGCGAGAACCTGGACGATCTCGGGTAGTGCGGCGCTTCAGCGCCGCGTTCAAGCGCTTTATTTTTGCCATCCCGAGCCGACTTCAGTCGGCGAGGGATCTGCGGTTCGGTGCTTCAGCAGACTCGTTAGTCGCGCCCTGCGAGATTCCCTCTTACCGAATCGCAGCTCGCTTGTTCATTGGGAATTGCTCGTCGAGCTCGAGATTCACCTCCAGCACATTGACGCGAGGCTCGCCCAGAAAACCAAGCTGCCGCCCGGCAGTATGCCGTTGAATGATCTCGCGAATCTGTTGTTCCGAAACTCCTCGCTCGTGTGCCAGCCGCGGCACCTGAAATTCGGCTGCTGCAGGAGTGATGTCGGGATCAAGCCCGGAGGCCGAGGCAGTCACCAGGTCCACAGGAATCGGCTGCGAGGGATTCTCCGCATGCAGGCGAGCGACGTCAGCGTTGACGCGATCAATCAGCTTCTGGTTGGTCGGTCCGTATTGCGAACCATTGGAGTTTGCGGCATCATAACCGTTGCCGGCGAATGACGGACGCGAGTGCAGGTATCCAGGGCTGCTAAAACCCTGGCCGATAATTCGCGAACCGATAACCGTCCCACCGCGCGTCAGCAGCTGACCATTGGCCTTGTCATGGAACAACACCTGTGCCAGGCCGGTCACCACCAGCGGATAAATAATGCCCAGCAACACCGTCGTTACGATCGTCATCAGGATTGCGATTTTCAGATTCTGCTTCATGGATCCCTCTTAGAAATATTGCTCACCACAGAGGCACGGAGGACACGGAGTTTTGCGTTTTCAAGTCTTCTCTGTGACCTCTGTGCCTCCGTGGTGAAACGTCTTTACGCCAGGCCGATTCTGGTAATCAGCATGTCGATCAGCTTGATTCCGATGAACGGCACGATGATTCCGCCAACGCCGTAAATCCACAGATTCCGTCGCAACAATGCTGCAGCACCCATCGGCCTATATTTCACGCCACGCAGAGCCAGCGGAATCAGCGCGATGATGATCACCGCGTTGAAGATGACGGCTGAAAGAATCGCCGACTGCGGCGTCTTCAGATGCATGATGTTCAGTGCGTTCAGCACCGGGAACGTTCCCGCGAACATCGCCGGGATGATCGCGAAGTATTTGGCAACGTCGTTGGCGATGGAAAACGTGGTCAGCGAGCCGCGTGTCATTAGCAGTTGCTTGCCGATCGCGACCACCTCGATCAGCTTGGTCGGATTGGAATCCAGATCGACCATGTTGCCGGCTTCCTTGGCCGCCTGCGTTCCCGTGTTCATCGCCACGCCGACGTCGGCTTGCGCCAGCGCAGGAGCGTCATTGGTTCCATCGCCGGTCATCGCCACCAGCTTGCCCTGTGCCTGCTCGCGCCGGATCAGGTCCATCTTGTCCTTGGGTGTCGCCTGCGCAAGGAAGTCGTCGACACCAGCCTCGCGCGCAATCGCGGCAGCGGTCAAAGGATTGTCGCCGGTAATCATCACCGTCTTGATGCCGATCGCGCGCAACTGATCGAAGCGCTCACGCATGCCACCTTTGACAATGTCTTTCAGGTGAATGACGCCGAGAGCTCTGCCTTTCTCGGCGACCACAAGAGGCGTGCCACCGGCGCGAGCGATCCGCTCTACCGTCGCCTGCACTTCAGGCGGCATCTCGCTTCCGTTGTTGGCCAGGTAGCGCGTGATTGCGTCGACAGCGCCTTTGCGAATCTGGTTGCCGTTCATGTTCACGCCAGACATGCGGGTCTGCGCGGTGAATGGAACGAACTCCATTTCGTGCGAGCTCAGTTCCCTGCCCCGGAGCCCATAACGCTCTTTGGCAAGGACAACGATCGAACGGCCCTCAGGCGTCTCATCTGCCAGCGACGAAAGCTGTGCGGCATCCGCCATTTCGGTTTCGCTCACGCCGGGCGCGGGAATAAATTCCGACGCTTGCCGATTGCCGAGCGTGATGGTTCCAGTCTTGTCGAGCAGGAGTGTATCCACATCGCCCGCCGCTTCCACCGCGCGTCCCGACATAGCCAGCACGTTATGTTGAATCAAACGATCCATGCCCGCGATGCCGATCGCCGACAGCAATCCGCCGATCGTCGTCGGGATCAAACAGACGAGCAGTGAAACCAGCACAAAGACCGTCTGCGGTGCGCCGGAATAAATCGCGAACGGCTGCAGAGTGACCACGGCCAGCAGGAAGATGATCGTGAGTCCCGCGAGCAGGATATTTAGCGCGATCTCGTTCGGCGTCTTCTGCCGCTCCGCACCTTCAACCAGCGCGATCATGCGATCCAGAAATGTTTCGCCAGGATTCGATGTGATCTTTACGCGAATCTGATCGGAGAGCACGCGTGTGCCGCCGGTCACTGCCGACCGATCGCCACCTGACTCGCGAATGACCGGTGCGGACTCACCGGTGATTGCCGACTCATCCACTGACGCGACGCCTTCAATGATCTCGCCGTCAGAGGGAATAAACTCGCTGGCGGAAACCACCACCACATCTCCGGCGCGTAACTTCGAACTCGGGATCTTCTCGATCTCGCCGTTTTCGCTCTCGCGATTGGCAATCGTCTCCGAGCGAGCTTTACGCAGCGTATCAGCCTGTGCTTTGCCGCGGCCTTCTGCCATCGCCTCTGCAAAGTTCGCAAACAGTACGGTGAACCAGAGCCACAACGTGATCTGCAGGTTAAAGGCGAAATCTCCGCGGCCGCGAAACAGCAGCACGGTGGTAATGACGCTGCCGACCTCGACCACGAACATCACGGGATTGCCCATCATATGGCGCGGATCGAGCTTGACGAACGAATCCAGGATTGCGCGCCAGACGATCTTGCCCTCCCAGACGGCTCTCTTTCGTGGCCTCATGGGCGACTGTCCAAGGCGTACCATAGGTGGCTCCGAAGCGATTTTGGGTTCCGTTGTGCTTGCCATTTGCAGGATTCCTTTAGAACGTCTTGCCCGCTGCCATGAGCAGGTGCTCAAGAATTGGTCCCAGGCTCAGCGCCGGGAAGAAGGTGAGTGCGCCAACAATGAGAATCACGCCGATCAGCAATGCCGAAAACAGCGGCGTGGTGACCGGGAATGTTCCCAGCGACGGTGGAACATACTTCTTCTGCGCCAGATTGCCGGCGATCGCCAGCATGGGAATGATCATGAAATATCGGCCGAGCAACATGTCGAATCCGATACTCGTGTCATACCAGGGCGTGTTCACCGTCAGTCCGCCGAACGCCGAACCGTTGTTGCCGGCGCCCGAGACATAGGCGTACAGCATCTGGCTGAAGCCATGCGGACCAGGATTGCTGATGCCGGATGTGCCGAAGCCATGAACCGACGCGATCCCGGCAAAAACCAGAATGACCAGCGGAAAGACCAGCGCCACCAGCATCGCCATCTTCACGTCGTAGGCTTCGATCTTCTTACCGAGATATTCCGGCGTTCGTCCCACCATCAGGCCCGCAATAAACACCGCGAGCACGACGTAGATCAGGACTCCATACATGCCGGAACCGACTCCGCCGAAGATCACCTCGCTCAGCATGATGTTGACCAGAGGAATCATGCCGCCCAGTGGCATGTAGGAGTCGAACCAGCTGTTGATCGCCCCGCAGCTGGCGTCGGTCGTGACCGTGCCGAACAGCGCCGAGTCGGTGATGCCAAAGCGCACCTCTTTGCCTTCCATGTTGCCGCCCGGCTGCAGCGCGGTGGCCTGCTGGCTCACCCCGTGCAAGAGAGGATTGCCGCGAGCTTCCGCCCAATAAACGACGGTCACTCCAGCCAGGAACATGACCGCCATCGCCGCCCAGACCGCCCAGCCGTGGGCTTGCGATCCCGTCATGCGTCCCAAGGTGTACGTCAGTCCCGCGCCAATGGCGAAAATCGAAAACATCTCAATGAAGTTGGTCAGTGGTGTCGGGTTCTCAAATGGGTGTGCACTGTTAGCGTTGAAGAAACCACCGCCATTGGTGCCGTACTCCTTGATAATCTCCTGCGAAGCCACTGGCCCTTGCGCGATCGTCTGCGTTGCAACCGTGTCCATCACCGGCTGGCCTTTGGCATCCACGGCAGGCTTGCCATCGGCATTCACATGCTGCACCTGCTGAGCTTCGACCAGCTTCGCCGTGTCATACGGCTTCAGGTTCTGCACCACTCCCTGCGAAACCAGCAGCAATGCGCCGATTACGCTGAACGGCAGCAAGACCCAGAGGACGCTGCGAACCATGTCAACCCAGAAGTTGCCGATGGTCTTCATCTGCCGCCGCGCGATGCCACGAATGAAGGCGATCGCCAGCGCGATACCGGTCGCTGCGGAAATGAAGTTGTGATATGCGAGACCGGCCATCTGGGTGAAGTAGCTCATCGTGCTCTCACCGCCATAGGCCTGCCAGTTGGTGTTGGTAGTGAACGAGGCCGCGGTGTTCCACGCCAGATGTTCAGGCATCACGCCCGCAAGTTTTTGCGGATTGAACGGTAGATGCAGCTGTATGCGCTGAATCAGATACAGCAGCAGCATCGAGACAACACTGAACAGCAACATGGCCGCTGCGTATTCCGTCCAGTGCATCTCGTGGTTCTCATCCACGCCGCTCAGGCGATAGACCAGACGCTCCACCGGCCGCATCACGGGATCCAGAAAGGTGCGCTCGCGATTGAAGACCCGCGTCAGGAAGACGCCCATCGGCTTCGTCACCGCCAGAACCAACCCCAGGAAGATTGCGAGTTGTAGCCACCCATTGAAAGTCATGCTAGAACTTCTCCGGTCGTAGCAGAGCGTAGAAGAGGTAAATCATCATCAAAGCGCAGACTGCCATCATGATGGCTGATTCGGTGTGCATAGGCCCCCCTTACTTAACGTTGTCGCAGAAGTACACGTACCCCAGCGACAGCGCGAAGAAAGCAATCGTGATTGCGACGAAAATAAGATCTTGCATATGCGATTCCTCAATTTCCCAAATGCGAATTCACCACAAAGACACAGAGATCACGGAGTTGAATTCATTCTTGGCCTTTCCTCTGATCTCTTTTCTAAATTCTTACTTGTTTTCTCTGTGTCCTCTGTGCCTCTGTGGTGAAGTAAGAGTTCTTACCACGGCCCCTGTTTGCGCCCAAACCACCAGATCACGCCCATGGTCGCGGTATTCTGGTCGGTACTGAATACGCTTTGCTGGCTGGTGAGAAAAATGGGCCGGTTGGACATATCGCGCCGAAACTCCCAGCGCATGTCAAATCCATTCGCGAGCGTGAAGTCATATGTGGCTGTAACTTCCTTCAGCGCTTCGGTATAGCTGGTGATTCCGGTGAAGAGTCCACCGTGATCGTCGAGATACTCTGTGCGTCCTGCGAGATAAGTCCGGGGCGTCAACTGATACTTTGCATAGGCCGCTCCACCCCACACGTCAGCAGGAGCGTCGGATTGTCCGGGACCGTTGTTCTCCCACAAGCGCTGAATTACATAGTCGCCTTCTAACGCGAGTGTGAGCTTAGGCGTAGTCTGCCATGTTACATAGCTATCGAAGATATGAGTCTTGCCATCTGGTGCCGGACTGATCTTCTCGAAGCAGAGTCCCGGCTGTACCGGAGGCGGACCACAGGTTGGTACCATGGCCGAATCCGGATGGTCCTGTCCGAAGTAATAGTTGATTGTCCAGCTGACATTCTTGTTCGGCGTAATAGCTAAGCCGAAAAGCTCGTCCTTGAATCCATTTGTAGGTTCGGTCTGATTTGTACCATTCACAATCCAGTAGTTCAGAGCTATCTTCTTGTTAAACGGATAACTCACCCGCGCGCCCATGTGATAGAAGGGCAGAAAGTCGAACCAGTAAGAGCGGGAATAGTCAATCTGGTACTGCGTGTAGTTACCTTCAATTCCGAGAGAACTGGCCCATTTGCCGAAGTCTACGTTAAGGCCGTTGCCAACAGGAACAATATAGGTTCCATAGGCCTGAAAGATGTTGCGATAGATGTCCGGCCGCGGCTCGTTCAAGGGATTTCCCTGCAGCGTCGCGGTAGCCTGGCCAAATTGCAGATCGACGCGAGCTCCGTAACGTCGTCCTGCGTCAACATCCGGCGCTCGTTCCACGATCAAGTCTGCCTGATTCAGGCTGAACGCGTTGCTGAGCACATCATAGGCCCTGAGCACATTCACCCGTCCAACAGGTTGGTTGAAGTTGTACTCGTAGTAGGTGTCGATCATTGCGTTAATCGTCGTGCCCTTCAGGAAGTCCAGCGTGGAGCGATCCTCGGCAGTCAGCGGTTCCGGCGGGCCAGCAACGCTGGAGGCCTGCACGTCAACTGCGTCGTGCGGCGCACCATCGCTATTCGTGCTCACCTGCTTCACCGCTATCGCTGCCTTCATCTCTTTCACCTGCTCACGCAACTCCTGAACCTCAGACTCCAGCTGATTCACATGCTGCTGGAGCTGCTGATTGGTTTCCCCCGCTCCTGACTCTGGCGCCGCGGACATATCCCCCGTATTCCGCTGCTGAGCCCAACCTGGTACGACCCACGCCAGAGTCATAAGCAGAGGCAACAACACTGCTGGAATCCTGTAGCCACCACCCGCAGTTGCAATCACTGGAATACCTCCTCGTCGGCACCCCTGCTGTTCCCGCCAGGCGGATGCCCCGGAGCCCTCCTTGGGCCCCTCGAGTAAGTATTCACCTATTAGCCTCCCGTGACGCTTTTTTCTCGAATACTCAGAACATGACCATGATGGCCATGTCCAGGGTGTTCTGGTCCTTCACCAGATCCGGCGACCAGCCGGGAACGGGTACAGCCGGATTCCCTGTGTTGCCTCCCGGAGGCGTAATCCCTCCGTATCCCGAGAAGTACGGCACATTCGCGTGGCGATGGTCGTACTCGAACCGGAAGGTAATGTACTGCGACGGCATATAGTCAAATGTTGCCGAGCTATCCCAGGCTTTGAAGGGATCGCCCGGACTCTCCGGAAAGTAAGGAGAGCCGGTGATTGCGGTCGCGCCGTTGATGGGCGGCAACAGCACCAGGTAGCGGCCCGGATTGTTGATCTGGCCGCCGCCCAGCGTCACAGCGTAAAGGTCCTTGTGAAACCAGAAGCGGTTGTAAATCATGTACCCGAGGAAGCTCTGCTTGGGCCCGTTGCGGGAATCGGTGTCACAACTGACACCGCCCCCGTGTTCGCAGCCCATATCGCCCGTGAAGGTAAAAGCCATCTTGTCGAGTCTGCGATCCGGATGGTCGTAATACTTGACCTGGATGCTGTCATCGGTGTGATAGCGCACACGGTTGGAGTAGCTGACGGGGCTTCCACACCAAATTCCGCACGTGTCTTCGCCCAGCCCGTATTGATTGCCCACAAAGGAGAACCAGCCGGTAGGACGCCACAGAATCTGCATGCCAAGTCCAGGACGGTGGTTGAAGCGGCCATACGACTGCCAACCGTTAATTAACCAGGGCTCAATCTTCAAGTGCTGATTGGGAAAGATTTGCACCCTCATGCCATTGAAGAACCATGGAGTATTGGACGAAACATAAGACGGCTGATAAGCCCAATTATCAAAGTTGTAAAAACTAAAAAGGCCGATGTACGACATGAAAATGCCGGCCTGCACATTGATCCCGTCCCAAGCGTCAAAGTGATAACCGCCGTAAGCTTCAGCCAGGTATTGGTAAGCGCCGTCCAAGTTCCATTGGCCACGCGCCGGGCTGGCGTCGTTACGCGGTTGGGTCTGGGAATACATGCCAAACTGCGTCATCAACCTCGCCTGGACGTTGTCCCAATGAAAATCTCCACCCACCCCGAGCTGCGTCAACTGGAACTCGCTTGCGCGGAAGATTTCGCTTGAGCCGCCGATGGTGTCGTCTTGCGGATGGTTGAAATCGTAGATGTACGAAACGTCCGTGCGAATCTCCGGCGTGAAAAACTTGGTATCGAACGGAACTTCTTTGATGCGCGGGTTGCCGGTAAGCCAGGTAAAGTCGGCAAACGAAAACGGCGCAGGCTTTTCGTTGGCAGGAGCGGCCTGTTGCGTCAATGCCGACTCCGCCACGGGTGCGGTCTGCTCACCCACCTCGTGTATCGGCGCGGTAGCCTTCGAAGTTACCGGCATGTCTTGCGGCGCCCGCGTTTTGAGTTCAGCTTCCAGCTGTGCAATGCGCTTTTGCATGGCATCGAGCTGCTTCTGAACTGCGGGCGGAATCTGCTGATCTGAAGTGCTGGCCTGCTGGTCGGCGTCGCTGGCGACCGGCGAAGGACCGCCTGCCTCCTGTGCTAACGCCACAAATGGCACTAAAGCCATGGCGACGAGCAACGCCGCTGCAGTCCGGCCATGGGTTGCCAGGAACTCTGCCATTTCTCTTTCGAGACGAGTAAACAGGCCCGGTGCACAGGCGACATCTAACACTCTTGATTCGGTTACTTTACGAATTGCAGGATTGGTTGTGGACTTACGGTGAAACCTCTGGGTTTTGTGTGTTGGCAGTGAACACTGCACCAGAAAAACAACGAAGAAAACCACACTCAGCGCGCAAATAATGAGAAACACACTTGTCATGAATCCCTCTCGCACACGTCAGCGTTTTCGCTGTCCGCATCGTCGATTGAAGCACCTCCTGCGTAAGTGTGGTCTAAAGAACTTATAAAAGTTTTATAAAGGCCGTGAGGAGTATCAAGCAGCTCATCTATCTTTATGAACAATTTATGAACGATTTATTCCTTCTTTACGCTCCCAAATGTCTAATCGTGTGGGGCGAGGAAAGGCGCCTATACCCAACAATATGTCGACCCAGGAAGTGTTCGTTCAGCAATTCACCAAACTCTTCCAGCACTACAGCAGCGCACTTTCATCAACGGAACAGGAGGCCGCACCCGAGCCGTCCAATTCCGAATTGGCTGAGAAGTCGAATCGCCTGGTAGCCGCGGCGCGTCTGGCGATTCTGGAGTTGGAGACCAATGCCAGCATGCGAGGAAACGACAAGCGCTATTTCGCCAAGCCTGGCGAGGCAGAGTGGGGATGCTGAATCAACTGATTTTGACCGCTCGGCTTTGGATGGGACAGAGTCCATCAATGCTAGTCAAGGCATGGGTGGGATCTGCGAAGCTACTGCTAGCCAGGCTAAAGAGCATCATAGCCCGCGATACCACGGACCGCTCGTCGCGAGTGTTAAAGACTAGCTTGGCAAAAAGCCGGCTAAGGAGCCCGGAGTGGTCATAACTATCGTAATAGTAGCCGTGATCCTGGCCAGCTATGCGGTGGGCTCTCTGACCAGTTCCGCCGAGACCGAGAAGGAGTTGCCTCATCACTACTGACTAGTAGTAACCAAGGAATTGAGGTGCAGGATTAGTCATGATCGGCCGAAATACAGATCACTGGACAAGCATGGTTTCGTACAAGATTCGTCCTGCTTTGGCGGAAGCGCGGCTGATGAGTAGGAAACGTGCCCGCGACGCGGTCTATGTGGCGACCCTAACTGAGGAACTCCGCGACATTGAAGCAGAGATCGCGGCGGTGGAGAATGATCTCCAACTCAACTCTGAGGCAAGCACTGATGAGACGTCCGTCGCATCGCCAGAACTTCCAGATGCGGAGTGGATCCACACTAAGTCGGGAGAACTGGAAGCACGACTTCATCGAATTCAGCAATCACCACTTGACTTGAAGCTGTGGAAACCAACTAAGACTTCGAAGATGTAGTCTGTCTTGCAGCACCGCTATGGAGACTATGATTAATCCCAATGATTGAAGGGGACGGCGTTCAGGCCGTCCGTAAGTACAGCAATATCATTACGGTTTTAGCCGCTGAGGGACGGCACTTCGACTTAGTCGGTCTTTCCCTATTGCTTGGCATGGGCCTCTCCGGGCTCAAAACGGTATCCAACCCACGGTTCCGTCAGGATATATTTAGGAGATCCCACATCGGGTTCGAGCTTCTTACGTAGTTGACCTACGAAGACGCGCAGATAATCAGTCTGCTCGACGCTATTACTTCCCCACACGGCATTGAGAATGGCGCGGTGGGTCAGTACCTTCCGCGGATTCTGCGCCATATACGCCAGCACATCAAACTCTTTTGGCGTCAGGTGAACCTCTCGACCGGCCATCGTTACCCGATGACCATCCAGGTCGATACAGAAGTCTCCGTCCTCGATCTTAATCGCCTGTTCGCCTGCCTTGGGACGCGCGCGGCGTAATGCGGCACGAATCCGCGCCAGCAGCTCACTGGTGCTGAACGGCTTCGTGATGTAGTCATCCGCACCAGAGTCGAGCGCTTCGACCTTGCTTCGTTCCTCACCGCGAACAGAAAGCACCAGAATTGGGACCTGAGAAACTCTGCGAATCTGTCGGCATAGTTCGATGCCGTTCATGTTGGGCATCGCGAGATCGGTGATCACAAGATCAGGCGCGAAATCTTTACTGATCTCCAATGCAGCCTCGCCGTCGCCGGCCACACGAATCTCGTAGCCCTGGGCGCTAAGGCTGGTCCGCAGCACTCGCGTGATCTGCGGCTCGTCATCAACCACCAGAATATGAGGCCGAGTATGCATATTAAGCACTTTGCTGTTGCGAGCGTATCTTGACGCCGCGACAGCTGACGGATTCATTTTGCGGCAGCAGCACCGCATATGTCGACTGTGTTAGCAAAAGCATAAGGCGTGCCAGACTCAATGTGCCAGATGCTCCAACACTGGTCCGAGCGTCAAGACCGGCAGGAAACTCACCCCGCACACCACCAGTGCAGTCCCCAGGAGCAGCGCGCCAAAGGTGACCGAATCGGTCCGAATCGCGCCTTCTCCAGTGTAGCGACGTTTCTGCGCAGCGAATAGTCCGGCAAGCGCCAGGGCTGGAATCGCCAGCCCGAAACGACCCACCATCATCGCGACAGCCGTAGTGAGGTTATAAAACGGCGTGTCCACACTCAGACCAGCGAAGCTCTGTCCGTTATTAGCCGCTGACGAGGCAAAGGCAACCATGATCTCCGTAAGTCCATGTGGTCCGCTGTTTGTCGTAAGACCAGCCAATCCCATCTTCGTTGCAACTGTCAAAGCAGCACAAAGAAGAATGACTACTGGACCAGCTAGCACGTAGAGCATAAGCATTTTAGTTTCCGAAGGGCCGATAGTCTTACCATGATATTCAGGAGTACGACCTACCATAAGGCCCGCCAACATTAAGCCTAACAATGCCACTACCACAATGCTATATAGTCCTGTGCCAAGACCACCGTAGATGATCTCTCCTAGCAACATGTTCACCAGCGGGACGGCGCCGCCGACGGCGGTATAGCTTTCATGCATCGAGTTAAAGGAGCCGGTCGCGCCGTTGGAAGTAACGACCGCCGCCAGGACGGATTGGGTAACTCCGAAGCGTACCTCTTTACCCTCCATATTTCCTGACGAAGGCGGCGCTGAACCTGCCTTGGTAGATGCAAGTTGCGGCAAGTGCCGATTGCCCTTCTGCTCAGCACGGTCGCATATGATCAGACCCGCCACAAACAATAATGTCATCACCGCGTAGAGCGTCCATCCTTGCCGCGGATTTTCGACCATTCGTCCGAAGGTATTGGTGAAGGCGGCCGGCAGAACAGCAATGGCCAGCATAGCAATCAGGTTAGTCAGCGGGGTTGGATTCTCGTAGGGATGGGCTCCGTTTACGTTGAAGAAGCCACCGCCATTGGTGCCGAGATTCTTGATTGTTTCCAGCGCAGCGACCGGTCCTTGCGCAATGACTTGTGTGGCACCCTCAACGGTTCGTGCATGTGAGTACGGATGAAAATTCATCGGCACTCCCTGCCAAACCAGTACCAGAGCGCCGACCAGGGCGAGCGGCAGCAGAACCCAGAGCATGGCCCGCACAACATCAACCCAGAAATTGCCGATCTTGTCTGTTTGATGCCGTGCCAGACCGCGAACGAACGCAATACCGATGGCAAGTCCCGACGCTCCGGCCAGAAAGTTCTGAGCCGTCAGGCCGACCATTTGACTGAAGTAGCTCATGGTAGTCTCGCCGCCATAGGCCTGCCATGTTGTCGTAGTAGAGAAGCTGATTGCCGTATTCATCGCCAGGTCAGGCGTTAGTGGCGTGGTTTGATAAGCGGGGTAGAACCAAGGCAGCCACTGCTGGATTCGCAGGATGACATACAAAAAGAGAGTGCCACAGAGGCTAAAGAATACAAATGAGATGGCATAGTTCTTCCAGTCCATGTCTTTCTGTTGATCGACACCTGTGCTTCGATAGAGGAGCTTCTCGATAGGCTTGAGCAGTGGATCCAGGAATGTTCTTTCGCCTTGAAATACGCGATACATGTACCCGCCAAACGGCTTAACGGCGGCCGTCAGGAGGACAAGAAAGAAACCGTATTGCATCCACGCCTGTACATTCATAATCGATCGAAAAGGGCGGATGGCTGGAAGGAGCGGGCTGGTATGCTGTGACTGATTAACCGGCAGCGGTTTCGTGAGTCTCGCTTCATGGCGCTAACGTGAGAATCCACTACCCTGATTCTATGACGCAGGTCATACGAGTGATGCGAGGAGTTCGTAAAGAACTTGTAAGGAGTTCATAAAGACTCCCTTGTGAACCGTTGTACCAGTTTCCGTAAGAGTCGAGACTCAGGGATGTCGCTCAAACGCGATGTTCGTGTTCGGCTTTTTTCAGCAGCACGTCTTGCCTTGAATGCCCCTGATTCCGTCTCGCCCGATGATTGGCGTCATCACAAGCGCGGCCGCAGGATCCGCCCACCATAAGCCGAATAGAGCATTCAGGAGCAAACCAGCAAGCAGAATCCCCGACAAGTAAAAGCAGAAATCGCTCTGCTTTGCATCAGCACACATCGCGCCACTCGCCAGAGCCATGCCGACTTTGCGCTTGGCCGCAGCCAGCATCGGCATGATGACGAGAGACAAGCATGCCAGAGCTATGCCCGGAATACTATGCTCGGGCGCCTCTCGCAGAATCAGGCCGCGAATGGCTGCGTATCCGATATAAACCGCCAGTACGACGAAGCAGCCGCCAACGACGCGTAATGCAATGCGCTCATGTCGTTCGCGGTGCTGGTCATCGGCATCTGTTCGCAGGCGCCACAACACAGCTGCAGCAGACGTAACTTCGATGAAACTATCGATGCCGAACCCAACCAGCGATATGCTCCTGGCTATCAACCCGGCGATGATTGCGACGCAGCCCTCGAAGAGATTCCATGCGATGGTGAGATGTTCCAGCCGGCGGCCTCGACAGGCAACGACGGCACGATTTGTTAGCGCTACTACCGACATATGCGTCTATTTCTTAGTTAGACAAATTACAGGTTGGCAGTGGCCACCGCCAGCTCATCTCGTAGTTTACGCAATCGTTCCAGCTCAGTGGCAACCGCATTGGCCCCGGCGGCCGTGATCTCCTGCGCATTTGTGAGAGCTTGTTCGGGCGTCGCGCTTACCTCGCGGAGCAGCTTGCGAACCTCCGACTCCAGGCGCAAGCGGCTTTCGACGACCCGCTGCTCAACATCTTCCTGCACGCGAGAAGCGTTGCTGTCCAGGAGTTGCTCGAGAAAACGCTCGGCACCACGCTGCCACCAGCACCGCATTCGCAAAACTCCCATCAACCCGAGAACGTACAGCAGCGGCAGCAAAGCCGGTTGCGCGATGGTGATCATATCGTGAAAGAAAAATCTGGAGCGGCAGTGAAAGCCTTGTCCGGTATCGAGCGACAAGCACCTTCGTCAGCCGTTCCAACCCACCAATCCTCCGGGTGCACGTAGAAGGACTCACTCAAAATTTTGTGAATATTGGGTGACGCTCCGGTTAAAATTGGGTTTCGCGATCAGCTATGCGCTATCCCTATGCCGTTCGTGAGCAGCCGGTCTGCATGTTGGGCCTCTGCGGTCGAGCACTCCTCAAGGGAATGCCCGAAAAATGCCTATGAGTTCATACGCTGGCACGTGCAGGACCGGTGAAGCTCGAACCCCGGTCAACGATGGGTCTTCTCGCGCAGCAGCCCGTGTCTATTGGCTGACCGGTTTGTCCGGCGCCGGCAAGACAACGCTGGCGCGGGAACTGTCGGCTCGCCTGCGCGCCGCCGGCCATGCGGTCATCTTCCTTGATGGCGACGCGCTGCGAGGCGCCATTGCCGAAGACCTGGAGCACAGCGCAGCTGATCGCCGACGGTCGGCGATGCGCAACGCGCGCTTGTGCAGATTGCTTGCCGAACAGGGCATGGATGTAGTCTGCGCGACTATCTCTCTCTTCCACAAAGTGCACCGCTGGAACCGCGAGAATATCCCCGGATACCGCGAGATCTATCTGCGTGTTCCGCTGGACGAGCTGCGACGCCGCGACAGCAAAGGCCTGTACAGCGGAGCGCAGCGCGGCAAAGCGCGCGACGTGGTGGGCATTGATGTGCCGGCGGAGACACCGGAGTCGCCTGATCTGATCCTCGACAACTTCGGGAGCACGGATGTAGCTACGGCGGTCGACCGCATTCTGGCGGTATGCGCCGATGGCGCGCCTGCCGCGGAGAGCGCGCGTCTGGTCGAGTTCAAGACCAAGGCGGAGACTTTGGAGCTGCTCGCGCCGCTACTGCACACCGCCCGCGTTCTTCCCCAGGTGCGATTCTCTGTTGCCGATTGGGGGAAACGTGCGCCCGATGTGCTCGCGAAAATTGAGGCAGCGCCCTGGAGTTCAGGACGGATGATCGTGCGCAGCAGCGCCCAGAGCGAGGACGGCGCCGCGTCGAATTCCCAGGCGGGCAAATACAAATCCGTTTCCGATGTTCTGGGCCGCGCCGCGATCAAACAGGCGGTGGATCGTGTGATTGCGTCCTTTGGCAGAGATGCTGTGGACGATGACCAGATCTTTGTGCAGCCCATGCTGGAACAAGTGGCAATGGCCGGAGTGGCTTTCACGCGCAATACCAGCGGTGGACCGTATTTCGTGGTGAACTACGACGACCGTTCCGGATTGACCGATCAGGTCACGGCCGGAGTCGGCGAGAATCTCAAGACTTTTCTTTGCCTCAAGTCGCGGCCGGATGCTTGCCCATCGTCGCTCACTCCGGTTGTCGCCCTCCTCACCGAACTGGAGTCATTGCTGGCGTGCAAGGCCATCGATGTGGAATTTGCAATTGCCAGCGACGGACAGCTTTATCTGTTGCAAGTTCGCCCGCTGAGCGTCGACGAAGATGCGCCGGTGGAGGACGCGGAGGTCGACGCTGCGATTGCCGAAGCGGCGCGGAAGATTGAGCTGCTAAGCCGCCCGCATCCTTATCTGCACGGCAGCCGTGCGATCTTTGGAGTCATGCCCGACTGGAATCCGGCGGAAATTATTGGCGTGCGGCCGAGACCGCTATCGCTGTCGCTTTATCGCGAGCTGATCACGGACGCGATCTGGGCGTACCAGCGCGACAATTACGGCTATCAGAATCTGCGCAGCTTTCCGCTGCTGGTCAGCTTTCACGGCCTGCCGTACATCGACGTGCGCGTGAGTTTTAATTCGTTTATTCCGCGCGATCTTCCCGGTGAGCTGGCCGGGCGTCTGGTGAATTACTACATCGACCGCTTGCTTGCCGAGCCGCATCTGCACGACAAGGTCGAGTTCCGAATTGTCTTCTCCTGCTACACGCTGGATTTGCCGGCGCGACTGCGCGTCCTCAAGCAGTACGGATTCTCAGAAGAAGATGTTGCAGAACTGACCGGTGCTCTACGACGTCTCACCAATCGCATCATTCACGGCGAAACAGGATTGTGGCGGCGCGATCGGGAAAAGATCGACATCCTGGCAGAGCGGTTTTCCACCATCGACCACGCGAAGATCGACAAAATCAGCCGCATTTACTGGCTGATGGAAGATTGCAAGCGATACGGGACACTTCCCTTCGCCGGACTGGCGCGTGCCGGCTTCATCGCGGTGCAGTTGCTGCAGTCCTTCGTCGAGGTCGGCATTCTCAGCGATCAGGAAGCGGCGACGTTCATGTCGAGCGTGGATACGATCGGCTCACGGCTGGGCCGAGACTTCGGAGAATTATCGAAGGCGGATTTTCTCGCGCGCTACGGCCACCTTCGACCAGGGACATACGACATCCTGTCGCCGCGATATGACGAAGCGCCGGATCTTTATTTCGACTGGTCGAACGCCCGGCCTACGGCATCGGAATCGGCGCGCTTTGCACTCTCCATCCAGCAGCTGCGCCAACTCGAACAATTACTGAAACAACATGAACTCGAAATCGATGTTCTAGGATTGATCGAGTTTGTGAAGGCCGGCATCGAAGGTCGCGAATACGCAAAGTTCGTCTTCAGCCGCAGCTTGAGCGACGCGCTGTCGCTCATCCGGCAGTTGGGTGAGGATCATGGGCTTGCGGCGGACGATTGTGCCTTTCTGGACTACGACGTCATTCGAACGCTCTACAGCGAGAGCGGTCCAGTGCGCGAGACGCTGCTGGAGAGCGTGGAGCGCGGGCGAGAGCAATATGCCCTGACCCGTCGCCTGGTGCTTCCGCCGGTCATCGCGGCGCCGGAGGACGTGTTCGCGTTTCATCTTCCTCCCAGCCAGCCGAATTTCATCACCCAGAAGGAGGTCACGGCGCCGGTAGCTTCGGTTACCGATGCGCCCGAGAGCTTCGCGGGCCGCATTCTCTTCGTGCCCAGCGCCGATCCGGGCTTCGACTGGATCTTCACGCGCGACATCAGCGGATTCGTCACGCAGTATGGCGGCGCCAATTCGCACATGGCGATTCGCGCGGCCGAACTGGGCATACCGGCTGTCATCGGCGCGGGTGAAACCTTGTTTCGGCAATGGCAGACTGCGACGAAGCTGTGCCTTGACTGCACGAACCAGAGAGTTGTCGTCATCGCATGAAAGCAGTTGGGGTCACGCAACGCGTCGAGGTCGTTCCAGGTTATGGCGAGCGGCGTGACTGCCTGGATCAAGCCTGGACAAGATTCCTGATAAGCTGCGATCTGCTTCCGGTATTGCTTCCTAATGTTGCGGGAGCTGCTCTGGCGTTGTGCGAGAGGAGCGGTATAGCCGGATTGGTATTGACCGGCGGCAACGATCTGGCTGCACTTGGAGGCGATGCTCCGGAACGGGATGAGACGGAGAGTGCTTTGTTGGATTTCGCCGAGCGCCAGAGTTTGCCTGTGCTGGGCGTCTGTCGCGGGATGCAAGTGATCCAGCAGCGTGCAGGCACTCCCTTGCGCCGCGTCGAGGGACATGTCGCGCAAAGGCAGGTCATCCGGATAAACAACGAGGCAGCCGAGGTCAACAGCTATCATCATTTTGCGGCCTTCGAGTCGCAGCCGCCGCTCGATATCTGGGGCCTCGCCGACGACGGCGTCGTCAAGGCGATTCGCCATTCCGCCAAACCGATAACCGGGATCATGTGGCACCCTGAGCGCTGTTCGCCGTTTCGTGCTGCCGACGTAGAGCTGTTCCGTCAAGTCTTCGGAGTTCAATGATGCGCGCAATCATTCTCGCCGCCGGTCGCGGCAGCCGTCTGGGGCATCTTGGAGACAACCGGCCCAAGTGTTTTGTTGAGCTCGACGGCAGACCGTTGATCCAATACCAAGTGGCGGCGCTGCGGCGTGGTGGAGTGAACGAGATCGGAATTGTGCGTGGCTATCGCGCGGAGATGATCGACTTCCCCGGCCTCGCGTATTTCAATAACGAGCGCTGGACTGAAACCAACATGGTGATGTCGCTGGCGGCGGCGGCTCGCTGGCTGCATGAGGAGCCGGTCATCGTCAGCTACGCCGACATTTTTTATCGCGGCGAGTTGGTGCGGCGCCTGGCCGAGACTCCCGGCCAGTTGGTGATCACCTATGATCGCACTTGGCGTGATTTGTGGGCGCAGCGCTTTGCCGACCCCTTAGCCGACGCCGAAACTTTTCGCACCGACGCTGCCGGCAGATTGCTGGAGATCGGCGGCAAGACGAATCGGATCAACGATATCCAGGGGCAGTACATGGGGCTGCTGAAATTCACGCCGTCGGCGTGGACCGCAGTGGAGGCGCTGCTCAGTGAACTCGATTCGGCGACTCGCGATCGCCTCGATATGACTGGACTGCTGCGGCGATTGCTGATCGCGAACTTTCCGGTCAACACGTGCGCTACTGATGGGCAATGGGGCGAGATCGACAATCCGGAGGATGTCGCGCTGTACGAGAGCATGGTGCGAAAAGGCGAACTGGTCCTTGAGGGGCAGCAAACTGCCGCAGGATGACGTGATCGTTGCCTCAATCCGGAATACGAAGATCCACATTTCAACCACATGATCAAACATGGAGATTTCACTGGACTAGCCGGAGACTACGCCAAGTTTCGTGCCGGCTACGCACCGCAGGTCGCAACTGCGATCCTCCGTTACCTGGGGCGCGACATTGCCGGCATCGATGCAATTGACGTCGGCGCCGGCACCGGAATCTGGACGCGCATACTCGCTTCCTGCGGGCTGCATTCCATCATCGCGGTCGAGCCGAACGATGACATGCGCGGGCAAGGGATCGAGAGCTCGCGTGGCACCAAGATCGAGTGGCGCAAAGGCGCGGCTGAAGCAACGGGAATGCCGGATCAATCGGCCGATCTGGTTTCCATGGCTTCTTCATTTCATTGGGCCAATTTCGAAAAGGCGTGCGAGGAGTTCCATCGCATTCTGCGCCCCGGAGGCCTGTTCGTCGCATTGTGGAATCCGCGGCTGATCGAGACCAACCCGTTGCTGGTGGAGATCGAGGAGCAGATTACTCGCCTGAAGCCGGACGTGAAGCGCGTTTCGTCCGGCCGCTCCGGCATTACCGAGCGGCTGACCGAGATGTTGAGCGCGAAGCCGCAATTCACCGACGTGCTGTACCTGGAAGGCCGGCACTCGGTGCAGCAAACTCCGGAGCAATATCTGGGAGCGTGGCGCTCGGTGAACGATCTGCGAGTACAGCTGGGCCCGGAGCTCTTTAACCAGTTCCTGGATTTGACGGAGAAGCGAATCGCCGGCCTGACGGCGATCGAAACCACCTATTTGACGCGTGCCTGGGCAGCCCGCCGCGCCTTTGCGTCATCCCCTAATTCGTGAAAAGTAGTTGCGACTTTTTGCTCATAACAGGGTTGTGACGATGCAGGTGGTTGTGTGTCTAAACGCACTGGCCGACCACGGAATGGGAAATTAGCAGTTATCCGACTGCAGAGGAGTTTGGCCGTGACGGAACTCGAATATGCAATCAAACACGATGGACTGACGCCTAAACGGCTCCTGAAGAGCATTAGCCGCAGAGACTTCGGCGTAACCGTTCTCGGCGGCCTCGCTGGTACGGCGGCCTCGCGCTTCATTAACATCCCTTCGGCGGAGGCAGCGACCAACGATTTCACCATCGCCATTATTCCCGACCCTCAGTACTTGGCGGCGTCGTGCCCGGATGGGAGTGGGCAATACTACAGGGCGATGATGCAGTGGATCATCGATAACAAAAATATCTCTCTGAAATCCGGCAATTCCCCATTCGCCGCGAACATCAAGGCGGTTGTCGGGGTGGGCGATTGTGTAGACGCGATCGTTGACAATCAGTTCAAGAACGCCGAGACCGCCTGGAGGATTCTCGACGCGAATGGCGTGGCCTTCACGACGCCTCCCGGAAATCATGATTATGATTTTATGAAGGGAATCACCTCGCGCGATAACCTGGGGAACCAGTTCAAGAAGGGATATTTTTCGGCCAAGAGCCGGGCGAGAGTTTACGGTGCCGGCATCGATCTTGGTGACGGGGATATGGCCTACTGGGTGGGATCTCACGACGGTACCGGAGCCAATACGGCTGTGCGGTTCGTTATTTCGGGGATACGCATGCTTGTGCTGGCAATGGATTTCTTTGCCGGCAGTGACGCGTGGTCGTGGGCTTACGACGTCATGACGAAGAACCCGGATTGCGAATGCTACATCACCACTCATGCCTGGCTGACGGCACATGGAACCCAGTACCGGGCCACGGGCGACGCTTACGGACCGGATTCTTACAAGATGGCCGCCGCGCCCTATTCCAATTCTGCGGTTGAGGCGTGGAACACCATAGGAGTCAATAGCTGGCAGAACTTGTGTGGCATCTTCTGCGGGCACGACTTTTTGGATTACACGAAACCGGATCCGAATGCGCCGAGCGCGTGGTTTTGGCAGCAGATTCCAATCAAAAGCAGCAGTAAGCGCCAGCAAACAGTTCAACAGTTGTTCGTGAACGCTCAACGCATCGATAGCGTGTGTGCTCGGTCTGTCAGCCAGGAAACCGGTGCGGGCGAGGTCGCAAGCGTTTTCCTGCTCAGCCGGCGACAGGCTTTAGGAGTGCTCGAAGGGCGGATGATCTCGACGCAAACGGGTAGCTGGTTTAAGGCAAAGTCCTCGACCTATCCGGAGGGGGCCAGTTTTAGCGATTCCGAGACGCTGCTGTTCTCGGTTCCCTTCACCGGACTGAAGTAACCCAATGGCGCTGCACTGTCCTTAAGCAGGCAACGCCAACGCGGCTACTCGTCAGCACCATAACCTATTTTTTCCATCCGCTTTCTGGTTTCCAGGTTGAAGCGATTGATAAAGTTCCTGAAACGAGGAACTTTTTCTTTGGCAGCCAGATAACCAAACGACTTGCTTCTCGGCAAGGGTATGTGGAGACCGCTTAAATCGAGGTTCGCCCCCATCAGCTCCACGATTTTGGAAAACTCCCTGATTGGATCGATAGCGAAGTCCTCAAGGCGTAACGCCAAGCTGGCATATTGAAAATGCAGTGCGTTTTCCTCGACATATTCTGAAAAGGAGAGAAAGCGCGGGCCCGTGAGGCCGGCATAGAAATCCAAATCGCCTTCGGCAAAGGCTTTGAACTCGAAGAAATCCCGATCCAGATCGGCACAGAGATCGTCGTAGCTGGTATAGACCTCGGAGATACCGCAAACCTCGCGGCGGTCGCGAATGTAGGTTCGCCAATAGACCCAATTGGTCAATAAGGAATCGAGAGGATGCCGATAGACAAAAACCGTGTCAGCGAAGCGTGCTTGAACCGCCTCCAGAATGCGGCCCATGATCGCGGGCATAGCCTGATTTCGCGAGGTGTACTTTACGGTGACGTGACCGCTGCAGATCATCGAGGTCGGGCCGGGGTACAAGCGGATGACGTCGCGGAAATATTTGGCTCGCAGCCCAATATTCTGCAGCATCAGATCCTGGATATACAGACGTCCGCTGCCAAACAGGCCGAGAAGGTACAGCGTACGGTCATTTCCCAGACGTGTTTCCGGCTGATAGCGAAGGTCTACGCAGTCTTCCAGATCGCGTGGGTCGGCAACGATGGGATCGGCCTCCGCAACCGCGATATCCTCGATGGCAATTAATGCTCTGACCTGCTCGTGCAGCAGTTGAAGTTGCTGGTTGGCTAAGCGCTGGTCAAAAGCAACCGTGTTTGCGGAAATGTACTCCAGGGCGCTGTACATCTCCGTGAGCGATCGAGCGAGCGCGGCATTGAGATCCTGCAACGGCCGCGTGTACCAGCCCAGCGAGCGAGCGAGGGACTTCTTCACCCATTGCAACAAGCGATTGTGCAAACCGGCAGGCCGCGGATTAATGACTCCAACCGCCTGCCGGCAGTTCTCCACCACCGCGAGCGATTGGCGTAGCTCTGAGAAGTCGAAGGCCGAGACGCAAAGGCCAGCCATCGGCTTCGTCGAGTTTGATTCCATGGTCACCCTTTTCTCCCTTCCAGGCAGTCCAGGATTGCTGTCTCTGGACCAGTGCCGTGCGACGTGCATTGCCCCTAGTCGGCGCGCTTGCTGCTCGCGCGCCGGGGCTCCGGCTTGCTTTTGCCGGCCCGGGGTCCGCGACGAGTCCCGCCGGAGCCTGCCCTGAGCGTGGCCGAAGGCGACTCGTTGTGGCGGTTGAGATTGAGCGCCACAGCCGCGCGGATGAGATCTTTCAAGGCCGCCTCATTGATCTTCTCGCCTTCGTGGATGTCGATGGCGCGCCTAACATTCCCTTCGAGGCTGGAGTTGAATAGGCCTGCAGGGTCCTTCAACGCAGCTCCCTTGGCAAATGTCATCTTGACAATGTTCTTGTACGTCTCTCCCGTGCAGACGATGCCGCCGTGGGAGAAGACGGGAGTTCCCATCCACTTCCACTCTTCCACAATCTCAGGGTCTGCCTGGTGTACGATTGTGCGCACCTTCGCGAGCATCTTCCCGCGCCAGTCCCCAAGTTGCTTGATCCTCTCGTCGATTAATACAGCGGCAGATTCTGCTGGGACGGACTTTTTCATGTATAGCACCAACTCTCGCGACTAACTTAACGGGTGCCCCATTCTACCGAAGGCGCAGCCGAAGTAGGGTGGGCTTTTTCTTCAGGTTATCCAATGACCTCGGGAAGTCAAGGCGGGTGCCCCACACATTCGCGGGTTTCGAATGTGTGGGAGAACATGGACCAAATTCGGAAGAATCACACCCTTACCACCCCACGGAACCCTCTACCAGCATAGTAAGATTCCGCGCCGTTGTGATAGGTGAAGACCGTGTCATACCGGCGATCACAAAAGATCGCGCCGCCAAGTTTCCTGATAGCTGCAGGTGTGTTCACCCAGCTCGACGTCTTCGTATCGAAGTTTCCCAGCTTCTGCAGCTCTCGATACTGTTCTTCCGTCAAAAGCTCAATGCCCATCGCCGCTGCCATATTCACAGCGCTGTCTCTTGGCTTCGCTTCTTTCCTCGACTCCAGCGCTTCCCGGTCGTAGCAAATACTTCTGCGGTCTTTCGGAGTTTCCGCCGAGCAGTCATAGAAAATGTATTCGCCCGTCCTTTTGTCCTGACCGACAACATCCGGTTCGCCGCCCGTTCGTTCCATTTCATTCAGCGACCACAGCTTTTCACTATTAGCTTCCAACTTGGCTTGTACCTTGGCCCAGTCAAGACCCTTATGGCGTTTCATGTTTTTCTCAAAGCGGACCTTTAATGCTTTGAGTAGCTCTTCACGTTGCTTGTTCGAAAGAGTTGCTTTTGACATAGCTTTCATGCTCCGAAAGAGATGGATTGTAACCATGTCGAATTCATAACGACCGCCGTTCAGACGGTGCGTCGCCAGTTGCGCCACTTCGTGGCATACGGCAGCACGAACAAGTACGCACCGGTGAAAAAGAGCAAGGCGAGCACGGCCACAGCCATTAGGCCGAGCCGGTTGGTGTACTTGCGGCCAGCGTAAAGACTATGGACAGCCAGCGGTGGATCTGGCGAAACCATTTGTTCCAGTTCACTTGGACCTCCTCGAAAACGAGCCGATTCACGACTCTTGATCCGCCTTACGCTGCCAGTTGGGCGCTTCAAGGCCGAACTGCTTTGCGTACTCAGCGGTCAATCGCTGCCAGGCGTCGCCACCCACCATGCGGCCGATGGGCGTGCCGCCGAGCAGACGATCCAGCACGTCGAAGCAGATGTGCCACCCCGCAGCGCCCCACGAGATGAAGCGGCGATCGATGCTGTGCCACAGCGTCAGACGCGTCCCGCTGCCAAGCGGCTCGAGTTCCCACCGAATGTCGCCGAACTCCAGCACCTCTGGAGCGTCGGCTTGCGTTACTCGGGTTTCGGTCGCCGCGCCGGTTCCCACCCAGGTGAGCGTTACCGTGCTGCCAACCGTACCCAGATTCCCACCGGCGTCGAAGGGCGCCCACTCGCGCAGTTGCGCCGGGTCGGTCAGCGCCTGCCAGACGATCTCCGGCGAGTGGCGCAGCTCCCTGACGAGAATCAGCGTCCACTTATCGCCGTCCTTTCGCACTTGCGCCCCACTGGCCGGACCCGGTATGTACTGCGCGTGATCGAACATATCTTCTCCTTACATCAGCCTGAAGATGGACATGGTCGCTTTCGGACCTCTACCCTACCAGCGCATCAGCTGCGTGATCTGAACCAGATTGCCGCAGGTGTCCTTCACCATGGCGATCTTCGATGCCGTCACGTCCGTTGGTGGCATGGTGAACTCGGCGCCGCGCGCTTTCATCCGTTCAAAATCCGCCTGCAGGTCTTCCGTAAAGAACATGGCCGCCGGCTGGCTCTGCTGGAACAGCGCCTCCTGATAGGTTTTGGCCGCCGGGTTGTTGTTGAGCGCCAGCTGCAGCTCCGTGCCTTCCGGCTCCTCTGGCGAGGCCACGGTCAGCCAGCGATACGGCCCCTGGCTGAAGTCGGTCTTCTTTACGAAGCCCAGCACCCCGGTATAGAAGCGCAGGGCCTTGTCCTGGTCGTCGACGTATAGGGTTGTCACTTTAATCTTCATTTTCTTTCTCCTTTATCACGTCGCGGTTTGGGCCGCGTCGTCTTCTCTTTGTTTTTCCTTTTCGTTGGTGTCGATGGATCCATCCGGTCGAGGTAGCGTTCGAGCGCGTCTACATGGGCGGACCAGAACCGGCGGAACTGAGCCAGCCAGGCATCGAACTCGTGAAATGGTTCGGGTCTGAGCCGGTAAAGACGGCGCTGTGCATCCACGGTAGACTCCACGAAGCCCGCCTCGCGCAGCACGCGCAGGTGCTTGGACACCATCGGCTGCGACATACGAAGCTGCCGCTCGATCTCTCCCACCGACTGCTCTGACGAGATCAGCAGGCTCAGGATCGCGCGGCGGTTCGGCTCCGCAATGATTTCGAAAACTGATTCCACTCCGTTTATATACTCTAACGAGTATATACGTGTCAAGGAATATATGATGCGCGGCGCAAAATTATTTCAGTGGCTGTAAACCTATTTCTGGCGGCTAGTTGCAGATACAACAAGTGAAACCGACCACCGTGATGCACAAGATCAGCAATTCTGCTGCCGCTTCCCTATCCCGCCTTGATTTACCTGCATCTCATCCAATGGCAGGAGGAGCGGTGTATGAGCGAGCGGATGGGCAATTTCAGGTTTGCGGTGATCGGCGGAATCGCCGTTTTCGTATCCGGAATCGCAGTGGACCTGGCCCTGATGGGACACGAACGCCGCATTGTCGTCCCGTGCTTGCTTGCGAATTGCATAGCAGGACTGATCGCGATCATCGTGGTGCTGGCTCTTCAGTTGCACAAAGAGGAGCGCCATTTCCGCTTCGCCACGGAAAAGGCCGCCACCATGGCAGAACTCAACCACCATGTGCGCAATGCGGTTTTTCCGCTATTTCTGGCAGTGCAACGCTCTCACGATCCCCGAATCGAACCGGCTGGCGGACGAGGCCATGTCGCGGCTCGAAATCGCGCTGCGCGATGCAGCCGTAGACGCTTACACGGGAAAGATTCGCTATGCGGATGAAATGATCAGTCGCTCCGCCGCGTGAATGGCCAGATTGGATCCACTGTCGCGGGCATACGCTCGCACACAGAGGGAGTGGGTTCCCGGCGCAACCCGGCACGTCTTGCGATTCTGGTAGCCATTCAGCACGCCAACCTTCTGGTCGTCGATGATGATCTCGTACTCTTGCGGATTCAGTAGTTTCGAAACGAGTGAATTAATACCATCTTGATTAATGGTAATCGATGCATTACTTAACGGTTCTATAAACATACCGATCACCGCTTACCAGCGCCGAACACTGCTTCCGTCGGAGGAATCGGAAGCCTATCAAGGTTGTCCACGCAGTCATTAAACCCTTAGATAATTTGGGGATGCGCTGTATTTACCATTTACATCTCTTGTCGCCCAAGAGGGGCGGAAAGCCATAGCACTTACCTTTGTACTCTCAGTTGCGATGCTTGGCACTTAGTTTTGTCTCCCAAGCTCCGACGCTCGTGGCGAGCCGGTACCCACCTTTGCATCTTTTCTTCGGCAGAAAACCGCGGTACAACTTGGACGAACAAACACCAACCACTGGGTAGGGTCCAAAGGCGTCACTCTGTACAAACACGCAGTTGCACTCAAGCGTCGTACAGAAGCGAAGGGTGCGAAAGGAACGTGTATGTCTGCTGAATTTGCGTCCGCGCTGGCCAAACTCGACGAGAGCCTTCGCATCGTCCGCTCACAACTGGAATGCTTGCGAGCGGCGTTGGAGGTGAATGAAGATCAGTTCAGCCGCAGCCTGGGCGATGCTGCGCACCAGGCACAGATCCTGCGCGGTCTGATTCGGGTTGAGCGGCCCGACGCCAACTGGATGGATCGTGAAGACCTCGACCAACTGATCCATGCTGTAGGAAGTCGCGGCCCAAGCGAGGCCCCCACGCTGCAGTACTAGTCAAATCAGCGCGAGGGTATGCAGCACGGCAGTCTCCCCCATCCTTCCACTGGCAGGATAGGGAAGCGTATTTGAAGCCAGCTCTTCTACGAATTCACGTCCCACAAAATTTGAGGCCCGGATTTCACTCATTAAGATCCGGACCTCAACTATTCCATCTCGATTTTCAAGCCGATCGAGCTGTCACTTCATATATGGCGTCCTACAGTTGTGGTAATGGGGCCGGCGGAGCAAAGGGCACAACCACTATTCTGGTAAATTCCACCGCCTGGCCGCAGCGCATGTAAGCCGTGAACTTGTACTGCTGCACCGCATCCTGGGCGGCCTTGGTCAGATCAGGATCACCGCCGAGCGGGGTAGCTTTCTGCACTGAACCATCTTTGTCTACCGTGACCTGCACCCACACCATGCCATACTTCTTGGCCTTCTTAGCTGCATCCGGCATCTTGGCGGGAACGGTTTTGCTGAGCCGCGGAGCTGTGAAGTTCTTGTCCAGATCGGCACAGGCAGCAAAGTCCGTAGTTGTACCGTTACCTGGTGCGGCAAAGAGCGCGTCGGCAAAGTTCTGGCCGCGGCTCACCGTGATCTTGGCATCTTCCATGAGCGTCTTGGCATACGTCACCTTCACCGTTTGCGGATAAGAGAGGTTGCCGATCGTCATATAGTCGGAATACTCGAAGGTGCCGAGATCGCCGTCGGCGCTGAGCAAATGGCCAGTCGCACTGTCGATGCAGTAAGTCACCGTCGGCTGGCCGAAGGCGAGACACTTCGCGTCCATTCCGTTGATCTTCTGCTTGGAGACGTCGATCTTCGCCTTCTGATAGTCCAGCGGCGGAAAGGCGTATGGACCAGTCGGATTGCCGCCGTCCAGCGCCCCTAGGGCAGCTTCGAATTCAATCGTCCGCACCAGCGGCCCCTGATTGCTGGCATACGACAACTTGCCATTGTTCAGGATGGTGACTTGCTGCAATCCATCCGCAGTCCACTCGGCACGCCATTTATCCGGGCCGGCCCATGACACCGTGTACACCAGATTCAGGTCGCTACCGGTTGGTATGGGCATGCGAACCTGCGCCACCAGTTTCACCGGCCCTTGAGTCCACAGGCCAGCCTGCTGGAATGACTTCGCTAACAGTTCGTGTGGGTCTTCCTTGCCGCCGGCAAACGCCGCCGGGACCAGCAAACTGGAGATCATCAGGAGAGAGAATAGCTTTTTGAGTTGCGCCAAGATTTCCTCCATAAATCCTTCACTGAAAACGATACACAGAAGGGTACCCCGATGCTGTGCCGCCGGTCACCGACCCGCAGGTCGCAGGAATGGCTCCGGTGGGCAGCATCGGCATCCCCGGCGCTCCACAGCGCCGCTGCGAGACTATCAGAATTGCCGCAATGATGGCGAAGGGAAGGGCGGGAAAACATCCGGTCTGAGAGCACACCTCTAGCATACGTTCTTGTCATCACGAGGAGGCCTTCAGACCGACGAGGGATCTGCTTTTCGATTTCCTAGCAACACCCTCCAATGGACTAAAACCCCGTCGCCAAATCTCCGCACAAACACTGTACGAAATCGGACAAGCACCCCCTTTCCCCTGTACGAAAACGGACACGGCCACACTGCGATCATCCTTCGCTCACAAACACTGCATATAATCGTCTAATATGTCTTAACAGTGTGTGGAACTATTCACCAGTTCCACTCGTAATTCCCTTCGTCCGTCACTAGGTAATCTTCCGATCTTGAGAGAGTGATATGAAAAAGATCCTGCCTGTTTGTGTAGCTGGCTTGCTCGCCTGCTGCACAACCGTTGCGCAGCGCCTTCCCGGAGGCGCGTCGCCCGATCATTATTCGTTGACCATCAACATCAATTTCCCCACCAACAGCTACGAGGGTGATGAAACCATCGATCTCGAGCTGAGCAAGCCGACCACAGCCATCACGCTGAACGCCGTCGAGATCGACTTCCACGACGTCACCGTCACCGCTGGCGGCCAGACGCAAACCGCGAAGGTTTCGCTCGACGACAAGAACGAGCAGGCGACCTTCAACGTCGATAAAGAGCTTCCCGCCGGCGCGGCTGTGGTTCACGTCAAGTACACCGGTCATTTGAACGACAAGCTGCGCGGCTTCTATCTCAGCACCTACAAGGGCCGCAAGTATGAAGTCTCGCAGATGGAAGCGAACGACGCGCGCGTGGCCTTTCCCAGCTTTGACGAACCTGCCTACAAGGCCACGTTCGACATCACCGCGATCATCGACAAGGACGACACCGCGATCTCCAACGGCGAGATCGTTTCCGACACGCCGGGGCCGGGCGACAAGCACACCATCAAGTTCTCTACTTCGCCCAAGATGTCGAGCTATCTGGTCGCGCTCACCGTCGGCGATTGGAAGTGCGTCTCCGACCACACAGATGGTGTGAAGGTCAGCGTCTGTACCGTGCCCGGCAAAGAGAACCTGGCGCAGTTCCCGCTGGCAGCCTCGAAATACATCCTCCATTACTACGACAGCTATTACGGCATCAAGTATCCGCTGCCCAAGCTTGACAACATCGCCGTGCCCGACTTCCAGGCCGGCGCCATGGAGAATTGGGGCGCGATCATCTATCGCGAGACCGCGCTGCTGGTCGACGAAAAATCCGCATCGGTGGGTATGAAGCAGGGAGTCGCCGAGACCATCGCGCACGAAATGGCGCATCAGTGGTTTGGCGACCTGGTCACGATGGCGTGGTGGGATGACATCTGGCTCAACGAAGGCTTCGCAACCTGGATGACGCCACATCCGCTGGCTCAGTGGAAACCTGACTGGATGGTCGGCCAGGGTACCGTTGCGGAAAACGATCGCTCTATGGCGGGCGACTCCGTGCAGAACACGCGTCCCATCCATCAGGAAGCCACCACCCGCGCCGAGATCGAGCAGCTCTTCGATGGCATCGCCTATGGCAAATCTGCCGCTGTGCTGCACATGCTGGAGTCTTACGTTGGACCGGAAACGTTCCGCAAGGGTGTCAACCTTTATTTGCAGGAACACGCCTACGGCAACGCGACCGCTGCTGATTTCTGGAGCGCGATGGCGCGCGCCTCGAAGAAGCCGATCGATGAGATCATGCCCACCTTCGTCCTGCAACCCGGCGTTCCTTTTGTCGATGCCGAGTCCAAGTGCGAAGGCGGCAACACGACGCTGAAGCTGTCGCAGAAGCGTTACTTCGATACTCCTGCAGTCTTCAACCAGCCCAGCGACCAGATCTGGCAAATTCCAGTCTGCGCCAAAGGTATCAACGCGAACTCGGCCGGAGCACAGCAGTGCTTCCTGCTGACCGAACGTCAGCAGACATTCACCGTCAAGGGCTGCTCCAACTTTGTCTTCCCCGATTCCAACGCTCTGGGCTATTACCGCTTCAACTATGACAGTGGCGCACTGCGTCAGCTCGGCGGCGCTGTCGACACTGCCTTCACTCCCGAAGAACGCGTTGCCCTGATCGGCAATGAGTGGGCGCTGATGCGCGTCGGCAAGCACAGTATGGGCGACTATCTGGCCCTGGGCGCGCAGTTGAAGAACACGCCCGGCGCGGATCTCATCGCTTCATTCGGCGAGCACCTCAACATGATTAACGATTACATGCTGACCAGTGCGGACCGTCCCGTCTTCCAGTCTTGGCTGCGGGCCGAGTTCTCTCCCATGCTGCAGCAGCTGGGATACAACGGCCGGCCCAACGATACGCCGGAAGACAAGCAGAAGCGCGCCTTCCTATTTGAGGGTCTGGGAATTATGGCCAACGATCCTCAGGTGATTCAGCAGGCCAAGGTGATGGTGCAGCAGTACATGCAGAATCCGGATTCCATCGATGGCACGATGGTCCGCCCGGTTCTGACGGTGGCTGCGCGTCATGGCGATGCCCAGCTCTACGATCAATACAAGGCGCAACTGCAGAAGACAAAATCGCCGGAACAGTACTATAGCTACTTCTACTCGCTGTCGGAGTTCCAGCAACCGGACCTGACCAAGCAGACGCTGGATTGGACGCTGACCTCCGACGTACGTGGTCAGGATCTGTTCCTGCTGATTCCCATGATCAACAACCCTGCCAGTCAGGATGCCACGTGGAAATTCATGACGGCGAACTTTGACGCCCTCATGAAGAAAACCGGCGGCGGACTTGGTGGCGTGGGAGTCTTCCTCTACGGCGCTCAAGGCTTCTGCAGCACGGACAAGGCTACGGAGGTGAAGCAGTTCTTCGATCAGCATCCCTTCCCCGGCACCGAGCGCAACCAGAAGCAGGCGATTGAGTCGATCGACAACTGCGTGTCGCTGCGCGACCAGCAACAGGGCAACTTGGCTGCATGGTTGAAGCAGCAGGGCAACGCGACTAACGCTTCCAATGCCGGCGCGATGACGACCGGCGCAACCGCGCGTTAAACAAGGGTAGAGCCGGTCTTCAGTAATGCAAAAAGGGCGTCCTTAACGGGACGCCCTTTTGCTTTTAGCTCTTGGCTTTTGGTCAGCTTTTGGCCGTTAGCCCGGTGCCCCAGGTTTGCGTCCTTCGTTTGGACGCTAACCTGGGAGGTTGCTAACCGCTGCTTTTCTGACTCTCTGCGTTGATCTCTTTCGCGGCCTTAGTCCCGGAATAAATCGCACCCTGCATCCATCCCGGCCACGGCGACGCATGTTCCCCCGCGAGCCATATTCGATCTTCACGTCGGCACACATCCGGATACAGCTTCTGCTCACCAACGTAGTAATTGGTGTACGCACCGCGCTGCCACGGATCGTTCATCCACGACTTCACCACCACCGTCTCCAGATGCGGCCGCAGCCCGGGATGCACAGCATCCATATCGACAATCAGCTCCTCAACCCGCGCGCTCTCGCTCAGCTGATCCAGATGATGCGCATACTTCTCATACACGTACGCCTGCAACAATCCGCGCGTCCCCGGCTTGCCATACGTCGGATGCCACACCTCGAAGTTCTTGTCCGACGTCCCAAATCCATTCTCGCCGTCATCCTGCCAGTAGCGCCGATTCACCTGATACGTCGTCCGCACTACAGGTCCATATGACAGCGTATCGATCGCGTGTCTTTTGGCCGGGGACCACTCCGGAGTCACCGCAATCGTCCGCAGAACGCCGAACGGAATCGCGCAAACTACGGCGTCGGCATCGACCTGGTCTTGCAAACCCTCCTGCCGATACGTGATTCGCACGCGGTTCTTGTCGCGCTGAATGTGCTCCACCGCGCAGCAGTAACGAATCTGGCTACTCAGCTTTGCCGCAAAGGCACGCGGCAGCTGATCGTTGCCGCCTTTGATCTTCGCCAGCGACTCAGTGTGATGGCTGTACGCGTCGCGCATGAAATCCAGCGCGCCGTCATCCTGAAAGCCCATCACCATGTAGCTGATCGCATCCTCCGACGCGCCTCGCTGCCGCAGATAATCCGCCATGCTGATGTCGGCCAGCGCCATGATCTCCGGCGGCCAGTCCTCGCGGATGCCATCCCCGATCTTGCGCATCATTGGGCCGTAGTAATGCTCATCAAAGTTCGACAGCCCGATGCGCCGCTCCTCTGGCGTCAGATCCAGCGGCACCTGCGACATATCGACTGGCTTGCCCACCGGCGTCTTCACGCGCTTGCCCTTCATCAGCGCGACCTCCGCGCCATCCGTAGGCCAGAACGGCTCCAGCTGAAGATTGAAATACTTCACCCACTCGCGCGTGACCGTGTGCGTGTTGGGAATGCGACCGGCGCCGGCCTCGGCATACATATCGTCTGACAGCCCTTCGCGAATGGTGTGCACACGTCCGCCGGGATGCGTCTGCGCCTCGAGGATAACCACCTCGTGCCCGCTCTGATTTAACTCCCATCCCGCAGCCAGCCCAGCCAACCCAGCGCCGAGGATCACGACGCGCATCGACTGCCCGGCCGTCTCTGTCTTGCTCTGCGGCAGTGCCCAGCTCGGGACATCGCGAAGCAACACTCCGCCCGCAGCCAGGCTCGCCAGCTTCAGAAATTCTCGCCGTCTGATTGTCATGTGCGCGTGATTCTAACAAAGCCTCTGTTCGAAGCTCCAGCCTTTGCCCCCTGTCCGCTGTCGGACACGTCGTTCGACAGCCGGACAGATCTTGTGCTCACTCACAACATAAGCCGCTGAATCTGCTTGTTCTTTTGTTGGTGCACATTTTGCCAGTATTATCTAAGCTCTATTCGGCCCAAGGCACCGGGCTGCCGAACTCTTGCTAAGGGCTAATAGCTACGAGCCAAGCACGAATAACCACAGGCTGCCAGCCGATAGCTGACGGCTGATAGCTGACAGCCGTTCTCCCATGCGCGACCTACGACACGCACTGCGACTCCTCAAGAAGTCTCCGGTCGTCTCATGCGTCGCCATCCTCACGATCGCGCTCGGCGTCGGAGCCAATGTCGCGATCTTCAGCGTCGTCAAAGCTGTTCTCCTGAATCAACTGCCATATCGCGATCCCGACCGCCTGGTAAAGATTGCCGTCGCCGATTCTGACAGCCCTGTGCCCGAGACCATCGACTTCACCACCACCGACGATCTGCGTCAGCGCAGTCGCTTATTCCAGAGCATGTCGCTGTTTCGCGACGGCGAGGCCGCGTTCGTCGAGCTGGGTCATTCCGAACTGCTGCCGGGAATGCGGGTCAGCCACGACTACTTCGACACGTTGGGCGTGACCATGCACTTGGGGCGCAGTTTTCTCGCCGAAGAGGATCACGCGGATACGCGCTATGAAGCGATTCTCTCCTACGGCCTATGGTTGCGGCGTTTCGGTGGAGACCCGGCGATCCTTGGTCGCTCGGTGCAGTTCAGCGGCAGAACGTACAAGGTGGTTGGCGTTTTGCCCGAGAGCTTTCGTCCCATCGTGCGATCCGATATTTCTGTCACGCCCGAACTCTACACGCCCTTGGGATATGACTTGAAGATGCCGATGGCCTGTCGCGGCTGTCAGCACCTGAATCTGGTCGCGCGATTGAAGCCGGGCGTCTCCGTCGAGCAGGCGCGCGCCGAGTTGAATTCCCTTCTCCGCCGGGTCATCCACGAACATCCCACGGACTACGATTCGCGTGATGTGATCGCACTGATGCCGCTGCGTGACTTCGTCGTGGGACGTGTCACCACCGCGCTTTGGATCTTGCTGGGAGCGGTGGCCATGGTCCTGCTCATCGCGTGCGCTAACGTAGCGCATCTGGCGCTGGCGCGCGCTGCCTCGCGCGAGAAGGAGATGGCGCTGCGGGTCGCTCTCGGGGCAGGTCGCGTCAGATTGGCGCGCCAGCTTCTCTCGGAAAATCTGCTGCTGGCATTGCTCGGAGGCATCGCGGGAACGCTTCTCGCCTGGTGGGGAACCAGCCTCCTCACCACTCTTGGTCCCAAGGAGCTTCCCCGCGCCCACGAGATCCGGGTCGACGTGCCGGTGCTATTGTTCGCGCTCGGCATCAGCATTCTGACCGGCATTTTGTTTGCCGTCGTGCCGGCGCTGCGCAGCACGCAGATCGATCCCAACGATGCCTTGAAGGAAGCCGGCTCCAAAGCAACCGAGGGCCGCGCACGTCATGGTTACCGCAATGTTCTGGTAACGGCGGAGATGGCGCTGGCGTTCGTGCTGGTCATGGGAGCCGGACTGCTGGGCAAGAGCCTGCTGCGACTGCTGAACGTCAAACCCGGATACGATCCGCACCATGTGCTTACGGCCGAGGTCTATGTCTACGGCGTACGTTACGACAAGAAGCCTCAAGTCGAGCTGAACTTCTACCAGCAGGCCATGCAGCGACTGCGTGCGACTCCCGGCATCGACGGCGTCGCAATGGTCAGTACGTTGCCGCTGGCCAGCTTCGATCGCCGCGGATTTCATATTCAGGATCGGCCTTTGGCCAATGAATCCGACGGGCCTTCACCCGATACCTATTCCGTCTCGCCTGACTACTTCCGCGTGATGCGAATTCCGCTGAAGCGTGGACGCCTCTTCACCGACGCTGATCGTGCCGGCGCGCCGGGTGTCGCGCTCATTAGCGAGTCGTGCGCGCGAGCTGTGTTTCCTAACGAGGATCCCATCGGCAGGCACATTCAGCTAGGCGGACGCCACGACGATAAGCCGTGGCTGACCATTGTTGGTATCGTTGGCGATGTTCGCCAGTACGGCTTCGACCGCCCGTCCAACATGGAAGCCTACATCGCTCAGGCTCAGGACATGGATTTCGGTTACAACGTCGTGGTGCGCACCCGAGGCGATCCGCGGCGCTTCGAACAAACCGTGCGTCAGGCCTTCCTTTCGGTCGACAACACGCAGCCCATCGATCAGCTGCGGCCCCTGGAGGATTATGTTGCCGAATCGCAAGCGGCGCGCCGATTCACCTTGATGCTGCTTGGCCTCTTCGGCGGCCTCGCGCTGCTGCTAGCAGCGGTCGGAATCTACGGCGTTATCTCTTACGCGGTTAGCCTGCGCACGCGGGAACTGGGCATTCGCATGGCGCTCGGCGCCGAACGCCAGGATGTCGTCACCATGGTCCTGCGCGAAGGATTCACTCTCGTCGCTATCGGGCTGATCATCGGATTCGCCGCGTCGCTTCTGTTGACTCGATTCCTCGCCTCGCTGCTGTTCGAGGTGCGCCCCGGCGATTTCGCCACTCTGTCGCTCGTCACCGTCACTCTCGCAGGAATTGCGTTGCTGGCCAACTATCTTCCCGCCCGCAAAGCCTCGCGCGTTGATCCCATCGTGGCCCTGCGCTACGAATAGCCACGCAACTCTGGCATTTCCCCGCCACATCTGATAACTTCACGCGAACATGTCTGAACTGCAGCCCCACTCGTCCAACCCCGCCTCCGATCGCTGGCATGCCATGAGCGCCGGCTTCCTCGGCTGGACCCTCGACGCCTTCGACTTCTTCGTCGTCATCTTTCTCTTCGACACGCTGGCCGCGCACTTCCACGTTCCGAAGCGCGACATCGTCCTCAGCGTCACCGCGACGCTCATGATGCGTCCGGTCGGCGCGCTGCTGTTCGGCATGATGGCCGATCGCTACGGCCGCCGCCGTCCCCTCATGGTGAACGTGATTTACTTCGCCGCCATCGAGGTGCTCTGCGGCTTCGCGCCCAACTTCACCGTCTTCTTTATTCTGCGAATGCTCTTCGGTATCGGCATGGGCGGCGAGTGGGGTGTCGGCGCGTCGCTTGTCATGGAACATGCGCCGGTGCGCTGGCGCGGCGTGCTATCCGGAATTCTGCAGAGCGGCTATTCCATCGGTTATCTGTTAGCCGCACTGGCAGCGCGAGTCGTGCTTCCCAATTGGGGCTGGCGCGCCATGTTCTGGGTCGGCGGCATTCCCGCACTCCTGGCGCTCTACATCCGCACCAAAGTTCCCGAGTCCGAAGCCTGGCAGCAGCACCGCGTCGCGCGCACCATCGACGGCCCGCGCATCGCCTGGCAGCACAAATGGCTTGCGCTGTACATGATCGTTCTCATGTTCCTGATGAATTGCCTGTCGCACGGCACGCAGGACCTCTATCCCGACTTCCTCAAACACGGTCATGGCGTCGCGCCGAACACTGTCGCTTACATCACCATGTTCTACAACGTCGGCGCGGTCGTAGGCGCCATCATCTTCGGATTGCTGTCTGAGCGCATAGGCCGCCGCTACAGCATGCTCGCCGCGCTCGCGGTTGCGCTGTTGATCATGCCGGCCTGGGCCTTCGGCAGCACACTGGCCATTCTCGTCATTGGCTCATTCGTCATGCAGATGGGCGTGCAAGGTGCGTGGGGAATCATTCCTGTGCATCTCAACGAGCTCTCGCCCGACGCAGTGCGCGGCTTATTGCCCGGCTTCACTTATCAGATCGGGATACTACTCGCGTCTGCGACGCCGACGGTGGAGTTCGCTCTGCGCGACCGCCTTGGCTACGCCTGGGCGCTGGCCGCGTTCGAGTTGGTGGTCATCGCCGCACTTTCGCTGACGTTGATCTTCGGCATCGAAAAGCGCGGCCGCAGCTTCGTGCGTGAACCCGACACCGTCGCGGCGTAGTCGTGCAGAGACAATCAGGGTTTGGGCCGCGACGGCACGGACGCGAAATCACGGCAATTGAATCGCTGAAAAACTTTGATGGGCTACCAATGGGCGGGCGCCCGAACTGACATTTGTTACGGAGTTTCGCTGGAGGAACGATTGGAGCGGGAGACGGGGATCGAACCCGCGACCAACGGCTTGGGAAGCCGTGACTCTACCACTGAGTTACTCCCGCTCAGAGCCGACCAGCAAAGTCTAACACCCTGCAATTTCGCTCGCAATTTTGGCTTGCGATATGGATCCGACGCCGCACGGCACTTGGGTAGTGGGTCAGCTTAAAATTCACTCGCTTACCGCATGTCGCGTGAACACAATTTCAAGCTGACCCATCACCGGCTTTTGACACTGTTTTGAAGCGGCTGCTAGTATGAAGAGTTCTTCCCGCCTCACCAGCGTCCCCGTCGTCTAGCCCGGCCTAGGACATCGCCCTTTCACGGCGGTAACGCGGGTTCGAATCCCGCCGGGGACGCCAAATATAATCATAGACTTACAGCTAATCAGCCCTTTTCTAATTTCCCCTTGGTAACGCTACGGTAACGATAGAACCTGAACTTTCCCCATTTTGGGCTTTTCTGGTTACTCCGCATACGCGCCGTCTAGGAGTTTCACCGCGTCCGAAAGGAAGGCCGGACTGAGGTGCTGATACCTTGCGGCCATTCGCAGATCTTTGTGACCCAGGATGAGCGCGACGGTGTGAATGTCCGCGCCCTTCATCCGCATCCAACTGGCCGCCGTGTGCCGCAAATCGTGGAAGCGAAAGTCTGAGACATTCACAGACCGACAAGCCCGCAAGAATGCGAGAGACACGTTTTCCGGCGTCATTTGCTCCCCGTTGAACACAAAATCCGTTGGCTTGGCTTTCCCTCTTGGAACTGCTCCAAGAGCCTGTTGCGCCAGCGTGTTCAAATACACGATTCGCCCGTTACCGTTTTTCGTCTGCGGGAGCATGATCCGCCCGCCCTTGAAGTCAATGTCCAGCCAGCGCAGTCCCAGGACTTCGCCGCGCCGCATCCCAGTCGCAGCGGCAAGGCCCGCAATCGGGCGAAGCCATTCCGGGCAAGCCTCCAAGACGGCCCGCAACTCCCCAGGCTGGAGGTAGCGCACACGTCCCGCAGGAACACGCGGGGGCTTTACGCCGTGCGCGGGGTTGGCTGGAATCAACTCCCATTCAACCGCAAGCCCCAACAGGTGTTTCAGGACGTTTAGCTCTTTCACGATCGAACCCGGCGAAACCTCACCGCTGCGATGCGTCATGTACTTCTGCACATCCGCGCGGCGGACCTCCGCAAGCTTCACGGTTCCGAAGAACGGCTTCAGATGTGCCTCTACAATGCCGCTTTCGCGTGTGTAGGCTCTCGGTGTCAGTCTTGCCTTCTGGTGCTTCAGGAATCGTTCGGAGACGGCTGCAAACGTCTCCGCAGAGGGCGGGGCATATCCGAGCGTCACAGTCTTTTCCACACGGGCTTTTTCCGCCGAGAGCAGCGTCCGGGCCTGTTGGAGGGTGTGCGCTTCCAACTTCCGCTGTCTCCGCTTGCCGCCGGCGTCAACCCATGAAGCCCACCAGCCCGGCCTATCCTTCCGCTGATAGATTCCATCCCGATCTTTAGTTTTTCCGCGTGGCATGGCTCCTCCGTTCTACTTCCGCTTCGATTTCCGTTTGGTGCCTTGTTACCCAGTTCGCTGTAATGTGCCTCCAGCGCTGCCGCTTGTTAACTTTATGCGCAACCCATTCCTCGCGCTCCCCGTCCCTGTGCCGTCGTTCCGGTTGCCATTGCAGCCACGCATCGGCGCCCCACTCGATCATCTGATTGGTTCTACGCCTTCGGCTTTCTTCCGTGCGTCGCTTGCGGTCGTTGCCCTCACGCTTACAGTTCGCGCACCAGGAGCCCCGTGAGATGGGGGTTCCTTTCTTCGGAGCCCGCGTGCGCGCGAAGTAGGCTCCGCATCCGTCGCAGCGGAATAACCGCGCAGTTATGGGCGAATCCAGCATTTGCAGGTACAAAGCAGTAGCCCGATCAGCGGCAGAGTGCAGCGATTTGGTGTCTGGAGGTCGCCCGTCTGGCAGTTGCGAACGTATCTCTTTCACGCATTCCGCAAACCAAGCTAGGCCCCTCCCATCCCCATGTGCATTCCGTGGACGACCAACCAGAAGGGACAGGCCATTCTTTGTGAAGAACAGCTCCGGAGGGTTCTGATTAAAGTAGTCTCTGATAAGCCCGCGCCACGGTCGCCGCTTCCAAGGGGATTCTTCATCCCCGTTCCTGCCGCTGTCGATCCATTTATCCACCACAAAGCGCAGCAGGCGGGTGAGCATAAGACCCTTAATGTCCTCGCTGACTAGCTCATGAAAGAACAGGCTCAAGTCTGTTTCGGTAAGTCTGCCATTCAATGCTCGCAGCAGCAGCGCGTCCAGACCGGTGTTGCTCCGATTCGGTTGCCCAACAAACCCGTAGACCTTCATCTCGCCACTCCGCCCGCCCAAAACATGATGCGCTTAATCTATATAAAGAGCAACATATTTTTCACCTTGTTGGCGATTCCAGCCTCATCATTGAACCCAATGCCGAATATGGCAACGAATGCGAGGTACGAGCATGAACAAACCGAAAGCAATCGAGAGGGAATGGATTGGCGTCGATGAGGCCGAAACCTTCTCGGGGCGGAGCAAGTGGAGCTGGCGACGGGATGCCTATGAGGGCCGGATTGGCAGCTCGAAGGTGGGAAGGCGCCTACTTCTACGATTGAGTGACGTGCGTCAAAAAATGGAGGAGGGCTACCGCCCGGCAATGGAGCAGACCAAGTGACCCTAATCGCGCGCTCCTTGACTTCGGAAGAAATCCGAGCGCTCGGGGTCGACGCGCCACCAGTGCCGGCGAAATCGACATCCGCGTCCAGTGCAGCGACATTGACCGAGCGTGATCTGGAGATGTTCGGGCGCATCGGCGTCCCCATCGATCTGCTGGACGCGGCGCACATCGAACGTGTCTCAGACCAGGATGCGCGGGAGCGGTTTGGCATCCAGGGCTCCGCATCGAAGAACATGGCCGGGATTGTGTTTCCCTACTACTCCCACGTCACGGGGCTGCGCGTGACTGCCCGCGTTAGGCGTGATAATCCCGAATTGGAAGACGGGCGCCCCAAAAACAAGTATGTCTCGGCCCATGGCGACGCCCGGCATCTCTACTTTCCCTTCCCCCTGGACGCGCGGGCGAAGCTCGCCCGGCCGGCGACGCCCATCGTGCTGCTGGAGGCGGAGAAATCCGCACTCGCTCTCACCGCGTGGGGCGCGCGCGTGGGCATGGAGCTGCTGGCCGTGGCGATGGGCGGCTGTTGGGGCTGGCGCGGGCGCATCGGCAAGCTGGAAAACGCTCACGGCGATCGCGTGGATGAACTCGGCCCCATCTCCGATCTGTCCTGCTGCGATGGTCGCAAGGTGTGCGTGTCGTTAGATGCAAACGTCGCCAGCAACCCCAAGGTGAGGCAGGCGCAAAGGGCACTAGTGGCCGAACTGCAAAAGCGAAACTGCGAAGCCTTGCTGTGCAATCTTCCCGAGGTGGATGGCGTGAATGGACCGGATGACTACATTGCGGTTTGTGGGGATGAAGCGATGGCGCGAGTTCTTGCCAATGCTCACCGCGAAGCCGACCTGCCCGCCGAATTTAGCGATGATGCTCTGGCGCTGAGGTTCACGGCACAGCATGGCTCCGAGCTTCGCTATACGGCAGCCTGGGGACGCTGGAGCGAATGGGACGGTACGCGCTGGAAGCCGGACGACACCCACAAGGTTTTCGACCTTGCGAGGCGCGTGTGTCGGGACGCCAGTTCCAACTGTGAAAAGCGATTAGCTGTGCGGATCGCAAGCGCCGCAACTGTGGCCGCAGTCGAACGTTTAGGACGTTCCGATAGGCGACACGCTGCAACTGTGGAGCAGTGGGACGCAGACCCGTGGCTGTTAAGCACTCCCGCTGGCGTAGTTGATCTGCGAACAGGTGCGCTCGGTTTTAGTAAGCGCGAAGACTACATGACGAAGATCACGGGCGGAAGACCAGGCGGGGATTGCCCGCGATGGCGCGAGTTTCTTTCGCGCATCACTGAAGGGGAGGAAGAGCTGCAACGCTTTCTGCAGCGCACGGCCGGTTACGCACTGACAGGGATTACCCGCGAGCACGCGTTGTTCTTCCTGTACGGCACAGGCGCAAACGGAAAATCAGTGTTCATCAACACTATTTCGGGGGTGATGGGCGACTATGCGAAGACCGCGCCCATAGAGACGTTTATTGCGTCCGCAAGCGAGCACCATCCCACGGACCTCGCCGGATTGCAGGGCGCGCGGCTTATTACAGCGGTTGAAACTGAGGATGGCCGTCGCTGGGCCGAATCGAAGATAAAAGCACTCACGGGCGGGGACCGGATTGCAGCTCGCTTTATGCGGCAAGATTTTTTCGAGTTTGCGCCGCAATTCAAGCTGCTAATCGCGGGCAATCACAAACCGGGACTCCGCACGGTGGATGAAGCCATGCGCCGCCGTTTGAAACTGCTGCCCTTCACCGTCACCATTCCCGCCCCAGAACGCGACCTTGAGCTGACGGAGAAGTTACGTGGTGAGTGGGGTGGAATTCTGCAGTGGATGATCGAAGGCTGCCTGTCGTGGCAACGCGAAGGACTGAATGCTCCCGTCGTGGTGACACAGGCGACGGAAGAGTATCTCGCGTCCGAAGACATTTTGGCACGCTGGCTAGATGACTGCTGCGCAGCCGACCGAACGTTGTGGACATCGGCATCTGTGCTGTTCGCAAGCTGGCGCGATTGGTGTGACCGGAACGAGGAACGTCCCGGTTCACAGAAGCGATTCTCTGAACAGCTCGAATCGCGAGGTTTCTCCGCACACCGTACCAACAAAGCGCGCGGATTCATGGGAATCGGACTGGTGACGGATGTGACGGGTTGACCCCATATCACCGTTACGCGCGCGCGGGCGTAACGGACTAAACCGGATGATCTGTCACATGTGTCACCGGCTCCTGCGAGTGCAACGGATGAAAGCAGATTTTGAACCTGATTGTCCGAAATGTGCCAGCTATGCCCTATACCGGGAGACCAACCGGGGCAATTACGAGTGTCAGACTTGCAGGCTTCGGGATATCGACACCTTATCCCACGACCCAGGAACGCACCAGCGGGCAGCCAGAGCGCAGCACCAGCCTATCCTTTCCGCCCGAGACACGCCAGCAGACCCGGCTGGCCAGGCACGGGTAAAAGTCCTGCCATCTGGAGCACCAGCTTTTGGTCTTGGTAGCCGTCCGGTTTCAGTGCGCGGTCGATAACCGCCTGGACGACCTTGGAAGCATTCATGCAAGCCAACACTACCGCTTCCCGATAAAGCTCGGCATTGATACAGCCCCAGATGTGAGCTGGGTCCGCCTCTGCCGCCATGATGAGATGGTCTAAGTTAACGGCCTTGCGTTCAGTCGCATTCAGCCGGTGATAAAGATCCACGATCCGCTGCGCCTGCTCATCGTTGGAGAATCCAAGGTAGTCTATGGCCGTCTTGCCTAACCTTGACTTGCGGAGCAGGCATGCTAGGTTCGTCTTAGGCCGGGCATCGACTGGTAATCCCAGTGACACGCGTGCCCGCTGAAGGGGGGAAAGCTCGCGCTTTCGGACACCGAGTACCGGCTTGGCTGAACCGGAAGTATTCATGTTCCATCTCCAGTCTGCAGTACTGCCCCCACTATAAGCCCAGCGTGATTTTCTGCCGTCTGTTTTCGGATGTAGGCTGAAATGTCCAAAGACACGGGATGGTTGGAGTTGAACCCGATGACGCAGGGAACAACACCCTAAAATCATAATCACGGGAGCGTGTGAGAGAGGTTTAGACACCCCCTATGCTTCGACTTTGTTGCGCTTCCCGCCGTTCCCCAGTTACTGTTGCGCTTTGGGGAAACGGGAAACGGCTAAGGAAAAACGAGACATGAAAGTTTCACTTGCCGAGGCCATACGGCGCGTGCTTAGACCGACGGAAAACTGGGAGCCTGAGCTTCGGCCTGCCCCTGTTGCACCTAGTGAGTTGCAACTGCAATTGTTGGCCGACTTGCGCACCGTTCTGCCGGAGCGCACGGAAGAAGGCTGGCGAATAAACCGCATTGGCACTTCCGGCGTGTTGCGCTTGCTCGAAGCGGTCTCCGGGTCGCCCTGGCGCGGGCTGTCGCCGCACAAGCTGGCACGGATGCTTGGCAGCTTTGGCGTACATCCGCACGTCATCCGGTTCAATCACGGTGTGCGTGGCGTTCGGCGCGGGTACGCATACGATGAGTTGCGGTCCGCGTTTCTCACCCGCTTACCGCCGTGCGACAATCCCGGATTAATGCGCGGACCCAGTGTCTGAGCGGGGACATTGTGGCTTCGCCTGGGAGCAGGGAAAACTCTCGTGTAACGCGAGGTGCACAACCGCCAGGGGCCGGGCTCGTGCAGCGACCTCGGATTCGTGCGAGTTTCTCCGCTCAGCACGTGGATTTCTCACGCGGACAGGGAAAAATCCCCACCCGGGTAGTTAATTATTCACTACCTGGCATCCGTGCCGCAGAGTAATGACGCGCCTCTTCTGACTCGACCGCTCTTGTGAAAAGAACTATGAAGAAAGAATGTGAAAGGACTCTGGCTTGTGCCCCCGCATACCACCCCCTTAGGGGCATGGCGACTGTGCCCGCCTCGACGGTTCAAGACCCCAAGTGTGGGTTTTGATTATCGTCAGATAAGCCGAGAGCTAACACGAAGCTGAAGCGTCTTGTTCACTTTGCAGAATCCTGAGGCCCCGCGGCTGCCTGAGAACGTATGAGCGACCTTCTCTAATGAGGTCCCCCAAAACAGAAATCACCCTGCGCTGGTCGTGTGCGGTTGTTGCTTTCGTGTAGTCGTCGCCATCCAATTGCATCCGTATGTTATGCGGACGACCCTCGATAAAGCCTAGTACTGTGATGATTCCTACCTGATCAGTTGGCCCGCGGTCGAGTTTCACGACAATCCCCTCAAGCTCGAATTCCTCACGCGGGCTGATCTCCCGCAACAATCGTCCCGCTTCCTCGATCACTGGTAACGAATCTGGGCTAATGAATATGTGAGCAGGAAATTCCTCTTGCGTTTGGGGTCGCGTTCGTGACCATGAAAAGCCAAACTCCAAACCTCGAACAAACTCCCGCTCCTCAATCATCCCTGCTAGCGCATTACACAAATTAGAACTGATGCCGGAGTTGATACCATCTTTGAACGAATCGAGGCTTCCGGTTGCTGCCGCGACTTCAGCGGCGGCACGAATCTTGCTAACGCCAGTGCCTAAAGTTCGTATAACGCGACGCTCGTATGGTTCTTCAACGTCGGCGGCCGACAGTTCGGGCTGCTGTAGAATCGGGGCGACCTTAGAAATCACCGTGACCGTATAGCTTCCGCGCTCCGTCTGCCCCATTTTCACTTTTTTTACAAAGTCAAGAGCCTGGCCAAATTTTCGAGGCGCAAAATAAGCCCGCGGTTCTATTGCTGAACAGGCAGCCGCTAAAACAGCATCTCTCGACCTCTGAATCAGTGCAACGGCGTCTTCGATCGGAATAGTGCCATCGGCAGTCTCCGCAAGGCTGGAACTTATGCGGATGACATCGGCACTTGAAAAACTGAGATCAGCCAGTATTTCCAGCTGCGAACGTTGTTCTGCCGATTCCAAGGTTGCGAGAACCTCAGACATTCGCAACGCGAAATCTCCGAACCTGCTGAGGGGAATCACCACTTCGTAATCCCCACGCTCATTCGGGCGCGTCCACACAGAATAACGCGCAGGGTATGCTTGTTGCTGCATCCATCCAGTCGCCCGAAGATAGCTCACGATTTCTAAAGGCCGGAGAGCCTCAAATGTTTCAAGATCGCGGACGCTAGCTCTCATGGAAGCCCTCCCGCTGCAAGTCGCCCCATCATGTCCGTGACTCCAGCGACATCAAAAACCTGTGTTCGCGGAATGTTAACAGTAACAGTTTCGGTGTTGTCAGTGGCCGGGAATCCTCGCAGGGAGTACCAATACCCACAATGCCGGATGAGCAACTCTTGCTCAGTGTGTTTAAGCCAATCCGCCAAGTCTTCTGGCACAATCACCACCACTAGGATTCGCGGGACCATGAAATTTGTTGGCCGGAGTTGCTCGTAGTTGTGAACAGGTAGCGGGAGATTCACTGTCTCTTCAGCAAGAACCTGTTGGGACGTACACTTTAATTGTATGTCTAGCCGCGGTGACCGGGTCGTTCCATCACCGCCGCGAGCGGCCAACGTCAAGTCCACACTGTCGTTGTCAACAGTCGGCTGTGCAGTGGCGAAGCCGCAGGCTGCGGCGACCACTTTTACATAGGCCCTGCTAAACTCCTCTTTTCGTGCGGAAAGATCCATCGCGGCTAAATCGAGTATATACATATCCGCGTTGCCGAGGCGGATCTGAAAAGCCCGGCCCATCTCAGTGCGATACTTGCTTCTTGCGCCAAACGATCCCAACGCCGCGGGCTTCCAGGGTTGGAATTAAGGACGCCGACTTTGTGGCTTCTCCAACGTAATCGATATACAGGGTTCCGCTAATCTCATCGCCTCTGCCGACTTGATCTAACGCGAATATGTCTCGAATTTCAGCGTCTAACTCGGCAGCGCTGTTCACGTCGCATCGTCTGTAATCAAGCACCGGAGTCTCCCTCATGTTGAAGATAAGTCGCAACAATATATTGCCAGAAAAGGAGCGGAGAGAGCGCGAGATCTTTCAAGGACACTCTAGCCTCGCGCAAAGCGCAAGCAGCTTGCGGGGAGGCAGCGGGCACAAGACCGCCTCAAGTTGGCTTCGGTTCTAAAAGACCTGGGCGGGGGCTCCTTAGGAAGCCGCCTTGACCAGTCGGGCCGCTGTCGGGTCATAGACGTATTGGGTGATCGTCCCATCCTTTATGTGCTCAACCACTTCGTCCACAACAAACAGCGGTACGAGGAACCATTCTCGTGGGCGAACGGGATTTCCAAAGCGATCATCAATGGTGAGATCGAGCTGAGCAAACCCAAAGATGTGGTGGAAGAGGTTCTCCAGCTTCGCGCGATTGATTCGAGCCAGCTTGTAAGTCGCGACGATTTCAACGTCTGCTAACAGATACGTCGCGTCGTGAGCTGCATTGGCGATGCGGGCTTCGACCGAGCCGCCAGTGACGCCGATCTTGTGAATCAACTCCCGGTGCGCGGCGACGTATGGATGATTGGACAGACTGCGCAACACATAGATCGTGCCGCTGGCGATGTCATCTTCTTCCCACTTTTCGGCGAACAGCGGCCCAGCGGTCGGCTCCGTGAGCCTTCGTCCTGCCTCGTCTTTGTAGAGCGCGCGCTGTAGCGACCGCCGCAGGAGATTGCTCTCGGTGCCGTTGGAGTAGATCACTCGCAGCCGCGCATCGCTTTCCCCATTCGGAGCTTTGATCGTCTCGCCCACTTCAGCGACATAAACAAGTTGCCCGCCCAGGATGAAGAAGTCGCGCTCGGCAACGCTTGCATCTTTTCCAAACCGCCGCGACTCCCGACGCCCAGCTTGCAGATCGCTATCAGCTTGCTCGAAAAACGGCTTGAATCGTTCAAAGTCCCTGCAAGCAGCGCGGTTTGCAATCTCCTCGGCTGCCTGCCGTTCGCGGCGCGGACTGACATGCTCTAAGACCGTGATGTCACTCTCGCCCTTTTCTCCCACTCCCAACTCCGCTAGAAGTGCCTCGTCATTGAGTTCATCCAACTCGGGTAGTTCTTGCCCCTCTGGCACCGCGAGCAGTCCGTAGGTGTCTCGCCCGGCCAGTAGTGCTCGCGCTTCGGGCATTGACCGCAGCCGATCCAGCCGCACGACATACAGCCGCTCGAAAATATCGAGTTTCTCGCCATGCTGAGGCACCCGGCCATTCGTCTCGAAGAATCGTTGAATATCCTCGAATCCTGCGATGATGCGTTCCTCGCGCGGAGTGCGACCGCCCTTCTTCGGCGGTTCGAGGCTCACGCCAAGCTCGGCAAGCAGTTCATCGTCGGAAAGTTGATTCGTGGCCGTATTCGCCTTCATCTGATCCCCAGTCAAGCTCTCCCATTCCCAGCATTGGATTTCTGCTGGGCGCGGTAGCGGGCAAACGCCGCGACACCCTCAGCCATTCGCTTCTCCCAGGCATCTTGCGAGTTGATGTCTGGCACCCTGCCACGCTCCCGCTTAAACAACAAGGCACGCTCCGCCAATTCACGCGCCTCATCCATCGAGATGCTGATCTTCTTCGCCGCAATGCTTGTCTGCACCTGCCGAAGCGTTCTTTCATCCATCGCTTTCGCCAAAACCGCATAGGCAGCCTCAAAGGGATTGATGCGGTCGATCAGGTCAATGTCGAGTTCGCGCACATCCATTGCATACCTGCGGATGCCATCGATCAGGGCCGTATTCGCCCTCGCCTCGCTCTCAGCGTCGCCTCCAGCGCCAGCTGTAGGCAGTTTAGCCTGCTGCGTCAGGTTGAGGGCAGCGATTGCGTGCTGGCGAACCGCCTCCTGATCCTCTTCAGTCAGGTCCGGGTAGCGTTCGCGCACAATTTTGCCCATGCGTAATTGCGTCAGTTCCTCGGGCAGAGTGTTTTCGTGGTCAAACAGGCCGCGCTCCAGCGCCGTCTTGTCTTGGACGAATGCGGTGATAACCTCGTTCAAATCTTCGCGGCAGATGCGGCTGGCCTCGGGAGTCTTCGGCTCCACCAGCCCATTGATCTCGAAATGGATCTGGCCCGTTGCCTCATTCACGCCGACATTCTTGCCGCCTTCCACGTACCCGCCGGGGCCATAATCGAAACCCTCGATGGCTCCCGCATTCTTCGGCGTAAACTCGAAGCGTGGAGCCAAGACCTGCTCCATTAGCAAGCTGGCCGCAATCGCCTTCAGCGTGTCGTTGATGGCGTCCACGACAACGGCCTCGGCAGCGTCAGGCTCCGCTATCAGGTTGGTAAATCGCGCCCGTTCCTTGCCGGGCGCATCGCGCGTCGAGCGGCCAATAATCTGCACGATCTCCGTCAGGCTGCTGCGGTATCCAATGGTCAGTGCGTGCTCGCACCAAATCCAGTCAAAGCCTTCCTTGGCCATGCCCAGGGCGATAATGATGTCCACATGGTCGCGGTTGTCGCGTTGCGCCGGGTCTTTGAGTGCGGCCAGCACCTTGGAACGCTTGGCGGGGTCGGAGTCGTCCACCAAGTCCGCAACCTTGATGAGCCGACCGCCTTGCGCCGCTGGCAGTTCGATCACCTGAAAGCCTGTGATGGGATCGACATACTTCCATTCACCCAGGGCATCCATGATGACCTCGACTTCTTTGTGCTTGTCCTTCAGGCTCTCGCGCGAGTTCACATTGGGGATGTGGACAATCGTCTTCAGCGCGGGGTCCAGCACCTTCATCACCGCGTCCAGATAGCGGCCAGTGTAGAAAAAATAGCCGATGTCGAGGGACTTCAAATACTCGTAGCCGTTGAGCTGCTCGTAGTAGGTGTAAGTGACCTTGGCAAATCGATCTTCGTCCTGCGGGGCCAGTACAGCCACCGCATCGCCACGGAAGTACGATCCCGTCATCGCCACGATGTGCGCCTTGTCGCGGGCGATGAACTGGCCCAACTGGCTCCCGAGGCGGTTATCCGGGTTGCTGCTCACGTGGTGAAACTCGTCTACCGCAATCAGCAGCCTGTCGAATGCTTGCACGCCCAATTCATCCACGGCAAACCGGAAGGTGGCATGGGTACACACCAGCACTTGATCGCCGCTGGCCAGGAACTCGCCGACTGCCTTCACCTTGGATTGCGCAATCCGAGGCTCGTCTACGCCCGGCGCGTCGCACAGGTTCCATTGCGGCTTGACCGTCCAATCGGTCCAGAAGCCGTTCTCGGTCAGTCTCTCGCTGGCAAAGCTGCCACCGATGGACCGCTCGGGGACAACAATGACAGCCTGCTTGACTCCCTGATTGTGGAGTTTGTCCAGCGCGATGAACATCAGGGCGCGAGACTTGCCCGAGGCGGGCGGGGACTTGATGACAAGGTACTGCTCGCCTCGCTGCGCGTAAGCACGCTCCTGCATGGGCCGCATCCCCAGCGCGTTCGCCCGGCTCGATGCGCCAGTGCGGGCGGTGGTAATGGAGACCGAAGGAATCCGTCGTTGGTTAGTCGGATTGTCCGTCATCGTCATTGCGCTTTCTTCCTTGTCGTCTTCTTGGCTGGCGACTGTGCCCCCGTCATCTTCGTGTACATCTCAAAGAGCTTCTCCAGCCGCTCGGTATCGTTGCGGAAGCGACGACCAATATAGATGCGCTCCAGAACCTCGTCATTCTGCTCGTGCGCATGACGCAGGTTTTCAGGCATGGTTTCCGGTTCATAGAGGTCGGCGATGGTTGCCGGGAAATGCGCCTCGCGGGCCAGCAAGATGTTCTCTGCGCATCGTGTGAGATCGGCCTTGTTCTGCTCCGTCAGCATTGGAACAGGGAAAGTGTTCCAACCGAGAGTGTTGGAATAAGAAAAGCGCATTTCGAGACGAACGCATACTGTTCCAACCCAAACCCAATGGAGCCGCGAGACGATGACCGCCATATTCCATAGTGGAGCGTCGTAGAGCGCAAAGACTTTGTTGGTAACTGTGGCTCGGTTGTCCAAGATTCCGCAAGGAAGATAAGCACGATTCTCAGACGTAATAGCCGGTACGACGATACTGTACTGTGCCCCAATGCGCATCAATTTCAACTGGTGTGCTCTCTTTGCAAGAGCGTTGGCTCCTTTGTCCTGACTCGCAAGCCGCACTTGTCGGACTGCTTCAATCCGGTCCTTGAGCGAATCAATAGCTTGCGCTTCCTCAAGATCGCGATCCTCGATCCAGATGCAAAATCGCGAACTGCCATTGATGAACTCATCCGACCCGTAAATCCGCCTAATGAATTTGTTACGTTGGATAATATCCAGGCCTAGCGAGGGGAGTTCTTCCGGCCTAAGGAGCAGATGACCACCGTCGCTGGGTTTGTTGCCGAACTCCATCACGCTTAGCGCGCCCAATGGCTCGTCTCGTTTTTGAACGATTATGCGGGGTCCAAGTGTCAGATAGGGAGTGATCGAAGCCCCTTCGCGGACTAGTACGCTGTTCTGCTCGTCGTGAACATATAGGCGACGTAGGGCATTTGTAGGCGAACCGATTCCGACGATGGCAACAGTAACCCCTGCTTTGTTGCTGGCGAGGTTAGACCATTTGAATGATGTATACGCGAAGCGGATATCGACGCCTGCATCAAATATGACAGGCCATAGGATCGATACGGATTGGCCTTGACAGATCGAATTGGTGGAGACAAACGCCGCAACAGAGCTAGTCCTTGTCCCGTAATCAACTGCCTTAATGAACCAGCCAGCCACGTAGTCGAGGAAGCCGCTCGACCCTGTTCGTCCTTCCAGGAGGTTACGAATGTCGCCTTTCTGCTCTGCCGATTGATATGTGAATCCAAGATACGGCGGATTCCCACAAATGTAGGTCTCGCCGCCTTCATTCGCAAAGTCGATCTGTGCCTGATCTAGCGGTGTAGAGAACAGATCATCGGCTACCAATTTCACAGTGTTTCCGGTTGGATGGCAGATGCTCAACCAGTCGAGCCGCAGCGCGTTGCCACGAATGATCCAATTCTCCTTCTTCAACGGTAGAAAGGCAGCTCGGGCTACAAGCGGGCCTCGATACAGGACATCGCACTGGAACTGCGCAATAACCAGGGCCAGGCGCGCAATTTCCGCCGGAAAATCGCGCAACTCAATGCCGCGAAAGTTCTCAATCGGAATCTCCGATGCATAAAGCTCCTCACCTCGACGGCGGTTGACCTCCGCCTCAATCTTGCGCATCTCCTTGTACGCAATCACAAGGAAATTGCCCGAACCGCAGGCCGGGTCAAACACCCGGATTCGCGCCATGCGCCTGCGCAGGTTCAGCAGCATTCGCGGATTATCGCCAGCTCCCTCCAGTTGCGCATGCAGATCGTCGAGGAAAAGCGGGTTCAAGACCTTCAGGATGTTGGGCACGCTGGTGTAGTGCAGCCCGAGTGCGCCTCGCTCGTCCTCCTCGGCTACTGCCTGGATCATGGACCCAAAGATGTCGGGGTTGATTTCACGCCAACTCAACTCACCGGCGTGCTGCAGATATGTCCGCGCCATCCGGGTGAAGCGCGGCACATCGGATTTGCCGGAGAATAGACCGCCATTGACGTAGGGAAAGGTATCGGCCCAGGCCGGTAGATTCGCGGCGGCGCGGTCGGCGATCTTGACGTTCATGGCGTGGAACAGCGTGCTAATGACTTCGTGCGTATTGGAAGAGTCTCGCTCGCTCATCTGCTCGACCGTTCGGGTGAACAGGCCGACGCCGTTAAAGATGTCGGTATCTTCGGCAAAGAAGCAGAAGATGAGCCGGGCCATGAAGTGGTTCATGTCGTGCCGCCGCGCCTCGGTGGCCCACACTGGATTTTCCTTCAACAACTCGACGTAGAGCTTGTTGAGCCTTCCGGTGGCCCGCACGTCAATGGGATTGTCCTTGATCTCCTTGATCGTGGAGATGCCCGCCAACGGCAGGAAGAAGCCGAAATGCTTGGCGAAGTCCGCGTAGACCGAGGCGACCGTCTCGCCGCTTGTGAGATCTTCCGCCTCTAGCGTCTCGCCATCGGTGGCGAGGATGAACCTTGATTTGGCTGCGGCAGTCTTGGGACTTTGGCGCAACGCCTTCAGCGTCTCGTCGACCCGCCCGGACTCGCATGTGGCGATGTGGATATTGTTTCGCTGGAGCACGCCACCGAGCAGGTCCGAGGCGTTCGACTCACCCTTGCGCAGACGCTTGATGGTGGTTTCTTTGTTCCCGAAGGCCGCCAGGAAGGCAAACGGAAACTCAGTCGCATCGAACGGCTGACTCGCCAGTTGGGAAATGGCTTGTTCTATTTCAACCGCATTCAACTGTTATGCCCCGCTTCCTTTCCCCGCCGAAATATCACGTAAAAAAGATTAGTTCCGTGGCGAACGCAAGGCAAGGATTACCGATAAACTGCAACTGCCAGCTCACGGCATGTTTCGAGAAATGCCGCTATTCAGTGGGCGTCCTCGCCGGTCGCAAACTCGTAGCGTGTCGCGAACTCGTACAATGCTGCCTCAACGTCTGCCGCGAACCACCGTCCATCCGGTCTGACGACCGGATTTCGCACGCCACGCTCTAACAGAGCCCCTGCGAGCAAACCGCAGTCTCCGCAGAACTCGGAATATCCGTCGGGATTGAAAGGGTACGGAAGCGCGTCGTGCAAAATCGAATCCAGTACAGGGCAAAGATCAGGTTTGAGAAATCGTAAGTGCTTCGATGCGAAGGACGGTGAACCGAGGCCACGCAGAGCATTAACTTGGGTCAACGCTTTTGCTGTCGATGCCTCTGTCAATAGGGTGCGCAACGAATCTCGTAGGGTTTGGGAGAGGGCTTCGATAGGATTGTTCTTCAAAATACGGCCCCCGATGCCTGGGTAGCCGCCCCATTCACAGACCCGCCTTACAAACTGCTTAGTTTCCTCGGCAGGAAAATCCGCCTGCGCCAGTTTTTGTCCGAGCCCTTCTATTTCCGACGTTGTGGGGTATCGATATATGAAACTCTGGAGTAGAGGGGAAAACGAGTCTAGAGGTATTCGTAGCCCAAAGGATGCGCTTCCGTCCGATATGGTAATTGACATTCTTGCACCCGAATCTCGAACCTACTATCCCTGCAAAATTACAGGAGAGTTCTAATCACCAAAGATCGCCCATCGCATGATCGCCAGTAGCGTCGGAGCACTCACCATTTCGCCTGCCTCAAAACGCCGCAGCACCGATTCTGGAATTCCGATACCCGCTGCAGTCGCGCGAACGCTCATCTTGTTGTAAAACCGCCATGCGTGTATCAAATCCGCTAATTTCATGTGGCGGATTATAGATTATCGTGAGCAGCCTATAGAGATTCTTGGTCGCGTATGGCTCATAGCCGTATTCGTGCCACATACTTTCCACCACCATAAGAAGGCAATTTTTTGGCCCTGCGAATTCGGGCAAAAGGTGTCACAGGCTACGCCCTTACGCGGACATAGACAACTAAGTCGGTCGGTCGCGCCCGGCGGCCACCGGCAGACCAGACGCCAGCTCCAGCGGCACGTTGCCAAGGGCCGAACACATACCGGAAAAAATCCGGTAACGCTACGGTAACGATGGAACTGGAACTTGGGTGCAAATGTATGCAAGCAGAGGCGAGCGAGAAATCGCCAGCAACCATAAGCCATTGCGGAGATTAGCGAGTTTTGCACAACCCATGCAAGCCCATGCAAAATGCCCAGAATAGCCCTTTCACGGCGGTAACACGGGTTCAAATCCCGTCGGGGACGCCAACATTACGAAAGTCCTGCAACCAACGCAGAAGCATCTCAGTAATAACGCGGTTAGCCGGTTCAAAGAATCCCTTTTTGTGGCTGAATGCCAGCCCCTCAGGGAAGAATGCTTTCGCAAGCTCCTGCCTCTGGTTTACATTGCCTTTTTCCCATGCCGCTACCAGATCAACCGCCTGCACCTCTGCTTGCTTGAGCATTTCTTCCATAGTGCTTCGTTCTGAATCTAGGGCGCTTATCTCAGCCTCGATGCGAAAGATTTCCTCAGCGTTAGCTTTCTTAAAAGCGTCAAAATCGTCCGCTGATATTTCCTCTTTCAGTTTGGCGACAACGGCCTTTTGGTTCAAAGCCTTTTCGTTGGCTAATCGTCGGCTCAGACGTGCTGCATCCGCTGCAATTCTTTCCTTGCGTTGACTCCACAACTCTGCAATCCGTTCAGGCAGTTGCGCCAACAATTCGGCGGTTGGCTCCATGCGGGAGAGCAAACCCACGAACTGACCTTCTAAGTCATCGCGGCTTATTCCTACGGCCCTGCATCCGGGAGTCCAGCACCAATATCTGGCGTAAGAATGATGTCGCCCCTTAGCCCATCCCGCAGTCAGCATCTTGCCGCATTGAACGCATCTAACGACGCCACGCAACGGAAAATCCTCGCTTAGCTTCTTGTGTGGAATCGCTTTCGAATTCAGGCGAGTTTGCACGGTTCTGAAAACGTCCTCTGACACAATCGCTTCGTGGGTGCCTTTGACGTGTATATCGCCGCTCACTACCCAGCCTGAATAAATCTCGTTGGAAAGCATTCGGGCAAAGGTCTGTTTTGAGAGTGGACGCCCTTTTTTCGTTCGCAGCCCCATTGCGGTTACAACCTTGAGAACGGCATCAGTTGTAACGTAGCGTCCTGAGGCAATCATTTCAAAAGCCTCACGTACCAGAGGGGCACGCTCAGGATCAAGCCTGAGTTCCTTGTTGACATTGAGATATCCGATGGGAGCAGGCCAAGGAAAGCGACCGGCTTTGACCGCCATTTGCATTCGTTGTCGAGTCCGCTCGGAAAGCGAGTCGCTAAAAAACTGGTTCACCATCCCAATCATGTTGCGTGAGAGCTTACCTACTGCTGAATCATCCGTTATCGGGTCGTCAATGGAAACGAGCTTGATTCCAAATTGATTCATCATGACAAACGTCTGCACTTGGTCTGCCACATTGCGTGCTAATCGGGAGAGGTCAGAAACAATCAAGTGAGAGATGTCAGTAGAGTGCTTACGACAATACTCCAACATCTCCTGAAAGACAGGTCGTTCTGCATTTCTCGCACTTTCGCTGGCTTCAAAGACCTTGACCAAGTGAAGCCCGTTTTGCTCGCAATAGGAAGCAATCTTGTTTTTCTGCACAGTGAGACTATTGTTTGTTTGTGCTTGTTCTTCAGTGCTGACTCTCGCGTATCCAATGGCGTTCTTCATGCTTCACCTTGCTAAGTCCATCCGGCTCAAATCTTGCCTATCCTACCCGCACTCTCTTTGTTTCCGCAATAGCTCAATTTGCCCCCCGGCGCACAACCCTCTCGCTGCGGGACTTTGAGCCACTCGCAGGCTGATCTCTTCGATTACCACTTGATCGTCAAGATGGTCGGCCAGCTTCTGTTTGTTCGTGATCCTACCGTGGCTGATGGCCCATACTTCGCAATATTCACAATATTGTTCAGTTGCTGGCTTGCATTGCATTTCACAGGCGAAGACAGTACCGCAGCAGTCGCAACTGTGGTTATGGACTGCTATTGAACTGTTGTTGAGATGAGATGTAAAGACTAGGACAGGCGGAGTTGACGGATGTGCTATCGGTGTTTCGGGGAAAGAACTACTTTGGGAACTACTTATAACTGCTATATTGTGTTGGCCGTATTCTTCAGGATATTTATTACTTACCATGTACCTCCTGTGTTGAGATGTACTTACTATTCATATATTCCTCCTTGTTTCTTAGCTTTCGCCCACTAGTTAGTGTTTTGGCGGCTAACTGCTGCATAATAGGTTAGTTAGTGGTTTCAGCCGTGACCATCCTAGTCATGACCAGCATATAAGCAATGGGACCTTTCCCGGCACCCATCATACTTAGATGAGGTTGCCAGTGGCTGGTCGCAACTTTTGCATCTATGGCTTCCCCGTAGGCGTCTAACAGGAGGCTCCTTGAATATCTCCCACAGGCAGATTGGGTTAGGCAGGCGTATTTTATACGTTCCTGAGTGGCCTATTCAGTGCCTCTTTGGTTCGGTTCTTGATACAGACAATCACAGATGGAAAGAGGATCGGGCATAGCTATGGACATTACAGGTGGATTAGGTGCGCTGAAGGGCGGATTTGATATCGCTAACGCGATTCGCCAGCGCGTCAAGGAAGGAAAGCTATTCCCTAACGAAATTCTTGAGCAGCTTCAAACTCTGCAACAAGCAATGCTCGATTCACAGGCTGCCCTGAATGATGCAGCAACAGCGATTCGGACACTGGAAGAGGAACTTGCCGGGCGTGACCGGGCAGATGAAATTGAAAAGGACTTGGAGTATGTCAACGATGGCGGCTTCTACGTCAGGAAGGCAGAGCGCGCTGAAGGCAAGAACATACCGTATTGTCCAGTTTGTTGGGGCAGCGCCAAAAAGCTGATTCCTTTGAATCCCGGTACAGGTGACGGTCATTTCAATTGCGACATTCACAAGAGTAATCATCAAACTGAGAGATACCGCAAGTTTCTGAAGCAGGGACAGAGCAGGTTAACTGGAGGGACATCCGAATGGGGGTAATACATTCTCAGTCAGGATGCGAAGATATGTATAACAAACCCCACAACCAGCGCAACCGTACAAACACCCGTATACAAAAGTAAGTCCTTAATTACGAGCTTCCACACGATATGTGAGGGTGTGTCCTCAGCAGGAAAACCTGTCTGAGACAGCCTCCTAGCCGTCTTTTCAGTCTGCCAATCAGTAAGGTCTTCAATATACTCTTCCCACACCTGATATTTGGGATCATTCTTATCTGGCTTAGGACGGAGAGTACCGCCCAGAAACGCAATCTTGTCAGACATTGCGGATTTGAATGTTGTTACGGTGAGAAATAGTCCATACATCACGAGATATGAGATAGGCGGTAAGTTGAAAGCCAGCACTACAAACCAGTTCCATAGTTGCTGAAGAACAAACGTGGGATAGAGGAGGCTAAGTAACACGAGACACACATACAGCATAATCCTCCACATAGCCGTTGCCTTCTCCTAACCTCTCAATATACTGAAGCGATACACTAGAAGTCACTTAGCGCGCTGGGATTCCTCAATGGACTTCAGTAATGCATTACTGTCAATTCCTTTTGCGGCTAACCTATCGATTAACTGGATAATGCGCCGCTCAAGTGTCTTAGTCTCCGCTTCGTAGTGCCATAATTGTTTGATAAAGCTCGCTATAGACCAAAAGATAGTTAGAGGAATAAGATACATGGTAAATATGAGTAAGGTAAGCCATAAATCTCCGGCAGTTGAGGGCGCGAATGGACGGAGAAAGGCCGCAATTGTGGCAAAAAGCGAAAATACTATGCCAGCGGAGAAGCCGCTGGAAACGAATAGTACCAATTGATATGTATTGTGGTGACAGTTCTGCAGCGCAACAAGGGTGCTCTTAGCACTGGCTAGCCTCGACTTCAGAATCCAGATATTAAGCCTCTGCGGTGGTATCGATAAGAACGCTCTAATATCACGGCCAAAGATTGAGACGAGAATCGCAAGGATATAGAAGGCGGTCTGATATGGGTGGTCAATCAGCGAATGGAACGTCCAGTCAACAAAATGACGCATGAATGCGGTCACTATACCATGTTTGTCAAGGGCGTGCCCTTTGTAGAATGCCCCGCAAATCGCTTTAGAGCCGTTTAGAGCCACGTTAGGACGCTGGGAGTACTTGAGGGTCATCCGGGGCAGAAAATAAAATCCCTGAAGCAATTTGCTGGCGTATATTATACGTTTTGTACGCCCCATTACCCCGCCTCGGCCTGTCTGGAGATCAAGACCCCACGGGCATCTCTGCGGCTACCGTCAGGTCAGGAACAGGTACTACTTTGCTCCCCCGCATCACATACGCTCGGAAATCGCTCTACGGAGCCGTTCTGAGCTTTTTATTCGGAGGGCGATAGGTGCGGGCGTGCCCTAGCTCTCTATGGGCGCTGTACAGCGTGCTAAGCAATTCTAGGGTGCTATTGGGGGTCACAGAAAGTGCAGTTAATCAGCTATTTTCCTCCGTTGCTGATCTGCGGTCTTCCCAAAGCTGCCTCATTTCTCGTCCGAGGCCGTCGAGATCGGGATAGATTACTGACTCCGTAACCCCGCAGTCTCTTAACTGCTGCCTGATTTTCGAGCGCGAACCAGCCGCAATGGAGATGACCCTTATAGTGGAACCTTCCTTCTTAACTTCTTCTGCAAGCCAATCAGGCTCAGTTCCGAACACGATGAATCGGCTTCGTTGAGCCGCGATACGCCGCGTGATGAGGGGGAAGTCTAACACCAAAGGCGGACGAGGCACGTTCATTTCCGCGAGTACTTCTTCATTGCCGGGCAGATAGGCGTCCTCCCATTCGTCTTCATCCAAACGCCAAGACGGATGTTTCCCGACATAGGCTTTCCAGTCCTCTTTGAGGAGTTTTACGTCAGGAAGTTCTTCGAGCTTTTCCATTAGGCGGTAGGCTTCGAGCACATAGACGCGGGCATCGTGAGAATCGTCTGCCTTTTGGCGTAGTGCAAAGTGCAGAGCCATTAGAGCGCCATCTGACCAGTCAAGTAGCCGTGTGGGGCCGTCGTGGTGCTGCATCAGAAGATATGAGTCCCAATCCCAATCATCCTCAGATGTCTTTTCACTGCAGCGTTCAACGGCGTTGTGTTGGAACTCATCATGCAAATCATTCTCTATTTGTAGCAGTTTCCAGATGGGCTTTAGCGACACACCACGCGCCGGGCGATAAAGCTCCGGATGAAGAATGGTTTCGCCGTAGTCCCTGCTTTCGCCCCGAAACCAAAGCTCTTTGTGCTTAGCAAGTCCCCATGATTCGCGGAGCGTGCTCACAATATCAATGAATCTACCGAGACAGTCCACCCGCTCTTCTGAGATCGGCATACAAGAGTTCCTCGCAGGACTCGCTATTTCCTGTCGCCAATTACGGTCTTAGGCTCACTGGCGCATCCTTGGTTCTGCCAACAGCCACTACAGTGCCTTACAATCCCGTCTGGAGTCAATTAGAACGACTCTGCACCACGCAAACGCCTGAGCCTCACGCAAACTGATACATCCGTTTTCTTGCAGCCGTTCCAAAAACGTCCTCAAAATCGCCCTCCGGCGGCAACGTCCAATCAAGCACTTAGCGGGCAAGCTCCGGATGTTCCAATAACGACCCTTTATGGTACGATTTCTGTTGACTTTGTTACTGAGTTCAGTACATACTGAACACATGAATATTGCACTGTACAGTCGCGTATCCACTAGGGACAAAGGCCAAGACGTAGAGAATCAGCTCCGGCAACTGCGAGAGTTTTGCTCGAAACAGCAATGGTCAGTTGTGCAGGAGTATGTAGACCACGCCAGCGGGAAACGCTCTGACAGGGAGCAGTTCCAGCAGATGTTTTCCGCAGCATCCCGAAGGGAATTCGACACCGTGTTGTTTTGGAGCTTGGACAGGTTCAGCCGGGAGGGAGTTTACGAGACACTGCAACACCTGCAACGGCTGACAGCTTACGGAGTGGGATACCGCTCCTTCACTGAGCAATATCTGGACAGTTGTGGCGTATTCAAGGATGCCGTTATCTCGATTCTCGCCACAATCGCCAAGCAGGAACGTGTACGGCTCAGTGAGCGAACGATTGCGGGACTGCAAAGAGCAAAGCTGCAAGGGCGCATCGGAGGCAGACCACGGAAGGAATGTGACCGTGAGAGGCTGGCAGAACTGCGGCGTTCAGGGTTAAGCCTAGCGCAGATTGCAGGTCAGACGGGGCTTTCCAAAACGACCGTTGCCCGGATGGTGAGCGTATGACAGGAAGAACGAAGCCAGCGGAGGAACGGCCCATCGTGCAAACCGTCAAATTGGAACCTGCCTTGTTTGTGAGGCTCAAAACATTTGGAGCCAAGACCCGACGCAGCAATCAGGACATTCTGCATACTGCGCTGATCGAATATCTCAACAAGGTGAAAGCTTAGGGATTCAGGACCTATTCTAGAGGGTTTGGATGCATCCGCCTCCGCCCATCGAAACGATAGCTGTGAGAGCAACCGTCATTCTTTTCCATGTGCTCGTAATGCGCCGGAGTCTTACCCCCAGATTTCTCAACGCGTACCCGTCCATGACACTCTGGGCATCGCTTCGGTTCTGAGCGATCTCGCTCTAGCGCCTCTACAACAGAAATCGCCCTCCATCCTGAATTCTCTTCGATTTCACACTCGGTGTTCCTGTTCATGGCTCGGCTCCTGTGCCGCTCGGCAAGATCATACATCTCATCAAGGCGCTAGACACGTCGCATAAGCTGCGAGAGTGACATCTCAAACGCCAACGCAAGAATCTCCAGCGATTCGCAGACATGGCTCTTTCTCGCCGCGCTCAACATTTGAAATGAACGGACGCCCAAGACCCGAATGCACGGACAAGTAAGTTTGCGTCCAGCCGCGCTCCTGACGGAGCTTGCGGATTCGCCTGCCCAACCGGATGCAAACATCTTCCGTTGCCACCCTTCAAGTTTGGCTGTATTCTTTGGGCGACAGTTCCGCCTATAGGATACAGGGAGGGGCGCTATGTCCAAGGCAGAAGAAGTACGTAACAAGCCAAATCACATCACCACAATTCTGTGCCTTTGCATTTTAGCGACGGTCGGAGGAACGACAAAGCTAGCAGCACAGGACGGATGCCCTCCTGCAACATGCCCACAAGGTAGCCACTCAGTTTGTCACAAAGAATGCGATCCCAATGTCTCTCCGATTTGTTCGCCAAGATGCGTTTGCCGATGTGCACCAGACGATAATTACATGCGGGCACGAGGAGTGCAGCCCAAAGAGCAGCTAAGCAGCATTGCGTGTGTTAAGAGCGATCCGAGATCGACAAACTCACTGACAGAGAATATCAGGCAAGAACAGTCGTGTGACTTGGATATTTGGCGCTGAAAGGGCGCATGATGATAAAGGAAAGAATATTCATCCTGTTTGTGGCGTCTGCCCTCGTCGCAGCGACAAAGCCCACAGCGGCTCAAGAGAAGCCAGACCCTATAGTCGGCGTTGTGGTGTTTGACGATTTTGCCGTGGCATTCGCCTCGGAGCCTGCTTGCAAGGGTCTGAGCCTCGCAGTCCCACACGGTAAGGATCGTGCTCATTCTCCCGACAAGGGACAATATTGGCTGCTTACGGCGGAACATGACCCGTTGAATATGGCGGACAAGACTACTTACTGGAACCTCTGGCACTCGGCTGATGGGTCGGAGGTAAAGGGAGCAGACCACACGAGTGCCGAGGCTGCACAGCACGTGTGCGCCATAGTGAAACAGGAAGGTGGGACGGTGAAGTGAAGTGACCTCAAGAGGCTTCTTTCGGTACGATATACGTCTCAGGACTTAACTTGACTGTTTCTCGCTGTAGCTATTATCCACTTGGATTTTGCGCATGGCACGGTCTATGATTCTGCCAAATGTCTCTGCAAACGACGCTTCTCGCTTATATGAGCGGTGCTGCAAGTACGGTTGCTGGTTCTTGGTTTAGCAGCAAGATTCGCCTCTACTACGACAGCAGGAAGGCTCACCTTGAGGACATTAAAAGCAAGGTTTTGCTGCCGATTCGGAAAGAGTTAGAGGATTACGAGCCGTTTGTCCTCAACACACAGCCGCTGTTTTCAGTTGTACATGCCACAACGAAATACCACGGGGCAGCGCCCCTCACCCAATCACCAGTCGAAGGGGAGCGGGTATTGATTGCAAGCTATCCAGTGCGTTGGCTATATCGGGATGCTGAGCCTGCGCTTACCCTTGATATTGAGAAATCTCACTTTCCCGAAGTCGTAGCAGCCTTGAAAAGATTTCTCCTTACTTGGGACATATACACGAGCGAATGTAAATTGTGGGTTGGCCAGATGGCTCAGTCTGTCCTTGAGCAGTCCGGCTTGCCCAAGTTTCCTAATATGACTGCCTCAGGAGGATGGCCTAAGCCGCATGTCATGCATCTGGACGTGGCCCTTTTTATATTCTTGCGGGCTTTTGGTTTGACCACTGCCAGTATCCGGCTTCAGCACAATGCCGGTAGGGCGTCCGAAAGCTGCTGGTCTATTCAGAGTGACCTCATGGGATACGCCAGCGGTAGCGATGAGACCCTCAAGATATTACTCAATAACATTGATGCTCTCAGGGTGTCGCAGAGCCACACTGCAAACAAACTGCTCACCATGCATCCCGCATTACAAGCTGAGTTTGCTTCTGTGCAAATGGCCGTGGACCATGCCATTGCATCGCAACGACTTCGGAACCAATGTAACCTAGTACCGTTTCTCTGAGCAGCAACACAGTTTTTGTAGAAGCAACTTGAGAATAAATTAATAATAATTTCCCTTTATCCCTGTTCCTAGAATGCCCCGTAATTGCGCTAGGGCGCCATTACAGCAAGCTTCTACGAGGTCTTAGTCCCCTTCCCCTCAGCGCAAACAGTTAGAAAATGTAATTCGGACTATTTCTCTCAATTGTTGGAAAAGGGGGATATTCAATTGTTATGTACAAGGATTCAAATAGTATCAGGTATATATATGCAGCATCCGCAGAATATTCCTTCTCAACGGCCCTCAGTGGCGAGGGGGTGTCTCGCAGCTTTCCCGTTCAGATTCAACAGAAATGCCCTTGCCCGTATTAGCAGGTTCAAAATATCTACGGCAGGCACGCCAACAAAATAAAACAGTTATTAGAACTTGCTTCCGGCCGCAACACCCTTTCCAACACCCTTACTCGAGTCTTCCAACAAAGGGCCTGGAGATGCGATCGTGGAAAGCCACGACGTTGCATTGTCTCCTCCTCCGCAACCAGGGCGGTTGAAATCGGCGGTCTCTGTCACAGGTCAATCACCATGTCCGCGGTTGGTTGCGAGCAGCACACGAGCACGTTCCCTGAAGCTGGTCTCTCAAGTGGTTCGGGCTGATAGGTAATCGAGCCGCTCACCAGGCCCGTCATGCAGGTGTGGCAGACCCCGGTCCGACAGGACCATCGGACAGGAACATCGCAGGCTTCGGCCAGCTCAAGCAGACTCCCGAACCTGGAGTCCCAAGCAGCGGTGATCCCGCTACGTGCGAACGATACTGACGGACCAGACCCGGGCGGCCCTGACGGCAGATGCGGAGTATGTTTGACCTGCTCTATACCAGGAGTAATGTCCGCGAGCGCACCAAAGATTTCCATGTGCACACTGTCGGCAGTCACGCCCCACGTTCGAAGGCCATCGCGCATGCTCTGCAAGAATGAAGACGGGCCACACAGATAGAATTCGCTATCTCGTCGTACTCCGATTTTCTCGAGCAGAGCTACGTCAACATGCCCTGGTGTATCGAAGTCCACCTCCCGTTGATCGGCGGCAGTGGGCCTGCTGTATACGATGCAGCGTTTTCCGCCAGGTAACTGCTGCAGGAGAGAATGTGATTCTTTTGCAAACGGATGATTCGCGCGATCGCGCGCGCCGTAGATCCACCATACCAGCCGTGGTGATTTTTCTGCGACGAGTGAATGCAACATCGCGAGCACGGGCGTTGCGCCGACACCAGCACTTATCAGAACAACAGGATTCTCGCCAGCTCGCAGCGTAAACGTTCCCCGCGGTGCGCTGACATCCAATACATCGCCTTCTCTCGCGCGGTTGCACAGAAACGAACTTCCAACCCCATTCGCTTCGCTCTTGACGCTGATACGGAAGTGATCCGCGGCGGGCAGATCCGATAAAGAATAATTGCGAAGAACTGCTGGCTTATCCGGATCTACCTGCAGTCGCAAGACGACAAATTGACCCGGCTGGGCGACGGGCAATGGTTGTTGATCAACCGGCAGCAGCGTGAATGAGGTCACGCTCTCGCTTTCCTTGCCGATATGCGCAACGCGCATCTGTTTGAACCCAGACCATGCCGGCGCTTGCTCCTCATTGGCTAGGCCGGGATTCCCCGCTGCGGCGTTCGGACTCGATTCTTGCTGGAGCATCGCCCGGAAAGAAGCTTGCCAGCCTTTACTCAGCGCCGGGATTCGAAGGGCTCGTTCCAGTTGCTCGCGAGAATGTCCCGGCAAGTACAGCAGACCATCCATCTCGGCGACCGTAATGCGCTCGGGACCATCGGCGACTTTTGCGACCTCGTCGCCCGCACCGACTTCTCCTTCCTGCAACACGCGAAAGTAAAATCCCGGCCGATGGTGAGCGACCAGCAGGGCCGCCATGCGAGGTTCATTCATGCGGATGCCGACGCGATAGCAAGTCACGCGCGGCTGCGTTACCTCAAATACCGCATCCCCAATGCGGTATCGATCGCCGATGCAGACTTCGTCATCGAGCAAGCCTTCAACCGTGAAGTTTTCGCCAAACTGACCGAAACTAAAATCACTGCGACCCAGAAAGCGCTCCCAGAAATGGTAAGAGTCCATCTGGTAGACGAACACTGCCCGCTGCTCCCCACCGTGACCGGCGAGATCCCCTTGCCCGTCACCATCGATATTCAGCTTGCGCGCCATGCGCCGCCCCTGAACCGGAAATTTCCAGACCGCCGTTTGGACGATCTTGCCGTTCCATGTTACGTCGCGCGGAAGGCCGACATTTACTGAGAGCAGGCGAGCCATCTCGGCGAAATACCTCCTATTTCTCCACCGTCTCTTGTCATGGAACTCTCATTTATCTATTTTGCTACAACAGATGCTGGCGCTCCAGTGGCCGCGCGCAAGGGTAACGATTTGCGGATCATCAGAAACTGTCAATCATCCAGAGATTGCTATCGCGAGTCTGAGCCTGGAAGGCCAGGTACTTGCCATCGGGAGATGGCATTGGACTGGAAGCAAACTGCCTTAACCGTCCGCTGCTTAGCAGGAACTCCACCTTGCCGGACGGAGTGACGTACGCCAGCCGGGAAGAACCCCCGACTAGAGTCGTCACGAAGAAGCCTTTCCCATCCGCAGATGGAGCCACGCATTCCAGGCGCCCTGCCCCCGGATCAAGCGCCACTTCGCTCCGCGTTCCGTCGAGCAGGTTCAAGAGCTCGATTCGTCCGTTGTACTTGTCCTCATCCACCAACACCACGCGCGAACCATCCGATGAGACGGTCCAACTCGCGCTACCGACAAGACTAGAAACCGGGATTGTCCCCAGCCGTTTGCCTTGCCCCAGGACGGGATCAAGCGAATAGAAGGCTAGCTCCTTACCCTCCTGCATCGCCAACACACAAGGCACGACTGCATTCGGATTGGACGCGCAGTAGAAGGCACCGGCGGCTGAGGCCGCTTGCGGCGCCCGAAACAGGGGCTCCGGCGAACCGCCGGCTACGGTTCTGTGCATCAGCCTACGATAGGCTCTGGCATCGACGCGCGGGCTCGATGCCGTGGTGGAAGGAGTTCCACCGCCGGAAGCTGACCCCGCTTCCCAATAGATAAACCATTTGCCATCCGGACTGATATCCACACCATAGACATCGCGCGAGCCTGAGATGACGACTGCGGCAACATTCTCGTCCAGCGCCTGGCGGAAGATCTCGCGTTTGCCATTTCGCTTAGAGTCAAAGACAATGGCGCGCGAGTCGCGCATCCAAACAGCCTGCTCGCTTCCCCGATCGTCCAGGGTGAAGCGATGAGGCTCGGTCATACTGCTATCGTCGGGACTCAGCTCCCCTACGTAGACATCGGACCAGCGCCTGTCCTTCACGAATGAGAGTATTTTTCCACTGTCGGTGACGGTCAGATTTGCGAATCCAAAATCGCTCCATCGCGTTAGCGGCTCAGGCTTGCCGGTGACTTCCGCAGTGTGCGGATCAGCCCGGATCTTCCACAAACTGTACTCTGGTTTGGCGTGCGAGGCACCGGGCTCTTGCGTGAGCGAAAATATAAGGCGCCCATCGGGAGACCACTTCTCCGCGAAGACCGCACCATCGGCGGTGCCAAGGATGAGGGTGCTGGTTTGCGGCAAGCTCGATTCCGCCACCAGCGTCTTGGGGACGCCCCCGCCGACCGGAACCGCCTCGATCGCGGAACTCCAGGAATCGCCTCCCGTTTTCCAGTGCTTGCCATAGGCGATCCAGTGCCCGTCGGGTGACCACGTGGGTGCAAATACCACTTCCAATTCTGCCCCGTCCACCACCTTGCGCGGGGGTTCACCGGCGAGGTCTCCAACCCACACTGCACGCTGAGCGTTGCCGGATTCATAGCCAAGGAAGGCAATGCTTCTGCCGTCCGGCGCGACAGCCGGTTGTTTGCCATGCCGGTACAACAAACGCGGCTCTTCTTTGCTCAATGCCGTGATGATCCAAATATCAAAACCATCGGAGCTTCTCACATCCGCGAGTAGCTTTCCAGCTCCGGGAATCCAGCAAAGACTCTCAATCCGTCCGCCTAATTCGGCGGGCAGCCCAACGGCGCGCGTTTCACCGGACTCGAGATAGCGCAGGTACACGCCCGTCTGGTCGTGGTAGGCCACATACTTACCGTCTGGGGAAACTGCTCCTCCTGTCACGGGATCATCAATAGGGTTGGCTGTGAGTTGTTGCTCCCTCAATTCGGGCGACGGCACGGTGCGAAACCAGCCAAACCAGGCAACAAAAACTGCAGCCAGTAGCCCGGCCAATGATCCTGCAAGCCAAAGTGGCAATCGATGCTTCCGTGCGCTCTCGACCTGCGCGTACCTGTTCGTACCACTCCTCACTCGCTCCAATTCACTTCCCAGCTCAGCAGCGCTTTGATAGCGCAAGGAGCGATCCTTCTCCAAGGCCTTGTTAATGACTGCTTCCAACTCCGGTGGGAGGTTCGGATTCCGCTCAAGCACCGGCACAGGGGAGTCGCTTAGAATTGCTTCTTGAATCGAGGCCCGACTGTGGCCGGTAAAGGCGCGCTTTCCCGTCGCCATTTCGTAGAGCGCCAGCCCGAAGGAAAAGATGTCGGTACGCGCGTCCAGGTTCTCTCCGCGCACCTGCTCTGGCGACATGTAACCGGCTGTCCCCGCTGCACTGCTTAGCAGCGTCAGAGTGTCCTCTACTTCCAGCGACTTGGCGGTCTGGGGCGCCGCTCCGGCGCCACCGGGCTCAACCGGCCACGCGCCACCGACCATTTCTTTGCTGGTCATGGGTAACTTCGCCAAGCCGAAATCCAGGATCTTTACAGCAACACCATCGCCCCCACCCGGCGCTGTATTCGCTGCTGAACTACTCAAGAAAATATTCGCCGGCTTGATGTCGCGATGGATGATTCCTTTGCCGTGTGCGGCCTTAAGCCCATTGCAAATCTGAATTGCGATCTCGAAGAACTCATCCACCCCGAGCCTGATGTCGCTAACCGAGAGCATGTTCAGGCGGTCACGCAGCGTCTGGCCTTGCAGCAAAGGCATTACGATGAATGGCTGATCCTGGTGCTCACCAAATTCGTGGATCGAGCAAATGTTGGGGTGGTCCAAAGCAGAAGCTGCGCGAGCTTCGCGCTCGAAGCGCTCTACCGCCCGCTTATCGCCGCCCATTTCTTCAGGAAGAAACTTCAGCGCCACCGCGCGATCCAGTCTTAAGTCTTCTGCCTTGTAAACGACACCCATCCCACCGCCGCCGATGACCTCCAGGACACGGTAGTGGGAGACCGTTTTGCCGGATAACGCGGCGGGCGCCATGGCAAGCGTTGCAACCTCCGCCTTGCCGGCGGCCGCGGTATTCGCCGGAACATCGCCGGAGCTGGAACTCAGGTCTTCAATAGGGGCGATAAATCGGTAACCGCGGCGGGCCACGGTTTCGATGTACTTGGGATGCTCGTTGGAATCCCCGAATGCAATGCGGAGCTTACGAATAGCGGTGTTAATGGCATTGTCGAACTCCACTACCGTGTCGTTCGGCCAAAGCGTGGTCTTGATCTCGTCCCGAGTGACGATTTTGCCGGAGCGCCCAATCAGGATTCGCAGAAGTTGAAGGGGCTGCTCCTGAATACGGATTCTCTGGCCTAAGGTGTACAACTCGCCGGCCTTTAGGTCGACCTCGACATCTCCGCAACGGACGCGAGAGGACAATTCCTTAGTCATTTATCCGATTGCAACAAAGTCTACTATCTGCACAGCAGTCCTCAAACTGTTAGTTTGTTCTTAGCAGCACCAGTAAACACCGCCGAGCCCGACCCCTCGCAATCCGTAACTAATATCAGATTCAACTAGTTAGCCGAATACATCCGCAATCCACCGGCAATCCATCGCCAGAACATTGATGTGAAAGCCAATCCGTTCTAACGTCCCTGACCAGAGTGGGGCAGCAAGAAAGCAAGCAGAATTGCGCAGCTCTCACCGACCTTGACCAAGGTCGACGCCGGAGTACAGACGTTTTCCCTGCGCCAAGGTGCGGATCACAGGGGAAGGTTCACAGCAGTTATGCAGTCCAGGCGACCGCCCGAAAGGAGACCTTATGCGCCGTTTCAAGCTCACAATTCTTTTTGCCCTGGCCGGGGTGTTGCTGAGTGCGACAATCTCAGCTCAATCCACGGCAAGCACCTCAGTTCCTAACCTCATCCGCTACAGCGGAACCCTGAAAAATGCGGAGGGGGCCACCGTTACTTCGTCAACTCCCGTAGGCGTAACCTTCGCCATCTATAAGCAGCAGGATGGCGGACCAGCAGTCTGGCAAGAGACGCAGAATGTTACGCCCGATGCCATTGGTCAATACAACGTGCTGTTGGGCAGCACTACAGCTACTGGATTGCCGGACGATCTGTTCTCGACCCAGGACGAGCGCTGGCTCGGCATGCAAATCCAGGGACAGGAAGAGCAGCCTCGCGTGCTGCTGGTAAGCGTGCCGTATGCCTTAAAGGCACACGAAGCCGACACTCTGGGAGGATTGCCTGCATCCGCCTTCGTACAGGCCGCGACGACGGGTACTGCCGGCGGAGCGCTGGGCAATGGAACCGCCTCGACCCCGTTGAGCACTGCAGGCAATTCCGCGAGCGGCAAGACCGCCGAGGGCAAGCTCCCGCCGGGGCCCTGCATTGTAACGCCGGGCTACATAACGTATTGCGACCTTACTGGGGCGCTTTGTGCTTCGCAGTTATTTCAGAAAATAGGTGGGGTTTTCAATGGTTACATAGGCATCGGAACAACGAACCCCTCAACACCGCTCGAGGTGGGCGGCGCCATCACCGCAGACCAGTGGTACGACATTACGAACAAGGAGCTTCCCTTCCTGAGCGTAGGCTGGCCAGGATCTCCACTTGCAACGAATGAGAACACCTGGCTCGGCGTGTTGGCTGGAGGTCAGGGAAGTACCAACAACACCGATACCGGAACCGTCAACACCTTCGTAGGCTACAACGCTTTCTTCCACAACCAGGCGGGTTCGCAGAATACCGCCGTCGGCGTCGGAGCAGGCTACCGCAACGACAACGGCAACAACAACACCTATGTTGGCTTCGATTCTGGGTGGACCAACTCAGGGAATATCAACAACAATACCTTCACCGGATGGGAAAGCGGCTTCGCCAATTCCGGGTCCGACAACGCGTTCTACGGATACAAAGCTGGTGCCGCCAACACCGCCAACAACAACAGCTTTTATGGCTACGCGGCCGGCGCGGCCAACACTAGCGGCACTCAGAACACATTCCTCGGCATCAACACCGGCAGCACAAACACCACCGGCGCCGGCAACACCTACGTTGGATGGAGCGCCGGTTTCTCCAGCGCACCGGGAACGGGGACTTGCTGTAACACCTTCGTCGGCAACGGCGCAGGCTACGGCGTCAACGGACCGATGGCTGGTGCCGGCCACCGGGCTGGTGAGGCCACCACGACTGGCGGCAAGAACACCTTCTCAGGTTACTGGTCCGGACTGGTTAACCAGACAGGAAGCTTCAACTCCTTCTATGGAGATCAGTCGGGTCAAAGCATGACATCCGGTGACTACAACACTTTCCTGGGTATCTCCACCGCCGGCTCGTTTGCCACCGGCAACTACAACACCTTCGTTGGGGCCTTCGCCGGCAACAGCTCCGGCAGTGGCAACAACAACATCTATGTTGGCAATGTCGGCACGACGGAGAACAACACCATTCGTATCGGCGGCGACACCGGCAGCGGTTATGGCTCACAGACCGCGACTTTCATCGCGGGCATCGCGACTCCGGTACCCTCGGGTGCGAACACGGTGTACGTCAATTCCCTAGGCCAGCTTTTCGAGGGGCCTGCGAGCGGTGGTGGCGGCAATGTCACTGGCCCAAACCCGCCCTGTACCGCCAACTACCTCACGATTTGGACAGGTGGACTAAACGTCGGCTGCAGTGCCGTGTGGCAGAACCCGACCTCATCCTTCAATGTGGGCATCGGAACTACCACTCCGACTAGACAGCTCGATGTCAATGGTGAGATCAACACTGCCACGCACTATGAAATCCGCGATAGCGTTGTGCTGAGCATCGACGGCACCAACAACACCTTGGTAGGCGTCGGTCCCGGTTCGGGCGGCCAGGAGAACACCATCGTCGGCAACCTGGCTGGCGCTGGCACTACCGGACCGAACAATACCTTCGTCGGGTACGAGGCTGGAGTCAACACCGGAAACCAGGGACAAAACACCTTCTTGGGTGCTTACGCTGGTCTTCTCAACAATGCCGGCAGCGACAACACTTTTGTCGGCTACGATACTGGCAACAGCTTCCAAGCTGGCAACGGCAACATCTTTATCGGCTGGTCGGCTGGCAATAACAATGGCACGGCTGCGGCCAACACCAACGATATTTACATTGGCAATCTGGGTTGTCCCGGCGCTCCTCCTTGCGTTGAGAGCCAGACGATCCGCATCGGAAACAATCCCTTCTTCGGAGGTGCGCAGACCAATACTTACATCGCCGGCATATGGAGCTGCACTCCTGGGGGAGCGGCGGAAACCGTTTGCGTCGATTCCAACGGAAAGCTCTGGGGCTCAAACAGCGGCTGCACCGGCTCCTCTCGTCGTTTCAAGGATCAGATTGCTGACATGGGCGACAGCAGCAGCAAGCTGTTCCAATTGCGGCCCGTCACCTTCTTCTATAAGCCGCAATATGACGATGGCGCCCGCCACTTGCAGTATGGCCTGATCGCCGAGGAAGTGGCTCAGGTCTATCCAGAAATGGCGGTCTATGACAGTGACGGTCAGCCCTCGGGAGTCAAGTACCAGTTACTTGCCCCGATGTTGCTGAACGAACTGCAGAAGGAGCATGCGGTGGTAATGTCTCAGCAGGATGAACTACAAACCCAGCTTCAGCAGATCAAAGATCAGCGGCAGGAGATCGATGGCCTGAAGCACGAGCTGCTGCTGCAGAATGCGTCTATGCAGGAGCGTCTGGAGAAGTTGGAATCCTATGTCGCCACTCAGATGAAGGCTGCATCGGAAGTGCAAACGGCAGCAACCACTGCCACCACCGGAGGATTGGGGTAAGGTCCTTCGGTTATAAGGAGGGGGCTCCGCGGTTTGGAGCCTCCCTCCGCTTTTGTCGAGCCCCATGACAGGCTTTACAGTTTGTCTCGGCACATTGGATGTTTGGGTCCAAACGCTAGTCTTCGATCCAGCGTTCGATCACCGTCGAACGCTGGATCGTGATAGGTGTAAGCGTTTCGGCCCCACCATACGTTGTCATCTGCCAAATTTAGCAAAGGCTATGGAACACCAGCTCTTCGTGCCGTCCAACCGTGAGAGCTTGTCCGACCCACCAGCGGTTGGTGCGGCTGGCAGAGCGCTTCCGCAGCCCCCAGCATCGAACAGCGGATCCTGGGCTCTCTCCTGGAAAAAGAAAAGTCGTAACGCCCAATACCCGCGCTCTCCTGTGCGCTTGTTGAGTGGGCAAAGCTACGGCAGAGGAGATCGATCTGCCGCCGGCTCACCCGCTCGGCTTCCGGAAAATCTGTTCCATCTGAAGTCGATAATGCTAAGCTTTCAAACCGCCATCAAAAGTGCGCACACGTGAACGCATCGGATTTCCATAAATCAGTCGCCGAGGATGCCGATAGTCCGACCTCGAGGCCGGCGCGGTTGTTGCTGACCTGGGGATCGCTAGCGCTGGCCGCGGCGGAAAGCATCTGTGTGGCCGCGGTCGGCCTTAGCGGCATACGTGTTGCTCTGGGGCTGTCGTCGCTGCTGGCGGCAGGAGCGTCTGGCCCAGCCCACGGGTGGCATCGCGAAGGCATTCGCGTGCCGCTGCTGGCGATCGGGGCCGTGGGGGCTCTACTGAATCTGCTGCTGTTATGGAACGAAGAGCGCATGCGGCGCAATCCGTCGGCGGCGTGGCGCATTAAGCCGCTAACTGCAAAGCAGCGGCGGGCGCGGCGGTGGCAGCTGGTATTGGCGATCCTGACGCTGTTGCTGGTGGCGGCGGAGGTGATCACCCATCCGTGGTTTCATCACGAGCTGTAGACCGGGGTGAGGAAGATTCTGCCATCCGGGCCGGAGTTCTATAGATTTGCCATCCCGAGTGACGAGCCCGCGTTCGGGTGAGGAGTCGATCTCTCGGCTCATTAGGTCCGATCGCTTCGCGCTGGACTCAGTTTACTCGGGATGACAAATCTATAGCCTGCCTCCAGTGGTTTCCCACAACTGCAGAACCAAGCCTGCGCATTAGCCGGTGGCGGCAATCTCCTGCTGCAAGCGGGCGTGCAAACGCGCGCTGTAGCCCAAGGGCAGCTCAAAGGTACGATCGTCGGCAATCAACACCAGGATGTTTCGGGTTGAATCCAGTACGGCGGCGCAGTGGCGGCAGTGGGCCAGGTGTGCTTCGATAGCTTCGCGCAGCTCGGGCGGGACCTCGCCCTCGATGTAGTTCGAAATCTGATCCCACACATGCTTGCAATCTAGAACCATGATCCACCTGCCTTACTGCGGAACAACCCAAACAGCCCGCCGGGGCTGCGCTTCGAGGCCAGTTGCGGCGCCAGAATCTTCTGCATCATGAGTCGCGCCCGCAGCAGCCGTGTCTTCACCACTCCTTCGCTGACGCCGAGCGCCGCCGCCGTGTCAGCGATATTCATCTCATCCACATCGCGCAATAGCAGCACCTCACGATAGATCTCAGGCAAGCCGGCGATGGCGCCTTGCAGCATCTCGCGTAGCTCCTTGCGCTCCAGCGCCTGCGACGGGACCTCGCGCCAGTCCCGGATGAGCGCGGGAACGAAGCTGCCTTCGTCATCTTCTGCCGGTTCATCGACTGACTCGAACTTGAGCACGCGCGCATGTCGCAGCCGGGCACGCGCCTCATTGATCGCGATGGAGACCAGCCAGGTGCTGAACTTCGATTCGGCACGAAAGCTGCCCAGATTCTTCAGTGCCTTCAGCACCGCTTCCTGCGCAGCATCCTCCGCATCCTGCTGATTTTGCAGAATGGAGAAAGCCGCCAGGTAGACACTCTTCTCATACGGGCCTATCAGCTCGTGAAACAGCTCGCGTTCGCCCGCCAGCACGCGCGCAATCAACTCGGTGTCGCGCGACACCGGATCCGGCCCCGTTTCGGATTGCGTCTCTACAGTCACGTCGTCCTGAACGTCCGCTCTCGGGGGCGGAATTGTACACGTATTAGCTTTTGGATACGTGGAGGAAAGGAAAGTTACAGCCGCGAGGTGAGACAGCTCAAAATGCCGGGTAAATCCGTTCGAAGACCTGCAACCGCCGCTTCGAAGGAAGTCCCGCATCAACAAAAATGCTCCGACCAGGGGTGAGCCCGACCGGAGCATTGTTTACGACCGTTAAGCCCGTTGTTGCAGGTTCACTACGGAAGGGTGATCTCCCAGACGGTACCAGCATCGTGCTGGCCGCCGATGGAAGCCGTTCCGTAGACGTTTCCTGACTTGTCGAAAACCGGTCTGGCGTACGGTTCCGCGCCGTCGTTACCGTCGGTGAAGTCGTAGACCGAGCTGTAGGTCCAGCTGCCGGCAGTCAGCTCAAACAGGTTGCCGTAGGCGTTGGCACCATCGCACAAGGTCGTGCCCCACAGATTGCCCTGGCTGTCGAAGTTGAGCGATCCCCAAGGGCCGCACTGCGCGGCGCCGCTGAAGCTATAAAGCAGGTTGAAGTTCCAGCTGCTGCCGTTGGGCGAGAGCTGGAACACTGTGCCGCCGCCCCCGCTGCCGCCGGTAGCAGTAGCGCCATACAGATTACCCGCATTGTCGAAGATCAGCCCGGACACCGGGAAACTACCGTCGCTGCCACCGGTAAAGTTGTAGAGGATGGTCTCAGTCCAGCCGCCGCCGGATGGCGTCAGCTCGAAGACGGTGCCGTTTCCCGACGAGCCTCCCCCGGTGGTGGTGCCGTAAAGGTTGCCGCCGTTATCAAAGATCACACCGTTGTAGGGGTGTGAGCCATCGGGAGCGCCAGCGAAGGTGTAGATCGCCTGTTGAGTCCAGTTGCTGCCCGAACGCGTGGCCTCATAGACAACGCCATCACCGTTGCTGTCGCCACCCAGAGAGGCGGTGCCGTACATGTTTCCCGAGGTGTCGAAGATGAGATCTCCGTAGCGAGGGGTGCCACCATCAGAGCCGCCGGTAAAGCCATAAATCGTGGTTTCGTTCCAGGCGCAGAGGGCCGTGGTACAAGCGTTAATTCCGGGTCCCAGGGTGTAAATGTAGCCATAGGGAAGGCCAGCGATGTTGTTTGGACTGGTGCCGTAGAGCAGACCTTCGGGGCCGAAGAGGACTCGAGACGAAAGCTGTCCATCGAAGATGTGAAGGGTGTTGAAGATCCAACTGCCGTTAACTTCTCGCATCTGAAAAGCTCCACCCCAGTTGCTGCCGGAGTGGCCGGTGCGCACCGTGCCATAGACCTTGCCGCTTGCATCGAGGGTCACACCGGCAGCGGGTCTGGCGCCGTCCGGCCCGACGAAAGTATGAATGAGCTGGAAGCTTTGCGCGTGCGCAGCACCGGTCGCAACGAGGGTCAATAGTAAGACCGCTAGTGTCGCCCAGCTGAGCCCGCGCGTTAGACTCAGAAACTGTCCAAGTTTCGACATGAACTTCCTCCCGTGAATGTTTGAAGCCAGGTTCTAGACGTAGCGTGCTGAAGTTCTCGGCACTATACACCAAACGCGTGCAACCTTCCTCTTTAATTTTTCGCATTCGTCAACGGCTTGCACGGGGAGCCTCGTGAGGACTGGCTGCGGCAAATTCCAGGAGATTCTCCTTGACATCGCCGACGTTTGCACGCAAAATAGCCGGCATCTTTCGGCCCGACATTAGGCGTCACTCTGCTGGATTTTGCTTTTTGCTGGCCTCACACTCCTAAGTCTTCTTAAGAGTCTTTAATTTCGGCTTGATCTAGCAGTCAGGTATCGCTTACTTCGCGGGCTGTCGCAGTTTTCTCAAACCTTTGTCGCAGGAGGATTGCGGGCCCAAACACTTTTCCACCCTAAATCGATCAGTCTCCCCGCCGTCCTTATTCGCGCAGGGAAATGAAAGGGAGCACATCCATGGATCGTTCTCAGGAACGAAACGATGCCGCCACGCGTCCTGAAGGCGACGAAGCTTGCCCTCAGGCAACGAACAAGCAGCCACAGCCGTCGGACACGAGCCGGCGCAGATTCTTCAAGAAAATGGGGGTAGGCGGGGCCGCTGCCGTCGCTCTTGCGGCTGTGCCACTCGAACCGCTAATCGGAGGCAAGCGGGGCGAAGCCGAGGCTTCGGTTGTATCTTATCGCTCGCGCTCTCGCGCCAACTCCAGCTACCAGTACCGCCAAGGCACCGCCCAGAACGAGTTCATCGACATCGGCGAATTGCCGGACAACGGTGACGCGGAGCGATTCACCGACTACAGCGGAAGCTGGAGCAAGTGCCTGCCGCATACCGCGCTCGGCATAGTAAGTCCTGCTGCGTGGCAGAGCCTCACGCGCGCTCTTGAAACCGGTCGCTACCAGGACTTCCAGAACATCATTGTTGGAAATCCTGGTGGAGTGGGCTTCACCGGCACGCTCAACGGCCCAATGGGCGCGTTGGCCTATGACCTCGAAGGACTCGACTCCCACGCGACCAACATCCCGCCCGCACCGTCGGTGGCGAGTGCGCAAACCGCGGCTGAGCTGGTCGAACACTACTGGGCCTCACAGCTTCGTGACCTGAACTTCACGGATTATGCGAGCAGCTCGCTGGTGGCCCAGGCCTGCGCCGACATGAACAATCTGTCCTACGTTCGCAGCCGGGGCAGCATTTTCCCGTATCCGATTACGCCGCAGAACCTGTTCCGCGGCCAGATCAACTCCAATGACGGCGCGCTGCTGGGTCCGTACATCTCCCAATTCATGCTGCAGCCGACCATGCTAGGCGTGCAACCGCTGTCCCAGATGTACCAGAGAATCCTCTCGGTCGGTGAAGGCGGAGGGGACTTCCTGACGAGCCCGACCGAATACCTGGCCGTGGAAAGTGGCTTCCCGCCGTCAGCCAGCCTGCAGTACGACTCCACCTATCGGTTCACCCGGATGGGGCGGGACTTGACTTCTTACACCCACGTGGACGCGCTCCATCAGGCCTACTTTATCGCCGGGCTGGTCCTGGCAGGTATCGGATGCCCGGTGAATCCCGGCAATCCATACGTCGGCTCGCTGAGCGAACACGGCTTCGGCACCTTCGGCAGCGCGGCGGGCGGTCCGGTGGACGCCGTGGGAACCATTCCGGAGATGGCCACACGGGCGCTGAAGGCCGCGTGGTTCCATAAGTGGATTGTCAACTTGCGGCAGCGCCCGGAGGAGGTTGGCGCGTTGTTGCAGGCCAGGATGACCAACCAGCATCCTATGCCGCAAGCTGCATCAGCGCTGCATCGCGACCTGCTCAACTCGGCCGCGCTACCGCTGATTTACGGCAAGTATGGAAGTTACCTCGTGCCCCTGGCGTTCCCCGAAGGCGCGCCGACCCATCCCTGCTACCCGACTGGACATGGGACGGTAGGCGGGGCCTGTATCGTCGCGATCAAGTTCTTCTTCGATGGCACCCAGAAAATCCGGCCCTTGCTGCAAGCCGCCGGCCGGGACGTGTATGTGCCCAGCGAAGACGGACTCTCTTTGGAGGTGTACACCGGCTCGGATCGCGACGAGTTGACGGTCAACGGCGAATTGTCCAAGCTCGCGTGGAATATCACCATCGGGCACGGCATTCACGCCGGCATTCACTTCCGCAGCTCGAGTTACTACTCGATGCTGTTGGGCGAGCAGGTGGGACTGAGTTGTCTGAACGATCGCGCCAACTCTTACGCCGAGCCGTTCACCATACAGATTACGAAGTTCGATGGAACGGTAGCCACGATGAGTAACCAGGGCGGAGGACAGCATTAACCATTAGCGCCTCACCCTGTAAGCCAAACCTGGCGGTCAGGGTGAGGCATTCTTTTGTCCAGATGCCCCTGCTCTGTGATTTAAATCCCAATCACTACTTCGCAGGTCCCGGACCTGAACTAGTGCGGTGTCTTACTCCCGAGGAGCGTCGGCGCGGCAGCCGCGCCGCCCAAGCCTGCTATTCTCAAACTTTCGGAGGATTAATACGATGGCGCAGACCAAAACCAGGGGTTTCTCCACCGGTGACATCGCTCAAACGATCACGCAGATGGAGGAGCAGTGGGCGGCAGCCGGGAAGGCGAACGATCCTGCCAAAGTCGCGGAGTTACTGGCCGACGTCTTTGTCGGCATGGATGCTGACGGCAGCCTGCAGAGCAAGTCCAGCATCCTGGCCAGAACAAAGACCGACAAGTGGGAGATCAACGAGGTCAGCGACGTGAAGGTGATGGTGCATGGAACTATGGCCATCGCCACCGGAGCATGGCACGGCAAAGGCACGGTCGATGGCAAGATGGTCGAGGAGCATGAGCACTGGCTCGACACCTGGCTGAGAAACGGCAAGTGGGCGTGCGTTGCCAGCGCCAGCACGCCGGTGAAGGCGTAGCTGGGAGACCCGCCCCTTGCGTCGGTGGTGCCGTGGCTGCAGAGGATTGGCAGGATTCGAGGCGATACGCCTTGCGATCGCCTCTCAACCCTCAACAACTACAACTCACATCAACTTGCGGCGTACGAGCGCGCCCAATCCCAAAACACCGGACGCGAACAGCATCAGGCTGCTGGGCTCAGGAACGCTGCTGGTGCTGCTGGTGCTGGTAGCCGAGCCCAGAATTGTGAACGCTTCCGACTCAATGGAGCCGACAGCGCTATCCGACGCCGACGAGGGACAACTTGGCGAGGTGCAGCCCACGCCGCTGTTCTGATCCCAATACACGGGATCGCCGCCGGGAACGTTGGCATTCTGCAGATTCAACCAATAGGTTCCGTTGCTGAAATTGCCGGCGTTGAAGCTGCCGGTCTCGGTGCAGATTTCAAAGCCGTACTCGTTGTTCACACAGTTCGAGGCGGTGAAGTTGACCATTTGGTCGAAGTAGGTGGTGCCGCCGTTCTCCAGCGAGGTGATGCTCACTTCGGCCGAGGTCAGGGTGTCGCCGGGAGACAACCAGGCGCCGAAGGATAGGCCGGTCACGCTGGCGCCGCCGTTCGATATGGTGAAGGTATCGCTGACGATGAATGTCAGGTTGATGGTCCAGGCATCGTTGTTGCCGTTGATTGGACCGTTGTTGTAGACCACCTGGGCGGCGGCGGGCACACTCAGCATCATCGCAATGGTGATGGCGATAATCGGGGTGAGCGATTTCATTGGCAGGGTCTCCCTGAGTCGTAAATTTTCAGCGCTGGCTGCTGCACAGAATGCCGGCAAATTCGAATGATGATATCCGAAGATCGGCTGTAGGGCGACAGAATTAGAAAAGTTTGCGGCGCACCAGCAGGCTGCTGAAAAAGTCGTACCGCGAGCGATTTGTATCAGGGCACGACTTCAGTCGTGCCGATAAGCCGATTATTTCTAGCCCGAGCCGGCTTTAGCCGGCGGCACAAAACCGTTACGTCAGAGTTTTTCAGCAGCCTGCCAGGGCGCCCAATCCCCAGAATTCCCGTGGCAACATTTGGAAATTTGCAAACGACTTTTTTGTTGCCGAGAACGGGCACTTCATGCAGAATATTCTCCCCATGAAACATTCAAGGCTGGTACCGTCACTCGTCCTGCTCGTAGTGTCTCTCTTGCCCGGTTTGTGGAGTTATCTCGACGCCCAATTTGTCGCCCGCGATCCTGGACCGCGGGGCGCGCCTGTCGGCGCCGGAAGTGCAATCGCCGGCCTCACGGATAGCCAGAGCGGCTTCTTTGTGGACGGCATGTTGCGCTTCGGGGAAATCGCTTCCGTCAGCGGAAATCTGTTAGGAGAGGTTGGCGTGGGCCTTGGCCCGGGCTTCAATAGCAATTCGTGCGGCAGCTGTCACTCGCAGCCGGCGGTCGGTGGAACCAGCCCGAACCGGAATGCTTATCCGAACATCGGACCGAATCCGCAGGTCGCCGTGGCTACGCTCGACGGAGCCACCAACACGGTGCCGTTCTTCATCACTGCGGACGGTCCAGTAAGCGAGGCGCACTTCAAGTACTATCTCGCGTCCAATGGATCGCTCAGCAGCGAGCGCGATGGCGGCGTACATGATGTGTTCACGATCAAGGGCCGCGCGGACGCGACCAACGTCGCGGGCATGACGGGCGCCCTGCAGAGCTGTGAGATGTCGCAGCCCGACTTCGAGCAGATGCAGATGCTGAACAATCTGAGCCTGCGTATTCCCACGCCGGTGTTCGGCGCGGGCTTCATCGAAAACATTCCCGAGGCTACGCTTATCGCCAATCTGCAGTCCAATGCGACGCAGAAGATCGCGCTCGGCATCAGCGGTCATTTCAATCGCAATCCCAATGACGGCACCATCTCGCGCTTCGGCTGGAAGGCGCAGAACAAGTCGTTGCAGATGTTTTCCGCCGAAGCCGAGAGCGTGGAAATGGGTGTCAGCAACGAAGTGTTCCCCGACGAACGCGGCGATCCTCCGGTACAGCCGCCCGCCAATTGCATGTTCAATCCGACGCCCGAGGACCACACCGAAATGGCGGACGGCAACGAAGGGCCGGCGGTGGTGAGCAACGCGGTGGAGTTTGCCAACTTCATGCGCTTCCTCGACCAGCCCAGGCCCGCCTGCTCGGGCTCGGGGTGTCCGCAAACCGTGCAGAACGGACGGCAGCTGTTCTCCAGCATCGGCTGCGCGCTCTGCCATACGCCCAGCATGAGGACCACCGTCTCCTACTTCAGCGCTCAATTGACTAACAAGGAAGCGAATCTCTTTTCCGACCTCGCGCTACATCACATGGGTTCGGGATTGGCGGACGACATCATTCAGGGCACCGCCGGGCCGGATGAGTTTCGTACGGCGCCGCTGTGGGGATTGGGGCAGCGCGTGTTTTTCCTGCAAGATGGGCGGACCCAGGATCTGGTGGAAGTCATCCGGCAGCATGCCAGTCCGGGATCAGAGGCGAGTGGCGTCGTGAATCGCTACAACCATCTCAACGAGTCGCAGAAACAGGATCTGCTGGATTTCCTTCGGTCGTTGTGAGATGTCCCACAGAGTGGGATGTCTTACGTTGTAAGATACCTGCGGCGCCCGTCCCAGAGTTACGTAGTCTGTCCAAGACACCGCCGCAGGGTATCAACTATCACTAGTCTGCTACGATGCCGTTACTACACTGAGGTGCTGCCTGTGAAACAGCCGTTGACTGCGGTGTTAGGTTTGGCTGTCCTTTTTTCGATCCAGGGCGGCTGTAAGAGCGGACAGGGCGACTTCGCAAAATCCGCCCAGCCAGCGAACAACTCGCCCACCCAGTTGGCGGACGCACGTCCTCCACGCAACCCGCTAAAGAACGCTTACTTCGGCGACCTGCATCTGCACAGCGGCTATTCCATGGACGCATTTGCATTCGGAACCCGGACCACGCCCGAGGATTCCTACAAATACGCCATGGGCGAGACCGTGGAATACATGGGCAAGCCGCAAAAGCGCGTTGCGCCGCTCGACTTCCTTGCCGTCACCGATCACGCCGAATATCTGGGAGCGGTACGGGAGACGATTGATCCCAACGGACCATTCGCCAAGTCCGAGTGGTACACCATGATGACGAATCCTAATCCCGCGGTCTCGGCCGGCGCCTTTCGCAAGCTCATCGGGTCCACCATCGTCAACAAGCCTCTGCCTGAATTTAACGATCCAAAGCTGCTGCGCTCGGCATGGGAAAAATACGCAGCCATCTCCGACAAGTACTACAAGCCCGGGAAGTTCACGACATTTGTGGGATTTGAGTGGACGTCGGCGCCGCAGTTTCAGAACCTCCATCGCTGCGTAATCTTCGCCGACAAGGGCCCGGCCATCCCTTACACGGCGTTCGATTCGTTGGATCCCGAAGATCTATGGCGCTACCTGGAAGCACAGCGCAAACAGGGGCTCGACGTGATCGCCGTTCCTCATAACGGCAACGCGAGCAATGGCCTGATGTTCAGCACGCGAGACATGTCGGGTAAGCCGATCACCCGCGATTACGCTAAGCGCCGCATGGCCAGCGAACCTCTGGCCGAGATTATTCAGGCCAAAGGTCAGACTGATACCAGTCCGGCGCTTTCCCCCACCGACGAGTTTGCCAATTTTGAAATGTGGCTCTATCTGATTGGTTCGGACAAGAAAGCAAATTCTGCAACGGGAAGCTATCTGCGTCAGGCATACGGTGTTGGCCAGGAGCTACAGGCCAAGTTAGGCGTCAATCCGTTCAAGTACGGTATCGAGGCAGGCACCGACTTCCACTCCGGAATTTCCTCAACCGAACCAAGCAGTTTTCCGGGCTCGCATGGCAACCAGGATAACGACCCGAAAACTGTGATCACGGCCACGACCTCTGTCGGTGGCGAACCCCCGACTGCTCTCAGTTCCGGCGGACTTACCGGGGTGTGGGCCGAAGAGAACACGCGCGAATCCATCTTCGCAGCCTTTAAGCGCAAGGAAACCTTCGGCACCTCCGGAACCCGAATCAAGGTCCGCATGTTTGCCGGCTGGAACTATCCCCAGGAAATGACGAAGCAGCCAGATTGGGTGAAGGCTGCATACGATGGCGGTGTGCCCATGGGCGGCGACCTCACAGCACCGGCTGGAATAAGCGCTCCAAGGTTTGTTGTTCACGCCATCAAAGACCCGAACAGCGGCAATCTCGATCGCGTGCAGATTATCAAAATTGCGACGAAGAATGGCAAAAGTAAGGAAACCATCTATGACATTGTCTGGAGCGGCGATCGGAAGCCCGATCCGAAGACCGGAAAAGTCCCTGCTGTCGGCAACACGGTTGACGTCAAGACCGCTACCTACCAGAACTCCATCGGCTCGGCCGAGCTAATCGGTGAATGGACCGATCCGGCGTTCGATCCTAAGGCGTCCGCGACTTATTACGCCCGTGTGCTGGAGATTCCCACACCACGATGGTCCACCTATTGGGCGGCCAAGCTAGACCTGCCGCCGAACCCGAACGTCGCAGCCACGGTCCAACAGCGTGCCTGGACATCGCCCATTTGGTACACGCCGGCAAAATTATAGGAGTTGCTTTCGGAATGAGTGAAGTGTCTGTAGCCGTCGTCCAGGATGAGCAGAATTCAGTTCCGCGATCGAGACCTAAGAGTTCCTTCGCTCTTGTCCTGAAACGCTGGCTGCGCGAGCCCCTCCTGCATTTTCTGCTGCTGGGCCTTGCCCTCTTCGCCGTTTACTGTTACATGCACCGTGGTCGCGGCGGGGTCGAATCGTCGCGGCAGATTGCTCTGACCCTTGATGAACTTCAGCAGATGGACATGTACTTCGAGTCGCAATGGCACCGCCAACCGACACCGGCCGAGTTTCAAGCCATGGTGGAAGACAAGGTCCGCGAGGAAATCCTCTACCGCGAGGCGCTGGCCATGGGCCTCGATAAAGACGACACCATCGTGAAGCGCCGCATGGCGCAGAAGATGCAGTTCCTCGCCGAAGATGTGGCCGCCGCTCACGAGCCATCCACTGCAGAACTCAAAGCCTGGTTCGACAAGAACAGCAACAGGTTCGCTCTGCCCAGTCGCTACAGCTTCCGCCATCTTTACTTTTCCCGGGACAAGCGCGGAAAGAACGCGGAGGACGACGCCGCCAAGGCGTTGACCAAGATCACCGGTCAACCCGAAGACTCGAAGCTCGCCGCCTCGCTCGCCGACCAGTTCATGTTCCAGGACTACTACGGCGACCGCGCTCCCGAGGCATTGGCCAAGGAATTCGGTCCCCAATTCGTGGTGGCCCTTGAGAAGCTGAAACCCGGATCGTGGCAGGGACCAATCGAATCGGGCTATGGCTGGCACCTGGTGTTTGTCGTCACCGTTATTCCGGGGCGCATCCCTGCTTTCGAGGAGATGGAACCAGATGTGAAGACCGCCTGGCTCGCCGAACAGAAGCAACAAGCCTGGCAGAAGGCCTACACGGAGATGCGGGCGAAGTACATCGTGAAGGATGATAGAACTCACCGGGAGGACATTGCCGCCACTCTTCGAGACTCAAGCCGACGTAATCCAGCCCATTGCGGTTGGCATAAAGACGTTCTCCTCCGGGTCCAAATACGGCAACGTTTTGAGGCGCGAGGTCCAGCATTTGACGGAACTCCATTTCACTTCTGCGCAGTTCCTCCTCGGCTCGTTTACGCTCAGTGACGTCGATCACAGTGCCCACAAATTCAACGAGATCGCCGGACGTGCTCAGAACAGGATGAGCTACGACGTGAATGTCCCTGACAGGGCCATCCAGATGCACGATGCGGTAGTCCGCCTCCCACTCTGCCTTCTCGCGGATAGCGGTCTGAAGTAGTTCGCTGAAGCCGGGTTGGTCGTCGGGATGAATCCGCTGAAAGAAGTCTTCGAATCGCCGCAAACCGCCGTGTGGATCGAAGCTCAGAACGCGGTAGCATTCCTCCGACCAGTACCTGATGTCCTGGTCTGGACTCCACGCCCAACTGCCTGTCTTGCTGAGTCTCTGCGCTTCCGCCAGATACGCCTCGCTTCGGCGCAGTTCCTCTTCTGCTCGTTTGATCGACGTAACGTCAATCCCCGCCCCGACAAACTCACGGCTGCCGGATGCATCCCGTAAAGCGTGAGCTAGAGCGTGGATGTGCTTGACTCTCCCATCAGGCAGCAGCAAACGATACGCATGCTCGAAATCGGTCGCCCCCGCAGACGCACCATCGATAATCTCCTGGAACCTGACGCGATCTTCGGGATGCACGCGCTGCGCGATGGCATCGATGGTTAGCATACCCGCGGGGTCAAGCTCGAAGATGCGATAGGTTTCATCCGACCAGACAATCTCGCCGCTGTCAGGCTTCCACCCGAAACTGCCCGTGTGGCTGAGTCGTTGGGCTTCCGCCAGGTAGGCTTCGCGGCGCCGTAACTCCTGAGTCAATTGCTCTTGCTCGGTAACATCCATCCCTGTCCCAAGAAAACCCTGAAAAGTCCCCCCTTGCGCGACCGGAACACCCACGCAGCGCACGCTACGAATCTCTCCATCCGGCCGCACAATCCTTTTTATGAAGTCGAATGGGCGATGGTCGACCAACATCCTCGCAATTCCTTGCTCCATGAACGCGCGATCTTTCGGGTGTACAAGAGCCAAGTATTCTTCTACTGTCGGCGGCTTGCCCCTCGGATCAAGACCATAGATCCGAAACAACTCGGAGGACCAGTATTGGAATCCAGCTGCGTTGAACGCCCAACTTCCAATGTGAGCGAGGCGCTGCCCCTCAGCCAGATAAAACTGGCTTTGCTGAAGCGCCTCCTCGGCACGCTTGCGGTCTTCGATGTCGATGCTGGAACCATGCCACTTGACGATGTTCCCATGCTCGTCGCGCACGGCGACCTTGTGGTGCAGCATCCAGCGATACTCGCCGTCAGCGCGCCGCACACGTGTTTCGTGTACGAAAGGCTCACCACTAGCTAGTGACGCGCGCCACTTTTGAACGATCCCTTCGACATCCTCGGGGTGAATGTACTCGGTCCATCTCCAACCCAGCAGGTCTTCCAACGGGCGACCCACGTAGCCCAGCCAACTTTGATTGAAGAAGTCGAGGTATCCGTCAGGCAGAGAGGTGTGAATCAGGGCGGGAGCGGAGTCGATCAGGAGCCGAAAATCCGGAGACTGACTCGCCGTTTCATCGGCAAGCGCGCCCGTTGGTCCCCTGTTCGGGATTTTAGACGTGCTCATCTTTCGCTGACCGCCCCACACTTGATAGCGCCAATTTTAATCGATGATGCGGCAGGTCGCAGCGGAGATGCAAAAGCCGACGAACGAGACCAGTCTAGGGTCTCACATCCTTAAACACCTCTCTTCAGTGCCAATAGGCTGTCCGTGTGGTAGGCGGTTGGCACCAGATCTCTACCGTCACAACGTTCCTTGCCACATAAGACGCGTCTTTCCAGAAAGATCACACGACAGCCTTCTTCGGACTAACAAATGCTGTGATGTATACGGCAAGCCGCGACGAATCACGACAGGAGCTTGAAATGTCGACCCTTCCCCGATCCTCGGCAACGCCGGTACCGGAACCCAAACCGGCTTCTCTTTCGGAGGCTGCCGCTGAGGAAAATCACAACCCTGCGAAGCCTACGCCCAAGTGGAAGAGCCTCATAACGCCGCTCCTGGTGCTTTTGTTGGCTGTCGCTGTCCTGGTGACGGTCACGCGTAATTGGAATTCCTGGGAAGGTGGGCATATCGAGCAAGTCACGGATGACGCCTATGTTCGCGGCGACCTCACGCCATTAAGTACGAAGGTCGCCGGCATCGTCCGCAACGTCGATGTCTCCGATTACCAGCAGGTGCACAAAGGCGATCTCCTCGTTCAGCTCGAGGACAACGACTATCAAGCGGAAATGGCACAGGCAAGCGCGGCGGTAGAGGCCGCGAGGGCAGCCATCGAAAATAACCGGCGTGAGCGCGACCTTCAAGACGCCCGTATTCAGAGAGCCCTGGCGGGAATCGACGAGGCCAAAGCGCAAATAGTGGCCGCGCAGGCTGGCAAGGACGCAGTGGACGCTAATTTAGTCCGCGCCGGCAAAGAGCGAAATCGCCAGGAAGGCCTGTATCAGACGCAATCGACAACCCAGCAGAACGTGGAGCAGGCGGTCGCGGCTGAAGGGAGCCTCGCTGGTCAGTATGCCAGCAGCAATGCGGAGCTGACCGAGGCCAGAACCGCGCTGCGCAGCAGCGAGCTGGCTGCCGAAGCGGAGCGGCGTCAGAAGAATGTCCTGGAATCTCAGGAGATGGAACTGGCCGCCGACCTGCACGCAAAAGAAGCAGGACTGGTTGCCGCTCAGGTGAACCTCGGCTATACGAAAATCTTTGCGCCGGCGGATGGCAGTGTGGGCGAAAGGCAAGTCCAGCCAGGGCAACTGGTGTCTCCCGGAACCGAAGTCATTCCTTTTGTCGATCGCACGCGCTGGGTGGAGGCAAATTACAAGGAAACGCAGCTTACGAACGTGAGGGTCGGCGATGAGGCGGAGATCCGAATTGATAAGTACCCTGGCCAGGTTATCCGCGGCAAAGTCATCGAAATCGCTCCGGCCAGCGGATCGCAGTTTTCGCTGCTGCCCCCGGACAATGCCACCGGCAATTACACCAAGGTAGTTCAGAGAATTCCAGTCAAGATCGCGTTGGACGAGACAGAGCCGGCAGGCAGGCTACAGCCAGGACTGTCGGTCGTCGCGTCGGTCCGCACCAGGCGGTAGACAGGGGCAGTGTGGCTAGCACAACAATAATCCAACCAACACCAGCGCAGATCGCGCGCGCCACCGCCGCTGCCATCCCGTCGGACGTGTCCAAACGCCCGCTGATCGGCATCCTCGGCGTCGTGACTGGAGCCGGACTCGTCACCCTCACGGGCCGCATGCTGTCATTGGGAATGCCGGACCTTAGGGGTCACCTCGGCATAGGCTATGACGCCAGCGCCTGGCTCGACAGCGCCTACAACGCCTCGCTGATGTTTATCGGTCCGTTCAGTGTCTACCTGGGAGGACTGCTTGGACCGCGTCGTGTCTTGCTATTCGCCGCCGGCCTCTTCGCGCTTACGTGCATCTATCTTCCATTCATCCATAGCTACAGCCTGCTGATTGTTGCACTTATGGTTGCGGGCCTGACGTCTGGTACGTTTTATCCGCTCACCCTGACCTTCGCTCTGCGCAACATCCCGCTTCGCTATCTGCCATTCACCATCGCGTTGTACGCAACCTTTGTGGACGGCGCGGTGAACGTCGCGCCTTCACTCTACGGCTGGTACAGAGACTCTCTCTCGTGGCAATGGATGTTCTGGGGCTCGGCGGTGATTGCGCCGCTGATGATGGCCTGCATCTACTTTGGTATTCCGGCGCCGCCGCTTCGCAAGGAAAGCGGGCCGCCTCCCAGCTTTGCCGGATTTCTCTATCTGAGTTTCGGATTGGCTATGGTCTTTGCTGCTCTTCAGCAAGGCGAGCGGCTCGATTGGTGGCGCTCTGGAGTGTTCAACGGCTGGTTCTGGTCCGGAGCTTTCTTCCTGCTGTGTTCGCTTGTGCGCCGTCTACGCGGTCCCAATCCGCTAGTGGCATTGCCATATCTACTGAAGTGGAACACCGTGTTGTTAGGCAGCCTGCTCTTCTGGTTCCGCTTTACTCTCACTGCAACCATCATTCTCATTCCGGAGTCTCTAGCAATTCGCGGATTTGAACCCGACCAGATTGGCCCCGCAATTATCTGGAGCGCTGTCCCGCTCATCCCCGTAGCCTTTATTGCCGGGCTCCTGTTAATCCGAAAATTGGATCCGCGCATCCTCTTCGCAGTCGGCTTAGCCTGTACCGCCTTTGCAGCCGTGTTGAATGCCCGTTATGACAGTACATGGGCGGCCCAGAACTTCTATCCCACCGAGTTACTCACCGGCGTCGGGCAGGCATTCGCCTTTATTGGGCTGGTGGGATGCATCGTGCTACAGGGCATATTCTCGGGCGGTTTGTCCAAACCGCAGTGGATCCTGACATTTTCAGCGTTCTTTCACGTGATACGTCTCTTCGGGGGAACCGCAGGCGCCATCTACATGGGCCACTTCCTTGCTGAACGAGAAAAGCTGCACTCGAACCTCCTGGGCCTGCACGTCAGCGGCGGCAACTGGATCACCGATCGGAATATTCATGGGATGACCGCGGGATTGTATGCCAAGTCATCGGGCGTAGCCGCTGCCGGGGCACGCGCGGTCGATCTCGTTGCCGCCCGAGTGCGGCTTCAGGCCTACAGTTTGACTCTCATCGACGGGTTTTTACTTGTTGCCTGGAGCTGCGCGTACGCCCTGATCCTTGTCGCCTTGCTCCGCAAATCACCGTTGAACTATGGCGACCTGAGCACATTTCAATCGGTGAAGGAGGTGAAATCATGAAATCCAAGATACACGTTGTTGTTGCTCTGATGTTATTGAGCACGTTTGCATCCGCCGGGGAGCCCGATGCGGCCCCTCCTCCACGGCATATCACACTGCAAGAGGCCGTGCAGCTGGCGCTTCAGCATAACCACCTGGTCCGTATCAACCAATTCAAGGTTGAAGAGCAGCAGCACGTGAAAGAGGTTGCCAAGAGTGCCTATTTCCCCTCCATAAGGAATGAGAGCAGCTTTATTCACCTCACAGATACGCAGTTGATCGATATTGGCGCAGGTAGTCTCGGGACAGTTGCGGGTACCCCTATTCCCACGCAGACCTCGATTCTCAATCAGGGCGGTCGCAACTTGACGACCAGCGGCACGCAGCTAACGCAGCCGCTCACTACGCTCCTGAAGATCAGAGCGGAGAATGACATTGCGCATGCGGAACTGAAGGCATCTCGTGAAACCGCACATCAGACGGAGAACGATGTAGCGCTCAAAGTTCACCAGATCTATTACAAGATTCTGATCGCGCAAGCCCACCGCAGCGCCACTGAAGCCAGCATTAAAGCGTCTCAGGACCTGCAGAGCGAGCGCGTCCAGCAAGTGAAATTGGGCAGCACCTTGGAGCAGGATTTGATCGAAAGCCGCGCTCAACTGTTGCAGGCAAAACAGGAGTTGTTGACTACCGAACTCCAGCTTTCCGACCTTAAGCTGCAGCTTAACGACGCTATCGGACTTCCTTTGACGACACCGTTGGATCTCGATTCCAATGCCGAGCAGTTCCAGCCGGAATGCAAACGGGAAAGCTGCGTCAAGCTGGCCTTAGGCGCGCATCCCGAGATTCTGCAGGCGCGCGATGAAGTCGAAAAGGCGTCGGCAGCAGTACATCTGGCGAAGCTTGATATCGGCGTGCCGGATGTTGAAGCCTTCGCACGCTACAGTTACCAGGACAACGTTCCTTTCCTCGCCCGCAACTTTGGTAGCTTCGGCCGTTCATTTCAGCTATGACCTCTTCGATTCAGGCCGCAAGCGGGCGGTGCTGCGAGAGCGGGAAGCCGAGTTGTCAGAAGCAAAAGAAAACCTTGCGCGATTAAGTGACGGAGTCGAGCTTGCGGTGCAGACGACATACAACAAACTGGAGCGGACGCAGCAAATGCTGAGCGTTTCGGAGGAACTGCTGGCGACGCGCACCGAGTCCAGTCGCGTGCTGCAGCAGGAGCTTGTCCATGGGGCCGCGCTCAGCTCCCAAGCAGACATGGCGGTCGCTCAAGAGTTTGACGCGAAAACGCTGCTGCTGCAGTCGCAGCTGGAGTACACACAAGCGAACGACGAGCTGATTCACGCGATCGGGCAAACTCCTCAATAGACTCGCCCCGTTCGGGCGATGCTTGATGCTCGCGAATCAACATCTCCAGCGAAACCGGTCGATCCGCGATGAGTGGGCTATCTAATTCCGAAAGAGATGGGTATATGGATCTTACGAAAGCGGCGATGTTGAAGTCCTCAGCGACGGCGCTCTTTGGGTTGCTTTTTCTGACGGGTAGTGTGGTGACCGCGCAGAACCTACCAACCAAGGACGAATTGGCAGCTATCGAGCAGGCACAGCTAGCGAACCAAACAAAGCTTTCCCACTACACGTGGCTGGAAACTCAACTTATTTCAGTAAATGAGGAAGCGGTCGACTACAGGCTGTACTCCGTAAGTATAGGAGCGAGCGGCCAATATCAGAGGAATTTGGTAACCGAACATACTGGTCAGGAAGCGACCTTTGAGCCGAAAATAAAGGAGCAGCTTTCGCCTTACGGCTCATACGCGCAGCAGGTTTGCGAACTGGCTAACCAATACATCTCGCTAAACAGCGATCGACTTACTCGTGCAGACAGTCGCGGCGAAATTGTACTCCTGCACGAAGACGACTCGATCAAGTTGGCGATCAAGCATTACTCCAAGCCGGGCGATTCCGTTGCCATAACCATCAATCAACGCACCCACCGGCTTATGAGAGTTCAGGCCAAGTCATACCTGACCGACTCACAGGATGCCGTGAACATTGAGGCTGAATTTGCCGAGTTGCCGGACGGTACCAATCATCTTGCGACCGCTGAAATCGACAGCGTCAGCAGACATCTCACGGTGAAATTGACAAACTGGTCTTATCAATAAGCTCACCCTCGCGCGAAATCACTCTTCTCGAGCAGGTCACACGCATTTCTAGAGCGGTTTTGTCGTCTAACCTGTGCCGCACACTTCCTCACCTAAAGACCGCACCAACCTAATTGGCACTGCCCACATGTAAGCAGAGCTCTCCGGAATCTGCAGTCGTCTACCGTGCAGATATCCCATGTTTAAGACCTTGCGGATTGAAACTACTTCACTCCATGTTGGCCAAACAGTTGCAAGGTTGATGAGTGGCTAAGTGGACTGGAACCCAACGGCGGATAGTAGCCGCCATTCCCAGCATCCCGAATACGTTGATGTCGCCCCTGCAGCGATCAATCGTCGCAACGCCGTGAAGCTTGGTCAAGTTTTGGTCAACAGGTCAAAATTGGAGGTGAAGCAATGCGCGTAACAGATTGAAAAAGCTGGAGCCGACGATCGGACTTGAACCGATGACCTGTCGATTACGAATCGACTGCTCTACCAACTGAGCTACGTCGGCTTTGTTTATAACTGATTCAGGACAGGGAACTTAGGTTTCGGTGTCTTTTTGGCCTTTGCCCATGTTTTGCCCACTGCCCTTTCCAGTTTTCGCATAGCAGCTTGCGTTTCCGAGCGATCAACGATGATGTAGTTCGCTTGGGTTGTGGACACGTCCGCATGTCGCAAGATGTCTTGAATGATTTTAGCAGGAACGCCGAGGCGATAGAGGTTGCTTGCAAGGCCCCTGCGGAATCCGTGCCAGCCTTTCCAGCCACCGTTGAGCGCGGGCGCGATAACGCGGCGTGAGAGATTATCGAGGTGCAGCGGCGTGCCTTTGCGCTCTCCAGCAAAAATGTACCCGTCGCCGCCGTGGAGCTTTCGGTGCGCATCGAGCGCGGTGCGGACAATGGAAATGACCGGGACGGGGTTTTCTCCGCTGGCCTCGGTCTTGGTCGGCCCCACATGGGTCCGCCATACGCTGCGGCGGACAATCAATTCGTCTCCGCTGTAATCCTCCCAGCGCAATCCCCGAAGCTCTGATTCGCGGAGTCCGGTAAATGCCGCCACAATTACGATGGTGCGGGCTGGCTCTGGCAGTAGAGCCAACATCGTCTGAATGTCTTCGAGAGTGTAAGCCTTGCGCACGGGCCTATAGCGTCGGCCTTCGACCTTGACGCCCTGCAAGGGATTTATGCCGCGTAAGGCGTCTTCCTGTCGGGCATAAGTGAAGATGGCTGACAGGACCGCCTTGGTGCGAAGGTGGGTCTCGTGGGCAAGTTCCGGGAAATCTGCGGCTATTTTGTCGAACAGGTGTTGGGCGTCTTTGGTGTGAAAATCACGCAAGCGGATGTGACCGACTCTGTTCTTGACGTGATTTTTGTACATAACTGTGTAGCTTCTTATTGTGCTGGGCGTTAGCTTCCGGAGTCGGCTGGGAAAGTATCTTTTCTCGGCGAATTCTGTGATCGTCATTGCAGCTTCGGGCTGCGCGTCGCCAGAATTGACGGGGTACAGCATCGGCTGAATGAGCGGCTGAAGGTCGCGCTTTGATCTGTAATCGTCTGAACATCTGGCGAGCCGTTCGCAGACACGGCGGCGAACAGGGCGGCCATCTTCGAATTCATCGCGGTAATAGCGCAGATACCAGCTACCGCTTCGGCGGAATACTTGCCCTTTTTGCATGGCTTTCAGCCTCCACGGAAAGCCAGTTTATCACGGCATTCAGCCGAATCGGATGTACCTGCCAAGGCGCAAACACGGAATAGGATTGCGGCATCGTCCGCGAGTCTTTTCATAAACCCAGGATGGTGGAACCTTGAGGCGTTCTGCAACTTCCTCCGGGGTGAGGATGTCCTCAGGACTCAAAAGCGGGGACATATGGAGGATGTCGCGCTTGGTCTGGTCGGTGATATCGCTGATGTCAACTTTCTTGACCGGCCATTCTTGTGCGCGTTGCAGAAGCAGGCCGAGTACGCCCATGACGCGGGATTATAAGTCATGGTGGATGTGTGGACGTGTTAGAACGAGCGAAGAATTTTGTGCCTGGGCGCCTTTTTTGGGCGACGCCCTATCTGAATCCGTGCAGCGCCGCGCGATCGTCGAGGGGAAATGAAGTGCCCTACCGTTCGCGATCGCGCTCCCGCTCTTTTGGTTTGTCCGTGCGTACTGGTTCTTGTTTGGCGCGGGCGATACGGTCCTGTTCTTCGATGAGGCGGTCTAATCGATCCGGGGGCTTTTCTACGATGTCTTGAGCTTTGGCTTGGAATGAGTGTCCGATGGTGGGCTCCGGTTGGAGTTCCCGGTAGTGTTTCCGGAGATGAAATGCGCGGGTCAAATAGCCTGGTGAGTCATTGGTGCCTTCTGCGGCGCGCGTCATGCTGACGCTCTCTGGATTGTCGGGACGACCGGTGATTTCGTTGCTCTGAAGGGCGATGTGTCTGGCTGTTCGGTCGAGGTATTCGTAGGCCTCGATGAGCTTCCTAGTCTTAAGAGCCTCTTGCGCTTTCACATCCGAGGAAGTGGAGATCTTTTCTGCTAGATGGTTCTGCTGCCTGTTGAATATGCCATAGTCTGCTTGATCTGTCGCAACGAGAGACTCGAATGCTGTGTCGAAATGGAAGTGCGTTGCGGATGCTTTTCCAAAACGATGCTGGGCATTAACGATGTCAGGGTTCCGGATTTCAGGGTCATGGGTTGCAACCAGATCGCGGAAATGGTCCGCGTGCTGCTCTCTGAGATTGAGATAGGAATTGATGCGCTCTTTGTGAGGTTCTGGAGTGGCCGGGTCTTTGTATTTCTGTTCGAGTTCCTTGGCTTGCTCGATGAGCCGGTCGCGGTACTGTTGCGCGAGTTCGGCGAGTCGTTTTTCTTCGTCTGATGGCTCGTAAGGCATGGTTCGGGATTCAGATTTGAGGCGCTCGGCTTCCGCCTCTTCTGCCAGAGCTGCCTTCCATTCTAATGTCCACGACGATGGTTCCCAGTTCTCATCGCGCCCTTGACTTTCGCCGGGTTCAAGTTTGCGTCCGGTGAGATGCTCCCATTCGTCGGGATATTCGTCCTGTGCCGTGTTATGCGCTCGCTGAAGAACTTCCTGTTCGTTCTCTGAAAGTGATGCTTCGGGCCGTTTCGAAAGTAGACAAATCACTGGCAAGGACCATGCCGTATTCTCTTCCCACCACACGCCTGTCCCATCCCGGCTGTGCGCTTTCAGGCTCTCGGGAATGGCTTCCCGCTGCTGCGCGGTCAGGTACAGACCTCCATGCCGTGACGTGTAGATCCACCAAAATCCGGCAAACAATTTGTCCGGCTCGTCCCTTTCAGTGCCCCATGGCGTCTCCTCGGGCGGCCGCTCGTCATCTGCCATCGAAGTGCTCCTAAATCGGAACCATCATAACGCTGATCGCCGCGATTGCACGGCGCTATTCAGGAAAGAACGGCACCAGAAACTTCTTACAGTCGAGTTGGCGAAGCGTTACGTGGATGCGGTTTTTGCTGGTGCCGTTTGGATCGATGTTCGGAGCCGTCTTTGAAGCCACGCGCATACGCTTCTTCAGCTTCGCGTGCGTGCGGCAAGAGCGCTTCTATGGCCCGCCAAACTCTCTGCGCGGCGGCGCGGTGATTGGCGCCCTTGACGGAGGCCGCAACCGCCGCCGCTTTTCGCGCCGCCGTCACGATGCCTTGTTCGCGTCCTTCGTTCGCGCGGCCGTCGCCATAGGCGACGATCCTACGCTCCAGACGGTCGGCCATCCCTTTGTCGATCAAGCCGCAATCCAGCAGAAAGGTGGCGATTTCGTGGGGAGAGAGGAGAGGTCCGGTCATGTTTCACCTTTTGGTTGGTTAAAACGGGCGTGGAGCTTTTGATTTACGCGGTCGCTTGGAATGGGGGACCAGCGGCGTCGTCATTTCGCGGGCGAGCAAGCGCCACAATTTTCTGAGTGGTGCTATGAGCGGCAACGGCGGCTTGCAGGCCGTCAAGAGCCAGGCAAGCTGCCGGAATCGCGACAGGAGCGCGGACCAGGGACTCTGCCAAGCCCAGGAACTTTGCCAAACCCAGCGCGAGCATCGCCAGGCCCAGGACGTTTGCTTGAGCGTGTAATATCTGCGGGGGTGTAGTTTGTTGCGCCCTGGCTGTCCCGCGACGCCAGAGCGGGCTATCGTTCCCGGTCGCGCTTTCGTTGGAGTTCACGCTCGCGGTCCTGCTGCTTTTTGCGCTCCGCTTCGAGCGCCGGGTCTGCGTCTTTCTTGGCCTGTTCCGTCGCTTGGGCGTTATCGTCCACCCTTTGGATGATTTTGTCGGTTTCCGAACCGAAACTCCGCTTCTGTGTCGCGGGTTCGGGCTTTTGCTCGGTGTGCTCGCGCTCTTTTTCCGGAGCGCGCTCGCGTCGCAGGTCGCGAAGCTGCTGACGCAAATCCTGGGCCTGAACGCGGTAGTCTGTTGCGCGCATACGCTGGATTTTGGCCTCGTCGCTGTTGAGACGGCCGGTTATGATCTCGGACTGCACGGCGATCCGGTCGCCGGTCATTGCGAGATATTCGGCGCCCTCGATCCGCTTGCGCAGATCGAGCGTCTGTCGTTCCAGCGGATCGGCCGTTTTGGCGATCTGCCGGTCGTAGGCCTCGCGGTCGCGGCGGAAGGCGGCATATTCCGCCATCGCCGCTTTGGCGAGGGAGGCGTAGGGATCGCGCATATCGTAATGCTGACCGAGAGCCTGGCCATAGCGGGCTCCCGCTTCGCGGATCGGGCCTTCTCTGGCTTGCTCTTCGAGCTTTGCCTGCCGTTCGGCTTCCTGTCTGCGCTTGTCCTCTTGAGCGATTCGGTTCTGTTCGGCTTGATAGGCGGCATCAAGCCGGGCTCGCTCTGCCGTTTGGGCGTCCTGGCGCTGCTGGGCCTGACGCATGTCCTCGGCCTGGGCCGCGACGTGCTCGGCATTTTGTCTTGCGAATTCTTCGGTGCGTTTGTTGTCGGCGTCGCGAAGCTGTTGCTGGCGGTCGGCTTCGTCTTTGGCGGCTTGGGTCTGGCGGGCCTGTTCGGCGTCCTGGGTTTGCTTTTGCCGATCCGCTTCTTGTTGGGCTGCGAGTTCCTGCTGCTTGGAGAGATCGTCGGGCATAGGGGCGGGCTCCTCGCCGCCGGCGGAAACCGGCGGTGCAGAGCCTTCAGGATAAGGCGGCGGAGCTTGAGGTTGCAATGGCCGCAGTGCGGCCTGTCGCCGTTCGGCGTTTTCCCAGACGGCATCGGCTGCGCGGACGGTCTTTTGGATTTGCTCCATCCGTTCGGCCGCGAGCTGCTGCTTGAGTTCGGCCAGGTGTTTTTCGGACTCGGCGAGTTCTTTCTTGGCGAGAGCCAGATTGTCGTTGGAGGTTTTGATACGGCGATTCTGATCGCCCCGGTCAGTCTTGATCCCGCGCCGCTCCATTTCATTGGCATCCGGTCCGATATGGGTGGTCGGCTCGCGGTCGATGCCCTGATCTTCCAGCCTGCGGTGATCGACGCGCTCCGGGTGGCCGTATTTCTTGAGGGCGCGGTTTTCATAGACGGCCCAGAGCCGCCGCCATTCCTTCAGGCGCTCTGTCTCGAACTGGTTCCAGGATTTCCGTTTGCCCGTGCCGTCCTGCTGCTCCCAGAGGCGGATTTTCTTGCCGAAGCCATCGGGGCGCGTGTGGCGAAGGGTCAAGAGGATGTGGGCGTGGTAATTGCGCTTGTCGCCGGAGCGCGGCGGGGCATGGAAGGCGATGTCAGCAACGACTCCGTGCTCGACGAATTCCTTCTTAATAAAATCGCAGACCAGCTCGACGCGTTGCTCGTGGGTCAATTCGTGAGGTAGCGAAAGCTGCAACTCGCGGGCGAGTTGTGCCGTGCTGCGGCGGGTGCTCTTGTCTTCCCTATGTTCGACATCGTTCCAGAGACGGGCGCGGCTTTGAAGCCACTCGGACGCATTCCCAGGCGTGAGTATCAGGGTCTCCATGATGCCGCGCTTGCGGGAATAGTCCTTAACATCCCCGGTGCGTTCGTCGAGGATTCGCTCGCCCGCCCGGTAGGCCGCAGCCGCCACGACCGACTTGCCTTGGGCGCGGCCGATTATGTTGGCATGGAGGCGATAATCAGCCATAGGGCACCGTGGGACGCGTGGTAGTCGAGCGGCCAAACGCTCGTTCTGCTCCAGCGGGAAAACGCTGGTCGTGGGTGTCGGGGCGCGAAAGCCCTGACGCTGGGGGTACCGGGGGAGCAAGGCTCCCATGGTTCCAGGTCCAGGGCGGGAAGGCCCTGGCGCGCATCCAATCCGCGCAGGGTTGGGCTGGGTCGAGGGGCAGGCACGCTCCTCGTCGTGGGTGAAGGGGCGCGAAAGCCCCTCCGGAGTGCAGAGGCAGCGCCTTTGCCGCACACATTCCGCAGGAATGTATAAGTGCGCACTTCGCTTCGCTCGTGACCCAGGTTAAGCAGCATCGTGAGTTGCCTCCAGCCTATCTGGCAGCCACCACTTTTCGCACTCGCTTCGCTCGTGCCCCGGTTTCCGCAGCGTCGTGCAGTGGCTCGGCTATTCTCATCCGGCACCGGGTTTTTCTGAACATCATACCGCGGCATGGTTAGAATTGTGCAAACCGATGACATACCCCGGTATGCACTCCGCTCGCGCCTGGGGACCATCTGCCAGGGGTACAAACCGGGAATATGCGGTGAATGGCGGTCCCTTCGTAAGCCGCGCGCCAGATTCCCTCGTCTGGGTTCGGTCGGGTGTTTTGCGTCTTTCACCGCAGGCTGCCTACCCCTGTATGCAGTCCGTTAAGGAAACCGCAACATATGCGATGTGGCCTCCGGGGAGTCCATCGAATTTGTGAATTTAGCGCGTCTGCATACCCCGGTATGCACATCATTAGGGAAACGGCAAACATAGCGGCGTATGCTCTCCGGGAGTCCAACAAAAAGGGAGGGGATTATGTGGAAGCCGCTCGACCTAGTTGACCAGCAGATCGCCGATGCCGTCAAACGGCAGGAGCGATGCAGAGCCGATGTTGAGATCCTGAAACGTCGATCAAAACTTCTGCAGCGCAAGTACGAAGCGCGGCAAAAGATCGTCCTCGGAGTGGGCGTATGGAAGCTCACTCAAATGTACAGCGAGTTCCGGGACCAGTTGATCAAGCTGCTTCCCCTTGTTATCACCCGACCCGTGGACCGGGCGGTTCTGCCGGAGTTCTTCCCGGACGATCCGGCACGGACCGAGCCTCCGGCCCGCCCGCCCAAAAAGCCCGGCGCGCCTCCCTCCGGTGCGGCACCGGCATAGGTAATTTCGCCGAAGCTGGCTTTCGAGAGCCGCACTGGCGGCCCCGGCAACATAGGTCTGCGTACCGCGGTATGCGGTCAATTAGACTCCGCCGGTAGGTCCGGCGCGCAATTTTGGAACCCGAAGTTCCCTCGGGTAGGTTGCGGTTCTGGCGCGCGCACACTTCTAACATTTTCTGCTCAGATGCGCCTCGGAGGAGGATAATACCCCGGATAGGGGGCATTATGCCGCATGGGCGTAAGACAACCCAGGAGCTGATCGCCGAAGAGGAAAAGAAGAGCGAGCAGGTCAAGGCCAGGATGGCCGAACTCAAGGCGCGGCAGAGGGTTGAGGAGCGTAAGCGAGACAGTCACCGCAAGATCGTGGTCGGGGCCGCCGTGATGGCGCACATCAGAGTCGATCCGCAGTTCCGCAAGGCGCTGCGCGACGCTTTGAACGCGGCAGTGACCGATCCCAAACACAAAGCCGTGATCCCGGATTTGCTCGACGAGAAGGCCTTTCAAGAGGCGATGCGGGCGGCGGCCAAGAAGGCCGCGGCTGAAGCTGAACAAGCGGAGGCAGCGGCAACAAACGAACCGCCGGGGGCAGCCAACAAACCGGCGGCGCCGCAGCCGCAATCGAAAGGCGGGCAGGGCACCCAGGGACCGCGCCCGGCCTGATGGTTTCCCCGGCGTTCGTGGCGCTTGAGGGCTTGGCCATAGACGAGCCGAACACGGCCTTGCCCGTAGTATAATTTCGATCCCACGAGTCGCGCGCAGCCTGGGCCTGCTGAAAAGGCATCATATTTTTTTCTCCGTTTGTTCTTGCAGGTTCTTATGCCGGACCAAGCGCTCGCGCCAGTACCGGGGGGAGGCGTGCCGATTGGATCGGCGCGCTTCATCCCACCACTTCCCGCAGGCATTCCGATCCTGCCGGGGCAGGTCACGGCTCCTAGGGCCGCCCGACGACGGCCGGTGGGTCTGATTTTCCTTCTTGTCCTCGCGGGGCTGGCGGGGTTCATCTGGTTCGGCATTCGGTTTCTCGACACTCAGAACGCCAACAGGTTCAAACGGATCGACGACGAGAACGCGCTCGTCCTCCAGGCCATTACACCGGCGATGATGCGGCGCGCGCCGAGGTTGACCATCATTCCCGTGACCCTTTCGGGCGGGCCGCGTCTCTTGCAGATCAGCTTTACCGTCGTCCACCGTAACCCTGGAAAACCACCGTCAACGTGCGTCTTTCTCAACGTGCTCGACCCAAAGACGAGAGCGTTCATCAATGAAATTTCCACCACGCCCTGCATTGCGGGGCTGGACTATCCGATTAAGCAGCAGTGAGCGTTTCCGCGCGTTCGCTGGAGGTGATGGTCATGTCAAATGCGCTTGGCTCGGCGGAATGGAGCACCGACCCCGGATATCCGCGCATTCATCCGGTCGGCAACCACGGCGCCCCGCTCGAAGGGCGTCTGTTGCTGCTCGGGGAATCCCATGTCCCAGGCAATGTGTATGTGCGCCCGCCCGCGCAGCACATGCTGTCGATCGCGCCGACGCGGTCAGGAAAGGGCGTCTCGCTCATCGTGCCCAATCTTCTGACCTACCGGGGATCGGTTCTGGTGGTCGATCCCAAGGGCGAGAATGCCTGGATCACCGCCCGCTACCGGCGCCAGGCGTTCGGCCAGAAAACTTTCATCGTCGATCCATGGGGCGAGGTCAACCGCCGCTATGGATCGCCGCAAGAGTCCGAGACCATCGCGAGTTTTAATCCGCTCTCATTTCTCAAACCCGGATCGGACGATTTCGTTGAGGATCTGGCCGCTCTCGCCGATGCGCTCATCATCACGCAGAGCACGAAGGACCCGTATTGGGAAGATACAGCCCGCGAGCTATGGGCGGGCCTTATGGCCTATGTGTTGGAGAATCCGGCATTCAGTGACCGGGCATCTCTCTTTCTCGCGCGCAAGCTGCTCATGAAATCGACGGATGAATTGAGCCGCACGATACAAACTGCCATGGAGCTTGGTCCTGGCAGCGTTGCGGCTCTGAAGCTCGCGCAATTCCAGAACTTGAAAGAGAGCACCGCGATCATGTCCGTGATCTCGGCTGCCAGGACGCAGACGGCTTTCCTCGATAGCGAGGTCTTGAGCCGCAGCATGGAAAGTTCGGATTTCAGCTTTGAGGGGTTATGCGGGGGAAACATCTCTGTGTATCTGGTGCTGCCGCCGGACAAGTTGGAAACCTACGCGCGGTGGCTGCGGCTCATGATATCGGCCGGTATCCGCGCGGTCGCGCGCGGGACCGGAGGATCCCGCTCGCTGGACGTGTCCACTCCGCCAATCGCGGCCGGACTTCCGGCTCTCTTCATGCTGGACGAGTTCGGGACCATCGGGAAGCTGAACGCGGTCGCGCAGGCTTACGGCCTCATGGCGGGGCTGGGCATGATCATATGGACCTTCTCGCAGGACCTCAATCAGCTGGTGCGCGACTACCCGCAGCATTGGGAGACGTTCATCGGCAATTCGCAGGCGGTGACGTGCTTTGGCGTCATGGACAATTTCACGGCGGAGTATATCAGCAAGTTTCTGGGGACCCAGACGATCGAGCAGACCAACGTCTCGGTTTCGCACGGGACATCGGTTGCGCCGCTCACCGGCAACGCACCGTGGCGCGTCTCTCAGAGAACTTCGGTATCGACTTCGACCGGGTATTCGACGCAGACCATGAGTCGGCCGCTCTTGCACCCGGACGAGGTTCGCGGCCTGCCGAACAACCTTTGCCTCATCCTGGGACGCTTCCCGCCGATTCGCAGCCAGCGGATCGTGTATCACCGGGATTGGCGCTTCCCTCCACTGCGCGCGGGAAGATCCGCACTTTCCCCGCACCGAGGAGGTGCGGTGGTGGGCGCTGCAGAAAAGACTCTCGGACGCGGGTTCGGTTGCGGGATTGCTCGCAGAGGAGGGATATGAGGTCAAAGCGCTCAAGGGCCGACAATGGGAAGTGGCAGGGCGGGCCGGAACAGGAAAACGCGGGCACAGCTTTGCCAGCGATAACGATCTTTGGCGGTGGACGTACTTATTGGCGATGGACGGCGTGGATTCGGCGTAGGTGCCCGGCTGAATCGTTCACGCCAGCTTGGCAGCCAGCGGGCCGATAATCGGCAGCGAGAAGCGCTCGCCCTTGAAAGCCTTGTACATCAGAAGGAGCCACAGCACAACGAAAGCCAGACTCAGCAGTAACTTCACAAGTGCGATCAGGCCAAACAGAAAGCTGAGCATTATGGAAAACATGCTCAACGCCATGAACACCGCAATGAAAAAGACGTGCACGAAGATCGACTGAAAGGCGTGAAAGCGGACAAAGGGATTCTTGTTGTAGGGTTCCATCACAAGAAAAATAATGCCGGTGATGAAGCCCAGCAGGTAAGCCAAAGCTCCGGCGGCATTCGCGCTCAAGGCCGCGGACGGTGCTTCCGGAAGCGGCAGCACGGGCGGCGGGCTGCACGTTGCGCAGAACGTCGTATTTGCGCTGAGAGGAGCCCCGCACTTGGCGCAGAAAGCCATCCTTAACTCCGCCGCCAGGATGTCCATTGCTGAAGTCCTGAACGCCAGAAAGTATACCGCACCGTCGCACGCAAAATTCGAAAGACCGCTAAGCGCCGCAGAGCGGCGCATGTTTCTCCATTTCGAAAAAGCCTTCTGCGGCCCGCAGGGCCGCGGTTTCCCCGCTCTGGCCGTGGTTCTCCACCCTGGGGCCGTGTCCGGCTCCCGGATGGGTCTGTTAAGTCCTGCTATCGGGTTAAAAGGGCGGTGATCGCCCCCTAATCTCCTCGGAAAGCAATGCGCCGCTGTGCGGCGCCCAATCTACTTAAGAATCTGGAGGTGGATTCTCTCTGCGAAGTAGAATCGCTAGGAACGCTTGGCTTAGGCTTGAATAGCGGCATCCCAAGATCGCCGAACTCTGTGCGATCGGGCACCGGCACATTCACCATATAGGCGTTGGTCACCTGCTCGATCCACTGGAGCCACACAAAGCGGCGCGCCAGTTCGTTCCACAGTTGCTTGCCTTTGCGTTCGATCCGCCTCCTGATTTCGAGGATGCCCGCGCGTTCAAGTCTCTTGAGCGCCACGGCAATCGTCTGCACGCAAAAGCCGGTCTTTTTCTGTATCTGCTTGTAGCTCGGATCGAGCTGTCCGCTCTTGGTGTCGAGGAAATGGAACAACAGCGCCCGCAACACCGTGAGCGCGGATTGGCCGAGCACGCCGTCGCGCTGGCCGAACGCTTTGGTGCTCCGCTCCAAAGCCTCGGCGCGCTCCATAACCAGCGCGCGCGCTTTCGTCGGGATCGGTCGGCGGAATTCTCCGCCGCGATCGAAGACGCTGCCTGTGCGCCAGCGGTTCGGGCATTTCTCCCTCGGGCGGGGTGATTCGCAGCTGAAGGGTGTGATCGGTGGAAGATGGGCGAATAGCATGGTGATTCTCTCCGTTCCGGTTGCAAAGCAACCGCCCGGATGGGCCGAAAATCGGCGCGAGTTCGCCCATCGCAAGAATCACTCTTGCAAAAGCGGCGATTTGGGGGGATTCTCGTGATTGCACGAGCACAAGAAATCCCGGCTTCGGCCGATATGCAGCCCGCCTCCTAGGCGGGTTGTTTATTTGTGGGCTTCGATAACTCCGTAAATAGTGGTGGTGCGGGGAGATTCGGCCCCGCAACGTAAAAGATTGCCGGGATTCCAGAGATTAGTCGAGCCGGAATTTTGAGGTATTTCAACTGCATACCCCGGTGCATACTCCTGTATGCACCGGGGATCGCAACGGTCGGAGAAGACATATGAAAGTTGCGGTGGGTAGATGGATTCTGCGAGGAGTTCGGCAGCAACGGCGCTGGCTGCGGATCGTGTGGTCGCGGCCTTTGACGGTGCCATGGAAGAGGGCGACCTTGCGGCCGCCCGGTCGTCAATACTCGTGAGGTAGCAGGAACGTGGTCACTGCGGTCGGCCTCGGTGATGATCCAGAGGCGATTGTCGCCGGTGCATGGTTTGGCGGCATCGATCGGGTAAGCGGAGAAGATGCGCAGAGTCTCGGATAGGGCTTCAATGTTGGCCTCGCGATCCTCGCGCGACAGGTAATCGCAATCACACGATTGATGAGCTTTCAGGCATTGGGTCATGCGCTCACGGGTGCAGACCGCGAGCACGCCGGGCGTTGCGACGATCTGGCCCAGCTCGAAAAGCTTTACGCGCCTGGCGAGGTCGAGAGGGGTGATGCTCTTGGAGTCGATTTCGTTTGTCATGTGATGTCCTTTCATGGAGTTCGTGGTTGCCGGAGCCTCGCCAGAGGCCCCGGCACGCGGTTCCTAATAAAGTTCGCGGTCAAGCATCTCCTTGAGCGCGGACATGATTTCTTCCTGGTCCGCGTAGTCGTCCAGCTCGAAGGATTCGAGCGGTTCGGAGTTGGCGATCATGTCTTCGATGTGTGCGATGTCGAGCATGTGATATCTCCTTCTGGTTCATCGGGCGGCCCCGGCGAGATGCCGGGGCCGATTGAGGCGGCTTAGAACTCGGAGTCAACCCAAACGGCGCCGTTGTTGGAGCCGTTCTTCTTGGCCTTGGGACGATCCCAGATGAGGGCGTAGCCGTCCGGCGTCTTGAACAAGGCGCAGTAGATCGGCCGGGCGAAAGTCGGATCGTCGAGTTTGACCGAGTAGTAGGTCGCGGTTTCGGTTTCCCGTTTCCAGGCCGCCCCGGCTTCATACGCGCCGATGGTCGCGCGGAGTTCCGGGCCTTTGCCCTTTTTCTCGACCGGCGTAAGAACGATCTTTGCGCCGTTGAACGAGGGGATCAGGAGTGTTCCGAGGTAGCTGCCGTCTTTCTGCTTCGCGAGATTTGCAATCGTAGCCATGATGTTTTTCCTTTCAGTTCAGGAGGCCGCTCAATGCGTCCTCGACAAAGAACCGCCATTTCACGGACTGGCGCGTGCTTAAACAAAACCTGTAAGGGCCGATAGGAATTTTGGAGCGAAGCGGTCGCGATGCAACGCGCCCGCCGGGGTCCCGAACAGCTTGCTGTGTAGGGAACGCGGGCGCAGCGGAAAATTTTTGTTTACACGCGGCATTGCATGGAAACGTGAAGACTTTCATTCAATAACGCATGCAACCTGGTCCCTTGAAATAAGGTTCAACTTGGCGAGGATGCAATTGATCGAGCGGACCCATGATTAAGTCTGAAAGGAATTTCATGGCGGCCACGTTGCCGCGAAGTGGTGACGGTCGGCTGTGAGGGACACGACGCCCTCGCTCAAAGCTTAAGGCGCTATCGTTGCCGGTCGAATGGGAAAGGCCGCCTTACGCGACCTCTTGAAGCGCATTCGGCGCGGACTGGATGCGGCGGGAAGCCGTCAGGAAATGACCTGCATCAAGCTCGATGCCGATGAAGTTCCGGCCGATGCGCCTTGCAGCGACAAGCGTGGACCCGGACCCGCAGAAGGGATCGAGGACAAGGCCAGACGGCTCGCAGAAGGCAGCGATGAGCGGTTCGAGCGCCTCAGTCGGCTTCTGGGTCGGATGGAGCCGGTTCCCCGTGTAGGTCCAGTCGATCACATCCGATATCGGCTTCATCGGTGGAGACGGATCGCCCCTTGCCAGAAGATAGGCTTGCTCGTGCTCATAGCGCATGTAGCGGACGGATGAAGCGTACCGCTTGCGAAAGACGACATGGCCTGCGATGCGGAAGCCGGCCGCGCGCCAGGCGGACATGAAGAGATCGATTTTGTTCCAGCCGTAAAAGCTGACACAAAAGGTGTCGGGCTTGAGAAGCCGGAATATTTCGGCGAATGCTGGGGCAAGCCAGTGGTCGTTGTCGTCGTTTCTGACGGTGCGCCCGTCGCGGCCGCGATAGCGGACGATATAAGGCGGATCGGTCAGGACGAAATCGACGCTACCTGCGGTCATGCCGCGCATGAGGGCGACGCAGTCGCCAAGCATGAGCGTGTTGTTTTGTGGAGATGGGATCATGCTGCGCCGCCTTTCGCCTGGGCGATGATGGCGTGTGCCTGGTCGAAGAGGTCTGCTGGCATTTCGTCGTCATCGGTGTGAGCGGTGCTTTTCCACCAGTGCATAACGGATTCCAGCGCCTCAAGCAGGTTCGGTGCGGCAAGTTGGACGCGATACTCTTCGGTCCGCCAGACGGCAAGTTGGTGGCGGCGTTCGTCGGGGTCGGTAATGACGATTTCACGGACGCAGTAGCCTTCGGCGATGGGCTCTAGGTCTTCTGATGAGAAGCTCGGACCTTCGTTGTATTTCTGCGCTGCTCGCAGGGCTTCCGCAGGCGAGCTGGTGCGAAAAATTTCAGTGACCCAGCCCGCAGGGGTGTTGAAGGTGGCCATGTAGGGCATTGGTGTGGGCGTCGTGGGTTTTTCTTCCGAGAATTCTTCGTCATAGTTTCCCCTAGCACGGTCGAGGGCGGCATCAAAATGGAAATTGTAAGCATCCGCAAAGTGCATGAGGTCGCAGAGCAGGTCGCCTAGGCCATCTTCCCAGGTAGTGCCAGTGATGCTTTGGAATTCGCGGAAGGCCCCTGCGGCGAACTCGGCGCGCTGACGATTGGTTGTTGTCATCTGATTTCCCTTTCCAGTTTGCTGCGGCCTCCACCATGGGGCCTCACAGCGAAGCGGGTCCCTGGTGGAGGGCGGAAAGGTGTGGATCACTATTGGGGATCGTGGTGTGAGGCTGCAAGCCATGGAGAAAAGCGGCGGCGCGCTCGGCATGTGCAGCGGCGGTGAAGATCGCCCGCTTGTCGTTCTTCAAAACGGTCAACCAGGATTGAATGTAGGACACATGATCATCTCGAACTTCCGGCGTCAGAGATAAATCCGCGCAAACGAAAATTCCACCGATTTCAGCAATGAGCTCTTCCGCCGAATAAGCATGGCTGCCGAAACGGCCACTCAGATCGCGATTTAGGCGAGATGGATGTCCAGAAAAATGCACAGTCTCGTGCGCTAACACGTTGTAATAGGACTCCGCATCGCGGAAGGATTCGAACGGCGGCATCTGGATACGATCCGGACCGGGCGCATAAAAAGCACGATTGCCGCCATGTTGAATGATGGCGCCGGTCGCCTTGAAATACGCTTCAGCATGCTCGATGCGCTGCAAGGAACTGACGGGCGGATCGGGTGTGGCATAAAAATGCGCGGGCAGATTATCGATCTGCCGCGAGTTGAACACCGTGTAAGCCTTGAGGAAGTGAATGTCGCGGTCCACTTCCTCGCCCTTGGCGTTGACCTCCGTCCTGCTGATGCTGTTGGCATAAACGACCATCTCGCCCTTTTCGCCTTTGCGGACCTGACCGCCCAGCTCCTGCGATTGTCTATAGGTGAGCCACATCGGGCAGTCATACCCGGCAGCGCTGGCGGAAAGCCAGAGATTGAGGACATTGATCCCCTTGTAAGGCAGGCCGTTATGCCGCAGCGGGCGCACGATCCGCCCTGCGGCATGTTCGCCGCTCCAAGGCTGGAGCCACGGTCTTTTGCCTGCCTCAAGCTCGGCTATGATCCGGTTGGTGATGCGGCTGTAGAGGTCGGGTTTTGCGGTGGTGCTCATGCCGCACCGCCTTTCGCGTCGGCGATGGTTTTGAGAGCGACCGTCATAGAGTCTTGCAGGTCGCTTACGGCGGAGGCGAGCTGGCTATTTTCGTTTTCCCAAGAAACGAGTACTCCCCCCACTGCCTCGCTGAGCCCTTCGAGAGCCTCGATGATGTTGTCGAGTTCCTGAATGATGTCCTGGACACCAGACGGAAGTGAATCCATCTCGTCCCATGCGTCGATGATTTCGCGGGTGGCCTCGACCTGGGCTTCGAGGGCTTTCAAGAGTTGCGGCGCCGCAAGCTGGAGCCTGTATTCGTCTGTCATCCAGAACAGCAATTCCTTAGCGTGCTCGTTGACGATTCGTATCTCCTGAAGCTTGAGATAGCCGCAGTCGGCTGGAGAAAACCCGAACTTGCCGGGATCTTCACTGAAGGCTTTGCGCGCGAGTTCGAGCGCTTGCTCCGGCGTATCGGCGACGAAGATGTCCTCGGCAGGACCCGCTGTGGTCCGGAAATAGGCCATGTATTCGTTTGGCTGGAAATCTCCCACCATGCCGGAGCAGCCGCAAGATACGCATCGAATGTGGCTTGCATCGTTCCATTCATGGTCGCGAGATGCGGCAAGATCGGCATCTGTGCCGTCGTCGGTCAGTCTGACCCAGATATTGGCGTTGATATCAAGATTGTCGTGCTTGCCGCATTGCGGACAGCGAAGTCGAATCAGCGAAGTCATGTGATTTCCCTTTCCAGTTTTGTTCGGCCTCCACCACGGGGCCCCACAGCGAAGCGGGTCCCTGGTGGAGGGCGGAAAGGGTGGATCAATATTCGCGGTCGTAGTGTGAGGCTGTCAGCCGAGGGCGCAGCCCTTGCCCTGGAGCGGGAGGTGCGCTGTTATACTCCGCCAGAGAATCAAGAGGACCTGGGGCGGCGGGTGGGGAGGCGAAACTTTGCGATGCTAAACGAATGTCGAGGGGCCACAAGCGCGGCGATCAGCGCCCAGGTTCACGATCGTGGTCTTTTGGTCTTTCGGTGCGGACTGGGTCTTGCCTGGCGCGGGCGATTGTGTCCTGTTCTTCGATGAGGCGGTCTAAGGCGTCTTTGGGCTTTGCTGCGGTCTTCTGAGCTTCGGTGGCCCATGTTTTCTCAAGCTCATCCAGCGTGCTTTTCATTCCTGGCTCTAGCGGCTGGGGCTCCGGTTCACCGAGCCGGTGGCGGATGTCAGTAAGGATGGCTTCGATTTTCTTGAGGTCGCGAGCGTGCGGATTGTCGCTGTCGTGCGCAATCAAATCTTCGGTTTCAACGTGGCACACAACAGCAGCCGCTCGGGCCGCTTTGAGAAGTTTTTCGTCGGCGCCTTGGGGAATCGGGTGATCCAAAACGAGCCAGTGATCTTCGGAAAGACGTTCGGCGGTCAGCTCTTCTTCGAAGGCCATAACGGTGTGGAGGATAGCACAGGTAACCCGCTCACTACGGCGGTAACAAAGCCAGGGATCGGGCGCCAGGTTTGCCATTCCCATATTCCTTCGTATTGGGACACGGCCCTTCTTCCCGCCCGCAGCGAGTCAATAGAGGCGGGCGTCTTTTACGCGTCCACCGCGACCCTTTACGGGCCGCGCACGCTCGCGTGGGCTTTGCGCGTTTCAAGGTTTGGTCTTACCGGACTTGTTTCACGCGGCGCGGGGGCGGTCAGCCATGCTGCTACGGCCGCCCAATCGAATCGCACGTAGCGCCCAAGCCGCAGGCATGGAATCGGATTCCGGCAGCGCCCCCGGGTCTTCTCGTAGACCCAGGAGTCGGGCACCTTGAGCCTGGAGGCAAGTTCCTCGGGCGTGAGGATGTCTTCGGATTGCACTAGACTCATCTGATTTCCCTTTCCAGTTTGTTCGGCCTCCACCATGGGGCCTCACAGCGAAGCGGGTCCCTGGTGGAGGGCGGAAAAGGGGTGGATCAGAAGTGGGGTCATAGGGTGAGGCTGCAAGCCATGGATAAGCGTGGTCACGGCCTCATCGCTGGCGAAGCATTCCTTTGGAGCATGGGCGGCGGCGCAGCCTGAGAAAAAGCCTTCGCGGCAGGCTCGCTGTCGTCCTCTGCCGGTGGCGCAACCTGTGTTTCGTTTTTGTCGAGATCGAGCGCGGCGTTGAGTTGCGCCTGGCGCGCGAGCAGATCCTTCATGCGCGCTTCGTGATCGAAGGGCTTGTCGGCTTGCGCCTGATAGTCGGCGAGAGCTTTTTCCATGCGGGCGCTGCGCTCCTGTTCCTGATCCGCAAGCTTGTCGAGCGCGCGCAGCGCGTGCTCGATGCTTTGCATCGTGCCGAGCGGATTTTCCGCGTTCAGATTCGCCGAATAGAGGCCACTGCCCCTGATAAAAAGCTCCGGCAAGGGCTCGCCATCGAGAGCGAGGCCCGTCAGCCGCTTTCCCCGACTCAGAATTTCAAAGCCTCGAAAAGAGGCCCGCGGCTGAACGGTGAGATCATCGCGCGCGGCCAACACATCATAGGTCAGAGCTTTGGCGGCTTCCTCACGGGCACCCTTGCCGGAGAATTCCGTCGTTCCCACGGTCATCGAAAATTCTTCGTCCTCATGCGCATCGCGGGTCGCGATGTCGTCGCGCACATGGGCGAGAGTTCGATGAGCGTCGGCGATCCGCTCGGGCAGATTGCGGATCTGCCAGCGGATATTGTGCTGCTGGTTGAGGTGCGCGGCACGAAGCTGGTCGAGCTTGCGAATCTCGGTATCGACTTTGACCTTTTCCATCACGGCGGGATTGCCCGATGCGATGGCCTTGATTTCGGCGTAGGTGAGAGCGCCGTTTTCGAGATCCTCAGCGGTGCGGACGGAGGTCTGCCCGCTCATGACCTGCTGGATAAACCTGGCCTTGGTTTCGAGCGTCTGCCACATATAGGCGTCGAATGAGCCTTCCGTGACATAGCGATGGATTTCGACTTCACCGTTGGTATTGCCTTGTCGGAGAATCCTACCCTCACGCTGCTCGATGTCGCGCGGGCGCCAGGGCGCGTCCAGATGGTGGAGCGCCGCGAGGCGCTTCTGCACGTTCGTGCCTGCGCCCATCTTCTCGGTCGAGCCGATCAGGATGCGCACGCGCCCGGCATTCACGTCGGTGAAGAGCTTCATCTTTTCGGCATCTGACTCGGCGTCGTGAATGAAAGCAATTTCCTTTTCCGGTACGCCGCTCGCAATCAGACGAGCACGGAGTTCGTCATAGACGTTGAAGCATTTCGGGTTTGGCGTCGAAAGGTCGCAGAACACAAGCTGGGTTAGCCGAAAATCCCGTGTATCGCGCCATTTGGCGGCGATGCGAAAGACCGCCCGGCTGACTTTCGTGTCTGGCGCGGGACCCGCGAACGGATCGACCAGGCGCATGTCGAGGGCCGCTTTGCGACCGTCGCCCGTGATCTTCAGCATATTGTCCACAGAGGGATCGATACGCTGCGTGCGGAGCTTTTCGGCGCGTTCGGTCAGCGTCTTGATGTAGGCCTTGAGGTCTTCGCCGGCTGGGGCGGCGATCACATAAGGCTTGCCGCCCGCGATTTGCGGGCATGGCAGGTTCAGCATGTCGGCCGTCTGCACGTCGGAAAAGGCACGGAACATCGAAAGCAATTCGGGCAGATTGATGAATTTGGCAAAGCGCGTGTGCATCCGGTAGCCCGAACCGTCCGGGGCAAGTTCCAGGGCCGTGACTGCTTCGGCGAAGTTTGCCGCCCAGGCGTCGAAATGTTCGACGCCGCGCTCTTTAAGAAGGTCTGGTCCCAGATAGCGGAGCATGGTGTACATCTCGGCCATGGTGTTTGAGATCGGCGTGCCAGTTGCGAAGACGACGCGGCCTCCGGTCAGCTCGCGGATGTAGCGGGTCTTCATGAACATGTCGAAGGCGCGGTTGCTGTCGCTGTTGGGCAGGCCAGCGATGCGGCTCATCTTCGTCGTGTAGAACAGGTTCTTATAGAGGTCGGCCTCATCGACGAAGAGTTGATCGACGCCGAGTTCCTCGAAGGTCAGCGTGTCGTCCTTGTTCTCGCGGTCGGCGCGCTTCTTCAGTTTGGCGACCAGCCGCTTCTTGGCCTTCTCCAGCTCCTTCACGATCCGCCGGTCGTCGCCGCTCTCCGCCTTGGCTTCGAGAATGGCGTTTTCGAGTTGTTGGACCTGTTCGTCGATGAAGCGGTTGAAAAGCTTGTCGGAGACCGGCAGAAACTCGAACGAGCGGTGCGACACGATTACGGCGTCGTAGTTGCCGGTCGCAATGCGCGCCATGGCACGCTGGCGGTTGCCGTTCGCGAAATGGTCCTTGGTCGCGACGAACAGCTTGGCTTGCGGATAAAGCTGGAGAAAAGCCGAGCCCCATTGCTCGACCAGGTGATTGGGTACGACGAGCATCGGCTTCTTCGCAAGACCCATGCGGCGCAATTCCATTACGGAAGCCGCCATGGTCCACGTCTTCCCGGCGCCGACGACGTGACCGAGCAGCGTGCTGCCGCTTTGCAGAACGCGCCAGACTGCATTCTTCTGGTGACGTGCCAGGTCGCGGTCGCGCAGAAGTTCGCGCGCCATGCCCGGCAGCGTCAGGTGCGAGCCATCGAATGTGCGCAGGCGCAGATTGTTGAAGCGGTCGTTATAGTCGCGAGCAAGGCGCGTCGCGCGCGCGGCGTCCTGCCAGACCCATTCGCGGAAGCGGTCCTTCAGTTGCTGCTGCTTCTCCCGTGCGGCAATGGTTTCCTGCTGGTTGATGGTGCGCGATCCGTCGGGTTGTTCGTCATAGGCGGTCGGGGTGCGGCCGTTGAGGGCGTGCTCGATGAGGCTGGAGGCGTGAAAGCGCTGCGTGCCCCAGGTGGTGGTGTTGCTGACACTCGATTTCACGCCATAGTCAATCTCGACGGTCCAGGTGGCGATCGCGTCCGCGTGCGCGATCCGCACGTTGTTTTGCCGAATATCGAGCAGCTCGGCCACGAAATCCCGAATGTCGGTCGTCGGAATCCAAGACGAGCCCAGGCGCGCCTCGATGTCGCCGGGCTGAAGGTCGGCCGGCTGCACGCCTTCCAATGCCGCGATGTTCCGCTGGTAGGAGGGGTCCAGATCGGCGGCGCTGCGCGCGACCAAGAGCTTCGCCCGGACATTGCCGCTCAGATAACAATCGGCGGTTTCCCAATGTCCCCCCTCGGGATTGCGATAGATGAGGGGGCCGAGTTCCTGCTGCAGGAGATTGGGTGTCCGACCCGTCACTTGTTCCATGCGGGGCCAGTTGATCTCGCCGGTTTCGTTGAGTGAAATCGCGAGGGCCTCGGCGGCGGTCTCGACATGCTCGACGGGGCGGTAATGTTCGAGCGTTCGGCGCTCGAAGATGGCGGTCTTGGTGGCGCGTTTGGTTTCGGGATCGTAGGTTTCGAGCGAGAGCAGGAGCGGGTGGTCCGGGTCGCCCGCGAAAGCCTTGACGTTCTCTTTTAGGGATAAAGGCCCATGCCGCCAGACGAAATGGTCATAGGCGCGGTTCAGCAACTGGCGGGCTTCGAGAATGCGGTCTTCCGACTCATCGTTGAGCTGGGTCTGGAAGACGAGTCGGACGGCGTCTCTGACCACGAGCATTCCGCGCACGCGCGCGGCGACGGATTCGGAGAGGTGCAACGCTTCGAACTCCGCGCCAACGCGAACCACAATGACGCCGTCGCGTTCGGCAAAGGCTCCATCCTTGACGGTCTCGATTGCGGCGCTCTCTTCTTGGGTGAGATGGCGGACGGGAGGAAGTTGTTCGGAACGAAGATAAAGGTCGGTTGGGAGTGGGGCGATGGCGGTAGCGAGGCGCTCTTGTGAGAATTCACCTGCGAGTGTCGGCTCACGCGCGTTGTACATTCCGCGCTCAAGCCGCATCTCGCCCAGCATCATCTCGGGATGGCGCGCGAAATACTCGTTGATGGAGATTGAACCGTCTTGTGTTTCGATGGCAGCCAGATCCTGCCATGCTTCGCCGGACGCGGGCGCGCCAGGCACGCGCTTTTGCAGAAAGAGGATGTCGGTCGTGACTTCGGTTCCCGCATTTGCTTTGAAGGCTGTATTGGGAAGCCGTATCGCCGCGATGAGGTCGGCGCGCTCGGCGAGATAGCGCCGCATCGTCGCGTCCTGCTTATCCATGGTGTAGCGGCTGGTGATGAGAGCCATGACGCCGCCGGGACGGACCTTATCGAGCGACTTGGCGAAGAAATAATCGTGAATTGCGCGCGTCAGGAAAGGCGTGCTCCGATAGGCGGGATCAAACACCGGATAGTTACCGAAGGGAATGTTGCCGATCACGGCGTCGAAGAAATTGTCGGGGAGCGCGGTCTCCTCGAAGCCTTTGGCGAAGACGGTCGAGTCAGGATAGAGGCACTTTGCAATCCGCGCCGTTATGCCATCGAGTTCGACACCCGTTCGACGGCTGCCGGGAACAAGCTCGTCCGGCATGAGGCCGAAGAAGTGGCCAACTCCCATGGAGGGTTCAAGAATCTGCGCCCCACCCCGAAGCCCGAAGCGCTGCATAGCCTGCCACATGCTCGCGATAACCGCGGGCGAAGTGTAGTGGGCATTGGGAGTCGAAGCGCGGGCGGAGTCATACTCGGGCGGGGTCAGGAGTTCGCGGAGTTCTACTGCCGTGTGCTGCCATTCGGGCGGCGGGTAAGGGCGGAAGGCATTCGCCATTGCGCCCCAGCCGGTGTATTTCACGAGGAGGAATTTTTCGGCATCGGTCGCGGCGCGGCTTTCGGCTTCGATGCGCTTCAGCGCGCGGATGGCTTCGATATTGTCGAAAGCCTTGTCGCGCAGGCTGCCTTCGCCGATCCGGAGCGCGTCAGTTATTCGGAAATCGCGGGATGGGCCTGGCTCGGGGTCAGGTTGCTGGAGGATGGCCGGTTCGGGCGTTCCTCTTCCGGAAGGAGCGCCCATTCCTTCGTCACGAGTTCCCAGGCCGAGTGGTACTCCATCTTCTGCACCACCGTCAGATCGTAAAGAAGATCGCCCATCTGTTCTTGCGTCTGGCGGAGGATGGACTGCAACTGGTTCGTCTTCTCCAGTTCCTCGATCAAGCCTGGCCGGTTTGTTGTCCACTGTTTCAGAATCAGGTCGCCCAACCGGTTCATCTCGTCCATCTGTTTCCTCCGTCTCAAGTTCTTGGGTTGTCTCTGGGCTCGCGTTGCTCGCCCAACCGGGAGGTGGCTGTTCCAAGTACCCCGAAATGGTCTGATCTCCCGAAAGAGTCGCAATGACCGCCTCTCCCGCCACACCAGTGAAGAGGCCAAGCTGGGAATAATCCCGCGCAGGTTTGCGAAAACGTCCGTTGCCTTGGAATCTTAGCGCCATCCTTATTATGTCCGTCAGAGTTTGCGTTCTCTCTGCGCTCGCTTTGTACGGTCCTCTGCCGTCGCAACTGCTCGGGCGAAATGAGGCTCGCGCAACCGGGGATCGATTGGCCGGAGCGCTGCGAACGTGTCGATTATGAGGAAGGAAAATTTCAGGATGGTTAGAGGAGTGCATACAGGGGTATGCAATCGGCACGTTCGGCGCGGATTTTCTTGATGGCCCGTGGGTGATCCAAAAGGGCGATGGTGTAGCTGCATACCCCGGTATGCAGCGAATTTATTTTGAGTTGCTAACTATTTTTTAAGACATTCGCCATAGGTTCTATAGTCGTTGTGGTTCTGAAATTGTTGTGGAGGTCGCGTTGAGTCAGTCGGTAGAAAGCGTGGTGAGATGTTTGGTTGGTCGGATTGAGGGTGTCACGGCTGTAGGTGTAATAAGGAGTATCCCCGGCGGTAGGGCCGGACTTCATGAGGAAACGGAGGTTGATGTCGCCGTCATGCTGTCCGCCGTAGTCCGTCGCCGGGTTCCGGCGCGGCTCCTCGGTTTGTAAGGAGGCGGGCATGATGAAGAAGTACGAATTGCTGGCGCACGATTGGGTGCTGGTTGGGACGCGGCGGCTGTTCCGTATTCGGGCGGTTCGCGACTTCGCCGAAGTTCGGCGGGGCGATCTCGGCGGATATATCGAATGTGAGGCGAACCTGTGCCATTCTGGAAACTGTTGGGTCTATGACTTAGCGCAAGTGTATGGGCCTGGGGCTGTGGTTCGCGGCAATGCGCGAGTTCGTGGCGAGGCGTGGGTATTGGGCTGCGTCGAGGACGATGCGATTGTTGACGATCAGGTGATTGTGGCGCAAGGGGCTCGGGTTGGCGGCAGGGAGATTTGGCTCTACGACGAGATTGCGCGGGGGATTCGTCCGGAGATGGTGCAGCAACCGGCAGTGCGCGTAGATGTGTGGACGTGTAGACGGCCAGAAAGCAAGAAACCCGCCGCGCACCCGGTTAACGGTACAGGGCGGCTCATGAGAAACTCGGCGCGGAAGCGCCCCGGTTAGGCTTTCTCGCGTCGCGGACCACTGTCGTAACATTGCAACGACACGTATATTGCAAAGACGCGACACCGCCTCCTACACTAGTCTATTCGTGAGCCCTTCGCCCTATCCGTGTATGGTGGCGCGCCGCGGTGAAGAGTGGGTCCGAATCGTGTAGGAGGAGTTAGGAAAACGCGTGCCGGACTATATACACATCGAAGTTGGCCAGAGTATTGTCTCTGCGGCACACGTTTGGTATCGCTGCGTTCAACATCTTGGAACTGGCGGCAATGCCGTTGTCTACCTGGTTCTCGCAACGTCTGGCCAGAATAAAGGCGTGCTGTTTGCCCTAAAGATTTTCCGTAAGCTCTCTAAACCGGATCGCCGTCAACGCTTTCTTGAGGAGGTGGCGTTTCTCCAGAACTGCAGCCATCCTTCGCTCATGCGCGTGATGGACTTGGGAGTTTATAAAGTGGGCAGTAACGAGTTCCCATTCGTCGTTGCTGAATTCCTGCCTCTTACGCTCACCGACCTTATCAGGGCGGATAGTGCCTCAATTGCACAAAAACTAAGTTATGTACTTCAGCTACTATCAGCTCTTAACTACTTGGCGACGCTAACGCCACAAGTGGTTCATCGTGACATCAAACCACATAATATCTTCGTCAAGGGAGGGTCGGCGGTACTCGGGGATTTCGGTTTAATGAAGCTGCTTGATGGAAATGCAGAGGCCGATCGCGAAGTATTCAAGGAAAGCGTCGGTCCCGGCATGCCGTTTTACTACAGGACCCCGGACCTGATCGCATACGGGAAAAACGAGGCTGACATCACAACCAAAAGCGATGTCTTCCAACTCGGACTCGTTCTTGCACAGCTTTTCACGGGTCGAAACCCGGCAAAGCCGCCGCAGAATCATTTTGATCCATTGGAGCTTGAACCTCTCTCGCTCATCCCTGGTGGCCTTGGGGGTTCTATCGCCAACCTCATACACAAAATGCTCACCTTCGACACTGCCGTTCGACCAGAGGCTTCGGCGCTGATGGATTCGTGGCAGGGCATTTTTACCGAAGCTGTCGAGAGATCCCATGCACTAGAAGGGAAGGCAATCTAGGCAAAAAAGCCCAACGCGAGCCGGAACGCATTGTTCCACGAGGGTTCGCGTGGCGGACCATGCTGTGTACGACCTCACGCGTTAAGGAGCTTTACGAGTCGAAGGGACCATGATGTATTCCTTGAAGAGGCCCAGCAACTTGTAGTTCACGATGACCGAGCATACTTTTGGTGGCAACTGGACGGAAGTCAAGCTCGCGCGGCTGGCGAAGTATCTTGCGGCGTACCGCACGATCTTTACTCGGAATGAGCGTGCACGACATTTCACCACTTGGTACGTCGACGCTTTCGCTGGAACAGGGTCCCGTTCGACGGGGGATTCAAGGGATCAAGATCTTTTCTTTGAGGACGTTTATAAGGATGCTGATACAGAAGGATATCGCGAAGGAAGCGCGAGGATTGCGCTGGGGCTACAAGATCCATTCGACAAGTATCTTTTCATCGACAAATCGAGGAGTCGTGTCGGCGAACTGAAGGCAACCATTGAAAGGGATCATGGCGCCTTGTTCCCGCGCTGTGACTTCAAGCATGGCGATGCAAACACCGTCCTAAAGACTTGGTGCAAGGAGCGCGATTGGCAGAAGGAGCGCGCCGTCGTTTTCCTCGACCCTTATGGCATGCAAGTCGAATGGAGCACGGTTGAGGCCCTCGCAGCGACAAAGGCGATCGATCTTTGGTATCTTTTCCCGCTTGGCGTTGGCGCAGCCCGGCTCCTTAAGCGTGACGGCAAGATCGAGGAATCGTGGCAGAGGCGCTTAGATTTGTTGTTCGGTATTAGCGACTGGCGGTCTCGCTTTTACGAGGTTCAAAAGACTCAGGATCTATTCGGAGATCGGGAAAGCATCGAGCGTACGGCGACGGTGGAGACAATTCAGGAGTTCATCAACGAGCGGCTCGCTGGTTGCTTCGCGAGAGTTGCGAAGGGGCTGGTGTTGAGGAACTCCAAATCCAGTCCGCTGTATTCGCTGTGTTTCGCTGCTGCCAACGAAAAAGGCGCTCCGACGGCATTAAAGATCGCGCAAAATATTCTGGACGATGGCGAAGAGCAAGGGTGAGGGGCCATGGCGACGACATCCACTATCGAATGGACGGAAATGACGTGGAACCCTGTGACCGGGTGCCGGAAAGTCAGCCAGGGATGCAAACATTGCTACGCGGAAAGGATGGCCAAGCGGCTCCACGCCATGGGTTCGGGGCGTTATCTAGACGGTTTCGAGCCAGCCTTGCACGAGGATCTTATCGATCTGCCAAGGCGCTGGAAGAAACCACGGCTGATTTTCGTCAACTCGATGAGCGATTTGTTTCAGGAGGCCGTGCCGGACGATTTTATCCGGCGGGTGTTCTCGACGATGGAAGCCTGCCCGCAGCACACGTTCCAAATTCTGACGAAGCGAAGCGAGAGATTGCGCCATCTAGGGATGACACTGCCGTGGCCGCGTCATGTGTGGATCGGGGTGAGCGTAGAAGATGCGCGGGTGATTGGCCGCATCGCAGATCTTGCGGTGGTGCCGGCCCAGGTGCGGTTCTTGTCTTGTGAGCCGCTCATCGGTCCTCTGGATAATCTGCGCTTGAAAGGTATTCATTGGGTCATTGTGGGAGGCGAATCGGGACCGGGAGCCCGGCCCATGCGCCCGGAATGGGTCGAATCGATCCACCGGCAATGCCGCAGTAGTCATGTGCCGTTTTTCTTCAAACAATGGGGCGGCGTTCGCAAGGATTTGACGGGGCGAGAGCTGCATGGGCGCACCTATGACGAAATGCCATCGGCGGCGGCACTCGATGAGCCACTATGCCTCGCCCCTTAACAGAACAGAATTTCCCGACCCGCTGCCGTCAGGAAAGCGCCGCAGTCATACGACCTGGGAGACTATCAGATAATGGCCAGAGCAACGTTTCAGACGAACCCTTTTGCCTTGAACGAGCTTCTCGATGATTGCCATCGCGGCGTTCTTCAATTGCCGGATTTTCAGCGCAGCTGGGTTTGGGATGAGGAGCGCATCAGGAGCTTGATCGCTTCGGTCTCGCGCGCGTTTCCTGTTGGTGCCCTGATGTCACTCAATACAGGCGGGCCGGTGAACTTTAAGCCCCGACCCGTTGAAGGCGCTCCAGTTGAGGCAAAACAAATCGCCCCTCAGTCCCTACTGCTTGATGGCCAGCAACGAATGACTTCGCTTTATCAAGTCACCCTCAGAGGGAAGGTGGTGGAGACTGTCACCCCGAAAAACAAGAAGGTGAAACGGTGGTTTTATATCGACATTCGCAAGGCGCTTGATCCTTCGGTCGAACGCGAAGAAGCGATTGTCGGGGTGCCTGAGGATCGAATCGTCCGAAAGGATTTCGGACGTGAAGTGGTTTTAGATCTTTCATCCGCTGAGCGGGAATACGCGTCTTTTATGTACCCGCTGTCGCAGGTGTTTGATTGGGACAAGTGGCAAGACGGTTTTGATAAGTACTGGCGTGGCGACCAGAACGAGAGCGTTCGCGAAGAATTTCGAACCTTCAAACGTCAGGTGCTAGAAAATTTCAAATCCTACGACGTGCCGGTGATTACCCTGGATCGATCAACTTCCAAGGAGGCCGTATGCGTTGTCTTCGAAAAGGTTAATACCGGGGGAAAGCCGCTCGACGCGTTTGAGCTTGTGACCGCCATGTATGCTGCCTCAGGGCACGAATTGCGGAAAGACTGGTACGGCGACGATGGAACTAAGGGCCGTCATCGACGCCTCGCAGAGACGTTCCGGCCCGCCGGGGCGGATGCCGGTATCATCGCCGGTGTCTCCAATACTGATTTCCTTCAGGCGATTTCACTTTTTCACACGCGTGACCGGCGTCGTGCGGCAGAGAATGCCGGGAAGCAGGGCAAGGAGTTGCCCGCCGTTTCTGGCAACCGACAGGCGCTGTTGAACCTGCCTCTTGAGGAATATAAGCGATATGAAGCGCAAGTGGAGCGCGGTTTTGTGCAGGCGGCAAAGTTCCTGCACATGCTGCATATCTACCGTATTTTTGATCTTCCCTATCAGTCGCAAATCGTTCCGTTGGCCGCGATACTCGCCGACATCGGTGAAGATTGGGAGCACGAGGCGAAGCGGGCAATGCTCGTTCGGTGGTATTGGAATGGCGTCTTTGGAGAGCTTTATGGTTCAGCAGTCGAGACCCGTATAGCCCGCGATTTCATGGAAGTTCCGGTCTGGCTTGAGGGCGGCTCTGAACCATCGACGGTCAGCGAAACTATGTTTCGCGCCGACAGATTGAAGACCATGCGCATGCGTCTCTCCGCGGCCTACAAAGGCGTCAACGCATTGTTGATGAAGGAAGGCGCGCAGGATTTTCGTTCGGGCCAGAAATTCGACCATACGATCTTTTTTGGCGAGAATGTCGACATCCACCACGTCTTCCCGCAAGATTGGTGCAAAACGCATAGCGTCAAACCGAGTGTCTTTGATTCCATTATCAACAAGACACCGCTTTCCTATCGCACGAACCGGATCATCGGTGGTGTTGCGCCGTCTGAGTACATCGCGAAATTGCAAAATGGCAGTGAGACCACACCGCCGATTGATCGGGAAAGGCTCGACTCCTATCTGAGATCGCACCTGATTGACCCGTCACTTCTGCGCGCTGACAGCTTTGATGCTTTCATGGCGGATCGGCAAAAACGACTTTTGGCTCTGATCGAGCAAGCGACAGGAAAGGCCGCTTATGCCGGAACTGTAAAGGAAGAAGGAGAGGACGCTGAAGGCGATGAGGACACCGTCGAAGCCGAACTGACCATTTCTGCGTAGTGAAGCCTGACGACATACTAATTTGCGCCAAGTCGCTCGCTGGATCGGGACTACCCTCGTCGTCCAGTGCGTTGCCTAGGTCGCAGCATCGCGGCATTGAAGCGCAACCCAGGCACAAGCCATTTAGACATTTTCGCTGACAGTTAAAAGTGGCTCTGATAGATTTTCTTGGCGATCTTTGGACAAAGTCTTGTCTGAACGCAAAGTCATGACGAGTTGGATGTGACCGTATATCACGCAAAATATTTCGCGCATGAACTGACTAAGCGTTGTGCCTCGGACAGCGTTGAGAAACTGGCGACCGCTCTTTCTAATGCGCAGGTTGACCTGAACCCGCATCAGATCGAGGCCGCGCTGTTCGCATTCCGCTCGCCACTTTCGAAGGGAGCAATCCTCGCCGACGAGGTCGGTCTAGGCAAGACAATCGAAGCGGGCATCTTGCTTGCGCAAAAGTGGGCCGAGCGAAAACGCCGTCTCCTGGTGATATGCCCGGCGAATCTCCGCAAGCAGTGGAGCCAGGAACTTGCCGACAAGTTCTTTCTGCCCTCCGCGATCCTTGAGACCCGCACATTCAATGAGGCGATCCGCGCCGGGAACCTCAATCCGTTTCAATGCGAAGGCGCCGTGATTTGCTCCTACCAGTTTGCGCGCTCGAAGGAACCTTACGTCCGACAAACACCCTGGGATCTGGTGATCGTCGATGAGGCGCACCGCCTGCGCAACGTCTACAAGCCCACCAACAAGATCAGCCAGGCTATCAAGCAGGCCATATTCCCTTACCAGAAGGCCCTTCTGACGGCCACGCCCTTGCAGAACTCCCTTCTTGAGCTTTATGGACTCGTCAGCATCATCGACGAATTCGCCTTTGGAGATCTCAAGAGCTTTCGCGCTCAGTTTGCCCGGCTCACCGGGGACGCGGATTTTGCCGAACTCAAGCAGCGGCTCCAGCCGATCTGCAAGCGGACATTGCGTAAGCAAGTGCTCGAATACATCAAATTCACGAACCGGCACGCCCTCGTGCAGGAGTTCATACCGAGCGCTGATGAACAGCGGCTCTATAACCTCGTTTCCGACTACCTACAGAAGGACACGCTCTACGCGCTCCCGGCAAGCCAGCGGCAGCTCATGACGCTTATCCTACGCAAGCTGCTGGCATCCTCTACCTATGCAATTTCGGACACCCTGGAAGGACTGGCTAATCGCCTCCAGCTTGCGGCCAACGCGGCCGAGCATGTGCCGGCGCCCCAAGAAGGTGTGTCTGACAATTTCGAGCAGCTACCGGAAATGGAGGATGAATGGCTGGAGGACGAGGACGAATCGGAGACGCCGTTGTCTGCCGCTCAACACTTTACGCCCGGCCAGTTGGCAGAGCTCAAGCAGGAGATGGCCATGCTGCGCGAGTTTCACGCGCTGGCGAAGTCCATCATCAAGAACTCGAAGGGCGAGGTTCTCCTCACCGCGCTGCGACGCGGATTCGCCGCCGCTCAGCAGGCCCAGAAGACCAAGGGCGTACCGGCGCTTCAGCAGAAAGCCCTGATCTTCACCGAATCCCGGCGAACCCAGGAATATCTTTATCAGATCCTTGAGAAGACCGAGTTTGCCGGCAAGGTGGTCCTCTTCAACGGCTCCAACACCGATCCGAAATCAAAAGAGATCTATCAGGCATGGCTGGAACGTCATGCGGGCACTGACTACATCACGAATTCTCCGACCGCCGACAAGCGTGCCGCCCTCGTCGATTATTTTCGCGACGACGCGTCCATCATGATCGCAACCGAAGCCGCTGCCGAGGGGATCAATCTGCAATTCTGCAACCTGGTCGTCAATTATGACCTCCCGTGGAACCCTCAGCGCATCGAGCAGCGCATTGGCCGATGCCACCGGTACGGCCAGAAGTTCGATGTCGTCGTCGTCAATTTCCTCAACCGGAGCAACGCCGCCGACGTGAGGGTTTATCAGCTTCTAGACGAAAAGTTCCGCCTGTTCGATGGCGTTTTCGGAGCCAGCGACGAGGTGCTCGGCGCCATCGAGTCCGGCGTGGATTTCGAAAAGCGGATCGTCGCCATTTACCAGAAGTGCCGTACGCCGGAGCAAATCAGCTTCGAGTTCGACCAGCTCCAGCAAGACCTCGAATCCGAAATCGATGACAAACGAAAAGAGGCGAGGGAGCGGCTCCTGAACAATTTCGACCAGGAGGTTGTCGAGAAGGTCCGTGTCAGCAGCGGGGATTACCTGGATCGCTTTGAGGAGTGGCTTTGGCAAGTAACCCGCTTCTACCTCGGCCCCTATGCCCGCTTCGACCAGGGCGGCTATTCTTTCATGCTGGAGCGGAACCCGTTCGAAGGGGAGCGGATTCACCCTGGTCCCTATCGCCTCGGCAAGCGGGTCGAAGATGCCAATACTTACCGGATAGGACATCCATTGGCGCAGAGAATTCTCTCGCTCTGCAAGGAGCTGCCAACAGAGACGAAAGAGATACGATTCAACTACCAGAGCAGCGGCAAGAGAATCGCCGTCGTTGAGAGCCTCGTCGGCAAGGGAGGTTGGATGCTTTGTAGCAGGGCAACACTAACCGCCTTCGAGACGGAGGACCATTTGCTCTTTGGAGGGCTGACGGACGGCGGCGACGAGCTCGACCATGCGCAGTGCCGCCGAATGTTTGATCTTCCCGGCGAAGAGGCTGGGCCGGTTCACTGCGATCCGGAAATCCACCGGCGTTGTGAGGGGCAGATAACCGCGGAGATACAGCGCATTACCGCCCGCCTCTCGGAGAAGAACGGCGGGTGGTTTGACGCCGAGATGGATAAGCTCGACCGGTGGGCGGACGATCAGCGCAGATCGCTCAAGGCCGATCTTGAGGAATTGGATACCAAGATCAAGGAGACGAAGAAAGAGGCGCGAAGCGCCCCGAATCTGCCGACAAAACTTGACCTTCAGCGCCAGCTCCGGCAGCTTGAAACCAAGCGCAATGAGGCGTGGAAGGAATACGATGAATCATCCCGCGACGTGGAACGGAAGAAAGACAGCCTTCTGGATGACATCAGCCAACGGCTAAACCAGAAGACCGAACGCGAAGAGCTTTTCATGATCCGATGGCAACTGGCTTAAGTGAGCAAACATGAGCACCGCTGAAACCACGAAGAAGCTAACCGCCGCCGTTGGTGCCGAGCCGGAGCGCTTTGATTTGCGCTCCCACGATATGGAGGCTGACAAGCAGGCGGAGCTGCTGTCGCTATTTCCGGAGGTCCGGACGGAAGGCGGGATGATTGATTTCGACCGCCTGAAACTGGCGCTTGGCCAGGCCGTGGATGTTGGCAAGGAACGCTACGGGATGAACTGGCCCGGCAAGGCCGATTGTTTCCGAACCATCCAGGCCCCGAGCGTAGGGACATTGTTGCCCTGTCCCAAGGAGAGCGTCGATTTCGAGAAGACTGAGAACCTGATCATCGAAGGGGACAATCTGGAAGTCCTCAAACTCTTGCAGAAGTCGTATCTAGGCAAGGTCAAGATGATTTACATCGACCCGCCATATAACACGGGCAATGATTTTATTTATCCCGATAACTTCGCCGAGAGTCTACAGACGTATTTGGAGTACACCGGCCAGGTCGATGCCGCGGGCAAAAGATTCGGTACAAATACTGATGCCGATGGTCGCTTCCATTCGAAGTGGCTGAACATGATTTACCCCCGGTTGTACCTGGCTAGGAATCTATTGATGGACGATGGGGTGATTTTCATCAGCATTGACGATGGCGAGTTAGACAACCTCCGCAAGCTAGCCAACGAAGTGTTTGGTGAGGAAAACTTCATCGCAACTATCATCTGGCAGAAAGTGTTTGCCCCAAAAAACTCCGCGAGACACTTTTCGGAGGATCACGACTACATAGTCGTCTACGGCCGGAATGCGGACGCCTGGAGTCCGGAGTCTCTACCAAGAACAGAAGAAGCTAATGCACGGTACTCAAATCCGGATAATGATCCAAGGGGACCGTGGATGGCCGATCAGCTTACCGCCAGAAACTATTACAGCAAGGGTCTGTACAAGGTGAAATGTCCGTCAGGTCGGGAGATAGATGGGCCACCAAGGGGGCGGTACTGGGCGATCGACGAAGACAAGTTTAAGGCGATTAATAAAGATGGGCGTATTTGGTGGGGCGACGACGGAAATAATATGCCCCGCCTAAAGAGATTCTTGTCTGAGGTGAAGCAGGGGATGGTTCCTCAAACGCTTTGGAAGCATGAGGATGTTGGCAACACTCAGGAGGCCAAAAAGGAACTCCTAGAGTTCGTAAGTTTCGAGCACACGGAAAACGTGCTTGACACCGTTAAGCCAACGCGCCTGCTCCGCCAAATGATGCAGATCGCGACGACAGCCAGAGCAGGAGACATCGTTCTTGATTTCTTTGCAGGTAGCGGATCGACCGGCCATGCGGTCCTTGCCCAGAACGCTGCCGATGGCGGAAATCGTCGGTTCGTACTTGTTCAGCTTCCAGAACCACTCCCCGTATCAGAACGCAACCTGCACACAATCGCCGATATCACCGAGGAGCGTGTCCGCCGCGTAATCAAGAAACTCACTGACAAAAATGAAACGAGGCTGGACTTACATGGGGACGGCACCCAGGATTGTGGCTTCCGTCTCTACAAACTCGCCGAATCGAACTTCACGACTTGGGACTCCAGTCTTTCGCATGATCCAAAGGCTCTCGAACAGCAACTCGATTTGCACGTCGATCACATTCGGGGAAGCCGCTCCGCCGAGGATATCCTCTACGAACTGCTGCTCAAGAGCGGCTTTCCGCTGACGACTCCAATCGAGACGAAGACGTTTGCGGGGAAAATGCTGTATTCAGTCGCGGGGGGCGCACTCATCATCTGTCTCGAACGCAGCCTTACGCTCGATCTTATCCGCGCCATTGCTGAGATGAAACCCGAGCGCGTGGTGTGCCTGGATGAGGGCTTCGCTGGCAATGACCAGTTGAAGGCGAACGCTGTGCAGACCTTCAAGACCAAAGGCGTCAACAGCTTCAAGACGGTATGACGGGGCGACCATGAAGCTGCAATTCGACGCCAACCAGCCGTACCAACTTGACGCGATCGCCGCGCTTACCGACTTGTTCGAAGGTCAGCCGCAAGGCGCGCCTGAATATTCCGTCATCCAGGTGAGCGATTGGGGCGGCATGTTCGCCGGACAGGAGCAGACCGAACTAGGCGTCGGCAATCAGGTGCTGCTGTCTTCCGACAAACTCCTTGTCAATGTCCGTGCCGTGCAGGCGCGAAACGACATTGACATCTCCCAGCCGTCCGTTCCCCTGGAGGCGTGGGACCTCTTTGATGCTGCCGCGAACATCGCTCGGACCTGCCCACATTTTTCAGTCGAGATGGAAACGGGCACTGGCAAGACGTATGTCTATCTGCGCACGATCTTCGAACTTTCGCGCCGGTACGGATTTCAGAAATTCATCATCGTTGTACCCAGCGTCGCAATTCGGGAAGGGGTGCTGAAAAACATTGAGATCACCGCCGAGCATTTCCGCGCGCTTTACAACAACCTGCCCTTCGAGCATTTCGTCTATGACGCAAAGAAGGTCAATCGATTGCGGCAATTTGCGATCAGTAACATGCTCCAGATCCTTATTATCAACATCGATGCCTTTCGCAAGAACTTTACCGGCACTGAGGAGGAGCAGAAGAGTAACGTCATATATAAAGAGAGCGACAAGCTCTCCGGGCGCCAACCCATCGAGTTTATCCAGGCGGCACGCCCCATCGTCATCATCGACGAGCCGCAAAGCGTCGATTCGACCGAAAGAGCCCAGGAGGCGATCCGGGCGTTGAATCCGCTTTGCACACTCCGTTATTCCGCCACGCACCGGAATCCGTACAACCTTGTGTACCGCCTCGATCCAGTGAGGGCATTCGAGCTTCGTCTGGTCAAGCAGATCGTCGTGGCGAGCGCCGCCGCCGAGGGCGGCGCCAACGACGCCTTCGTCCGCGTTGAGCAGATTGATTACAAGAAGGGCATCAAGGCGAAGCTTCGTATTCACACGCAGACCCCGGACGGCCCGAAGGAGAAATCCTTCGTCGTGAAGAACGGCGCAGACCTGTTCCAACTCTCCGGCGAGCGCGCGGCGTACGAGAGCGGCTTCGTCATTGCGGAAATCAATGCCGAGCCCGCCAACGAGTATGTGAGGTTTAACAACGGTCGCGTCTTGCGACTTGGTGTGGAATCCGGGGGAATGCGCGACGATGTATGGCGGGCGCAGATCAAACACACCGTCAAGAAGCACCTGGAAAAGGAGCTTCAACTCCGGCAACGCGGGATTAAGGTCTTGAGCCTCTTTTTTATTGACCGCGTGGCGAATTACCGCGATTACGACGCTGCCGGTCAGCCGGTGAAGGGTAAGTTTGCCGTGGACTTTGAGGCGACGCTTGCTGAGTTCGCCAAGGACCCGCGCTATGCGCCGCTCGATTGGCTCAAGTTGCCATTTGAGAATCTGCACAACGGCTATTTCGCTCAGGACAAGAAAGGCGTGCTTAAGGATACGCGCGGCGATACTCAGGCTGACGACGAGGTTTACAACCTCATCATGAAGGAGAAGGAGCGGCTGCTGTCGGAGGACGAACCGCTGCGCTTCATCTTCAGCCACTCCGCTCTTCGCGAGGGATGGGACAATCCAAACGTTTTTCAGATTTGCACGCTCAATGAAACGCGTAGCGCCATGAAAAAGCGTCAGGAAATCGGGCGCGGGCTGCGCTTGCCAGTTGATCAGAACGGCCAGCGTGTCTTCGACGAGTCGGTGAATAAGCTTCTCGTCATGGCGAATGAAAGTTACGAGGATTTCGCCCGCGCTCTACAGACCGAATATGAGGACGACTGCGGTGTCACCTTCGGTAAGGTGCCCCTGACTGCCATTGCCCGGATTTCGCGCGTCGTGGATGGCCAAGAACAGCCCATCGGGCGCGAAAACGCCGAACTCATCCGTGATGCCTTGGTCAAGCAGAAGATGCTCGACGGCGACGGGCGTATTCAGGCCGCGTTCGATCCGAAGAAGCCCGGTTTCAAGATAGACCTGCCGGAAGGGCAGGCGGACCTCGCCCCGGCAGTGACCGATTTGCTGGCCTCTTACCAGATCGAGCGCCTGATCCGGAGGGACAAGGACGAGGGACCTAACCGCCTGAAAAAGGAGGTGCAGCTCAGCCCGGAATTCAAAGCACTCTGGGACCGGATCAAGCCAAAGACGATCTACCGCGTGGAATTCGAGACCGAGACTCTGGTCCGCCGCGGCGTGGATGCCATCAAGCGCATGGAGAAGATCGAGGCACCGAAGATTCGGGTCAGTGTTGGCCAGCTTGACGTGAAGCGCGGCGGCATCGCGGCAACCGCTATGAGTGTCGCCGAGGAGCGCGTCTCGGCCAGCGGCTATCCCGTGCCGGATGTTTTGGCGTACTTGCAGAATGAAACGGAATTGACCCGCTCGACTCTAGTGCGCATCCTCAAAGAATCCGGACGGCTCGCCGATTTCTTCGTCGATCCACAGCGATTCATGGATGCCGTCGCCAACATTCTGAAATATGAACTTCACCGCCTTCTCGTGGACGGCATCAAGTACGAGCGCATCGGCGGAGGCGGCCCTGAAACCGAATGGGAAATGATGCTCTTCAAGAATGAAGAACTGGTCAGCTATCTCACAGCCCTGCAAGTTCAGCACTCGCTTTACGAGTACGTCGTCTATGACTCCGAAATCGAACGCGAGTTTGCCCGCAAGCTCGATCAGCGGGAGGACATCAAACTTTTCGTAAAGCTCCCCTCATGGTTCGAGGTCGATACGCCGGTCGGCAAGTACAACCCCGACTGGGCCATCCTGAAGCAAAACGGCCAGGCGATGTATCTTGTGCGTGAGACCAAGGGCACAAAAGATTTCCTCAAACTGCGGACCAGCGAAGCCGACAAGGTTCGCTGCGGTCAGCGTCACTTCGAAGCCATCGGCGTGCCGTTTGCCGTGGCGGTGACGGCGGATGAGGTGTAGAGCAGATAGACCTTACGAAATAACGTGCCGATCACAGCTACGCGCCGCAAATCACGTCGAGATCAACCCCTACCGTCTCCTTCAGGTAACTATAGGCAGACGCCAAGATCGCGGTCTGATCGGGAGTGTGCCTCTCCCTCGACAGACCCGGCTGAACGATAATGATTTCCGCGCGAATTTCCTTAAAGCGACTGACCTTCACAAACTTGTTTAGCATAGCTGCATTTCCGTGCAGAAAACGCGTTAGCCGCTCGGGTTTTGCCAGTCGTTTTTCCCTGCCCAGGACATGACGGCACAGATCCCGGAACTTCCATTTCCATTTTGCCGATCGAACCGCCTGTGAGCACACTTCGCCGACATCTTTAACGCGAAGGCCGGCCGTGCTCCTTGTATATTTGCAGTGGATCAATGCCAACCGTATGTGATCAGGTTGCTCTTTCAGGCATACCAGGTCCGCAGCTTCCCCGGATGAATCATCGTCAAAAACCAGCTCGAAGCCCCCATCTATGAAATTCGTTGCCGCGCGCCATTGAATTGAATCTCGGCGCTCCTGCCCATCCTTCCAAATCGATTCTTTCGCCACATCGACACCCCTCCAGTCCCAAGTCTCGAATCTCTCAACCGGAAACACGCGGTCCTCGGCATGTTGGGGACGAATAAGCAGATTGCCGTCAAGTTCGGACAAATCCACGAAGCGAACGAGGGGGGGATAGTTCGACAGCCACTGTTCCATTGTATTTTCGAGAGCGCCAACACGAACTCTCACCGGGGAACCTGAGGAGCGTGCGACTCGAAAACCCGCATCGCCGCCAATCGTCAGTCGGAAGTCCGCCCAGACCGTGGCGTCTGCAGACACGACCCGGAAGTCAATGGCGTTCGCCGCCGAATCAGTCGCCACAAGTTCAAGATTGAACATCGAAATGGGCAACTCTTCGCCGGTGCGTGACAAGACCACCCGTTCCTCCGCTTGACGCAGAAGCTCAAACGGCCACTCTACGCTTAAGATTTGTTTGTCCGGGAGCTGCGTCACCTCCTCGGGAATGAGAACATTTGCAATTATCTGCGCTGTATCAATCGAATTGTCCTGCAGCTTGTCGCCGACCGTCCTGCACCAGCTTACGAATTCCGGAACCGTCCCGACTTCGCGCGACCAAATGCGTCCTTTGTACGAACAGCCAATTGTGATGGGCCTGCCGCCCTCCCATCCCATCCCGCTCAGATTCGACTTGACCGAACCTGCTCGCTCCGAGACGCTCAGCGCCTCCGCGACATCAGCCCCGGTGTAGAGTGCATAGCTAAGGTTACGACGACCGTGCTTGCGCACACCCACATTTTGGAAAATTAGTCGATTGATCCTTCCGAGCGCCCGGAAGATTACATCTCCGGATATGAGCGTCGTGGCGCCCACTGCCTTTGCCAATTCTTCGTGCACCGAGCTTCGGTCACTGGATGACAGGTACAGCAAGCGCTGGTCCTGGTCCCGATGCAGGACGAACAGGTCCCATTGACGATCTCGCAACTCGCGCGACCGGGTCCACTGGATTGAGGGTTCGATCCGTGTAACAAAGTAGAGCGTGTTAGATGCACTGTGTAGCCATACCCTGTGAACTTTCACGCCAGAACCCAGCCCCTCAAAAAAACGTTTAGGATGAAACGCAGGAGCCTCATATACGACTGTACTCAGCGTTGGACGGAGCAGTTGATGTGAGACCTCGGTCCCGTCATCCTGTTCGGCCTCGTCAAGCCGCTGCGAAGAACTGAGAAACTCGATAAGCTCAGCATGTGCTTTCGCCGCCTCCGAACTCAGTTCGCTTAGCAGTTGGTTCCAATCCGCGTCTTCGCTGTAAAGACGCTCCAGGGCGGACGACACTGCGCCATCGGCAATGTTGGCAATCACCGTGGCGTTTCCAATGGCTTGCCCCGCACTCCTTGTGAAGCGTCCGGTAAATTGGAGCAGAACAGCAAGGCTCTTATGCGTATCGTGGACAGCAGCAACTTTGAGTTCCGGAAGGTCGAACCCTTCTCCCAGCATGTTGACGCAAACGACGATTCTACTTCGTCCGGACCGAAGCTCTTCCAACCCCCCGCTGCCATCTCCGCCTTCCGAGTGCACAAGAACAGGTCGAAGATCCGGGGCAATCTGGTTGTAAATTCGATGAACGGCACGGGCGCGGTCGATGTTAGCGCAGCGTGCCATCAGCCGGTGATTCAGTCCCGACGCCACGTCATCGCGCAACCTGGCTACGGCAGCGGCAGCAATCGTCTGATCGGCCATCCCTTCATCGATTTCATATACAGGTTCAAACGATATCTTCTTGAAGTATCCGTCCCGCTGCGCAAGCTGTAGCGGATAGTTGTAAATCACTCTTCCATCCACGAGCTTTCCGTCTCGCCTAAACGGCGTCGCCGTGAATTGAAGCACTTTTCGCTCTGCAAAATGTTCTCGAAATGCCGTCCAGGTATCGGCACCAATGTGATGAGCCTCATCAACGATCAGCGTCCCGACCCGTTCCGCAATATGTTTACCCCACACCGCGGAAGAACTCTCACCTATCGCGGTCATGGTCGTGATCACAACGTTGCATTTAGCGAACAGGTCTAGGTCGGCTTCCGATGTGGGGCGCTTCGTAATGACGCCAACGATTGGGTTTCTGGTATCTTTTACCAAATTACCCAGTGCGCGCAACAATCCAAAACTGGCGAACTTCCGTGCTGTTTGCTCACGGAGCACCTGTGACGGAACAACAACCAACATAGGTTCTTGTACAAACGCCGCTAGTGCCGCGAGCATGGTCTCGGTCTTACCAGTCCCTGTCGGCATTACAACGGTTGCCGGTTGATGATATAGGCTCCAATGCGCACCGATGGCATGAAGGCCGCCGATCTGTGGTGGACGCAATCCCTTTTGGACGACTCTGCCGCGGCCATCTTGTAATTCGCTCTTGTAGTTAAACTGCCCTTGCCAGCTTTCGTTGATCTCTTTTGCGGTGAGCTCCCACCCTTTCTTAGTGAGCTCCACTGAAAACTGTTCCATCGCTCTATGCCAAAGCCAGTTCGTCTTACCATCCTCGCTGATGCGAAGTACGCCATCCACATCTGCCGGCCGGTCTTTGATGTGGCGCCGCGCTGTGACGATAATCTTTTCCCCATTTGTCAGTGAATAGAGATCCTCCTTGCATCGGGGCGAAATACGCACTTCAGAAACATCGACAACGTCCTGACTGTCGCCAAGCCGCACAACATGCCAGAAATAGCCCAAGGCGTGTGCAACCGGCCCGCAGGTTATGGCTGGCATGTCCAAGCGTCTAAGTCTGGTCAGGCTCATTCGACCTTTCCTCTAAGCAAGAGCTCTAATACGGCCGCGGAGATTGGCTCTGCTTGTCTTGCCAAGCCATGCGCTTCAGGCGCTCACGCAGCCGCAATTCAATGTCCTCGGTCCTCATCCTACCCTAGTACAAAACGGGACAGAAATGCTTTGAATTCGGCATACTGCAGCTTTCACGTCGCAAGGGGAATCCATCAGCAGGCTGACAATCAGCGGTTAACCCAGGCCTTTTTCATTACCCCCCATATTCCCTCATAGCAGGATAACGGGTTTTCTTCGGCGGCCCGCCCGCAGCGGTCAAGGGCGTGCGTTCTTTGCGCGTTCATCGGAGACCCTTGATGGCGAGGATTGGCCGCGCACGCTGGCTGGCGAGGGAAATGGGGACGGCTTGGCCCACAACAAACGAGGCCAAGTATTTGAAATCCCTGTGCGCAAACCGGATTTTAACGCTCTTGCTTTATAGTGCAGTTTCCACGGTTGTGAATCTGGCGCGGCAACGCATGCACGGATGGCTCCCATGGCCCCTGCCCGTCCCGACTGTCGCGTGGCTCCATGAAAGACTTGGAGCGCTACGTTGAACGGATAGTTGCGTCGCAGACGACACAGGAGGCGTTTGATCACTTTTGCGAGGCGATGCGCCATCGCGGCTATGACCGGATCGCCTACAGCCTCGTCAACGACCATCCCTCCCTCGGTCTGTCCAGCCAGCACGGCCTGGCGACGAGCTATCCGGAAGACTGGATGAAACATTATGCGGCGCATAATTTCTCGCTGATCGACCCGGTGACGCAGAGGGTGCTGGCGAAGCGCACGCCGTTTTTTTGGTCCGAGACAACCGTCAAGCTCGATCGTTTTTCGTCTTCGCTCAGGATGATGAACGAAGCCGCCGACGCCGGACTCGGCGACGGGATCGGCATCTCATTGCGCGGCGATGGGGCGGAGCTGGTCGGAGTTGGAATAGCAAGATCATCATTGCCCACATCAGAACAGAACAAGCCGCAAGACTACAATTTCTTGGGTGGCGCATATCTGCTCAGTACATGCCTGCATGAAACATACCGCGACTTATTTATCAAGGCGGCGAGAGCGGCATTGAGTAGACGCGAGCACGATGTCTTATCATGGGGCGCCGAAGGCAAGACCGACGAAGAAATCAGCATGATACTGAGTATCACCGTCAACACCGTCCGGTTTCACTGGAAGAATATCTTCAGGAAACTGGCGGCGAACGGTCGTACGTACGCAATCACCAAGGCGCTTCGCCAGCAAATCATTACCCCTACATCCATTCGCGCTCCCTACCAGAAGCGGTAGTTTACGGCGCGCGGGGCAATCGCTTTCAATCGTTGCATGATTGATTGTGTGACCATTGCAACGGCGCATTGCTTTCCAGGCAACCTTATCGCCGCGCAGCATCGGCTGCGCTATCAGGAGGTCATTGCGAAAGAGGATTGGAGCAACATATACGTCGCGGCCGAGATGGAATTCGACAGATACGACAACGTCGCCACTGAGTATTTTATTGCCCGGAATTCAGAGGGGGACGTTCTTGGGGTTTCTCGGTCGTATCCGACGACGATCCCTTACATGCTCTCCGACGTTTTTTCCTTTCTTTGTTCGGAAGAACTGCCGTCCAGCCACAAAGTCCATGAAGCAAGCCGTTTGGTGCTTGACCGCTCACTGCTCACCAAAGAAGCAAGGCGGCCAGTCGTCAATGAACTGATCGTGGCTTACATGGAGCGAGGCATGCAAAGGAAAATCGACGCGTATGTGGGCTTTATGCTGCCTAGAATTTGGAGCAACACCTTCTTGAGAGCCGGATGGGATGTGGAGTGGCTAGGCCCGGAGATAGCATTGCCGGGAACGGCAGATATCGTTCGTGCTGCATGGATGCCGGTCAGCAAGCGGATGAACGATAGAGTTCGCGAAGCGACCGGAATTAGAGAACCTGTTCTGAATTATGGCTCCGAGTCTGAGCCTTTTGTACCAACTCTGGTCTCGTATTCCCACCTCCGCCGGGAAGACAACCTTGCCGCATGATGCCAGCTGACGAACGCAATATGACTCCCCTGGCCCCTGCCCTTTCCGAATGTCGCGCGGCGCCGAGCGAAGATCCCCGCCCGGACAGGCACAGCGCGCTCGTGAGCCGCAATGTGAACGTCCACGGCCACCGGACAAGCGTGCGGCTCGAACCGCAGATATGGAACATACTGGTCGAGATTTGTCGCCGCGAATTCTGCACACCGCACGACGTGTGCAGCTTTGCTGCGGACCGCGGGCTGCCACACCGCTCGCTAGCCTCCTCGCTGCGGGTTGTCATCCTCGATTATTTCCACATATCGGCGACCGAGGAAGGGCACAGAAAGGCCGGGCACGGCCAGGGAATGTTCCTCCAGCAGCAGCAGCGCCGGGAGATGCGTGCCAAGAAGGCGGGGCCTCCGGACCGCTAGCCTTCGGATGGATTGAAACACAATCCGAATAGCGCAAGAGCTGGAGCTGATCTCGCGTAACGAAGACTGCCGGCGGCGGATGGCGGGCGGGACGCCATGGGCGCAGCGTACTGCGCGATCCGAAACTGGCACCCTGATCCTGGAAACCGTACACTGTATAGCTTTAGGTTCGCAGCCGCACGCCAGGTGCGCGAGGTCGCCGGTGCCTAGTGGCAAAGGAAAAACCGTGGAAACGCGGGAGGCCAAGAACAGCTCTCGCGGTCGGGTCTTCATGATCGGTGCCGGTGTGTCCGCCTCGTGCGGCATAGCGGTCGCAAATCAGATATTGCGTGAAGCCGTAATGAGAATGGAAGCCAGCGATTCGGCGAAAACGGATCGCATTCACAAGTTACTCCGGTATCTGTACCCCAATTTTGATACGCGCATCAGAAATTACCCGAACATCGAGGATTTTCTCAATCTCCTGGAAATGGCAAAGAAGTTCAATAGCGCGGAATTCATTGGCAGCGACGTTTGGTCGAAGCCTAAGCTGGAAGAAGTCAAGCGATTCACGTTACGGGCGGTGACTGACTACATCTGGGACCGAATGGCTGACGCGGGAAAACAGCGCGTTGTGCACGAGTTCGTTAGACAAAATTTGCGAGAAGGCGACACAATCATAACGTTTAACTGGGATCTTACTTTTGAGCGGGCCTTGGAAAACTATCCTGGTGATCCGGGATTCCTGTACACCTATTCAAAAGATCGAGATGAAAAGCACTTTTCGTTGCTGAAACCACATGGCTCGATTGATTGGTTCGATAAGGCAGCAGTAAAAGGTTTGGTGTCGGGTTCGGAGATAGGAAGTCTCGATAAAAAGCTTTGCTACTATCCCCGGTTTGATCGCGCTAAGAACCCGAAGTTAGTGGACATCCCGCCGATGATCGTGCCGCCGGTTGCAGAAAAGGAGTTCGAAATCGACTTTCTGAAACGCACATGGCGTTTCGTCTATCGGGCGGTTTCGAATGCAACGGAACTTCACGTGATCGGGTACTCCCTTCCTCGTGAGGACCAATTCGCCCGGCTTGTTTTCAGACGGGCCGTTTTGAACAATATCCTCAATGCTTCAAGACAAAAGAAGCGGGCGCTCAAAGTCTGTGTGGTCAATCCAGACTCCACGGCCGAGGGTACATTCTCACGGTTAGTCGGTCGAAGCGTTCGCGATTTCGACTTTCAGCAGGCCTATTTTGAAGATTATGTCGCGGGACTCGAAGAATAAATCGCAGCCCAGGGTGTTGATAGAATTGCGCCCTTCCCGCATCTCCGGAATCGGTGTTTTTGCCGTCCGGAATATCCGGAAAGGCCAGAAAGTCGCCGACGGCCTCTATGCCGAAGATTTCGAAACCCTAATTCCGTGGAAGCGATTCAAGCGATTCGATGCCTCGGTTCGAAGGAAGATTGATGACTTCTGTATCGGGACACCGAAAGGGTTCGTTCCCCCTGACAACCTGGATTTCAATAAGCTTTCGATCGAGTGGTATTTCGATCACTCCTGCGAGGGCAACGTCGGATTCAATCTGAACGGAGACTTTATTGCAATCGAGAAAATAGCGAAAGGCACGGAGCTAACATACGATTATGGGATTGCTGAATCGAATCCACGCTTTCGGATGCGCTGCAAATGTGGATCGAAAACATGCCGACGGATCATCACGGGGAACGATTGGAAGCAAGAGAAATTGAGGAGAGATAAGGGAAGCTACATGCTTCCGGAATTGCGTAGACTTGCTGCCAGTGGTGATTAGTCACCCTGCTGAGCACGATACACTTCGAATGACCGCACGAGCAGTTCATTGAGCTTAAGGTCGTGGCGGGCGGCGTAGGTCTTGAACGAGCGCCGAAAGTCGGCGGAGATCCGAAAATTGAGCGGCTGTAGCGCCCCCTGCCCTCGCCTCTCCTGCTGCGGTAGTGCGATCGCTTGCGGGGGTGCAAGACTTGTGCGAGGCGGCATGTCGATGGCCGGGGCAGCCTTTCCCTTGACAGCGACCAATCCGGCAGAGAGTTCCGGTCTCTTGTTCATGCTGCTTCTGCCTTTCGTGCTTTCGTGCTTTTTTCGATACGCTCTTGAATGAGACTCCAGAGCGTGGTCATTTCCTCGGCGCTGCGTCCTTTTGCATCCGTTTCCTGAACCGTGCGGCCATCGATCATCGAACCGGCATAATCGACGCGGTCATGCACGATCGCCTGCGCCACTGCGCCGTGGGCAGAAAGGGCCGCAACGGCCTGAACTGTCAGGCGGGTGTTCGGCTTCGCCTGGGTAACGATGAAGATAAAGGGTTTGTCCTCGGCCTGGATGAGTTCGACGGTGCTGCCTACGGCACGAAGATCATGGGGGCTGGGCCGGGTAGGAATTAGAACAAGGTCGGCCGTCGCGACAACGGCCCGAATGGCATCGGTGATTGCCGGAGGCGTGTCTATAACGGCGACGGCGAAACCTGCGGTTCTCAGCGATGCGAGTTTCTCGGGAAGTTCCGCAATCGTCGTCGGCGCCAGCGATGGCGAATCGCTCTCACGTACGTTCCACCAAGCGGATAGTGAACCTTGCGGATCAGTATCGATCAAAACTGCGCGGCCAACACCGGCCGCCTCAGCGGCGATCGCCAAATGTGCGGCGAGCGTCGTTTTTCCGGCCCCGCCCTTCTGACTTGCAAGCACAATAACGTGCATTTTGGCTTTCTGGCTGTTGTGATCCCGTGCTTTCCAGCAAAGCAGATAGCACGAAAGCACGCAAGCTGGAGATTTCTTACTTTCGTGCTGGCACGATATCGTGCTGATTCGATCAAGAAACGCCTTTGATGAAACAAAGAGAACGCATGAGCCAGAAAACACGAACTACCGAAAGCGTGTTTTCGTGCTTTCGTGTTTGCACGATGTTTTCCTGGCGTGAGAGCGAATCACTACGCTGTAGAGGAGTCGATCTACCGCGCTAAGGGCGGGAGGCGGCGCGGCAGTTGCCGGAAGTTTTTAGGAGAAGTTTCCGGAAAGGTCTGGCCGGAAGGACGCACTATGAGGAAGAAGGCGCGGGATCGCGAAGGCCCAGGGCACGAATGAGAACGGTATGAAATTTCGTGCTTTCGTGTTTTCGTGCCTAGGCGAGTGTTGCAGACTGTAAGTTTGCTCGCTATTTGGCACCTTTTCTTATGAGCTATTTGGCCACCATTCGTTGTTGTCGCGAGTACTTAATTCCTGGAATCACCAGGTTTGCTGCGGTTGGGGGACAGAAGAATCTACACTTAATTCCTGGACTGGGTCGGCGCGCGGCTCTGAAAGTGATATTTAATTCCTGGAACGGCACACCAATTTCCTGGAATGGCTGTCACTCTGTGACGTACGCGCGCCAGGCGCGCACGTCGCCGTCGCCGGTGAGCGGGCCTCTCCGCAGGGGCTTGCCACAATTGTTAGACATAAGTTTCTATCTTGCCGAACAAGCACTTGTATGGGATTCTCGCAAGAAGTGGTCGGGGACTCAGTGGTTGGTTCCGAATCTTGCTGGTCTCCGATAAGTATCCATTAGCGGACATCCGTTTTTCGGGCGAGTGCTATGCTTTTGGAAGCTAAGATGTCCGAGTTCGTCCAGATCGAAACCCAGCTTTCAAAGTTCGGTGCCGTGACTTGCGCACCGACGCGCCGCACCGCTGCGGTGTTCTGGCTTCAGGGAATCACCCTCATATGGATGTTGGTCGAGTGCGGCCTATCACTGTATGCGGCAGCGGGGGCACGCAGCCCCGTACTGCTCGCATTCGGCTCCGACAGCTTCGTGGAGCTATTGTCTGCGGGAGTTGTTCTTTTGCAGTTCCTGCCTCACATTTCAATTTCGGAACGGAGCGCCGCTCGTGCTGCTGGCGCCCTCCTGTTCGCCCTCGCTTTTATTGTCTGCGTCATGGCAATCGGTTCTTTGGCGTTGCGCCTGCGCCCTGAGACAAGCCGCCTCGGTATCGGAATCACCCTGGCTGCTCTGATCGTGATGCCTATTTTGGCTAAGCTGAAGCGCCGGGAAGCACGCCACACCAACAACGCCGCCCTCGCTGCCGATGCAGTCCAATCGGCCACGTGTGCTTATCTGGCCGTTATCGCATTGGCTGGCCTGGCGATAAACGCGCTTTTCCATATCGCATGGTTTGATCCACTTGCCGCATTGGTGGCCATACCGTTGCTCCTGAAGGAAGGTCGCGCAGCGTGGCACGGTAAAGCTTGTGATTGCTGTTGAGTTTCCCCGTGTGGATTCATAATGATGACCCACTACCTTTTTTCTCGCTTTGAACGTGGACTTCTCGGCATCATTCGTTGATGGCCGGCGGGTTAAAAAGAAGTCGCGTAACGTTGTCCTTCCAAACCTCAGCGCGGCGGATGTAGCGAAGCGCGATGTCGTGCGACCGATGACGGGTCTGCGCCATGATGTCCTTGAGGTCGGCGCCCGCCACCGCCGCCGAGGTGGCCAGCCCGGCTCTCAGACTGTGCCCGGAGAAGCTGTCGGGATCGAGACCGATGGCCAGGGCGGCGCGTTTCACCACAAGAGAAACAGCTTGTGGCCGCAGACGTGTGGTAGTCACCCGGCCGCCGCGATGCAGACGCGTGAATAACGGTCCCGGCTTTGGGCCGCGAAGGTCGATCCAGCGCTCAAGCGCAGTAACGGCGCAAAACTCACTGTCGGCGCCGCGATGGATGGCGATCAATTCGCCTTTGCCGTGCTGGTCGGTTTTCGAGCGGGCCAGATGAAGCAGCACACCCTGCGACTGGATTTCAACATCGGCCACATCAAGCGCGACGATTTCCGCACGCCGCAGCGCGCTGCCGAACCCGATCAAGAGAATCGCCTTGTCACGCCGGTGCGCGGGCGTGTCTTTGGCGTAGATGTCAGGCAACCGCTTCAGCACGTCCAAGAGGAACGGGGTCGCCTGTTTGAGCGGTTTGACGCCCTGTTCCCGCTTGAATCCTTCGAGTACACTTGCGATCGGACCGGCTCTGGTGTCGAGCGCAACTCCCGCAATCCGGTGCGCGGTGGCCACGGCTGCAAGGCGCGTGCGGACAGTCGCGAGGCTCTTGGTGAGCGACAGCTGTGCCAGAAACATGCCCACCGCCCTCGTGTCGCCGAGAGGCTGATAGTTCATGCGTTCACAGAATTGGCGCCACTGTGTCCAGGATGCCTGATAGGAGCGAACTGTCTCCATGGCCTTTGAATGGCTGGCGAGGGCGCGGGCTCGTGCCAGGATGGCTTCGATGTCGGTCCGCAGGGCGGGATCTGCGGGCAAGGGGAGGGGGCCGAACAGCTCGGTGTCGAGCCCATACGATTGCGGAGGGCTCCGTGGAGTTTGCTTCCATGTGGAATCTTTGCAGTTAGGGGGCATGAATCGTGCAGTGGAGTACGCTAAGCGAATTCAATCCGGAATCGCAACGAATGAAGGCGGCAGAAAATAACTCGCGATAAAGTCTTATTACCGTGACTAATTGAAACCGTCAATCCATGGCTTTTCCGATTCCGAAATCGTCCCAGTCCGAAACTTCATTGGGTAGCGTGCGAAAACGACAAGATAGGTTGCCTTTCGCCGAATCCCATGCTGAACTTTCAATGGTCTAGGTCGAGAACCAGGTTGGATTTTCAGGGAGTCTCTCGTGCTGCCCCCGTCTTTCAGTATGCCCCACGCGGCGAGCGTGATTTTGGCGCGGTTGGATGAACGTCTGGCGGCCGCGCCCCAGCCCGTCCGCGCCGGCTGGATACAAAGAGCGTTGATTCATGAAGCCGTCGCCTCTTTGCGTTTGGACGGGTCGTATGTGTCCACGCACGATCTGGTGCTCCGGCTGAACAATACGCTCGACCGGGCGCCCGATCAGGATATTCAGCGGGCCACGGATATCCACGGGATGCTCTCGACGCTCATCCGCCGGAATCCGCGCCATCTCTTTAGACCGCGGAGGGTCCTTGCCCTGACGCGCCTTCGCTTGCAAAGCCGCGTCGTCGATCACCCGGATTTACCCGACTGGCTGCAAAACCGCATCCACACTCCCGAAGAGATGAGCGAGGCGCTTGAAGATGCGTTGCAGCCCTCTTTGGTCTCCTCCTGGGGAAGTTTGCCGCCCGTTAACGCCGCCGCCGAAATTATCGCCAACTGGCATAAAAGCAGAGCTGCGGACCGCATCGGCGCTGCGGCCGGCCGGGCGCTCGCGATGGCGTGGCTTTATTGCGCGGGTCTCACCTCGTCCTATTACCTGTTGCCGTCGGTGGGGTTTCTGGGGGCAGCGTCCGAGTACCGGCCGGACCTGGCTGTTTCATGGTCGGAGAAATTCTTGAAGGCATGCTGCCGCGCCGCCGAGTGGGGCTTCAAACTCCACACCCATCTGACGCTGGCGCACCGCCGCCTCCATGACGCGGCGCCGCGGCGCCGATCCACGTCGCACATGACGGCACTGATCGACCTCTTGATCAGCACGCCGGCCGTGTCGGCCAGTGCGGCAAGCCGAAGCTTGGGAATAAAGCCTTACGCCGCCCGTACCATGCTGCACGCTCTCGAAGATCGCGGGCTGGTCCGCGAAGTGACGGGTAGGGGGTCTTTTCGGCTCTATTCCGCAGCAAGTTTGGATCTCGCGGCAGCCCGACGGTGAGGGGAGTGCTAGCGACTGAGCTTCTGTGGGTGACCTTCATGCGGTCCGGGTGTTCGTTCTATGCGGTGACTCAGTGGAAACTCACCGTCATGCCCCGAGCGAGGAAATACTTGTCCTCCGTCCTGCGACGGCTGCAATCTCGTTGAGCATGCCACTGAAAATCCAGCGATGCACAGGATAAAGCATGTACCAATAGAGAAGTCCTGCCAATCCCGCCGGATCAAAAATAGCGGTCTGCCGAATGACAGAGCCTCGGCTATTTGGTTCCACCTCGAACTGTAACCACGCGCGGCCCGGCACTTTCATTTCAGCGACCAGACCGAGTTCGCGATCTGGCACAAAGGTTTCCACTCGCCAGAAATCCAGGGCATCGCCTGCGGAAAGCGTGTGAGGATCACGACGGCCCCGGCGCAGTCCCACGCCCCCTACAAGGAGATCTAAGAAGCCTCGAAACCACCAAAGAACATTGGCAAAGTACCAGCCATTCGAACCTCCGATGCGCTGAATCGGAGCAAAAGCTGAAGCTGGGGGAACCGATACTTGCACCGTTCGAGAATCGACGAGCCTGGTGCCAAACTTCATGCCACCCCATGACTGCGGCTTGCCCGCCGAGGAGAGAGCGTCGCACCAACTGGTCAAGGCAAATTCCTGGTCCTCATGGTGAAGAGCTCTCTCTATCGCTTCTCGCAATCCTTTCGGCTTGATGTCAAAGGCCGTCAAAGCGGAGGTATCCTGCACCAGAGTCGGGTTGCGCATACTATCGATGAGCTTGCGGCCGATGCGGGCATAAACAGGCGTGATTAAGCCCAACCACAAACTTGAGAGGCGAGGCGTCAAGATTGGAACTGGGATCATCCATCGGCGGAGGCCGCATTGCCGGGCATACTCCTGCATGATTTGGCCGTAGCTGACTTGGTCGGTGCCCCCGATTTCGAAAACTCCGCACTGTTCCACCGGCAACACCAGCGCGGCCATCAGGTATGCAACCACATCTTCGACCGCGATCGGTTGGGCTTTTACGGCAACCCAGCGCGGGCAGATCATCACCGGCAACCGCTGTACCAGCGCGCGAATCATTTCAAATGAAAGACTGCCGGAACCGATCACGATGGATGCGCGGAATTCGATGGTGGGGATCTCTGAGCTTCGCAGGATGTCTGCAACCTCGTGACGACTGCGCAAATGAGCGGAGAGCGCTTGGCCCTGGTTCCCCAAGCCGCCAAGATAAACAATGCGTCGTACACCAGAATCGCGTGCTGCGTCGGCGAAATTTTGGGCGGCTTCGCGGTCTTCTTGTTCGAACTTACCCGGTGATCCCATGGAGTGGACCAGGTAATACGCCGTGTGTACTCCTGCCATCGCCGGCGCTAGTGAACTACGATCCAGGCAATCTGCTTTCACGACTTCCGTGGAAGCAGCAACTTTTGGTCTGAGAAAATCAGGGCGTCGAGCTAGGCAACGAACGGGCCAGCCCGCTTTCTCCAGCTCCTTTAGTAGGCGCCCGCCGATGTAGCCTGAGGCTCCCGTTAACAGGACGAGCGAGCGATGATCTGCGCCCATTAGACCTCCTCATTCGGCCCATTCTGTCAGGCTGCGCTGATCCTAGCATTTTCTGGATCACTTGTTTTTCACGAAAGGCCAGTGGCCAGACACTTGCAACCTGTGGCTTCTGCTCGGTCGGCTGTCCTAATAAGCGCCTTCCTGAGTCTCGGCGCGTGTCTTGATGTTGAGCTGGATATTTTGACCTGTGCGGTGCCGCCTTGCCGGCACTGGACTCGTAGAATATGTCTATGCGAACGCAACCCAATAATCAGTCCGAGGCACTTCTGATTGATCGTGCGGCAGCCGCAGAGTTACCTTCTGCCGATAGCGTACGTGAATGGGCGCGCGAGAAACGCGCGTTTATTTCGAGCGTGATGACGGAATTGGCCGAGGAGCGGCAAGCGGTCGCGATCGGGGTTCGCAGCGTGGGCTTACGCGCCGTCTTATTCGAGGAATTCGGGGGCCGAGACGCGGACCCGGAGGAAGCCTACCTTGCGGAGGTTGAAGGCTCGGACATTTACATCGGCATTCTGGGCAGGCGCTACGGGAACCTACTGAAGACGAGATTTTCGGCGACGCACGCGGAGTATCTTCATGCCGAGAAACACGCATTACGCATGGCAGTATGGACATCGGCCTCGGCGGACCGGGAAGGACATGAGCAGTCGTTCTTGGATGAAGTTCGTACATTTCATGTCGTTCCGGAATTTCGGACGGTCGCTGATTTGCAACGGCAGGTCGAGGAAAGGATGAGGGCGATTGCGGCCGAAGATCTGGCGCCCTGGTGCAAATTGGGAAACGCGATGTTCCGTGCCACGGAGGTGGAAGATCGTGGAGATGCAATAACTGTCACGGCGCGGGTAAAAGACAACACTGTGGCGCACGCTCTCGAAGCGGCTCGTGGCGACCGGTGGAGTCGGGGAATCAAGACGCAATTCACCTGGTCTGGCCGCACTAAATACGTGAAGGTCGGGGGGGTTCATGTTACGACCACTAGCGCGAGGTCCAAGATGTTTCGCCTGGAGCTCGAAGTCGAGGAGGCTCCGCAGGACTCCTTCCTTGAGGTTGGTATTGGAGCGATGACTCCGGCCGATTTAACCGAGAGTGCTTTGCGAACCGTTCTGTTCGGGGAACGCAATCCGCTCGCTGATCAGCATATGGGATTTGCGGCTGAAATTGATGATCCGCTGAGGCCGCTGCGGGAAAGCCCGGTTTCAGAGGAAATCATTCGACCGCTTTCGGAGTTGCTGCTGACTGAGCTTCTCGTCGGCACTGGACGTGCCAGAAGTATTCGGACATTCAGGCTGGGTGTGGCAATCCGCGGACGGCGCAGCCTCACACTTGCCTGGGAAACACCGACCCGCTTTTCCAACGAGCCAGTGACGCTTCGGAGCATTAGCGGAGACGTAAATATATAGCTCCCCTCACAACACCTGGCTGGTCAGGCTGGATCCCAATTAAGCAAACTTTTCAACGCTTGTAATGCAGCCTCCGGCGTCGGTGAAGTTCGATTCTGCCTGTACTCAAAGACATCGCCCCCTCTCGATAACTGATATTGGTATGCGCCCACGATTCTCGCATCGAGGTGCTCCGGCAGGCCGGTAACAGGGAAGTTCATGGGTTTGTTTGTCACGATATTTACCGACTCAGGCTTGCCGAGTCCGATCTTTTCAACGTCTTCGCGATTCATACTGTTTCGTCTCCCCTCAAAAGCCGTGCTTGTCGGAGCCGGCGGTCGTTGTCGTCGTTGGCAACGCTGCGACCGGAGCGGTCGTCATTATGCTGCCCGATTTGCGCCTCTCGAACTGCGCATCGAGCCGCTTATCCATCTGTGGTGTTGTGGTCGAAGGCCGGAAAGAACATTTTCCTCCTTTCCGGCCTATTAGGAACAAGCCCGAAGCGGAGAGGCTGTCAAGGATGGCGATATAGGAGCCCACCGCGCGAGCGGCGCATACCCATCGGCGCTGACGGGAATATCAGTTGCCATCTGCCCGGCCTGATTCCGGATTCTTGATTGCAACGAGGTTCACGCGCTCTTTGACACTGTATCCGGGATGCTTGGCGACTTCGAGGTCGAATATTTGGTCGAGACTGTCAATAGAGCCGCCGATGCCGCTCCGGGTTGACCAATCCGTTATAACAACACACGGTGAGGGATGCCCGATGTAGTAGCTGTGAACCAGCAAGTCAATGTCCTTCTCGCCATCCTTCGTCAGCTTGGCGTGGATGCCAATGATGATTTGTTCCATGCGCGGTGTCCTTGCTTGACCCCGAAGTCGTATCCACTGTTAGGTACCGCTCCTTATGAAGTCCCCCGCGCTAGATGATTTGCGAGGCTTCGTCGGGCTCCCCAGTGTTGTCCCACCCATTGGTACGTGACCTCTCCATTACGAGAGTCGGTCTTGATATTAGGGTTTTCAGCCACCGCTTGTCGGATGGCAGAGATGATCGTGGGTTCTCCCTGTTGGAAACCATGTATCCGCAGTGCTTGTATCACCTCAGTGGAAGAGACGGCGGAACTAGCGCGATAGATGGCATCGAGAATTCCCTCTCGAAGATCAGAATTATATCCATCGAGAATTTGATCTGTCATTACCGTATTTTACCATGTGGTCGGCGAGCGGCTTCAGGGTACGCGATAGGACAGGCGCAAGGAGATACGCTGCGACTGGGCGTTCAACGCATTCAATTGCTGCTGATAATCACTAAGGTCAGACCGCGTGAGAACGATGGGGGCATGCCCAGATAAAACCATTAAAAACCGCAGATCAGAGAGCACGAACCCCGTATGTCAAAAATCAATCGCGGATCTTGGGTTGTTTTGTTTCGTTGACTCAGCGGGCAGGTCTAACGCATACTTTCCTGTTTTAGTCAGCACTATCTGCGGCGGTCTGGAATGGGCCTCTTCGACTGGCTGAAGTCTCTGATTACAGACACGAGCACACCACCGCACGAATACGTGCCCTCCGCGCTCACGTTCGTGGAACTGGACATCCCAGCGCTGGCACAGAAACTCCAGTTGAAGCAAGAGGGCGAACAACGCGGGAGAAATAACCAGCCAAGCGCATCCCAGTCCACACTGGATAGCGCGGAGGCCCGAATCGCAACTGCCATTCAAAGCGAACTCGCGATTGCGCACGAGCGGTTTGCCCTACATATGAGGGCGTATGGAGAGCGTGAATCGGCCGTTCAGGTGCAAGGCAAATTTGCTCAGCTCGAAACCCAGGCAGAGGCGGCCCGCGCCGATTTCGCCACCCACTTGAGTCACGGGAAGGATTTGATCTGGAAGCTCAAGAACGACGTTGAGCATCGGTATAAGGAGCTCCAATCGTTCCGCACGGAGAATCAACTAGAGCGGGATGCTCATATTCCTGAATCGCAGATCCTGCACTGGGGCATCATCGCCGTCCTCGTGTTGATTGAGTCACTGCTAAACGGCCAACTTTTGGCGCGCGGCATTGAAATGGGCCTCCTCGGGGGTGTGACTTACGCGTTAGTTATTGCCATTTTGAACGTGGGCATTGGATATGCCGCAGGCAGTTATCTTTTCAGGAATGTCAATCATCTCCGCGGTTATAGAAAAGCCGTAGGATTCACCTCCATTATGGTGTGGATGGCTTCCGCTTTCGCATTCAACCTTCTGGTAGCGCACTATAGGGCTGCGTTGGGCGGTTCCAATCCGGGAGAGGCCGAACGCATGGCGCTGCTAACATTCACGACGGCACCCTTTGCCATCAAGGAAATGTCCGGCTGGCTGCTGTTTCTGCTGGGGTGTTCCTTCTCGTTGATCGCAGCAGCAGATGGCTGGAAGATGGATGATCCGTATCCAGGATACGGCCATCTGTCCCGCCGGTTCAACCATAGCTACGAGGATTACACATCGGAAAAACAAGAGCTGATGTCGGAACTTGAAGAGATTAAGAATGCCGCAATCGCCACGCTGGACGATCTCAGCCTTGAAGTTGAGAAAGGTGGGACTCAATATAGGAATATCCGGGCTAATCAAACCCATCTTATCGAGCAGTTTGAGGGCCACATCGATTACCTGCAGAAGTGTGGGAATGAGCTGCTGAGCATTTATCGACAGGCTAATACTGCTGCGCGATCAAGTCCCGAGCCTGAGCATTTCACAACCGAGTGGGTGCTTACTGGTCCAGTTGACTACAAGAACGACCTCAACTCCGCTGATTCAGATATCGATACACGAATCGCCACCACATTCGAGGGGATTCGAGCTACCCGGCTGCAGATCTTGCGGGATTACCAGGCGGCTCTCCAAGAGTTCAGAAGCATTGAGTTCCTCGTAACAAAGGAAGCTAAGGCAGATGCCGCGATCAGTTCGCCATAAACGCAAAGCTGCCCACGATCGACTGGGTCTTGTACTGATTGCACTGGCAATCCTTCTCGTCTGTGGCCTGTTCGTTGCTTCAAAATACATCCAAGGTAGACGTACCGTTCTCGACAATGCAAGCATGTGTCCTGTAGACGGACCCACTGGGCTGATCGTTCTGCTCGTGGATACGACTGATCCGCTTAACCCCATACAGCAAGCGGATCTGAAAAACCAGCTAGAACGTCTCAAAGACGGAATGCCCCAATACTACGCACTCGAGGTTTACACGGTATCGGAACCAAAGGATGGGCTCCTTAAACCTCTTGGAGCGAGAGTATGCAATCCGGGGAACGGCCGAGACGCGAGTGAGCTTACCAGCAATCCCCGTCTTATCAAGGAAAGATGGGAAAAACGATTCTCATCGCCCCTCGAAGACCTGTTTACAAAAATGCTTGTGGTGCCGCCGGCGAAGGAGTCCCCGATTTTTGAAAGCATTCAGTCAGTAGCAGTCACCGCGTTTGGAGGTCTTTCCGAGTCGACGAGTCACCGCACGCTGGTTATCGTCTCAGACATGCTACAAAACATGCCGGAATACTCTCAATATCACGAGATCGGTAGCTTTCAGCAAATCCAGCACTCAGCGTATTACCAACGCATAAAGCCTGACCTACGCGGCGTTGACGTCGAGCTGTATTACATACGGCGCGATCAGAATGTGAAAGCTGATAAGCATATTCTGTTTTGGCAAGACTATTTCGCAGCCGCGGGCGCAACGCTTACTCATGTAGTCAGGCTGGAAGGATAAGCGGCAATGAGCACTACGTCAGGCAAACCGCGGATGATCTATCGTGATCGACTTGCCATCTGGGCCGACAAGTATTTGTTCCTAGTATTCTTTCTTGCTGGAAGCATTGCGATTGTGGCGCTCAAGCTGGCGCACTTTACGCAACTCGTCGTCACCGCGGTACCGGTCATCATTATGCTGGTTTATGGCGCTTACGTCTTAATCACGCCACGGTATCGGATTCGTAGCGATCGTGCCGGCGATAGTCTGTATTATCTCGGTTTCTTATATACCATGGTGAGCCTGGCGTACTCTCTATACGAGTTCAAACAGTCCGATGCCAACACTGCAGATATCGTAACGAACTTCGGAATTGCGTTGGCCACTACCATTCTTGGCCTGGCTCTGCGGGTGATGTACCACCAGATGCGGGAAGATCCCTTCGATACCGAACAGGAGGCCAGGGTTGACCTTTCACAGGCTGCGAAGGCCTTGCACGGTGTACTGCTGGACGTGGAACGGGACTTCGAATCCTTACGCCTCACGGTGAGCCAGATCGTTACAGAGGCGGCTCATGTCGCGAAGACTCAAATCAATATCGTAGCGACTGAGATACAAGAAACGACAAAACTTCAAACCGAATTTCTTACCAAATTCTCAGAGCAGGCAGCGCAAGAACTTCGGAGCCACCATTCCGAAATGCTTGCTGCCAGCAAGAGTATGAGCGCTGCAGTGAAGCGCATCGCCGAACGGCTCGATAAGGTTGAGGTCCCTCCTGAAATGATTAAGGACCGGTTGGCGAAGATCGAGATTCCTACTGACCTCATCAAGGAACGCATCGAGAATGTTCAGATTCCGAGTGATCTCATAAGAAGCCGATTAGAAAGAGTGGAGATTCCCGAGGATCTGATCAGGCATAGACTGGACAAAGTCGAAATTCCTAGCAGCCTTATCAGAGAAAAGCTAGACCAGGTAGAGATTCCGCCCGACATATTCACGGCCCGATTCGATGCTTTGATGAACCAACTGCAAGCAATCGTAACCGCCGTTGCGGATCGTGCCACCCGCGATACAGAAGCAATTAAACAAGTGGAAACTCTGCTCAAGGCGGCGGTGGATGCAGCGGAGAAGTTGAAGTTGGCAATCACTACGGTGCAAACAGACGACGAGCGTCGCCGCGAGCAGCTGAACGCCGGTGTCGAGGCATTCACAAAAGCGGTGACGAGCTTAGAGACTACGACCAACCGGCTTGCGAGCCTCACCGGTGAATACGTGGATGAACAGAAGACACGCCTCAATGAGCTTTCTGCCTCCACGGCGCTTGTGCTCAAAACTGTCGAAGGTCATCGGCAGCAGCTCGAAAGGGAGTTAGCCAGTTCTACGGCCGCAGTGGGGCAAGTACACAGCTCCCTCGTCTCGCTTACGCGCACCGTCGTGGAGAAGGTTAATGGCCGAGCTTGACGAACGATCATATCGCCGGGGCCTAATTCTTGGACTCACCATGGCGGAGGTGATGATACTCGTTTTGTTTTCGCTGCTCCTGATCTGGATGTTTGGTGTCCGTGATCGAATTCGTCAGCAGAGCGAAGCAAGAGCACAGAAGGCGGAGCTCGACCGGGTCCTCGCAGAAAACAAAGAGCTGAAAGTCCAGGCAGCAGAACTCGCTGAGTTGAAGAAGGTTTACGCAAGAAAGCTGGGCTCTGCTAATCAGATTGACGACCTTTTTCGGGAGCTCACGCTTTCGAAACAACAGGTAAGCGAGATGCAGGAGCAAGCGAAGAGCCTTGATATTGTCCGTCAGACGCTGACTTCTCTAGGATACCCTCTTCGCGACGAAAAAACGGCAGGCGAGTCGGCACGGGAAATCAGAAACAAACTAGCAATTGCAGCCGCAGTTGAGAAATACGTGAGAGAGCACCCTAGAAAGAACGGCACCAGTGATACTGAAATTGTGGCTACGCTCGGGTCCTTGTCCGAGATTCAAACTCAGCTTTCCGCTACGGGAAAGGACCCAAAATCTGTTGTCACCGAGTGCACGAATGCTCTTGCACAGCGGACAGAATGCGCCACCAACCTCAACAGCCTAAGAGGCCGGCTCGCTTATGCGGAGCAAAAACTCGCAAGTTCAAGCCGCGGGACTGAAAAGCCCGCTTGTTGGGCAGACCAAACGGGGAAGCCCGAGTATATCTTCGACGTGACGTTAAAAAGTCACAGCCTCGTTGTCAAGGATAACGCTCTTCCCAATCGTCGCTCCGAAGAAGCAAAGCTTCCCACGCAGCAGATCAAGTTTGATACGGATCTCGCGCAAGACGAGTTCCGGGCGCAAACGCGTGAGCTATTTGCATGGAGCGAGAAAGAACAGTGCCGCTTCTTTGTTCGCATTCTGGATGATACCGCGGCGCACGAGAAGGATATCTATAAGCGCCAGCTACGTACGGTGGGTGAGCATTTCTATTATTTCGAGGACCTGTCCCGCTCGGCGGAGGTCACGCGTGCCGCAACAGCTCGATGAGAGCATACGCAAAATGCGCTCGGCCGTTCTGATTCGGCTGGCGCAGCGGATTCGGCTCTACGTCCATGTGCACGCGGTGGACGAACTGGTCAGCACGCTCGATGACGAGGGGGTATGGTCGTCAATCGTGCGCTCGAACGCTGGAATCGCAGGATTTGTTCGACGGATACTGACTAGGTTCGTGCATCCTGGCGCGACGAATAACCGCTGAAATGGAGCTATGAAAACCGGATATGCGGCATTTTGGAGTTGACGCTTGCGAGCCGTGATTAAGCGGGGCCGGCTACGGCCATGGCTATTATTCGCGCTGCTGTTCACGATTGTTTTTGTCATCATCTTTTTCCTCCGGGAGCTAACGAAGACCTCCTCAGATCATGTGCCGCCAGCGCAGTCCGCTGTCAGACGGGTAGGCGCGCCGAGCCTCTATCCAGACCCGAGCCGCACCCCGAGCGCACGTAATCCTGCCGTAAGTCAGTCAACAATTTCGGAGACGATCTGCGTGCCCGGTTGGACGAAAACTGTCCGCCCCTCGGGCGCCGAAACACACCGGATCAAACTGGAGATGATGAGAGAGCTCAACTCCGCCGGCTCTCTCAGCGAATACGAACTTGACCACTACCTGCCGATTGAGCTCGGCGGCTGTCCCGACTGCCTGGACAACCTTTGGCTCGAACCATACGGTCCGGGTCCAGGCGCCCACGAAAAGGATGAGGTTGAAAACTATCTTCATCGCCGCGTATGCGATGGATCAATGGCGCTTCAGGAAGCTCAACGAGCCATCGTCGCTGATTGGTATAGGGTCTATTTGGAAATACATCATGTGCAACAATCGGAAGACCGATAAGAGGTCAACATTGTGTTGTTGAACTGTCGCGATAGGCTTCAGTGCTCACGCGCGCTACAGGGACTCCCAATGAGGTGCCGCAACAAGCACACCGCTTCTTGTATTCCTAAAATCAGCGGCGTCAAGGGACACGATTGGCGGCAGCGTCGATCTCGGCGATTGATCCCATGATTTCCTCAAAGGTCGGCGCCGCACCGAAGATCATTGCGGTCGTATTGGCGTAATCTCGCCGGAGCAAATCGAGCATCTTTGAGTTTGGGTTGATGGCGAAAGTGCCCGGCTTTGCGGAAGCAAGGTCAAAGTCAGGACGATCAAAGAACATCCTGGCATGGCGCACACAATCTTCTCCCAACGCGCGATCGCCAAGCGCAAGCCCGACCGAGGAGTGAAAAAGGCAATGGAGGTCGTAATAGTGCCTTGATACACGCTGCCCTTCCTGGCGGAGTTCACCGCGTATTTCATGCCATCGACGCAAGCCATGCACAATGACGATCTTGTCCCATAACGTTCGAGGCGGTTCGATGGCAATCACACCAGGTACTGAGATATTTAACTCTGGCGCATCCTCGGCGATGTAGGGTCGAATGAGAACGCCGTGGTGTGGGTCGAGTGCCGACTTCGCCCCGCATTCAATTCGAACGGCCGGTCGTACATAGCCTGGTTCGTTCGAAGCTATTGCCGGATACCAAACGAGTAGCGTTTGGCCATCCGGGTCGTCCGCGTCAAGCTCGATGCGACCACCTTCTGAGACGAATTCCTTAATTTGTGCGGCAAGGCTTTCACACAATGGCCCTCCAACCCAGGCGCGGCAGGCGTCTCTTATGGCGTCAAGTTTTGCTTTTCGCTTTTTTCCGGATAGTTTCTCCATGTCTTCGACTGAGGCCGCCTGGTTAAGGTCCTCGCGGAATACCGTCATATCGATGTCTTCTGAGAATCGCCGGATGAGGTCGTGAGCCTTCGACAGAGATGTGCCGCCTTTAAAGAGAAGACGCGGGCTCCCAGGTGGAAGTCCGTGATAGAGAACATCTAGGGTCCAGCAAACCCAGAAATCTTTCTCGACATTTTGCACTGCCGCACCAAGTCGGCGCGATGCTGCCAGAAAAATATCGAGTCGGTCACGCTTAGGCGCCGCGATGAATTTCTTGAATCCATCGTTCATTTGTTGACTCCCATCGCTACTCGCCCGGTCCGTTGATCTCCGATCACCTCGCGAACGAGGTTCTGCATCCAAATGGGGAGGGCGGATATGCCGGCCCGAAGATCATCGCGGATCGCAGGCCCGTGAGTTGGGTCCGCGAGTATTTTGCGGAGACGCTCGATAACTCTGCTCCGCTCAGTCGCGTTCGACAGCATATCTTGGAGCCAATGGAGCGCCTGGACGACTCGCATCGCGGGACGCCCGGCCCAGAAAAGCCGACTCGGGGCAGCCGTTTTGAACTGGATTAATTGATTGCCGAGACGGATTGATTTGAGGCGTGCGTCAACCAGGACTTCGATGCGTGCGGGTACAGCCGTCGTTAGTCCGAGATCATTCGCTGCCGTCATGCCATCGATAACGACGCGAGCATTATCGCGACGCGATACGGCCTGAATGACCGCTCGGTAGTCTGGTACGGCCGTTCGTCCAGTCACCGCGTTGCGGCGTGGCCGATCATAAAGACCGCGATCAATCCGGCGCAGATCCCCCCCAGCCACAAGACGTTGGAGAGCTTTGTCAACTGCTGCCCGGCTGCCTATATCGACGAAATCAGCCGCTGTCCAGACCGAATTTGGTGTTGACTTGATACGCGCAAGGATGCGCGTTTTCAGGTCAGTGGCTGTTTTCACCGGGGTATTCATGTCCGAAATATACCACATATTTCGGACCGTCGGAAGTCCGAAATATACTACATTCTTCGGACAACTCTTGCGGTCGTCGCCCACCCGGATCGTTTCGAGCTTTTCTGTGTGGCTGCCGTGCGGGGGCGATTTTCGGGCTGCTGCATGACTGACAGCGTTCGGGCGGCTTGAGCTGTCCTCGTATAATTGTCAGTCCCATCATCGCTTATAACATGGGACCGAGGTCATTCGAGTGCTGCCTGATTTCCCCAAACTGCGTCGTGAGTTAGAGGGGCACCTAATGGTCAGGCTTATTGCTCTTGTCCATCAAAAAGAACCCATTTTGGCTGGCATCAGCGGAATCACTCTACATGAGGGAGACATTATCTCCTACGACCAGATGGCGGATGCTGGCACCCGGACTGTATCAGAGGAGTTTAGAGAGGGACGATCTGAGTTTTCAGTTCCCTTCAAAGACGTGGGTACGCTGTCAGGCGAGAAACTGGAAGCTAAACTTAGCGAAATAGCCGATGACGTAGCTCGTCAACACTCTCAGGCTCTTCAGGCCAAGCTCGATAGCGTAACCCGCGAGGTTGGGAACGCATTCGATGCAGGTGGTGCTCCGCTCAACAAAGAGATGCATCTGCAAATGATGGAAAGGGTCGAAATGAACTTCGACCCCAAGACAGGACAACCAGAAATGACTTTTTGGGCCAGTCGCCAGATGATTGAGGCCATGCAGGCAGCGATGAATGAGTGGAAGCAAGACCGGGACTTTGTAAAGAGAAGCAAGGAAATTATGTCTCGGAAATACGAGGACTGGCGTGATCGAGAGAGTCGTCGAAAACTGGTTGACTAATGCGAATGAGCGTCAATACCAGATCCCTTTCTGCCAAGTGTTAGCAGCCGAAGGGGAAACGATAGTGTATGTTTCTCCTCATGGTCAGCGTGAACAGGGTAAAGATGTAATCACCATAGCGCGCGACCGTATCCCATGTGCCTACCAGTTAAAAGCAGGCCGTGTTGCCTTGAACGATTGGAGAAAATATCACGGCGAAATCAATGAACTGGTAACATATCCGATCGATCATCCATCCATACGTAGCAGGAAAACGCACCGCCCTTACCTTGTTACCAACGGCTCAGTCGCTGATCCCGTGCTCAGCGCAATTAAGTCCGCCAATAGGCATTGGGTCCGCTCAAAAGCAAAAGGCCTAACCCTCATAGCGGGAGACCAGTTGGTATCCCGATTCGTCAAGTCGCACGGGAGCTATCTGCCGAGCAAGCCGAATGACTTTAGGATGTTGCTCGACCTAATTGCCAGGGGAGGACCTGATCCGTTCTCAAAGAGTGATTATGCTCGTTTTCTAGACACACTATTGCCTTCCAGCGGAACTCATCGGCTCAGCCACAAGGATTTGGGTAGGCTTTCTTCCAGCATAGTCTTACTGACGACATATATCGTTCAGGGGTGCGAGCAGGCACAGAATCATTGGTCTGCGTTCGAGGCGTGGGTCATGGCAGGAAGCTACGTGCTCGGGCTTGCACAGAGATATGCGATACCAGAGCGTTTTTGGGCGACGTCGTTCGATTTGACCGAACTGGCTGCTATACGTGCGCTTGAAGGACTTGCTGAAGAATGCGAAAAAAACGAGCGACTATTTACACAGGGTATCGCGCTGACTGACGGCGAAGTTTACGGTTCGAGGATCACGTTGCTTTGCGGCCTGCTGTCAGCTTTGAATTTGCACCGTCGCATACGGGGGGTACCGACAAACCCCTGGGTACAAGAGTTCCTTTCTCAATATCTAAGCAAAATAAGGCTTTGGGGGGAGTCGGCGGTTCCGTATCTGTGGCTCGGAGCCTTGGAGACGGAGGAGCAAGGTCATCACGCGAGGTCGGAAGGGCTTCTCTTTCTAGTGCTCAAAACTCTTGTCGAAGTCAATAGCCGTCGAATCGGAAGGGCACTCCCAAATCCATATTACGGCCCTGAATCCTCCATCCGGTTGGCGATTGGGCTCGACCCCACGAATCTCGAAACATTCAATGGGCATTCATACACGGCAGAGCCCCTGATAGACTTCTTTGCCCGGCGGCTATCACGACGTAGTCTCGCATCAATTTGGGAAAAAATTACTAGAATTCAGTTTGTTGATTTCACTGTTACGGAAGATTGGGAGTGGTTTCGTTGGCGAGCAAAACATGGAGCGTCTAAGACTACGATCCCGAAAATGCCAGAGAGTTGGGCGAGATTAGTTGCACATGCCAGAGATGAACCAAAACATCTCCCGAAGTTAATTCGTGAACGGCCGCATTTCGCAGTCCTGTTTGCGCTCGTTTTTCCTCACCGCTTCAGTTGCGGTTTGGCCGCACTGGTGGAAGGTGCTTTGGGACTGATTGATTCGTAGCGCGATGACGGCAAACCGAAAAGTAAGGTTTCAGCGTTCCGAGTTGCCGGGCTAGTCGGCTGGGGGCTCGCCCCACATCGAGAGACTCAAGGGCAATTGATCGGACTGGAAGATAGTCTCGATATCACGGCGCACGACGGGCGCTAGGCGGTAACAGCACTCTGCAATTTCGATCATGCCCTTTTTGGACATATCTTCGAGGATGCGCTCTGCAAATTCACGCTTGCGCTGCATTTTGGAACACAACTCTTCCGCTGTGGCAGCTTCTTTACTCCAAAGCAGTCTGAGAACGATGATTTCATCGAGGCGGCTCAAGGCTTGAGAGCGCCGTCGCACAAATTCCCGGAATTCCGCGTTGCCAGCAAGTGGAATTCTGGCGGTGAAGAGGTTGCTGCTGCTCTCGAACTCAGGAAAGCCCAAGCCTCCCGAAAGGACGCCCTTGAAAATAAGGTCGATCCCTTGACCTATCTTGTCGCAGAGTCCCACGAACCGGGCGCCGTCTGCCAGCAGCAGATTCCGGTATACAGGCACACCGTGAATGAGGTTGCACACGCTGAGGCCGGTGAGCAGCTCGCCGGGGCTGCTGATTTCGAGGTCCGTGTCGGAGATTGTAATAATAATGGGGGCCGGTGTGCGGTAACACCGGTGGATGTAAGCGTTGACCACCAGCTCCTTCAGAACTTCCGCTGGGATCTGCGGGAGGCGGCTGCGCAAGATTGAGCTCTCGCCGATGCAAAGATCGCGGACACTCTCGATCACGTTCTTGCGGATGGCAATGCGCTCCGCCGGTGTCACGACTACGGTCTCGAAAAACGAGACGTTGCGCTCAATCGCAGATGTCTTGCCAAACAACAGCAAGGCCGCCAGCGTGGGCTGAAACTGTGGGAGGTATTCCTCCTCGGGCAGGTACGTCTGCAGGAGGCGGGGCTGGGCGAGGAACTCCGTTCTCTCCGCCCAAGAGGCCGAGGTCTTGAAATGTTTCTGATGCTGGGCGATCCCCCAATCGATCGAGGTGACGGACAGGTCATCTATGGAGACCTGCGGAACGGTGACTCCGGTGCGGTCGTCCTCCGCCAAGTATTGCGGCTGGCATTCCTTCCCAACCCTGACTTTTGAGATACCCTTTTGCGTGAGATGGCCGCTGATATGGCGGGTGCGGGGCACGCGCAAGGCGTAGAGATTGCCGGCTTTGCAGCCGATTACCTCCGCCAGAACGCCGCTGGCGTCGAATGGAAAGCATTCCACCGGTGGCCGCGTCCGGTTATAAACGTTGGTCTGAAGCCAGCATGTGTTCACTTCGGGATGGGGGCATGGGGAGAACTTCGACCCGGCATTCGTGCCGTCGGCGACACCCACCAGGACGAAGCCGCCGGATGTGTTGGCGAGGCAGGCGCAGGCTTCTGCGACCTTGTCGGCGAGCTCGCGGTCATTGCTGCACCAACTCTTTATCTCGATCTGTTCCGACTCGACCTCATCGGCCGTGTGGACCAGCAGGTCCGAAATGATCTTGCGCAGAGCAGCAACATCGAACGGAGGCTCCTTCTCCCGACCCGGAAACCGGATTGGAGCAACGGACATCTAATTGCAAATCATAGCAGAACGCGGATTACATAGAGCAGGACTTTCAGGAACTAAGTATAGGTTGGGTGGTTGGCATGGGCCGTCCGTAGCTTCACCGCAGCAGTTTCTTTCTTGCTTTGCGTACCAGGTCGTCATACGAGTCGCAAACTTTGCTGGCAGCCGAGTGAATTTCCTTCACGGCTCTCCTGAAACGCTCTGGTTGTTCTTCTTCCCACTCGTCAGGGACGGACTGACGGTCACCGTGTCCAACCGGGTAGGTTTCTATCGCCAGAAGATTGAGCAGCTCCCGGCTCCTGTCGAAGAACGCAGCCCTTAGTTTTTCAAGATCGCGATCTATAAACTCGTGCTGCGGGCCTTTCCGCGAGGCAAATTCTTCGATCCCGCTGAGACGCCCCCAGTCAAAGGACCAACCGGCGAAATTCGCGTTTCGCAACCAATCCACAGAGCCGGTCGTCTCCATGAGCTTTATTAATGCCGCCAATGTTTTCCTATCTGCGTCAACACCTGCGGCAACGGTGATACTCGCTGCCGCGAAGTGCTTGCCTTTGGCGACCGCCTGATAGAGTTTGCGCCTGAGTGCCTTCAATTCATGGATCGCGTAGTTCTTATGCTGGCTTGTTGTTGAATCGAAGAGGCTGTGGTGAGGCAGGCAGATGAAAGCGAGGTTGTCTTCTGCTCCATTGGTCCGGTCGCCATCGAGGTGCGCGATTTGTCCGTGCTTCTCCTCAAGATCGCCATGGAGATGAAAACAGAGCAGACACCTCCGGACACTCTTGAGGCAACACGGCTGTTTCGTTGTCCGTGGGTATTTTCTTCCGAGGTGGTTTTTTCCGGACCATAGAATAGATATTACTCAGGCGAGATCGCCGCCGGGTTTGGCCCCGGATAGGGGGATATCAAGGGGGATTTCAGCAGGTGCGTTTTGAAATCCCTCTTGCTGGGGGAGCGGCGCGGAGTTCGCCGCGTGGGGGATACCCTCCCCATTGCGCCTGCCCCTTGGGGGAACGGGAAGGGGGAATCTTTGCCCATTTCTTTGCCCAAAGCGGTGCCAGATGCGCCCGATTGACGCCGTTTTATGCTGTTGGATGTCCGGTAAAGCGGTGAAAACAATCGGAGCCGACTCATGGCGTATGGATTACGAATCGACTGCTCTACCAACTGAGCTACGTCGGCTTGCTTCGATTCTAACTGTCGCGCGAGGTTACCGTAAAGGGACCAGGGACCTTGTTTTCCACTAGTTTCCGGGGATTTCCACTTGCTTCGCGACTACTGTCCCCGGATAATTGATAAGGAAGCTCACTGGCAAACCCGAGCTTAGATGAACCACTATTGTCGAACGGACGTCCTTCGGATCCTGCATATTTCGGCCAACCAACTGGCAGGCTGGCAAAAGGCAGGACTTGTTCCCATTTCCGAGACGTTTACTTTCTACGACCTCCTTCAGCTTAAGAAGATTCGCGACCTGCGCGCCAAGCGGGTGCGGTCGGCCGTGATTCGCGAGTCGCTGCAGGCTATGCAGAAGCAAGTGGCTGGGATGGAGAATCCTCTGCTGGAGGCGAGCGCCTTCACGGTGGGATCGCGCGTGGCGTATCGGCATGAAGGGCATTCGGTCGAGCCGATTGCCGGGCAGTTTGTGCTGGACTTCGGACCGGTAGGGACAGTGGTATCGACGGCGTCTCGAGCCAGCTCGAGCAAAGTAAAGCCGATCGCGAATTACGAGACTGCGGCAGAGCTATTTGCCCGAGGGGTGGCGATGGAGGAGCATCCCAGCACGCATGAGGAAGCGATTCGCAGTTACCTCGAAGTGCTGGAGCTTGATCCCAGCCATGCCGCGGCGCACATCAACCTGGGCACTCTGTATTACAACCGGCACGATTTCGAAGCAGCCGAGAAGCATTATCGCGCTGCCGTGGCAGCCGACTCGCGCTATGCGCTAGCGTATTTCGATCTCGGCAATGTTCTGGACGAGACCGGGAGAATCGAAGATGCGACTGTCGCCTATCGCACGGCGATCCAGTTAGCTCCGACTTACGCTGACGCGCATTACAACCTCGCGCTGGCATATGAGCGAATGGGCCAGGGCCGCCAGGCTTTGCGCCATTGGAAGATTTATCTGAAGCTCGACAACACCGGACCGTGGGCAGTGCACGCGCGCAATCAGGTCGCGCGCATCCTCGAAGGCGACAAGCTGAAAATCGTTTTCAAGCGCGAGAAGTAAGGGCGCCCGCGCGAGCGGCCCTCACAGCGCTGACTATTCCTTCACAAACCGCTTCTCATATTCGCTCTTAGCTTCCGTAAAGGTCGCCCAGAAGGCGTCCGGTTCCCTGCCCTCCAGCCGGCTGACCAGTACAGCAAGATGAGAGTGCCAGCCCGGACCGACCGCGAGCATCGCTTTGCGATCGCGCAGGCGGCGATGCGTGAGAACGAGGCGAACTTTGTCGCCCTCGGGAGTTAGTTCAAAGATAACTTCCGACGGACCATCCTTGCCGCTTCCCCACGACCAGCTCAGCAGACGCGGCGGCTCGCATCGCGTGACCGTGTGCTCGGTGACCTGTCCTTCTTCCATATTCTTGAACTGATCGGGGATGGGCGCGGTCTTGCGTGACAAACTGGAATGAACGAACCTTAGCTTCAGCGGCGCACCGGCACGCTGCTCCATTTCCCCGGACCCGAGCCATTGGGCACGCTTGTCTGACTCGGCCAGATAGGCCCAGACACGCTCGATTGGACCGGGCAGCAGGCGTTCGAAGCGAATGGTGCCGGGCTCGAGGATGGTCGCGTAATCGCCGTGCTCCAGCTGGCCAGCGAGGTTCTCGAGGATCATCGTCCAGCCCTGACGCGTGCGATCAACCCAGTCCGGCAGAACGCCCTCGTGCGTGAGCGTGAGGCTGCAACCGGCGCCGTCCGGGACAATGTCGATGCTGACCTTGGTTGTTTCCGCGGAATACTTTGGAACCTTGAAGGTGAAGACCAGGCGGCGCGGGCGGTCGACCTCGAGATACTCGCCGATGTGTTGAACATCGGCATCGTCGCGCCGGATCAGGAGAAACTTGCCGCCGACGCGGCCGTCGATTTGAACGCAGGCCATCTGCCCGTTTGGCGTAGCGAACAGCCATCGGCCCGCGGTCGCGGGATCCAGCCAAGCATCAAAGACGCGCTCCGGAGCCGCATCGAAGTGCCGTCTAATGCGCAGTACACGGTCGGTGTCAACGGTCATTTTGAATGTCCTTTCAAATCTTCTTCTTTGAGGAGGGCTTCCAGTGCATCGAGGCGCCTGGTCCAGAAACGTTCGTAGAAGCGCAGCCAGCGTTCGGCAGCAGCTAGCGGCGAGGGGTCGATGCGACAGACATGGCGACGTCCCTCGCGCTTACGGCGGATCAGCCCGGCGGATTCCAGCACCTTGACGTGCTTTGAGGCTGCGGCGAATGACATGTTGAAGGGCGCGGCGAGTTCCCCGATGTGGCGCTCGCCTGACGCCAGCGTGCGCAGCATGGCGCGGCGCGTGGGATCGGATAAAGCATGAAAGACGCCATCGAGCGAAGCCGAATGTCGTACAACCATGTGGTTGAATATAGTCCAGGGATCCGGATATTGTCAACCGTTCGGTTTAAGATTGTTGGGAATTCTTCTTCTCAGTCCGGGTGGGATGATCTCTGTATCAGTTGACGCAGGATAGAATCTGAGCATCCTAACTAATCGACACTTCATTTCAGCGAGGAATTCGTTTGGCACGATTTGAACGCTGCCCCCGCCGGGGTCGACACACCTGGATTGCCTTCATTCTTGCGGGGACGGTCGTGCTGCCCTTCGTCCTGGCGATCGCCAGCCAAACCGCACCGTGGGAGAGCGATTCCATACTGGCGCACCTGAACACCGCCATCGGCTGGTACCGCCAGATCACAGGCCTGGACATTACGGCCGGCCAGCCTAGTGACATCCTGTACCTGGAAAATGCGCGCAACTCTGCGACCCAGGCACTGCAACTGGCATTTCAGGCGTCTCAGGCGCAGGCCACCTTGCTGGCCAAACGCAAAAATGGGCAATCTTCCAACCCCGCTAACTCGGCTACGGTTTCTCTGGACCAGCAGACGACGCTTGCCAAGGCCGCTGCCAACACCAGCGATCGCATCACCCAGAATCAAGCGCAGCTCGACGACCTGAACAAACAGGTCCTCGCAGCGCGGGGCAAACAGCGGGAGCAGTTGCTGTCGCAACGCGATGCCCTGCAGGGCGAAATCGATCTGGACAAAACGATTCTTGACTCGTTGCAGAAGATCGCCAGCGTCAATGCAGGCAGCGAAAACGGCGGTACTGGGCTGTTGGGGCAGATCAACCAGCTGAAGCAGTCAGTCCCGGAGGTGTTCGCGACGGCAAAGAAGGAGATGGCTAGCAGCGCACCATCTAAAGCCAGCCGAGCACAAGATGCCGGATTGTTCGGGCTGGCGTCGATCCTGCTCGGCCAGATACGCGACATTCACAACATCGATCAGTTGATCGCGGAGACCGCTCAACTGCATGACACGGCCAACAAGCTGGACACTCCGCTGCGCGAGCAACTGAAGAGCCTGGTGCAGCAAGGGCGCGACATGGTGAATCAAACGCCCGCGTCCGATCCCGCACAAATCGCGGCCACGCGCAAGAAGTTTGAAGCGCTGACTGCGGAGTTCAAACAGGTATCCGCCATTGCGGTGCCGCTGCGGCAGGAGATGATTCTGCTGGACGAATGCCGCGGCGATCTGCAGCAGTGGCGCAACTCCATCGACACGGAGTACAAGCGCGTGTTGCGCTTGCTGCTGACACGGGTTGCGGTGATCCTGATCGCGTTGCTGTTTGTGTTTGTGCTCTCCGGCTTGTGGCGGCACGCGACCTATCGTTATGTGCATGACGCGCGACGGCGGCGGCAACTACTGCTGATTCGCCGTTTTGTGACCAGCTTCCTCATGGTGCTGGTGATCGCGCTGGGTTTCGTCAGCGAGTTCAGTTCGCTGGCGACGTTTGCCGGGTTCCTCACCGCGGGCATCGCCGTGGCGCTGCAGACGGTGATCTTGTCGGTCGCCGCGTACTTCTTTCTTATCGGACGGTATGGCGTGCGGGTGGGCGACCGGCTGACCGTCGGCGGAGTGACCGGCGATGTGATCGAGGTGGGACTGGTGCGGCTTTATTTAATGGAATTGTCCGGTACGGGAATTGATCTGTATCCGACGGGCCGCGTGGTGGTGTTCTCGAATTCTGTGATGTTCCAGGCCGCGCCATTCTTCAAGCAGCTTCCCGGCACCGCGTACGCGTGGCATGAGATTGCCGTCACGTTGGCGGCCAATGCGAATGTCGCAGCTGTCGAGAAGAAGCTGATGGAGGCGGTGAGCTCGATTTTCTCCCGCTATCAGGACGCCATCGATCGTCAGCACTCAATCGTCCAGCGGCTGCTGGACACGCCGATGGCGGCGCCGACGCCGACGTCGAACGTGTATTTCGCCGATACCGGGCCAGAGTTCTTAGTGCGGTATCCCGTGGAATTGCAAGATGCGGCGCAGATTGACGATGAGGTCACGAGGAAGTTGATGGAGACGATCGGCAGCGACGAGGAGTTGAAGGCAGGGGTGGTGGGATCGCCGAAGTTGCGGGCGGCGATTAGGGCGTAGGCAGACCTTGTGCATCGCATCTCAAAGACTCCCACTTAAGCAAAAGAAGCTTGAGTGGGGCACCTGTGCAGTCCCTTCCGGGACTCGGCCTTCTTGCCAAATGAGCACCCAGGACTTCGTCCTGGGCTAAGCTGAATCTCCCCGAACTGCGGGACGGAATCGTCGCGGCCCTACGTCGGATGCTGGGCTGAGCAGTCGTCCCGCACTGCCGACGGGATCGGCGCGGAAGCTGACGTAGAATCCTGGGCCACGCTGAGTCGGCCGGCAGCGCGGGACGGATCGTCCTGGCGAACGTAGGATTCCGCGTTTGGGTAACGCTCCAAATCGACGTTAGGACACTACCTGATCGAATACTCAATCCAATCTCACGCCGCTCGGATGCTAGAATCAAGGGTTTCGAACTTCTTTCTAAGGATTGCCATCATGCCTGAAGCTGCTGCACAAGTTGTTGTCTCCGCTCCTGCTCCTCTGGTCTCGCTGACTGAAGATGAAGTGCTGTTCCGCGATACGGTTCGGCAATTTGCCGATGAGAGCGTGCGTCCGCACGTGAAGGAGATGGACGAAAAAGGTGTCTTCGAGCACTCGCTCATCGATCAGTTTTTCCAGCTGGGACTGATGGGCATCGAGGTACCGGAGGAATACGGCGGCGGGGCAGGAACGTTCTTCGAGGCGATTCTTGCTGTTGAAGAGCTGTCGCGGGTTGATCCCTCGGCGGGCGTCGTCGTCGATGTGCAGAACACGCTGGTGAACAATGCTCTGCTGCGCTGGACCACGCCGGAACAGAAGAAGCGGTATCTGCCGCGGATGTGCAAGGACACGGTTGGCGCGTATGCGTTGAGCGAGGCGGGATCGGGATCGGACGCGTTTGCGCTGCAGACGCGTGCCGAACTGAAGGGCAGCGAATATGTGCTGAATGGACAGAAGCTGTGGATCACGAACGCCAAGGAAGCCGGCGTCTTCATTCTGCTGGCGACGGTCGATCCCACATTGGGGTACAAGGGCATTACGGCGTTCATTGTGGAGAAGAGTTTTCCCGGATTCTCGGTCGGCAAGAAAGAAGACAAGCTGGGCATTCGCGCTTCGAGCACCTGCGAGCTGATCCTGGAAGATTGCCGCGTGCCCAAAGAGAACGTGCTGGGCGAGGTTGGCAAGGGCTACAAGATCGCGATTGAGACGCTGAATGAAGGACGCATTGGAATTGGCGCGCAGATGCTGGGGCTGGCGCGTGGCGCGTGGGAGTTTGCGGTGAAGTACGCGCAGGAGCGAAAGCAGTTTGGCAAGACCATATCGGAGTTCCAAGGGATCCAGTTCCAGATTGCGCAGATGGCGACCGAGATTGAAGCCGCGCGAATGCTGCTTTATAACTGCGCGCGCATGAAGGATGCCGGCATGAGCTTTTTGAAAGAAGCTGCGATGACCAAGCTGTACACCTCGCAGGTAGCCGAGCGCGTGGCGTCGCTGTGCGTCGAGATCTACGGCGGATACGGATTCACGAAGGATTATCCGGTAGAGAAATTCTTCCGCGACTCTAAGATCGGCAAGATCTACGAAGGCACGTCCAATATGCAGCTGCAGACGATCGCCAAGCTGGTGATGAAGTAGTGGTCAGTGGTCAGTGGTCAGTGGTCAGTGGTCGGTTGTCGGTTGTCGATTGTCGATTGTCCGCGATTCCAAGATTGTGCAGCCCAGGTTATCGCCCAAAAGATGGGCGCGAACCTGGGGCACCAGTCGTTCCCCATGGGACAAAAACAGCTTCAAAATACTTAAACAATGTGTCGGTAAAATCCGCTCGCGGTGGTATGCTTCGCTCAACCAGGCTGCTGTGGAGGAATCCAACCCAGGAGCACGACCATGCGGCGGATATCCCTGCCCGGTTTGCTGTTTATTACCAGCCTGTTGTTGATCACCTGCGTCGCATCAGCCCAGAGCGATCCCTGCAACGTAATGGGGCTGGGGCCGATGGGCAGCTTCAACGGCTTCGTTCCCTTCCCGTCCAACAGTCTGTGGAACACCAACATCTCCAGCGCGCAGGTGGATCCGAATTCCGCCAACTACATCAGCGAGATTGGCAACAACACGCCACTGCATCCTGATTTCGGCGCCGGGCTGTACGACGGACAGACCATCGGCATCCCCTACATTGTGGTACCCAGCACGCAGCCGTACCTCAAGATCATCTACACCTTGTATGGCGACGAGAGCGACCCCGGCCCCATGCCGATCCCATCCAACGCGCTGATTGAAGGCTTTCCTCAGCCGGGCAACGGTGACCGCCATGTGCTGATCGTCGACAAGGGAAACTGTTGGCTGTACGAGCTGTACTACGCGTTCAATTTTGGTCCGCTGGGATGGAACGCGGGCTCGGGTGCGGTGTGGGACCTGGAAGCGAACGAGATGCGGCCGTATACGTGGACCTCGGCAGATGCGGCGGGGCTGCCGATTCTGCCGGGACTGGTGCGCGCCGACGAGGTGCAGGCGGGTGCGATCAATCATGCGGTTCGTATAACACTGCAAAACAGCACGGAGGCGTTCACCCCGCCAGCATCACACTGGGCGGCGAATTCTGACGACCAATATGCTGCACCGATGGGCATGCGGCTGCGGCTGAAGGCGAGCTTCGATATCTCCGGCTTCTCAAAGACGAACCAGGTGATCCTGACCGCACTGAAGCAGTATGGCGCCATCATGGCCGACAACGGCTCATCGATGTTTATTACCGGCACGCCCGATATGCGGTGGAACAATGATGACCTTGGGAATCTGCATTCGGTGACGGCGTCGGACTTCGAGGTGGTTCTGATTTCGCCGCTGTACACACCGCAGAATGTGCCGACCGGACCGAGTCCCACGATCAACAGCTTCACGGCGACGTCGTCCGGAGGATCGGGACAGCCGGTGACGCTGAGCTGGAGTGTTACAAACGGGGAGTACTACATTGTGTCACCTACGGTGGGAGCGATTCGGGGCAATAATGTCACCGTGAATCCGCTGGCGACGACGACGTATACGCTGTACGCGACGAATCAGTATGGCAGGACGACGGCGCAAGTGACGGTGAGTGTGCCGTAGGGCGTGGATCGTGGATGAGTGGATCGCGAATCTGGCAGAAAAATTCCCACTCAAGCTGCAGCCGCCTGAGTGGGAATTTCTATTAAGAGCCTGTTACCGCACAACGCCGGCCAGAGGCGAGCTGGCAGTGGCGTAGAGCTTCCTGGGCATGCGGCCGGCGAGGTAGGCCTGGCGTCCGGCGATGACCGCGTTCTTCATCGCTTCAGCCATCAGCTCAGGCTCCTGAGCGCCAGCGATGCCGGTGTTCATCAACACGCCATCAACGCCAAGTTCCATTGCAATGGTCGCGTCGGAGGCAGTGCCCACGCCCGCATCGACGATGAGGGGTACGTCGGTGATCATCTCGCGCAGGATGCGGATGTTGGCCTGATTTTGAATCCCCATACCGCTGCCGATAGGCGCGCCGAGGGGCATGACGACGCTCGCACCGGCGTCGATCAAGCGCTTCGCAACCACAATGTCATCAGAGGTATACGGGAGAACCGTGAAGCCTTCCTTCACCAGAATGCGGGTGGCTTCGATGGTGGCCTGCACGTCGGGAAAGAGCGTCTGCTGATCGCCGATGACTTCGATTTTCACCCAGTCCGACAGCCCAACCTCGCGGCCGAGACGTGCGGTGCGAATGGCTTCGTCGGCGGTGTAGCAGCCGGCAGTGTTAGGCAGCAGGAAGTACTTCTGCGGATCGATGAAGTCGAGCAGCGACTCCTTGCTGCGATCAAGTTCGACGCGGCGGACGGCGACGGTGACCATCTCGGCCCCACTGGCGGCGATGGCACGCGCAGTCTCCTGTCCGGATTTGTACTTGCCCGTGCCGACGATCAGGCGCGAACGGAACTGGCGGCCTGCAATGATGAATGAGTCCATGGAGCTATTGTAAATCCCGAGGAGGGACGGAATTGTGACGGCGGGCACAGCCGATACGAATCCCGACCCTGCCGCGCTCGATCACGACAGGGTGGGAGCGACCATGCGCTTACTGAGGATTGCTGGTAGTGGTGGTCGTGGTGCTGGAGCTCGGCTGCGCCGGAGTTGTGGTGGTAGTGGTTGAGCTGGTCGGCGGCGGAGTTGTCGTGGTGGTGGTCGAGTCCGTCGTCGTCTTCTGGTGATGATGCTTGGTCTTGGTAGTGGTGTGCGTGGTTTCGGTGCTCTGCGGCTGATCCTGCGTGGTGGTGGTCGTGCTCTGCGACGACATTGCCGGCTGATTCGTCGTCGTGGTCGTGGTTTGGCTCTGGCTCTGAGCCACGGCGGAGAGCGAAAGAGCTAATACGATAAACCCTGCCGTTGCAAGTACACCAAGTTTTCTGGAAACCATGTGATGCTTTTCCTCCTTTATCCTTCAGGTATCTCTCATGCGAAACGATGATGCGACCGCAAAATGCTGATGTGGGTGAGATGCGATTTTCGCATTGCTGTGATGTCCGGCAGTAAGCGCATGGATTGCTGAAGTTGCACTGGTAAGGCTTTGGAGGCGACGAGCCGGGGCAACAGGCTTGACGGGGTATTGTCAGATTTGTGTAGTACTATCGCACGGTTCAAACTTTAGGGAGGGATTCCATGCGATTAGCTGTCCTCTGCCTCTTAGCGTCCGCTGTGCTCCCGCCACTTAGCCGAGCACAGGCTCCTGTTTTCGTGATTACGCCGCAACAGAGCACGATTCAGTTCTACGTGAAGTCGTCGGTGGATATAGAGGGTCATTTCGACAAGTGGGACGCCACTCTAACCTTTACATCTCCTAAGATCTCAACGGGCGTCTTGGACATCAAGATTCAGGCTGCCACCGTGAACACTGGAAGTGGCATGAAGGATGACAAGCTGAAGAGCAAAGATTTCTTTGACGTCGAGCAAGATCCATTGATCACGTTCAAGTCAACGAAGATTGTGCGAACCAGCCCAGGCAACTATCAGGTGCAAGGCAACTTCACCATACGCGGCGTGACTAAACCTGACATCCTAACGCTAACGACCGACAGCGAGGGCAAAGGCGTAGGCGAGATTAAGGGGACAATGGCCTTCGACCGCAAGGACTATGGTATCGACGGCAACATTCCTTTCATCAGGATCGCCGACCGGGTCGAAGTAACTGTCTCCTTTCAGGCAAAGCAAGTCAGTGGGCCTCCGGTGATGTTTGAGCAATAGCCAGCAGCAGTTTCTTAATCCAAAGGGCCATAACTCCGGATAATTCGCGAAATTGGAAGAGTAACGTAGCTATTGGGCGCCTTCGTGGCCGCTCGCGCGGTCAGATGGTTGCACCATTTCCGGTGCTGTAGCATTTTTCCCTTCGCCACAATTCCAGCCCGACACCCTCAGCCCAGGGTGTAGCAAAATCCCCTCGCCAGGTAATACCCCAAAGAGGGTTTGACCCGTTTTCCCACACTTCCCTACAATCGAGGATTCCGCATTACTACAGGAAGAATCATGGCGCTTGAGCTGTTTAATACGCTGTCCGCGAAGGTCGAGGAGTTTCATCCGCTGGAAGATAACCTGGTCCGCATGTATGCGTGCGGGCCGACGGTCTACGACTACGGCCACATTGGCAACTTCCGCACGTTTGTTGTGGTCGACACGCTGCGCAGATTTCTGAAGCAGAGCGGCTATCAGCTGAAGCACGTGATGAACATTACGGATGTGGATGACAAGATCATCCGCAATGCGGCGCGCGATGGCGTGACAGTGCAGGAGTACACGAAGAAGTATCGGCAGGCGTTTCTGGAAGACGCCGACGCGCTCAACATCGAGCGGCCGGAAATGATCGTCAATGCGACCGACCACATTCAGGAGATGGCGCACTTCATTGCGGTGCTGGCGGAGAAGGGATTCGCATATCGCACGGACGATGGCTCGTATTACTTCCGCATCGCGAAGTTTCCGGAGTACGGCAAGCTGTCGAAGAAGGATTTCGAGGGGATGACGGACGGCGCGCGCGTCGATGTCGATGAGTACGACAAGGACAACGCGCGCGACTTCGCGCTGTGGAAGGCGCCGAAGCCAGGCGAGGCGCAGTGGGAGACGGAGATCGGGCCGGGGCGGCCGGGCTGGCACATCGAGTGCTCGACCATGTCGATGAAATACCTGGGCGAGACCTTCGACATTCACTGCGGCGGCGAGGACCTGATCTTTCCGCATCACGAGAATGAGATTGCGCAGTCGGAGGCGGAGACCGGCAAGCTGTTCGTGAAGGTGTGGGTACACTCGCGCTTTCTGCTGGTGGAAGGCGAGAAGATGGCCAAAAGCGCGGGAAATTTCTTTACCGTGCGTGACCTGATTTTGCTGGGACACAAGCCGTCGTCGATCCGCTTCCTGCTGATGTCGGTGCCGCACAGCAAGCAGCTCAACTTCACGTTTGACGGGCTGACGCAGGCGGCGAATTCGGTGGAGCGGCTGCGGAACTTCAAGCTACGGCTGGAGACGTCTTCGTTTGCGGATGGGGAGAGCGCGACGATGGCAGACGTCGCGAAGAAAACGGCGGATGAGATGACGGTCGGGCTCAATGACAATCTCAACACGGCGCGCGCGCTAGGAGCGATCTTCGACATGGTGCGCGATGTGAATGCCGCGGCCGACGCGGGCGAGGTTCGTAAGGGCGATGTTCCGGCGCTGTTAAAGGTCATACAGCAGTTTGAGGAGATTTTCCCGGTACTGAAGGACGATGATGCGGCAAAGGTGCGGGCTACAGTGGAGTGGGCAAAGGCGGAGGGATTGCAAGACAAGATAAGCGCGGAGACGGCGGAGTTGGCCAAGGCAGTGACGCTGTCGGATGAAGAGATCGAGAAGCTGGTGGCCGAGCATTCGCAGGCACGCAAAGCGCGGGACTTCGCGCGGTCGGATGCAATACGGGCGCAGCTTGGGGAGAACGGTGTGATCCTGGAGAATACAAAAGATGGGGTGCGGTGGAAGAGGAAGTGAGAAGCGGTTGTCGGTTGCCAGTTGTCGGTTGTCAGTTGTCGGTTGACGTGCTAAATACGGTGAATGCGAAACTTCCTCTCGACTCTCCTGGTCTGCCTGACGCTCGGCATTGCTATGTATGGCAAGGATGCATTGCCACCGGTCAGCTGGCCAACCGATAAGCCGGTCCTGCAATTCACCATCAGCAAAGTGAACCATGTTGGCGGCTATCAGGGTCAGCAGGCATACATACTCGATCTGGCCGTTACCAATCTATCGGCGAAGCGAATTCCGCAAGCAAGCTTTACGTTTTACCTCTTCGACAAGCAGCAGGTACGGGTGGGCAAGGCTATATCGATCTGGCAAATGTCTCTCCGAATGAGACGGTGAAGATGCAGGTCAACGCCCAGGCGGTAGGAACACCTGCCAGCTTCAGCGTCATCCCACAGCGATTGCCTTCAGAATTAGCAGGCGCCGCGCCTCCAAAGTTGATTGCGGTGACCGTTTACTCCGTGCCATCGGGCGCCAAACTAAGCATTGATGGCAAGGAGGCGGGGATCACCCCTATAGCGGCGCAGATGATTCCCGGCAGTCATACGCTGACGTTCACCAAGGAAGGCTATAACCCAGAAACCTTTCCGATGGTTGTAGCACCGGACCAGCTTTCGGGCGGCAGCGTTTCGTTCGAACTGGGATCCGCTGCGCACGACACCATTGAGCTTCGTGATGGAACGGTAGTGAACGGTGACCTCCAATCGATCGACGCAACACAGGTAATAGTTATGGTCGGCGGCAACCCGCAGAAGTTTGATCGCAATCAAGTCAAACGTGTATTGCTGATCGAGCGCGAACAGCCGAAAAGCAACTGGCTCCGTACACTACCGCTTCCCTACCGTGAATGCCTTGATCACGATGTCGTTGGGTTGTTTGCCGACGGGGATGAGCGTAACCAGAGCGCGGTCGGCGCTGATCTTGGAGTTGTCTTTCGTCTTTACAGTGCGCACGACGGCGACGTCCCCCGACCCCGAATCCACCACAAGCAAGTGCGCTTCATCCGGAGTGAGGGCGATTGCGTCCGGACGGTTGCCGACCTGGACGGCTCCGATCACGCGGCCTTCATCGATGGCGTAAACGCTGATCGTGTTCGATCCGAAGTTACTCATATAAAGAAGACTGTTGTCGGAGCTGACGACCCCGTGCGAGGGATTGTCGCCGATGAGATAGCTGCCGCCGACTTCGTTGGCGCTGGTCTCGACGATGGAGAAGTTGTTGCTGTTGAAGTTGCTGACGAAGAGCTCGCCGCCATCGGGCTTGAGGGTGAGCTGGATTGGTAGCTGGCCGACATCGAGATACGTAAGTAAACGCCCGTCTTTGAGATCGACAGCGGCGACCTGATTGGAGGCGGGGCAGGCGACAAAGGTCTTGCTGTTGTCGGGCAGGATGATGAGATCCTGCGGTTGCTGGCAGACCGGCACGGTGTTGCGCACGGCGAGCTTGTCCGTATCGATGATGGAGATGGTGTTGTCGGCACGATTGCTGACGACTACGAGCTTGTCGTCGGGCGAGACGCGCGCCAGACCGGGCGCGCCGCCAACGCGAATCGTTGCGATAACTGCGCGCTTTGCGAGATCGATGACGGAGACGTTGGCGGAGCCGGAGTTGGCGACATAGGCGCGCTTGCCATCGGAGGAGACCGATACGTAATACGGTTTGGCGTGAACGCCGATTACAGCGACCTGTTCGTTGATCTCGGCATTAATGATGCTGACGTTGCTGGAGTCGGCGTTGGCGACGTAGATCTCGTTGCGAGTGGGGCTGGTAGCGACGCCGGTGGGACCGGCGCCTACAGTGATGGTCTTCACGTTGCGCAGCTGCAGCAGATCGATGACGCTGACGGAGTTGCTCTTGCCGTTACTGACGTACGCGTTTTCGTGGTAGCCGGGAGCGACGGTGGGACGCTGGTGGCAGGCGGTCGTCAGCAGCAATGCGATGCAGGTGGCGAGACTGCGACAGAGTGGAGTAGACATCGTCAGCGGGATGATTGTAATGGATGGGGAAGACGGAGTGGCGCCGCTCCGCGGCTCGCGTCTCGGTGTGAATCGAAACCGCGGGCTTACGCCCACGGCTAGAACAAATGTCGCCCTTCGGGCTCCAAGGCGGCTGGCGATGGAATTGGTGTTCGTCGAGGGACGATTACCCTGGGTGCGAAAAGCAGATCCCTCGTCGGACTAAAGTCCTCCTCGGGATGACAAGAATAAAGGGACATGCAACGGCGCAGCTAAAGCTGCGTCCCTTCAAAAATTCGTCGAAATCGACTTCTTCAGCAGCCTGTGAAGCCGCGTCCCGATTGACTCGCTCGCGCTAGTGTGCGGCGGCGGTTCCGGCGGTTTGACGGGCGCCAGGATTAGCGACAGGGTCGGCGATGGAGCGCCCGAGCACTTGCGCGATCTGGCGCACCTCGTTCATGAGCTGAACGAACTGATCGGGATAGAGCGACTGCTTGCCGTCGCTGAGCGCGCGATCGGGATCGGGATGGACTTCGATGATGAGGCCATCGGCGCCCACGGCAACTGCGGCTCGAGATAGCGGCGTGACCTTGTTGCGTTTGCCGGTGCCGTGGCTGGGATCGACGATGATGGGCAGATGGCTGAGCCGCTGCACCGCGGGCACGACGCTGAGATCGAGTGTGTTGCGCGTGTGGTCGGCGAAGGTGCGCACGCCGCGCTCGCAGAGAACGACGTTGTAGTTGCCTTCGCTCATGACGTACTCAGCGGCCATGAGGAATTCTTCCAGCGTGGCGGACATGCCGCGCTTGAGCAGCACCGGCTTGCGCGAGCGTCCGGCGCGCCGGAGCAGCGAGAAGTTCTGCATATTGCGCGCGCCGATCTGGATCATGTCGGCGTACTTCTCGACGAGGTCGAGCGATTCGTTGTCGACGGCTTCGGTGACGATGAGCAGGCCGAAGCGATCGCGAATTTCGGCAAGAATCTTGAGGCCGTCTTCCGCGAGGCCCTGGAATGAATACGGCGAGGTGCGCGGCTTGTAAGCACCGCCGCGGAAGAAGCGTGCACCGGCGCGAGCGACGTGGTCGGCGGTAGCGAAGGCCTGGTCGCGGCTTTCGATGGCGCAGGGGCCGGCCATGACGGCAACCTCATCGCCGCCGATGGTCGCATCGGAATTGGCGAAGCGCACGACCGTCTCTTCTTCCTTGAGATCGCGGCTGACCAGCTTGTAGGGCTTGCTGACGCGGATGACCTCCTGCACGCCCGACATCTCGTCGAAGGAGCCGGGATCGAGCTCCGTCTCGTTGCCGGTGATGCCGATGGCGGTGCGCTGCGCGCCGGGCATGGAGTGCGCGCGAAAGCCCAGACTCTCGATTCGTTCGCATATCTGGCGCACATCCTCTTCGGTAGCGTGCGCCTTCATGACAATCAGCATGGGAGACCCCTTGTGGTGGTCCTAGTTTACCGTTCGTTGACCAGCGGCGGCAATGGAAGAGCTTCGAGCCACGAGCTTCGAGCCACGAGCCATGATCCACAACTCACGATCGCCGCGCTCGAGACTCGAAGTTCGCGGCTCGGAGCTAGCAGCTAGCCCAGCATCTCCAGAAGCTTGAACACAGTGGCCCAGTTGCGGGCCGTCGCGACGGTTGAGAGCTTCGAGTCGAAGTACGTGCTGGTGAGCTTTGATCGGCCCATGCCGTTAGGAAGATGCAGATAGATTTCGCGACCGACAACCTGAAAGCGATCGCGAGGCGAGCGATTGGGGTCCAGGCTCTTCACGGCTGCGGTGCTTGGCTCGTCGGCGAGGAAGTAGACGTGCAGTGTGATCTCCGGCAGTCCTGCTTTCAGAAAAGGATTGCTGCGCACGACCTTCTGCATCTCGTCGCGATTGCGCAGAATGATCGGAGCGGAGAATCCAAAGCGCTCTTCGATTCTCTTGCCGAGAAGATCGGGAAGGCCTTTCGCAACCTTCGGCGGCGCTGTGAAGACCACGTTGCCGCTCTGAATGTAGCTGCGCACGTTGACGCACTTGGCTTCGGTGAACATCTCGACCAGCTGCTTCATGGGCAAGATGTGCTTGCCGCCGACGTTGACGCCGCGCAGCAGCGCGACCCAGGCATTGGTTAGCGGCTCCATGTGGTCCCGTTGTCCCAGTCGATGGTGTTGCCGTCAGAGCTGATGGTTCCGTCGATGCGCTGGCCCGACCAGTAGGTAGTGATTCGCTGCGAGCTGTCGAACGAGCCATTCGCGGTCTGGCCGACTTCGTTCTTCAGCGTGAGATTGCCTTTCTTCTGGCGAATGGTGCAGCGCAGCGAATGATTGCCGTCGCGGTACCAGGTGCCATCGAGGTTGGGACGGCGTCCGCCTCCACCGCCGCTGCAGCGCATCCAATAGGTGCCGTTGGTCCAGTCGATGCGCAGGCCGTCGGGGCTGAGCGTGCCGCGCACGAATTGCCACTCATCGGCGCTGAACTCGGTTTGCTGCATGTTGGTGAAGTGGCCGCTCGAGGTGCTTCCCTGCTCGTTGGTGAAGTTCAGGAAGGCGCCATTGTTGCTGATGGAGCAGCGCTTGTTCTTGTCGCCCTGAGCGCACCATTCGCCGGCGATGCGCGCGGCCTGTCCGAAGTCCTGCGGCAGAGGCGCGGCGAGGGCGCGGGAGCGCTCGTGAACCAGGCCAAAGACGATGGCCGCGCTCAACAGGGCCACGCTTGCGGATTTCGCGATGCGGGACAACATTGCGCCTCCAGGGTGCTTTCGCGCCGAGCGATCGAAATGCGGGAGCGTTTGCGCAAAGCATATCAGAGGTTGGCGCGCGGGAGGCGGTACCGCTTATCGGGCATTGCCAGCGGCGTCTAAACCCGGCACAATCGGAATAGGAAGTTCTGATTGCGACACGACATCCATAGCGCAAGCAGCGCCGTCGACTCCGCCAGCGCATCCAGCCAGGAGCCGGGAACGACTCGAGCGCAGGAAATGGCCATTGTCGGGAGCTCGCCGTTGACGAACCGCTTCTGGACGGCGCCGAACCAGATCACGCTGCTGCGGCTGATCTTCATTCCTTTCGTCATCATCTCGGTCTTCGACGCGCATTGGAATTGGGCGCTCGGCTTGCTGCTGGCGGCAGCGGCCAGCGACGCGCTCGACGGCCTGCTGGCCCGCACGCTGCATCAGCAGACGCTGCTCGGCCAATACCTCGATCCCCTTGCCGACAAGCTGCTGCTCAGCTCGCTCTTCCTGGTGCTCTCGTTCGTCAAGAAGATTCCGTGGCGTTACACGGCGGCGGTCTTCAGCCGCGATCTGTGCATCGTGGCGACTGCGGTGGTCCTATACGCCACCGTTGGCTTTCGCGACTTCCGCCCCAGCATCTTCGGCAAGCTGAACACCGCGTGCCAGATCGCGACCGTCTTCTTCGTCGTGCTCTCGCAGGTGGTGGAGACGCGCTGGCTGCCGATGCTGGTGAAGCTCCTGCTCTACGGGACGTTCACCTTTACCACGATTTCCGGCGTGCACTACGTGCTGTTGACCGGACATCGCCTGAGTAAGGTGCAGCACAAAACAGTGGCCAGTAGCCAGTAGCCAGTTGTCGGTTGTCAGTTGCTGGTTCTCGGTGATCACCTCACAGGTTGAAGGCTATAGACGCCAGCCGTCGGTGGACCGTTGTCAGCTATAGTCGAGTCAGCAATACCGACAACTGCCTTTCATGCCTCCCGACCGCCATCACCGCCTCAAGGTCATTCTTGCGTTTGCGCTGGTGTACGTCTTCTGGGGCTCGACGTACCTGGCCATCGGCATTGCCGACCAGGAGCGGCTTCCGCCGGCGGTGATGTGCACCATCCGCTTCGCCATTGCCGGATCGCTGATGCTGGCCGGGCTCGCCATGACGGGCAGACGCGTGCGCATCACGCTGCAGCAAGCCGCGCGGCTGGCGACCATCGGCTGCCTGCTGCTGGTGGGCGGCAACTTCGGGCTCGCCTGGGCCGAGCAGTTTGTGCCCACCGGCTTCGCCGCGCTGATCGTCGCCGTGGTTCCCATCTGGTTTCTGGTGCTCGAGACCTTCGTCTTTCGCGGCGATCGTCTCTCGCATCGCGGCCTGGCCGGCGTAGGGCTCGGCATTGTCGGCGTCGCCCTGCTGTTCTGGACCAAGTTCGAACATCGCGCCGTGCTCGGCGTCATGCCACTGCTGGCCACCTGCACCGTGCTGCTGTCGTCATTCAGCTGGTCGGTGGGATCGGTGCTGTCGAGCAAGTGGAAGATGCCGGTCGATCCGTTCACCGGCACGGCGTGGCAGATGCTCTTCGCCGCCGTCGGCAACGCGATTGTCGCCCTGCTCACCGGTGAAGTGCGGCACATCGTCATCACGCGCCGCGGCATGTTGGCCGTGCTCTACCTCGTCGTCTTCGGATCGTGGGTGGGATACTCGGCCTACATCTGGCTGCTGAAGCACGTCCCGACGCCGAAGGTCGCGACCTACGCGTACGTCAATCCGCTGGTCGCGGTGTTTCTGGGATGGCTGATCCTCAGCGAGCGGTTGGACGGTTTCGTCTTCGCCGGGATGGTGATCATCGTCATGGGAGTCGCGCTGGTGACGACCGCCAAGGTGCACGAAGGCCGCGCGGAAGAACCGCTGCTGACGGAATTGGAGCCGGAAGCGTAGAGAGACGGTCGGGCGATTCTGCGGGTGCCGGGAGGTCCATCACCCATCACGTGGCCAGCGGGCGCGCGGATGCGGGTGCCCCATTCAAGCCCATCCTTTGGGCTTGAGTGGGGATTTTCTTCACCCCATTGTTGTTCTAGGTTCCCAGCACACTCGCTCCGGCGTGAGGCCCAAAAAAATATTTTGGTCTTGAAAACAAAGGGGTTAAACTAAAGTATTCAAAACATGGGACTTACTTCACAGCTTAACTCCTTTGTTTTCTGAGAAGTGCATGAGCCCGCGCAAAGTATTCAAATCAAACGGTTTATTGCTAACTATATAAATGATATTATACTTGACACAGGAAAAGGGTTGCTTCAGGTCGAGGTCCTCCGCCTTGTAGACCACGCCCATTCCGCCGCCGCCCAGCTTTTCCACTATGCGGTAGTGCGAAACGGCCTGCCCGATCATCCAATCGCCCCGAAGAGGTTGCTTCATCTTAGGGGCATCGCATCAGGCAGTCAACGAGCCTTTGGGAGAGATAAAATGGGTGCCCCACACATTCGCGGTGTTCGAATGTGTGGGACAACGCTACCGGCGCCCGGAATCGGTGGAGCCTCTAGTTGGGCAGTAACACGGTGTCAACTACGTGGATGACGCCGTTCGACTGGAAGACGTTGGCGATGGTCACCATGGAGTTGTCGCCCTTCTCGTCGGTCAGCACGATGTGCTTGCCGTTCATGGTCGCGGTCAGCGTCTCGCCGTTGACGGTCTTCAGCTCGGCTTTGCCGTTGCCCTCTTTGATTTGCTTCATCAAGTCGGCGGAGCTGACGCGGCCCGCTACCACGTGATAGGTCAGCACCTTCACCAGCATTTCTTTGTTCTCCGGCTTGAGCAGCGTGTCGACCGTGCCGGCGGGCAGCTTGGCGAAGGCCTCATTGGTGGGCGCGAAGACCGTGAACGGCCCCGGCCCTTCGAGAAACTCGACCAGTCCGGCGGCCTTGACCGCGGCCACCAGCGTGGTGTGGTCCTGCGAGTTCACAGCGTTCTGCACGATGTTCTTGCTGGGATACATCGCCGCGCCGCCAACCATGGGATCATCGCCGGCCCAGGCAATCGCGGCCAAAGCGATGGTCATCGCAAACAGGAATGCCAATATGTTTTTCTTCATCTCTCCTCATCCTTTCGAGCGGCCGTTGATTTTCGCCGCTCGGAATGTATTACGCAGGAGAGCGAAAAGCGGATTGCGAGAAATTGTTTTTTCCGGATCGGTGCCCTAGGTTCGTGCCCATCTTTTGGGCGATAACCTGGGGCTTACCGATGCGGATGCCGATCCTCGCTCTCGTCCTCCCACGCGAGAAAGGCGCGGAAGGCAGCGCCGCGATGGCTGTATCCGGCCTTCTCTTCTGCACTGAGTTCGGCGAAGGTCTTGCCGATCTCGGGAAAGTAGAACAGCGGATCGTAGCCGAATCCGTTGGAGCCGCGCGGCGCATGCAGGATGATGCCTTCGGCCTTGCCGTGAAACGTCGCCAGCGTGTGACCGTTGCGCGCAGCAGCGATCACGCAGACGAAGCGTCCGGTGCGGAATTCGTCGGGCACATCGTGTAGTTCGCGCAGCAAACGAGCGTTGTTAGCCTCGTCGTCAGAGTTGGCGTCGTGAATTCCGTGCCCCAGAGCCTGCCCTGAGCTTGCTGAAGGGTTCGCGCCCTGCTGCTGGTGCCCCAGGCTCGCGCCCATCTGTTGGGCGATAACCTGGGGATCATCAGCCGCATACCGCGCCGATCGCACGCCGGGCGCGCCTTTCAGCGCATCGACCTCGATGCCGGAGTCGTCGGCCAAGACAATCTCGCCCTCGGCGTACTTGCTGTAGTGCTCGGCCTTCTTGCGGGCGTTGGCCTCGAAGGTCAGACCGTCCTCAACGACTCCCGGCAGCAAGGCGAAGCCGGGCAGCATCGCGATCTCGACGTTATGTGCGCGAGCCGCACCGACAAGGTCGCGAATCTTGCCGGGATTGGAAGTGGCAACTAGAACGCGTTTCATGGAACTTCTATTTCACCACAGACACACAGAGTCACAGAGTTTTTGTTGTAAGCTGCGAGGCTTCAGCTTCGTTCGTTTGCGTCGAATGATTTCATTTTGCCAACTCTCACGGCATAGGATTTGTAACCGACTTCATCTTGGATTTCTCTGTGTTCTCCGTGCCTCTGTGGTGAAATTGCCTTTTCCGCTCGACGTACCAGAATCCCGCGAGCAGAATCATCGCCGCCAGGCTCATGCCGTCCCCAATCCACCGATCCGGCGTCCGTACAAATCGCACATCGACATCGCTTCGCCCTGCGGGAAGTGCGATGACCATTCGTCCCGTAGGATCGTCGGATTGCGGCGTGACCTTCGAGCCATTCACCTCGACGCGCCACGCAGGATAGTTCATCAGCCGCAGAACGATGGCAACCGGCTGCGGAGAATCGACGACGAACTGCTTGCGATAGATGTCTCCTTGAAAATGAGTCACCTGTGCCTCACCCGGAGGCGCACTGCCATCAACGCTGCGCAGTCGATAGTCAGGAAAGTCCGCCTTGATCTCATAGTTGTCACCGCCGGCAGGAACGTACTCATCCGTCCCCATGTAGCCATATCCGGCGTGAAAGACATTGGAGATCATGAACGGCGTGTCCTCGGGATCGCAGCCCGGTTGCAGCGCGCGATTGCAGACAGCAATCAGCCCGACGAACAGCACGGCGAACAGCGCCCACTTGCCGCGAAATCCCGGCACTGCGGTGATCAAGAAGACCGCGTACGCGAGGCTGACCACCAGCAACCATCGCCAGGGAAACTGAAGGAACCTCAGATCCGGCATCAGACGATACCCAAGGCTCGTGACCGGCAACATCATCACCAGCGCGACGCCGCTCAAAATCACCAGCGACCACCAAAGCATGTGATTCCACTTGCGCCATCGCATCGCAACAACTGCTCCCACCGCTGTCGCAGCCACTTCCCCGACGGCCAGCCACGACAGCGCGCGCAAAAAGCTGTCATGTTCCGGTTCGCCGATGCGCGTGAAGAGAAAGTTTTCCGCCGGCCGCACTCCCGCCGACAGGAACTGTGCGACGGTAATCCAGCTTTTCTCATACAGGACGGGAACGATGTAGAACGACGCCAGCAGCAGTCCCATCGTGATCGCGCCGCCGCCGTACAGAAAAACGCGCAAATTCCGCCGCCTGATCGTCACGATCACCAGCAGCAATACCGCAACATACGACGCAATGATCGCGGCCGGAACATTGGTGAGCCAAACTCCGGCGACGGCCAGCGCCAGCGGCACCAACATCTCTCGCCCGGAACGATCGCGCACGATCCACAGCGCCACGAGCGGCAGGAACGACGCTGCGAGCAATTCAGCGAAGGCGCTGCGCACGTAGATCGACAGCAGCATGTACGGATTGATCGCGTACGCCACGGCGATCAGTGTCGCCTCCGGCTCGGCGAACCATTCGCGCGCCATGCGGTGCATCGCCAACCCTGCGAGAAATACCGCGCAGCCAGCGAAGGCAACAGGAACGAACAGCCACGGGAGAAAGCTGCCCAGCGCGCCGCCCAGAATCCAGGACAGTGGCGGATAAAACAGGAAGCGCGGCTCGCCGCTTCCGTAGTTGGCATTCGCCGCCCAGCGAGGATAGAGAATGCCCGCGCGCCACTGCTGCGCTACCTCCATCCAGCTGTTCATGTGGAAGGTGAGATCCTGTCCGCAGGCGACGCCGCGCACCGAGAACGGCGCGACCACGGCCAGCGCAGCCAGGATCAACGCGACGATTGTTGCTCGATGTAACGCCGGGGAAGGTTGCGGCATGTCGTCCTATGTTAAAGGCGCGTCAATAAGACCCTAGCCTTCGCCGGTGAGCAGGCGCGAGCTTGTTCAATTCCGGCTTCTCTCTCATTCATTCATCGCTTTTTCACCTGCGCTTCAACTGCAATTGATGTTGGCACGCTATTAAGTTGGAACCTCAGAATCCATGCCTGAGGCCCCGTAGAAGGTGAGGAGAACTATGCGTCAGTTTCTGGCAACTACGTTAATGGCGGCCATAACCTTTGGTCCGCTGACCAACGCGAACGCAGCAGACGCGACCGCCACATCGGCGAAACCGGCCGTCAAAAGAACGATCGTCCATGTACCAACCGCAACTCCCATCCAGCATGTGGTAGTGATCTTTAACGAAAACAACTCGTTTGATCATTACTTTGGCACCTATCCCAACGCCACCAATCCCCAGGGTGAGCCGCCGTTCACGGCGATACCCGGGACGCCCTACCCTAATGGCATACAGGGCCTGCTTAGCACCGTCAATCCGAACCTCAACCCGGCCAATGGAAATGGTGCGACCAATCCTTTCCGCCTGGATCGCTCGCAGGCAGCTACCGCCGACCAGGATCACGATTACACGCCCGAACAGATGGCCGCTGATTCGGGGCTGATGGATTTGTTCCCAGGCAACACCGGCACGGCGGGACCACCTCCCGGCGGCGGCGGCATCGTTGATACCACCGGCCTCGTGATGGGCTATTACGATGGCAACACGGTCACGGCACTGTGGAACTACGCCCAGTATTTTGCGTTGAATGACAATGCCTATGGCGTAGATTTTGGCCCCTCCACTGTTGGCGCAATCAACCTGGTTTCCGGTCAGACCAATGGTGTCATCAACAACATCCGCGGCACCGGCGCCGTCATCGCTGACGGCAACGGCGGCCTTACGCTCATAGGCGACTCTGACCCCAATGGCGACATGTGCTCCACCACGTCGGGCGAAAATCTCTCCATGAGCGGACAGAACATCGGCAACCTGCTCGACAATGCAGGCTTGACCTGGGGCTGGTTCCAGGGCGGCTTCGACCTGACCATCACCAATCCCAACGGCACCACCGGCTGCAATCGCTCGCACACCTCGACGGTTACCGGTGTGACCGAAAAAGACTACGTTCCGCACCATGCGGCATTCCAGTACTACTCCTCGACCGCCAACTGGCAGCACACTCGTCCAACGTCACCCTCGACTGTCGGCCAGGCTGGCGATCCCGGTAATCACAACTATGACGTTCACGACTTTTTTGACGCGATCAACGCCGGCAACTTCCCGGCCGTGAACTTTATTAAGCCGCCGGGCTATCAGAATGCGCACCCCGGCTATTCCGACCCGCTGGATGAACAGACCTTTGTCGTCGACACCATCAACTTCTTGGCACAGACGAAGTATTGGGCAACCACGGCGGTGGTGATTACGTACGACGATTCCGACGGCTGGTACGATCACGTGCTGGCCCCGGTCATCAATACCTCGCAGACCTCGGCTGATGCGTTGACCGGTGCCGGACAATGCGGTGTCGTGCCACCCCAGCTTGTGGGGGTTGATGGCGCACACGCGCAGGGACGCTGCGGCTACGGCCCACGCCTTCCTCTGCTGGTGATTTCGCCGTACGCGCGGCAGAATCAGGTCGATCACACCCTACTGGATCAAGCTTCGATCATTCACTTCATCGAAGATAACTGGCTCAACGGGCAGCGCATTGGCGTAGGCTCGTACGACGCGATCAATAACTCTATTGCTTCCATGTTGCAAGTTCAGCCCAATGCCTGCTTGCGCTACTTGCTGCTGAACGACGAGACCGGAGAGGTAACCGGTAAAGGCTGCGTTAGTCAATAGATCTCGTCGGTTGGCGTTAGAACTGTTTGAACCTGGCGATGGATGCAGCAACCACTGCATCTATTGCTGTTTTATGATCGAATGCGAATTCCGAAAGGCCCCTGGTGACTTCACGTCGAACCTTCTTGCGCCAGTCGTCCCTGTTTGCCGGCGGCCTGTTGCTGCGCGGATCCCACACAGCCTCGGCCATGATGATGCCGCATGCCATGCCGACGCAGCCCAACACGCTCAACGTCAGCACGCTGGCGAACTTTGTCGATCCCCTGCCCATTCCGCCGGTTGCTAAGCCTGATGGCATGCGAGCCTTGCCATCCTCACCGAAATCAAAAGCTCCTTATTACCGCTTTGCCGCGCAGCCCGTCACGCTGAAGATCCATCGCGATCTCAAGCCAACCAACTTCTGGTCGTTCGGACCATCCGTTCCCGGTCCTACGCTGGAAATGCGCACCGGCGAAGACGTCATTGTTGAATGGGCAAATCAGCTGCCGCAACAGCATTTCCTGCCCATCGACTATCGACTTCACGGCGCCGAAGGCAATCCCCAGGTCCGCATCGTCTCCCACCTGCATGGAGCTCGCGTCCCCGCCGATAGCGATGGCTTTCCCGAAGATTGGTTTGTACCCGGCAAGTCCGTGCTCTACCACTATCCCAACCAACAGGACGCGGCGACGCTCTGGTATCACGACCACGCCATGGGCATTAACCGCCTGAATATTTATGCCGGATTATTCGGCGTCGCCATCATTCGCGACAAGTTTGAAGACGGGCTGAACCTGCCCAGCGGCAAATACGAAATTCCGATGGCCATCTTCGACCGCCTGATCACGCCCGACGGCCAGCTCTACTACCCAATCTCCGACAAGCCGCGTGCTCCCTGGGTTCCCGAGGTCTTTGGCGATGCCGTTCTGATCAATGGCAAGCTCTTTCCTTATCTTGAAGTCGAGCCGCGCAAGTATCGCTTCCGCATTCTCAACGCCTCAAACGCGCGCTTTTACAATCTCGCTTTTCAAAACGGGCTTCCGATTCACCAGATCGGCACCGATCAGGGATTGCTGCCCGCACCGGCTACGCTCAAAGCCACTCAGCTTGCGCCGGGCGAGCGCGCCGACGTCGTCATCGATTTCGGCAACAGCCACGGCGAGCAGCTTGTGCTGAAGAACGACCAGATCGGAATTATGCAGTTTCGCGTTTCGCAGAACAAAGTCAGCGACAGCAGTTCCCTGCCGAAAGAACTGCGTCCCGTTCCGAAGATCCCCGAATCCGACGCGACCAAGACTCGCCTGCTCACGCTCGACGAATACCGCAGCTTCACCGGCCAACCAGTCCTGCTTTTGTTGAACGCCAGCTACTGGCACGATCCCATCACCGAAAAGCCCACCCTCAACAGCAACGAGATCTGGAGCTTCATCAATCCCACCGACGACACGCACCCCATTCACCTGCACGCCGTGCGCTTCCAGATTCTCGACCGCCAGCATTACGAACCCTGGACCTACCAGACCAAGCAGGAATTCCGTTTCCTCGGCCCGCGCGTTCCACCCGAGCCCTTCGAGGCCGGATGGAAAGACACCGCCGCCGCGCATTCCAAGATGGTCACCCGCATCATCGTGCCGTTCAATGCCTACGCGGGGAAATACGTCTGGCATTGTCACATCCTCGAGCACGAAGACAACGAGATGATGCGCCCCTACGAAATCGTCGCGGGATAGTTGTCGCTTTGTCCTTTGTTGTTTGTCATCCCGAGCGAAGCGTCCGCGTGTTTTTCTCCGTTCCGCGCCTTTTGCGGAACGGGCGGAAGCGCAGTCGAGGGATCTGCGGTTCTCCGGAGCCGCAATTGCGGCGACATTTGTGTTAGCCGCGGGCGTCAGCCCGCGGTCGGGCACCGAAACGTAGCCGAGCCGCGGCGCGGCGACACCATCCGCCTCCCCTGTACAATGTCCCAACCGTGACCTTCAACGACGCTCGCCGCGAATTCCCTGTTCTTGATGATCAGGCCTTCCTCGACTCGGCCTGCGTCAGCCTCGCTCCACAACGTGCCATCGCGAAACTCCGCGCCTTCCTCGATATGGCTGCAACCTGTCCCTCCGGCTCATCCACGCAACATCATCTCGACATGGACAAATTGCGCTGCGCCGCGCGTCCGCAACTGGCGAAGCTGATCAACGCCGCCGAGAACGACATCGCACTGGTCGAGAGCACCTCGCACGGCCTCAACCTCGTCGCCACCGCAATTCCTTTGAAGCCTGGTGACCGTGTCCTGCTCAGCGATCTCGAATTCATCGAAGTCGCCGTACCCTGGACTCAAAAACCAGGTATCGCAATCGACATCATTCCCAATCGCAACGGCCAGCTGCTGATCGAAGACATCGACGCTGCAATCGCGCCAAACACCCGCGTCCTCGCCATCAGCTCGGTGCAGTGGAGCAACGGCTTTCGTTGCGACCTCGACGCGCTTTCCCGCCTGTGCCGTGAACGAAAAGTCTTCCTCATCCTCGACGCCGTGCAGCACATCGGCGCAATGCCTCTCGACGTGCAGAAAACGCCAGTCGACGCGATCGCCTGCGGCGGACACAAGTGGCTGATGTCGCCCTTCGGATGCGGCTTCCTTTACCTTAACCCGCAATTCCGCGCCCAACTCAGTCCGCCGCTCGCCGGCTATCTCTCGGTCACCGAGCCCGAAGGCGGTTGGGACACCTATTTCCAAACACCATCCATCACGCCGGTTCGCCACTATGATTTCGTCGATAGTGCCGCGCGCTGGGAAACTGGTGGCACGGCCAACTATCCCGGTGCAATCGGCCTCGCCGAATCCGTCGCGCTCGTCAACGACATCGGTATCGAGAACGTTGCCGACCACAATCTTTGCCTCACGGACTATTTGATCGATTCCCTGAACCAACAGAACATCGAGATCGTCACTCCGCTCGATCGCCGTTACCGCTCTGCCATCGTGACCTTCACCATCGGCAGCGCTGACGAAAACATCTCGCTGACCAGCTTCCTGCAGCAGCACAAGGTCCTCGTCGGCGTGCGCTACACCTCAGGCGTAGGCGGCGTGCGCGTCTCCTGTCACCTCTTCAATAACCGTGAAGACCTCGATCGCCTCGTCTCGCTCACCGCGGATTTCATCAAGCACCCCGCGAAGGTGACCGCCTGATGGCCGCCGAGCCCATTCCTCTTTCTGTCCAGTCCGAACAGGCCATCGCCAACGAGCAAGGCCTCGCGCGCCAGTTGAGCGAACGCCAGCTCAGCATGATCGCCATCGGCGGCGCAATCGGCACCGGACTCTTTCTCGGCAGCGCCCTCGCTGTCCGCACCGCCGGCCCGGGCGTGATCCTCAGCTACATCTTCACCTCGGTGATCGCGCTGCTGCTCATGTACTGCCTCTCCGAGATGGCGGTCGCCCATCCCACTGCTGGATCCTTCGGCGTCTATGCCGACATCTATCTTTCGCCGTGGGCGGGATTCGTCGTCCGCTACACCTATTGGGCGGCGCAATCCATCGCGGCCGGTGGCGAAGCCGTCGCCGCCGCCATCTACACGCGGTACTGGTTTCCCCACACTCCCGTATGGGCTTGGGTGATCTTCTACTCCGCCTTTCTGATTTACGTGAATGCTCGCAGCGTCGGTGCATTCGGCAGCTTCGAGTATTGGTTCTCGACGATCAAAGTCAGCGCGATCGTCGTCTTCATCCTGTTAGGCGCCGCCGTTTTGCTTGGCTTTCATGAGCAGCGCCCCATCGGCCTCGAGAACTTCCGCGCCCACGGCGGATTTCTGCCGCATGGCTGGTTGGGTGTCTGGCTCGCGCTCGCCTTCGTCATCTTCGCCTTCATCGGCACAGAAGTCGTCGCCGTCACCGCCGGCGAAGCCAAGGATCCCAAGCGCTCCGTCCCGCGCGCCCTGCGCACCATGCTTCTGCGCCTGGTCATCTTTTATGTCGGCGCCATCACCATTCTCGTCGGCGTCATTCCCTGGACCGAGGTCGAGCCCGGCCAGAGCATCACCGTCAGCCCCTTCGTGCGCGTCTTCGACCTGATGCACGTTCCCGCAGCCGCGCACATCGTCAACTTCGTCGTGCTCACTGCCGCGCTCTCCGGCATGAACTGTTGTCTCTACCTGTGCACGCGCATGATCTTCTCGCTGGCGCGCGCCGGCTATGCGCCGGTCGCACTGGGCCGCGTCTCCGAACGAGGAACGCCAATTCCCGCGCTGATGGTTTCCGCCGGTGGACTCGCGCTAGCCATCGTGTTCGCAATCGCCGTTCCCACTTCAGCCTACGTCTACATGTTCGGCATCGCACTTTTTGGCGGTCTGTTCGTCTGGCTGATGATCTTCATCACCCACCTCAGCTTTCGCAAACATTGGGTCGCCCAAGGCGGCCGCACCTTGCCAGTTCGCATGCCGCTGTTCCCAATAACGACAATCCTCGGCGGCACAGCCGTGCTCGCCATCATCATTTCGACCTGGTGGGTCGAAGGCATGCGCCCCACGATGGAAGCCGGCATCCCCTGGCTACTGCTGCTGACTGTGTGTTACTGGATGTGGACACGTAAGGTGCGCAACTCACAACCCCGAAAGCAACGTCGAGGCTCGACAATGTAGCCCGAAGGGCGGCACAATCGTAGCCCAGCGCGTAAGCGCTGGGAGCAAGTCGAAAGGGAAACCAGAGTCCCGCAGGGACGGCACCCATTCGGTTCAGTACGATATGGCCTGCTCTCGCCAACTAGCTCCCGTCACATTGATACAAATTGATATTGCTCACACATCCGATCTCGATTCGCACCGCAAGAATCTTCAGCCTCGACGTTCTTACAATTAGTCAAGCAGAGAGGCGAATATGACTAGCGGTCTGTCCATTGCAGTGCTTATGGCTACTTCGTTCTTAGTATCGGTGGCTGCCGCTCAGCAGCCGACATCTCGTCATCAAAACACGGTGTTCACCGCGCCTGATGGCCTGTTTCGTTTCTTCTATCCCAGCGACTTTCAAATTTGTACAAAAGGCCAGATCCAGCCTTGTATCCAGTCTCACATCCCGGTCTGCGAACAGGACGCATTGGTTTGCGTTGTATATCCTGCCGAGATGTTTAAGGACACGAATTTCGGCGCAGCATCCTTTCAAGTGCGAGAGATTCTTCGCCATGGAGAGACGATGACCGCCGATATTTGTGTAACGCCCTACCCCAAGGATCAAGGAACTTTGCGCCCTACCCAGAGTTTCTGATTTCCGCCGAGCATCCGGTCGAGACGATTGGCAGCGTCCAGTTCGTTCATGGAGTTCAATGGCGGAGCCGCGACAGGTCACGGTATCGCGCCTTTTACAAGCAACGATGCTTCGAGTTGAGCGTTAGCCAGACGTACACATCTCCGACGGTCACCGATCCACCGCTGAAGAAGCTTTCAGCCGCACAGCAAAAGAAGTTAGATGAGATGATGTCAGAGACTTTGCACAGCTTCCGGTTAAGCGACTAGCCCTGTGGCGGCGCTAGCTGTTGATAATGTATGGTCCGCCGCCGGACTGCAAGAGTTGAGTAGGCGGGCGAAGGGTCAGTCTGCGTAAATGTATCCGGCCTTTAGTTGGAGATGCTTCTCCGGGCCACGATGATGATGCGCACGTGCCGGTCCTGATAAATCCCTCGGTTACCGGGAACCAACTCAACAGCCAGGTTC